>Ga0187893_10000561_pt1 | contig 95952 bp, 74 predicted proteins | sample MA1701074metaG_FD_139574 | JGI IMG/M metagenome (GOLD analysis project Ga0187893, IMG submission 139574) | White microbial mat communities from a basaltic lava cave in the Kipuka Kanohina Cave System on the Island of Hawaii, USA - MA170107-4 metaG ... | reverse complement strand
TCCGGCACCACGCCGACCTCCGCAGCGCCCTCCGCGGGCCCCCGGCCAAACCAACAGAGAAGGGTGGACGGGAGGCCCAGGCGTCCTGAGACTCGCCCTCACCCCGAGTGTACAATTTCACCCATAATTTCTGTGCAATTGGAAACCGTTATTGACAATGTCCGACCGAGGACTAGCGAAGCTCTGCGAGCGGCACGCGATCCCAGTTCCCGGCCGCGGGTATTGGAGACGCAAGGAAACCGGGAAGCGCGTTCGTCAGATTCCACTTCCCAGCCTTCATCCGAGTCACACGCAACTCGGGGCCGTTCACATTCCAGCAACACCTTCGCCCACCCCAAAGATTGTCGCGACGGCCAGGGCGAGGCCGGAACCGCCGCTGGATCCTCCGCTCGTCGCCGACCAACGGCGAGTTGAAGCCTCAAACCCGATAGTGGCTCGCGATCTCCCGGAGCGACCCCATCCGGTCGTTCGGGCGACGCGGTCCAGTCTGCGAGAGGCAAGGGACGGGACGACTCATCCGGTCAACGCGACCGGCGACAACTGTTTCAGCACGACAGTCACGGCGGGAACTCACGACCGTGCCCTATGCATCATTCAAGCCCTATGCGAGGCGTTCAAGGTACGCGGATTCCCGCTCGTGCCTCGTCGCAACGATCAGCGCGAGACGAAAGTGATTGTCCATGGTCTGCAGGTATGCCTCCTCCTCGAAGAACGTTTCCAACGGAAGGAGCGACCGAAGCCCAGCAAGTTGGATCGGCTCCTCGATCCGCACGGCCTCCGTTGGGAGCGGTATGAATACGTGGCAACGGGCGAGCTGGCTCTCAAGGCGTGGCTGGACCAGCGGTCGCCACACAAATGGACCGACGGCAAGCGGCAGTGCCTCGAAGCAATGCTGAATGAGGTGATGATCGGACTCGTCGCGATGGTCGATTTCGAGCTCCGCTGGAGACAAGAGCGAGCAGAACGCGAACGACGCGAGGCTGAGGCGCAACTGCGACGAATCGAGCAGGAGGAACGTCGCCGCGAAGAGGAGGAACGCGGAAAGGACCTTTCGGAGCTCGTGAACGCATGGCATCACGTGACGCGGATTCGATCCTTTGTCGAGGCGACCCGTGCACGAGCCCAACAGCAAGGTCTTCTGCGGCCTGGAAGTCAGCTCGACTCCTGGTTGGCCTGGGCCGACGAGTACGTCGAGCGGTGTGATCCCATTGTTAGGCTCGACCGGCTGCCGCCGCCATACAAGCGCCGCTCGTCTTGGGACCAGGAGCCCGCCGCCCCCTGGCCCGCGCGTCCCCCGGCCCCGGCCACGAGCCCAGGGCCGCCTCGGCCGGGGAACGACCGACCCATGAGCGAGGACGCCTCCTAACCCCTCCGATGTTTTCCTAGCGAGTTTCCTAACGAGGGTCGTAGCGAGCCATCATTCGAGTTCGCCCGAGGAACGGCCCAGCAGAGCCGGGCTTCATTCAGGCTACTCCCACCCTTCGTTCCGGCTTCCTGATTGCTTCCCACCCGGCGCGAAGCCCCAGGACAGCATCGCGAATGGCGGGAGCGTCCCGTCAGCGTCGTTTCGGGGTCGTTTGCGCGTCACCTTGGCGTCGCTGACCAAAGTGCCCCCTGATCCAACGCGACGATTATCCCTCTCGGAGTCCTCAGTGTTCGACGCAAGGTATTAGACGAACACGAGGGTCAGACACTCCGCGGCCGCAGCTCAGCGCCGCCGTTTACTGACAGTTTTGGGTGTATATCTATACTCCCCCGGATTGGTCATCCCCGCGTTAGGCAGCACCCGGCGAATCTGTCGGGTCCATCGGAGCGCGCCGCTGGGGTCGAGCGAATAGCGCCAGAACGTCGACGGGTTCGATGTCCCCACGACCCGCCCTTCCTCGACCGGGAAGTCGACGTTCCCAACACCGTCGAGGACGGCCCCGCCCCGAACCTCCTTGTCGCCCAGCGCGTATTCCCACACCTTGGCGAGGGTGGAAGCATTGAGCTTGTAGAACGCATTCGCGGTCGCGTTCGGGTAGCGGATACCGCGCGAGGTGCCGATGTAGATCGCCACCAGCGTCGGCGGATTGTAGTAGAACCCGACGACGCCAGGCGCAAAGGTCCGGAGCAGGCGTGGGGAGGGAGGTGGGGGTGGTGGGGGCGAGGGCGGCGGATTGAGGGGCCCGTCGCTGGTACCGCAGCCGATCGCGAGGATGACCACGGCGGCAACGAGGGCGGAACCCGGCGCGACCCCACGCCGGTTCGCGTGCTGCCGTCCGCCGCTCGGCCACGTCGACGAGCAATTGGGTCTCATCCGGGCCCCTCCGCCGGCGGCCAGTGACCACCAAAGCTACTCTGCCGATCCGGCTCGCGCCTCCGCCGACGCCTATTGGCTCTTGGTGGGCCGGCCGCGGTTCAGTAGGTGAGGCCGCTTCCGATCGGGTAGCTCTCGCTCACCTTCACAGGGAGCCTCCCCGCCGGCCGGAGCTCGCCCTTGAGGAGCTTGATGAAGGAGCCGAAGTAAATTTCCTGGTTGCCGAACCAGCCTCGCTCGCCGTAGCCCACCAGGATTGCCGGGACCTCGGGGATCCGCCGCGCCAGGTGGGCGTTGCCGTACGCCATCGCCACCACGCCCCGCGGTTTGGCCGCCGCCACCCGACGAATGAACGCCAAATCGCCCTCCCGGATCGGGGCCGCGTCGCCGAGCCGATTCCGCGCCACGAAAAGCGAGAAAACCACCAGATCGGCCTTGGCCGCCGCGGTCCAGGCATCCTCGTAAGCAGCCGGATCCATCCGCGGCCCGAACGTGAAGCTGACGGTGCCCGGGAACGCGGCGGCCAGCCGTCCCGCGAGGACCGGCGGTGAAGGGTCGCCATCGAGCTTGTGGATGCTGATGTTGACGATCCGGGGCGCGGCTCCGGCGGCGAGCGGCAGCACCCCGTCGTTCTTGAGCAGGGTGACCGATCGGTCGGCCACTTCCTGAGCGATTGCCCAGTGGGCCGGCGTGCCGACGTTCGCGTCGATCCGCTCCTCGTCGACGAATCGGTTCTTGTCGAGCCCGAGGCGGGCCTTGAGCCTCAGGAGCTTGCGCGCCGCGGCGTCGATCCTCGCCTCGTTGATTCGCCCCGAGCGAACGGCTGCGGCCATCGCCGCGATCGTGGCGACCGGGTCCTTCGGCTTGAGGATCATGTCGTGCCCCGCCTCGAAGGCCCGGACCGCGACTTCTTCGGCGCCGAAACGCCTAACGACATGATCGTACCAGAGATCGTCGCTCGTGAGGATCCCCTTGAAGCCGAGGCTGTCGCGGAGCCAGTCGGTCGCGAGCTTCCGCTCGACACTCGCCGGAAGATCGGAGCCCCCGGTCGCGGCCGGCACCGCCACATGCTCGGTCATCACGAAATCGACCCCGGCGTCGATCGCCTGCTTGAAGGCGGCAAAGTCCTGGGTTCGGACCGCGTCGACCGGCTTGGGATTCCAGGTCCAGTCGGGCAAACTCGGCATCCGCTCGACGTCGCCGCGACCGGGGAAGTGTTTCGCCGAGGTGAGCATCCCGTTGTCGTGATAGCCTTTGACGTAGGCCCGGACCATTCGCCCGAGCAAGTCGAGATCGCCACCGAACGAGCGGACCCCCTCGGCGGGGTTGTCAGGTCGCCACCCGATGTCCACGGCGGGCGAATAGGTGAGGTGGATCCCCATCGCGCGACCCTCGATTGCGGCGGCGGCGGCGGCCCGATACATCAAATCCTCGGAGCCCGCCGCGGCGAAGGCCATGTTGGCTGGGTATTCCGTGGCGCCGGTGACTTGCTGGCCCGGTCCGCCCTCGAAGTCGGCGGCCATCAGCAGCGGGATGGTGGCGGCGCGCTGGAGCCGGTTGAGAAGGGAAGCGACGTCGCGCGGCGTCCCGCCGTAGAAAACGAACATCCCGACTCCGTGGTCGCGCGCCAACTCGGTCCATCGGGCGAGGCGGGAATCTGCGGCCGCGAGGTAGCCGCCAGTCACGTCGACTACGATGAGCTGGCCGATCTTTTTCTCGAGCGTCAGGCTGGCGAGAGTCCGGTCGACCCACGGCGCAGGCTGCCCCACCACTGCCGTGACGGTCAACGCGGTTAGCCCGAGTGTCGCGAAAGTCGTTTTCATCCCGCGAATGTATTCCTCCGTCTCCCCACTAGCCAGCGGCGATGAACGGTCGGAGATTCCCGGTGCTACCGCTCGACTCATCATCGCTCGAAGGGATGCTCATGACTCGCATCATCAATGTCGTTGCCCTTGCCGCCGGAATGACGGCCGCCTCGATCGTCGAGGCTCAGCTGCCTCAGGTTCTCGACCCGCTTCGACTCACCCAGCTCCGGGACTTCGAGGCCTTTCGCGTCTCCAGCAACAATCCCGACCTGGCCAGCAACGACGACAGCAAGCGACCGATCCCGGGGGAGACGACCGTATTGGCGGACCTGACCGGGCCCGGCGTCGTGAACCATATCTGGCTCACGGTCGCGGCCAACGAGTATGGGTGGCCCCGATTGCTGCGGCTCCGGGTGTATTACGATAGGAGCGCGGTGCCGAGCGTCGATGCTCCGATCGGTGATTTCTTTGGGGTGGGCCACGGGATCGAGCGGCCCCTCAATTCGCTCCTGGTTCGCAACAGCTCGGCGGGCCGGTCGCGAAACTCCTACTGGCCGATGCCCTTCCAGAAGTCGATCAAGATCACCGTCACCAATGAGGGCCGCCGCCGGGTCGCCAACCTCTACTATCACGTCGACTGGGCCAAGTACCGTTCCTTGCCCGCCAGCACCCCGTACTTCCACGCTCGCTATCGCCAGGCGCTCCCGACCAAGCTCGGCGCGCCCTATGAGATCCTCCGGACCCGGGGTCGCGGTCATTACGTCGGCACCGTCCTCAGCGTGGTCCAGAATCAACCGGGGTGGTTCGGCGAGGGCGACGACTTCTTTTATGTCGACGGAAAAGCCAAAGCGAACATCGAGGGGACGGGGACCGAGGACTACTTCAACGACGCCTGGTCCCTCCGAGTGGGCGATGGCCCCAACTATGGCGTCACCGTGGCTGATGGCACCGATCTGGGATCTCGTATGACCGCCTATCGGTGGCACGTGAGCGATCCGATTCCTTTTACTCGGCAGCTTCGTTTCGACATGGAGCACACCGGGTGGACCTACAACGCCGACGGGTCCGTGCGGAGCGCCTCGGAGGAACGGGAAGACCTCTTCAGCACGGTGGCCTTCTGGTATCAACTCGGCATCGCCCGCGACCAACCGACGCCACCCTACGGCACCGCTCGGCTTCCGCACGGCAACGCAGTCCAGATCGAAGTCGAGCGGCGGGCCGACGAGGCGGTTGGGACCAATGGGAAAGTGTCGGTGCAAAAGGAGGTCTTCTGGTCGAAGGACATTCTGTTCTTCGAAGCGGGGGGCGTCGGCGCCAAGATCGAGATCCCCTTCGAGGTGCCCGAGGATGGCCGGTACGAGCTGTTGGCGCAGGTCGCGGGGGCGCCCGATTACGGCACCTACACGGTGTTGGTAGACGGGAAGTCGCCGGTCAGCGGCACCGAGCTCGAGCATGAACCAGGAGCCAATGCCGGCGCCGGGCTGTCGATCGACGGGTATTACACGGAGCTGTTCGTTGGGGAGGATCGCGTCATCGGCCGGCCTCGACTCACCAAGGGGCGACACACGGTGACCTTCGTATGCACCGGGAAGAACGCCGCGTCCTCGAACTACTTTCTCGGCGTCGATGCGCTGGTGTTGGCTCGGGTGGCTGGCGATGGCGGGGTCACGGCGGATTCCGCTTCGACCGCCGTGAGGGCCGATCGTCTCCGGCTCATCGGGACGTTAGGCGCCCTCGTGACTGGGCGTCTGGGCGAGCTGGTGGCGGCGCTCAGCGATGGAACCGTGGAGGAGCGGGTGGCCGCGGCCTGGTCATTCACCCAGCTCAAGCGAGCCGCCCGCCCCGCGGCAGGCAGTCTCACCAGGGCCTTGAAGGACGAGGACCACGTGGTTCGAGGCCTCTCGGCTCTGGCGCTCCGGGACGCCGGCGCCCTGGATGACGGTGCCATCCGAGCCCTGGCCGAACGGCTCCGCGATCCGGATGACGGAGTCCGGATGATGAGCGCCTGGGCGATTGCGGCGCAGGGTCCCCGGGGAATGGCGGTCTTCGACGCGCTGATGGACGCGGGCCGGCTGGCCGGACAACATCCCCACGTGCAACGAGCCCTCGCCGATGCCTTCGGGGCGATCGGGCCGGCCGCTCGCGAGGCGCTCCCGGTTCTCGAGGAGTTCGCCAAGGTGCCCCGGGTCCGGTGGAACGCCCAGGCGGCGATCCGACGCATTGGGCCGGCCCGTTAACGCCAGATAGCGACGGGCCATCCGGGGCCGAAACCGCGCGGCCGATTGGTCGTAGGGCCGCCACCTCCACCCGCGCGGCGCCAATGCCATCCGGACGTCCCTTCCTCGTTGCCCTTGCCCTTGGGGCCTCGGCCACCTCGGCCGCCGCCCAGGTCGATCCCAACGAGAGCCTTCGACGCCGAGTCGATCTCCACCTGGCGGGTCGGGAGGAGCAGTTGGTTGCGGTCCGCCGCGACATTCACCGTCATCCCGAGATATCCGGAGAGGAGGTCCGCACCGCCGGCCTGGTGGCGGCCCGGCTCCGAGAGCTGGGCCTCGAGGTCACGACCGGGGTTGGCGGCCACGGTGTGGTGGGGCTCCTCCGGGGCGGCAAACCCGGCCCGATCGTCGGGTACCGCGCCGACATGGACGCGGTGCCCTCCGCCGCGCCCGACCCGGTCGAGTTCCGGTCGACCATACTCGGCGTTAGGCACATCTGCGGCCACGATATCCACACCACCATCGGTCTCGCTCTCGCGGAGGGCCTCGCCGCCGTTCGAAACGACTTGCCAGGCAGTGTCATGTTCATCTTCCAACCGGCGGAGGAGCGAGCCACCGGCGCGAATGCGATGCTCGCGGGCGGGGTCTTTGCTCGGACCAAGCCGGTGGCGATCTTCGGCGTTCACACCGCCCCACTCCCGGTCGGTCAGCTCGGCACGACCGCGGGGGTCCTCATGGCGGGGCGCGATTTCGTCCGGGTCACCGTCTCCGGCGCAGGAAATCTCCAGGCCGCGGCCGACTCGGCCGCGCGCATCATCTCCGCCGTCGGGACCATCAGTCCGGCCGAGGCGCTCGGCCCGGGCCCGGAAGGCTTCGTGTTGGCCCAGGTCGGTCGACCGCGTTCGACCGACGAAGGGACCTGGGTGGTCGAGGGATCGCTCACCATCGCCAGCGCGGCGGCCCGGGCCCGGGCTCGTGAGGCGGTGCTTCGGGGACTCACGGCGCTGACGTCCACCGGCGTGACGATCACCCCGATTTACCAGGCGAAAGCGATCGCCGGGGTGACCAACGACTCAGCTCTGGTCGAGACTGCCAACCGGAGCATTCGGGCTGCGCTCGGTGCCGAGAGCGTCGTCTCGATCACCGACATCTATCCCGCTTTCAGCGAGGATTTCGGTTCGTTCCAGGATGAGGTGCCCGGAGTGTTCTATTTTCTGGGAGTCGCCAATGCGGCCAAGGGATGGGCCGGGATGCCGCACGCGCCCGACTACGTCGCCGACGAGGCCTCGATTCTGATCGGGGCTCGGGCGATGACCGCCGTAATCGTCAACCGACTCGCGGCAGCGCGGTGACCGGGCGGGCTCGCGCCCGCCCTTACGACCGGGCGATCGCGGGCTGGTACTTGATCTGGCGGACCTCGATGGTTCCCGACTTGGGCTCGAGGTCGTCAGGGTCTGTCGCGACCGCTACGACGGGCGAGTCCGCAATCCGTTCGACGAGTACGAGTGCGGTCACTGGTACGCCCGGGCGCTACGACGCGGTCGAGCGGGTTCTCTACCTGGAGCCCAGGATCGCGGGCGATTTCCGGAGTTTCCTCTCCACCGCAACCGGTTATGGGACCGTGGGGGTCCGAAACGGACAGCCGTTCCTCGAGACACACCATCCCGGCGCCGATCCCACCCAACGGGAACGCCACCCGATTCAGATGGAGTCCCTGGTATCCGTCGTTGTAGGTCCGGGCTCCCTGCTGGAGCGAACCAGTGGTCTGGCCGTCCTCCGCCTCGATCGCCCCGGCGATCGGTGGGGCAACCACGCCGCTGGCTCCGATCGCGCCGAGAGTCGTCGCCGAGCACTTGAGAAAATCCCGTCGACGAACCGATGAGTCATCCATGGCGAGCCCATCCTCCGGGAGATACCTCGAATCAGGGTTTCCTGAGGTTCTCGATGGCCGTGGCGATGGCCCGAACGTCGGGAAGCTTCTGCTGCAGGGCTTGGAGGACCGCTCGGGCCGAATCGGCCGCGCCTAACGCCTTGTAGGCATCCGCGGTGAGCAGTCCCTTCCGAATGATTCCCCGTCGATCGTCGGCCAACGGCTCGATCTGGCGGAGCGCCTCCAAGGCCCCGGCCGCGTCGCCCCGGTCCTTGATCCGCGATTCGAGCACCACCCACTTGACGCCCTGGTCGTCCGGCATCCGCCGCCCCAGCTCGTCGATCAACCGGGCGGCGCCGTCCATGTCGCCAGCGGCCCGATCGGCGAGGGCTCTCGTGTAGAGCCCCGCGACCAAGAGCTTGGTCAGATGCTCGGGGTTGCCGGAGCGGACCCCGGGGCCGCCGGCGTATTCGTACACCAACTCCCCACCGTGCTCGGCGGCCTCATAGAGGACGAACAGTCCACCGAGCCCGCCGAGGGCCGCGACCACCCGAATGATCTTGACGGCCTTGGCCGGTTTGACGAGAAGACCGATCAACTCGATCCCGGCGAGGACGCCGAAGACGTTCCGGGCTCGTTCGCCCCATTCCTCGTGGTCCTGTACGGCGGCCAAGGCTCCCGGGATCCGTTCGACCGGTCCGTGGGCGTCGAGTCCCGATTGGGCGGTGAAGTAGGCAACCACCCCTCCAGCGATCAGGAGCGCCGATGCGGTGGGATTGGTCCAGGGGGCCCGGCCGGTCAGCGACGCCAGCCGAAAGGCGACTCCCAACCCGCACATCGCGATCGCGAAATGCACCAGCTGGGGATGGTAATAACCGATATCAGGCATCGAGAACCCGACCAGATCTGGGATGCCAGCGAAGCTATTCGGGTTGAGGCGGTCCGCCAGGGCCCCCCCTCGGGCCTCGCAGGGGCGTCTTGATCCGATCGGGCACTTGCTGCCACTGCTCCGGCGTGAGGATTGCTTCAGACTCCTTGAGCGCGGCGGCGCCCGTCTCGCGAATTGATTGCAGGAGCGGTCGCATCGAGGCGAACATCGACGCGGGGTCGGGATTGGGGCCGGCCTTCTCGACCTCTTTCTGGGCCTTGTCGGCCAGCGCTTTGGTTCGGGCTTTGAGCGAATCGGACACCGCTTGGAGCCGGCTCGCTTGGCCGTCGCTGAGACGAAGCGCCACTCGGATCGCGAGGATCTCGGCGGCGGGATCGGGCATCAGGGACGCCATCCGAGCGATCATGTCGCCGCCACGGAATCCGCCCGGTCCGCTCGGGCGCGGTCCGTCGAGTCCGCCCGGTCGTCCGCCGCCTCCGCCGCCCCCTCGTGCTCGCAGCGCGTCGCGAAACTGGCCCATCAGGTCGGGGCCGATCGTGTAGCGGAGTTGGATCCCGATCTGGAAGGGCTGCCTGATCGCCACGGTATTGGAGGTGCTCGCCCCAAACCGCTCGTTGACGGTGTAGCGGAACAGGTGACTCGCCGGGTCGAAGCCGCGAACAACCAACAAGGTGTTGTCGGGGCGATTGAACTGGCCCCACCCCCTGAGGTCGTCCCGGCCGTGAAAGAGCTGGTCGAGCCCGATCAGGAAATTGCTGGTGACCAGTGAAGCGGTTAGGCGTCGGTCGAGCCCGAACCAGGTCGGCCGGTAGTTGAGCTGAAAATCGATCGATGGTTGCCACGGACCTCGACAGCTGTTCCGGTCCGCGATTCGTCCCCTCTGGCGCTCGAGACAGGCCCGCGCCCCGCCCGAGGTGCCCGCCAGCAGCCGACCGAATCCGTTGGCGATCGCGGTATCGGCGGATAACCCGAAAATGAAGGCGCGGTCATTGCGGACGCCGTCTCCATTGACGTCGTCCGCCACCATCGGTGTGTAGGGCGTCCCGCTCGTCAGCCGGGTGATGGTCGTCAGCTCCAGATTCCGGGTGAGGGGGTAGGTGACGGTTGCCAGGAACGCGTGCCGCCGCTCGAAATCGCTGGTGGCCCACTCGCGGAGGTTCGGGTCGCCGGCCGTGGTTTGACCGCTGAATCCGCGCTGAGCCCCGCCAAAGGCGAACGACGACTGATCCGAGGCCCGATTCCAGGTGTACGACAGATTGAAGAAGGTCCCTCGATTGGTGGCCCCCTGGGCGGTCAGGGCAAGCTGCGTCGATCGAGACTCGAGCTCCGAATCGAACACCAGGACGTTGCCGAACTCAGGGGTCCGCCGTGACGCGAACAGCGGGATCGCTCCGGTCCGTTCGTCGATGGCGGGGAGCGGGGCGTAAACGGGACGGCCTTCGGTCGCCAGGGAGAACTGAGGATCGCCGAGATTGAGGTCGCGGACCCCGAACTGACTCTGGCCCCTGGCGTGGCTCACCTCGACCCCGAAAATGACCAGCCCGACCCGACGCTGAACGCCCAACGAGCCGCGGACCGCCCTGGGCGCCTGGAACCCACGATCGAACGCGGTGACCGTGGGGCTGCGAGTGACCGAGGGTCCTCCCGGGGCGTCGAACCTGCAGGTCGTCGGGATCCACGATGGAGTGTACCGATAAACTTGCCAGGTGGGGGTCGGCGCACCCGCCCCAATGCAGGCCAGCTGCGACTCGGCGTCACCCAAGCCGGACGCCGCTTGCGCCGCCCCAAAGAGACCGGCGGGTGTCGGGCTCCGGAACGCGCCCAGCCCGCCGCGAACCACCAACGCGGCCGGTCCCCCGTCGCCCGAGCGAACGAACCAACTGAACCCGAGTCTCGGGCTCAACCGCCACTCCGATGGCCACCGGTCGGTCCGCACCCCGAACAACGACTCCGCCCGACTGTTGAGCAACGGAGCGCCGCCGTATTCCGAACTCTCGAGGCGGACGCCAAAAGTGAGCTGGAAGGCGCCGGAGATCCGCCAGGTGTCGCCGGCGTGAATCGCCAGGGTCGTCTGATCGGTTGCCCGAATCGTCGGCGCCAGGGTCCGGGTAAAGCTCGAGGGCCGCCCGGCCTCGAGATCGGCGATGGTGTTGAACGTAAAGGTGCCGAATCGATTGATGGTGGCGTCGTTCTCGGCGCTCGTTCGTGTGACGAAAGCCCCAACCTTGATTCGATGCGCCCCGGTCCCGGGAATCCAACTCAACTCGTTCGAGGCCTCGAACGAGCGGGAGTGCTGCTCTTGCGGCAAACCCGGAATCCCGCCGAACGTGAGATTGGTCGCCCCGAACTGGTCGCCCAACTCCGAGACGACCTGGACCCGCCCGGCGGGAAAGCCGTTCTCGAGCGGACTCTCGGACGAGGACCGCGAGCGGTACGCACGGAACTCGTTGATGACCGCCGTGCCAAACCGGGAGTTGGCCGTGAGCATCAACCCACCGCTGCTGCTGGTCGACCGGGAATCGGTTGCCGGGACCGAGAGCGGCCCGATCCGAGTCGGCTCTTGGACGTTGCGCCGGTAGTCGCCCCGGAAGGTGAGGGTGTGCGATTGCGACAAGAGATAATCGATTCGCAGCAACCCGGTGGCCTCGTTGGTCTCGCGGTCGCCGTTCGCCAGCCGCTGGTCGATCGGTACCCCGAGGTTGCCGAGGATGCTCATCAACCGGCTGGCCGAATCGGGCGCGACGCCGAACCGTGCCAGGGTCGTCGGCGTGGCCGAGAGGAGCGACTGGAGCTGGTCACCCCGAAAACGGCCCAGTCCCGAGCCGAACACAAACAGCTTGTTCTTTACGATCGGACCACCGAGTCCAAACGAGAACTGGTGCTGATTGAAGCCCGTGGCGAAGGCGTCCTCGCCCGAGGTCACGGTCAAATCGCGATCCCGAAAGCCGTAGTTGGCGCTCCCCTGGGCGTTGTTGGTCCCCGACCGAGTGATACTGGCGATGAGCCCGCCGCTGAACTGGCCCCGACCGACGTCATAGCTCGAGGTGATCACCCGGGTGTTCCGAATCGCGTCCTGCGGTACCGAGGTTCCGCCGAAGGTGAGCCCGTCGAGGGTGACGTTGTTGGCGGTCGGTCGCTGTCCCGCCACGGAGAATCCGCCGGGAGTCGAGTCGTTGCCGAGAACGCTCACGACACCGGGAGCGAGGGTGGCGAGCATCGCCAGGTCACTGGCGTCGATCGGGAGGCGCTGGACCTGCTCGGTGGTGAGGAGTCGCTCGGTCGAGCCTGGCGTTGCCTGCTGATCGGCTCGGCCAATCCCTCGCTGGGCCTGGACTCGGACCTCATCGAGGACGACCGGCGTCGCGCTGATGGTCACATCGAGCACCAGCCGATCCTCGTCGGCCTGTCGAATCAGGGTGCGTTGGACCGGGGCCGCGCCGATCGACCGAATCGTGACCCGGTATTGGCCGCTGCCATCCGGGAATACGATCGTATACCTCCCCCGAGCATTGGTCCGAGCCGAGCGAGCGACCTCGGTTTCGAGCGACATCACTTCGACCAGCGCGTCGGCGACCGGCTCTCCCCGATCGTTGGTGATCAGCCCCGTGATGACGTCGGTCGAGGAGGCCGCCTGGCCATAGGCCGACGGTGCGAACGCGAGGAGCAGGCCGAGCGCGAGAGACCAAGCCGGCCGTCGAGCGGGGGGCGCGAAGGGAGCCATTGGTAGCAGTACGCCGGGAACGCCTCGTTCGTTAGCGGGTCGCGAGACTGGTCCCGAGGAGGAGGTACTTCCGCCACTCTGGAACCGCGGTCCGTCGATCCCACGCGGCCTCGCCGTCGGCTCGAATCAGCCGGCCAAGGTCGGTGCAGATCGCGCGGGCGGTCGCGATCGCCCAGGAGGCTCGGAGGGGGAGGTTGCGGAACCGACCGCGTGCCGCGGCATATCGCAGGTCGGCGTGGTCGAGGAGCCGATGGACGATGGCCGTCACCTGAGGCCGCGCCCCCGGGGCGCCAACTTCCTCGGGCGCAACCCCGGCCGCGGCCAGCCAATCCAGAGGGAGGTAGACCCGCCCCACCCGAGCGTCGTCGATCACGTCGCGGGCGATGTTGGTCAGTTGCATCGTGGTCCCGAGGTCCCCGAGGCGATTGATGGTCGCGGAATCGTCGACCAGCATCAGGTGGCCGGCCATCACGCCCACGACGCCGGCCACGTGGTAACAGTAGTCGAGCAGCTCGTCCAGCGTCCGGTAGCGCTGCCCGGCGACGTCCATCGCCAGGCCGTCGAGGAACTCGAAAGGATGTTTGTCGGGGATACCGCGCTGGCGGACGATCCGGGCGAGGCCCTGAAACACGAGGTCGTCGCACGGCTCTCCCCGGAGGGCGCGGGTGGTTTCGGCCCGGAGGTCGGCGATCCGCTCCGCCTCGGACCGCTGCTCGGCGGTCCGTACCGACATCGGCACCGGGTGGCCGAGGTCTTGCCCGTCGATCAGGTCGTCGCAGTGGCGGCACCAGGCGTAGAGTTGGTAACCGGCCTCCCGGAGGTTGCGCGGCAGGAGCGACGCGGCCCGGAAGAGGCTCCGGGACCCCTGTTGAATGATGCCGCGACAATGCTCGACTATCGGGTCTTTCGGCTCGCTCATCGGCTCCGTCCGCCCGTCCGCCCGTCCGCCCTAACGTCCGCTCGCCACCACCAGGATCTCACGGGCCCGCTGGTAGTGGGCGGTCAGGACTGGCGCGGGGCTGTCCTGGTACGCTCGCCGAAACGTCCGCTCGGCGAAATCGAGCGCCGCGAGAAGCTCCACGGCGGCGGCCTTCTTCACGGTCGCTACCGTGCTGCCGCGCTCGCCGATCCAAATCGGGGCCGTGTGCGCGAAGGCGTAGCTGTCCATCGACGGCCACTGGTCGACCGCTCCGCCGACCGCCCGAACCGCGATCCAGCCGCCGGTCGGGAGCGTCACCGTACCGGTCCACCGTTTGTTCCCGCCGGCCGCGACCCCATCCGCGCTGTCGACCACCGCGCCGTTGACCACCAGCTCGAGCTTCCGCACCGCGATTGCCGAGGCGAGGTCGGCGGTCCACGAAATCCGCCGGGGCGTGGCGGGGATGACGCCACCCGGTTGGACGCCCCCGACCCGGAAGTCGAGCATCGGCCCGGTGGTGACGAAACTCCGACCCGCCTTGAGACCGTCGAGGTACCCACGGTAGCCCAACGACGAGTCGGCCCGAACGTAGACCCTGGTGGTGCCCACCGCCATGGTCCGATAGAGGTTGTTCATGACGTCGGTGCCGGCGCTCGGCGCCAGCGGAATTCCGAAGTTGAGGATCCGATACCAGAGCTCGGTCGTCCCCATTTCGTCGCTCCAGAGACAGGCCAGTTCGATCCCGTCGACGAAACCCTGCACCGCGTCGGCAATGAACCCGGTCGGGATCCCAGCGTACTCGGGGCCGGCGAACGGATTGGGCGCCATCACCGGATGGACGTACATGGTGAAGCCGCCTTGCTGCCTGCCGAACTCGAGCGCTGCCCGGTTGGGCCGATCGTCGCGCGAGTAGATCTCGTAACCAGGGCCCCAGATCCACGGCCAGAACAGTTCGCCGGTGCCGAGCAGCCCGAGGTGGCCGAAGAAATGGCTGCGAACCTCTTGGGCGAACGCCAGGTACGGGGGACGCCGCTCCTGCCGCCAGGTCCACAGCGACTGGTCCTCGAATCGAGTGTGGAGATTGGCGAGGAGGGGGGTGAGGACGTCCATGTTCTCGCCTAACGCCATCGGGACCAGATCCTCCGGATCGAGTCGGTAGGGCCCGCCGTAGTTGAGATGGAAGTGATGCTCGCCCGACATCCAGCCGGCCGCCGCCGCGTCCCAGACGGGTATCAGGTTCAGCTCGACGCTTCCGGCGGAAGCGGTCTTGGTCACCGGGGGCGTCGCGAGGCCTCGAACCGCCGTCACCGTCACCTCGCCAGCGGGCACCATCAGGTCGATGACGCCGGGGGAATAGAAGAACACGATTCCGTGCTGCCCGTCGAAGCGGGCCTGGCCTTCGTCGGGCAACAGCGGATGGCCGCTGGCGTCCCGAACGGTCACCCGAGCCGGCGCGATCGCTCCCCGTTCGGCGGTTCGGATCGTCAGGCGAGTGAGCGGCGATCCATAGTTCCAGTCGCCAACGCCGACGGTCTCGATCGGGCCGCCGACCGCCGCCACTCGCTTCAGCTCCATGATCTCCCGGGAGTTGGCCTCGACGTAGTAGACCGCCTTGCCGTCGCCCGACCACGCCGGGGTCAACGGCAGCCCGGCCCTGGGGGTCAGGAGCACCGTCGGGCCGGGCTGCTCGACGCCCAGCAGCCGAAGATCCCAACCGCTCGCGTCGCTGGTCGGCCAGTTGATCGCGATCGTCTTCCCGTCGGGCGAGAGGGCGGGGCGCGCCATCGAAACGATATTGCCGGCCAGCAAGACCCGTTCGGTCCCGGTGGCGAGGTCGCGGATTCTGAGTTCGTTGCTGTTGCGCTTGGAGAGATAGACCAGCCGTTTCCCGTCGGGGTGGGGAAGCGGCCGCAGCTCGAGGCCGGCCTCCTCGGTGATCCTCGTCTTGGCTCCGGTGCCGAGATCCACCCGCCAGATGTCGAGGTCGCCGGCCACCGCGGAGCTGTAGTAGATCGTCCGCCCGTCCGGGCTGAACGCCGGATCCAGTTCGATCCCCTTGTCCTCGGCGACGATTCGCTCGGCTCCGGTCGCGAGCTCGATGACCACGATCCAGGTCTCCCGGCCGTCGTCCCGAACGAAAGCCAAGTGTCGCTGATCCGGCGACCAGGCGGGCCGCGAGTCCATCGGCCCACCCGTGGTGAGGCGCCGAGCGGTGCCGTCCCGAGCGTCGAAGACCCAAAGCCAGCCCCGCGACGAGAACGCGATGGCACGACCATCGGGAGCCGGCGCTGGATCGATCGGCCCGATCGTCACTAGCGGCAGCTCGTAGCCCTCGAGGTAGACGTGATGGGAAAAGCCCGTGACCTTGGGGTAGCGATTGGTCCATTGGGCATCGGCCCCGGCGGTCAGCGTGACGGCGGCAAGCAGACAAGGGATGGATCGCTTCATCGTTCAGTACCCCCGGTTCGGGTCGACTGCCAGACGCGGCCGTTCGCCGTGTTCCACCGCGGCCAGACATGCCAGAAACCCCTCGGCGGTTGCCGCCAGGGTGCTCGGTCCCGAGATGTGGGGCGAGACCGTCACCTTCGGATGACTCCACAACGGCGAACTATCCGGCAAGGGTTCCGTCGCGAAAACGTCGAGCGCGGCGCCGCGAAGCCATCCCTGGTCGAGCGCCTCGGGCAGGGCGGCCTCGTCGATCACGGCGCCCCGGCCCGCGTTCATGAGGTAGACTCCGCCACACTGCTGGAGCCGAGCCCGGTCGAGGAAGTGGCGGGTTGCCGCGGTCAGGGGCGCCGCCAGCACGAGCCAGTCGGTGTCTTTCACTACTTCGCCGAATCGCTCGGCGGGGAATACTCGATCGAAGTCGGCAGCGCCAGAGCCGCTCCTGGACATACCGGTGACGACACAACCTAACGCCCGGAAGGCCCGCGCTACTCCGCGGCCGACCGATCCGGTTCCGAGAATCAGGACTCGTTGACCGCGAAGCATGGTGGGTTCCCGGTCTCGGTCCCAGCGTTTGTTCCGCTGGGCCTCCGCGAGCGCCGCCAGATTCTGGTTGACGGCCAGCGCTCTGGTAACGCACCATTCGCCGATTGCCGGACCGAAGTCCTCGGAGGTCTTGGTGAGGAGCACGCCCGGGGGCAGCGGCCGTCCCGCGATCAAGCCGTCGACCCCGGCCCCAATGCTATGGATCCATTGGACCGCGCCCCAATCGGCGAGTGCCGGCCGGCGAAAGCCGATGTAGCCCTGAGCCCATTGGAGGTCGGGAGGCGCAATCGAGGCCAATGACTTCGTGCGGAGGTCGAGGTCGGGCCGGGCGGCGGCGATGGCGTCCCGGAGGCCGGCGACGTGGTCGCCGACGATCAGGAAACGATTCATTGGCGGATCGGCATGAGGAATCGACGCTCGACCCGAGTCGGTGGGCGGAGAACGCCGTCTGTCACGCTGGCGGGCTGGGCGCCGCGAACCGGATCTGCAGATCGGCCCCTCTTCTCCGCAGATCGTCGAGCACCGCGTAGATCAGCAGGAGCACACCCGACATCTCCATCCCTTCTTCGACCACGGTCAACCCGATCTCGGCCGCCATCAGCATTGGGGCCACCGCGTCCTCAGCCCGGGCACGGTGGGCGTACGCGGACGTCGCCATCTCCATGAAGATCGCCCCGCCGACGTAGAGCGCGCCAGCCAAAACGAGGAGGCGGGCCGTGCGCCGGGGGATTCGCTGGAGGAACGGGAAGAACCCGGCGACCACGACTATCAGGATCACGAGCCCGAACAGGACCCACGCGTGGACCGGCCCGGTGTCGAGGTTCCCCAGCAGAAAGCGCGCAGGTCGGCCGAAAAGCTCGTGGAGCCTGGCAGCTTCGTCGAACCCGAGGTAGACAAAGCCCCCTGACAGGATGGCCCAGTGTCGCACCTCGTGACCCCCGAGCTGATGCTCGTGCAGCGCCCGGACGGCGAGGCATGCCGCCGCGATGACGAGGAGCAGGGCGGCGAAAAACGTGGGGACGTTGGCCTCCCCGTCCAGGTTCAGCGTCCGGGCCAGCCCGAACAGATGGCGTCCGGTGAGCTGGCGGGCCATTTGGGTCACGAAACCGAGGACCAGTAGGACAACGGTCCCGGTCCCGAGAAATCGAACGACCCGGCCCGGGTCGGGAGTCAGGGTCACAGCGCGGTGGTGCGCGGCTCGGAGGGCATCTGGACACCAGACGTTGCTGGCGGATTGCTCGGGAAAGCTCGGTGCCTTCGAATGTAGCGGGGCGCTTCGAATCGTCAAACGGCGACTCGGACCAGGCTGGCCTGGTGAAAACCTCCTTCAGGGACGAGCGCCCGGTCCCCAATCGTCGTCCTCGTCGACGAGCCCGTCGCGAGCGGGTTTCGCCCCGGGATCGTCCGCGAGTTCCTGCTCCGCTTCATCCAGCAGGGCCTGGTCGACAGGCGTTTCGAGGTCGTCCTCGGGCGCCGGCTTTGCGCCCGGACTCTTCCGGCCGAACAGCCAGATGAGGATGGCGATGAGAGCTGCGGCGCCGATGATGGTCTCCATGAGTCAATGATATCAGGCCGGGGCCAGCCGCGAGGCGTCCCTCGCTGGACGGGTTACCGGAGCCGGCGGTACCTTCCATCGAATCTCCCATCACCGAACCGTACCCTTCGAACCGAGGTCTCATCGTGACCAGGTTGATCGTGCTCGGCGCGCTCGCCGTCGGGCCTCTCGCCACGCTCTCGATCGCCCAAACCGTGGCGGTCGACTCGTCCTATTTCCAAGGAAAGAGTTGGCGCAACATCGGCCCCAATCGCGGCGGCCGGTCGATCGGCGCCACCGGCATCCCCAGCCGCCCCAACGAGTACTACTTCGGTGCGGTCGGCGGCGGCCTCTGGAAGACCACCGACGGCGGAACCACCTGGAGACCGGTCACCGACGGTCAGATTCGAAGCTCGTCCGTCGGAGCGATCGGTGTCGCCGAGTCGAACCCGGACGTGGTGTACATCGGCATGGGTGAAGTGGCCTTTCGGGGCAACATCATGCAGGGCGACGGGATCTATCGGAGCGGCGACGCCGGCAAGACCTGGAAGCATGTCGGCCTCGCCGGCGTTCAGGCCATTTCCCGGATTCGGGTCGACAAAGCGAACCCCGATCTGGTCTATGTTGCCGCGTTCGGGAAACCGTACGCGCCGAGCGCCGAGCGGGGGGTCTATCGGTCGAAGAACGGTGGCCAGACCTGGGAGCGGGTTCTCTTCCGCAACGACTCCACCGCCGCCATCGATCTGGTCATCGACCCATTGAATCCGAACGTCCTGTACGCTTCCCTTTGGCAGGCCTATCGAACCCCGTGGAAGATGTCGAGCGGTGGGGTGGGGAGCGGGCTCTTCAAGTCGATCGACGGGGGCGATAGCTGGACCGAGCTGACTCGGAACTCGGGGTTGCCCCGCGGCGTGGTCGGAAAGATCGGAGTGACCGCCTCCGGCGCGGCGGCCAACCGCGTCTGGGCGATCGTCGAGAACGATTCCGGCGGCGTGTTTCGTTCCGATGATGGGGGGGCCACCTGGAAACGAACCAACGCCGAGCGAAAGCTTCGGCAACGGGCGTTCTACTACTCCCGGATCTATGCCGACCCGATCCTCAAAGACCGGGTTTACGTCCTGAACGTCGATTTCCACCGCTCCGACGATGGGGGGACCACCTTCAAGGTCGTCAACGCCCCGCATGGCGACTTCCACGATCTGTGGATCGACCCGAAGAACAACAATCGCCTCCTCAACGCCAGCGATGGTGGCGGGTCGGTGACGCTCAACGGTGGCGAGACCTGGACCTCGCTCGCCTATCCCACCGCTCAGGCGTATCGAGTGGCGACTACCAAGGACTTCCCGTATCACGTCTGCGGCGCCCAGCAGGACAACAGCACCTTCTGCGTCGTCTCGGGCGGATGGGACAACTGGAGCGGGCTGTTCAACTCGTCCGGCGATTTCATGTATGAGGCCGGCGGCGGGGAAAGCGGCTACATCGCGCCCGACCCCCGCGATCCCAACGTCTTCTTTGCCGGCAGCCAGGGCGCCCTCCTGACCCGCTACGATCGCAGCAACGGCGAGTATCGCGACGTCCAAGTGTACCCGCGGTTCTTCTCGGGGGAGCCGGCCAGCTCGCTGCCGGAGCGCTGGCAATGGACCTACCCGATCGTCTTCTCACCGATCGACCCGAACGTCATTTACACCACCTCGCAGCATCTTTGGAAAACCACCAACGACGGTCAGTCCTGGGAACGGATCAGCACCGATTTGACTCGGGCCGACTCGAGCACGCTTGGCTTTTCCGGCGGCCCGATCACCCACGACATGAACGGGCCCGAGATTTACGCGACGATCTTCACGGTGGCGCCGTCGTTCCACGACATCAACACGATCTGGACCGGCTCCGATGACGGCTTGGCCCATCTTACCCGCGACGGTGGTAAGACCTGGCGGAACATCACGCCGAAAGATTTGCCGCCGTTTTCCCGGATCAGCTTGATCGAGGCCTCGCGCCACCATGCCGGCACCGCCTATCTCGCGGCGAAACGCTACCAGCTGGATGATCGGGCTTCCTACATCTTCAAGACGGCCGATTTCGGCGCTACCTGGTCGAAGGTGGTCGACGGGATTCGCGCCGACGCCTACGTTCACGCCGTTCGCGAGGACCCCAAGCGGGCGGGCCTGCTCTACGCCGGGACCGAGCACGGGATCTACGTCTCCTGGGACGCCGGCGCCCGGTGGCAATCACTCTCGCTCAACCTTCCCGATGTTCAGATCCCGGACCTCGTCGTCGAGGAGAACGATCTCGTGATCGCCACGCACGGCCGATCGATGTGGCTCCTCGAGGACATTGCCTTTCTCCGCGAGCTGACGCCGGGCGGCGCCAAGCCGGCCCTCAAGGTGTTCCAGCCGCGGACCTCCATTCGAGGGGTGTATCCGCCGTCGTTCCATTACTACCTCGACAAAGCCGCTGCCGAGGTGAAGATCGAAGTGCTCGACGACCGTGGGTCCTTGGTCCGAGCCTACATCGGCACTGCCACGGTGGACAGCGCCAAGATCAAAGCGGATTCCTTGGATCTCGCTCGAATGAGCTGCGATGTGCGGCCGCGGCCCGAACCTCGTCCGGAGACCAAGGCTGGTCTCAACCGGTTCGTTTGGGACGCCCGTTATCCCGGCGCCGTCGATTTCCCCTGCCTGATCATGTGGGGCGCCAGAACCCAGAGCGGCCCCAAGGCTCCTCCCGGCAGCTACCGAGTTCGGATCACCGCCGACGGCGTCACCGAGACCCAGGGCTTCAAGCTCGAACGCGATCCCCGGCTCAAGAAGTCCACCGACGCGGATTTGGTCGCTCAATTCCAGCTCGCCTCGCAGATCCGGGACAAGGAAAACGAGGCCAATCAGGCCGTCATCCGAATTCGCGCCATCAAGTCGGCGGTCGACGATCGGGTCGGCAGGGCGCCGGGCCTCGCGGCCGCCGCCAACGCGCTCAAGGCCAAGCTTACCACCATCGAGGACGAGATCTACCAGGGCCGTAGTCGGAGCGGCCAGGACCTCCTCAACTTTCCGATCCGCCTGAACAACCGGATCGCGGCGCTCCGCCGGAGCGTCGAGAGCGGCGATGCCAAGCCAACCAATGGGTCTCACGTGGTCTTCAGAGAGCTGTCGGCCGAGTTGGCCAAACAGCTGGCCGCGCTCGACGGAGTGATCATCGGGGACCTCGCGGCGTTCAATCGAACCGCCGCCAGCCGGCGCCTCGAGCCGGTACCGATCGCCCCGTGACCGTGCCCGACGCCCGACTCGGCCGCCGAGACATCCCGGTCACCAAACGGGAGATTTTCGGCTGGGCGATGTTCGATTTCGCCAACTCGGCCCACACCACCGTGGTCATCACCGCGGTGTACAACGCCTTTTTCGTCGCCTTCATCGTCGCCAGCGCCAAGGGCGATTCGTACTGGTCGACCGCCATCATCATCTCGATGTTGATCACGATCGTCCTCTCGCCGTTCGTCGGGGCGATCATCGATGTCAGCGGCAAGAAGAAGACCTATCTGGTGGCGAGTTCCCTCGTCTGCTCGATCGCCACCGCTTCCCTGGTGTTCGTCGAGCCGGGACAGATTTGGCTCGCCATCGCCCTCGTGGTGATCAGCAGCGTCGGCTTCATGCTGAGCGAGGCATTCGTCGCCAGTTTTCTGCCGGACATCGCGACGCCCACGAACATGGGGAAGATCTCCGGGCTCGGGTGGGGAATCGGCTACTTCGGCGGGCTCTTGAGCGCGTTCTTGGCCTTGAGCCTGGTGATCACCAGCGATCCAGTTACCGATCAGGCCGGCTACATCAATGACAACCAGCTGGCGATGCTGGTGACCGGCGCGTTCTTCTTGATCGCGGCTCTTCCCACCTTTCTCCTGGTCAAGAACCGGAGCCTTCCGGCGCCAGGCTTCGAGCGAGCCTCGACCGGACAGCTGGTTCGGGCCGGGATTGCCGAGCTGAAGCAGAGCTTCGTCACCGCTCGACGCCATCCGGTGCTTTTTCAATTCCTGATCGCGTTCATGGTGTACATGGCTGGCCTCGACGCGATCGTCAAGTTCTTCGGTATCTATGCCCGCGAGGAGATTCGTCTCACCACCGGCGAGTTCAAGGTCCTGTTCCTGGTGTTGCAAATCAGCGCCGCCCTGGGCGCCTTCGCGTTCGGGTTCCTCGAGGGTCGGATCGGGCCCAAGAAGACGGTGCTCTGGACGCTGTTCTGGTGGATTGCCGGGGTGGGTGGGATCCTGTTCCTCGAGCCGCTCAGTCAGCTGACCGGCGCCGACCCGAAGTCGGTGTTCTACGCGCTCGGGCTGGTGGCCGGGGCGGGGATCGGGGCAACCCAAGCGTCGAGCCGGACCGTGGTCGGGTTGCTGGCGCCCCGGGAGAAGTCGGCCCAGATGTTCGGGTTCTGGAGCATGTTCCAGCGGATGGGCAGTATCCTCGGCGCCACCTTCGGGTACGTCAACGTGGTCGCTGGTACCAGGCAGGCCGGAATCGTGCTGGTGTTGGCGTTCTTCGTCTTGGGGGCGTTGGTCCTGTCCCGAGTCGACATCGATCGGGGGATCGCCGAGGCACAGGCCGCTGGTGGCCCACGATGATACCCGATTCGCCATCCGTCGATTGCGGGGGCGGTAGTGACCGTCTCACCAGCTGGGGGCTCGAGTTCCGCTCACGGCTGGCGGGGTGCCTCGCTGCGTTGAGCGAGCAGCCGCTCGGTGAAGTCGAGCCGCTCCTGGGTTTCCAGCAGCTCCCGATGGAGGGTCGCGACGTCCTCTTCCAGTGCGGCAACCCGGGCGTCGGTTGCCGGGTTACCGATCGCTCCCCGCTGCGCCTCGGCCTTGAACTTCGCCATCTTGGCGAGGTTGCTAAAGATGATCGCCACCACCGGAATCGAGAGCGCCAGAATCGGGATCATCAGAGCCAGCTGCTGCTTATCCATGCCCCACCCTGAGTTGAAGACTGATTCGCCCTTCTGCTACGAACGCCGGCCGCCATAGTTTCGGGTCGTCCTACCCGTCCTACCCGTCCTACCCGTCCTACCCGTCCTACCGCCCTAACACCAGCTTCCCGTCCTTGACCAACAGCCTGCCGTTCGCCTCGACAGTGGCATCGGGAACGAACATCAAGATCTCGCCGTTGCTCGAACGATTCTTCCCGCCCGACTCCCAGTTGTCGCCGATCGCCACCCGGACCACGCCGGCCCCATATCCGTAATACGGCATGAACCCCGAGGGCAGCACGGCCGGCAACTCCGGGTTGGTGCCGATGACGAACTCGCCCGGCGATGCCTTGTCGCCGGTCGCCTGCTGCCAGGTCGAAACAATCGATTCGCCGCCCCGTTTCGACTCCAGGGTGGTCACCCGGCCTTGGGCGAAGGTGGCCTGGAGAATCGGCCCCCGGGTATCGAAGGTGGCGTAGCCCACGAAGGTCCCCTCGGCGCCGGCAAAGTCGGTGGTCCGAAAGACGCTGGCTGGCAACTCCTCCTGGCGGTCGCGGACCGACCGAGCATCGGCCACCTTGGCCCGGCTGGCGTCACCGGTGTTGCGATGGACCCAGGCGGCGGCGGGGATCCGGAGCGTCAGGTTGGTCCCGTTAGGCGAGGTGACCTTGATGGTGGCGCCCTTGATGGCGGACTCGAGGGCCGAAATCCGGCTCAGGATGAGGGCCGGGTCGACCGCGACGGCCTTGGCGTATAGCGCCTCGACCGTCGGGATGTCGGCGGCGTCGGGTGGGAGGAACCAATGAAAGTGGATCGAACGGACCCGGCTCTTCTCGACGAGGTGTTCGAACGGCCGTCCGGGCAGCCCCGGCGTAGGGGTGGGCAGCCACACGGCCGCGTCCGCGCCCTCGAACGCTTGCGTCCAGGTCGAGTCGCGCCGGGAGCGTTGGATGGCCTGCGCCGCCGCCGGCAAGCGGCCGATCGCCGCTAACTCCGCCTCGGTGGGGACGCTGAGGTCGACGGCGATGCCACCGGCGGCGGCGATGGCGGCGCGCAGCGGCACCGCGGCGCCGCGATCGCTCCCCTGATCCCAGAACAGGATCACCCGCTCGCCCGGGCCCAGCTTGAGGGTGCGCTTCACGACCAAGTCGGCGATGGCGGTCCAGTCGACCCGGCTGGGTGGCGGCTGGCTCGCCCAGGATGGTCGTGCGACGCTCGCGGTGGCGAGGGCGATCAAGAAGAGTCGGAACACGGCGAAGCTCCTGAAGTCCGGAAAGGGTCGGTGCTCGATAATCGCCCCGGAAACGGTGCCGCGCTAGGATTCAGGCATGAGTCATGGATCGGTGACAGCAGTCGGCAACGCCATCGTCGGGTGCACCAAGTGCCCCCGACTCCGTCGCTATTGCACCGCGGTCGCCCGCGCGAAGGTGCTCCGCTTTCGCCGCGACGTCTACTGGGGAAAACCGGTCCCGGGCTTCGGGGACCCGGCCGCCCGTCTCCTGATCGTCGGATTGGCACCAGCGGCGCACGGCGGCAATCGGACTGGCCGGGTCTTCACCGGCGATTCCAGCGGTGACTGGCTCTACCACGCTCTCCATCGCTACGGCTTCGCCAATCAGCCCCACTCGGTCGGGTGGGATGATGGGCTCGTCCTGATCGATTGCTATGTCACCGCCTCGGCGCGCTGCGCCCCACCCGGCAACAAGCCGCTTCCCGCCGAGTTGGAGCGCTGCCGTCCATATTTGGAGGCCGAAATCCGGCTGCTCAGCAGGGTACGCGTGGTGGTCACCCTCGGTAGGATCGCCCACGATTCGTATCTCAAGGCGGCTGGATGGTGGGATCGATTTTCGCCCAAGGAACGGCCCGGGTTCGGTCACGAGTCCTCGGCACTCTTGCCGAACGGCGTCTTCTTGGTTTCCTCTTATCATCCGAGCCGGCAGAACACCAACACCGGCCGGCTCACCCGGGCGATGTGGCACCGAATCTTCGATCGGGCCCGCGCTCGGTTGGACGGGGTTGCTTGACAGGCCTTCCGGGCCACGGTATACAAAAGTGCGTTCATGAGGCCGCCTCGATGATCCGTTCCGTCGAATGGGGCCGCTGGCTCGCCGCGGCCACCCTCGTCGGCGTCACCGCCGGCCGTCCCGATCTGTACGTCATCCCGCTGCACGGGACCGGACCGGGGTCCCGACTGGTCGGAACGGCAACCCTCACGCCGGCCCGCTCGCCGTTCGGCCTCGCGACCACCAAAGACGGGCATTCCATCTTCACTGTCGACGTCGAGGTGCCTGTGCTGCCGCCGGCCAACGCCTTCCGGGCCGACGCGACGACCTATGTGGCCTGGGTCACCACCGCCCAACTGGACCGAATCGAGCGGTTAGGCGCCGTGGTGGCGGGGGCCAAGACGCGGGGTCGAGTGGCGATGAACAAGTTCATGGTCGTCATTACAGCCGAACCGGCGGTCAGCGGCGCGAGGTGGACTGGTCCGATCGTGATGCGCGGGACCTCGGCCTCCAGTTATCTCACCAACTTCAGTGGTCACACGATGTTCAGCGGTGGCGTGCCGCAGTGAGGGGTGCCGCCCTGGTCGCCGCCCTCATCGGGGTCACCGTTCCCGCGACCGCTCAACGGCCCGATACCGCCAAAGTCGCCGACCCCCATGCCGGCCACGCGGGGATGAGCCACGGATCCGGCGCCAGTCGGATCCCGCCGATGCCCAAAGGGATGCGGATGCCGGCCATCCCCGGACTGGAGGGCATCGCACCCCGGATGAGTCCCTATCTGCCGGGCGCCGACCTCGACCTCGCCACCATTGCCGCGGCGGTGCCTCGGAAGCTGCTCGACCTTCGCGACGGTGACTCGCTCGATCTGGTCGCCGGGTTCGTCAAGCGAAAGATCCGCGGCAAAGAACTGGCGATGTACGGGTTCAACGGCCAGTACCCGGGCCCCCTCATTCGGGTCAAGCAGTCGGCCACGATCACGATTCGCTTCAGGAACGAGCTCGACCTGCCCTCGGCGGTGCATTGGCACGGTATCCGGCTCGATAATCAGTTCGACGGGGCCGTCGGCGTCACTCAGGATCCGGTACCGGTCGGCGGGGAGTTCGTCTACCGAGTCCACTTTCCCGATCCGGGGATCTATTGGTATCACCCTCACGTTCGCGAGGACATCCAGCAGGATCTGGGACTCTACGGCAACATGATCGTCGAGTCGCCGGAAGCCGGTTACTACAATCCCGTGAACGTCGAAGAGGTCGTGATGCTCGACGACCTCTTGATCGACGACGAGGGCATCCTCCCCTACGGACGAGACGTCGCGAACTACGCCATCATGGGGCGCTTCGGCAATCTCATCCTCGTCAACGGAGAGCCCGATTACCGGCTGGCGGTCAGCCAAGGCGACGTCGTCCGGTTCTTGTTCACCAACGTCGCCAACACCCGGACCTTCAACCTCTCGTTTGGCGACAATCCGGTGAAGCTCGTCGGCGCCGACATCGGCCGGTTCGAGCAAGAGGAGATGGTCGAAACGGTGGTCATCGCGCCCGCTCAGCGTTATGTGGTGGAGGTGAAGTTCGACCGGCCGGGGAGCTACCCGATCATCAGCGCCGTCCAGGCGCTCAACAACTTCTTGGGAGAGTTCCAGGCGACCGTCGACACGATCGGGATCGTCGCCGTCGCGGCGACCCCGACCGCGAAAAGTCATGCCAAGGCGTTCCAGGCGCTCCGGCGGTTGCCGGCGGTGGCCGCCGAGTTCGCGGTTCACCGGGCCGATTTCGACCGAGCCCCCGACAAAGAGCTGCTCCTGACGGTCAACATCCAGGGCCTTCCGATCACGCTCACCGCGTTCATGTCGGTCGACACGATGTATTTCCCCCCACAGGAGTGGGTCGACGGGATGCGGGACATGAACTGGGTGGCGACTTCCCGGGAGGTTCGGTGGATCGTCCGGGACCTCGCCACCAAGAAGGAGAACATGGACATCGCCTGGAACTTCAAGAAGGGCGATATCATCAAGGTGCGGATGACCAACGACCCCAAGTCGATGCATCCGATGAGCCACCCGATCCATTTTCACGGGCAACGCCTTCTGATCACCGCCCGCAATGGGATCCCGGAGGATAACTTGGCCTGGCGAGACACGATCCTCCTGCCGGTCGGTCAAACCGTGGATCTCCTGATCGAAGCGACAAACCCCGGCCGGTGGATGGCGCATTGCCACATCGCCGAACACCTGGAGGCGGGGATGATGATGGTCTTTTCGGTGAGCCCTTAACGGTGAGGTCGGCAATGAGAGGTCGTTCGTGGTCACTGGTTGGCGGTTTGATCTTGAGCCTGATGTTCTCGTCGGCGGTTGTCGCTCAGTGGACCGATGCGCCGAAATACAAGGTCGGTGGCAGCCCCAACATCAAGGTCCTCGGTCACATCCCCCTGGGCGGCTACTTCCGGGTCATGGATAACGAGATCGAGCAGGAGCCGAGCCGACCGTATACCTACGTGTCCCAGTCGTGGGAACGAGCCGGGTTCTCGATCATTTCGACCAAGGATAATCAATTCAAGAAGATCTACAGCTGGCGGATCGAGAATCCCGAGCTCCACGGCGGGACCGGCGGGATGGACGGGAAGTACTTCAAGCTCAAGGGTGGGAAGTACTACTACGTCCAGTCGCTACAGTTCGGCCAGAGCGGACCCGACGCCGACGTCGGCGCGGTCGTCGCCGACGTCACCCTGCTGCCCGATACCAGCAAGGTCCGGATCGTCTCCCGGATTCGGGAAAAGGAGTACCTCGGCGGCTTTCACAACATTTTCGCCTACAAGCACTCCGATGGCCGAGTGCTCCTGTTCACGACGATCAACGGCCCCTACGCCAACGTCTATGACATGGAGCGAGTGGTCGGTGGGGCGCCGGAAAACACCTGGATGATTGGGCGAGTCCCGATTCCTCAGGGCGCCAACACCGCCATCGGCAATTTCGGCTACCACGATTTTCAGGTGTATTACGACGCCAACACCAATCAAGACAAGTTCTACGGGGCCGGCCGGGGCGGGGCCTTCATCTACGACGTCTCGAACATCGGCAAGGCAGAGCCCAAGCTCATCACCCAGATCGTCGGCGCCTCCGGGATCACGAGCGCCCATACGTTTACGCCGACCCCAGACCAAAAGTTCGCGGTGGTCGAGACCGAGTATCAGTTTGCTCCGCTGCGGATCTTCGATCTTCGGCCCGGCCTCGAAGGCAAGGTCAACGCCATCAGCAACCCGGTTGGGGCCTGGCAGGCAGACTGGCGCGCGTTAGCCCACAACCATGAGGTGAAGTGGCCCTTCGTGTTCGTCTCGACCTACGAAGACGGGTTGCAGGTGTTCAACATGGCCGATCCGGAGAACCCCCATACCGCCGGCTGGTACTTTACCTGCAACTGCACCCACATGAAGGGGTTCGGCGGGGTGCCCCAGTTCTACGGCAACAGCGTGTTCCAGGGCGCCTTTGGCGTGAAAGTGCGAAATCACGATGGCCTGATCGTGATCAGCGACACGTTCACCGGGTTCTGGGCGTTCAAGATGGAAGGGTTCGACGGCTGGAACGGGCACGACTGGGGCATGCCCAACGTCTCGAGTTCGCAGGATTGGGATAACGGGCCGGAGGGAGCGCCCAAGCGGGCCGCCGCCACTGGGGGCAATGGCGGCCGGTGAGTAGTGGCTGAACCCGAGCGGGGGGCGATCAGCCCCCCGCTATTTTTTTGTGTGCCGAGCGAAAACCGCCGTCTTCCCCGCCGCGTCGAACGAGAGCACCTCGTAGGGGACGAACGGCGTCAGATCCATGCCCGGGGCGCTCGCCGGCATTCCCGGGATCGCCAGGCCGGCCACGTTCTTGGGTTTCTCCGCCAAGAGTCGCTTGACGTCGCCGGCGGGGACGTGGCCCTCGATGACGTAGCCCCCGGCGATGGTGGTGTGGCAACTCGCCAACTCGTCGCCCACCCCGTAGCGCGATTTGATCGCGGCCATGTCGCTCGTTTCGGTCACCGAGGCGGTGAACCCGTTCGCCTTCATGTGATCGACCCATTTGGCGCAGCAGCCGCAATTGGGATCCTTGTAGACCGCGATGGCCGGCTTGGCTTGGGCCGCAAGGGCTGGAGCAATTCCAGCGACGGCGCCTGCCGCCGCGGTCAGTCGGATCAGCGCCTCCCGGCGGCTGATGCCGTCGTGCCTGCGTCCCTCTTTCACGAGCCCGGCTCCTTGATGAGTAGTCGCTTGGCGAGCGCCTTGACGACCAGCATTTCGAACTGCCCCGAACTAGTACACTGCATCACTTCGTTCCGGCCGTTTGGCAGGTCGACCGCGTCGCCGGTGATCAAGGCGTAGAGCAACCGCTGGCCGTCCGCCGTCGGCCGAACGAAGCCGAGAACCGAGACGTAGACCACATACATTTCGGCGTTCGGTCCTGCGGTGCCCTCGCCGCAGCGGAGGAACCGCGACAGCGGGTATTTGCCCATCCTCTTGTAGAGCTTTTCGTGGACCATCCCGATTTCCCCGGCGGTCTTCTCGGAAAACTTGACCGGGATCCCGAGGTCCTTGAACGTCCCCTCGAGCGCCGCCCAGGCGACGTCCTGATCGACGCCGACTACCAACGCCTCCGGCGCGTCTTCCGGCCGTTCCAGCATTCGTTGCCACACCCCGACCGGTACGAAACGGGACGCCATGTGCCCGATACTGCTCGCCGCGCTGGGAGCGCTCTGCTGCGCGACCCCTTGGCTCCCGATTACCGCCGTCATCGCGATCGCGATGACCATGCCTTGGACCCTCATTTGGAGCCTCCTTCCCTCGTCTGGAAAATACCCTCGATCGCCGGCCCTGTCTCCATGGCTACTTTTCGGGCATGTCCGACCTCCGGTCACCGATCGCGGCGTTCCTCCGGAAACAGCGGTTCCTGGTCCTCGACGGTGGACTGGCCACGGAGCTCGAGGGGCAGGGACTCGATCTGCTCGATCCGCTCTGGTCGGCCAAGGCTCTGATCGAATGTCCCGATCGGATCCGCTCGGTCCACCTCGACTACCTGAGAGCCGGCGCCGATGTGGTCACCACGGCGAGTTATCAGGCGACCATCCCCGGCCTGATGGCTCGCGGCCTGACCGCCGCCTCCGCCGCTCGGACGATCCGCTCCAGCGTGGACCTCGCGAAACAGGCCCGCGACGAGTTCCTCGCCGGCGGGGCCGCCCCTCGGCTGCCACCGCTGATTGCCGGTTCGATCGGATCCTACGGTGCCTACCTCCACGACGGCTCCGAGTTTCGGGGGGACTACCGGCGGACCGAACGAGAGTTCAAGGCATTTCACCGGCCGCGGCTCGAGCAGCTGGTCGAGGCCGGAGCTGATCTGATCGCTTGCGAGACGATGCCGTCGCGCCGAGAGGTGGCGGCCTTGGTCGATCTGATCGACGCTCGGGGCGACACCTCGGCCTGGGTGAGCTTCACCGCCCGGGACGAGGAGGCGATCTGCGACGGGAGCCTTTTCGCCGACTGTGTGGCGGAGCTGGCTCGGGCCAGCGCCATCGTCGCGGTCGGGCTCAACTGCACTCCGGTCGAGCGGATCGCCCCTTTGCTGGAGCGGGCGGGGGCGGCCGCGAGACAGCCGTTCGTCGTCTATCCCAATGCTGGCGGGACCTTCGAGGCCAAGACCGGCCAGTGGATCGGCGACCCGCACGCCGAAACGATTCCGGGCGCCGCGGCTCGGTGGTATGAGCTGGGCGCCCGGATGATCGGAGGGTGCTGCCGGACCGGTCCTCGGACGATCGAGGCGATTCGGGCCAACCGGTGAGCCGGCGAGCCCGGCCCGGCGACGGCGCTACCTGGTCCAGATCACCACCAACCCGCAACCCGAGCTCTCCCGATAGGCGAACTCGGTCGGGACCCAACTACCGCGCCGATACACCTCCAGGGCCTCGACGTCCTCGAGCTGCCAGTCGGTCAGTGACGCTCCTGGCCACGGCGTCGACCCGTTGATCGAGATCGCCGGCCCGCAGTTGGGGTTGTGGTACACGTCGACCGCCGAGGTCCCGACCGGGAAGAACGACCCGAGCTCGTCGCGACGATACACCAGTCGGGAGCCGAATCGTCGATAGAGACGTCCGCCCAGATAGCTGTCCCCGGTGCGACGCTCGAGGGCGAAGCGCGTCTTGCCCGGCAGATACCGCTGCACTACCGCCACCAGGTCGGTGCCGCGCGCCTGGACGATGTCGTCGCGAGTGAGGAACGTCCCGAACGCCGATCGCGAGCGGGAGAAGAAATCCTGATACCGGTACCGGCTCATTCCCCCGTGGGAGAGCACGGTCAGCTCCGAGAGGCGCTGAGGAACCCGCTCCAACTCGATCGGCAGGTCGCGGGCCACCCCGGCCGTGACCGTGGCGGTCATCCGAATCGGGGCGTAGCCGATCCGGCGGGCCACGATCCAATAGCGGCCCGGGGGAACGCCTTCGAATCGAAACTTTCCGTTGTCGCCGGTTGTCGCTTTGAGCCTGGTGCCGAGGAGCTCGATGGTGGCGCCGTCGAGGGCGCGACCCTCCTCGTCGTGGATGACGCCGGTGACCGCGACGACTCTCTCCTGGGCGCCGACGCTCCCCGCCATGGCGAGGCCCAGAACCGCAAACCCGATCCTCCAAACCGCGGGACGCATATCCCTCTCTCCTTCCAACTGGCTTCGCGTCTCCGACAAACCCGACTCGCGAGCGTCATCTCGACTACGCTTGCCGGCGGCTTCGAGATTTCTCGGGCGCCGACGTTCAGAGACACGACGGCATCCGAGCCACCACTACAGCCCGGCGGAGCCTGCTACCGAAGGGCTCGGTTCCGGTACACCGGTTTTCCGTCCAACAGCGTCAACAGCACCTTGGCCTGGTGGATGGTCGTCGGCGCGACGGTGAACAGGTCGTGATCGATGACGATCAGGTCGGCCGCTTTGCCCACCTCCAGGGTTCCCATCGTTTTTTCGTCGCCGGCGGCGAATGCTCCATTGACCGTGTAGGCCGTCAGCATGGTGCGCAGGTCGACGACTTCTTCGGGGATCCAGGCTGGCCCGGCGGAATCGGTCGGGCCCCGCCGGGTGACCGCGACCTGAATCGCCTCGAGCGGATTCATCGAGGAGACCGTCCAGTCGCTGCCCGGAGCCACCACGGCCCCGGACTTCACGAGAGAGCCGATGGGGTAGAGCCAGCGAGAGCGTGCCGGACCCAAGACCGGCTCTGTGAGGTCGGTGATGTAGGAGTCGGCGAAGGCCCAGAGCGGCTGGAAGCTCGCGATCACGCCCAGCGCCTTGAAACGAGGAATGTCCGCGGGGTCGAAGAGCTGGATGTGCGCGATGATCGGCCGGGCGTGCCGGCTTCGGTGCCGCTATCGAGATAGGGCGCCAGCAACGCCGCCGTCTTCGCCTCGATGACGCCGTCGGCGAAGAACTTCGCGGCGGTCGGCCGGAAATACTTGACCCCCTTGAACCGATCGCGCCGGGCAACCAGGGAGTCGACTTGTGAGAGAGGCTTCTCCGGATCGACGTACTGAGCGGCGACCACCCGTGCCGTCAACTCGCCGTCCCGATCCATCTCGGCGTAGGCCGCGAGCTGCTCGGGACCGGCTGAAGCATCGTGGAGCGTGGTGATCCCATATTCGTTGGCCAGGGCCAGCGCGCGCCGGAGGCCCTCCTTCCGCTGCTCCATGGTGTAGGGCGGCAGGAGCCGGCCGACCAATTCCATGGCGCTCTCGCGCAGGGTCCCGCTCGGCTCGCCGGTCCGCGGGTCGCGCTCGATCCGGCCTTTCGGCGGGTTGGCGGTGGCCCGGGTGATTCCCGCCAGCGCCAACGCCCTGGAGTTGACCCAGGCAGAATGGCCGTCTGCGGCCGAGAGGTAGACCGGCCGGTCGGGCACGACCTGGTCGAGCAGGCCCTTCGAGGGGTTGCCGGCGGGAAAGACCGGCAGCGCCCAGCCCCGGCCCCGGATCCAGGTAGCGTTAGGCGCGTTCGCGGTGCACCGGGCGACCGAGTCGACGATCGCGCGGGCGGTCGTCAGGTCGTCGAACCGACACTCCGAAAGGCTCAACCCCCCGGCGGGATGGACGTGGGTGTCGTGAAAAGCCGGGAGCACCATCCGCCCTCCCAAGTCGATCACCTCGGTGGAATCGCCCGCCAGGCGATCGGCCTCGCCGTTGGACCCGACGAAGACGATCCGGCCCGCCCGCACCGCGATCGCCTCCGCCTTCTCGGGTGTCGCCATCGAGTAGACCGCGGCGTTGCGAAGCACCAGGTCGGCGGATGGGGTGGGCCGGCAGCCGGTCAGAGCCGCGGCGGCGATCGCAACGATGCGAAGGGGGTGCGAAATCATGGAATGATCGGGAGCGTGAGGGTCGATGGGGTCGCGGGTCCCGTGAGCACGGAGAACCGCGCCAGCCGGATGGTTCGCTCGGTGGTTTCCGGGCGCCCGGTCTGGGGATTCCGGCCGAAGTTAGGCATGAAGCTGGTCATTATCACGACCCGGATCCGGTGTCCACGTCGGAAGAGGTTACCGGTCATCAGGTCACCGAGCACGACGGTCCTCGGCTCCCCGGCCTGGCGGTCGGGAGCGGCGGTCGCTCGTTGCACGTCGAGTCCGGCGCCCATCAGGTTCCAGGCGGTTCCATCGGGGGCGACATCGAGCAGTTTGACCCAGACGTCGATGCTCGGTGCCTCGGTCTGGATCGTCAGCCGGGCCTCGATGTTGCCAACGATTCGGATGTCCCGGTCGAGGGGGTCGGTCTGATACACCAGCACGTCTCCTCGCTGGGAGAGCTCCCGATAGTCGTGGGCCCCGGGTCGCTCGGCGAACGGATCGACGATCGGCGCCGCCGGGTCCGACACGATGGTGCGGCGATCGCTCCCGTCGTCTGGTATCCAGGCAAGCCTGCCGCCGCCGGTCAGGTGGAGTGCCGTCGGGCGAGTGCCCGGAAGGGGCCACCGATCGCCGGTTCGCCACTGGTTTTCGCCCATGACGAATACCCGGATCCTTGGGAGGTCCCTGGTCCCGTCGGCAACTTGGCCGCGGACGTACCGATCCATGAATCGTAAGATCTCTTCATCGTAGTCGAGGCCCGCGGCGGCGCCGAATACCCGTTCGCCGGACTTGGCGCCGGCGGTTCGGTCGTTGATGCCCGAGACGCCGTGCACCCACGGTCCCAGAATCAGGAAGCTCTTGGGGTCGGGTTGCCCGGCCCTGGCGGCCACCAGGCCGAGGTGGTTGGTGAGCGCCCCCTCCGGGCCGTAGTTGTCGTCATGCCAGGCGCTGAGGTTCAGGACCGCTGCCCCGACCCGGCCGTACTTGGTGGTGAGGTCGGCCCAGCTCCACCACGGGTCGTCGGGCGGGTGGCGGTACCACTCGCGGAACCAGGGAGCGATCGCGTCGAGCTCGGGTACGTCGGTGATCGGCAGGCGATTTGCGACCTCCGATCGGAGAGCGCCCCAAGTGGTCCGGGCGTCGCGGGCGGTGGTGGGGCCGGCGAGTCCTTTTCTCCGCCTAACGTCGGGCGCGATGTTGAGCCAGATCCACGCTGGCCAGGAGAGGTCCGCCACCCCGCCCGCGTACCAGAAATTGGTGGGCCTGGAAAAGGTCATCGCGGGGACCATCGCCTTCAGGTGGGGTGGGGCTTCGGCCGCCGCGAGCCACTGGACCGCGCCGGGATAGGAGAGGCCGAAAGTCCCGACCTCGCCGGTCGACCAGTGCTGGGACGCAGCCCACTCGATCGTGTCGTAACCGTCTTTTCCCTCCTGCCGGTAGGGATCGAACTCGCCATCGGACAGGTATCGTCCCCGGACGTCTTGGGCCACCACCGCGTAGCCGCGGCCGACGGCTGCCTTGAACGTGCTGTAACTCGTGACCGCGGCGGCCTGGCCGTAGGGCGTCCGATACACCAGCACCGGGAACCGACCTGACACCCCGGGTCGGAGGACGGTCGCCCGGAGAACCACGCCGTCGCGCATCGGTATCGCGACGGCGGAGTCGGCCACCTGGGCTCCGGCCGGTGGCGCGGTCATCACCAGCGCGAGAATCAGAGGGCCAAGCCGCATCCGGTCGCCGTGAGGTAAGTTTGGGGAGTCGCGGTTAAGCTACCTTCCCCGCGGCCAGCCGCCACCCCAAGCAGACGATGACGACGATCGGCAAGATCACCTATACGACCTCGACGGTCGACATGGACGCGTTTCACCGGGAGTTCGACCGGTCCCTGGTCGAGGTGAAGACCCGGACCGGCGGACTCCACCCGCTATTCATCGGCGGTGAGCCGGTCGAGGCGCCTCGGAACGCGATCGTCGACCGCTCCCCGATCGACACGTCGGTGGTCCTTGGCCGGTTTTCGGCGGCCTCGGCCGATCACGTCGACCGAGCCGTTCGCGCGGGGAAGGTGGCCCAGCCGGCGTGGGGTCGGACGCCGTGGCCGGAGCGAATCGCGATCATGCGCAGGGCGGCCGGGTTGATTCGGGAGCGGCGTTTCATGCTGGCCGCGCTGATGAGCCTCGAGGTCGGGAAGAACCGGATGGAATCGATCGGCGACGCCGAAGAGGCCGCCGATCTGATCGACTACTACTGCCAGCAGATGGAGGACGCCAACGGCTTCGTCCGGCCGATGCACAACCTGACCCCGATCGAGCGGAACGTCGACGTCCAACGTCCCTACGGCGTGTTCGCCTGCATCGCCCCGTTCAACTTTCCGGTGGCGCTATCGGCGGGGATGTCTTCCGCGGCACTGATCGCCGGCAACGCCATCGTGTACAAGCCCGCGGAAGACACTCCGTGGAGCGGGCTCGAGCTCTATCGGGTCTACCGCGATGCCGGGGTGCCCGCGGGGGTTTTCAACTATCTGACCGGCCACCGCGATGAGATGGGCGACCCGCTCTGGCAGCATCCCGGGATCGACGGGGTGGTGTTCACCGGGTCACGAGCGGTCGGGATGCGGATTTACGCGGGGTTGTCCGGTCGGTTCGTCAAGCCGTGTCTGATGGAGTTGGGCGGAAAGAACGCCACGTTGGTGATGCCGTCCGCCGATCTCGATGCCGCCGCCGAAGGGGTCATGCGTTCGGCATTCGGGCTCCAGAATCAAAAGTGCAGCGCCACCTCTCGGGTCTACGTCCATCGAGACGTGAGCGGCGCGTTCGTCGCAAAACTGCTCGAGCGGACGGCGGCGATCCGGATGGGCGACCCGACCGAGCGCGACGTGTGGTTCGGTCCGGTCATCAACGAGCGAGCGGTGGCGCGCTATCTCGGCACGGTCGACGAAGCTCGTGCGACGGGGAAGGTCCTGCTCGGCGGCGCTCGTCTCACCGGCGGGGTGTTCGACGGCGGTCATTTCGTGGCGCCCACGGTTGCGATGGCGCCGCTCGCGAGCCGGCTCTTTTTCGAGGAGTTTTTCGTGCCGTTCCTCGCCGTTGGCGAGGTCGACTCCTTCGATCGGGCCATCGCCGAGACCAACCTGGCGGAGTACGGTCTCACGGCGGGGCTGTTCTCAACCGAACCGACCGAGATCGATCGGTTCCTCGACGAGGTCGAGGCCGGGATCTGTTACGTCAACAAGCGGTCGGGTGCCACCACCGGGGCATGGCCGGGGTCGCAGCCGTTTTGTGGCTGGAAGGGGAGCGGCTCGACCGGCAAGGGCGGGTGCGGGCCGTATTATCTCCAGCAGTTCATGCGGGAACAGAGCCGCACGGTGATTCAAGAACAGGCGACCCAATGAAAGACTATCCCCGGATCGTCACGGCGATCCCCGGTCCGAAGAGCCAGGCCGTCGTTGCGCGCGACGAAGCCTGGAGCTCGACGTCCTACATCAAGGAGTATCCCTTGGTGGTCGAACGAGCCCGGGGCGCAATGGTGGAAGACGTCGACGGCAATCGGTTCCTCGATTTCATGGCGGGGATCGCGGTGGCCGCCACCGGTCACGCTCACCCGGAGGTGGTCGAGGCGATTCACCGCGCCTCGGAGAAGTTCCTCCATATCTGCGGCTCCGATTTCTACTACGAGGGGATGGCGGCGTTGTGCGAGCGGCTCGCCACTTTGGCGCCCGGTCCGTCGAAAAAGCGAGTGTTCCTCTCCAATTCGGGCACCGAGGCGGTCGAGGGCGCGATGAAGCTGGCCCGCTACGCCACCCGCCGGTCGGCGTTCGTCGCGTTCAAGGGCTCGTTCCACGGCCGTACTTACGGGGCCCTCAGCCTAACGTCGAGCAAGTACAAACAGCATAGCCATTTCGGGCCGTTTCTTCCGGACGTGCATCACGTCCCGTTCGGCTACTGCTACCGGTGCGATTACGGGAAGACGTACCCGTCGTGCCAGCTCCATTGCGTCGACGTCATCGAGCGGGATCTCTTTGCCCGGCACCTCGATCCCCAGGACGTCGCCGCCATCGTCGTCGAGCCGATTCAGGGCGAGGGCGGCTACATCGTGCCGCCCCAAGACTACCTACCGGCTCTCCGCGGGCTCTGCGACCGACACGGCATCCTCCTCGTCTGCGACGAAGTTCAGACCGGGGTCGGGCGGACCGGGCGGATGTTCGCCTCGGAGCACGCCGGGGTCGAGCCCGACATCGTCACGGTGGCCAAAGGCCTGGGCTCCGGGATGCCGATCGGGGCCTTCATCGCAAAGGAGTCGCTGATGACGTGGAGTGCCGGGGCCCATGGCACCACTTTCGGCGGCAATCCGGTGTCCTGCGCCGCGGCGCTCGCCACGCTCGATCTGGTCGAGAGGCAGTATCTCGCCAACGCCCAGAAGATGGGGACCGTGCTGCTCGCGGGGGCCAAACAGCTGGCCCGGGAGTTCCCGGTGATCGGCGAGGTTCGCGGCCTTGGCCTCATGATCGGGATCGAGATCGTCAAGGATCGAGCGACCCGGGAGCCCGATCCGGAGTTAGTCGCCGAGTTGGTCCAGCGTTCGTTTCGCCGGGGCCTCCTGCTGCTGTCGGCCGGGAAGAGCTCCCTCAGGCTGGCGCCGCCATTGGTGATCGACGAGGAGGATGCCGCCACCGCGCTGAACCTGATTGGCGAGGGGCTCCGGGAGCTGACACGGTGAGAACGTGCGAGTGGCGCCCTGGTATCGCGGTCACCGCCGTCCTCGTTGCGGTCGGCGCCACCGGCGCGGAGGCCCAACGGGAGACGGTGCTCAAGCAGATCGCGGTCCCCCACAACTACTACTATCGCGAGATGTACTTGCCGCAGCTGACCTCGGGTCCTAGCTCGGTGGCCTGGGGTCCCGACGGCCAGACGCTGATCTACTCGATGGGCGGATCGCTCTGGCGGCAACGGATCGGCACGACCGAGGCGTCCGAGCTGACCTCAGGCCCCGGATACGACTATCAGCCCGATTGGTCGCCCGATGGCCGTTGGGTGGTTTACTCCTCCTATCGGAACGACGCCATCGAGCTGCGCGTTCTCGACGTCCGGACCGGATCGGACGCCACACTTCTCGCCAACGGGGCCGTGAACGTCGAGCCTCGGTGGTCCCCCGACGGAACCAGAGTCGCCTTCGTGTCGACCAGTTTCGAGGGCCGGTGGCACATTTTCGTGCTCGACGCGCGCGAGGGCCGGCCGGTCGGGGTCCCGGTGCGGATCACCGCCGACCACGACAGCAAGCTCCCTCGTTACTACTACAGCGCATTCGATCACTTCCTCTCGCCGACCTGGTCGCCGGACGGGCGCGAGCTCATCCTGGTGTCCAACACCGGCAGGATCTGGGGCACCGGCGGGTTTTGGCGGATGGATGCTCGCCCGAACGCGACCCCGCGTCAGATCTGGTACGAGGAGACGACGTGGAAGGGTCGTCCCGACTGGGCGCCCGACGGCAAGCGGGTCGTCTACAGCTCGTATCTCGGCCGGCAATGGAATCAACTCTGGTTGATGACGAGCGACGGCGGGGATCCCTTTCAGCTCACCTACGGCGATTTCGACACCACCAATCCGCGTTGGTCTCGCGACGGCTCGAAGATCGCCTACCTGAGCAATCAGACCGGCAACGCCTCGCTCTGGGTCGTCGCGGTTCCCGGTGGCGCCGCCGAGGGGGTGGTCGCGACCACTCGCAAGTACCGGCGTCCTCGCGCCGCGGTGTCGATAGCCGTCGTCGATGCCGCCGGCCGGCCGATGCCCGCCCGGGTGTCGGTGACGGGCGAGGACGGCCGTGGTTGGGTGCCGGCCGACGCGTGGGCCATGGCCGACGACGGCTTCGACCGCCGGGAGCGCCGGTTCGAGTTCACCTATTTCCACACCCGAGGCACCAGCCGGCTCGACCTCGAACCGGGGCGGTACCTGGTCGAGACGACTCGGGGGCTCGAGTATCGAAGGCAGGTCGACACCATTACCGTTGGCTCGCAGCCGCTCGGCTATCGGGTCCGCCTCCGTCGGCTGATGGACCTCCCCGGGACCGGTTGGTGGAGCGGGGACCTCCATGTCCATATGAATTACGGCGGGCACTATCGCAACACTCCGGCGAATCTCCGGTTTCAGGCGGAGGCCGAGGATCTCCACGTGGTCGAGAATCTGATCGTCAACAAGGAGGCCCGGATTCCCGACCGTAGCTATTTCAGCGGTCGGCTCGATCCGGCGTCGACCGCGACGACCGTGATCAAGCACGACGAGGAGTATCACACCAGCTACTGGGGCCATTCGGCTCAGCTGGGGCTCACCCAGTCGTTCTTGATGCCGAACTACGCCGGTTACGTCAACACCGCGGCCGCGAGCCTCTTTCCGAACAACAGCGCGATCTTCGACTTGGCCCGCGCGCAGGGAGGGTTGAGCGGGTACGTCCATCCGTTCGATGCCGTTCCGGATTTCGACAAGGGCGACAGGACCAGGCACGCGTTTCCGGTCGATGCGGCGTTAGGCAAGCTCGACTACCTCGAGGTGGTTGGCTTCAGCGATCACCTCGCCACCGCCGGAATCTGGTACAAGCTGCTCAACACCGGGGTCCGGTTGGCGGCCGGGGCCGGCACCGATGCGATGGCGAATTATGCTTCCCTCCGGGGTCACGTCGGGATGGGACGAGTGTTCGTGAGGAGCGGCCGGCTCGAGTACAACGCCTGGCTGGCGGCGCTCAAGGCCGGGAAGACCTTCGCGTCCAACGGCCCCCTGCTCCGATTCTCGCTGAACGGCCGGGAACCGGGAGACGAGATTTCTCTGCCGGCGGGGAGTCACCGGCTGACGGCGCGGGTGTCGCTGCGGTCGATCGTTCCGATCGATTCGCTGGAGATCGTCCACAACGGCGCGGTGGTCCACTCGGTGCCGCTCGCGGGCGATCGGACCAGCGCCGACGCCACGGTGTCGCTCGAGGTCGCCGCGAGTGGTTGGTTGACGCTCCGGGCGTTCAGCCGTCAGGCGCGGCACCCGGTGCTCGACGTCTATCCATTCGCCACGACCAGCCCAGTCTACCTCACGGTAGCCGCCAAGCCGATGCGGTCCCCGGCCGATGCCCGCTACTTCCTTCAGTGGCTCGACCAGTTGGTTCCGCAGGTGAGCGCTCATCCTGGCTGGAACAAGGACCGGGAGCGCGACCGGGTGCTCGCCGACATCGCGAAGGCCCGGGCCTTCTTCGAGGAACGCTCGCGATGATGAACCTCGTTCCGGCGCTGCTGCTGGCGATGCAATCGATCCACCCCCTCGAGCCGTTGACCGAGCCCGAGATGCGACGGGCCGCGACGATCGTTCGGGCCGATGGGCGCTATACCAGTTCCTCGCAGTTCGCGACCCTTGGGTTCAAGGAGCCGCCCAAGCAGGAGGTCCTCGCCTGGACGCCGGGGATGCCGGTCCGTCGAGAGGCGCTCGCGCTGGTCTTCGACTGGTCGGCCAACGCGCTGAGCGAGGTGACCGTGGACCTCGGTGCCGATCGAATCGGGGCCTGGAAGGCTTTGCCCGGCAAACAGCCGTGGGTGATGAGCCGGGACGTCGGAGGGGTCGACTCGTTGGTCAAAGCCGATCCTCGGTGGCGGGCCGCCGTCCGTCGCCGGGGCATCGAGGATCCGTCGCAACTCTCGCTCTTCGGCTTCCCGGCCGACGCTTACTTCCCGTTGCCGAGCGACGGGCATCGATATCTGGCAGCCTTTACACAGTGGCGGCCGCCCCGGGACGGGATTCTGACCGGGTTGGTGGCCTTCGTCGACCTGACCAGACTCCGAGTCATCCAAATCAAAGACACCGGTGGCGACACCGTCTGGCACCGGCGCGTCGAGCTGGACTCGATCCGGCGGATTCCTCCGTCCGGACAGGTGCCGAAACCGCTCGAGATTCGCTTTCCCCAAGGGGCGAGCTATCGGATCGACGGGCACCACGTGGCGTGGCTCGACTGGAAATTCCGATTCGGGGTCGAGTCGCGGTCGGGGTTGGTGCTCTATCAGGTGAGCTATCTCGACCGGCCGGTCCTTTATCGGGCCGCGCCGTCGGAAATGGTGGTTCCCTACGGCGATCCTGGTTGGCGGATTTGGATGCCGCTCGACGTCGGGGACGTCGGACTGGGAAATTACAGCAAGACCTCGCTCGCGGCCGGCCGAGACGTTCCCGAGCACGCGACCTTCTTCGAGTCGGTGATGCACGACGAGGCGGGGGCTCCCATCGTGGTGCCCCGCGCCACCGCCGTGTATGAGCGAGATGGCGGAATCCTCTGGCGCCATGGCGACGAGTCCCGGCGTGCCCGGGAGCTGGTCCTCGAGTTTTATGCCACGGTCGACAACTACGACTACGGGTTCCGGTGGGTCTTCCATCAGAGCGGGACCCTCGAGTTGGAGGCCGAGTTGACGGGACAAATGGGAACCCGGGCGGTGGCCGCGAAGACCGAAGCCGAGTTCGGCGCGACCAGGGCCCGTCGTTACGGGACCCTCGTCGGCCCGAACACGGTGGCGCCCAATCACCAGCATTTCTTCAGCTTCCAGCTCGATCTCGACGTCGATGGCCAAGCCAACCGACTCCACGAGATGGACCTGATCGGCGAGCCGGCCCTGCCATACCAGGCCAACGGCTTCGCGACCCGAGAGACGTTGCTGGCAAGCGAGCTGGCCGCCCGACGACCGATGAACCTCGCTACCAGCCGAATGTGGAAGGTCACCAGTTCCCGCCGCACCAACGCGTTGGGCCAGCCGACCGGCTATGGGCTGATGCCGGCCGGGAACGCAACCGCGTTGGTGCCGCCCAACGCGTTCATCCGACGGCACGTCGGCTTCGTCAACTACCACCTCTGGGCGACTCCCCAGCGGGACGACGAGCGGTATTCCGCGGGTACGTATGCGTTCATCAACGGCGGGGGCGATGGGCTCCCGCGGTGGACTCGCGCCAACCGTTCACTCGTCGATCAGGACCTCGTCCTTTGGTACACCATGGGAGTGACCCATATCCCTCGACCGGAGGACTGGCCGATCATGCCGGTCCACCGGACCGGGTTCAAGCTGGTGCCGCTCGGCTTTTTCGCCGAAAACCCGACCATCGCGCTTCCCCGAGAGCGGTAGATGGCCCGGGAAGGTCGGGCGCCCGGATCGGGAAGTGAGACCGCCGGTGTCGTCTATCCGGCCGCTCGTTTGGTATCAACCACGATCCGGGCCGGGCACCCGGGAACCCGCTTGATGATGTCGGGTTGTTAGCGCATGTTCGGTGGGTGTTGAGGGTGGGGTCGTCCGAAGCAACGGTTGACGGTCTGTCTCTGGCCAGCCCGGGGGAGGGCTCATGAACGCTGGAAGACGATGGTTCTTGGGGTGGGGGGCGCTGGTCGCCGGGTCCCTTGCGATTCCGCAGGTCGTGGCGGCTCAGGCCGGATCGGTGGGCGGCCGGGTGATCGATTCCGCTGGAGGGCCGCTCCAGGGCGCGGTGGTCAGCGTCGCCAAAACGAGCCTGCGGGTGACGACCGGGGTCGACGGTCGCTATCTCATCCGGGGGGTCCCCACCGGAGAGCAGACGCTGGTCGCCCGGGTCATCGGCTATCGGCCAGCGACGGCCGAGGTCAACGTCGTAGCCGGCCAAACCGCGACCCTCGATTTGTCGGTTGCCCGATCGATCGTGCTCCTGGCTCCGATCAACGTAGTGGTCGGGTCGCGGGCTCAGCACACGGCCGCGGACGAGATTGCCGTGCCGGTCGACGTGTTCCCCGCCGAGGTGATCACCAAGCAAGGAACCACGGAGGTTGGCGCCATCCTCCAGGCGGTCTCGCCGTCGGTCAACTTCCCCCGCAACAGCGTCACCGACGCCGATGATATCGTCCGGCCCTTCACGATGCGGGGCCTCTCGCCCGACCACACGCTGGTACTGGTCAACGGCCTCCGGCGACACCGGACCGCGTTGATCCACACGTTCGCGTTCGGGATGCCGGCGGGCTCCACGGGCGTCGACCTGAACGCTCTGCCGGCCAGCGCGATCGACCGAATCGAGGTGCTCCGTGACGGCGCCTCGGCGCAGTACGGCTCCGACGCGATCGCCGGCGTGGTGAACCTGGTGATCAAGGACGGGGTCTTCCGGCCCTTCATCAACGCCGATTATGGCCGCTATCTGGTCGGCGATTTCCCCGACGACGGCAACACCCTCAACTTCAACGCTGGCTGGGGCGTCAAGCTAGGCCGGGGCTCGTTGGGGCTCTTTACGGAGTATCGCTACCGCGACCCGACCAACCGCGCCTGGCCGGAACCCTACGACCAGCTCGTCGAGGGAGATGCCGACGAGGTGGACGCCAAGGGGAAGATCATCAGGAAGAACAACCCGGTCCCCCAGCCGAACCACCATCTCGGCGACGGCCTCGCCAAAGATTTCATGTCGTTCCTGAACCTCCGACACCCGATCAACCAATCGGGGTCGAGCGAGGTCTATGCGTTTGGCGGCTGGACCTACCGGATCGGGACCGGCAACGGGTTTTATCGGCAAGGTCTCTCCGATCGCAACTGGACCCAGATCTATCCTCAGGGGTTTCTCCCCGAGTTCCGACCCGACGTGTACGATTGGTCGGCGGCCGGCGGGTTCCGGGGCGCCACTGGCGGGTGGAACTACGATCTTGGCGCGTCGTTCGGCCGCAACGTTTTCGACTACAACCTCAACAGCACCCTCAACGTTTCGCTCGGCCCCTGCCTCGCGACGCCCTGTGCCCCGGGGTTGGATGGGATTCTCGGTAACGCCGACGATCCCGGCATCCCGAATTCGAAGAGCTTTTACGCCGGTGGCTTGCGGGGCAATGAGTTGAGCCTGACGCTCAACCTCACCAAGCAGGTGGAGATCGGCCTGCCGAACAAGGTCAACGTGGCTGTCGGCGGGGCGTACCGTCGGGAGACCTTTACGTTGGTGGCCGGTGAGAAAGGCTCCTGGATCCAGGGGGGCCATTTGAACACTTACGGCGAGGTGGCGCCTCCGGGCTCTCAGGTGTTCAGTGGGTTCTTGCCGAGCGTCGCGACCGACCAATCGCGCGGGAACGCGGGCGGGTACCTCGACCTCGAGACCAACCTGGCCGAGCAATTGCTGGCGACCGCGGCCGCCCGGTTCGAGAACTACAGCGATTTCGGCTCGCGATTTAGCTGGAAGGGAGCTCTCCGCTACCAGCCCGCGCAGCAGTTCGTGCTGCGCACCTCCGTCAGCACGGCGTTTCGAGCCCCGTCGTTGGCCCAGAGCTTTTACGGGAGCCGAATCACCAATTTCCGCCTCAACGAGACGACCGGTCGCCAGGAGCCCTTCGAGGTCGGGATCTTCCCGGTGAATGATCCGGCCGCTCGGGCGCTCGGCGCCGAGCCGCTCAAGGCCGAGCATTCCCTCAACCTGAGTGGCGGGTTTGCCTGGAGTCCCACCGATCGGTTCAACTTCACCGCCGACGCGTACCTGATCAACCTCGACGATCGGATTCTCCTCACCAGCTTCATCAGCGGCGATAGCGTCGAGAAGATCTTGGCGGCTCGCGGTCTCCAGGTCACCGCGGGTCAATTCTTCACCAACATCGTCGATACCCGGACCACGGGGGTCGATCTGACCGCCAACTATCGGACCACCGTCGGGACGGCGGGCGCCCTGACCTGGAACGCCGGCTTCAACTACACCAAGAACGAGGTCGTTGGTCAGCGGCCGCTGCCGACGGAGCTGCGGGGGACCGGGGCGGAATTGGTCGACAAATTCACCAAGATTCAGATCGAGCGGGAACGGCCGAACTGGCGGGGCACGGTGGCGGCCAACTACGCCCAGCAGCGGTTCAGTGCGCTGGTCCGCCTTTCGTATTTCGGGAAGTACACCTCGGCGCCGGGGCTGTGCGACGCCTGCGCTCAGACGTTCGGCGGCAAAGGGTTGGTCGACGTCGAAGTGGGCCGTCAATTCGGCGACGTGCGCTGGTCGGTCGGGGCCCGCAACCTCTTCGACGTGTTCCCCGACGAGCAGAGTCTGGATAACGGCTACGGAATCTTCCCGTGGCCCGGCGCTTCGCCGTTCGGCTACAACGGACGATTTCTCTATGTCCGAGGCGAGGCGGTGCTTGGTCGTTAGGCCGTGACCGCCCGTTTCGGCGGGCAGACGATGTGGGAGCCACTCCGGCGGGTGGTGGTTCGGCGACCCGATCAGACGTTCGGGAACGCCGACCCCACCCGCTGGCATTATTCCGGCCAGCCAGACATGGTCGGTGCCTGCCGCGAGCACCAGGCTTTGGTCGAGACGGTGATGGCGAGTGGCGCGGAAATCATCTGGCACGACGAGCCACTTCCCGACCACGCCGATGCGATTTTCTGTCACGATCCGGTGGTGGTGGCGGACTGCGGCGCCATTCTCCTCCGCATGGGCAAGCCCCTGCGGCGGGGTGAGGAGGAGGCGTTGGGCAGGACCCTGGTAAAGGCTGGGGTTCCGATTGCCGGTCGGCTCGTTGGCGACGCCCTCGCCGAGTCGGGCGATCTCATGTGGCTCGATCGCTCCACCCTGGCGGCCGGCGTCGGGTTTCGGACCAACGCCACGGGAGTCTCTCAGTTGCAACGGATCCTGGGGCCCTCGGTCTCGGTGCTTCCCGTCGAGTTGCCGTACTTTCATGGCCCGGATGCCTGTCTCCACCTGATGTCGTTGATCAGCATGGTCGACCGCGACCTGGCGGTGGCCTATCCGACGCTCTTGCCGGTCTCGTTCATCGAGCGGCTGAGTCGCCAGGGGATCGAGCTCGTCGAGGCGCCGGAGAGCGAATTCGGGACCATGGCGACCAACGCGCTGGCGCTGGGGCCTCGCCGCTGCGTGATGCTCGAAGGGAATCCGATCACCCAGCGGAGACTCGAAGCAGCTGGCTGTTCGGTGACCACCTATCGGGGGCGGGAAGTTTCGCTCAAGGCCGAGGGCGGGGCCACTTGTCTCACCCGGCCAGTCCTCCGCGCCTAACCAGGGCCGCCTTCGCCGTCATTGACCTTCGTCTCCCACCTCCACCGGTCACCCGTTCTTATGCGTCCACTCCTTGTGATTCTGCTCGCGAGCATGGCCATTCGCGCCGAGGCTCAGCAACGCCGTTCAACCCCGCCGCCGGAACCGGTCAAGTCGCTCGAGCAGCCGGCCGCGTTCGCCGGGCTCAAGTTCCGAAACGTGGGGCCGTATCACGGCGGCCGAGTGTCACGGGCGGCCGGGGTTCCGGGCGATCCGAGCACCTATTACGCGGCGACGGCCTCGGGCGGGGTGTGGAAGAGCACCGACGGCGGGGTCCAGTGGCGCTCGATTTTCGACGACCAGCCGATCGCCTCGATCGGGTCGATCGCGGTGGCGCCGAGCGATCCCAACGTCGTCTATGTGGGCTCGGGCGAGGCGAACATTCGCGGCAACGTGGCGCCCGGCAACGGGATTTACCGGTCCACCGACGGGGGAAAAACCTGGAGCCATGTCTGGAAACAGGAAGGACAGATCGGCACCATGGTCGTTCACCCCAAGAATGCCGACGTCGCCTTCGCGGCGGTGCTCGGTCGCGCGTTCGCGGCCAATCCCGAACGAGGGGTCTACCGGACGATAGATGGCGGAAAATCGTGGCAGCAGGTTCTCAAGAAAGACGATCAGACCGGCGCTTCGGACGTCGCACTCGACCCCGGCAATCCGAACATCGTGTTCGCCGGGTTTTGGCAGGCGCGGCGCTATCCGTGGGACCTGGTGAGCGGCGGTCCAGGGAGCGGGCTCTATCTGTCTCGCGACGGGGGCGACACCTGGAAGCAGCTGACCGAGAAGGGCTTGCCTACCGGGATCTGGGGGAAGGTCGGGGTGGCGGTCGCTCCCTCGGATGGGCGCCGGGTCTACGCCCTGATCGAGGCGGATAGCGGCGGTCTCTTCCGATCCGACGACGGCGGCGACTCCTGGACCCGGATCAACGGGTCCCGGTTGGTGCGGCAGCGGGCCTGGTACTACACCACTCTCACGATCCATCCCCGGAACCCTGACGAGGTGTGGTTCCCCAACGTCCCGATGGTGAAAACCATCGACGGCGGCAAGACCCTCACCAGCGTGCGGGGGATCCCCCACGGCGACCACCATGATGTCTGGTTCGACCCGAGCAACCCCAAGCGGATGATCGTCGCGAACGACGGCGGGGCCCCGATTTCGGTCAACGGCGGGGAGACCTGGATGTCGGTCCGGCCACCCATTGGCCAGTGCTACCACGTCGCGGCCGACAACCGCAATCCCTATCACGTGTCGTGCGCGCTCCAGGACCTGGGGACCGCTCAGGCGCCGAGCAATAGCCTGTCGTACGGCGGCATCGGGGAGAGCCTGTGGCACGGGGTCGGGGGAGGGGAAGCGGGCCACATCGTCTCCCGGGCCGACGATCCGGACATCGTCTTCGCGGGCGAGTATCTTGGCATCATTACCCGGTACGATCACCGGACCGGTCAAGCGCGGAACATTTCCGCCTACCCGGAGAATCCCAGCGGCCACGGGTCCGAGGACGCGAAATACCGGTTCCAGTGGACCGCGCCCATCGCGGCTTCGCCCCACGACCCCAACGTCATCTATCACGGCAGCAACGCCCTGTTCGAGACGACCGACGGAGGGCAGACCTGGCGGGCCATCAGTGGGGACCTGACCCGGAACGACAAGTCGAAGCAGAAGTGGGCGGGCGGGCCGATCACCGGTGACAACACCGGAGTCGAGTTCTACGGGACCATCTTCGCGGTGGCCGAGTCGCCCAAGGAGAAGGGGCTCATCTGGGCGGGGAGCGACGACGGGCTGGTCCAGGTGACCCGCGACGGCGGGTCGACCTGGAAGAACGTGACCGCGGCGATGGGGGGTTTTCCGGAATGGGGCACGGTCAGCATCATCGAGGCCTCGCCCCACGACGCGGCCACCGCCTACGTCGTCGTCAAGAACTATCGACTGGGTGACAACGCGCCCTACCTCTACAAGACCGCCGACTACGGCGCCACCTGGAAGCGGCTCGATGCGGGGCTGGCTCGCGACGTCTACCTCCACGCCGTTCGTGAGGACCCGGCCAAGCGAGGGCTCCTCTACGTCGGCACCGAGCGCGGGGTCATGTTTTCCGGCGATGATGGCGGCAGTTGGCGGCCCCTGAAGCTCAACCTGCCGACAGTGCAGGTGGCCGATCTGATCGTCAAGAACGACGACTTGGTGCTGGGGACCCACGGTCGGAGCATCTGGATCCTCGACGACCTGACGCCGGTCCGGCAATGGTCGGAGACAGTGGCCGCCAAGCCATTGCACCTCTTCCCGCCACGGACGACGATCGCCTGGCGGCGGCGAGGCGGAACCGGGGATGCCCAGTCGGGCGACAACCCGGCCCATGGGGCGCTCCTCACCTACTACCTCAAGGAAAAGCCCAAGGGAGAGCTCAAGCTCGAGATTCTCGACGGGCGGGGCGCGGTGATCCGGACGATGAGTAGTGTGGCGAAGCCTAACGATAGCACCAGCGAGTACAGCCGCGACCCCGAACCCGAGCTGGCGACGGGGGCCGGGTTCCAGCGGATCGCTTGGGACTTGGGAACCGAGGGGGCCCGTCGAGTCAAGGGCGGGCGGATCGACACCGGCGACCCCGGGGAGATGATGGAGGCGCCGGCCGGCAGCTACACGGCTCGCCTTTCGGTCGACGGAGCGGTGGAGACCGGCCCGGTGGTGGTTCAGGCCGATCCGAGGGTGCGCGTGAGTGAGGCTGACAAGGCCGCGCAGGTGGCCTTTGCGGTGGAGCTACGGGACGCGCTCAATCGCCTCACCGGAGGCGTCCATCAGCTGCGGGACATTCGGAGGCAACTGGTGGCCCGCAACGCGGCACTGGGCACCGACGCCTCGGCCACGGAGCTGGTGAGTCAGTCGAGCGCGCTGACGACCAAGCTCGATTCGCTCGAGGCGAAAATCCACAACCCCACCGCTGAGGTGGTTTACGACATCCTGGCAATGAAGGGCGGGACCCGGCTGTATTCGCGGTTGACGCCGCTGTACATGTGGGCCATCGAGGGCGATGGGGCGCCGACTCAGGGGATGCGGGAGGTCTACGCCGATCAACGGAAGGAGCTGGACGGTTATCTCGGCGAGCTGCGAGTGCTGATCGATCGGGATCTCGCCGCGATCAACGCTCTCGCCGCCCGGTTGGGAGTTGGGCACGTGGTGGTGCCGGGGGCGAGGGCGGTGCCGTAGGCCTCGGCCGATCAGTACACCGGCCAGAGCCCCGGCGTCGCCAGCTCAACCGAGTGGCCGTCGGGGTCGCGGAAGTACACGCTCTCCCCTCCCCGCGCCCAGCGGACTCGGCCTTCGATGGGTACGTCGAGTGCCGCGAGGCGCGCGATCCACGCCGGCGCCGCGTCCCGATCGATCGCGAAGGCGAAGTGGGCGGGCCCGTGGCCGTCGTGGGAGGGCAGCACACCACCTTGGGTCGGAAACGGCACGAGCGTCGCACCGCGCTTGAAAATGAGGAGCACGGTTCCCTCGCCAGCGTCGAACGCAATCAGTCGAGGAGTCGACACCATCGGCGAGCGCTCGAGTAACGCGCCGTAAAAGGCGGCCAGCCGATCGGGATCGTCGCTGTAGAGCGAGGTCTCGAGAATTCGCCGGATCCCTGGCATCGAGGTTCCTCAGCCCGCGAACCGGGCCACCATGACCCCGTCCCGAATCGGGACGATCGACGAGGTCCACCTGGGGCTCTTGGTCACCAGCTCGGTGAAGGCCCGGATCCCCTCGGTGTCGCGGCTTTGGTCGGCCGAGTCGAAGATCTTGCCGCTCCACAGCAAGTTGTCGACGATGAGGAGGCCGCCCGGGCGGAGCTTGTCCTCGATGACCGGGAGCGATGCCGGGTAGCCGTGCTTGTCGATGTCGTTGAAGACCAGGTCGACATGACCTTGGTGGCGGCCTAGCGTCTCGACCGCCTCACCGAGATGGAAAGTGACAGTGCTGGCCAGGCCGACCGCGGTCAGATACTCGCGCGCTTTCCGAGACAGGGCCTCGTCCCAGACGACGTGGTGGACCGTCCCGCCGCCGTTCTCGCGGACCGCCCGGGCGAACCAGCCCGTCGAGTATCCGAACCCCGATCCCAGTTCGAACACCTCCCGGGCGCCGGCGATCCGGGTCAGCAGGTAGCAGAGATGGCCGGTGGCCGGGCCGATGATCGGGAAGTCCGTTTTCCGGGCTTCGGCCTCCATCGCCGCCGTGAGGGCGTCCCGAGGCGGCACCAATCGATCGAGATGGGCCGCCACCGGGGCAGCGATCAGCTCCACTCGGCCTCCCGTCGTCGGGTCACGCTGGCTTGGCGCCCATCGACTCGGGCATCGGAACCGCGACCACCTCGCCGCGAACGGTTTCCGCCGAGCCGGCGAGGACCGAAACCCGCACCACCATTTTTCGGCGACCGGTCTCGGCGACTCGCCCGCGGAGCACCAACTCGGTTCCCAGCGGAGTCGGCGCCAGGTAGTCGACCCGGAGCGCGGCGGTGACGAAGCGCGGTGCCGGCGCGGCCCCCAACTCCCGACCGGCGGCCCGATCCGCGCTGGCGGCGGCCGTCGCCATGGCGTGGCAATCGACCAGGGAGGCGAGGAGTCCGCCGTAGACGAACCCGGGGATCGCGATGTGCTCGGGCCGAGGGCTGAACCGGGCCACCACCTCGTCGCCCTCCCAGGCGCTCCTCAAGTGGAGGCCGGTCGGGTTCATCCGGCCACAGCCGTAGCAGTGGGCGGATTCTTCGGGGTAGTGGTCCTGGACCACTGTTGATGGAGTCGTCATGGCTTATCGCCTCGTCACTCTGCCCTTGGGGTCGAGGCGGTTGAAGTTCTCGCCGATTCGAGCGACGTACTCGACCGTTTCCCGATGGCGCCAGCGCGGCACCTCGGGCGCCACCCGCTCGATGGCGCCCCACCCGCGCGGATCGAGTTGTCGCTCGCGGGCCAGGCGTTGAGCCGTCAAGATCGGCACTCGGCCGGCGTTGTAGCTGCCGAACATGAACCGGTGGTGGTCGGCGTCGTCGACGTCCTCACGCCACAGTCGCCAGAGTTGCCGATCGTAGAACACCCCCGCGGCGATATTCCACTCGACGTCGTCGACCGAGGCCCATTCGGGGTTCTTCGACTGGATTTCCCGAAACGTGGCCGGCATCAGCTGCATCACCCCGCGGGCGCCCACCGGGCTCTTCGCCGCCGGGTCCAGGCGGCTCTCGGTCATTCCCTGCGCCTTGAAGATCCGCCAATCGAAGCCGACCCCGAAGAACCGCTTGGAGTACTTGCGGAAGGTAGGGTCGTAGCGATCGGCCCCCTGTTGCGCCGCCGCCGGGAGCGCCCCGACGAAGAGGACGACCAGCGCGATCCGGATCAATTCAGCGCCCCGGCGATGATGATCGCGACGCCCAGAAAGATCGCCGCGATGAAAATCGCGGCGGCCACGTTTCCTTTCTGCAGCTCGACGGCGAAGTTGACCTCGGGCGTCAACCGGTCGATGATCCGGTAGGAGACGAACATCAGGAAGACGCCAAGCGCCGCGTAGAGAAAGTTGACCCCGATGATCGTCCATTCCATCGTGCCCCCAAGGCCGAGGTAGTCGCCGGGGAATCTAGCGCCCGGCCTCGCGCTTCGCCGCCGCCGGCGCTACCGTTCGCCATGACCTGGATCCGCACCGTTCCGATGTCCGAGGGTGGCGAGGCGCTCCGCCGCGCGGTCGAGGGCCAAATGGGCCTCTACCCCGCGGAGTACAACCGGCCGGTTCACCCCACGCCCGACGGGCCGTCCGGCATCGTCGCCTCGCACAGCCTGATCCCCGAGGCCCTCCACTACGCGTTCTCGACCTTCGGCGCCCTGATGTCGCCGGATCTGCCGCTCAGTCGGCGACAGCACGAGATGATTGCGACGATGGTGTCGGTCACCAACAAATGTCGCTATTGAATCGACTCTCACGCAGAGTTTCTGCGTCGGGTGACACTGGACGAGGAGCTGATCGAGGCGATCACGGCCGATTACACCACGGCACCGATCACCCCGGCCGAGCGGGTGATGCTGGACTACGTGGTCCAGCTGACGAAGGACGCCACTCGGATCTCGCCCGACGATCACGAAAGGCTCAAAGGGGCCGGCTTCGACGACAAGGCAATTCTCCAAATCACCCTGATCGCCTCCTGGTTCAACTACATCAACCGGGTGGCCGACGCCTTGGGCGTGGGGCGCGACTAGTAGGGGCGGGCGGCAGCCCGCCTTAGCGGAACGCCGAATAGACGAGCCCCGCCAGGCCTGCCCCGACGATCGGTCCGACGATCGGGACCCAGGCGTAGCCCCATCCCCCGTCGCCCTTCCCCGGAATCGGCAGCAGGGCGTGGGCAATCCGGGGGCCGAGGTCGCGGGCTGGGTTGATCGCGTAGCCAGTCGTCCCTCCGAGCGAGAGGCCGATCACCAGCACGACCAGCGCAATCGGCAGGGCGTCGAGAGATCCGAGCCCGCCCTCCGGGCTCGAGATCATCAGGGCGGCGAACACCAACACGAAGGTCCCGAGGACTTCCGAGGCCAGGTTGGCCGCCGTGTCGGCAATCGCCGGGCCGGTGGCGAAAACCGCGAGCTTGGCGCCACCATCCTCGGTCGGCCCGAAGTGGGGGCGGTACATGACCCACACCAGCACCGCGCCGAGGATCGCCCCCAGAAGTTGGGCGGCGAGGTATCCCGGCAGGCTTGCCGCGGGAAACTTGCCAGCAACGGCGAGCCCGACCGAGACGGCCGGGTTCAGATGCGCCCCGCTGGCCCCGGCGCTGACCAGAACCCCGACGAACACCGCCATCGCCCAGCCAAAGGTGATGACGATCCACCCGCCGCCATGTCCCTTGGTTCCCTTGAGTACCACGTTGGCCACGACTCCGCACCCCAGAAGGATCAGCAGCGCGGTACCGACGAACTCTCCGACGAGCGGCGTCATCATCCGGGTCCTGGAAGCGGAAGGGAGCGAAGATAGAGCGAGATCCGCCGGCGAGCTAGCGCGTCGCTCGCGGTGAGGGCAAATTCCGCCAGGTCCGAGGATGCCCATGAAATATCCGATCGTCGCCAATTTCGTCGCCGGGGCCAGCGCCCCACCCACGGCCACCCTCCTCGACGTGTTCGACCCGAGCGAAGGGTCGGTGATTTCACGGGTGGCCCTGTCCGACCGAGCCGAAGTCGATCATGCGGCCCAGGCCGCTCGGGCGGCTTTCCCGGGCTGGGCCGCCACGCCGATCAAGGACCGGGTCCAGGTCTTCTTCCGCTACAAGGCCCTCCTCGAGAAGCACCTTCGCCCGCTCGCCGAGCTGATCACCGAGGAGAACGGCAAGATCCACTCCGAGGCGGTGGCCGAGGTGGAGCGGGCGATCGAGTGTTGCGAGTTCGCCTGCTCGCTGCCCCAGGTGGCGCACGGTGAGATCCTCGAAGTGAGCCGGGGCGTCGACTGCCGGATCGATCGGTGGCCGTTAGGCGTCGTCGCGTCGATCACGCCGTTCAACTTTCCGAACATGGTGCCCAACTGGACGATCCCCAACGCCATCGCCCTCGGCAACGCGATGATCCTGAAGCCCTCGGAGCTGGTGCCGTTGTCGGCGGTCCGGATCGCGGAGTTGTTGCTCGAGGCCGGGCTGCCGGCCGGGGTCTTCAACGTGGTGCAAGGCGGAAAGAGCGCGGTCGAAGCGATTTGCGACCACCCCGACATCGAGGCGATCAGCTTCGTCGGGTCCACCAACGTGGCCAAGGCGGTCTATCGCCGCGGCTCCAGCCAGTTGAAGCGAGTCCTGGCGCTCGGCGGCGCCAAGAACCACCTGATCGTGATGCCCGACGCCGATCGCGAGCTGGCCGCGACCAACATCGTGGCGTCGATGTCGGGTTGCGCCGGCCAACGCTGCATGGCGGCCTCGGTGATGGTGGCGGTGGCCCGGGTCGATCACATCGTCGAGCGGATGGTGGAGGTAGCCAAGCAGCTCGTTCCTGGCAAGACGTTAGGCCCCGTCATCTCCGCGGCCGCCAGGGCTCGGATCGTCCGGCACATCGACGAAGCCGAGGCGGCGGGGGCGAAAGTACTCCTCGACGGTCGCGGAGTGACGGTGCCCGGCAAGGAGAGCGGCTTCTATCTGGGGCCGACGGTCATCGACCACGTCACCCCCGACATGCGGATCGCCCAGGAGGAGGTCTTCGGCCCGGTGCTGGCGATCATCCGCACCAATGACGTCGACGAAGCGATCGCGGTCGAGAACCGCTCGCCCTACGGCAACGCCGCCGCGGTCTACACCGAGAGTGGCGGGGTGGCGCGGTACGTCGCCTCGAAGACCCGGGCGGGAATGGTCGGCGTCAACGTCGGGGTGCCGGTGCCGAGAGAGCCGTTCGGGTTCGGAGGGTGGAACGAGTCGAAGTTCGGCGTGGGCGACATCACCGGCCGAGGTTCGATCGACTTCTGGGCCAAGAATCGGAAGACGACGATCAAGTGGCACCGGGAAGCTGGAACGAACTGGATGAGTTAGTTGGAAACAGGGAAAAACCGAGGAGTCTTTGTGACCACGACGATGCCCGCGACCGCCACGATGCCCCCGACGGACCACCAGCCCAAACCATACACCGGGCCATCGAAGGCCGATGTCCTCGCGATGAGAAAGCAGTTCTGCCACCCGTCCCTCTTTCTCAACTTCCGCGACCCGATCATGATCGTCGAGGGCCACATGCAGTGGCTCTTTGATGAGACTGGTAAACGGTACCTCGATTTTTTCGCCGGCATCGTGACCGTTTCCTGCGGCCATTGCCACCCGAAGATCACCGCCCGTATCAAGAACCAGGTGGACACGCTCCAACACGCGACCACCATCTATCTCCATCCCAACCTGCCCGTGTTGGCCAAGAAGCTCGCGGCCAAGATGCCGTCTGGCCTCGACGTCTGTTATTTCGTCAACAGCGGAAGCGAAGCGAACGACCTCGCCATCTCGATGGCGCGGCTCTACACCGGCAACTACGACGTCGTCGCGCTGCGGAACGCCTACCACGGCGGGTCGCCTGGCAGCAGCGGGCTCACCTCGCACCACACCTGGAAGCATCCGGTTCCCCAGAGCTTCGGGGTCCACCACGCGATCAATCCCGATCCCTACCGGAACCCGTTCCTGGGAACCCCGGAAGAGATGGCCACCCAGAGTGTCGCCGATATGTCGGACCTCATTCGTTTCTCGACGCCCGGTAAGATCGCGTCGTTCATCTGTGAGCCGATCCAGGGCGTCGGTGGCACGACCCTCGGCGCTCCGAACTATCTCCGAGAGGCCTACGCGGTGGCCCGCCGTCACGGCGGCGTTTGCATCGCCGATGAAGTCCAGACCGGGTTCGGCCGCACCGGAGATCACTACTGGGGCTTCGAGAACTGGGGGGTGGTTCCCGACATCGTCACCATGGCCAAGGGGCTCGGCAACGGCGCCACCATCTCCGCGGTGGTCACCCGACGGGAGATCGCCGACGCGCTCACCCAACGGATCCACTTCAACACCTTCGGCGGCAATCCGGTGGCCACCGCGGCCGCCTCAGCGGTCCTCGACGTGATCGACGAAGACGGGCTTCAGGAAAATTCCCGGGTGGTCGGCGCCCAACTCAAGGCCGGGCTGCGGCGGCTGATGACGAGCCATCGGCTGATCGGCGACGTCCGCGGTATGGGACTGATGTTGGGGGTCGAGCTGGTGGCCGATCGAGGCACCAAGGAGCCCGCCACCAAGGCAGCGGCCGACGTCCACGAAGCCGCGAAGGAGATGGGCCTCTTGATCGGGAAGGGTGGCCTCGACAGCAACGTGCTTCGGATCAAGCCGCCGATGTGCATCACCGCCCAGGACGTCGACTTCGCTCTCGACGTGCTCGACCGGGCTTTCAGCCGGTCGTAGGAGCGGGCGGAAGCCCGCCCGATCCGGGCCGGCTTCCGCCGGCCCCTAGGGATCGCTTGTACTCGGCGATCTCGCCGAACTCGACGAAGCCGAGTCGGCGATAAAGGCCAACGCCCTCGGGCGCGGCTTGGAGAATCGCCGTCATGAACCCCGCCGAGCGGGCATCGACGAGCGGCTTGGCGGTGAGGGCGGTTCCGAATCCCCGGCGCCGATAGCCGGCGGCCGTCGAGATGTTGTAGAGTCCAACCACCCCGCCACCGACCGTCAACTGCGCGGTCGCGACCGGGATCTCCCCGAGAAATCCGAGATAGAACCAGAAGATCGAGTCAGGGCCCAGGATCAACGGTGCCGCGCGCCGGTAGAACTGGACGACGTGCTGGTCGGGTGGCGACCAGTTGGCGGCGGCAAGGGCGGCGAATGCTTCGAGCTCAGCCGCGGACCCGACCCGTCTCACCACCAGGCCGCTCGGCATTAGATCCGCAGCGGCAACCCGGTCGAGATCGGCCGCCATCGCGACCTCCGACTCGGCAAGCTCGAGCCCGGCATCGACCAACCGCGCTCGGAGGTCGCTGGGCTGGTCCTCGATGCCGACCCACCAGGAGAATGGACCGCCCGCTCGGTCGAACCAGGCGATCGCCTCCCTGATTCGGGGTGGCGCCGTGGCGTCCGGGAGCCGAGCTCGGCAGGCGGCGTTGAAGGTGTCGCAGGGCATCCCGCCGTGGGTGAGGACCAACTCCGCGGTTTCGACGACCCGCATTCCGGGGGTCTGTTTCTGAACCCAGGTGAAATGGGTGACGAGGTTGGCGTCGGCCGCGGTGGCGAGCGTTAGCGGGTCCACATGATGATCGCAGCGCAGCTGCCGTCGCGGAATTCGGCGGGGATCTGAGTTTCCCGAACGTACACCTCCATGGCCTCGATGTCGCCGGGAGTCACGACCCTGAGCAGCTCGGCGGGGCTGCCGCTCAGCTTCTGACCGTCGATCCAGATGCCGGGCGAGCCGGCGGCGCAGCCGACGAACTCGACCTCGTCGCCCGCCGGCCGGTCGAAACCGACCCGAACGCCGGGGATGGCAGACAGCAGCTGGCTGATCCGCACGGTGGGACGAAAGTCAATGTCCGCTCGGGTCAGATACCGGCCGCTCCGCCCGGCGCGGCGGCGATAGAACTCGTCGTATTTCGAGGTATTGGCGTACTTGGACGGCTTGCCCCATTTGCCGACTACCACGATCTCGCCTAACATCGCTGGCAGTTTCTTGATAGTGAGCTTCCCGGTCCACTCTTCGCCGGCGCTGAAACGGATCGCTACGTGTTGGGCCCGGTAGCCGATCTTTCGGGCTCGGACGATCTGGAGGCCCAAGGGAAGACCATCGATCGAGAACGCCCCCTCGCGATCGGTGGTGGCCTGGTACTCGGTTCCGACGACCGCCACATCGGCGTCGGCCACCGGGTACCCCAGAGTGTCGATGACGGTCCCGGTCATCCGAGCAATCCGCCGCCGCCCCGCCTCGAGCTGCTGCCGGATCGCTTGGGCGGTCGCGATCCGGTCGGTGGTGTCGACCGCCACCGCCACCGCCGTGACTTCGGCGCCTTGCTCCCGAAACGACAGCAACCGGCCCCGCCCTCCCCGCTGGGAAAGATCCACGTTGGGGGTTCGTTGATACCAGAAGCGCTCTACCCAGATCCCCGGATCGAGCCGGTGGATCTCGATCGAGCCGCCAAGCTGCTCGGGCCGCCAATCCTTGGAGACGCCGGTGTAGCTGTAGTCGACGACCTTGAGCTCGCAAGAGCTGGGCTCGACCCAAAAAGTTCCGGTGATCGCGACGCGACCCTGATCGATCGGCGCGAACCGGAGCCCGATCAATCCCTCGCGGCCCTCGATCCCGCTGACGATGCCGAAGCAGTGGCCCGCCAAAAACTCGGGCGCGAGGAAACTCGAGACGACGGGGGCGGCCCAGACGAGCGTGTCGCCTCGGGTGAGAAACCCATCGCGCCAGAGTTCGGCCGGAGCGCGACCGTTCGGCGGCCGATTGGCATTACCTAACAGCGTGTTGACCTGCTCCTCGCGACGCTCCAGCGAGGTCGAAACGGTTCGGTCGAACGCGGCAAGATTGAGATTGAGAACGCCGAGGTCCTCCGCCGCAGCCACTATTCGGAGGGCCCGCTCGGCCTCGACCCAGAGCAGGCGAGCTTCATCCGGGAGCCGGGCGGCGGTGCACCGGGCGGGGATCGGCAGCAAGGAGCCGGGCAACGCCGGTCGGCGGGCCGCGTGGGGCACGACGATGCTGTCCACCGCCTCGGGCATCGTGACGGCGTGGGTCGTGTCGACAAAGCCGGGGCGCTCGACCACCAGCGTGTAGCCGCCCGCTGCGGCGTGCAGCCGGGCGCGCCCGAGGCCGTTGGTCAACCCAACGGCGGCGACGGCTCCGCCATCGGATCGGAGCGTCACCAACGCGCCGACCACCACGTTCCGGCCGGGATCGGTGACCCGGACCCTCAGCTCTTGAGCGCCCAGCTCGGAAGCGAGCCAGCCACAAACGGCGAGCGCACCGACAATCGAGCCTCTCATAGGGGATCGAATTTAGTGGGTTGAAGCCCCGACCGCGGAATGGGCAACGCGGAGGGCTCGCGGGGCGACCGAGACCTCGAACGGCGGATTGCCCAGGAAGAGCTCGCCGTCGGCCTCGAAGGGAACGGACCCCGCGGCGGTGACGGTCAGGCCCCGGATCCGCCGGTGGTGTACCGCTGGGTGTCGAAGATGGCCCCCCCAATAGATCCGGGGGAAAACCAAGGCGGTCTCCAGCCGCGAGAGCGCCGCCACGGTGACGAGGTCGAGCTCGCCGTCGTCGAGCCGAGCGGCTGGGGTGATCCGCATCCCGGCGCCGAAGCGGGTACCGTTGGTGATCGACACGAGTCGGAACCGGCCCTCGACGCCGTCGAGCGACAGGACGGCGGGCGGGGCGGTGACGAGCGCCCGGAGAGTGGCCAGGAAGTAGGAGAGGCGCCCACCTAACGGTTTGCCGCCGGCGGCCACCAGCTCGAGGACGGCCGCGCTGAGGCCGAAGGTGACCGAGTTGCCGAATGCCCGCTGCAGCGGAACGCCAGCCACGTCACGGTACCGGAGAATCCCGACGTCGGCCAGTTCGGTGACCACGGCGCGGTAGTGGCGGAGGGCGAGCTGACCATCGAGGGGCACTCCGTTCGACCGAGCAAGATCGTTGCCGGAGCCGAGCGGGAGCCAGCCCATCGCGGCCGCGGGGGCGAGGCCGGACCGTCCGTCGACCAATCCATTGATGACCTCGTGCGAGGTGCCGTCGCCACCGGCCGCCAGCACCAGCACCTCGGCGCCGGCCAGTGAGCGGGCGGCTTCGCGGAGGTCGCCGGGAGCGGTGCTCTGATGCACCACCAGCTCCGGGAACAGCGATCGGCCCAGCGCCTCGATCCGCCGCCAACGGCGAAGGGTGGCGCCCCCCGCGCCCGCCGGATTGAGAAGGACGTGGACCTTCACGGGAGCCGCAGGATCAGGACCTCGAAGCGCCCGCGAGCGGGGTTCCGGTGAGCGACCCCGTGGGCGCGAACCGGCGCTCGAGGTCGAGCAGGAATTTCTTCCGCCACACACCTCCACCATAGCCGCGGAGCCCGCCACTCTTCTCGATGACCCGGTGGCAGGGAATGATGATTGCGATCCGGTTTTGCCCGTTGGCGAGTCCAACCGCGCGTTGCCCGTTCTTCACTCCGAGCCGCTGCGCCAGGTCGACGTAGGCGCGGGTCTCGCCGTAGGGGATCGCCAGCAGCGCTCGCCAAACGCGTTCCTGAAAGGCGGTGCCTCGAACGCGGAGGGGGACCTCGAATTCTCGCCGTCGGCCGACGAAGTACTCCGCCAACTCCTGCTCGGCCCGATCGAGGAATGGCAGGGAGCCGGCGCGGGTCGGGCCGAAGTGACGCTCGAGCCCCGACACTTGCCGAGCGAGCCGAGCCTCGTCGGCGAACTCGAGAAAAACCAAGCCCTCGGCGGTGGCGGCGGCCACCAGCGGCCCGACCGGGCTCTCGATGAGCCGGGCCGCGACCGGCGCGTCCGGTGGCCCCGGATCGAGCATTCGTTCGAGCAGCGGTCGGAGATCGGCGCCGGGCATGGGGGAAGAATCTACTGGCTTCTCTCCACCGGCGGCGATATTGTTGCGCCTCATGCAACTCGTCACTCTCGATTGGGTCATCGTCGTCTTGGCGATCGTCGTCTCGTTCCTGCCGGCCATCGTGTTGGCGCGGCGGGCCGGGACGAGCACCGCCGAGTTTTTCACGTCGGGGCGGGCGGCGCCGTGGTGGTTGATCGGGGTGTCGATGGTGGCGACCACCTTCAGCACCGATACCCCCAACCTGGTCACCAACCTGGTCCGGGAGAACGGGGTTGCCAACAACTGGGCCTGGTGGGCGTTTCTCCTCACCGGGATGATGACGGTCTTCTTCTACTCCCGACTGTGGCGGCGGTCGGGGATGCTCACCGACCTCGAGTTTTACGAAATCAGGTATGCGGGGAAGGCGGCCGTTTTCGTTCGAGGATTTCGAGCGGTCTACCTCGGTCTCTTCTTCAACTGCGTCATCATGGCGTCGGTGAACCTGGCGGCGGTGAAGATCGCCAACGTCGTTCTCGGCTGGCCGATGTGGCAAACTCTGCTCGTGTGCGCGGCGCTCAATGTCGCGTTCGCGGCCACCGCGGGGCTCTGGGGCGTCTTGGTGACCGATTTCATTCAGTTCGGGATCGCGATGACCGGCGCGGTGGCCGCGGCCTACTTCGCTTTGAAACAGCCCGAGGTTGGCGGTCTCAGCGGTCTGTTCAGCAAGATCGACCCGCAAGTGCTCAGCTTTCTTCCCGACTTCGGCGACTGGGGTCTCACCCTCTCGGTCCTGATCGTGCCGCTCACGGTGCAATGGTGGTCGGTCTGGTACCCAGGGGCGGAACCGGGTGGCGGGAGCTACATCGCCCAGCGGATCCTCGCCGCCCGGAGTGAGCGCGACGCGTTCACCGGAACCTTGCTCTTCAACGTCGCGCACTATGCGCTGCGGTCGTGGCCCTGGATCATCGTGGCGCTGGCGTCGCTGATCATCTATCCGACTCTGGACGACATCGCTCGGACCTTCCCATACGTCGATCCCAAGCTGATCGGCCACGACATGGCCTATCCGGCAATGCTTCGGTTCCTCCCCGCCGGATTTTTGGGTCTCATGGTGGCGGGGATGCTGGCGGCCTACGTCTCGACGCTTTCGACGCAGCTCAACTGGGGCACCTCGTATCTGGTCCACGATTTCTATCGTCGATTCATCAAGCCGGGGCGCGATGAGCGCCACTACGTGATGATCGGTCGGCTCACGACGGGACTGCTGATGCTGGTCGCGGCGGGAGTGACCCTGGTGCTCGAGACCGCTCGGGCGAGCTTCGAGCTGCTGATGTCGATCGGGGCGGGAACCGGCCTCATCTACCTGCTCCGGTGGTTTTGGTGGCGGATCAACGCCTGGAGCGAAGTTGCCGCGATGGCGAGCTCGTTCGCGGTCTCGGTCGGGTTCTTCCTCGCGGCGAGGAGCGGCCACCCGTTTCCCTCCCACGTGTCCCTGATCGCCACGGTCCTGACAACGACGGTGGTCTGGCTCGTGGCGACGTATCTCACCAAGCCGACCGACCCAGCCGTCCTCGACCAGTTCTACCGCCTAACGCGTCCCGCCGGTCCCGGATGGACCGCGGTCCGGGCCCGCACCGGCCTCGGCCCTTCGTCCGACAGCCTGCCGCAGGCATTCCTCTGCTGGGTCTTGGGGTGCGGGTTCGTCTACGCTGCGCTCTTCGGCGTGGGGAGTTTCCTGTACGGCAATACCGGGCAAGCGGCCGTGTGGTCGATCGTGTTCGTGGTCTGCGGCGGTGGGCTACTCCGGCTGCTGCCAAGAATGTGGCCCCGGACCGGCTAGGGCGCCGGGGATGGACCTCGGTCTGGGTCAGCGCTTCAGGATCGCGGGGCCGAGGCTCACCTGGATCTCTACGGTGGTCTCCGCGGAAGGACCTCCGGCACTGGCCTCAGGTGCGCTGATCGGCCGGTTCACTACGACGCCGAGGGTTGCGTACTAGGGCACGTCCATCCGCCGGAGCCGCCGAATCGAAAGCCAGAGAAACCCCGCTACCAACACTACGGAGACGACGACGACGGCCGGGAGGCCCAGGTGATCAAGGCCCGCGAACCGGCGCGGGTCCAACCCATGCATCAGCGCGATCGCATAGTGTCGGATGCTGAGCAGTCGCACTCCCGCCACGAAACTCGAGAAGAATCCCTCCCATAGCACCACATAGAGGAGCCCGACCCCGATCGCCTGGGTCGTCACCAACCCGAGCCACGTGAACGCCGACCCGTAGAGCGCCACCGCCGCGACGGCCGCCACCGGGCCAGCGGCGTCAGCGTTAGGTTCGCCAACGTCCTATCCTCGACCTCGTTCGAGAAGGCCGCCGCCGCGATCGCCAGAACCACGAGTGGCACGATCGAGCCGGCCAGGAGCGCGCTCAACGCCGCGTTCTCAAATTGGGCAACGGATGGTGCTTCGGTCGAACGGAGGGTCAGCACCGCCGTGATCACCGGGAGGGCGGCGAGCAGCGTCATGATCACGAGCCGCCACCGGCCGGAGAGCTGCCGGAGGGTGAGCCGATACACGGAGCCCATCGGTTAGCCCTCCACCAGGTAGCCGAAGACACTCTCGAGTGAATCGTCGAGCGGCTCGACCCGCCGGAGGCTGATCCCCGCCGACTGGGCCAGCCGGGGCAGCTCGAGCTGGAGATCGAGCACCCGCCGGCTCAGGATGATGAGGGCACCGTCGGGGTCGATGTTGACCGCCTCGACCGACCCGATCCCGACCGCCAGGGCCGCGAGGCGGCGCGGAGCGTCGCAGACGACCCGGACGTGATAGGGGCGCTGGTCGAGCGCGGCGCGGATGGCGCGGAAGCCGCCCGAGGCGGCGAGCTTCCCGTTGACCACGAGGAGCACGGTTTCGGCCAGCTGCTCGACTTCCTCCAGGATGTGGGAGGAAAGGACAATGGTTCGGCCTTCGCGGGCGAGCTGGCGGAGGAGATGCTGGAAATGGACCCGCTGGCGCGGATCGGCGCCGTTCAGGGGCTCGTCCAGGATGAGGATCTCGGGGTCGTGCACCAGGGTCGCGGCGAGCCGCATCCGCTGGCGCATGCCCCGGGAGTAGGTCCCCATCGGCCGGTGCTGGGCGTCGGCGAGATCGACCCGCTCGATGGCGCGGTCGACCGCCTCCTCGAGCCGCTCGACCCCGCGGAGCCGAGCCATCATGGTGACGAACTCGCGGCCCTTCATGAACCCGTAGACCGTCTCGTGCTCCGACATCACGCCGAGCCGGAGGTACAGCGGTGGGTTGTCCCGGACCGGCTCGCCGAAGACGGTGACGGTGCCGGTCGAGGTGGCGGCGAGGCCGGTCATCATCCGAAGCAGGGTGGTCTTCCCGGCGCCGTTAGGCCCGAGCAGCCCGGTGATCCCGGGCATCACGTCGAAGGTCATCTCACTCACGGCGACCACGCTCCCGAACCAGCGGGACACGCGATCCACCCGGATGACTGGCTGGGGGTCAGTCATGGCGTGAGCCTCCGATAGCGCCACCAGAGCACCGCGCCCGGCACCAAGGTCCAGAGGAGATACCAGCCGACTCGGCCCCAGGCGGGGAAGAGCCGGGCGGGCGCATCGGCGGTGACCATGCTGAACTCACCGAAGATGACGTCGTTCACGTGGACCGGGATGTTGGTCAGGTTGAACATCGAGATCCACGGGCCGGCTTGGGTTTTGATTTCGGAGGCCAGCCCCGCGGTGAACGGCGCGGTGATCGTGAAGAGGCCCACCAGGAAGACGGCCGCGTAGGCGCGCCGGACCGTGAACGACGCGGTCAGGAGGGCCAGCGTCGTGGCATAGACCGCCATCGCGACGCCGGCCAGGAGAAACCTGGGGACGTCGAGCCAGTGTTTCTGGACATAGGCGAGCGGGAGCGGGTCGCCGGCCGCGAGGCCCAGGAACAGGATCCACTGGGGGAGCCAGGCGGCCCCGACCATGACCACGAGGAAGGCCAGCCAGCGGGCCGCGAGGTAATCGGAGCCGGTGAGCGGCCGGACCAAGTAGAGATGGATGGTGCCCTCCTTCCGGTCGCGACAGAGGAGCTCGGGTGCCACCAGAGCCGCGAACACGAACAGGATGATCGAGGCGGCCCCGTAGAAATCCACGTGCGAGGGGAGATTGGCTTTGGCCGCGGTGCCGGGTCCGCCTAACCGCTCCGCGGCGCCGGCCACCAGCGCCATGATGCTCCCGATCGCGCAGAGGAGGCCGATGAAGAACCAGGGAAGGATCTTGGCGCGGCCCCCGCGTCCGAATCCCAACGCGGCCCGGAAGCCGTCCTTGAAGACCGCTCGGCGGGCGCGGCCCCGGCCTTCGCGCTTCCCGGTGTAGCCCTGGTACCCGATGTCGAAGACGGTCCCTTGCTGACTCATGCGGCCCCCCGCTCGAACAGCTCGGTCAAGGCCCGGCGCCGGGGCCCCATCCGCCGCAGGGGAGCCTCGACTTCGACCAATGCATCTCGGACCAGATCATAGACCGATTCGTCGGGACCCTCGAGGGTCAAGCCGGCGCCGTCGATGGTCACCAGCACGCCGCGCCGCTCGAGGGCCGCGACCAGCGCCTCGCGGTTGGTGTCGACCTCGATGAAGACGGTCTCGGTCTCCTTGGTGAACTGCTCGACCTCGCCGGAGTGGACCAGGCGCCCGCCTTGGAGCACGATGATCCGATCGCAGGTCCGCTCCACGTCCGCCATCAGGTGCGAGGAGAAGAGGACGCTGATCCCGAAGTCGCGATGGGTCTTCCTGACCAGGTCGAGCATTTCCTCGCGGCCGAGCGGGTCGAGACCGGCGGTGGGCTCGTCAAGGAAGACGAAGGAGGGGTCGTGGACCAGGGCCTGGCCCAACTTGACCCGTTGTTTCATGCCGGTTGAGTAGCCACCGATGGCGCGATAACGCTCCTCGAAGAGGCCGGTGTGCCGCAGGGTGTCCGCCGCGCGGGTCCGGGCGGTGGTCGGAGGCAGGCCGCTCACTTCGGCCATGTGGGTGAGGAACTCGGCGGCGCTCACCTGGCTCGGGAGACAGTCGTGCTCCGGCATGTAGCCCAAGCGGCCGCGAACGGTGAGGCTCTCGGAGGCGTCTTCGCCGAGGACGGTGGCTTTACCCGCGGTGGGCTTCAAGAGCCCCATGAAGATCTTGATCGCGGTGCTCTTGCCGGCGCCGTTCTCGCCGAGGATCCCGGTGATCCCGTCGGCGATGGTGAAGGAGACGTCGTCGAGGGCGACGACGCTGCCGTACCGCTTGCCGAGACGCTCGGCCGTCAGGAGAGGCTGGCCCGCGGGCATCAGGTTCCTTTGATCTTGGGACAGGCGGGGGCGTGACCGAGGTCACAAGCGCGGCGGGTAAAGACCATGGCTTGGCCGGGCTGGCGAAAGACTCCGGCGCCTCGCTGATAGAGGCCGGCGAGGTTGTAACACGCTTCGGCGTGGCGGTTCTCGCAGGCTCGCTCGTACAGCTGCGCGGCCTCAAAGTAGTTCTGGGGAGTGCCCTGGCCGAGCTCGTGGAGCACCGCGAGCTCGAAGCAGCCGGCGGCGTCTCGGCCGTCGCAAGCGCCCTTGAACAGGGCGAAGGCAAGCGAATCGTTCTTCTCGACGCCATTCCCGCTGGCGTGGAGGCGGCCGAGTCCCACGCAGCCGAGCGACTCCTTCGCGTCGCAGGCGCGGCGAAAGAGAGGAGCGGCGGCCGAGGAGTCACTCGGGACGCCTTCGCCGGCCAAGTGGAGAACGCCGAGGTTGGCGCAGCCGACGAGGTGGCCGCCGTCGCACGCTTGGCGGAAGAGACCGGCGGCGAGCCCGACGTCCCTGGCGACGCCGGCGCCGGCGCGGTGGAGCAGCCCGAGGTGCGTGCAGCCCTCCATGGCGCCGCCATCGCAGGCCTGGCGGAAAAGGGCGGAGGCCCGGGCGGAGTCGCGTTTAACCTCCCGGCCAGTCTGATAGATGACGCCGAGACTGGCGCAGCCGGCCCCGACGCCGCCGGTGCAAGCCGTCTCGAAGGCGCGGGCGGCGCCGGCCTCGTCCCGGAGGAGATAGCGGCCGGTCAGGAGCCGCTGGCCGAAGTCGTTGCAGGCGGCCGTGGTGCCGGCGGCGCAGGCGTCGCGAAGCTGCTTGGCCTCCTCGTTGCCGGTGTGACACCCGGCGAGGGCCAGCGCGACGGCGAGGATCAGTTCGGGGCGGCGAGCGCCCCGGCGCGGATTCTCGGCGGGAGAATACCGTCGTGGCATGGACTACCGGGCGTTGTGGGTCTCGGGTGGGAGGTGGTCTCCCGGAGTCGGCATACGCCGGGCGTGGGGTCGCGGTTTCAAGTCGAGACGTCGGAGCGGGCCGATCAGGGTGCAGGGAGCGCGCCTCGACCACCGATGTCGAGGAACAACAGCTCCAGCTCGGCCGGGTGGACCTTGACCGTGGTCGACCCGAGAAAACTCTTGATCGCTTGGGTGTCGGTCGCAATCGGCAGGATGTCTTCGTACCCGGCAACGTAACCGGCCGGGTTCCAGCGACCGGTGAGCGAGGTCCCCGATCGGGCCACCGCACCGGTGCCCATCGCGCGAAGCTGGGTCGGGGTGAGCCGGGTTCGGGCCTGCAGCGTTCCGTGATACGAGTGGCCCATCACCAGCCCGATGGCGTACGCTCGCTTCCAGGCCCAGGAATGCGATGGCCGAGCGGCGCCCGGATGCTCTTCCTCGAACTGGATCCAGCGACCGATGAAGTCGGTGATCAGGCTCTCGACGTGATTGGCCCCGACGCTCTGCATCGGCCATCGATTCACCATCACGACCACCCCGAGATCGTAACGGGGGAACCCGACTCCGGCGTTGAACCATCCGTACATGTAGGCGCCGGCGTGGTTGAACGAGGCGTTAGGTTTTCCTTCGTCCGACAGCATCCAGACCATCCCGACATGACCCCCTGCGAAAGGGAGCGTGGGCGTCAGCATCGCCTTGGCGCTGGCCGGGGAGAGGATTTCGATCCCGGTGACCGACCCTCCGCCGAGAAAGGCCTGAACCAGCCGGAGATGCTCCGCGGCGGTCGCGTAGAGGGTGCCGGCCGGGTGAACCGGGGTCCACAGCCTGGGGGCGGGCAGGAGGACATCGCCGATCGCCGCGTAGCCCGTCGAGAGCCGCGCGGGCTGGGCCGGCTCGTCGACGTCGGGCGGAAAGTGACTCACCCGAATGCCCAACGGCTCCTGAATGTGACGCCGAACGTACTCGGCGTATGAGAGGTGCTCCGGGTTGGTCACCGCCACCAGATGGCCCAGCAGGGTGATCCCGATGTTGGAGTAGGAGGCCCGCTCGCCGACCTTCCCTAGCCAGCGGACGTGCTTGCCGTCGGGGCCTTGGTCGTCCGACCGGGAGAAGACCGATACCAGGTAATCGTGAATCGACTGGGCCGGCGAGAGCTCGGCATAGCGGGCGTCGACCTCCGAGAGGCCGCTCGAATGGGTCATCAGGTCGCGCGCGGTGATGTCCCGGTCGCCGAGCGGATTCATCACCTTGAAGTCGGTGAGGTATTGGTTGACCGGTTGGTCCAGTGCCAGGACTCCGCGCTCGACCAGCTGCATCACGGCGGTGCCGGTGTAGGGCTTCGACATCGACCCGGCGCGGCCCACGGCGTCCGCCGGCATCGGCATCCGGCGAGCCACGTCGGCAAATCCGTAACCCCGCGACCAGAGCAGTTCCCCGTGCCGCCCGACCGCGATGGTCAGTCCGGGCGCGCCATCCACGCGGAGGGCTTGGGGAACGAACTGTTCCAGGGCAGTGATCAGCCGCGCGTCGGAAGGGGCGGGGGCGGCCTGACTGGCTTGCGCCAGGCCGAGCAGCATTGCCGCGATGGCCATCGAAGTGTCTCCGAATCTTGGCGTCCGGACCTAACTCCGTCTTCAACCCAGCTAATCACCCCGATACCAGGCATCGAGGAGCCGGGCCACCTCCGGGTCGCTCCGGCTCCGGTCGAGGAAGATCCCGCTCGTCACCCGGAAGCTGAAGGGCGGGGTGACCTCGGCCACGCAGGCCGACAGCTCGCGACGGACCCCGCCGGAGTCTCCTAGCCCGACCTGAATGGCCAACCGGCAAAACGCCGGCACGTATTCCCCCCGCGTGGCCCGATCATCGAGCTCGAGCAGCAGCAGCCGCGCCTCTTCCCGCCGTCCGGCGAGTCCGAGGCCGAGTCCGAGCATGCCGACGAAAATCGGGGCGCGGGATAGAGACGACGCTCGCTCCAGGTCGGCGATCGCCTCGTCGAACCGATCCAGCCCGAGCAGTGCCAGTCCATGGGACCAGAACGCCAGCAAGTAATCGCCCTGGAGCGCCAGCCCGCGAGCCGACAGCCGCTCGGCCTCGACGAAGTCACCCAGGATGTAAAACCCGGTGGCGGAGAGCGACTGGATGAAAGGAGAGAGGGGATCGAGATCGACTGCGGCCCCCATCAGGCGGCCTACCTCGGATCGATCACCGGTGATCGACGCGAACAGCCCGGAATACACCTGGATCAGCGACGACCGCGGGTTCAGCTCGCGCGCTCGCGCGAGGTAGGGGCCGGCCTCCCGCCACCGCCGCTCGAAGTAGAACTGGTAGAACGCCCTGGAGAAGTTCGATTCGGCGAGGCCGGGGTCGAGCGTCATCGCCTTCGTGACCGCGGCCAAGGCCTTGTCCCGGTTCTCTTCGGCGCGGGTCCACCCATAGACCCGGAGGATCCCATAGCAGTCGGCCAAGCCACAGTAGGGGAGGGCGTAGCTCGGATCGAGCGCGGTTGCCTGCTCGAAACATTGGATCGCGATTCGGACGGTCGCGGGCGACCGCTGGTGCCAATAGTGGCGACCCTTGAGATACAGCTCGTAGGCCTCGAGGACCTCGGTGCCGCGCCGCACCGGCTGCGGGGTCGCGCCCATCAACGCCGGCACCAGCGCCTCCACGATCGACCCCACGATCTCGTCCTGAATCGCGAAGACGTCGGTCATCTCCCGATCGTAACGCTCCGACCAGAGTTGGAACCCGCTGGCGACGTTCACCAGCTGGGCCGTGACCCGGAGCTTGGACCCCGACCGTCGGACGCTACCCTCCAGCACGTAGGCGACGTTGAGCTGGGCTCCGATGTCCCGGATGTCGAGGTCGCTCCCCCGGAATCGGAACGCCGAGGTCCGCGAGGCCACCAGCAGCCCCCCGATGGCCGTGAGGGCGTTGATCAGATCCTCGGAGAGCCCATCGCTGAAGTATTGATTGTCGGCGTCACCGCTCCGATTGACGAACGGGAGCACCGCGAGGGATCGTTCCGGCGCCGCAGGCGGCGCCACGCTGTCGATCTCGCCCAACGATTTGACGAATGCCGCGCCACTGTCGTACCGGTCGCTCGGCTCGCGAAGCAGGGCCCGTTGCACCGTGCGGGCCACGGCTCGCGGGACGCCCTCCCGCAGCCCGGACACGTCGGCCGGCACCTGGACGAAACGCTTGGCGATCACGGCCTGGGCGGTTGGCCCGGTGAACGGTGGCTTGCCGACCAACATCTCATAGAGAACGCAGCCGAGCGAGTAGACGTCGCTTCGGCCATCGACGGGATCGCCGGCCGCCTGCTCCGGGCTCATGTAGGCCGGCGTCCCGACGCTCACGCCGGTCGCCGTCATCGCCTCGTTCTCGACCGCGCTCAGGGCCTTGCCGATCCCGAAATCCGTCACCAGCGCGTGCCCGTCCTGGAGCATGATGTTCTCCGGCTTGATGTCGCGATGGACGACGCCTTGCCGGTGGGCGTAGTCCAGCGCGCCGGCCACCTCGGCCGCGATCCGGGTCGCTTCCTCGATCGGAAGGCGATGCGACTGCTCGAGCCGCTCGCGGAGCGCGGTCCCCTGGACGGCGGGCATCACGTAGAAGAGGGTTCCCCGGACCTGGCCGGAGTCGAAGAGCGGGAGGATGTGGGGATGAGCGAGCTTGGCCGCGAGCTGGATCTCCCTGAGGAATCGGTCGGCATTGACGGTCAGCGCCAGGTCCGGCCGCATGATCTTGAGGGCCACATCGCGATCGTGCTTGAGGTCGCGAGCGAGATAGACGGTGGCCATGCCACCGCGCCCGAGCTCGCGTTCGATGCGGTAGCGGTCGGCGACAAGGTCGCCGGGTGGGGCGTGGGCGTCGGTTGAGGACATCGGATGGCAGAATCTATTCCAGATCCGGCTCGGCGTCAGGAGATCCGCCCGGGGGCATTTGCCGGGATCTAGTCAAGCGGTCTTGTAGCGCCCCCCCGGCGCGGCGGCGTGCGGTGCTTGACACCCTCCGCGGCGGTGGTTTTCGTCTCGACGGAGGTGAGTGGTGAAAATCTACCAGGCCCTGCGAGCGTCTCTGGTGGCGCTCGCGTCGGTCGCACTCGGAACCAGTGCGGCGGCCCAAACGGTTCGAGTGCGCGCCCTCGAAGCGGAAACCAACCGGTCGGTGGCCGGCGCCATCGTGCGACTGGTCGATACCGCCAACCGGGCGGTCGCCCAAGGTCTCACCTCCGAGTCCGGCCGCCTGGTCCTCCGGGCGCATTCGCCGGGACGGTATCGGCTTCGCGCCGACCGAATCGGACACCAGGGGACCTGGACCGAGGAGTTCGTCGTCGGCGACACGATCTCGATCACCGTGGTGCTGCCGCTGGAACGAGTCGACCTCCCGGAAATCGCGGTCACCGGCGCCACCAGCTGCACCCGTCGCCCGGACGGCTTGGAGACGGCGATCCTATGGGACGAGGTCCGCAAGGCGCTGACCGCCGAGGTGCTCACCGCCGCCAGCCAGGGGACCGAGCGGGCGGTGCGGCGGTTTCGGCAGAGTCGAACCTTGGGCGGCGTCCTCGAGTCCGACTCGACGGTGGCGGCCTACCGAACCACCGCGTCACCCTTCGTCAGTCCGCCGATGGAGCGTCTCGCCCGAGACGGATTCATCGTCTCGACCCGCGAGGGGTACCAATTTCACGGGCTCGACGCTCGGACGCTGCTGGAGCCGGCGTTTCTCGAGACCCACTGCTACCTGGTCTCTGTTCACCCCGCCGACTCGGCCCTGATCGGGCTCGGCTTCGCCCCGACCCGGGAGGTGAAACAGGCCAACGTCCGGGGTGTGCTCTGGGTCGACCGGGCGACCAGCGAGCTGAAGTCGCTCGAGTTCGAGTACGTCAACGTTCCCCGCGCGGCTCGGGCCCCGGGCATCGGGGGGCGCGTCGAGTTCGAGCGGCTGGCGATCGGAGCGTGGATCATTCGGGATTGGTACATCAGGGGGCCGCGACGACGTCCCACGGTGCGCCAACTCGGTCGGCACCCGGTTGCCCGCGACACCCTGGTCGGCTATCTCGACCAAGGGGGGAGCGTCCGCGCGGTCGTCGACGCCAACCTGCTGGTCTTGGGCGAGGCCGCGGCGCGGGTTCGAGGCAGCACGACGTTCTTCAGCGATGTGGCGGCTCGAGTAGTCGATCCCGAGGGCAGGGCCGTGGTCGGAGCCTTGGTAGCGACGACGGCGACTGACTCGACTCTGACCACGGATCGGCGGGGCCGCTTCGAGATCAAGGATGTCCCGGTTGGGCGGCTCGGCGTCCGGATCCGGATGATCGGGTTCCGGCCCTTCGGGATCAGTCTGACGATCTCGGCGGAGCGGCGGTCAATCGATACCACCCTCCACCTCGTTCGCGCGGCCCAGGTGCTGGATTCGGTGCTGGTGGCCGCCAAGGCGGACAGCTTCGTGGCCGGCAAGATGCTCGACGTCGAGCGGCGCCGCCAAGCGGGCTTCGGCAAGTTCCTGACCCGAGTGGAGTTGAAGGATCCGCTCTGGGGCGGCTTGGACAGCCGACTCCGGCGGTTCGCCCGAGTGCGGCTGGTCCCCCTTTGCAACGGGCTGGGTGTCGCGGCGGCAACCTCCTCGGACCTGGGCGGCGGCGGGGTCGACATCGGGTGCGCCAACGCTTGCTTCATGACAGTCTATCTCGACGGGCTTCTGTTCTGGTCGCCCGACATGATGGGCGCCACACCGCCCGACCTGCACCAATTCAACCCTCAGACCCTCGAGGCGGTGGAGGTCTACTCCAGCCGGGCCGTGATCCCGATCGAGTTCACCGGGCGGTTGGCGCAGTGCGGGGTGATCCTTCTGTGGACCGCGCTCAGGAACTAGCGGCGGGGAATCAGATCGGCGATGAAGCCGAGCCATAGGTCCTTGGCGCGAAACAAACCCTCCAGTTCCTCAGCGCTGCGCCTCTCGCCAATCAGCGCATCCAGGGCCTCCTCGGGAAAGGCTGGCTCCCGCCGGGATCATGCGGTCCCCCTTCAGGCGGGGAGCCCCTGGTAGCCTCCCCTACGGCACCGCCTCGACGACCAGATAGAGCGTATAGCTCCCACCCTCGGCCGATGCTTCCTGCAACTTCACCGGGATCACCCCGGGACCGGTCCCGCCGATGATGCTCGTCGGATGGAGCGCCTTCTCCAACAGCTCCCGGGTGAACACCAGGCCTTGATGGGGAACGTACCAGTACAAGCCCCCTTGACTGTCTCGGTCCTGGGCGCTCCCGCCGATTGGGCGGTCGACGTTGGTCCGCGACGACATGGCCGAGTATGGGGTACTTCCGCTCGAGGACAGCATCACCAACTTGGGACCGAGCCATTGGTTGCTCGTGCGCAAATTCGCGTCGACCAGGGGCCAGATGCCGGGCGTTTCGTATTGCAGGCGGCCGAGCCAGACTTGGGCAAAACTCAGGTAGGTATTGTCCTTGTCCCAGAGCGTCGGCGTGATCACCACCGCGTCGCCGCCATCCTGGAGGTCGCCTTTCCAGAGCGCGAGCGGAAACGTGTTCGGGGTCGGCGCGCCGGCATTGACCCACGGCGTCGCCGTGGGAAATCGGTCGCCGGTCCGAAGCCCACCGTTAGGGCCGGCCGACCCGGCCCGGACCCGGCCCGGGTCGACGCTGACGTCGCCGTGTACCGCGCTTTCCACCAACCCCTCCGCCAGCGTGCGCTGCGCCGCCCGCGCGTAGACCCGAACGTAGACCCTGGCCCACACTTCGTCACCCCACCCGTCGCCGCCGCCCCCATCGTTGCTCTGCTGGTCGACCGAGAATCCGTTGAGGGTGATGCTATAGCGCCCGAATCCGGGGGGAGGTGGTACGATGAGCGCCTGTTGCGCCGTCGCGCCGGTGGGCATGCCGATCTGGTGGAACGGGGCGGTGCCGGCGGGAGGCAGCGTAGCCCTGGGGCCGCGCAGCCGACTGGCGACCACGCCCGACTTCATGGCCCGGCGCTGAGTAGCTCACCGGCGCGCTCGCGGCGGTCTGGCCGTTGGGGAACTGGGCGACGACCAGATATAGATAAGTAGTTCCGCCGACGGTCGTCTGATCGACGAAGGGAGGCTGCTGAACCGGGGCGCCGAGGTCGGCCATGGCATTCGGATCGACGCCGCGGCGAACCTGGTAACTCGCCGCCCCCGGGGCGGGAGTCCAGTCGATTGACGCCGCTCCCGGGACCGACGTCACGACCAGGCTGGTCGGTGGGAAGACGATCGCCAGGCGCGCAGGAGACTGCTGGGGCGGCGGCCTCTGGGCTTCGGCGGGTCCGAGTGGGCCGACCAGCTGGGCGGCGAGCAGGGCGGCGAATGCCGGGATGAACGCGTTTGGGGTTCGCATGGACCCTCCGGGTGACGTTGGCCGATCTTTGGGTTACGCTACGCGACCAATGTCGCGCCGGCCGATCAGCAGCCGATCAGCGCCGGCTCATTGCCGCGGCCAGGCCGGCCGGCGCCCGACGGACGCTCCCGGCGCGGAACGAGGTTTCCATTTCATCAAGGTTGTGGAGCGACGGAGGGGTTCGGCCGGCGATTCAGGTAAGTTCGCTACCGCGTCGCGATTGGTCGCGGGAGCGCAGATGGAAGCGAAGAGATTCGGTGCTTGCAACCGCTAGCTCGTGCTAACCGCGCCGAGTGTAACGAGCTACGCTCGAGCTGCGGCAGCGCTATGGCACCCACCGCGGCGCAACCTCGCCAACCCCACGATGAGCAGCCTGCGGCAGACGACGCTCATGAAACCCTCCTCAGGAGACGACCACTCATCGCGAGATGCTCCATCCGTCCGTCGGGCAGGGGATTGACGAATCCGATCGCGGCCTGGCCGAGCGCGAATCGTCCCCCGCCAATGGGTCGGAGCGGTACCGGCGGGGTCTCTTTCAGGTTGGTGTTGTCGTAGACCATGAACTTCGATCGGGAGGTGAGCCCGATCCCGGCGCCGTGCGGAATGACCCTGACCACGGTCGCGGCGCTCTCGTATTGGCCGGCGTACGGTGTCGGCTCGACCGGCGCGTCGGTGGCCTGTTTCACCAGCTCCGCGGTGGCTGAGCCTAGTGGCGGGATCTGGGCGACCGCTTCGAGCACCGGTGAGGCGATGGCGTTGACGACGGTAGTGCCGTGGCCGGCATTGGTGAGCACCGCCACCGCCGTGTTCGAGGCTGGGTGGGCGTACACTCCCGAGAGGATTCCGGGCCCGCCGCCGCCGTGACTCACCACGCCATTGTCGCCCAGCATCCACCCAAGCCCGAAATCGGCGAACCCGGGTCCTTTATAGGTAGCCGTCTTGGTTCGCATCAGTCGAGCACTCTTCTCCGAGAGCAACCGATGGCCATTTGGCGCCAAACCATTCCCGAGGTGAGCCCGCGCGAAGGTGACCAGGTCGGACGCCGAAAGCATCGCGGTGGCTCCCGCGGGCGCGTAACTCAGCGGCAGAAAGGCGAACGAGGTCCGGACCGGTTTGCCGGTGGCGGGATCGAGAAAATGCCCAACACTCGCGCGATAGAGCAGAGCATCCTCTGGCACCACGATCGAGTGGTCCATGCCGAGGGGTTTGAAAATCCGTTCCTTGATCAGATCGTACCAGCTCTTCCCGAGGAGGTGCTGGCTGAGGTAGCCGGCCAGCACCGTCGCGGGGTTGCAATAGGACAGGTCGGCGCCCGGGGCGTGGAGTTGGTCCATCATGGTGATCCGACCGATTGCGTCGACGATCCGCTCGCGGTCGTGCCCTGCCTCCGGCGTCAGCTCGCCATTGATCCCGCTGGTGTGATTGACCAGCATCTTGACCGTGATCCGGCGGGTCGCCTCCCGATCCGCTACCCGGAACTCGGGTGGTACTTCACCAGCGGGGTCTCGAGATCGACCCGGCCCTCGTCCACCAACTGCATCAGCAAGGTGGTGTTGAGAACCTTGGTGATCGATCCGATGTGCATGATCGTGTCGGGGGTCATGTCGACGCCCGTCGCGACATTGGCGAGCCCTGCGGCAGCGGCAGTCAGCTTGCCGTCGCGAAAGACCGCCGCGCTGGCTCCCGGGACGTTGTGTTTCTGGATGGCCGCTGTCAGCAGAGCCTGGAGGTCCGAAACGCGCGGCCAGGATTTCGGCACTCGGGCCCATCGCTCAGTCGCGCCAAGGTGGGAAGCCCCAAGAATTGTCAGCGCGCCGGTCGCGCCGGCGGTACCAATCGTCTTGATCAGGTCGCGGCGGTGCATTGCGAAGTCCTCTTGTGAGGTGGAGTGCTCATCGCGAGGCGACTGGTAATCCTCGCCGGCCCACTCATTTGACGATCAGCTCGGCCACGAACACGTCGCTCTGGCGATCCTCGATGGCGAAATAGAGCCGCTTGCCGTCGGTGGCGAAATCCAAGCGGCTAGACTGGCGGGTGGGGTCGGTCAACCGGGCCAACGGTCGCGGTCGACCCCCCGCGGCGCTGACCGTCCAAAAGGAGGCCCGGCCGAACGCATCATGGGCCTTGTAGAAGATGGTCCGGCCGTCGGGCCCCCATAGCGTCGATCCGGCCGGTGGCGCACTCGGGGTCGGCCGGAATAGCTCCCGTGCCTCTCCTCCCTCCGACCCAACGATCCTGATCGGGCCGGCGCTGGCGATGTCGTTCGCGACGGTATACGAGATCGATCGGCCGTCTGGTGACCAGGCGCCTCGCTGCGCCCTCTTTATGACGACGACCGGCGGTGACCACCGCTGGTCTGCTCCACGGCGGGTAATTTGCATTGAAAGCGAGACCTGGTCCATGAACAAGATGGCGTCGCCATCGGGCGACCAAACCGGGTAGCTCTCTTGCGCGGCGGAGGCGGTAACCGGCTCGACCGCCCCGCCATCGAGCGGCTTGACTTCGATGTCGCGAGTTCCCAGCCGCCCGGAGTGATACGCTACCGACCGCCCATCGGGTGAAAGGTCCGGGGCGAACTCATCGGCGGGGTCGCTCGTCAGTTGTTCGGGAGTCCCGCCCCCCACCGGGATCCGATAGATGTCCGCGTTGCCCCGCAAGTCCGAGTCGTAGACCAGCCAGCGGCCGTCGCGACTCACCCGCATCGATTCGATCACCTGGTTGCCGCTGGTGATCTGCGTCGCGGCGTCGAGGCCGACTGGAGGACCAGCCACGATCGGGAGCGACCAGATGTTGGCCCGAGCGGTGTAGACCGCGTAGGTGAGCCGCCGGCCGTCGGCGGAGATCGAAATCGCGCTGGCGCCCAGTCCTGTCGTTAGGCGGACCGGCTCGCCGCGGGGCCGGCCCGACGAGGTGACCTCGACGGCGTAGACGTCGCGGGGTCCATCCTTGTTCGAGACGTAGAAGAGGTGACGGCCATCCGGCGCGAAAACCGGGCTCTGGTTGAACGCCCGCGGCTCGGCTAGCGGCACCGGCGGTCCCCCGCCAGCGGGAAAGAGCAGAATGGCGCTCGGTGCGATGTTGCCGAAAGTGGCTCCGGGGCGGACCGCGACACCGTTCTGGGACACGCAGGCGATCCACTGCCCACCCGGCGACCACCGGCAGGAGTGGAGATCGGCGCTGGTGGCGACCAATCGGGTTGCCCCCCCGTCGACTGGCGACACCGACAGCGAGTCGCCCCGGACGAAAGCGATCGCTCGCCCATCCGGCGACCAAGTGGCCGCCGTGACGCTGGCGGCATCGGACGGCGGGATCGCCGGACGCGACGAGCCGCCCAAGGCCGGCGCGATCGCCGCCCCGCCCCGGGTGAGAAACAGGAGCCGGGTGCCGTCGGGCGACCACTGGGGCATCGTCTCGACGGCGCTGGAATCGTCCGAGAGGGGAATGGTCCGTCCCCCGCCAACCGGTCGAACGAAAATCCGCATCCTAGTCGCGCCGCCGGCGGCATATGCCACCAATCGACCGTCGGGCGAGAGCGCGGGCTGGATCTCGAGACCGGGCTCGGCGGTCAGCTGGTCCGAGCGCCCAATCGCCGGGAGGGGCGGTGGGCCGCCCAAAAATCGATACCCGACTGCGGCGCCGAGGGCAACCAGGATCACGATGGCGACCGCCAGCCATGGACGGCGGCGTCGTTGACTGGCGGGCACCGAGGCCGGCTGGCCAAGCGCTGCCGCAAATTCCCCCGCGCTGCTGAATCGGTCGATCGGGGTCTTCGCGAGGGCCGTAATCACCGCCGCCTCGACGCCCTCCGGCACGGTATCGCGCACCGTCCTGAGGCGGGTCGGCCGTTCCGTCATGAGCTTCGCGATCACCGCCTGCGCCGTGGGACCGGAATGCGGCGGCTCCCCGGCCAGCATCTCGTACAGCACTGCCCCGAGGGAGTAGATGTCGCTTCGGGCATCGAGCTGCCGGTCGCCGGTCGCCTGCTCGGGGCTCATGTACTGCGGTGTGCCGAGGGAGAGGCCCGTTTCGGTGAGCCGGTTGCCACCCGCTTGATTCACCGCCAGCGCGATCCCGAAATCCGCCAGGGTCGCCGAGCCCTCTTGGAGCAAGATGTTCTCGGGCTTGATGTCCCGATGGATCACGTTGTGTCGATGGGCGTAGTCGAGAGCGGCCGCGATCTCGGAGGTAATTCGAATCGCCTCGGGGATCGAGAGTTGGCGGTCACGATCGAGCCGGTCGCGGAGCGACTCCCCCTCGACGAACGGCATCACGTAGTACGCGGTTCCGTCCACCTGCCCCGAATCGAAGAGCGGGAGGATATGGGGATGCTGGAGGTTGGCCATCGTCTTGATTTCGGCCAAGAACCGCTCGGCTCCGATCACCGCCGATAGCTCGGGCCGCAGCACCTTCAGTGCGACTTTGCGGTCGTGCCGGACGTCGTGCGCTAGGTAGACCGTGGCCATGCCACCCTGGCCCACTTCCCGCTCGATTCGATAGCGATCGGCGAGCGCGGGCCCGAGTTGGTTGAGCGAGGAAGTCACCGGGTCAAATCTGCCGGCTAGAGAGGCCGGACGTCAAATCGAGACCGGGATCACGGAGAGGACGAGTCTCGCTGGAGGACAACCTTCATCAGGTCGAGTGCCAACCGGGTCGATGCGGAGTTCTTCCCCACCAGCTTGAATCGAAGGACGTTGTCGCCCTCGGCCAACCAAACCGTGGCCACATCGATCAACTGGCCGGCCTGGCGGGTCGGCGAATAACTGTCGACCACCGTCCCCACCGCCTGGTCGTTGTCGTAGAGCCGCAGCACTCCCTGCGCTGGTCCGTTTACCATCTGAACCGAGACCCGATATCGTCCGGCTGCGGTGGTCGTGGCAACCAGATCCACGCCGTGGGGACCGAAGGTCGTTTGCTGGCTGTCGGCGACCAGCGAGAGGAATCGCCCGATCCCGGTCTCGTTGCGCTTGGCCAAGGTGGCGTTGCGGAGCGAGAACGATTGGATCGGCACCACCCAGCCGGGGTTCAGAACGATCCGGTCGACGTCGGTAACCATCCGACTGGCGGGCGACAGATCGGTGGGGCCGGCTGACGGCGGCGTCAGCGAATAGAAGTACGTCATCGCGGCATAGTCGGTCAGCCGTGCGTTGGTGGTATCCTCGCCGTGCTCGATCGTAAAATCGACGCTGCTCCGGTAGGCGTAGCTGTCGCCGAGGAAGAGACGAAACCCGCCGGTCCGGGACAGCGAATTGGAGTAGCCGAGCGATCCGCTCAACGGAAACGAGAACTTCCGGTCCCAGCGCCCGGGTACGTCGTACCAGCCGCCGTTGAAGGCATCCTCCGAGCCGGTTCCCCGAACGGTGGTGTCGGCGTCGATCACCACCCGCTCGTCGCTTTCGAAGAACGGACCCGATCCCCTGGGCCTGGAGCGCCACCCCGACGATGTGCCCGGTGCCGTTGGTGTGCAGAAAGTTGAAGGGCTTGCCCCTGGTGGTCGGATTTTCCCGACGCCAGTAGGCGTAGAACCGGGCTTCGTCCGGCCGGCGTGGGACCGTGACTCGAGCGACCTCGGCGTGAGCGTTGATTGGCGGGTGACCTAAGTCGAGCGACAACTCGATTCGGGCGGTCCGATCGTACGGCATCGGGAAGTAGAGGTAGCTGGTATCGTTGGTCGTCCCTACCCAAAGCGACGCCGCGGCCGGCGCGCCCCACGCGAAGCCGAAGAGGTCCGCCACCGGCGCGGCCACGGCAGGTCTGGCCTCGCCGTCGAAGAAGATTCGGAGGACGGCAGAGCGACTTTTCCCAGCGAAGGCGCTCGCGGGTCCGAGCTTGAGCCCGACGATTCGTCCTCCCCGTGCGGTCCGAAAGATCGTGGCGGTTGTTCCGGGCGCGAGGATCCGCTGAACTCGGTCTCTCACCACCTCGGCCCCAGGTGGCGCCGTGAACGCGACGATGTCCTGGCCGGTTTTTTCGAGCACCTCCCGGGCCCGGTCCCGGTGGGCGTCGCCCGGCGTCGTAGGCCACGACTGGATGCCGGCCTCCGGGCCGTACCGGGCGTAGTTGAACTGAATGAACTGCACCAGCTTGGCCCTCGCGACGATCTTCACCGACTTGGCGAATGCGATCGGGAAGTAGGTGAAATATCCGCCGACACCGTAATTGGTGAGCGGCGTCGTGAACGGGGGGTGGGTCCCGGTGACCAGATCTCGCATCTCGAGTCGAAGGCGCGCGGCCGGCTCGCCGTCGAAGTAGAACTCGACTGTGTCGCCGGTCGGCGTCGGGGTGTGAAACCGATAAATCACTCCGGGGCCGGTCATCTCGGCGATGACGAGACCGTCGCCCTCCTGACGGATGAACGAGTACTTTCCGGAAAATCCGTCGTCGTTGCCTTCGGTGCGATCGTAGCTGGAGACGGACCCGACGAAGACGGAACGTCGCAACTGTGGCAGTTGGTCCAACCGGGCGATCGCCGCGAGTCCCAGGCCCGGAAACGGGGAACCCGGATCCTGTTGTTGCCCGTGAAGGTGAAATGGAGTGACGGTCGCGGCCAAGACGATGACCCAGTGGGTCACGAGTACGAGGCTGCCTTTGGTCGAGGGGGATGAGGGCCGCGATATCCGCCCCGAGGCGACCGTGCTGACCGACTCCCCCACTAGAACGTGGCTCCCAGCAACACCGCGTTGGCGAACAGTGGCAGCAACCCCCGGAATAAGTCGCGAAAACTCGGGTCGTGGGCAAAAGCCACCACTCGACCTCTTCCCACCCGCTCGGTCCACAGCCAGGGCGACCCGCCGATCCGCTCGGGCATCTCGGGCCAGAAGTAGCCCGCCAATCGAACCCGCTTTTGGTCGCCGAACCGGATCACCGCTTCGCCCGCGGTGAGGTCCTTGGGAACGGTGAGCACTCGATCGGAGTTGGCAAAGACCGGAATCTCCGTCTCCATCACCCCGGCCAGGAGTGGCGAGAGGGTGTCGACCGTGGCCCGCGCGATGACGCCCGGGAGCGCCGAGGGCAATGGGGCGCCCCCCGCGCTGTCGGCCCGGGTGGTGTCGCGGCGAACCCGAATCCGAGCCAGCTTGGTGCTCTCCTGAGCGAGCCAACTGGTGGCTCCGTCGATGGTGACGAGAACGCCGCCGTTGCGGACCCACTCCGCGATGCGGGTCCTACCCTGATCGCCTAACGTGCGATCGAACGCGGCCGGTTGGACGGACGGGATCACCAGGACGGTGTAGTTGTCGAGCGCCGCGCCACTGACGAAGGCAGCGTCGACCAAGGTCGTGGGATATCCGATGCGTTGCTCCATCGCGTACCAGGCAAATCCCCAGGAGCCGCCGCTCACCGGCGGACCGGACAGCAACGCCACCCGCGGCCTCGGCACCGGCCGGACCGAGTTGGAGCCGAGGTCGGTGCCCTCGTCGACCCCCGCCGAGGCGATCGCGAAGAGGGTGGCCCCGGCCTCGGCGGCCCGCCTTGCGACCGCCTCATGGACCGAGCTGTCGTTCGCCGCGACGGGTACCAGGAACGCCCCGCTCGGGAAACGGTTCCCGCCTGCCGCGAACGATCGGGGCGCGTGGCGAACCCGAACGCTGTCCTTGAGGAGCGCGGCGAGCAGCCGGATCGATGCCTCGCTCCCGGGCTCGAAGACGTACCCGAATTGGGCTCGGGGGAGCACGCTCAACCCGGTGGCGCGAGCCTCCCCGAGCGGCTGGGCGCTGGCCGGCATCGATCGGGTCGTCCAGGCCCTGAGGCGAAAGACCAGCGGAAGCGACCAGGCGGTCACGTCGTAGAAGCGGTTTCCTTGGCCGGTCCGGCGCAACTCGAGCTCGGTTCTGATGAACGCCGAGTCGAGCTCGGCATCCGGCTCCAGGAGCGCCTTGGCAAGGTAGCCTTGCGGCTGGGCCAGATCGACGACGTAGCCGCCGGCACGGACTCGCGTCGACGGCGCCGCGGCGCTCTCGCCGAACGCGGTGGCGTCTCGGAGATCGACATCGGCGGTGAGCTGATGCACCTCGATACCATTAGCACGGAGATTTCGAGCCAACGAGTCGGCCCGGCCCTGGCGATCGCGCTCGAACACCACCGCTCGGATCGGCCCACTAGTGTGGGCGGTGATGGCCGCTCGCCGGGACGCCGCATAGTCGCCGAGAAGCTCGGTCCGCCGCCGAGCCGAGGTCCGAACGGTTGCCCATTCGGCGGTGTAGTGCTCCCAGGCGGCCTGGCGCAGCGTCCTGAGAGTTCCATCGTTGCGCCGAACGCCGCCGCCGGACGACGAAGCGGACTCGAAGAGCATCCCGATCGAGCCGGTGAGCATCGGCCAACCCTCGCCGTAGCCCGGATAGAACGAGTCGTACCCCTCGCGCCGGAAATAGGGCCAGCCGTGGCGATCGAACGCCGCGCCGTGAGCGGCGGCAAAGATGTCGAACCACTTGAACAGGTGCTTGGGGTTGTTCTTGTTGTCGGGCTCGCGCGGCGGCGCAAAATAGAAACTCGCGCTCGATCCCTGCTCGTGGAGGTCGACCGTGACGTGCGGCATCCACTTGAGGAACGCGGCGACCCGCCCACGCGACTCGGGATGAGACTGGATGAACCAGTCGCGATTGAGGTCGAAAGCGTAGTGACTGGTGCGCGGTCCCGGCCAGGTGCCCGTGTTGTTGAGGGCGCCTGGCTCGCTGGGGAGGCCCTGGACGCTGGCCCACCGCTCGATGTCGCGGGTGTGACGCTCCCGTCCGTCGGGGTTCTGATTGGGATCGATCAGGACCACGGTGCTGTCGAGCGCCATCCGGGTCTCGGCGTCGGTGCCGGCGGCGAGCTGGTAGAGGAGCGCCAGCCCCGCCTCGACCCCCGAGGCCTCGCCGCCGTGCACCGAGTGGCCCAGCCAAACGATCGCCGGCAGCCGCCGGATCGCGGCCTCGATCTCCCCGCTGGACGCGCCGCGGGGATCGGCGATCCGCCGGGCGTCGGCGGCGATCTCCGCGAGCCGAGCCTGGTTTTGCTCGGAGGTAATCGTCAGGAGGAACATCTCGCGGCCCTCGAACGACCGGGCGATGGTGTCCACCTTGACCCGGTTTGAAACGGCGGCGATTCGCTCGATGTATCGGGTCATGGCGCGGTGAGGAGTGAATCGGCTCCCGAGCTCGTAGCCGAGGATCGCGCGCGGGGTGGGGATTCGGGCGTCGTAGGTGCCCCCCGGGTCGGTGTACGAATGCTGCGCGCCGGCAGCGACGGGGACCAGGACGGCTGTCGACGTGATGAGCGAGCGGAGGAGCCGCATCGGGAGCCTCGAGAGCGAAAGCGGATGGTGGCGGTGCCGGAAAAACGGATCGTTTGGCCGATTGCCGTTCCCCAATGTGGTCGCCGGGGAGCATGAGTGTCAAACGGTGTCGGCCGGGCCATTACGTCAGCCGCGCTGGCTCGTTTTGTTTTCCGCCCTTCGGGGCTAGTTTGAAATCCACCTCATTCCCAAAAGCCCGATCACCAAGCCGCCGCCGCCTCTCCCGATCACCAAGGCCGTCGTTCTGGCCCGAGGCCTCGGGACTCGGATGCGCCGAGCTCTGCCTAACGTGAACTTGTCGGCGTCCCAAGCAGAGATGGCCGAGCGGGGAGCCAAAGCAATGATCGCTATGGCCAGCGGCCGTCCGTTTCTCGACTACGTCCTCTCCGGCCTCGCCGACGCCGGGCTGTCCGAAGTCTGCCTGGTGATCGGCCCCGAACACGAGTTCATTCGGCGGCGGTACACTGCGGAGGCGGTGCCGAGGAGAATCCGGGTCTCGTTTGCGATCCAGGCAGAACCGCTGGGCACCGCCGACGCCGTCCGCGCCGCCCGGCTGTTCGCCGATCGAGGACCGTTTGTGGTCGTCAACGCCGACAATCTCTACCCGGTCGGCGCGCTCATGGCCCTGGCCGCCCTGCCGGGGCCGGGGCTGGTCGGGTTCCAACCCGGCCCACTCGTCAGCCAAAGCAACATTCCCGTCGATCGGATCGCCCGGTTCGCGCTAGTTTGGACGGACGAGCTCGGCCGCCTCCGTCGAATCGTCGAGAAGCCTGATCCGGGCGAGCTCGGCGACTCGGCCCTCGTCTCGATGAACTGTTGGCGATTCTCCCCGCTAATCTTCGACGCGTGCGCCGCGATCGGCCCGTCGTCGCGGGGCGAGCTCGAGCTCCAGGACGCCGTGAGGTACGCCATCGAGCACCTCGGCGAGACGTTCGCCGTCATTCCTTGGGCCGGTGGCGTGCTCGATTTGTCGGGCCAAGCCGACGTCGGCGCCGTCGCGGCCCGCCTGAGCGGCGTCGAAGTCGCGCTGTGACCTACGTTTCCCGAAGCCAACTCGAGGGGGTCGGCTTCACCGCCGAGGAAGCCGAGCGTCGAGTGGCCCTCTTCGATCTCGTCGCCGCTCGTTGGTCGAGCGTTTTCGGGTCGACCGTACCGACGTTGGGGTACCATGTCCCCGGCCGCATCGAAGTGCTGGGGAAACACACCGATTACGCCGGTGGTCGCAGCCTGGTGTGTGCCACCGAGCAGGGCCTCGCGCTCCTGGCGACGCCCCGATCGGACCAGACGCTGCGCATTCTCGATGCCCGTCGCCACGACACCCGGGTCTTCGACATCTCCGCCGACCTGGAATCGATCCGCGGCGACTGGGGCAACTACCCGATGACCGTCGCCCGCCGGCTCGCGATCGATTTCGGACCGCTGACCGGCGCCGACGTGGCGTTTGCGAGCGACCTGCCGTTTGCCGCTGGCGTCAGCAGCTCGAGCGCCATCGTGGTGGCGGTGGCCCTGCTACTCGTCGAGATCAACTGCCTGGACCGAACGGCCGAATATGCCCGGAGCATCCGATCGCCCGAGGATCTTGGCGGCTATCTCGGCGCGGTCGAAAATGGCCGTGCGTTCCGGGGTTTCGCCGCGCCGGCCGGCGGGGGGGTGGGCACGATGGGCGGCAGTCAGGACCAGACCGCCATTCTGGCGTCGCGTCCCGACGCTCTCTCGCAGTATCGCTTCGATCCAGTTGCCCTCGAGCGGGTGGTGCCGTGGCCCGAGGAGTGGATCTTCGCGGTCGCCGCCAGCGGGGTCGTCGCCGAAAAGACCGGGGCGGCGTTGGCGCACTACAACGACCTGGCTCGGCTCACCGCCCGGCTCGCCGAGCTGGTGCCGAAACGAGCCGAGGGGCGGACGTTAGGCGGGTCTCTGATGGACAACGCAGGCGCCGCCCGGGCGATCGCCGACCGCCTCACGAGCTGGCCGGACCGATCGGAAGGCAGCCGGCTGCTCGCCCGACTCACCCAGCTCGACGGCGAGTGCCGGCTCGTCATTCCTGGCGTGGCCGATGCCTTGATCAAGGAGGATCGTCTCCGGCTCCGCGAGCTGGTCGCCGCCTCGCAGCAGGGCGCCGCCTTGGGGCTCCGGAACCAAGTCGTCGAGACGACCACGCTGGTGGATCTCGCCCTGCACCACGGCGCAATCGCCGCGTCGGCCTTTGGGGCGGGGTTCGGCGGCAGCGTCTGGGCGATGATCGAGCGGGCCGATGGCGCGGCGTTCGCCGACCGCTGGAAGGCTTCCTACCTGACGCGGTTTCCCGGGCACGCGGACGGCGCGACGGTGTTCCTCACCCGGCCGGGCCCGCCAGCGACTCGGCTGCCGATCTAGGCCGGAAGCGGCGGAGCAGCCACTCGAGCAGCCAGCCGTAGCCGAGGAAGCAGATCGCGAACAGTGCCAGCGAGAGGGCGCCGTGCCCGGTTCCACTCAGCGCGGACCGGGCGGCGGGGGGTTGGTACAGGGCGAAGACGATCACCAACGCCGCTCCGATGAGGAAGCCGCGAATCCAGACGCCCGGCGGCAGCCACCGGCGGACCGGCCCGTAGACGAGCCCCACGACCCCTCCGATGAAGATGCCGGTCGCGATCACCTCGAGGGTACCGCCGACGCTGGCGCCCGGCGAGAAGCCGGCCCTCATCGCGATTACCCGCATCGCGATCCGCCCCGAGATCCCGAGCCCGAGCCCGGCGATCATCCCGAGTCCGCCGCCGACGGCGACGGCCTTGCCTAACGTCATCTCACCGGCGCAATTAGCCAAGGCGGAGGGCTCGCCGGATGGCCGCCCCGACCTCGTCGGCGGCGTCGAGGAGCCGAAGGGCGGCGCCGCGCCACCCCCGCAACCGTCCCGCCGCCGCCGGCCGGCCCTCGGGTTCAGGGGTCGCGAGCGCGACGGTCGTCGGGGGGTGACGATTCGGCGGCCCGAGCGAGCCGTGAGGATCGGGAATCGGCAGGAACTGCGACATGGCGCACCCGAGTGAGTTGGTCGATGACGGAACCCGCCGGCCGCTTCGCCGGCGCCCCTTCAGGAACGAGCCCGGTGCCGCGGCGGTTTCAACCCGCGAGCGGAGGGCGTCGGTGAGACCAGCCTGCCGCCTGCTCGAACGCGTGGGCCAGCTGCAACACCCCCAGGTCGTCTCGATGCCGCCCGACGATCTGCAGCCCGACCGGCAGACCGTCCGGGGAAAACCCGGCCGGCACCGAAATCGCCGGGTTGCCGACGGCCGAGATGTAGTAGCATGACTTCATCCAGTCGATGTAGGTCGTCATCGCGACACCGGCGATCGACGTGGGGTAGGGGATCGCGACGTCGAAAGGGAGCACCTGAACGGTCGGGAGGACCAAGAAGTCGAATCGTTCGAAGAATGCCCGGACCCGATGATAGAGCTGGGTCCGGGCAAGCTCCGCTCGGGCGAGCGCCGGCCCGGTCAGGCGCCGGCCCTCGGCGATGTTCCACTGAATCGTGTCTTTCAGCTGCTCGCGATGGCGCTCCCATTCCTCGGCGAGGGCCACCTCGAAGCTCCAGGCGCGCCCGGCGCGAAACGCCTCGTCCGCGCCAGCGAAGTCGGGTTCGGCCTCCTCGACGATGGCGCCCAACCCCTCGAACGTGGCGCGCTGCCGGTCGACGACGGCCCGGACCCCCGGCTCGAACGGGAGCCCGAGCCCAGGGGCCCAGGCGATCCGAACTCCCCGAAGGTCCTTGCCTAACGGTATCCCGAAGCTGGCGCCCGGTTCCTCCAGGGCGATCGGCGAGCGAGGGTCGGGCCCGGCTAAGACGCTCAGCAACAGCGCCGCGTCGGCCACCGTGCGAGCCATCGGTCCATCGACAGAGAGCGTGAACCAGCCGAGCCCGTCGGGGCCGCTGGGCACCCGCCCGGGCGACGGGCGAAAGCCCACGACGTTGCAGAAGCTCGCGGGGTTGCGAAGCGATCCGCCCATGTCGCTGCCGTCGGCGAGCGGCACCATCCCGCAGGCCAGAGCCGCCGCCGCCCCGCCGCTCGAGCCGCCGACCGTTTTCGATGGCTCGTACGGATTGAGCGTGGCACCGAACACCGGATTGAACGTCTGCGAACCGGCCCCGAACTCCGGGGTATTCGTCTTCCCGATCGCAACGGCCCCCGCCTGCTTCATCCGTTCGACCAGCAGGCTGTCGGCGTCAGGCAGGTAGTCGCGATAGATCGGCGAGCCGTAGGTTGTCCGCATCCCCGCGGTGTCCTGGAGATCCTTGTGGGCCACCGGCAGACCGTGGAGTGGGCCGATGGCCTCGCCCCGCGTCAGCGCCCGGTCGGCCGCGGCGGCACCCGCCATCGCGCGATCGGCGTCGAGCGTGATGATCGCGTTGATTCGCGGATTGTACCTGTCGATCTGGAGGAGATGGGCCGTCATCACCTCGACCGCCGACACCTCTCGGCGGCGGATTCGACCCGCCAGGTCGATCGCCGTCGAAAAGCAGATCCCGTCCCACGAATCCAGAGTCATCGGTCGAGGTAGTCCTGGTAGCTCAGTTGGAGCAGCGCCGCACCCAAGGTTCGCTCAGACTCTCCAATCTCGCCAACTCGAGAGGTGATCCGTCCGGCGCGATGATCGAATACCAGGGCACCCCGGTCGGTCACCAGGCCGAAGCCCTCGTCGAAACCGTAGTAGGCGAACGCCAACGCGGTGGGCCGCAGCAGCGACCTGCCGAAACGATAGCGATGGCCGACGTCGACGCCGAGTGCGTCGAGCAAGGTCGGAGCGACATCGACCTGCGAGCCCACCGCCTCGACTACGCTGTCGCGAACGGTGAGCGCGCCGCCGAGCCAGAGCATCGGCAGCCGGTAGTGGGCCTCCGCGCTCTGATATGGCGCTCCGGCATCGAGCGGCACCACCCGGCGGCCATGATCGGCCACGATCACCACGAGGGTTCGCTTCCACCACACCTTTCTTGAGGCCGTCGCGATTAGCTCGCCGATCACTCGATCGGCGTACCGCAAGGAATTGAAGAACCGGCTTTGCCAATCGGTGCCCGCAATGGTTGCCGGGTCCGGCGTCTCGAACGGCTCGTGACTGGAGAGGGTTAGCCAGACCGTGAAAAATGGCTCCCCGGCCCGGTCCAAGTCGGCGAGGAGCCGCTCGGCGACCACCCCATCGTGAGCGCCCCACTTGGAGTTCCAGCTGTCTTCGGGAAAATCATTCTTGCCGACGACCCGGTCGAAGCCGGCGTTTGCGAGATAGGCCTTCAGCGACGCGAACTCCAGCTCCCCGCCGTAGTAAAAGGAGGTGCCGTAGCCGATGTCCTCCAGGTCGTCGCTCAGGAATGGGAGTGACGCGGCCTTGGCCGGCACCGTCACGATCGAACCCCGAGGAATCGCGGGGGACCCACTCAGGACCGCGGCGACCCCCTCGTCGGTCCGGTCGGCGGCGCCAAAGAACCGCCGGAACAAAATCCCGGCGTGGGCCAACGAGTCGAATCGCGGCGTGATGCCTTGCTCGCCGCCCAACGAGCCAAACGCTCGAGCGGACGCACTCTCCCAGAGGATGATGACGATGTTCGGGCGGGCTACGCTGAGTGGTGGTGGTCGTCGCGGCCCGGTTGGTTGCCGCGACGAGGCGATGGCCGCGACCGCCGCCGAGTCGCTGGTTACTCGAAACGGATTGGAACGGCCGTAGAGACGCCGGTAGATCGAATCGAAGAACCCCCAAGCGACGTTCTGGGCAGCGAGGTTCGCGAACGGGTCGGCCGAGTGATACGCGCTGCTCACGGTCAGCGGCCAGGTCTGGATCCCGCCCCGTCCGGCGAGAAAGAGCGGGCCGATCAACGCAACACAGAGGGCTCCCGCCCACCACCGGTGTCCGCCAAGCTGGTTCAACGGTTGGAGCACCACCCGCCGAGCGACCAACAACGCCAGGCCGATCGAGCCGATCGCCACACCGATCAGCAGCCGCCGCGGACTGCTCCCGGTCGAGGCCCAGGCCTCGCGGGGGGTCTTGAAGTAAGGGACGATCGAGGCATCGAGTCGGCGGTCCCAATGTCGCGCTAACTCCAGATCAGTCACCACGAGCGCGGCGACCACCACGATGGCCGCCACCAGCCAGAGCCAGATCATCGACCGGGCCGGCTCGAGCAGCGGCCGGAAGATCGAAACCGCCAGCAGCGCCACCGGCGGTAGCGAAAGATACGCAGCGGCCGACAAGTCGAGTCTCAACCCTGCCACGAAAACGTCGGCCAACGCACCCAACGTGAGCTTTGAGCTGCTCCCACCGTGATAGGCCAGGAATCCGCCGCGGGCGATCACGAAGGTGGCGACCCAGAAGACGTAGATCGATGCAGCCACCTTGAGCCGCGACACCATGACCGTGGAGACCCTCCCCCGGATCGAGTAAACTTGAGGCATGCAGCTGCCGCTCGATGTTCTCGATGAGTTTCCGATCGCCGCCGAGGCGACCTATCTGAACCACGCCGCCTCCGCGCCCCTACCTCGGCGATCCGCGGACGTGCTTCGCCGCTACATCAACGATCGGCAACGGCTCTACCATCTCTACCAGGCCGGAACCCAGGACTACGATACCACCGGGCTCCGAAAAAAGCTCGGCGCCCTGATCAACGCGCCACCCGAGCGGGTCGGTTTTGTTCCGACCACCACCGACGGGATCGGGGCGACCCTCAACGGTGTCGGCTGGCGACCGGGCGATAACGTCGTCGTCCCCGCCAACGATTTTCCAGGGGTCGTCTATGCCTGCCTTCACCTGGCCAAACGCGGCGTCGAAGTCCGCCAGATCCCGCCGACCGCGGGGCACCTCGACCTCGAGTCGTTGATCGCGGCCTTCGACGACCGAACCCGAGCCGCGGTGGTGAGCCACGTCCATTGGCAAACCGGGCATCGGGTCGATTTGGCGAGGTTTGGCGCTGCTTGCCAGGCGAGGGGCATCATCGCGATCGTCGACGCGATCCAAAGCTTGGGCGTGCTCCCGCTCGATGCCACCGGCACCTCGATCGACGTTCTGGTCGCCGGGACCTACAAGTGGTTGCTCGGGATCCAGGGCCTCGCCGTTCTCTATCTTTCCGAGCGGGCGCTCGCGACGATCGTCCCCGATCGCGCCGGCTGGGTCTCGATGCGAACCTCGGTCTACGCCGACCCGGTCCTCGACTGGGCGCCCGATGCCACTCGGTTCGCGGTCGGGGGAGCCGCGGATCCCGCTCTCATGGTGCTCGATCAGTCGGTCGGGTTGCTGCTCGAGATTGGCGCGGCGGCGATTGCCGCCCACACCGCCGACCTCGTTGACCGATTGATCCAGGGACTCGAGCAGTCAGCGGTGTCGATCAACTCCTCGCTCGCTCGGCCGGCCCGCTCGTCGATTCTCAGCGTGACGACCGGAGAGCCTGACCGGGACGCTCGCTTGGTGCGATGGCTGGCGGACCGTCGAATCGTCGTGGCTCGCCGCGGCCCCGGGATCAGGATTTCCCCCCACCTCCACAACTCGCTCGCCGACATCGATCGGCTGCTGGCGGCGATCGACGCCTTCCGATGACCGAACCGACTCAAACCGCGACGCCCGATCTGCTGGCGTCGACCGCCGGCCGCGCGCTCGCCTATCTCGAAGGGATTGACCGCCGTCCCGTGGCGCCGACCGAGGCCGCCGTCCGCGCGCTCGCGCAACTCGACGAGCCCCTTCCCGAGCGACCGACCGATCCGGCGGCGGTGATCGACCTGCTCGATCGGGTCGGCTCCCCCGCCACCGTGGCCAGCGCCGGCGGTCGGTTCTTCGGCCTCGTGGTCGGTGGGGCGCTGCCAGCCACCGTCGCGGCGCATTGGCTGGCCGATGTTTGGGATCAAGAGGCTGGCATGGAAGCCAGCTCGCCCACCGCGGTGGCGCTGGAGTCGGTGGCCCACCGCTGGCTGCTCGAGCTGTTCGGGTTCCCCGCCGGCTCCGGCAGCGCCTTCGTCACCGGGGCAACCATGGCGAACTTCACGGCTCTGGCGGCGGCCCGCGGGGCGGTGCTGGCGCGGGTCGGGTGGGACGTCGAGGCGGACGGCCTCCAGGGCGCTCCGGCGGTGACCGTGGTCGTCGGGGAGGAGGTTCATCCGAGCGTCCGCAAAGCGTTAGGCTTGCTCGGATTGGGGCGCAACCGGGTGAGCGTGGTGCCCACCGACCGACAGGGTCGCCTGGTGGCCGATCGCATCCCACCGCTTCAGGGGCCGACGATCGTCTGCGCTCAGGCGGGCAACGTCAACTCGGGCGCCAGCGATCCGTTTCGGGAAATCGCGGCCCGGGTGCACGAGGCTGGCGGGTGGCTCCACATCGATGGGGCCTTCGGCCTCTGGGCCGCGATCTCGCCGACCAAGGCGCCGCTCGTTGCCGGGTACCAAGACGCCGACTCGTGGGCGACCGACGCCCACAAATGGCTGAACACGCCCTACGACAGCGGATTGGCCTTCGTTCGCGATGCCGAGGCCATTCGGCGAGCGATGAGCGTATCGGCGGCCTACCTGCCGTCGGGCGCGGGCCGCCAACCGGATCACTACACCCCCGAGCTGTCGCGGCGGGCTCGTGGGGTCGAGGTGTGGGCCGCGATCAAGTCGTTAGGGAAGTCGGGACTGATCGACTTGGTGGACCGCTGTTGCCGCCACGCCGAGCGATTCGCGGCGGGACTGGGCGGGGCCGGGTTCGAGATCCTGAACGAAGTAGTCCTCAACCAAGTCGTCGCCGCCGTTGGCGACACCGAAATGACCGATCGGGTGGTCGCGCGGATTCAGCGCGATGGAGTGTGTTGGTGCGGCGCGACCACCTGGGAAGGCCGCCGCGCCATCCGAATCAGTGTCTCGTCCTGGGCCACCACCGAGCGGGACGTGGACCTCAGCATCGCCGCCATCGTGGCCGCGGCCGAGGCGGTCCGCTCAGGGCGCGGCTAGGCCCCCGATTTGGCTTTGATGGTTTCGCCGATCTGGAGACGACCCTCTCGGATGGTGACGTGGACCTCCTCACCCTCGACCGAGCCGGGCGGAATCCACTCGAACGACACTGACTCCTCGTCGGCTTCGGCCCGATGGGCGCCCTGCGGGAGGTTCTGGGTGTAGAAGTCGACCACCTTCTGCACCGGATACACCGGGATCGCCGTGGCGTAGACCGCCCCCTTCATCGGGCTCTTCTTGGGATCGAGCCCCGCCTTCGAACCGTCGCCACCGCCGCACCGACTCATCACCACCAAGGCGCCAAGCCCGACGACACCCACCAGCAATCCGCGTTGAGTCCAGGACATTGTTGGCCTGCCAACGCTTCGCGAGCCTCGGGTATCTAACCGCTACTCCTGCTCTGGAGCCGTTGTGCTTGACCTTCGTTTCGACTTGATTGTCGCGGTTCGAACACTTCTCCGCCGCCCTGGTTTTGCGGCCGTCGCCATCGGTACCATCGCCCTCGCCATCGCCGCCAACACCGCGATCTTCAGCGTCGTCAACGGCGTCCTGTTGCGTCCGCTCCCCTTCCGAAACCCCGAGCGCCAAGTCACCCTCGACGCCCGTGCTCCGACCGGTTTCCTCGTCTCGACTTCGATTCCCTACTACCGCGACTGGCGCGATCGCAGCCGGGTCTTCGAGTCGTTCGCGGGCTCGGCTGGGTGGGGTCACACCCTGACCGGGCGGGGGCCGGCTATCGACGTCGACTCGCGCCTGGTTCTCGGTGATTTCTTTGGCACCCTGGGGCTTACTGCTGCGGTGGGTCGGGTCTTCATGCCGGACGAGGCCGAGGCTCACTCGGGAGGCCCTTCAGTAGCGGTCCTCGGGCATTCGTTCTGGGTCGACCGCCTCGGTCGTGATCCTTCGGTGATTGGCCAGGCCCTGGTGCTCGACGATCGGCCCTACACCGTCGTCGGCGTGCTCCCTCCGGGGGTCGGTTTTCCCGAACCCGCGGTCCAGGTCTACCTCCCGATGTCCGCCGAGCCCGGTCTTCCCTGGGACGATCGCGACAGCAGTTTCGGCACCCGGTCGCTGGCTCGTTTGGCCCCCGGCATCAGCCTCGCTGCCGCGCGGCTCGATCTCGAGCGAGTTGGCCGCGAGGTGGGGCAGCTCGAGGGCAAGAAGCCAGTCATGCCCGAGATCGAGTCGCTCGAGAGCTATCTGATCGGTGACATCCGGACCCAGCTGTGGGTTCTCCTGGGCGCGGTTGGATTCGTGCTCCTAATCGCGGTCGCGAACGTGGGCAACCTGCTGCTGGCGCGAGGGGAAGACCGCCAAAAGGAACTGGCGGTCAGGATGGCGTTGGGCGCCGATCGAACTTCCTTGGTCCGATTGCTGTTGATCGAGGCGCTGCTGGTGGCGGGGGTTGGCGGAGCGCTCGGTGTCGCTCTGGCCTACCTGGCGGTGGGTGCCCTGGTGCCGCTGCTTCCCGGCGACGTTCCCGCCGTGTTGCTCTCGCGGATCCGGGTCGATGGGGCCATGCTTGGATTCGGCCTTCTCACCGCCCTGGGCGCCGGAGCGCTCTTCGGCTTTCTCCCCGCGCTCCGATCGGCTCGAGTGGACCTCGCTGGCGCGGTCAAGTCGGGCGGGCGTTCGATAACGGCCGGCGGCGGTCGGCTCCGGGCCGGCTTGGTGGTGGCGGAGATCGCCCTGGCATTGGTGCTACTGGTGAGTGCCGGCCTGATGTTGCGGAGTCTCGACCGGCTCGGCAACGTGGACAAGGGATTTCGGTCCGACAAGATCCTCACGGCCGCGGTGCCGGCGGCTTCCGCGCGCTATCCGGACAAGCCGCGGTGGCGGGCCTTCTACTCCGACTTGCGCGAACGAGCCGCGGCGCTCCCGGGGGTCGAGAAGGCGGCACTGGCGCTATTGCTTCCCCTAACGGACCGCAGTTGGGAGCTCCGCGTTTGGCCGGAAGGCGTTCCGCTGGGGCATGAAACCGGCCAGTCCGTTCTCTTCAACGTCGTTTCACCTGAATACTTCGGTGCGTTGGAGGTTCCCATCCTTCGCGGCCGCGGCTTCGATTCGACCGACCGCGATGGTGCCCCCTTCGTGGCGATGATCGACGAAACCATGGCCGAGCGTTTCTGGCCGGGCGAGGACCCGATCGGCAAACGGGTCACGATCGACGAGGAAGATTCCTCCGGAGCAAAGGTGTACCGGACCGTGGTGGGGGTGACCAAGAACGTCCGCCATTATCAGTTGACGGAAGCCTCGCGAATCCAGATCTACCTCCCGTTCGCGCAGACCCATCGGCGATCGGGCATGGGGATGCGATTGATCCTTGCCACCAGCGGGGCGCCGGAGCGGCTGAACGAACCGCTCCGCGCGTTGGTAACCCAGCTCGATCCGGATGCCCCGGTCAACACTCGGCCGCTCGACGAGTATGTCGGCGGTGCCTTGGCGCAGAGTCGGGCGATGACCCGGGTGCTGGTCGCCTTCGGCGGCGCCGCCTTGGCGCTGGCGGCGCTCGGCATCTTCGGGGTGATGTCCTATATGGTGGCTCGGCGGACCCGGGAGATCGGGATCCGCATCGCGCTCGGGGCGGCCGCGGCGGACGTGACCTGGTGGATCGGGCGCCAGGCCCTCCGGCTCACGACGTTAGGTTTGGCGATCGGCGTTCTCGGCGCTGCCGGTCTCACCCAGCTACTTCGCGCGGCCCTCTTCGAGGTGAGCCCGCTCGACCCGGCGATCTTCGCCCTCGGCGCCACCGGCCTCACCACCGTCGCGATGGCGGCCGCCCTCCTCCCCGCGCGGCGGGCAACCCGGGTCGACCCGGTCACGGTGCTCGCCGACGATCAGTAGCCTCCAGCCTATCGGGTAACTCGAACCGGGCGTCGGAGCCCTCGGAAACGGGAGATGGTGCTGAACCCCGTGACCGGGCGGCTGCAGCTTCAATGGAGCCGAGGGCGATCGCCCTCGGAGATCCTCGAGGATGGGCCCGAGGAGGATCATAGCGTCGTCGCTTCAATGGAGCCGAGGGCGATCACCCTCGGAGATTTGACCACTGCTCGCCAGGAGGGCCGCGCCCTTGAGGCTTCAATGGAGCCGAGGGCGATCACCCTCGGAGATGATCATCAATAGTCGGGCGGCCCAATCGATCCTGAACGCGCTTCAATGGAGCCGAGGGCGATCACCCTCGGAGATCGCCAGCGGTAGAGTCACCTAGAGGCCTCTTTTCGTGCGCTTCAATGGAGCCGAGGGCGATCACCCTCGGAGATTTCTGAACTACGCCCAGGAGGCGTTCCCGAAGTTCGCGCTTCAATGGAGCCGAGGGCGATCACCCTCGGAGATGTGAGAAAAATGGAGTCTCATTTTTTCTCATTGTTTGAGACGCTTCAATGGAGCCGAGGGCGATCACCCTCGGAGATGGGGCGAGCCGCTTGTTCAGCTGCGCGTAGGTCTGCGCTTCAATGGAGCCGAGGGCGATCACCCTCGGAGATGAGGAACGGCTCGCCGAGCTGGAGGAAGGCGTCGAGGCTTCAATGGAGCCGAGGGCGATCACCCTCGGAGATCGGGATCCTTTCCGG
>Ga0187893_10000560_pt1 | contig 96020 bp, 81 predicted proteins | sample MA1701074metaG_FD_139574 | JGI IMG/M metagenome (GOLD analysis project Ga0187893, IMG submission 139574) | White microbial mat communities from a basaltic lava cave in the Kipuka Kanohina Cave System on the Island of Hawaii, USA - MA170107-4 metaG ... | reverse complement strand
GATGCCGCAGAGCGAATCGAGCTTCTCGTGCGCGGCGACGTTGGCCGCCTCCCACACGGCGCCCTCGGCCGACTCGCCATCGCCGAGCAGGACGTAGGTGCGGTGTTCGGAGGCGATGCGCCGCGCATTCAGCGCGATGCCGACGCCCGCCGCGAGCCCCTGGCCGAGCGAGCCCGTCGCGACGTCGACGAACGGCAGGCGCGGCGTCGGGTGCCCTTCGAGATCCGACTCGAGCCGGCGCAGCGAGAGGAGATCGGCACGCGCGAGAAAGCCGGCTTCCGCCCACGCGGCATACAGAATCGGCGCCGCATGACCCTTCGACAGGATGAACCGGTCGTTGTCGGGGTGCCGTGGATCGGCTGGATCGTACCGCATTTCGGCGAAGAACAGCGCCGCGACCAGCTCGGCGGCTGAGCAGCAGGTGCTCGGATGGCCGCTGCCAGCTTCGGACGTCGCGCGCACCGACTCGATGCGCAGGCGTGTGGCGATATTCATGAGCGCTGGCACGCGCACGGATGTCTGCACCGACAAGCAATGTCCTCCGGGTGGCGTTCAGAGTGCAGGGTGCAGGTGCCGGGTGCACGCTGCACATGACACGTTGAACGAAATTATAATCCGCGGATGCTCGCGCTGCGTTACGTGTACGTACTGGCGCTGGTGGTCTGGCTCGGCGGCATGGTGGTGCTGGGCGCGCTCGTCGCGCCCACCACGTTCGACGTGCTGCAGATGCGCGACCCGGCGGCGGGCCGCGCGCTGGCGGGCGACGTGTTCGGGCAAACGATCGCGCGGTTCCATTCCGTGGCGTATGCCACTGGCGTACTGCTGCTCGGGACGCTCGTGGCGATGCGGCTGCTCGGACCGAAACCGGCGGGGTTCGGTATACGCTGCGGCATCATCGCCGGGATGCTGGCCGTCACGCTCTTCTCCGGATTCGTCGTGCTGCCCCGCATGGAGATCGACCAGCAAGCCGCCGGGCGCCCGATCTCGGAGTTACCCGCCTCGGACTCCCGACGCCTGGAATTCGAGGCTGATCATCGGTTTTCTGAGCGTCTCATGCTGCTCACCATCGCCGGGGCACTTGTCTTGCTCTATTGGGAAGCCCGGGAGAAATAGCTCCACGTGCACAGTTCAACCTGCAAAACCGACAGAACCTCGGCAAGTACTTTGAACGCATGGCGCACACGATCACCCTCATTCCCGGTGACGGTATCGGCCCGGAAGTCGCCGCGGCTGTCGTCGCCGTCCTGACTCGCGCCGGGCTGCAGGCAGAATGGGAGACCCATCAGGCCGGCACGGCCGCGGTGGACCGTCACGGCGTCGCGCTGCCCGACGAACTGCTCGACTCAATCCGCCGCAATAAAGTCGCGTTGAAGGGGCCGGTCACCACGCGAATCGGCGGCGGATTTGCGAGCGTCAACGTCGGCCTGCGGAAGGCGCTGGATCTGTACGCGAATCTGCGGCCGGTCCGCAGCCTCCCGGGCGTTCGCGCCCGGTACGAGCACGTGGACCTGGTCATCATCCGCGAAAACACGGAGGACCTCTATGCCGGACTCGAGCATGAAGTGGTCCCCGGCGTGGTCGAAAGCCTGAAAATCATCACAAACGCCGCGTCGACGCGCATCGCGCGATTTGCCTTCGACTACGCTCGGACGCACGGACGCCGGCGCGTGACCGCGGTGCACAAGGCCAACATCATGAAGATGGGCGACGGCCTCTTCCTCGAGAGCGTCCGCACGGTCGCGGCCGGCTACCCCGATCTCACCGCCGACGATCGGATCGTTGATGCCGCATGCATGCAGCTCGTGATCGATCCCGCGCAGTTCGACGTGCTGCTGCTGCCCAACCTGTATACGGCGACATCGTCTCGGATCTGTGCGCAGGCCTCGTCGGCGGCCTCGGCGTCGTGCCAGGCGCGAACCTCGGCCACGACGCCGCCGTCTTCGAGGCGGTCCACGGCAGCGCGCCCGACATTGCCCGCAAGAACGTCGCCAACCCGACGGCGCTGCTGCTCTCGGCCGTGCTGATGTTGCGACACCTCGGCGAGGGCGCGATGGCGGACCGCGTCACGCGCGCAGTCGAGACCGTACTCACGGAAGGCCGGATCCGTACGCGCGACCTCGGCGGTACTGCGACGACCATGGAATACGCCGAGGCGATCGGCCAGCGGCTCTGAACTCAGAACAAACGCCGGAATCGGCAAGGCGCGGCGAGCGGGCGGGTGTTGTATAGTGCCCAGAGCCGATGCTCGATGAGATCACCGAGGCCGTACTCGCTCGGAACGAGGTGGCGCGTTACCTCGAAGGGCGGCACGGCGAGAGCGGGCGCGCGGCCCGGGAACGAATCGAGGGGTATCTCGAGGAGCTGCGGACCACGCAGCGGTATCCGATCTACCGGGCGCTGAAGCACCCGCTCTATCCGATCCTCCGCAAGATCGATCGCGTCGCCGAGCACCTCGAGTCCGCGCGCGCGGCGACGCGCGCCGGGCGTGTGGTGTACGCGTCGAACCACAAGAGCCACACCGACTACCTCGTCGAGCTACTGGTGCTCGACGAGAACGGCGTGCGTCCGCCGATCATCGCGGCGGGAATCAATCTCTTCGGCGGGCCGCTCGGGCTGCTGCACCGCCACGTGACTGGCGCGATTCCAATCCGCCGCAACACGAAGGACCCCGCGTACCTGATCACGCTCAAGGCATACGTCGCGGAACTGCTGCGCAAGCACGATCTGTTCTTCTACCCTGAGGGGGGCCGGAGCTACAGCGGCGAGATCAAGAGTCCGAAGACGGGCCTCATCCACGCGGCGCTGCAAGCCGAGCACTCGCACCTGATGGTCCTCCCAACGGCCGTCGCCTACGACCTCGTGCTCGAGGACCACGTGCTCGCGCGCCAGCGCATCAAGCGGACGCAGCGGCCATTTAGCCGCGAGCTGGCCGAGATGGTGCGCTACGCCGTCGGCTATCGATCGAGGGCGTTTGTCACCTTCGGCAAGCCAATCAGCATCGATATCGAGGCGGCGTCGCGCCGCGACGTGCTCGAGGTCGCGCACACGGTGATGGACGCGATCGGGCGCCTGTACAAGGTGCTGCCGACGGCGGTCGTCGCCAACGCGATGCGCCCATCCGTCACGCGGCGCGACCTCGAGTCGCGCGCCGATGCTGTCATCGACACGCTGCGGTCGAAGGGTGCCAACCTCGCCGTCACCAGCGGCGCCGAAGCGGTGGAGCTCGGCCTCGAGCTCCTCGACGCGCGCGGCATCGTTGTCGCCGAACACAGCCGCGTCCGCGTCCGCGAGCGGAACGTGCTGCGCTACTATGCGCGGACGCTCGACCACCTGCTCGCCTCCCCCTCACGCCGTACGCACTGATGTACGGCGGCGCGAAGGCGGTCTTCTACGCGCTGTCGCGCAGCTCTGTGCTCAAGCGCCTGGCGTCGCGCTACGGCATGGCGCAAGGCGCGAGCTTCGCCCGCCGTTTCATCGCCGGTGAGACGATCGATGACGCCATCGAGGCGTCCAAGCGACTGGAGTCGCAAGGGCTGCTGCTGACGCTCGATTACCTGGGTGAAAGCGTCAAGACGCTCGACGAGGCGGTGGCCGCGGCGCGCGAGTACGTGCGGCTGATGGACCTCATCGTCGCGGCCGGCATCGAGCGGAACGTCTCGCTCAAGCTCACACAGCTCGGCATCGACATCGATCGCGCCACCTGCGTCGACAACCTCCGCCGCATCCTGGAGCCCGCCGGCCGGCACGGGTTCTTCGTACGCATCGATATGGAGCACTCGCGTTACACGGCGATGACGCTCGAGATCTTCGAGACGCTGTGGGAGCAGCAGTACCGAAATCTCGGTGTGGCGCTCCAGGCCTATCTGTTTCGCACCGAACAGGACGTCCGGCGCATGAATGCGCTCGGCGCGCGTGTCCGGCTCGTCAAGGGGGCGTACAAGGAGCCGCGGTCCATTGCCTACAAGCAGAAGGCTGACGTCGACGCCGCGTTCATGCGCTCAGCCAGGCTGCTCCTGGACGAGGGGACGTATCCAGCCGTCGCGACTCACGACGAGGCGCTCCTCGATGCCGTCAGGGCGTACGCAGATCAGCGCGAGATCGCGCGCGATCGATTCGAGTTTCAGATGCTTTACGGCATCCGCCGCGACCTCCAGGCGAGGCTCCTCGCAGCGGGCTACCGGGTCCGTGTCTACGTACCATTCGGGCGCGAATGGTTTCCGTACTTCATGCGGCGCCTCGGCGAGCGCCCGGCCAACCTCGGCTTTGTCCTCCGCGCCCTGATCCGCGAACAATGACGGCTAGCTCGGCCGTACGCGACGCGACCGTGACGACTCATGGCTGTGGCACTGCTCTTGAGTAACTATGACTGCCCGGCGAGGCGTGACGCGAAACGCGACGCAGGCATACGCCGGGGCACGGGAAAGGGGAAAGGGGTACGTGGCCATGGGGGTAATTGACCGCGCGTCGACGCGGCTGCGGCGGATCCTATGCGGAATGCACGGCCATGACGCACTGCTGCACTTCGAGCAGAGACGGCTGTCGCTCGTCTGCGCGTCGTGCGGACACCAGACTCCCGGATGGGATCTCAGCAGCGCGGCACCGCGCGCGCCGCAGTCGGCCACACCCTCGCGGCGGTTCGCGCAGCTGCCGCTCGTCGGCGAGCGGCGCGTCGCCTAGGACGCGCCCGTAAAGGCACGCACCAACACCACCAGCGCGTCGCGGCAGCGGCGCACGTCGTCCACCCGCACGTATTCCTCCGCGCTGTGGAGTCCAGCCCCGCCCGGGCCGAAGAGGACGGACGGAATACCGGCCGCCCCCAGGATCGCAGCATCGCTCCAGAAGCTCATCCCGATGTGCTTGGGCGTACATCCGACCGATACGGCGGCGTTGGCCAGCTGCGCCGGCAGTGGGTGGGCCCTATCGATCGCGTACGGTCCGCGGGTCAGGAGCAGACGCGCGTCGCCCTCGAACTGCGGGTCTTCGCGGCGGAGCGCCGTCAGGATCTCTTGGAGTTCGTGAAAACCGGCGCCCGACGCCTCGCCCGGCAGCGTGCGCCGCTCCAGCTGCAATGTGCAGCGATCGGGGTAGCTGCTGAGCTCGTGGCCACCGGCAATGGTCGATGCATGTAGCGACGCAGTGCCGAGCATCGGGTGCATCGGCGTGCTCTGCAGCTGGCGATCGAGCGCATCGAGGCGCCCCAGCACCCGGCCCATCCGGAGGATCGCGTCGCGTCCGTCGCGCGGACGACTGCCGTGCGCAGCCCGGCCACGCGTTTCCACCTCGATCCACTCGAACCCCTTGTGTGCGACCGCGATGTCGAGGTCGGTCGGCTCAGTGACAACCGCCGCATCGGCCCGCCAACGGGCGGCGAGCGCCTCGGCACCGATGCTCGCGTGCTCCTCGTCGACGACCGCCGCGACGATCAGGCGGCCGCGCGCCAGTCCGCCTGCGTCCACGATCACGCGCGTCGCGCCGAGCATGGCAGCCACGCCGCCTTTCATGTCCTGCGCGCCACGACCGTAGAGACGGCCGTCGTGTTGCCTCGGCTCGAACGGATGGGCCATCCCGGAGACGCCGACCGTGTCGAGGTGGCCGCAGAACATCAGCGAGGGACCCGGCGTCCGCCCCTCGAGCACCGCGACGACGTTCGGGCGGTTCGGCGCGACCTCGGTGACGTCCACCGTCAGCCCGAGGGCGATGCACTCCACGGCGATGCGCTGCGCGATCTCGGCTTCCCCGCGTGCCCCAGGCACGAGCGATGGATTGACCGAGTCGATGGCGACGAGCTGTTCGAGGAGCGCAATCGTCGAGTCGACCATCTACGAATCTTCCATCTTCAATTTGAGCATCGATTTGAACATGGGACAATCAATGCTCACAGCGAAAATCGAAGATTGTCGATGATGTCATCCCTCGACCTGGCTCGGGCGATTGCAGCGACCGTGCGCGAGGCCGGCGGCCGCGCACTCGTCGTCGGCGGCTGGGTACGCGACCGGCTGAGAGGCCATCCCTCGAAGGACATCGACCTCGAGGTGTTCGGCGTGCCGGAAGAGCGGTTGGCCGAGCTGCTCCGTCCCTTTGGCCGCGTCGAGGCGGTCGGCCAGAGCTTCCCGGTCTACAAGGTGATCGCGCCGGGCACAGGGAGCGACGCGGCCCTTGACGTGGCGCTCCCGCGACGCGAGTCGAAGGCAGGCCGCGGCCACAAGGGGTTTCAGGTGGTCGGCGACCCATCCATGTCAATCGCCGAGGCTGCCCGACGCCGCGATTTCACGATCAACGCCATCTCGTGGGACCCGGTCACTGCCACGTACGAGGATCCGTTCGAGGGGCGCGTCGACCTCGATCGGCGGCTCCTGCGCGCGGTCGACCTCACCACGTTCGGCGACGACAGCCTCCGCGTGCTTCGCGCCATTCAATTTGCGGCCCGGTTCGAGTTTGCGCTGGAGGAGCGAACGGCGGCGCTCTGCCGCCGCATCCCGCTCGACGACCTGCCGGCCGAGCGCGTCTGGGGTGAGATCGAAAAGCTCCTGCTGGCCGCGGAGCGTCCGTCGATCGGCTTCGCGCTCGCACGCGATCTCGGCGTCGTCGACGCGCTGCTGCCGGAACTGCGCCCGCTCGTCGGCTGCGAGCAGGAGCCCGACTGGCACCCGGAAGGTGACGTCTGGACGCACACGCTGATGGTCGTCGATATGGCGCGGCGTCTTAACTCGGATCTCGACCGGCCTCTGCTCGTCACGATCATGCTCGGCGCGCTCTGCCACGATCTCGGAAAGCCTGCCACCACCGCGGTGATCGACGGACGCATTCGGTCGATGAACCACGAGGAAGCAGGTGTCGCACCGACGCTGGCGCTCCTCGACCGGCTCAACCTCCATACGATCGACGGCTTCGACGTACGCACGCAGGTCGTCGGCCTTGTCGCGCATCATCTCAAGCCGGGAATGTTCTACAAGGCGCCGCAGGTCGGCGACGGCGCGTTCCGGCGGCTCGCGCAGAAGGTCGACCTGGAGCTGCTGGCACGCCTCGCGCGCGCCGATTGCCTGGGACGGACCGGCCAGTTCGACTGCAGCGCCATGGACTGGTTCCTCGACCGCGCGCGCGCACTCGGCGTCGAGCATCGGCCGCCGGCGCCGCTGCTGCTCGGGCGCCACCTGTTGGCCCTCGGCCTGCCACCGGGACCGAGAGTTGGCGAGATCCTGAAACAGGTCTACGAGAAGCAGCTCGACGGGCAGGTCACGAGCGTCGAGGAGGGAATCGAGGAGGCAAAGCACCTTCTGCAGCTGCCGTCGTAGTGTCCGGCTTCAGCCGGACCACAACCGTTCACCAGATCACGCGCACCGGGTACTGCGCAATCGCAGGATCGGGAGTCACGATCGCGAGGCCGTGCGCGATCGCCTGCGAGATCAGCATCCGGTCGAACGGGTCGCGGTGGAGCGTCGGCAGCTTCAGCGACTGCAGCGCAGATTCTTCGTCGAAGGCGACCGACTCGATGCCACGCAGCTCGCGTTCGATCGGAATCAGACGATCGGGCGGCTCAGGGAGCGTCAGCGTGCCGAGGCGGTATTTCGCCGCAATCTCCCATGCCGACACCGCGCTCAGCAGCACGTCGTTCGACGGGGTGTGAATGGCACGCGTGGCGACGGCAGAAAGTGACCCACTGCCACCGGCCAGCCAGAGGAACGTACACGTGTCGAGCAGCAGCCTCACGACCGGCGACGCCGACGCGAACCTTGGTGGCTCGGAGCGCCATAGCGAGCCTTGTCCTCCGCGACCTTCGAGGGCCACGCGGGAGTCGACGGATCGGTCGTCCCTTTGCCCTCCCAGAGATCCAGTTCGTCATCGGGCAGCGGTTCGAAGAAGGACGGCGGAACATCGAACGTCGGCCGGCCGGGCAGCGGCCCAATGGGCCGCGGTTCGGTCCGCACCGCCTGCACCGGACCCAGCTCCGCCACCGGCGTGTTGTGGCGATAGATGACGATCCGCTCGCCGTTCGCGGCGCGTTCGAGGTATTCGGACAACTTGGCCTTCACCTCGAACACATTGACCTTAGACATGACCATATTATTGATCATAATTATGGACCCATTCAAGCCCCACGCGAATGTAAGACCCGAAGTCAGCCGGCGAGACGTTGCCGCCCGACACGATCGCCGCAACCGTGCCGTCAATCGATCTGCCAGCAGCGAGGGCGCCCGCGACCGACGCCGCGCCGCTCGGCTCGGCGACGAGACGCGCCTCGCGAAATACCCAGCCGACGGCGGCAGCGATCGCCTCGTCATCCACCGTCGCGATGTCGTCGACGAACGCCTGTACGTGCGCGAACGTGAGGTCTCCCGGCTGAAGAGGCAGCAGGCCGTCGGCGATGCTCGTGGTTCGCTCGAGACGGACCGGCCGGCCGGCCGCGCGCGATGCCGCCATCTTCGCTGCGCCCGCCGGCTCGACGCCGACGATGCGCACGCCGGGCCGGCGGCGCCTGACGGCCGCTGCCACGCCTGCGATGAGCCCGCCGCCGCCGACGGGCACGTACACCGCCTGCAGATCGTCGCACTGCTCCACGAGCTCCAACCCGCACGTGCCGGCGCCCGCCACGATCCATGCGTGGTCGAAGGGCGGCACGATCGTCAGACCACGTGCCGCGGCCTCCTGCTCCGCTCTGGTCCGGCGATCCACGGAGGTTGTGCCGGCGACGATGACTTCTCCGCCGTATCGGCGGACGCCATCGACCTTCACATGCGGCGCCGTTTCGGGCATGACGACGACCGCAGGCACGCCGAGCCGCGCCGCCGCAAGCGCGACCGCCTGGCCGTGGTTGCCCGACGAGTAGGTGATCACGCCCGCCTGTCGCACCTCAGGCGACAGCTGCGCCAGAAAGTTGTACGCGCCCCGGATCTTGAAGGCGCCCATCGGCTGCAGGTTCTCGCACTTGAGCGCGACGGCGCGCCCGCTCCGATCGGTGGCGTCGACCACGGGCGTACGAACCGCGACCGGACGGATCCGCTCGGCCGCCGCTTCGATCTCGTCGAGCGTGACCAGGTTCAATTCGTGGCTTTCAGGCGTGGCCGCGCGAACTGCTCGCTCGGATGGTAGGCCGGCATTTCGCTGAGATTGGCGGCGCGCCACCCGAGCTCGGCGAGGAAGCGCATGTCGTTGACGGCGCCCGTGTAGTCCCACGACGGCAGGATTTCGTCGTCAGGCTGGTGGTAGCGCTTCGCCTCGTACTCCTCGTGCAGGCGTTTCGATGCGGCCGGATCTGGACCGATGAAATCGACCGGATCGCTCAGCGACAGCGCCGGGACTCCGATCTTGGCCAGCGGAAAATGATCCGATCGGAAGAAGTAGCCGTTCCCGGGCTGTGGATCCGGTCCCACAACCCTGCCCTTTTCGGCCGCGAGCTCCCCGGCCAGCGCGCCGAGCGTCGAGCGTTCGGCGCCGAGCAGGACGATGTCGCGGCTCGACTCGGCCATGTTGAGCGAATCGATGTTGATATTGGCCGCCCACGCCTCCGGCGGGAGCACGGGGCGTCCCGCGAAGTACTCCGCGCCGAGCAGTCCCGACTCCTCCGCCGTCGTGAAGAGCACGTAGATCGATCGCGCCGGGCGTGTGCCGGCTCGTGCGATCGCCTGCGCAATCTCGAGGGTGCCGGCCAGCCCCGAGGCGTTGTCGGTCGCGCCGTTGAAGATGCGATCGGCGTCTGGCGGGTCGCCTGGCTGCGGGTCGCGCATGCCGAGATGGTCGTAGTGTGCCGTGTAGATGACCGCCTGATCCGGATTGCTCCCGCGAAGGACGCCAATCACATTCGGCGAGGACTTCTGCTGCACGGTCTGCACGATCGTCCCGGACGCCTGGATACCGAGCGGCACCGGCTTCGCCCCGCGTGCGACCGCCGCCCCGCGCAGCGTGTCGAGATCGCGGCCCGCCCGCTTCACGATCTCACGCGCGGCTCTATCGGTGACCCAGCTCTTCAGGCCGAGCCGCGGCGCCCCGGGCACGGCAGGAATCGAGTACTGCGTGCCGCTCCAGGACGACTGCACCACTTGCCACCCGTAGGTGGCCGATTCATCGGTATGAATGAGAATGGCGCCCGCGGCGCCCTGCCGCGCCGCCTCCTCGAACTTGTAGGTCCATCGTCCGTAATAGGTGAGCGCGGGGCCGCCAAAGAGCTGCGGCTCTTCCGGTGGAGCCGGCGGATCGTTCACCATCACGAGTGCGATCCTGCCGCGCATGTCGATGCCGGCATAGTCGTTCCAGTCGTATTCCGGCGCGACGATGCCGTGGCCGACGAAGACGAGCTCGCCCGACGTCCGCACGTTCGGCTCCTGCACGTCGGTGAACGCGACGACGTCCTGCAGATACCGAAACGCCGGCCCGGGGCCGGCTGCGAGCGTGAACGAGCGATTCACCTCGGATTCGACGATTGCCACCGGCTGGAAATAGGTCCCGTCAGCCGCACCGGGCTCGAAGCCCACGAGGGCCAGCTGCGTGGCCAGGTACTGCGCCGCGAGCTGCCCGCCGCGGGTGGAAGGCGCTCGGCCCTCGAGGAGATCGTCGGAAAGAATTTGCACGTGTGCGGCAATCTGCTCGCCGCGAATCTCATCCAGAGCCGGGCCGCCACCACCGCCGGAGGCGGCGGGCCTCGCCGTGCTGAAAAGACGTGGGGCGACGAGAACCCCGACGATCACGAGGGCAACGGCAGCAGCGAGCCAGAGCGTTCTGCTCATGCGGCCAGTATACGGCGCCTCTTCGAGAAGGAACTTCCTTTGCACTGGCCCCGGCCGTGCCCGACTCGACAGTTCCCAGTCCTGCAGAACGTCCCGCGCCTGGTCCCGATACGCCGGGGCCCGAACCCGAGCCGACGCCCCGAGCGGAGCCGCCCGACGGGCGCGCGCAGATGGTCGGCTACGCGCCATACCGCGAGCTGAACGAACGGCTCATCTGGGATCTGGTCGAGGCGGTGAAAGCGGTCTTGCGTAAGGAGGCATCGGACCGGCTCCGGGACGTCTACCTGGTCGGCGACATCGAAAAGGATCCGGCGCGCGCGGTGATCGAGCGGATGCGCGAGCTGGCGAACGACAACACGCGGCCGATCACCCTCTATGTCAACAGCGCGGGCGGCAACGTCACCGACGGCCTCGCCATCCACGATGCCGTCCGGGAGATCGTCCATCGCGGCATCGAAGTCACGACCGTCGTGCAGGGGATGGCGTACTCGATGGGGTCGGTCGTGCTGCAGGCGGCGAGCCCAGGCCGCCGGCTGGCGCAGCCGCATGCCTGGATCATGATTCACGAGCCGGCGAAGTGGGCCGGCTGGCAGTCGACCTCCGCTGCCGCGCAGCACCTCGACCGGCTCAAGCAGATGCAAACGCAGATCTACGAGATCCTCGCGCAGCGATCCGGCAAGCCCCTGCAGAAGATCATCCGCGATACGAAGCGGACCGATTTCTATCTGGACGCACAGAAAGCGCTCGATTACGGACTGATCGACGGAATCGTCCGCGGATAACTCGTCGTTGGGATCGTTCAGGACGTTCGACGACGAATGTGGTCCGGCCGTAGGTGCTCGCCCAGCCGCCTGGCTGATCTACTGCAGGAGGTCGAACTGCCGCACGTATTTCACGACGAACGCGCGGTTGATCGGGCCGAGCCCGTTCAGGCTTTCCGTGTCGTTGTAGACGAGGAACAGGCCCGTGCCCGCCGTCTGCAGCCAGTGGAACCGCAGGTTCGTCGACCAGCGATCGGTGCGGTCGTTGTACTGCAGCAGGCTCTGCACGAACAGTGACGGTGTGACGTTGTACGTCACGCGCAGGTTGCCGAGGTTCGTATGGAAAGCCCCCTGCGGCAGCGTGATGACGCGATAGTTCCACGTCGCGTCGACCGCGAACCGGCCCCCCTCACGCAGGATCGTCTGGAGCCGCCAACTGTCCTGGTCGCCGGTGAGGAACCGGCCCTTGTCCCACTGCACGTCGCCGTGGATCCACTTGCGGCGGTCGGTGTTGGCCCGAGTCGTGACGCGCAGTCCGCCGTGCTCGCCGGGCGGGACGACGATGCCCGGGAAGATCGGGAAAGGTGCGCGCAATCCATCCCACGTGCCGTTGAGGGCTACGGCCACGTAATTGCCGTTCTCCCAGTCCCAGTGGTTGTCGGCGTGCAGCTCGGCGTTCAGCAGCCCGCCGTCCAGATACTCGAGCCGGTTGTAGTTGACATGGGGGTTCAGTTCGCGGAACCCCAGGCGCCGGATGGCGTCTTGCCGCCAGCTTTCGCCGTACCCCACCCGGTACCGTCGATACCCTCCCGGCGTCTCGAGGAAGCCGACCTCGGGATTGAAATCCTCGCCGGTCATCCCCCAGCCCGCCTGAACATCGCGGCGCCCGTCGTCCCATCGCGCATCGACGTTATACGCGTGATCGCGGCGGGTGCGCCCCGGCGTCTCGGTACGCGCCGCGAATCCCGACATGGTGAAGTGTTCGCCGAGCCCCAACCGCGCGTCGGTGCCCCAGGTGCGGTTCCAGTTGTCCGACGCCTCCGACCGTCCGGTGGCGCTCCGGTTGATGAACATCACGCCGACGCCCGACCGATTGCGCAACTCACGGCTGGCGCGCAGCACGGAGAAGTTGTTGGCGGGCGTCGAGGGCACCTCGTCGGTCTGCATGTTCAGGATGCCGACGTTGAAGCCGCCTGCTTTGCCTGTCAGACGGCCGCCGGCGCGAATCGGGACGAGCCCGCCATCCTCGTCCAGACCGATACGGCGGCTGAAGAACAGGTCCAGCTCGTTCCCCTGATTGATCCGGAAGAGGCCGGAATTCTCCTGGAAGAACGGGCGCTTCTCGGGGAAGCGCAAATTGAACCTGGTCAGGTTGATCTGCTGGTTGTCGACCTCCACCTGCGCGAAGTCGGTATTGTAGGTCGCATCCAGGTTCAAGCTCGGGGTGACGCCGAACTTCGCGTCGAAGCCAAAGTTGCCGTCGACATCAGATGACGAGCGCGGGCGATAGTCCCGGTTCGCCGTACTGATGACGTAGGGCAGCACCTTCAGATTACGCGGCGTCTTCAGCTGCAGGGCTCGCAGATCGCCGGCCGACGACACACGTTGAAGGTTGTACACCAGCCCGAGCGGCGCCCAGTAGGTCCGCTCGCGACGCCGCTGAATGTTCCTCGACGCATTCATGCCCCAGGTCTGCGGGGCCTGGCCGTACCGCAGTGTGCGCAGCGGGATGCGGAACTCCGCCGTCCATCCCGAATCGGTGACGTTCGTCCGCACGTCCCAGCTGGCGTCCCAGGTCGCGTCGGGCCGGCCCTCGTTGCGCACCTGCGCGTCGTACTGCGTGCCGAGCGCATTGGTGCCGAAGACGAAACCGTTCTGCCGGTCACGATAGGTGTCGAACATGATCTGAAAGGAGTCCATCTCGCTCAGGTTCGCGTCGCGGCGGGTATCGGTCGTCACGATCCGCGACGGATCGCTGTCATGGAGCGTCACGCCGACATAAATCGCGTCGTCGTCGTACACGATACGGACTTCGGTCAGCTCAGATGCCGGCTGCCCCTCGAACGGTTCGGCTTGCGTGAAGCCCGTCAGCGGCTGCGCGTCGAGCCAGCCACGATCGTTGAGCCGTCCGTCGACAATCGGGGCCTCGCGCACGGCGACGGCGGTAGCGGTTGGACGGGCCGGGCCTTCTTGGGCTGCGGAGACGGATGGAGACGCCGCGATGATGAGCGCGACGGCACACACCGCCATCGCGAGGCGAACTGTCCGACGAAGAAGCATAGTGTCGTGAGCGCCCTCGGGCTCAAGCGCGCCGGCAGACGGCGCCAGGAGGGCGCATGACTGGCCGAACGAACGCCACAATGGGAGTCACCCGTCTGCACATACGTCAATGACAGCGCGATCGTTTATCGCCTACAACGCGAGCATGTAGGTGAACTTCGCGATAAGCGCGCGGTCGAGCCGGGCGTTCGTCCGCTCGTCGCGCCGCTCGTTGTAGACGAGGAAGAAGTCGCTGAGCGGGCGGTGGATGATGTTGAATCGTACGTTGGAGCTCAGCTGCCTCGTGTCGGTGTTGTACTGCAGGAGCGTGTTCAGAAAGACACTCGTACTGAAGCTGTAATTGACGCGCGCCGTTGCGAGCGTCGACACATAGGACACCCCGGGTAAATCGATGTCGTTGATCTGCAGATTGAGCGAGGCGTTCAAGCGGCCGTTGGGCCGCATCGAGGGGCCGATCGAATACGAACGCTTGAACCCATCGTAGAACTTGCCGAAGGAGTACCGGACCGAGGGGGTAATCCGCGCCGCCGGATTGCCGTTGACGAGGGCGAAGTATTCCGTGAACTCGTGGCGGCCGGTCGAGACCACCGCACGCCGCGGGCCGTTCAGCAGGAACGGCACGTCGATGACCTCCGCGTAGGTGTTCACTCCCATCTCCACGAAGCCGCCGTTCGAGAGCTCCAGCGGCAGATGGGCGCCGGTAAACCGCTGATCGAGCGACCCGTCCTCCTGCTGCGTGACCAGCTCGAACTCTATGTGCGGCTGGCTCTCCCGCGCCCAAGCCGGGAACCAGGAGGGCCGGAACGCGCGGGACACGTTGCCCCCCTGCACGTTCACGCCCCGCTGCGGCGTGAACCCGAGGTCGTTCTCGAACTGCCCACCGATGGCGTCGAGGCCCCACCGGAATCGCCAGGTTCTGTCCCGATACTCCGCGAAGCTGCGAGCCACGTACTCGTTGCCGGCGCCCGGCACGGCCGGATCGGCCGACATCGATCGGCCGACGACACCGTTGAGCGTCAAGAACCCGAACCGGAAGTTGGCATCGACGCCCGCCATCCGGTTATAGCCGGCTCCGGCGTCGTCCTTGTTCAGCAGCACCGCTCCGATGTCGGAGTTCGTCAGGACGTCGCGGCGCAGGCGGATGGCGGTGATGTTCGCGTCCGCCACCCCGGCAGCGTCGCCCTGCTGAATGTTCAGCGCGCCGAGAGAATACGCGCCGGCGCGCCCCGACAGTCGCGTGCCCGCGACGATCGGCAGCGCCTGCCCCTCTTCGGACAGGCCGATGCGGCGGCTGAAGAACAGCCGCATCTGCGGTACACGGGAGAGGCGGCTCCCGTAGAAAATCGCGCCCGTATTGTTCCCAAAGAAGCCGGCGGTCGACCCGAAGTCGAACATGCCAGCGTTCTCGAGGAAGAAGTCTCGTTTCTCCGGAAAGAACAGGCTGAAGCGTGTGAGGTTCACCTGCTGCTCATCGGCTTCCACCTGTGAGAAATCGGTGTTCACGGTGAAATCCCAGACGAGGCCGGTCGTCACGCCGTATTTGACGTCGAGGCCGCCATCGAAATCGCCCCGTGTGGGCAGCCGCCCCACTGTGTTGCCGCTGGTGGAGACGTACGGCTTGATGCGGAGGTTCCGGCCGGCGCGGATGCCCTGCAGCCCGTCGAGCGTACCCGCCATCGATATGCGCTCCAGCCCGTAGATCCGCGGCAGCGGCGACCAGAAGCTGTCTTCGTTGAGCCGGCGCACCTTGCGCCGGAAATTGATGCCCCACGTCTGCGGGTCGCGGTCGGCGAACTTGAGCGTGCGAAACGGAATCGCGATCTCCGCCACCCAGCCGGTCTCGGTGATGCGGGTCTCGACGGTCCAGATGCCGTCCCAGTTCACGTTGAAGTCGCGCCCCTCGTTGGCGAGCTGCGCGTCCCACTTGGCGCCGGCGGGGTTGGTGGCGAACTGGTAGCCGTTTCGACCGTCGTGAAACGTGTCGAGCAGGATCACGAACGCATCGCTGCCGTCGACCGCATAGTCTTTCTTCAGATCGGCCACGATGATGCTGGAGGGATCGGGATCGGTGGCAACGACGCCGAAGTAGATCGCCTGCTCGTCGTAGACGATGCGCACTTCGGTATCGAAGGTCGCCGGCACGCCTTCGCGCGGCTCGTTCTGGATGAAGCCGCCCGCGGGCAGCGCCGCCTGCCAGGCCGCCTCGTCGAGGCGACCGTCAACCGCAATCGGGCCCGCCGCGCGAGTGGCCGCCACCGTGCGTTCTTCGGAAGACGTGCCCTGCGGGGCCTGGGCCAGTGCCGGGCCGACACCACCAGTGAGATAGAAAGCGAGTACGACGATATGAACGCGCATCGATGATCCTGTCCGGCCCCATATGAGTGCACCCCAGACGCCAGAAAACCGCGCGTGGGGACCGTGCGAGAAGGTCCGTGGTAGAAGACTGTATCAGATGAAGGCTGTCGTGCTTCGAGCACTCGGCGGTCCCGAGGTACTTCGCGTCGAGGACGTCCCCAACCCGCGGCCTGCCGCCGGTGAAGTCGTCGTGCGGCTGCACGCGGCGGCGCTCAACCATCGCGACGTCTGGATTCGGACTGGCCAGTACGCGGGCATTCGGCTCCCCATCATCCTCGGCTCCGACGGCGCGGGCGATGTCGTCGAAACCGGCACTGGTGTCGACGGGGCGTGGCGCGGCCGCGAGGTCGTCATCGACCCGGCGCTCAACTGGGGCGACGACAAGCGGGTCCAGGGAAAGACGTTTCAGATCCTCGGGCTGCCGCGCGACGGCACGTATGCGGAGCTGGTGATGGTGCCGGCCGATTCGCTGCACGATCGGCCGCCGAATCTGTCGTGGGAGGAAGCGGCGGCGGTGCCGCTGGCATCGGTCACCGCGTATCGGGCGCTCGTCACGCGCGCACAGATCGAGACGGGCGAGACGGTCGTCGTCACCGGCATCGGCGGTGGCGTCGCCACCTGCGCGCTTCTGATGGCCCGCCGTCTCGGCGCGGCCGTTTACGTGACCTCGGGCAGCGACGCCAAACTCGAGGCCGCGCGCCAGCACGGCGCCGCCGGCGGCGTCAATCATGGCGACCCGGAGTGGCCGAAGGTGCTCGTCGCTCTTATCGGCGAGCGGCCGGACGTCGTCATCGACGGAGCCGGCGGCGAGACGTTCAACCGCGCGCTCGACTTGGTGAAACCCGGCGGCCGCGTCGTCTCGTATGGCGCGACGCTCGGTCCAACGCAGAACCTCGAGGTACGGCGAATCTTCTGGAAGCAGCTGAACGTGCTCGGGAGCACGATGGGGACGCGCCGTGACTTCGCGGCGATGCTGCGGCTCTATGCCGACGGGCTGCGCCCGATCGTCGATTCAGTGGTGCCGCTTGAGTGCGCTAGCGAGGCACACCGCCGCATGGAAGAGGGGAAGCAATTCGGGAAGATCGTCCTGAGGATCTGAACATCGCTCCCCACGGACCACCCGAGCCACCCGCCTCCGCCAAGGCCCCTGCGGGCATGCCGTCTCCATCCTACTCCTGTTCGCCGAACCGCTTCACGTCCTCAGGGCCTTCCTGCAGCTCCACGGGACCCTCGCCCTGCACCTGCTTCCGAATCTGTTCCACGATTTCGGGGTTGGCGAGCGTCGTCACATCCCCTGTGTCCATCCGGTTGGAGATCGCCGCCAGGATCCGCCGCATGATCTTGCCCGACCGCGTCTTCGGCAGATCGGGGACGATGTGTACCGTCTTCGGGCGGGCGATCTTGCCGATGATGGTTTCGACAGCCGCCACGATCTCTTCGCTGGCCTTCTTCGCATCGGTCACACTCGGCTTGAGCGACGCATAGATCGCCGGCATCCGCCCTTTGATCTCGTCGACGATCGGCACGACGGCCGCTTCGGCCACCGACGACACCGTCAGGCACGCTGACTCCACCTCCTTGGTGCCGAGGCGGTGACCGGCGACGTTGATCACGTCGTCGACGCGACCGAGAATCCTGTAGTACCCGTCGGCGGCGAGGACGGCGCCATCCGCGGCAAAGTACGGCCAGTCGCGCCAGTCTGTGCTCTTCGGATCCTTGCAGTACTTCGAGTAGTACTGACGGACGAACCGCTCGTCGTCGTTGAGAATCGTCTGCATAATGCTCGGCCACGGGTTGCGGATGCCGAGGTTGCCGGCGCGGCCTGCGCCGGCGGGCAGCTCGTTGCCGTTCTCGTCGTAGATCACGGGGAAGATGCCGAGCGCCGCGGGTCCGGCACTCCCCGGCTTCATCGGATCGAGCGCCGGCTTCGTCGTGATCAGGAACCCGCCAGTCTCGGTCTGCCACCACGTATCGACGATAACTGCCTGTCCTTTGCCGACGACCTCGTGGTACCAGCGCCACGCCTCGGGCTCGATCGGCTCACCGACCGTCGTCATGTGCTTGAACCGGTAGTTGTACTTGGCCGGCTCGTTCGGCCCCGCCTTTCGCAGCATCCGGATGGCCGTTGGCGACGTATGGAAGATGTTCACGGCGAACTGCTCGGCGATGCGCCAGGGGCGGCCCGCATCCGGATAGTTCGGGACGCCCTCGAAGAGCACGCTCGTGGCTGCCAGGGCCAGCGGACCGTAGACGATGTACGAGTGGCCGGTGATCCAGCCGATGTCGGCCATGCACCAGTAGACGTCCTCGGGATGGATGTCCTGGTAGTACTTCGCCGTGCCGGTGACGTAGGCGAGATAGCCGCCCGTCCGGTGCTGGCATCCCTTCGGCTTGCCGGTCGACCCGCTCGTGTACATCAGGAAGAGCGGATGTTCCGAATCGAGCGCCACGGGGTCGACCTTCGCGCGCCGGACGGTCTTGAGCAGCTCCTCCATGTGGAAGTCGCGGCCGGGCACCATCGGCGTACTCGACAGATCCTGGCCGGCGCGGCGGCGCCACACGAGCACCTTGTCGATCTTCAGGCCCTCCGCCGCGGCGGTCTGCACCGCGATGTCCGCGCTCGCCTTGTGATCGATGAGCTTGCCGTTCCGGTAGTAGGCGTCGGCGTAGATCATCACATGGCTCTTCGAATCAGCCGCGCGCAGTCCTGCCGCCTCGCCGCTGAAGCCGCCGAAGACGACGGAATGCGTCACTCCCAGCCGCGCGCACGCGAGCATGGTGATCGGCAGCTCGAGAATCATCGGCATGTGAATCGTCACGCGATCGCCGGCTGTCAGCCCGCAGAAATCGCGCAGCACGGCGGCCGTTTCGTTCACGCGGACGTACAGCTCCTGATACGTCAGCGTGTACGGAGGTTCGTTCTCCGCTTCGGGTACGAAGATGAATGCCGCCTTGTTCCTGTACTTGGCGAGGTGCCGATCGATGCAGTTGTAGCTGGCGTTTAACTTTCCGCCGACGAACCACTTCCAGAACGGCGGCGTGCTGCCGTCGAACGTCGTGTGCCACGGCGCGTCCCAGGCCAGCAGGTCGGCGTACTCGCGGAAGCACTCCGGGAAGTTCTCCAGCCGGAACCGCTCGACAACAGCTGGATCGTGCAGATTCGCCTGCGCTGCGAACGCGGGGGACAGCTGAACGTATTCCTCTTCCTTCCAGTGGACGGCAATCTCACTGGCGGCGTTCTTGTTCGCTGCAGTGCTCATGTTTCCAGGTCTCCTAGGATGTTGCGCGCGCCGCGGTCGCGGGCACCGCTGCGGCCAGATGCGGCGGCCGGGCGGCCATCAACGATCCGAGCGAGACGAGCGCCAGCGCGCCCGCCGCATAGAATGCGTATCGATAGTCGCCGAACGCGTCGTATACCTGTGCGCCGATCATCGGCCCGATGATGCCGGCGATGCCCCAGGCGCTGAACAGCAGACCGTAATTCATACCCAGATGACGCGTGCCATAGAAATCGGCCGTCGTCGACGCAAAGACCGATAACTGAGTGCCGTAGCACCAGTAGACCACCGCGGCCAACAGGTAGAAGAGCGCGAGCTCCTCGCGGACAGCAAACCAGATCGGCATCGCAACGGCCGAAAGCAGCACCATGACGCGCAGCGTGGTGAGTCGGCCCAGCGTGTCCGAGAGCCATCCGGACAGGATGCGGCCGCCGGCGTTGCCAATGGCGCCAATCGTGATCGCAAACGTCGCCGCGGCCGCGGTCAGACCGGCCGCGCGCGCGAACGGCACGAGCTGGCTGATGACCATGAGGCCCGCGGTCGCGCCGAGACAGTACGCCAACCACAGCGCATAGAAGGTCGGCGTCCGGACCATTTCCGCGGTGGAGTAGTCATGGGTAGTACGCTGTGCCGCCGCGCCGGTCGTCGACGGCCTCCATTTCGGCGGCTGATAGCCTGCTGGGGGATTCTGCAGCAGCCACGCGCCAATCATGCCCATCACGAAGAACAGCACGCCGAGAATCTGAAACGTCAGCCGCCAGCCGACGCTGCCGATGAGCGACGTGGCGACGGGACCGAAAATCGCCGAACCCGCCCCGTAACCGCCGACCATGAGGCCGACGACCAGCCCGCGCTTATCGGGAAACCACTTCGAGGCCACCGGCACCGGCGTAGCGTAGCCGAAGCCGTTGCCGAGGCCGACGACGACGCCGAACATCAGATAGAGGTAGGTGAGCGAGCTCGTGAAGCTCGACAGGATGAAACCGACGCCGACGAGCGTGCCGCCAATGGCGGCGCAGATCCGCGGCCCGCGCAGATCTTGCAGTCGCCCGGCCACGATGAACGACGCCGCAAACGTCACGATGGCGATCGTGAACGTCCACGACGTCTCTGCGCGCGTCCAGCCGAATTCCTGCTCGAGCGGCAGCACGAACACGCTCCAGGCGTACAGCGTGCCGAGCGCCAGGTTCATGCACACGCCGCCGACGACAGGCAGCCATCGATTCATGTCTTGAACTCCTGGGTCCGGCTAAAGCCGGACGCCACGCACCGCCGCGTTCGCACGCAGTACGTAGTGTCCGGCTTTAGCCGGACCGGGGCGAAGGATAATAGTATTCTTCCGGCAATGGCCACAACCCTCGACGCGGGCGTCGTGCGCGGACTGGAACGCATCTGCGGCCGCGACGGCATCGTGCGCGAGCCGCTGGAGCTCCTGACGTACGAGTGCGACGCGCTCCCGTACATGCGGGAGGAGCCTGCCGTCGTTGTCCTTCCGAGCTCAGCCGACCAGGTGCAGGCCGTTGTCCGCTTCTGCCATCACGCTGGCGTGCCGTTCGTCGCCCGCGGACACGGCACGGGACTTTCCGGCGGTGCGCTCCCTGTTCCCGGCGGCGTCGTCATCGGCTTGTCGCGCCTCAATCGCGTACTCGAGGTCGATATTCCGAATCGACGTGTGACGGTGGAGCCGGGCGTGACGAATCTCGAGATTACCCAGCGCGTGGCCCCGCATGGGTATTACTACGCGCCCGATCCCTCGAGCCAGCAGGTCTGCTCGATCGGCGGCAACGTGGCGGAAAACTCCGGCGGCGCCCACTGCCTGAAGTACGGGTTCACCACGCACCACGTGCTGGCGCTCGATGTCGTGATGCCGGATGGCGAGCTGGTGCGGCTCGACAGCGCGATCGCGGGCGCCACGGGACCAGACCTGGTGGGTCTCATCATCGGCTCCGAAGGCACGCTGGCGGTCGTCACGCGCGCGGTCGTACGCATTCTCCGGCGCCCGCAGCGCGTCGGCACGCTGCTGGCTGCCTTCGACACGATCAGCGCCGCCGGCGCGGCGGTCTCCGAGATCATCGCAGCCGGCATCATCCCGGCGGCCGTCGAGATGATGGACGCGCTCGCGATCGAAGCGGCTGAAGCCGCCGTGAAGCCCGGCTTCCCCGCGGCCGATGCGGTACTGATTGTCGAGCTCGATGGCCCTGCGCCTGAAGTCGACGAGCTGTTTCCGCTCGCGGAACAGATCTGCCGCCGCTCCGGCGCCACGAGCATCGAGATCGCCACGACCGACGAACAGCGCGCGCGCATCTGGCGGGGACGGAAAGCGGCGTTTGCCGCAATGGGACGCGTCGCGCCGAGCTATTACGTGCAGGACGGCGTGGTGCCGCGCACGAAACTGCCAGAAGTGCTCGCGCGGATCCGCCAGCTCGAAACCCGCCGCGGCCTGCGGATTGCCAACGTGTTCCACGCCGGCGACGGCAACTTGCACCCGCTGATCTGCTACGACGACAAGATTCCCGGCCAGGCGGAAGCAGCGGTCGAGGCGGCCGGCGAGATTCTGTCTTACTGCGTCGAAGCGGGCGGCTCGATCACGGGCGAGCACGGGGTGGGCATGGACAAGCGCGAGTTCATGCCGAGGATGTTCACCGACGACGATCTCGATCTCATGGAGCGGGTGCGTGACGCGATCGACCCGCGTCATCTGTGCAATCCCGGCAAGATATTCCCCACTCCTCGGCTGTGCGGCGAAGTACCCGGGCCGTACCGCCAGCATCCCATCGAGAAGGCGGGCCTCGCCGAACGCTTCTAATTTAGATATGTCGTACCGAATAACTTCTCGGGCCGCTCCGTTGTCGCGGCCCGGCATTTACGCCGCACAGACGGCTGTAACACGTAGGCAACCTGTCCGGACGATCCAGTAGATGGCGGTTTCCACCGAGACGCTGCTGCAGACGCCCATCCTGTCGGCCGCGCTGGTGCGTGCAGGCAATGACGCCGACCGCATCGACGGCGTGCGGCCGCGGTTGGTGGTGGAGCCGCGCACCGCCGAAGAGGTGGCCGCACTGCTCGCGTGGGCCTCTCGCGAGCGGCTGACCGTCGTCGTTCGAGGAAGCGGCACGAAGCTCGGCTGGGGGCGGGTACCGACACCTATTGATCTCGTGATCTGCATGCGCCAGCTGAACCGCGTGCTTGCGCACGCGCACGCCGACCTGACCGCCACGGTCGAGGCAGGCGCAACGCTCGAGGAGCTCAACGCCGCGCTGGGCCAGCACCGGCAGTGGCTGCCGCTCGACGCAGGCGGCGACGGCTCGACGGTCGGCGGGGCGGTTGCGACCAACGACGCCGGGCCGCTACGGCACCGCTACGGCACCCCACGCGATCTCCTGATCGGGATTCGCCTCGCGACGACCGACGGACGACTCGTCAAAGCGGGGGGCAACGTCGTCAAGAACGTCGCCGGGTACGACCTCGGGAGGCTCGTCAGCGGCTCGTTCGGCAGCCTCGCGGCGATCGTCAGCACCACCTTCAAGCTGCTGCCCATTCCGGCGGCGTCACAGACGCTGAGCGTGAGATTCGCGGACCGCGACAGCATTGCGGCCGCCGTGACGCGGCTCACCGACAGTCAACTCGAGGCAGCCGCCCTGGAGCTCGTGGGGCGCGGCTTCACGCCGCGCCGGGCGGGCCGTGAAGGCCCGCCCGACGATCAGGACGGGCCCTATCGGTTGCTCGTGCGCTGTGCCACCTCGCCGGCAGCCGCCTCAGCGCAGGTCGACCAGGCCCGCGCCCTCGTGGGCGGCGGCGAGGTGGTCACCGGCGCTGCGGAAGCAGCGCTCTGGCGGCGCTACCAGGGGCGGGCGGCTGCGTCCGCCGGCACCGTCGTCCGCATGGCCTGGCTTCCGGCCACCCTGTCCCAGGTGCTCGCGCTCGTGGAGGACATCGGCGATTCACGGGGATCGATCGAGCTGGTGGCGCGCGCGGCCGTCGGGACCGGATTGGTCCGGCTCGATGGCAGCGTCGACTGGCAGGCCGCGTCGGTCGCACGGCTGCGCGAGCGAACGGACGTCGTCAGGCATGTGACGATTCAGGACGCGCCGCCCGAGGTAAAGGCACAGGTCGACGCGTGGGGACCGCCCGTTCCCGCTGCACCCGTACTCTCGGCGATCAAGCGCGCGCTGGATCCGGCGGGGATTCTGAACGCGAATCGAGGCCCGGTCTGATGGCCAGCGCACCGACCTTCGATACGGTCGATAGACCGTCGCGCGCGCTCATCGACGCGTGCGTCCACTGCGGGTTCTGCCTGCCGACCTGTCCTACCTATCTGCTGTGGAGCGAGGAGATGGACTCGCCGCGCGGCCGCATCTACCTGATGAAGGCGGCGCTCGACGGACGCGCGGCGATGACCGGGCCATTCGTGCGCCACTTCGACGCCTGCCTCGGCTGCATGGCCTGCGTGACCGCGTGCCCGTCCGGCGTGCAGTACGGGCCGCTCATCGAGCGGACCCGCGCCCAGATCGAGCGGCACTATCCGCGCGGTTTCGGCGATCGCGCGTTCCGCGCGCTGCTGTTCGCGCTGCTGCCGCATCCGGCCCGCCTGCGGATCGCGCTGGCACCGCTCGTCCTCGCCGGCTGGCTGCTGCCGGTGGCGGACCGCGCCGGGATCCTGCGTCTGCTGCCCGCTCGGCTCCGGTCTCTGCTGACGCTGGCACCGCCGGTGTCGTGGCGCTCCCTCGCGGCACGCGTCCCCGAGGAGACGCCAGCGGTCGGGCCGGCGCGGCTCTCGGTGGGACTGCTCACCGGGTGCGTGCAGCGTCTGGCCTTTCCGCACGTCAATCAGGCAACGGTCAACGTGCTGGCCGCGGAAGGATGCCGCGTGACGGCGCCCGCCGGGCAGGGGTGCTGCGGCGCGCTCGCGCTCCACGCCGGCCGCATCGATCAGGCGCGCGCGCGCGCGCGCGAGACGATCGCGGTGTTCGAGCGCGCCGGCGTCGATCGCGTCGCTGTCAACGCGGCCGGCTGCGGATCGTGCATGAAAGAATACGGAGACCTCTTCGCTGACGACCCCGAGTGGGCCGGGCGGGCGCGGGCCTTCAGCGCGCGGGTGCGCGACGTGTCAGAGGTGATCGTGGAGCTCGGTGAGAGCCGCGCGCCGCGGCATCCCGTTCGCGCGCGCGTGGTCTACCACGACGCCTGTCACTTGGCGCACGCGCAGGGCGTGCGCACCGAGCCGCGCGCACTCCTCGCGGCGATCCCAGGAATCGAGGTCCACACACCTGCAGAGAGCGACATTTGCTGCGGCAGCGCCGGGATCTACAACCTCGTGGAGCCCGACGCCGCCGCCGACCTCGGTACGCGGAAGGCGCGGCACATCGCCGCGTTGGCGCCCGACGTCGTGGCCACCGCCAATCCGGGCTGCATGCTGCAGATCGCGGCCGCCGGCAAACGGCTCGGGTTCAGATGGCGCATCGTGCACCCAATCGAGCTGGTGGACGAATCCATCCAGGGATCAAAGGCGTAAATCACGAAGACACGAAGGCTACGAATCGTCAGGACGGTTCTCCCAGGTTCCCGTCACGTTTGAAAGGAGTGCGATCGATGGCCCCGCCTCCGCAGACCTATGCGAACCACCCCAAGCTGGTACCGATGTTCCACGTCGTCTTGCTGCCCATTCTGCTGATCAACTTCCTGGCCATGGCCTATCACTTGTGGCGAGAGCCCAGCGAGTCACGTTCTGGAGTCTCGTCATGGCTTTCGCCTTCCGAACCGGGATGGCTCGCCCGATCGGCGTCACCCGTCGCGCATCCGTTCTCGCCACGGCACCCCCTATAATTGCAGCCGCTTGCCGTGGCTCTAACCGCTGGCACCCGCCTCGGTTCCTATGAGATCGTCGCCCAAATCGGCAAAGGGGGGATGGGGGAGGTTTATCTTGCGCTCGATACCAACCTTGGTCGCCAGATCGCTGTCAAGCTTCTGCCTGACACCTTTGCCCACGACCCCGAGCGGCTGGCGCGCTTCGAGCGTGAGGCCAGGACGCTTGCCGCACTGAACCATCCCAACATCGCGCAGATCTACGGCCTGGAGAAGGCCGATGGCATCCGCGCGCTGGTGATGGAGCTGGTGGAGGGACCGACGCTCGCCGATCGGATCGCCAGGGGTCCCATAACAGTCCATGAAGCGCTCCCGATCGCGCGCCAGATCTCGGAGGCGCTCGAAGCGGCGCACGAGAAGGGCATTGTTCATCGTGATCTGAAGCCGGCGAACATCAAGCTGCGGCCCGACGGCACGGTGAAAGTGCTCGATTTTGGGCTGGCCAAGACGTTGGATTATTCCAGTGCGAGTGCGGTGGGCGATACGCAGTCGCCGACGCTTTCCGGTCCGGCGGTGACGCGGGCAGGTGTCGTCTTCGGCACGGCAGCATATATGAGCCCCGAGCGCGCTCGCGGACTGCCCGCGGACAACCGCGCTGACGTCTGGGCCTTCGGCTGCGTCCTGTACGAAATGCTCACCCGGCAGCGGGCGTTCGACGGTGAACACGCGTCTGACGTCCTCGCCCGCGTGCTCGAGCGTGAGCCCGACTTCTCTCGCCTTCCGGCCGGGACGCCACCCTCGATCCACCGGCTCGTGAGGCGGTGTCTCGAAAAGGACCAGAGGCGCCGGCTCCATCACATGGCCGACGCTCGACTCGATCTCGACGACGAACCACTCCCGTCGGATGCGGACGGCTTCTTCCGAGAACCGACTTCAGTCCGGCCAACGAGGCGCCTGCACACAGCGCTGTGGACGCTGGCCGGACTTCTTGTGGGTGGCCTGCTTGCTGGCGTCACCATCCGCTTTGCAACGGCCCCTCCCTCAGACGCTGTTACGCGGTTCTCGTTCACCCTGCCGCCGGACGTGCGGCTCCGCGACCCGCTGGCGCTGTCACCTGACGGCCGGACACTCGTCTACGCGGGCACGGACGATACGGGGAGCCGCTTGTACAAACGCGCACTGGACGCGCTCGAGTCAGAGCCGATTCGAGGCACCGAGGGTGGTGGCGTTCCATTCTTCTCGCCGGACGGCACATGGGTCGGATTCTCCACTGAGCGAACGATCAAGAAGGTTCCCGTGCAGGGGGGTGCGGCGGAGACGGTGTACGACGGAGGCGGAGTGATACGAGCGACCTGGCTGTCCGATGACAGCATCGTGTTCGGGTCGTCGTCAGGCCTGATGCGTGTTCCCGCCTCTGGGGGCGAGGCGCGTTCACTCACGGTTGTCGACCGCACCCGGGGCGAGATCGAGCATCATTCGCCGGTCGGGCTGCCCGTTGCCCGTGCGGTGATATTCACCGTCCACTCCGGGGTTCGCGACGCACAGCGCCTCGAAGTGGTGTCACTCGATTCCGGCACACGGGCTCGCCTGGTCGAGGGGAGCGGCGCACGATTTCTCCCGCCGGGATACATCGCGTTCGCGTACCAGCAGAGTGGCTCCCTCTGGGTCGCGCCGTTCGACGAAACGCGTTTGCGGGTGACGGGGCCACCTGCCCCGGTTGTCGAAAAGATCTTGGTCTCGGATGGCTGGATTCCGACGATTGCGGTAGGCGCGAATGGTTCGCTGGCCTACGCAATGGGCCGAACGCAATCCTCATATGTGCCACGGACGCTGGTGTGGGCAGACAGGATGGGGCGCGAGCAGCCTGTAGAAGCGCCCATGCGGGCGTGGTGGTGGCCGCAGATTTCTCCCGACGGCAAGCGCCTCGGTCTTCACATCATGGATCCCGCGAACATGGATGCGTGGATCTACGAATTGGATCGCGGTCCTCTGGTGCGAGTGACGTTCGATCCTGCTCAGGACGGCTACCCGCTCTGGACGCCGGATGGGACACGTCTCGTCTTCTGGTCCAGACAAGCGGGGACACCGCGAACCTGTATTTACGCTCCGCAGATCTGACTGGAAGCGACCAGCGGCTGACGAGGAGCCCCAACGCCCAACAACCCTTCTCATGGGCGGATGACGGGAAGCTGCTGGTCTTCCAGGAGTACTCGCCAGTGACCAAGATGGATATCGGCGTCGTTCCGATCGACGGAGAGCGCACGCCCACGCTGGTCATTCGCGGACCATCTGACGAAGGGCGTCCCGCGGTCTCGCCCGACGGACGTTGGATCGCGTATCAATCGAACGTGTCGGGGCGATTCGAGATATATGTCCAACCCTTTCCCGAGCTCAGCGATCGCTGGCAGGTCTCGACCGACGGCGGTGCTTCCCCAATTTGGGACCCGAGCGGACGAGAGCTGTTCTACCGAAACGACCGGGCGGTGATGAGCGTTCCCGTCACTACCGTTGGACGCGCCTTTTCGTACGGGAATCCCCGGATGCTCTTCGCGGGATCGTACGTGCCGGAAGAGTCGGCAGTGGGTGGGGGCCGGAGCTATGCTCTCGCGCCCGACGGCCGTCGGTTCTTGATGATGAAAGAGCAGGGACGGGCCGAGGGCGATTCGGACGCCACGCAGATCGTGGTGATCCTCAACTGGGTGAAAGAGCTCGACCGGCTCGTGCCGACGAACTGAACGTCTCGGCCGCCCCGCTTCTGCCGACTCGAGTCTCAGTCCTTCGGAAGAGCACGGTTTTCTTTTTCAAAGTGTTTTCGTGATCCTCGTGGCCTTCGTGGTTCACCCGCGCTCGCGCGTGACCATGTGCTGCAGGTCGCGTTCGACACATGGCAGCGTCTCTTCGATCTCTGCCTGCCGATCCGTGTTGAACTGACGCGTCAGCGGCCCCGTCTTCCACGGCTGCATCAGGATCGAATCGGTGACCTCGGCCTCCCACGTGAGCGTATTGCCCACGCGCTGCATCCGCTCGACGACCCGCTTGTCCGGACTCGTAATCCAGCCGGGCCAGCCGAGCCACTCGAGGCCGTTGAAATCGACCGTCGAGATGACGAGCGTGTCGCCCTCCCAGCGGCCGACGGAGTGGCCCCACCACGTGCCGAGCCACTGGTCCTCTGGCGGGTGCGGACGGCCGTCGAGATAGATCCGGCGGACGAGGTGTCCGTAGACGAAAACCATGTGCCGATCGGTCTGCACGATCTCTTCGGGCATGCCGGCGCGCGGCACGCCGGGCGGCATGCACTGGAATTCCGGGTCGGGCGCCTTGACGCTATGGCCGTGCACGTCGCTGAACTGCACCCGTGCCCAATGCTGCGGCTTGTACCAGGGCCGCCGCTCACGCGGTATGGCTCGCGCGGCCACGCCGAAGTCGCGCTCAAAATCGACCGGATTGTTGGTGCGGCTTGGCAACGTCAGTCTGCCCGTCTGCTCGTCAAAGCGCGCGAAGCCGCCCGGATTGACCGCGCCACGCCGCCGCGTGGCCACCCAGATGCCGCTGAAGTCGAGGACGCCGTTCGGCCGGCGCGGCGTCTGGGCGGACGACGCGTCGGCCGGCTTGCCGGGCTGAACAGGCGCCTGTCCCGCAAGATCGACGGAAGCGATACACAGTGCTGCCACCGCGGCGCAGGCGGCGCCAATCAGGACTCGAAGCATCGCCCTCTGTGTGCTTTGTGTCATGGCTCCCAAGAGTGTACAGAAAAAGACCGACGGCCGGGGCGCCGTCGAAGCCCCGGCCGCCGGCGAGTTCCAGGGCGACCCCCGGCGGTCGTGCGTCAGAAGGCCAACCGAACGCCAAGCTGCAACACGCGCGGCCAGTACGCGATGTTCGCGTTGTACGACGGCTGGCCATAGAGCGCGTTGCTCTCGTTGAACACGTACGAACCGTAGTTCGCGTGATTGAACAGGTTGAACACCTCGAGCATGCCGTCCAGCCGCATCGCGCCGCCGATCGGGATGCGCTGCTGCAGCCGAAGGTCCACACGATGGATCGGATCGCCGACGAGGTCGTTGCGCGGCATGATGGATCCGTCCGCGCGCAGCCGCTGCTCGAGCGAACCGCCCACCTGGCTGCCGCTCGGTGCCTGGCCCCCCTCGCCCCTGCGGTCGACGCCGGTATTCGTGACGATGCGCTCACCGGAGCCGTAGAAGTAGATCCCGCTCACCTGGAAACCGCCGCCGACGTCCCAGATGCCGTTGGCCGTCACCCGGTGACGCTGATCACCGTTCGCATAGGTGTATTCGCCGCCCATGTCCGGCGCCAGCGCAAACGGGACTGGCGTGTGCGTCGCCAACCCGTCGGCCCCGATGAACCACTGATCCCGCCTGGGGTACGCGTCTCTGAAATAGGCGAGCGTGTAGCTCGTCGTGAGCTGCCAGTTGTCGCTGTATCGCTTCGTGAAGCTGAAGTCGGTGCCGTAGTAATTGGACCAGCCCGCCAGCCACTCGAAGTTCACCGTGCCCCAGTCGGGGAACGGACGCCGGCTGATGTCAGTGAACGCGTAGTTGGCGCCGGTGGCGGGGTTGTACGACAGATTCCCGTTGGTCGCGCTTTCCTCGCGCCGCCCGCCGGTGAAGTTGAAGTTCACCTCAACGACCGAGACGTTCCCGAGCTGCCGCTGTACGCCGACACCGCCCTGATGGGCGTATTGCGGCGGCCGGCCCACATAGCTGATCTCCTGCACGAGCGAACGGTACGAGCAGCCGCGCGCAGACTTGTTCACGTCGCAGGCGTTCCTCAGCCTTTCTTCCCAGGTCGGCTTCGGCCCGCCCCATTCCCCTTCCGGGCTCGGCCCAGACCCGTGCCAGTTCGGCACGAAGTCCGGCCGGCCGTCCGGGAAGATCTGCTCCTCGAACCGATAGCAAACATTGGCCTCGAACGTGCATTGGTAGCCGATCGACTGCTGCACGGCGTCGTTCGGCTGGAACGCGAAGAAGAGCCCGTAGCCGCCCCGAAGAACAGTGCGATCGTCGAGTCGGAGGTTCATCCCGAGCCGCGGCGCGAAGTTGGCCTTGGGGCGCTTGAGATCTCCAGGCAGCCACGGCCGGAACTCGACCGCTTCCGCGTTTCCATTCGTGTCGTAGTCATAGCGCACGCCGAGGTTCATCGTCAGGCGGTCGTTCGCCCGCCAATCATCCTGTATCCAGCCCGCGTAGAGATGGCGCAGGACGTCGAAGTGGAAGTTCGTGTTCGACTTCGCGTGGAAGACCCACCGCGTAATCGGCGTCAGCGGCTGCAGATTCCAGGTGGACGGGTCGTTCCACACCGGGAAGAGGGCCTCGAGGTTGGCGGGCACGGGCCCGCCGGTAGCGTCCACCACTCCCATGCAGCGCAGGCACCAGCGGAAGTCGTTGTAGAAGCGGAAGTACTCGCCGCCCATCTTCACGTCGTGGCGGCCGATCCAGTCGTAGGAGGTGGTGAAGTCATCGCGGATGCTGGCGGTGTTCTGGATGATGTTCAGCGGGTTGGTGCCGATCTCGAAGCCGCGCACGTTGACGATCACCGAGCCGCCGTCGAGCACGGGGGAGTATGGCACCGGACGCTGCCCCTTCCAGGTCAGCGTGGCCGAGCTGTCGCGCCGATCGTAGAACGTCGCGCCCCCTTTGATCTCGTTCACCGACCGGTTGCTCAGCACCTGCGTAAAGGTCCCCTGGTACTGGCTGGCGATTCGCCCGTGCTTCCGCAAGTTGATGGGGTGGGCCTGCGCGCTGCCACCCATCTGCACGTGGAACCAGCGGTGGTAGCCCGACACCCTGCTAGACAGCCGGGTCGACGGCGTCAGCTGATAATCGACGCGCCCCAGCGGCATGTGCGCGCGGTCGGTCACCGCGACGTCCCTGTTGAAGGACGGGTACGGCGTGTTGTACACGAACGTCTTCGGCTCGCGCTCGTACTCGTAGCTGCCGAAGAAGTGCAGGCGATCGCGGATGATCGGCCCGCCCAGCGTGCCGCTGGCCTGCTTGTTCGAGTAGGGCAGCACGCGGTCGGCGACGAAGTCGGCGGCGTTGAACTTGTCGCTGCGGAAGTAGCCGCCGACCGTGCCGGCAAAGTCGTTGGTGCCCGACCTCGTGATGGCGTTCACCACCATCCCCGTCGAGCGTCCGAAGCTCGCGTCGAAGCGGTTCTGCACCACCTGGAACTCGGCAATCGCGTCGCGGCTCCACCGCGGCTGCTCACCGTCGACGGCGGAGTGGTAGACCGTCGTGACCGACTGGCCGTCGACGTTGGTCTGCGCGTAGCCCTGACGGTTCTGCACCAGACCGCCCGACTCGTTGCGGCGGGCGCCCGGCGCCAGCAGCGCGAGATCCATCCAGTTGCGCCCGTTGATGGGCAACTGCGCCGTCTGTGCCGGGTCAATGTTGGTGCCGACCGTGGAGGCGGTCGTATCGATGAGCGGTGCCTCACCCGTGACCGTGACCGTCTCCTGGAGCGCCGCAGGCGCCATCTGAAGATTGATGACCGCCTGCTGCCCAAGGAGCAACTGCACGCCGGTCCGCATGACTATCTGAAACCCGGACAACTGCGCCGTCACCCGGTAGCTGCCGGTGCGCACCGGCAGACGAAAGCTGCCGCTGGCATCGGTCACTGCCTCGAACGTGTTGCCCGTTGCCTCGTGCACCGCGCTGAGAGTGACGCCCGGCAGCACGCCGCCCGTGCTGTCGGTCACGGTGCCCATCAGGACGGCTTCGAGTACCGTCTGCTGCGCCTGGCTCGCCGCGGGCCACCCGACGGTCATGACGACCGCGAGCAGCCATCCGTCGAGAATCGACCTTCGCATGTGTCCTCCTGTGTTCCAGAATGGTGGTTCGCAGAACGTCAAATGAGGACCGAGGCCGACGCGCGTAAGAAAGGTGTCGTATTCTAGGGCTCCGGCCGGTATTGGTCAATCCCGACGTGGGAGTAGCTGGACAGATCGGCGCCGCGAGACGGGACGTCCAGAAACACGAAAGGCGCCGCGAGCACGCCGCCCGGGCGCCCATCCTCAATCTACGAATCTGCGGATTGCCGACCTACCGGGCGGCCGCCTTCTGCACGCTCGGCGGCACCGGCATGATCACGTATGGATTGTACGTATTGGTCTTGTCGATGGTGACGTCCAGCACGGCCTGGCCGTCGACCGTCCGGACGATGCGCGCGGGCACGAAGATGTCGGCCCTGTAGTCGGCCTCGTTCAGGTCGGCATACTTCTCGAACGTCGTCACGTAGGTCCGGTTCTGGAAGCGCAGCTCCACGCGGGCCGGACGCGAGTTGTTGTCGAGCGTCACCTTGACCGGCGTCCCCGCGAGCTCGCCGACGACGAGATACGACGTCGTCTCCGGCTTGCCGTTGACCAGCGGGAACGTCACGACCGTCGCGCCATTCTCGACGCCGACCTTCGTCTTGTCGCCCGCCGCGGCGGCCGCCTTGACGACGCCGAAGGGGGTCATCCACAGGCTGAGGAGCCGCTCCGTCACACGGTCCATCGTCGGCACCGCACTCCCCCACCCGGGCTCGAGCCCGCCGCCGAGCTTGTCGATTTCGTTCCAGGCATGCGTGCCGCTCACGACCTGAATCTCGCGCTGGCCATCCGCACGGACGATCTCGACCCGCATCCCGGGAAAGTCGTACGCGATCTGCGCGTAGAAGCTCTTGACCTGGACTTCAGGACCGATCCCCTTCGGACCGACCTCGCGCATCGTCCCGCGGCCCCAGGCCTCGACCGTCATCACCGAATCGAGCTCGTTGACCGTGCGCAGCATGCCGAGGCTGTTCGCCATGCTGTAGAGGACCTTCTTCAGGTCCGGGGCCTGCTGCGCCTGAAGGGCCGGCGCCCACAACGCCAGCGCCGCCACGAGTCCTGCTGCGTACCGGTGCATCACCCGCGCTCCCTCGTCACCATGTGCTGCAGATCGCGCTCGACGCACGGCAACGGTTCTTCGATTTCGGCCTGCGGATCGGTGTTCGCAATCCGCGTCAGCGGCCCGGTCTTCCATGGCTGCATGAGGATCGAGTCGGTGACCTCGGCTTCCCACGTCAGCGCGTTGCCGACGCGCCGGATCCGCTCGATCACGCGCTTGTCAGGACTGGTGATCCATCCGGGCCACCCGAGCCACTCCAGCCCGTTGAAATCGACGGTGGAGATGACGAGCGTGTCGCTTTCCCAGCGCCCGACCGAGTGGCCGAACCAGGTGCCGAGCCACTCATCCTCGGGCGGGTGCGGCCGGCCATCGAGATAAATCCGGCGGATGTGCAGCGGGTAGATGAAGAGCATGTGGGTGTCCGTCTGCACGATCTCCTGCGGTAACCCGATGCGCGGCACGCCGGATGGCATGCACTGGAATTCGGGGTCTGGCGCCTTGAGTGAATGGCCGTGCACGTCGTTGAACTGGACACGCGCCCAGTGCTGCGGCTTGTACCAAGGCCGGCTCTCGCGCGGCGCCACGCGCTGCCGTACACCGGAGTCGCGCTCGAAATCGACCGGGCTGCCGGTGCGGCTGCGCAGGATGTTCGTGAAGTCGCCGCTCTCCTTGTTGAATGCGGCCGGCACCGCCTCACCGCGCGGCCGCGTGGCCACCCAGACGCCGGTGAAGTCGGGCACGCCGTTCGCTCGCTTCGGCGCGGGCGCCGCCATCGCCTGCTTGACTGCGGCTGCCGATGGCTGGCCGCCGCCCCCCTGAGCGGCGACGTCGGTGATGGCGAGGGCGAGTGCCGCGACGAATGCACCAAGACTGCCGATGACGAACCGCTGCTGCATGGCACGCGCTCCTTCGTCTGTTCGGTCGCGGGGCCGGACTACCGGTTGCCTGAGGCGTCGCCGAACCAGATCTGCACCTTGCGGCCGTCGGGAAACACGATCGCCGAAGTGAAGATTCGCTCCCCGCCGTCCCGGGCGGCAAACCCCTCGAACGTGTAGGCATCTCCGACACGGAAGGAGGCGGGACCGCGGAGGAATCCGGCCTGCCGAAGGGCCGCGGGTCCGACGGTTTCGGCGCCCCACTGCTTGGTCTGGCCCTTGTCGTCGGTCACGTCGAACCAGAAATAGGCATGGGGATTGATCCACTCGATGCGCGCGAGCGTCCCCTTCAGAGTCAACGTCTTTTCCGTATCGAACTGGGCCTGCAGCGCGTGGTGCGCCTGGACCGAGCCGGTCCAGAGCAGCAGGCCGGCCAGCACGATTGCCCCGCCAAGCATGTACTTCATCACCGATGCCTCCTACAAACGCGGAACTCAGAACCGCGCCGATCGCAAGAATTTTACTTCAGAGCGACCGGGGCCGGCCGCGCAAACCGGGCCGCGTCCACCGGCGCGTTGATTCGCACGTCCTTCAGGCGGAACACCACCCGGTTGTTGGTCCACGCCTTGACCCACTGGAAGGGCCGGCGGATGCCGCCCACTTCGCGATAGTCGGAAAAATCGAACTGCGTTGGGACGGGCCCGACCGCGGTGTCGTTCCATCGGATCAGGCGCACCAAGAGGCCCGCCTCGTCGAAGTAGAGGTGCACTGGCGGCTGCCCCTGGTTCGTCCCCCGGAGCACCGTGACGGGGGTGTCCTCGATCAAGTCCTCGCTGACCTGCCACTGGCTGTACGCCTTCTGGATCGTGTGCGGCGCCACGGCCATGAGCGCGTCGATCCGTGCGCCGGTGAGGTTGCCGCCCGTGTATGCCAGCGTGAAGTTCGGCGCGGCGGCGTCGATCCCGGCGAACCACCCGTTCCGCCCGTCGTAGACGAAGATGTTGTCGCCCTCCTTGCGGTGGACGATCGTCGTGAACGCATCGGGGGCCCGGCCGAAGAACTCGACCGGCACTTCCACGTGCGACGTGTCCCATCCGGCGTACGTGCCCGTGGCGACCAGCGTCTTCACGCCGCCGAGGCGCGCGGCGCCGCCGATCAGGTCGATGTACTTCGCGAAGATCTGGTCGACATCCTTCGCACGATCCGGGAGTGCCACGAATTCGAGACGATCGGGGTTTTCAGGCGGCGGCGTGCCGTATTGAATCGAGAGGTTCGCCACGCGCTGAGGGGTGGACGTGGCGCTATGGCACGTATAGCAGGTCACGCGGCGCTCGCCGCGGAAATAATTCTTGTTGATCGCATTCATCATCACGACCATCTGGCGCGCACGCTGAATCATCGGCGTCGGCTTGGCGAACGCGTCGCGGCTGCCGCTGAGGATTTCCGGGGCGTGGCAGCCGGTGCAATCCTTCGTCGTCGCGGCGGCGAACATCCCCATCGTGTCCATGAACTCGTCGACGGGAATGCCCTTCAGCACCTGCACGTCCTTGAACACCGCTTCCGCCAGCGGCGGTGTCTGCCCCTGCGGCACACTCTGCCTGCCGGCGTGGATGCCGATCGCGCTCGCCACGAGCGCCGTCGACGTCACGAACAGGAGCCGCTGAACGACGACCTGCATCTGGAGATCCCCCGTGAAGAACGAATCGGTCGCGCAGGCTTTAGCCTGCGCGACCAAAAGTATACAGGAGCGAAAAGGCGGGATGCGTTGCGACGGAAACAGGCTACCGGCTCGACGTGACGACGCTCTGCGGCCGGTACTCCTTCGTGAAGCCGTTGCGGCCGTTGCGCATGGTGAAGCTGCCGTCGCTGCGGGCTGTGAGCTTGATGTAGTGGCCGCCGTCACCCGCGTCGGTGAAGTTCGCGATGAACGACTCCGGCGAGTTGACCTCCTTCGAGACGTTGTCCGAGTAGTGGAGCTGCCAGAAGTCCTCGAGGCCCGGTGAGCTCTTCACGATCTGGAACGTCCCCGGCGTGCCCCCCTTCGTCGGGTTGTTGTTCATCACGGCGACGCGGGGCCGCACCGAGTGCACGAGCGCCTGCGCGCCCGCCCAGTCGGTGCCGTGCCGCGACGTCCGGTACACGTTCACCGTGCCGAGCAGGTTGGCCGGGCACACGAGCTCGAGCTCCTGGTTCCAGGTCAGGTCGGCGAGGTCGAGGTACCGGAAACGGCCGAACTCGACGAGGACGCCGATGCTCTCGAAATTGTTGGGCGTGTTGTCCTGCGCCCGCTTCTGCGCGGTCGTACAGAGGGGATTCTGCGCGCGCCGCACGCCCGGCACCGGCGCCGTGATCACGTCACCCGCCGAGGAAAGGACGTGCACGTCGAGGCCGGCGACCGGGATCTTCATCCCGGGCTTGGGAACCGTGACGTGCGCGTGCCGGCGGACGTCGAGATACGAGAGATACCCGGCCTCGCGGTTGCCATGCTGCTCCGGCACGAACGCACCCGGATCGAGCACGCGCCTCACGGGCACCTTGTCGAAGAGCGCAGCGACACCGCCGACGTGATCGCCGTGATAATGCGACACGACGAGCGTATCGACGCGCTCCACGCCCGCGTCCTTCATCGCGGCCACGATGCGGTCGGCATCGCGCCCGGGCGGGTTGAGATTGCCGGCGTCGAGCAACAGCACCTCCTTGGCGCCGAGGATGCCGTTGGTCGGCGAGACGATGAGCGTCGACATCCCGCCTTCAGTGTCGATGAAGTAGATCAGAGTCTGGTTGTCCGTCTGCGCGGCCGCGATCACGCCGAGCAGCGCGATCCCCGCAATTGCAAGCGCCAACTTCCGCATCGTTGCCTCCTACCTTCCGGCCGTCTGCCGCGCCGTCCCCGCCGGGAACTGCAGCCGGACCACCTTGTTGCTCCGGTTATAGGGCGCCCACACCGTCACCGGATCGGTCCGGTTGTCGATCTGGACATGCCGGATTTCGGTGCCGCGCGTCGGCAGGTAGTACTCCGTGAACCGCTCGGTCCGCGGGTCGAACTTCGTCAGTGCATCGTGGTTCATGGTGTTGATCCACACCACGCCGTTCTTGTCGACCGCCAGCGCGTAGGGCGACGCGTACTGCGTCGGCATCTCGTATTCCTTCACCTGCAGCGTCTTCGTGTCGATGCGGGCGATGCGATCGGATGTGTAGAGCGCGACCCAGACGACGTCGTTGTTCGGGTCGGCCGCCAGCCGCCGCGGCGCCTTGTGCCCCGGGGGCGCGCTGTTCTGGCTGGCCCGCACCGTGCGCCGCCGCTCCCGGTCGACGTCGGTCGCCTCTGGCAGGTTGAGCGGCGCGAGGTTCACTGCGGTCACCTGGCCCGTCTTGGTGTCGATCCTCAGCACCCGATCGAGACCGGGATTGGTCGCCCACACGTTGTCGTCCTTGTCGACGGTGTTACCGTAGGTGCCCCAGCCGCCGCACGGCGTGCCGCAAATGCCTTCGGGCGCCGGCGGACCCTCGTAGTGGGTGTACTGGCCGGTCGTGGCGTCCAGTTTGATCACGCCGTTGAGTGAGGTCGCCCACGGATTGCCCTTCGAGTCGACGTCGAGCGTGCCGCCGACGGCCGCGCGCATCCCGCTCGGACGCGGGAAGCTCTTCATCTCGCCGGTCTTCGGACTGAGCATGGCGAAATTGCCGTCATCGCCGGTGGCCCAGACGCGCCCGACGTTGTCCACGACGACGCTGTGCGTCGCGATCGTCTTGCCATCGTGTCCCTTGAGCGCGTAGTCGACGACCTGCCCGGTGCCCGGTTCGAGCATCGCGAACGTGCGCCGCGGGACCAGGTCGTCGGCCATCCAGATGTTGCCGTCGGCATCGGGCCACACGTCGTGGGCGGCGCGGCCGACGAACCGCGACGGCGTCCCCATCGACCAGTCGCTCCCATCGTCAAAGTGGTTGAGGCCGTCGGTGCGCGGCAGGTCGAATTCGGTGATGATGACCTGCGTCGCCTCACCCGTCGGCCGTGGCAGCGGCTTGAGATCGGTCAGCTCCGTGGCGCCGCGCGCGCGGCCCAGGTACTCGGCCAGCTCGTCGCGATACGCCCGGATCATCGGGTTGCCCGGCCGCTCCGGCGTCGGCCGCAAGCCTGGCACCGGCTCACCGGTGCTCGGGAACACCGCCATCAGATCCACGAGCACGCCCCACCCGCGCGCGTCCCAGCGGTTCTGCAGGGAGTGGGCGGCCGTGTGACAGCCGGTGCAATTGTTCTTGTAGGCGTGCACCATGCGCCGATCGGCGGCGCTGCTCTGCGGCAGGCTGCGCAGGTATTCCACGCCCGACATCTGCTTGAGGATGCGGCCGGCGTCCTTGATCGGCGCGAGCGTGAAGTTTCGCTCCGCGCGGCCGGCCGCCAGCGCGAGTTCCGCCCGCCCGGCGTCGAAGCCGACGGCCTGCGCCCAGACCTTGTACTGACCGCCCTCGAGTGACGGGAACGTGTAGCCACCCTGCCGATTCGTGAAGACGGACGTCGTGAAGCTCTTGCCGGCCGCCCGCGCCGAGACGATGACCCCTTCCATCGGCGCGCCGTCGGCCGATTTCACCGTGCCCTGGATGACGCCGGCGCCCTGGGACTGCGCCGCTGGCGCAGACCACACGAGCGCCGCGATTAGGACTGTCCCGAGCACGAGGAGCAGCGATTTCCGTGTCAACATTAATCCTCCCGAAACCCAAGTGCCTGGAGTGCCTTCGTGTGCCCAGGGTGCCCGATGCGCGTTCGCGGGCACGCAAGGCATTTCAGGCACCCTCAGGGCACTTCAAAGCGTCTTCATATACGCGATCAACTCTTCGAACTCCGCCGGCGTGAAGGTGTACTGAAACCCCGGCATCCTAGGCGACCCGCGCTGTATCTGTTCACGCACCGCCTTCTCGCGCGCGGGCGCTGCATTCTTGAGCGTGAGCTTGGGACCCATCGGCTCGTACACGTCGTCCTTGACGATGCGTCCCATGTGGCAGAGCGAGCAGCGCTGGTAGAACCACGCCTCGCCGCGCCGGACGGCGTCGGCCGACGCGGGCGCCGCCGCGGTCTGCGGCGACCCGACGCGCGGGAGCATGACGGCCGCGACGGCGACCGCGAGCGTGATCGCCGCCGTCTTGCACCAGAAGACTCGTCGCATCCTTGTTCCCCCTGGTCCGGCTCAAGCCGAACGCCACCTGCGTAGTGTCCGGCTTCAGCCGGACCTAACGCTAGAACCCGAACCGGAACCCGACCTGCACCATGCGCGGCTGGTAGGCAACGTTCGGGTTGAACGACGGCTGCCCGTACTGCCGGTTGCTTTCCAGCACCGTGTACGACCCGTAGTTCTCGTGGTTAAACAGGTTGAACACTTCGAACAAGCCGTCGATGCTCGAGCGGCCATAGAGCGCGAACCGCTTCTGCAGCCGCATGTCCACCCGGTGAATCGGGTCGCCGACGATACCGTTGCGCGGCGTTGCGCCGCCACCCGCGCTGGCTGGGCGCGCTCTCTGGGCGGCAGCAGACGAGCCCAGTCCGGGATTGCCTCCCGTACCGCCAGTGTTGAGCGCGTCACCGCCGTACGCCGTGGCAAAACGCTGGCCGGCCCCGAAGAAGTACAGGCCGCTCAACTGGAAGCCGTACCCGATCTGCCAGATGCCGTTGAAGACCGCGCGGTGCCGCTGGTCGGTGGCGGCCAGCACGTAGTTTTCGCCAAGCGGATCCTGCAGCTGGAACGCGACCGGGTTCATCACACCGCTCCAGGGCTGCGGGACGCCGTCGCGGAACCACGACAGGCTGTAGGTGGCCGACGCCTGCCAGCGGTTGCTCAGCCGCTTGGTCAGCGACGTCTCGAGGCCGTGATAGTTGCTCCACCCGTCGAAGATATCCATCGGCACCTGCGCCCACTCCGGGTACGGCCGGCGGCTGATGTCCGTGAACGGATAGTTCAGCCCGGTCGCCGGATTGAAGCTGAGGTTGATGTTGTAATTCTGGATCCGATCCTTGCGCGATCCGTTGTAGGAGTAGTCCATGGTGACGCCCATCGTGTCGCCGATCTGCCGCTGGACGCCAATCGACGCTTGGTAACTATAAGGGTTCTCGGCATTGGGCGGCGCGATCGTCTGCCCGAGCGCGCGCCGGATGCAGCCGGGCCTGAAGTTGACGTTGCAGAACGCCTGTTCCAGGTCCTCGGTCCGCGGCAGCGGCCCGTTCCACGGATTGGCCGCGAAATCGGCGCGGCCGTCGTAGAGGGCCGACAACACGCGCTGAGTGTTGGCGAACCTGATTGGATGGGCCACCTGGTTGATGAGCCACGCGTAGTACTTGCCAGCTCCGCCGCGAATGACGGTCCGGTCGTTCAGGCTGTAAGCGAAGCCCAGTCGCGGCACGATGTTGTCGGTGTCGAGCGGGCGGTCGGCCGGCAGGAACTGCTCGACGGCCAGCTCGTTGGCGAACGTATCGGTCTCGACGTCGTACCGCACGCCGAGATTGACCGTCAGACGCGACGTCGGGTGCCAGTCGTCCTGGAACCAGACAGCGAAGATGTCGCGCGGGCTGGCGATGTTGCACGGACCGAACGACGTGCGGAACTCGCGCGAGATCGGCGACAGCGCCCCGATGTTCCACGTACTCGGATCGTTCCACACCGGAAACAACTGCTCGATATTCGCCGGCACCGGGCCGTTGTCGGCGATCAGGTTGCCGCGCAGGAAGTTACACCAGTCATGCCACATCAGGTACTTCAGGTACTCGCCGCCGACGCGCATGTCATGACGCCCCCGCAGGTCGCCGGAGATCGTCAGATCGTTGCGCAGCGTGTAGACGTCCTGGCCGATGAACTGCGGGAAATTCGTCCCGCCGCCGACGTTGAAGCCGCGGAGCGTAATCACCGGCGGATACTCACGCTGGTTGGCCACAGGGTTCCGGGCGTTGGCCAGCCCCGTCGGGTTCTTCCATGCCACGTTCGGTTCCATCCGCCACCGGTTCGCCGCCCAGCCGACCTTGGTCTCACTGAACGCCCGGTTGCTGAGCACGCGCGTGAAAGTTCCCTGCAGCGCCTCGGCGTACTTGTCGAAGCTGATGCCGTTGGCCGGATGGTTGGTCGCACCGCCGACCGTTCCCTGCGTGCCGTCGATCGGCTGGTAGTCGCGCCATATGTAGCCGGAGATGGTGAGACGCGACTGGCTCGAGAGCTGGCCGTCGAGGCGCAGGCTCGGCTTGTGCTGTGTGCGCGTCTGGGTCAGATCGATGTTGAAGCTCGGATACGGCGTGTTGTGCGTCACCGTCGACGGCTCGCGCTCGTACTCGTAGTTGAAGAAGAAGTGCATCCGGTCGCGCCGGATCGGGCCGCCGGCCGTCGTGCTGATCTGCTGGTTCGAGTACGGCAGCACGCGGTGCTGGATGAAGTCCTCAGCGTTGAGGTTGTCGCTGCGGAAGTACCCCGACAGCGAGCCGGACGGCGTATTGGTGCCCGACTTGGTGATGACGTTCACCTGCGCGCCCGACGACCGGCCTTGCGTCGCGTCGAACCGGTTGGAGATGAACTGGAACTCGGCGATCGCGTCGCGCCCGAAGCTCGGCTGGCGATTGGATCCGCCGCAGCAGTTATTGGTCACCTGCATGCCGTCGATATTGATCTGGACGGTGCCAAGGCCGGTCGTGACGGGCACGCCGCCGGCATCGGTGTGATTCGCGCGGTTGCCTGGCGCGAGCAGCGTGAGATCGAGGAAGTTCCGGCCGTTGACCGGCAGCTCCTGCATCTGCCGCGAGTCGATGTTGCCGCCGAGTGACGACGAGGTCACGTCGACCAGCGGTGCCTCCGCGGTGACCGTCACCGTCTCGGTGACGCTGGATGGCTTGAGCTCAAGAACGAGCGCGACCTGCTGTCCGACGAGCACTTCCAACCCGGTCCGCTCGAGGCGTGCAAACCCCTGCAACTCGGCCGTCACGCGATACGTGCCGATGCGTACGGGCATGCGGAACGTGCCGCGCTCGTCGGTGAACGCATCGAACACCGTCCCGGTCGCTTCGTGCACGACCTGGACGGCAACGCCGGGGAGCACGCCGCCCGTCGCGTCGCGTACGGTACCGCTAATCACCGCTTCCTGAGCGAAGCCGATTCCCGGCAGCCCCAGGACGAGTACCGCCAACCAGACCCGAGCCATTGCGCGTCGCATCGGTTCTTCTCCTTCGCAAAAAGACCCGCACAACCAAGGTTTGATACCGACTGTTCAGCCGCTTACTTCTTCTCGTCGAAGGGAATGCCGAAGGCGACGTGAACAGCCTTGTTCCCTTCGCAAATCGCGCTCTCGTACTGCTCCTCGGGCTTGTTGCGTCCGAGCTGCACCTGCAGCTTCCATGGTTTCGTGTACACGTTGGGATCGTCGATCGTCGCGACGTACTCGATACGATCGGAGTTCGCGAACGTCCACCGCTCGGTGACGCGCATCGCGTCGCTGTGAAAGCTGCCGACGATGTCGAACCACGTCCGGTCGTTATGGTTGGTCACGTCGACGACCAGCGTGTTGCCCTCCCAGCGGCCGCGTGAATCCCCCATCCAGAGCTTCAGCGTGTCAGGCACGTGAGGACGCCCGTCCAGATAGATCACGCGGTAGTGATGTCCAAACTCGTGGAGCAGCACGATGTGCGTCGGGAACTGCAGGATGCGCATGTTCCCCTGATAGACGATCCGTGGCACGCCTTCGAGAAAGCACCGCGAGACCGGATCGAACACGTCGGGACTCGTGGGCTTCCGGTGCACCGCGTGATGCATCCTGGCCTTCTCCGCCGCCCACGGCTGGTACGGAATCAAGCCGTCGGCTGGATCGATGATCGGCCTTCCCTTTTGCGGATTCTGTCCGCCGATGCTCACGTGTTCGGCCCGATCCTCGAGCCCCGCCTGAATGCTGTACGTCGTGATATCGCTCCGCTGACTCCAGTAGCCCTGGATGTCGGGCTGACCGTCAGCGGTGCGTGAGGGATTCCAGCGCGCCTCCGCGCGCCCCTCCTGACCCGCTGCGAACGCCGGCACGAGCAGCGCGGCAGTCACCGCCAGCACACCGACGCATCGATTCCTCACGACTCCTCCTTATCGGGTCAGACCCCGATCAACGCCATCATTGGGGTCTGACCCCGTCGATGCGGTCCTGCGGCCGCGTGCCGACGGCGACCCCGTCGAACGCGTAACACTCGTGATCGAGCAACTGGAAATTCGGCTCCTTCCGGCGATAGAGCAGCATGCTCATCTTCCAGGGCCGGGTGAACACCTTGGGGTCTTCGACGGTCACCTCGTAGCGGATGGTATCGCGATCGACGAAGGAGTAGCGCTCGGTCAGCTGCATCTCCTCGCTGTGAAAGTTCCCGGCGCGGTCGAACCACGTATCGGCATTGAAATGGCGCACGCTGACGACGAGCGTGTCACCGTCCCAGCGTCCGCGCGAATCGCCCATCCACCACTCGATCGGACCCGGCGGGTGCATGCTGCCGTCCACATAGACGTGCCGCACCGCGTGCACGTACTCGTACAACATCCCGATATAGGTGGGTGTTTGGACAATCTGAAAGGGGAACGGCATGTAAGTGATGCGGGGGACGCCGGGAAGGAAGCAGTTGACCTCGGGATCGAGCCGGAGGCGATTCTTATAGTTCTCCTCACGCCGCGTGCGGGCCCATGGCTGGTACGGAATCTCGCCGCCGTCGACGACGCCGCGGCTCGCCGGGATGCCCAGCCAGGGCGCGCTGTGAGGACCGGGCGCCGCGTTCTGGTCCTCGAGGTTCCAAGCCGCGTTGTTCATGACCTGCCAGAGGCCCGACAAATCCGGGCGACCGTCCGGTCCCCGCGGGATGGCCTGACCTGGGGAGCCCTGCGCCCCCACGTAGGACGGCAGAAGTAGGAGTAGGGAGCCGAGGGTCGCCACGGCCCACCGTAGACACCAGCCACTCATCACGGTGGAATTTTAGCTCAGGCCGCCGCGTCTCGGGCGGCGCGAAACTCCTCGACCAGTCGGGCCACGTTGCCCGCCACCGAGTGCAGCGCCGGCGTCCACCCGAGCGTCCGGGCGCGTGGACCGCGCACGATCTGATTGAGCGCGAGCGCATCGGCGTAGGGACCCATCTTCGCCCGCGCCTCCTCGATCGGCATATGGCGGATGTCTGGGCACATCTTCGTGTGCTGAGCCACCGCGTCAACGATATCGCCGACGCGCTCATCCGCCTCGTCGTTGGCATGGAAGATCCCCGAGGCCTGCGCGGTCGTGATCACCCGGACGTACAGGTCTGCGAGATCGCGGTCGTAGACGCACGCCCAGCGATTCCTGCCGTCGCCGATGACGCGCACGAGGCCGTTGGCGGCATCCTTCAGCAGATCGCCGATCAGGCCGCGGGCCCCGCCATAGACAATCCCCGGTCGGATCACCGCCGTCCGGAGCATGCGACCGCGCCCGGCATCGAGGACGATCTGCTCGTGGTCCGGCCGCCATGTGACGAGCGCGACGGGGCGGACCGGCGCATTCTCCGCTGCGGCGCCTGACGTGTTGCCGAGCACCCAGACATCCGACGTGTACACGAAACTGACCATCTGGCCGCGCGCCGCGTGACGGATCGCGGCGCCGAGCAGCGTATCGACGGCGCGCCGGTCGATGTCCGGACCGCGCTTGCTGCGTTCGAACGCCGTGTGGATGATCCCGTCGCACGCTTCAACAACGGAGCTGTAGGACGAAGGCTCGCTGAGATCGCCCACCACTGGCTGCACGCCGCGCATCGTCATGCGCTCGGCCTTCTCCGGATCGCGCACGAGCGCGGTTACCGAGTGTCCGCCGCGCTGCAACACATCCAATACAGCCGATCCGATGTACCCCGTCGCTCCTGTCAGGAAAATGCGCATGCGAGGGTGACATTGTAGTCGGTCTCGCCCTCGCCGAGTGTGAATGCCAAGACAATGAATCGGTGAAATGCCCAAGCAGGAAGAGACGCGGGATAATCAAGCGTGCGGCGCGAGACGCTGATCGATTTCTTCCGCGACCTCACCCGGCTGCGCGGCGAGTTCCTCGTCTACGACGACGGGTATCGACGGCGGAGCCACACGTACGCCGACGTCGCGCGCGCGACGCGAGGGATGGCGGCCAAGCTCAGTGAGGCGGGACTGCGCAAGGGTGACACGGTCGTCTTCTGGGGCGAGAACCGTCCGGAGTGGATCGCGTGCTTCTGGGGGTGTTTGATCGCCGGACTGATCGTCGTCCCGATCGACTATCGATCGTCGCCGGAGTTCGTCGCGCGGGTGCGGCGGCTCGTCCGCGCGCGGATCGTGATCGTCGGCGACGACGTACGTCTGAACGAAACCGCGTTCGATGTCGCCGGTGAATCAGCGCGCAACGAAACCCGGTTGCTCATCTGGCGATTCGCAGACGTCGACTGGCGGCGCGACGGGCCGATGCCGGACGTGCCGATCGGGCGCGACGACATCATCGAGATCATTTACACCTCCGGCGCCACGGCAGAGCCCAAAGGCGTCGTCATCCGTCACCGCAACGTGCTCGCAAACATCGTCCCAGTAGAACGAGAAGTCGCCAAATATCAGCGTTTTGCATGGCCCTTCCTCCCGATCAGGTTCCTCAACCTACTGCCTCTCAGCCATATGTTCGGGCAGTCGATGGCGACGACCATTCCGCCGATGATCCGTGGCACGGTCATCTTTACGCGCAGCTTCAATCCGCACGACATTCTCGCGTTGATCCGATCGCGCCGTGTGTCTGTCCTCGTGTGCGTGCCGAAGATCCTCGACGTCCTGCGCGAATACGTCACGCGCGCAATGCCCGAGTCGAAAGACGCGCCGGCCGGGCGCATCTCGATTCCGGGCCGCTGGTGGAAGTACCGGCGCGTGCATCGCGCGTTTGGCCTGAAGTTCTGGGCGTTCGTCGTCGGCGCGGCGCCCCTGCCGCCCGATGTCGAGGAGTTCTGGCGCCGGATGGGATTTGCGGTCATTCAGGGATACGGCCTCACGGAAACGGCGCCAATCGTGACGCTGAACCATCCGTTCAAATCGAAAGGCGGCGGGTCGGTCGGCACACCGATCGCAGGCGTCGAGGTGCGAATCGCGGACGACGGCGAGATTCTCGTGCGCGGTGAGAACGTCACGTCGGGGTACTACCAAGGGCCTGACCCCAGTGATGAGCGCGGGGGTCAGAGCCCGGGTGGGTCGATGTCGCGCACGTCGACGGAAGGCGTGGTCGATGCCGAAGGATGGCTGCACACGGGCGACGTCGGCGAGCGTGACGCGGACGGGCGGCTGTACATCAAAGGACGCAAGAAGGAAATGATCGTCACGCCCGAAGGGTTGAACGTCTTTCCCGAGGACGTCGAGCGTGTGCTCAACGAGCAGCCGGGCGTTCGCGACTCGGCGGTCGTTGGTGTGACCGACGGCGGGCAGGAGCGTGTACACGCCGTGCTGATGGTCGAGGGCGGCACCGACGTCAATACCGTGATCCGCGACGCGAACGCGCGTCTGCAAGATCATCAGCGGATCCGGGGGGCGTCGGTCTGGCCCAGCAGCGAGCTGCCGCGCACCGAAGGGACGCGCAAGCTGCGGCGCGCCGCCATCCGTCAGTGGGTGGTCTCGGGCACACCGGCGGTCGAAGCGCCCGGCGACACCGTTGAGGCGCTCATCGCGCGATTCGCGCGCGGCCGCGACGTCAGCGGCGCGACGACGCTCGACGAGCTCGGCCTCAGTTCGCTGGAGCGGGTCGAGCTGATGGTGGCGCTCGAGGATCGCTTCCAGACGCGCGTCGACGAAGCGCGCTTCACGCAGGCGGCCAGCGTCGACGAGCTGAAGCGCCTCGTCGAGCAGGGGCCGACGGTCGAGGAACTGGGAGACGCGATCGAGTTCCCGACGTGGAACCGGTCCTGGCCAGTGCGGATCGTCCGCCGGCTGTCGCTCGCCACGTGGATCGTGCCGCTTGCGCGCGTCTTCGTCCGCCTCCGCGTCGACGGTCTTTCGCATCTGCAGGATCTCGACACTCCCGTTGTCTTCGCATCGAACCATCAGAGCCACATGGACGTGCCGGTGATCCTTGCGGCGCTGCCGGGGCGTTGGCGCGGGCGCGTGGCGCCGGCCATGCTGAAAGAGTTCTTCGAGGCGCACTTCCACCCGGCCGAACACACGTGGCGGCAGTGGTTCACGAGCTCGCTGAACTACTACCTGGCATGCTTCTACTTCAATACATTTCCAATCCCGCAGCGCGAGGTCGGTACGCGGCACACGTTGCGGTACATGGGCGACCTCGTCGGACGCGGCTTCTCGATCCTCATCTTCCCGGAAGGCGTGCGTTCGGAAACGGGCAACATCCGGCCATTCCGCGGCGGCATCGGCATGATCGCGTCCCGCCTCGACGTCCCGGTCGTGCCGGTCCGGATCGACGGCGTCGATCGAGTGTTACACCCGAGCTGGAAAATGGTACGACCCGGAAAAGTTCGGGTCGCCTTTGGCGCGCCGATGCGGCTGCGGGGCGACGACTATGCCGATCTTACGCGGCAGGTCGAGGAACGCGTGCGATCGCTTGCGCCAAACGACACGATCCGTTGAACTTGCACGTAAAGCGCCGCTGTGGCACACTGATTGCTTGACCGCGTGAAAGGATGACCTATTGAGCAAAGACGATCTGATCGACATGCAGGGGACCGTCGTCGCCGTGCATTCCGGCGGCCTGTACCGCATCCAGTGCGATGCGGGCCATGAAGTCCTCGCGCAGTTGAGCGGACGGATGCGTCGTTTCCGGATCAAGGTCGTCCCGGGCGATCGCGTGACCGTTGGCGTCTCCCCCTACGATCCGGTCCGCGGCATCATCACGTTCCGCGCGCGGTAGACAGACAAAGGAATCTTGAAACCCAGTTCCGCACATTCCCACAGCACACGTGATCCTCACCGCCGGCCTCTGCGGCGCCGGGGGGGACGACCGTCCGGACCGTCCGGACATGTGGTTCGGCGCGACGCGGCGAGGGAGCCGGCAGTACTTGCCTACGAGCCGTCGCCCTTCGACGGCGCGCCCATTGATTTCGACGCCCTCAGCCTCGATCTGCGGCTCCTGAGCGGCATTCACGATCTCGGCTGGCAGCAGACGCGTCCCGTGCAGAGCGGCGTCATCCCGCTCGCCCTGGCCGGCGCCGACGTGATCGCGTGCGCCGAGACGGGCACAGGCAAGACGGCCGCGTTCCTCGTGCCGATGCTGCAGCGATTCCTCAACGAGACGCCGCCGCAGCCGGGCACGCGCGCGCTCGTGATCGCCCCCACGCGCGAGTTGGCGGTGCAGATCGAAGATCAGGTGCAGGGGCTCACCTATCACACGACGATCTCGAGCGCCGCGGTCTTTGGCGGCGTACCGATGGATCCGCAGGAACGCGCGCTGCGCGCCGGCGTCGACATCGTGGTGGCGACGCCTGGGCGGCTCATGGACCACATGCGGCATGACGCTGCGAACTTCACCGCGCTGGAGATCCTGGTCCTGGACGAAGCGGACCGGATGCTCGACATGGGCTTCTGGCCCGACGTGCAGCGGATTCTCGCGGCGCTCCCGCCGAAGCGTCAGACGCTGCTGTTCTCCGCGACGATGCCCGCAGAAGTATTGAAGCTGACGCAGGAGTTCCTGCACGACCCGAAGTACGTGCAGGTGGGCCGGCGTGGCGGGCCCGCGCAAACGATCTCACATGCCATTCAGACCGTGTCGCGCGGCGAGAAAGCCGAGTGGCTGGCGCGTTGGCTGCGGCAGGAGGCGGAAGGCCCGGTGCTGATTTTCTGCCGCACGAAGATTGGCGCCGATCGACTGGCGTCGCGGCTGGTCGGGCTCGGTATCCGCGCGGCGGTGGTGCACGCCGACCGGTCGCAACAGCAGCGGTCGGCGGCGGTCGAAGGCTTTCGCTCGGGCACGTATCCGGTGCTGGTGGCGACCGACGTCGCCGCCCGGGGGCTCGATATCGACGGCATCGCCCACGTTGTGAACTACGAGGTGCCTGACACGCCGGAAACGTACGTGCACCGAGTTGGACGGACAGGTCGCGCCGAGACGACAGGCCGCGCGCTCACGCTCGTGGCACCTGAAGAGATTCGCGCGCTTCGCGCGCTGGAGAAAGCCGTTGGAGTACAACTTCAATAAGCCCGGATCCGGGGGAGATCCCGCATCGGGCACGACGGCAATAGCGAACACGCAATCCGATCGGATCCCGGATCCCGGATCGCGGACCCCGGTGTCCTCGGACCGTCCGGAATCGGCAGCGCTGGTACGCTTCCATTCCTGCCGGTGGATGCAGCCCGCCGAGAACGGCAACTCCGAATTCTGTACGCACCGCGAAGTGAAGCCGTACGCAGGAACGACTGGGTTCGACGCGGAGGCGTGGTGCCCGGAGTGCCAGTACTACAAGCTCCGCCGCACGCCGAAGAAGCGGAACCCGGAAGATAATTACACGTACTAGTCCGAGAATTCTTTCGCGAGATCAACCCACTCCCCTTTCGGCGCCAGTTGCTGGTACGTGCGCCAGTGCGCGCGAGCCTCGCGCGACTGACCGCTCTTCTCCAGCGTCACCGCCAGATAGAAGTGGGCGTCCGCGTACGCCGGGTTCAGCTTGAGGGCGTCGCGGTAGCATTGCTGCGCCTCGATGTAACGGCCGAGGTCGTGAAAAATGTTCCCCAGGTTGAAGTGCGCCTCGAAGACGTCGGGTTCGAGGCCGATGGCGCGTTCGTAGAGCGCCTGCGCCTCGGCGATCTCGTCGCGCGCGTAATGAATGTTCGCCAGGTTGATCAACGCGGGCACGAGATACGGATCGACCTCGAGCGCCCGGCGGTAGGCGATTGCGGCTTCGTCGAAATTGACCGGATCGCCGTTGTCGAGCGTGGAGGCCGCCGTGAAATACTGCTCCGCCGACGACTCCAACGGCACCGGCGCGGGATCCATCAGCGCCGCGAGCGGCGGGAGCTCGCGGCGCCTGAGCTTGAAGACCTTGGCGGGCTGGGCTTCGATCCGGAAGTCGAGGGTCAGCTGTCCGGATCGTGAGGCGAGCAGGTGCCGCAGCACGGCGCGGAACGTGGCGCCGTCGGCGAGCGCCTCGTCCGCCTGCCGCACGACCGCGACGTCGGCGAAAGAGTACGACTCTTCGTCGTTCCGGCCGCGCTCCGGGCGGATGAGGCCCCACTTCTGCATGTATCGAAGATGATCCTCGCGGACACGTGCGTAGCGCTCGAGCAGCTGACGTCGCGATGTACGGGCAGGCCCCGGGGTCGTCATCTGCGCGTTCAATATAAACCTAGTTGGTGGTTGGTGGTTGGTGGTTGGTAGCCTAACGTGATGTTGCTTGCGGCCGACGTCGGCGGCACCAAGACGCTCCTCGGTCTCTTCGAGCGCGGCGATCGCCGGCCTCGCGCCGTGCGCATCCTCAGCTATCCGACCGCGGCGTTCGACAGCTTTGCCGCGATTCTCGACGCCTTCGCGCGCGACCTGGCGCATCCGATCCGCGTCGACGCTGCGGTCGCCGGTGTGGCGGGGCCTGTCGTCGCCAGCCGCGCGCATCTCACCAACATCGTCTGGAATATTGGCGAAGCGGAGATCGCCGCGCACCTCGACACGCCGCGGGTCCGCCTCGTCAACGACCTGGAAGCACTCGCCAACGGCGTCGAGGTGCTCACGGCGGAGGAGCTGGCGGTGTTGCAGGCGGGTGTGCCGCGGAGCGACGGCAACGCGGTGGTGATCGCGGCCGGCACCGGGCTGGGCGAAGCGTACCTGCTTCGCGTCAATGGACGGCTGCAGCCGGTGCCGTCCGAAGGCGGCCATGCCGACTTCGCGCCACGGACTGACCGCGAGATCGAACTGCTGCGGATGGTCCGCGGCATCCGCGGCCGGGCCGAAGTGGAGCATGTGCTGAGCGGGCCCGGTTTGCTGACCCTGCACCGGTTCACGCATGCGGACCATCCATGCGGCGCCGTCAGCGACCTCACGCCCGAGGCCGGTCCAGCCGCGATCTCGCAGGCCGCCATGGCGGCGAGCTGCCCTGTCTGCGTCGAGGCGCTGGGGATGTTTGTGAGCATCTACGGCGCGGAGACCGGTAACCTCGCGCTGCGCGGAGTGGCGACGGCCGGTGTCTACGTCGGCGGCGGCATGGCGCCGAAGATCTTGCCGTTGCTCAGGGACGGTCGCTTTCTCGAGGCGTTTGGCGACAAGGGGGCGATGGCGCCGCTCGTCGCGCAAATGCCGGTCAAGGTGATTCTTAATTCAGAAGCCGGCTTGGTGGGTGCCGCTCTCTTCGCGCAAGAAATGCTCGACGACCGGTAATCCCGGCCTGTTGCCGGCGCCGTCGTTGGCGTACGTAGTGTCCGGCTTCAGCGACCTTGTTTCGCGGCGGACCTGTCCTCGGACGGCGTCCGGCTCCGCCCGGCGGGAAAGCGGCCCGCGCCCCGTACCCGTCCGCTCCAGCCGCGCGTAGTACCTGATCCGCACGCCTGCCGGCGTGGCATACACCGCTTCTGCCTATTCCAACTTTCTTGATCATCTGAGCTCCATTTGGATGTAGACCGCCCCTTGTCCGTCAGGTGCGATCCGCGCCCGGATCGCCAGCCGCCAAAACATCACGGGCCCAGTCCGCGCGCCTCCACTCTGGCGTCGGCGTTACGACGCCACTCCTCGGCACGAAGGGAGAACGCCCGACAAGCTTGTATTGATGCACGTACCGTCGGCAGTTCGGGTAAATGGCCGTCGCCCGCACCAGCGCCACGAACTGGCATTCCGGATACCCCTCCATGACATCGTGCTCGAACACGAGTTCAGCGACGCCTTCCACACGCATGCGACGCTGCCGCTCACAATCGACAAACAAGATGCCAACGCGACCTGTCTGGGTAACGTTGCCCATCGACAGGTACATGAGTGTCCGGCTAACTATTCAGCAGGAGCGCAGTCAGGCAATGACGCGAAAGCCTACCTGTTCATGCGTTCCAGCGCGCGGACACCGGAACGCATCGCGACGACACAAGTCACGACGCTTAGCACCATCGCAGTGGCAAAACTGGCGGCCATGAAGACCTCGCGCATGGCGGACAGACGGAACCCACGCAGACGGCTGAAGAGCCACAGCGAAGACGGCCAGCCGAGCAGGAGGATTGTGACGATGATGTAGAGCACGGCGAGAATCATGAACGCGACGCCGCCGTAGGAGCCGGCGGCCTGCGTCGCGTCCGCGCCGAAGCGTGGATACATCGCGCCCATGCCGACCGCGAGCCCCACCAGCGCGCACGTCATGAAGACGACCGCCAGCGCGGCGACGACCTTCAGGAACGGATCGACGCCCATCAGCTGGTTCGCAGCGATCGTCAGCCCCTCGGTGAACAGCAGCAGGGGGAAAAGGCCGGTCCAGAACTTCGACCAGAGAAACTCGCGGAACCGGACGGGCGAGGTGCGGATGATCCAGAACGCCGCGCCTTCACTCGAAACCGCCGGGAACACGAACCGCACGGCCACGGTCGCGAGCACGAAGCCGGCCATCCCAAGGTTCAGGAACGCGTAGACGTTCTTGAGGAACCCGCTCATGTACGGAATCCGCTCGAGATCCAGCGTGCGGAAGTTGTAGAGATAGAGCAGCACCAGCGCGAACAGCGGCAGCAGCTGCAGCCACTGGCTCACATCGCGCAGGAACACCTTGACGTCTTTGATGAGCAGCTGCCGCCGCACGATCGAGAGCGGCAGCGCGTACGCCACGCGATCGACGATCCGCAGCGCCGCGACGCGCGCTTTCGGCGACTCCTGCGACCGCGAGTACCCCGCGAAGTGCCACCGACGACCCGCGGCGCTCAGCACCACGACCCCCGCCAGCGCCGTCGTCCAGAGCGCAGCGCCGTGCAACAGGTCGAGGCCGCCTTGGAGCGCCGCAAAGAGCGATTCACCTGCCCAGAACGACGGCAGCAGCGGCGTGACCGGCGACTGGAGCGTCGCGAAGAAGTCGGCAACGTCGGGGAGCGACTCGACGCGCATCAGACGCTCCGGCTGAATGAAGCGGAGGATCAGCACGAGCGCGGCCGCGAACCCGAGGCCGACGATCATCAGCACGTCGCGCGCCCGGCGCGCAGGCAGGACGTTCACGAGCACGAGTGTCGCGCCCGTTCCCACCGCCACGGGAATCGTCGCAAACGGCGCCACGATCAGAATCGCGCTCGCGTAGTACGCGGGCGGTGCGCAGCGCGCCGCTCCGACGCCGAGCAGTACCGGCGTCAGGAACATGATCACCATCCACGACGCCTGTCCGAGCGTCCGCACGAACCGCGCCAGGAACAGTCGGCCGGCCGGAATCGGCGCCGTCAGCAGCAACCGCAGGTCGTCGGCGAGAAAGAACGTCGACAGCGCCGTGACCACGCCGCTGAACGCGAGAAAGGCGAGAAACGTCAGAAAGAGCCACGAGAGGCCCAGACGGAGCAGGTAGTCACCGAACTCCGCATACGACAGGAGCTGCCGCGTCACCCAGAACGCGCCCGCGAAGAGCGCCCCGCAGACGCCGACACCGATCGCACCGAAAAGGCCCGCGCGCAGCTCGTCGCCCTGTTCCCGCCGCCGCACGCGGTTGCGCGACGTCCAGACGAACGGGAGCAGCAGGAAGTGAAACGCGGCCTGCATCACACGGCCTCGTCGATCTCCTGAAGTCCGCTCCCGCCGGTCAGTTTCAGGAACACCGACGTGAAGTGCTCGTCGGCCCCACCCGCGAGACGCCGCACCTCGTCGACCGTTCCCTGCGCGATGATGCGGCCCCGGTTGATGATGCTGATGCGGTGACTCATCTCTTCGGCCACTTCCAGCGTGTGGGTGCTCATGAGAATGGCCACGCCCTGCTCGCTCATACGGCGGAACACCGCCTTGATGAGACGCGCCCCGCGAGGATCGAGTCCGACCATCGGCTCATCGACGACGACCGCGCGCGGGCGGTGCAGGAAGGCGGCGCTCATGACGAGCCGCTGCTTCATGCCGTGTGAGAAGCTCTCGACCAGCTCGTGTTCCCACCGGCGAAGCTCGAACAGATCCAGCATCTCGTGCACGCGCACGGTGATGCCCGTGCCGTCGATCCCATAGAGCCCGCCGTGAAATCGCAGGAACTCGCCGGCGGTCAGCTTTTCGTAAATGAACGGCCGATCGGGCACGAAGCCGAGCGACGCCTTCGCCGACTCCGCGTCAGCGGCGAGATCGTGCCCGTTGACGACGATGCGCCCGGCCGTCGGCTGCAGGAGCCCGGCAATCATCCGCAGGGTCGTTGTCTTCCCGGCGCCATTCGGCCCGAGAAAGCCATGGATCTCTCCCGGCGCCACCGCCAGCGACACGTCGTCGACCGCGGTGAACGCCCCGTAGCGCTTGGACGTCTGCTCGACGGCAATCATGGCTCGTCGCACCCGCAGACGCTGCGAGTCACCGAAGGGGCGGCGATCGACGCCAGCGTGGATCGCGCGCCCCCGACGAGCACCGGCGTGGCGCGCTCATCGAGGTCGAGCTCGAGCACCGTGATGCGCAGGCGCCCGATGAGCGGGACGATGGTGGCCTGCTGATCGAGGCCGCCGCGGACGAGGCGCAGATGCGTCGCGTCAGCCGGAAACTGGTTCAACGTCGGATCAACCGGGAGCCAGAGCCCGCGGCCGTTGCCCTCGTCGAGGTAGACCTCCGGCCACGCGTGATAGTAGAAGGCGCCTTGAGCGGCGCTGACGTAGACGAGGCCGACCGCGATGCGCGCGGGAATACCCGCCGCTCGCGCCATCGCCACATAGAGTGCCGTGTGCTCGTTGCAGTCCCCTACCTTCGTGCGCAACACCTCGAGCGCCGATGGCAGGCTCATTGTCAATTTCTTGTCCAGCAGCGCGTCGACATGCCGGGTCAGCCGCTCGGCGCGCGCGCGCGCGCCCACCACGCCCTGCAGCGCACGCGCGGTTTCCGCCACGATCTCAGGGGCGTCGCTCTCGATAAGCGGCTCTGCAGCCAGATACCGCGCCGCGTCCGCATCGGTCGGACCCGACGGCAACGCGCGCGCGTCGCGAATCTCGATGACGGTGCCGTCCGCGTCCTGGCCCACGCCATCGAGCTCGAGATCCGGCAGGTCGAGTCCTTCGAGACGGAGCCGCAGACGCCGGACCGCGCGCGGATCGTCGATCCGTTGCGACATGACCGGCACCACGGCCGACATGCGCAGCAGATCCCGCTGCACGTTGCCCGGGATGGCGAGTCCCTGCGCCTGCTCTGGCGTCTCCCGCATCGTCATGAGCCCGAGCGGGCTCTCCTCGCGGATCACCTCACCGGTGTCGGTCACCCAGGACGCGGTCTGCAGTCCGAGATACGCCATCTCGACACGGAACGCGGGCATACTCCCGTCGCGGGTGCGGACGATCTCGCGCTCGCGGACGCTGACCTCCACTAGCGCGTTCCTGCGCGTCGCCGGATCGAAGATCGACCACTGGTAATGCGCGCCGGCACTCAGGCCGCGGCTCGCGAGCATGCGAAACAGGTTCAGGCTGGTGGCCGGCAGCTCCTCCAGCGTCCGCTCTTCGGTACGTGTCGCGCCGGCGGCCGTAATGGCGAGGCGCAGGCGATACCCGACGCCGGCGGGCTCGACCGCACCACGCACCTCGACGGCGGCCCCGCTGCCCGGGTCCAGCGCGAAAGTGAACGACCGCAGCGCGAACGCGCTGTCGACGATGGCGACGGTGCGGATGGTCGTGATGGCGGAGGATCCAAGCAGCGTGACGAGGCGGGCGTCCTCCTGGAGTTCGAACCCCTCATCGGTGCGAATCGTCTGGCTGACGGTGAATCCGATCTTCTCGCCCCGGTAGTACACGCCGCGCCACGTGGCAGTCGGTCCGTAGCGCGCCAAGTCCGTCGCAAGATTGGCAGGCACCACCTGGAGGTAGCTGTGGTGCACGAGCACCACCATGCAACCGGCCCACGCGACGAGCACGACGACGGAGAGCGGGCGCGTCACGGAACGAGGAATTGGCCGGAAGAACCTCATCACAGGTGGCGATCTCGATCGTCTATCGGCCTGACGGACACCCCGCAGCAGTGCCCGCCGCACGGGCGAATGCCGATACAACCCGCACCGAATCAAGGGCTTACCTTGACTTGCCCGGAAGACGCGCGGTACGCTGTGGCGTCTTCGACGCCGTGCCAGCGCTGGTCCGAGGACACAGCGCGGCATGTGTTGGTTGCGGCTATGCCGCGCTGTGTCCTTGCAGATCACGCTCAACGGCGAACCATACGAGGTAGAGGGGCCGCTGTCGGTGGCTGACTTGCTGCGGACGCTGTCGATCGATCCGCGGCGTGTCGCTGTGGAACACAATTACGAGATCCTGCGGCGGCCGCTCTATGCCGACACGATCGTGCACGAGGGCGACCGCATCGAAATCGTCAACTTCGTAGGTGGTGGCTGACCATGATCGACACGCCATTCGTCATTGCCGGGCGCAGCTTTGGATCGCGGCTGATCGTCGGCACCGGCAAGTATCCGTCGCATCCGGTGATGGCGCAGGCGCATGCCGCCTCCGGCGCCGAGATGGTCACCGTGGCGGTGCGGCGCGTGAACATCTCCGACCGCTCGCGCGAGTCGCTCCTCGACTACATCGATACCGATCACATCTTCATCCTGCCGAACACGGCGGGCTGCTACACCGCCGACGAGGCGGTCCGAACGGCGCATCTCGCGCGCGAGGCGGGGCTGTCGAACTGGATCAAGCTCGAAGTGATCGGCGACGAGCGCACGCTCTTCCCCGACACCGAAGCGCTCGTCGTCGCCACCCGGCAGCTCGTGCGTGACGGCTTCGTCGTGCTGCCCTACACGAACGACGATCCGGTCGTCTGCCGCAAGCTGGAGGATGCGGGTGCGGCGGCGGTGATGCCGCTTGGCGCGCCCATCGGCTCGGGGCTCGGGATTCAAAACGCGAACAACCTGCGCATCATCCGCGAGTTCGCGCGCGTGCCGCTGATCGTCGATGCTGGCGTCGGCACCGCGTCGGACGCGGTCGTTGCGATGGAGCTCGGCGCCGACGGCGTGCTGATGAACACAGCGATCGCCGGCGCGCAGGATCCCGTCGCCATGGCGGAGGCGATGAAGCACGCGATTCTCGCGGGACGTCTGGCGTATCTTGCGGGGCGCATCCCGCGGAAACTGTACGCGACCGCCAGCAGCCCGGTGGAAGGCATGGTCGGCCGCTGAGCGATGGCCGATACGCTGTCGCCGCGTCCGGCGCCCATCCCTCCACCAGACCGCCACCAGATAGAACGCCTCAACGCGATTTACGACCTCTCCGCTTCGGACGGACCGCCCGGCTGGCTCGGCCGGCTCGGCGGCTGGACGCACTCCATCGTTCGCAAGCTGCTTGGTCGGCAGCGCGCGTTCAACGCGGTGCTCGTCGATCACATCAATCGAAATGCGCTCGTCGACATCGAGACGCATCACGCCATCGCTGGCACGATCGCTTGGGTCGAGGACGTGGTCCAGGCGGCGTTCGACGAGACGCGCCGGCATCAGGAGGCGCTCGCGGCCTGGGAGCGCCGCAGCAGCCAGGCGATGACGTCGATCACCGCGGCCCAGGACGAGCTGCGGACCTCAGTGGCCGTGTTGCAGCAGGCAACGCAGCACCTGAAACGCGAGGTGACGCGCCTGGTCGAGACCGGCGTTCCGGTGACCGCTGGGGGTCTCTCCACAGCCAGAGCCGACACGGGCGGATCGTTCGAGGCGCTCGACGGCGACACCTACGTCGGGTTCGAGGATCAATTTCGGGGGTCTCCGGACGAGATCCGCCGTCGCGTAGCCGACTACGTGCCAATCTTCGAAGGGACTGGCGACGTGCTCGACGTCGGCTGCGGCCGCGGGGAGTTCCTCGCCCTGCTGCGCGAACGAGGGATTCGCGCGCGCGGCGTCGATGTGAACGGAGCGATGGTGGATGTCTGCCGCGCGCAGGGGCTGGACGCCGAGCATGCCGATGCGCTCGCGTACGTGCGGCAGCAGTCCGACGGCTCGATCGGAGGCCTGTTCGCGGCGCAAGTCATCGAGCACCTGGAGCCGAGGTATCTCACCGCGCTCCTTGCCGCCGCGTTCGACAAGCTCCGGCCCGGCGCACCGATCGTGCTCGAAACGATCAACCCGGCATGCTGGTTCGCGTTCTTCGAAAGCTACATCCGCGACCTCACACACGTCCGACCCGTGCACCCGGAGACGCTTCAGTTCCTGCTCGTCGCCACCGGGTTCCAGCGCGTGGAGATCCGCTACCGATCGCCGTATCCGGACCACGAGAAGCTGCAGCCGCTCGCGCCGCACGCCTCGCTCGGCGACATCGTCGGCACGCTGAACGCCAACGCCGAACGTATCAACCGACTGCTGTTCACGTGGCTCGACTACGCAGCGGTGGGCCGACGGCCGTGACCGTACTCGGCGGCGCCGCGCGGCTGCTTGTCGGCGTCACTCTCGCGTGGTGGATCTGGGTGGCGGCGACGGCGCCGGAGATGCCTGCCCCCGCCGTGGTCTCGGGGGCTGTTGTCGCAGCCGCGACCGTCTGGTACCCGGGCGCCGGCCTGCTGATGGTGGCAGCGCTGACGCCTGCAGCCGCGCTCCTCGCGCAGCCACCCTCGCGCGCGGCGGAGCTTCTTGCGTGGGCGCTGCTGGCGGCCTGGCTCCTCTGCCTCTGGCGGCCGCTGGCGTCGCGCGAGTCATCCGGAACGGCATGGTCTCCGGCCGTCGCCGTTCCCGCACTTCTGTATGCAGCAACGCTGGCCGTCTCGTGGCTCGCGCTGACCATTGCGCGCGCGCCGGGAGTGCCACCGGCGGCGCTCCCGTGGTTCGTCTTGCACTCGGTTCCGCCAGACCATCTCCTCCTGTCCAGCCCGGAGCCGGAGACGTGGACCGCGCTGCAGAGCCTCACGGGCATCGCATTGCTCGTCGCGTCGATGGCGATCGTGCGCGACGACCCGCGGCTCCGCCGCGGCCTCGTGTGGACGCTCGTCGCCTCGCTGACGGTGCTCGCCGTCGTCACGCTCGTCGACATCGCGAGCCAGTGGGCAGCGCGCGGATACGAAGGCCCGTTCCTGCTGAGGTACGTGCGCGGAGAGCGGGTCAGCGTGCACCTCAGCGACCTCAATGCCGCCGGGTCGCTGTACGTGCTCGCCGGACTCACGGCGGCGGCCGCCGCACTCCTCGAACCCCGCCAACGCGCGGTCTGGTTGCCCGCGTTCGTGCCGATCGTGCCGGCACTCGGACTGACGGGGTCGCGAACATCAGTGCTCGCGGCCATCGGCGGGCTGCTCCTGCTCGTCGTCGCTCAGCGCCGGTGGCGCCTGACGCGTCGGCAGATCCGCATGTTGCTGGCGCTGGTCGGCCTGCTGATCGTGGTCGGCGTGGCCACGTTCGACTGGCAGCCCGACGTCCGCGGGAGCGCGGGACGTGCGGTCAGCCTCCGATCGCAGTTCCTGGAAACGACCGCCCGGATGTTCGCGTCGGCGCCGGTCTTCGGCGTCGGCGTCGGGCGCTACTTCGATCGCTCGGCCGCCTTCATGCCTGATGCGCTACGCGAGCTCTACGGCAACGAGAACGCGCACAACTACTTCGCCCAGCAGTTCGCGGAGCTCGGTCTCGTCGGCGGGCTGCTGTTCGCGTGGCTCGTCTGGGCGCTGGTCGCAGTCGGCTGGACCGCTGTCCGCGAAGAGGCCGAAGCCCCGTCCGCAGTGGTCGTCGGCCTCTTTGCCGGCGTCGGTGCGTATCTGCTGACGTGCGTCACCGGGCATCCACTGCTCGTGCCCGAAGCTGCGTTCCCCTTCTGGATCGCAGCCGGCGCGCTGGTCGCCACCGCCGGCAGCGCGCCCACTCGCACCCACCGGTACGTCGCGGCTGTGCTCATCGTCGGCGTGCTGCTCGTGTCAGGCGTCGCGCGGGCGGCGGCCTCGTACGCGAGCGTCACCCAGCCGCCGCCCGATTACGGTTTTCACGGCGTCGAGACGGCGCCCGACGGCACGACGTTCCGCTGGATGACGCGGCATGCCGTGACGTACGTCCCTGCCGGACCTGGTTTCGTCCGGCTGCGGCTGCAGGCGCCGCCTGACGTCGCGTCGTCACGTCCGCTCGTCGTCGAGACCGCGCTGGCCGGACGGATCGTCGACCGCCGCGAGCTGCCGCCACAGCGCTGGGTGACGTACGACCTTCCCGCCGCCGAACCTGTCGACGCGCCCTTTCGGCGCATCGACCTCAGGTCCAATCAGGTGTGGACGCAGGAAGTGAAGCTGGGACAACGGGCCGCCGCGCGGCCGATTGCCGCGATGGTCGGGGAAATCCGGTGGATTCCAGTGGAGGAAGTTGGGACGCGCTAATCTCGTGATCGCGCCCAGCCTGGACAAAAAACAAAAGCCACGGAGAGGCCCTCCCCGTGGCTACCGTCTACCGGCTACGAGCTACGGACGCGTCACAGCCGGAAAATGTGAGCCCCCTCGATCCCCTTGAGTGCGTTGCGCGTGTCGACGATCAGTGGGAAACGCGAGACGATCCCCTCGTAGTTGAACGCGCGATGGTTCGTGCAGATCACGGCACAGTCGATGCCGTCCGACTGTTCCTCGGGCGTCGAGCAGAGGTTCACGTCGCCGTGCTCCAGCTTCGGGACGTACGGGTCGGTGTAGGTGACGACGGCGCCGCGGCGGTGCAGCAGCTCGAGAATATCGAGCGCCGGCGACTCCCGCATGTCGCTGACGTCCTTCTTGTATGCCACGCCGAACAGGTGGACTCTCGACCCGTTGATCGCCTTTCTGACCGTGTTCAGCACTTCGCCGATACGCTCGACGACATATGTCGGCATCGAGCCGTTGACGTGCCCGGCGAGCTCGATGAACCGGCACTCGAAGCCGTTCTGCCGTGCCTTCCACGACAAGTAGTGCGGATCGATGGGAATGCAGTGGCCGCCGAGTCCGGGGCCAGGATAGAACGGCATGAAACCGAAGGGTTTCGTGCTCGCCGCATCGATCACTTCCCACACGTCGATGCCCATGCGGTGCGACATCAGGGCGAGCTCGTTGATGAGGCCGATATTCACCGCCCGAAACGTGTTCTCGAGCAGCTTCACCATTTCGGCCACGCGCGTCGAGCTGACCGGCACGACGGTTTCAATGATCGAGCCGTAGAGGGCGCACGCGAGCTCGGTGCTCTCACGATTGACGCCGCCTACGACCTTCGGAATCGACCGCGTCTTGAAAGTCGGATTACCCGGGTCGACGCGCTCGGGTGAAAAGGCCAGATGGAAGTCGACGCCGGCTCTGGGACCTCGCTCTTCGAGCGCGGGTTGTACCACTTCATCAGTGGTCCCTGGGTACGTCGTCGACTCGAGAATGACGAGCTGCCCAGGACGCAGATGCGCTTTTACTGCATCGACGGCCTGGACGACATACGACAGGTCCGGATCCTTGGTCTTCCGCAGCGGCGTGGGCACGCAGATGTCGATCGCATCCATCTCGCGAAGGTGCGACATGTCGGTCGTCGCCCGAAGCCGGCCGTCCCGCACCGAAGCGGCGATATCGTCGCTCCGCACGTCGAGGATGTAACTCCGTCCGGCGTTGATGTCGGCCACCTTCGCCGCATCGATGTCGAAGCCGACGACCTCGAACCCGCTCTTGGCGAACTCGGTGGCGAGCGGCAGGCCCACGTAGCCCAGGCCTATCACGCCGACGCGGGCAGATCGGTTGCGAATCTTGTCCTTCAACGTCATCATGCCTGCCTGTACTAGCGTACCGCCGCGGCGTCGACCGGCCGTCCGGCCAGCCGCGCCAGGTCGGCGTCGACCATCATGGCGACGAGGTGCTCGAAATCGATCTCGGGTTTCCACCCGAGCACCCGGCGCGCCTTGCCCGCGTCGCCCACGAGATGGTCGACCTCGGCGGGACGGAGAAACGCGGGGTCGACGCGCACGTACTTGTTCCAGTCGAGGCCGACGTAGGCGAATGCGTATTCGACGAGCTGGCGCACGGAATGCGGCACGCCGGTGGCGACGACGTAATCGTCGGCCTTGTCCTGTTGGAGCATCATCCACATCGCGCGCACGTAGTCGCCGGCGAAGCCCCAGTCGCGGCACGCGTCGAGGTTGCCGAGTCCGAGACGGTCGGTCAGCCCGAGCTTGATGCGCGCCACCCCGTCGCTCACCTTGCGGGTGACGAACTCGATGCCGCGACGCGGCGACTCGTGATTGAACAGAATGCCCGAGACGGCAAACAGTCCGTAGCTCTCGCGATAGTTGACCGTGATGTAGTGGCCGAACACCTTTGAGACGCCGTACGGACTGCGTGGGTAGAACGGCGTCAGCTCGGTCTGCGGCACCTCGCGGACACGGCCGTACATCTCGCTGGACGACGCCTGGTAGAGCCGTATCCCGGGATCGACTTGCCGGATCGCCTCGAGTACGCGGGTGACGCCCTGCGCGTTGAACTCGCCGGTCAGCATCGGCTGATCCCACGAGGCCGGCACGAACGACATCGCCGCGAGGTTGTAGAACTCGTGCGGCCGCACGTCCTGGACGACGCGCACGAGCGACAGCTGGTCGAGCAGATCCGCCGGCCGCAAGGTGATCCGATCGAGCAGGTGCTCGATCCGCCACAGGTTCGAGGCGCTGAGGCGCCGCACGATCCCGGTCACCTCGTATCCCTTCGCGAGCAGCAGTTCAGCCAGATAGGAGCCGTCCTGCCCGCTGATGCCGGCGATCACCGCGCGTTTAGCCATGAATTCTGTCCATTGTATCGTGACGCGCGCCGCTGGCCGGGGCTGCCAGCCATCGTCGCAGCGCGTCCTGCCATGTCGGCATCGAGAACCCCGCGGCGGACAGCTTGCGATTCGCGAGCGCGCAATACAGCGGGCGCCTCGCCTTCAGTCGCACTTGATCCAACGTGACGGGCTCGAGGTGCGGCGTAACGCCGAGGATACGGGACGCTTCCTCGGCCACCTCGTACCAGGTGGCGCAGCCGGAGTTCACGCAGTGATACACCCCGGGCCGAACTCCGCTCTCGACGAGATGGCGCGTCGCGCGCGCGATGTCAATCACATAGCTCGGCGACACGACGCGATCGGAGAATACCCGTACGGGGCGTCCCTGCTGCAACCCCTCGATGATTCCATCGAACGACCCGCGGCGTCCCGCCCATCCCGGCGGACTGCCGAACAGGCTCTCGACGCGCAGGACGAAGCCCCGTTCCGCATCGAGCGCGAACCAATCACCGAGCAGCTTGCTGACCGCATACGTGCTGGTTGGCGAGGGAGCCGCGTCCTCGTCGTACGGCTCCGAGGCGCGGCCGTCGAACACGAAGTCCGATCCGTAATGCACCAGCGTTGCGCCGGCGGCGTCGGCCGCGCGCGCCAGCGAGCGCACGGCAAACGCATTGACCGCGAGCGCGTCGAGCGGCCGATCCTCGGCCTCGTCCACCGCATTGAACGCCGCGCAGTTGATGACAACCGATGGCGCCGCCGCAGCGATCGCAGCGTGCACGGCCGCGGCATCGGTGACGTCGAGCGACGGGCGCGTATGCGCGACGACGTCGCGATCCGCGAACGCGTCGACGATGGCGGCGCCGAGCCGGCCGGCGGCGCCGACGACAAGCACCCGGTCAGCCATTTGGGATTTATGATTCGTAAAGCGATTTGAAATCACAAATCACCAATCGTCAATCACGAATGCGGGCAGCCCCATGGACGCGTCCCGCATAGACGCGGCGGTCATCGGCGCCGGCGTCGTGGGGCTCGCGGCGGCGCTGGCGATCGCGCGACGCGGCCGCAGCGTGTGTGTGCTCGAACGCGAGCCGCGGCCCGGCATGGCGACGAGCACGCACAACAGTCAGGTGATTCACGCAGGCATCTACTACCCGCCCGGCACGCTGAAGGCGCGCTCCTGCGTAGACGGCGCACGGATGCTGTACGAGTTCTGCGCGGCCCATGGCGTGCCGCACGCGCGATGCGGCAAGCTGATCGTCGCGCAGCACGACGACGACATCGCGGCGCTCGAGGCACTGCGCGCGCGTGGCGAGGCGAACGGCGTCGAGGGCCTGCGTCTCGTCGACCAGGCATTCATCCGGGCGCGCGAGCCGCATGTCCGGGCACGGGCGGCGCTCTATTCCCCGAACACCGGCATCATCGAAGCCGAAGCGCTCGTGCGGACGCTTGGGAAGCTGTGCGGCGCGCATGACGCCGCGGTCCTGCCCGGCATGCCGCTCGTCGGCGCGGAGGTCACCGCAGGCGCGCTGACCTTGCGGACGCCCGCTGAGACGATCGCCGCGCAGGCCGTTGTGAATGCGGCCGGGCTGTACGCCGACGAGGTATCGCGCCTGCTCGGCGGCGAGTCGTTTCGGATCTATCCCTGCCGCGGCGAGTATGCCGAGCTCGTCCCCTCCAAGCGCGGGCTCGTGAACGGACCCGTGTATCCCCTGCCACATACCTCCGGCCATTCGCTCGGCGTGCACCTCACCAAGACAACGCACGGCAACGTGACGCTCGGTCCCACGTTCCATTTTCAGGCGCCGAAGGACGACTACGAGGGGAACCGGCTGCCTGTCGACGCTTTCCTCGAAAGCGCGCGCGAACTGCTGCCGGAGCTGCGGCTGGAGGATCTGCGGCTGGGCGGAAGTGGCATCCGGCCGAAGTTGCACCCGCCCGAGCAGACGTTCGCGGATTTCCTGGTGTCGCGGGACCCGCGCTGCCCGCGCCTCGTCCAGGCAGCCGGCATCGAGTCGCCCGGCCTGACGGCGTGTTTGGCAATCGGCGAGACGGTGGCGGATCTGGTGGAGGAAACACTCTAGGCTTGGGGCGCTGGGCCTTGGCCGTAGGCGTTACCCGAAGCCCACGGCCCGACGCCTACGGCCGGTATTTCCGCAATCGCCACCAGCAGCGCGCCGCCAGCAGCGCCCGGGCCAGCACCCGTCGCGGCCGCGACCGGGCGGCCACGTGCGTGGCGTAGTAGAGATACGCGCTCTCGTGAAAGGCTTCGGTGGCGAGCGCGCGTGCGCTGCGGCTCGATTGGCCGACGCGGTGCACGGCCGTTGCGCCGGGGACGTACCGCACTTCGTAGCCCTGGTTCCGCAGCCGGCGGCACAGATCGGCGTCCTCCCAGTACAGGAAATAGCGCTCGTCGAACCCTTGCACGGCGCGCAGGGCGGCGCGGCGCGCCAGCATGCAGGCCCCCGACAGCCAGTCGACCTTCACGCTCGTCTTGCCCTTCCGCACCACCGCATCGCTGATCACATTGCGCCGCGACACGGGCAGTCCCGGCAGTGCGCGCCGGAGCAGCGTGGTCCGGCCGAAAAGTCCGGTGAACATGTCGGGATCGCCGCGCGCGTTGCCCTGTTCCTTGCCGTCGGGGTCGAGAATGCGGGGTCCCGTCATCGCACACGCATTCGACCGTTCCAGCTCGCGCCTGAGCGACGCGACGGCCCCGGGTTCCAGCCGACAATCCGGGTTCATGATCAGCACAAGCGCGCCCGAGGTCGCCGCCAGACCCTGATTGACCCCGCGCGCGAAGCCGACGTTCCGCTCGTTGCGCAGTAGCCGCACGCATGGACCGAACTGCGCCGCCAGATCAGGGCTCCCGTCGTTGGACGCGTTGTCGACGACCACCGCTTCCCAATCGACGGCGGAGAGCTCGTCGGCCAGCGACTGGAGCGCGCGCTGGAGCTCGGCGCCGGCGTTGTAGTTCACCACGATGGCGCTGATCTCGCACGTCCTCACCGAATCTCTCGCGCCAGACCGATATCGAAACGCTTCTCCCGCACTTTGACCGCGAGCCACCGCCGCTCGAGGTGCATCTCGATCGCTTGCGCGCCCACCGTCCGCGCACGTTGCACGGCCGCCCGCTTACGCCACATCCGCGGCAGACCGGCCAGCGCCGCCACCTTGGCCCTGAGGAACGTTCCGAGCAGGCCGCGCCGCGCGAAATGCGCGGCACCAGCCGCGTTGTAGAGCAGGTGCCCAGGCAGCGTCCGCACCAAGAGCGAGGCAGGCGTGTTCTTCAGGTACATCCATTCGAGATTGCGCTGTCCCTGAAAGACGGAAAACGCGGTCGCCCCACCACTCGTGCCGCTGCCATGGTGCCGCACGACGGCGTCGGCGACGTACCGGCAGCGGTAGCCGCGCAGCCGCGCGCGGTACGACAGATCGACGTCTTCATGCGAGAAAAAGAAGTCGTCGTCGAAGCCGCCCAGCTCGTCGAACACCGCTTTCGAAACGAGACAGGCACCACCGCAGACGGCGAACACTTCCTGCGACACACCGGCCAGATCGGACGGCGCACCGTGATGCCGTTTGAACGCGCCACCCCATCGGAAGAGGCCATCGCCGGCGCTGTCGACGATGGATGCATCGTGCATGTAGACGATGCGGGATGTCGCCAGCAGAAACCCCGCCGCCGGATCGATGCCACCGCGCAGGGCGCGGAGCCAGCCGGGGTCGGCGATCGTGTCGTTGTTGAGGAAGGCCACGAACCGGCCGCGCGCCTCGCGCGCGCCGGCGTTGTTGCCGCCGGTGAAGCCACGGTTCTCGGCCAGCGCCACGACGCGGACCTGTGGAAACCGATCGCGCACGAAATCGACAGTGCCGTCGGTTGATCCGTTGTCGACGAGAATCACCTCCGCGTCGATCCCCTGCTGCGCGGCCAGAGCCTCGAGACAGGACTCGAGATACTGCCGGCCGTTCCACGTGACGATGACGATGGAGACTTCAGGCGACACGGCGATAGACGTCGAGGGTCAGGCGGGCCGCACGGGCCCATGTGAACTGCGCCGCGCGGCGCAGACCGGCGTCGCGCAGTCGTGCGCGGCATCCGGCGTCGTGCGCGACGTCGACAATCGCCTGCGTCCACCGGTCGCGCGCATGGGGATCCAGCAGCAGCGCCGCATCCCCGACGACTTCGGGGATCGACGCCGCATCGGCCGCTACGACCGGCGCGCCGCTGGCCATGGCCTCGAGGAGGGGCAGCCCGAATCCCTCGTAGACGGACGGGTAGACGAACGCCGTCGCCTGCCGGTACATGGCGCGGAGCTGCCGGTCAGCGATCGACGTGACATGGACGACCGCATCGGGCGCCTCCGCCCGGTCGGCGGCGGCGCGCAGGCTGGCTGCCACGCCGCGATCGATGCCGACCAGCACGAGCGACAGGTTCGGCACATGTCGGCGCGCGGCAAGGGTGGCGTCGACGAGCATCATGAGATTGCGCCGTTCGTGCAGATCGCCAACGTGGAGCAGATACGGCGCGGCAACCCCCGCCGGCAGCGCTGCAGCCGGAGCGGTGACGTGGGCGTCGAAGGCCTCATCGACGCCCGGCGGGGCGACGGTGATGCGCTCGCGCGGGATGCGGTACGCGGTCGTGATCTCGGAGGCTGAAAACGCGGAGACGGTCAGGATGTGCGACGCCGCAAGCGCGCTGCACCGGTAAAAGGTGCGGCGCGCCCAGTCGCGCCGGTACGGATACCACTGTGGGTGCAGCTCGTAGCTGACGTCGTGAATCGTGAGAACGGTGGGCACCGGCGACCAGAACGGCGCGGTGTACGCCGGAGCGTGCACGACGTCGACGCCGGCGCGCCGCGCGGCGCGGGGAATGCCGACCAGCGTCCAGCCAAGGTTCGTAGGGGGGTGAGGCGGTTCGTCGACGTGGCCGGTGCCGGACGGCAGGGCGCTCGAGTTGCGCCCGCCAAGCGCGACCACGTCGAGCGGCTCACCCAGAGCGAGCAGGCCGCGTACGAGCCCGGCGGTATAGCGGCGGATACCCGGAGCGGGCGAGGCGAAGGCGCGGCCGTCGATGCCGATCCGGAGCTTTGCCTTCACAGGCCACAGAGACGCAGAGACACAGAGACCAATTCTATTTTTACTTCCTTGTCCTCTGTGCTTCTATGTCTCCGTGGGCCGTCGGGGCGAATTCCTACCGAATATCCATGTACAGCCGCCGGACCGGGCGATTCAGGCTGGCGCAGATCTCGCGGATGCGGTACTCGACATTGCCGTTGATGGAAGGACTGCTCAACACCACCTCGTCGATCGACAAGCGCTGCATCGTCGGCTCGAGATCGTCGAGGCTGCCACGCACCGGCACACCCATGATCCATCGGTGCGTCTTGGCAGGGTCGTCGTCGATGAAGACGATCGGGTTCATCCGCCACATCGGATTCGCGCGCATCTCGCGGACAAGCGTCTGCCCGAACGCGCCGGCACCGTACACCAGCACCCGGCGGTTGCGCTTGTGTCGCGTCACCGCCACCAGGTTCATCGTCTTGAAGGAGGCGCGCGTCGCGACGATAGCCGCCGCGAGCAGCAGCGCGTCGAGCACGAACACTGTGCGCGAGAAGCCAACGAGCCGGTACAGGTAGACGACCATCAGGACCGACAGCAGCGAGCCGAAGCCGATGCCCCGCAGCACGGCGGCGACGTCGCGCAATCCGAAGGTGGACCACGACCGCTGGTAGAGCCCTGACCCGTAGAGCGCCGCCAGCTTGCAGCCGAGCACGACTGGCAACGAGGCCGTGAAATACGGCAGGAACTTGTCGAGCGCCTCTCCTTCGAATCTGAGTCGGTACGCGAGGTAGTAACAGACGGTAATGAGCACTAGATCGAGCAGCACCTCGGCGGCGTGCCAGCGGAACGTCAGATCCCTGAGGAACGGCGCAAAGGACGACTTCTGCAGCGCGATGAAGTCCTCGGCGTTGTAGGCCGGCACGCGTGCCAGATAGATGCCGATGAGCGTGAGGACCACGCCGAACGCGGCCACGAGGGGCAGCATCGGCTCGACGCCACGTCCCTGAACGAGCACCCACGCGGTGGCGCCGCCGGCAATGCCGAGCAGGTAGAGGATGCGCACCGCGCTCCGCTCCGAAAAGCCCAGCGACACCAGCCGGTGCGACACGTGGTCGGCGCCGCCTTTGGTCGCCTTGCGCCCGGCGAGCCGGCGCAGTACCAGCACGAACCCGGTGTCGAAGAGCGGCACAATCAGGATCAACACGACGATGACGGAGGGACTGATGAATGCGAGCGGCGCGTTGTAGATCGGCACGAGCGACGCGGCGCCGAGGACCGCGCCGATGAAAAGGCTCCCGCAGTCGCCCATGAAGAGGCGGGCGCGGCTGCGGTTCCAGTACAGGAATCCCAGGAGCGCCCCGGCGAGCGCCGTGAGCAGCACCACAAGCGTTGGCCCGAGCGACGTCGCCAGCAGCGCCGCAAGGAACAGCGCCGCGATCAACCCGATGCCGGCGGCCAGCCCGTCCATGTTGTCGAGCAGGTTGAGCGCGTGACAAGTACCGGCGAACCAGATCGTCGCCACGAGGGTGTATCCCGAGGGGAGCGCGCCTTCCGGTCCTGCGAGCGCGAAGACGAGAAACGCGCCGATCGCAAGCGACGCGACGAGCTTGGCCACCGGCGACAGCTGCAGCCGATCGTCCAGGACGCCGACGACGAACATCGCGCCCGCCGCCAGCGGCACGGCCACCCACTGCTCCAGGGGAAGGATCAGATCGGAACGGAACAGGATCGCGGCGAAGCCGGTCAGCGTCGCGACGGCAATGCCGATGCCGCCCATCGTCGGCGTCGGCGTCGAATGCCAGCGGTCGGGGCGTGGCGGCACGACCGCGCCCTTCGCGGTCGCCAGCCGGCGCACGAGTGCACCGCCTGCCACGCTGCACGCGGTGGCCACGGCGAAAACGATCGCCAGAAACACCATCACGCTCTCAGCCGCGGGCTCCCGCGATTACGAACGGTCGTCTCTGCAGAATGCCCTCGCAGATTGTATCCAGTCCGCGGGACGCCCCGGGCAACAGCTCCTCCAGCCGCTCGAGCTGGAGCCGGTAGATGGGAAACCCGGCCTTCGGGTCGATGAACGGCAGCGGAATCATCCGATTGAAGAAGAAGTGATACGCGTAGCGGCGCGCGCGCGCCAGATCAACGCCCTCCACGCGACTGCGGAACGGCAATTCGGCCAGCAGCTTGAAATACTCCGCCGGCGTGCTGGCGTCGTGGGTCAGTCCCTTGTTGCGAATCCAGGCCTCCCCCGCCACGATGACGGGCAGCCCGACGCTCGTGAGCTCCACGCCCATCTTCGTACCGTAGATGATCGCCGCATTGCACAGCGACATCAGCGCGTAGGTGCTCATGTCACTGTCGGGCGGCACGACGATGATGTTCGACGCGAGCTCCGGCACACGCTTCCGCAGCTCCGGGAGTACCGGCTGCCGCGACGGCGGGAAGCCGCTGATCTCGGCGGGGTGCACACGAATGAGCAACTGGAGCTCCGGCCGGGTCGCGAAGTACTCGCACGTCTGCACCAGCCAGTCGAGCATGTTGGGAAACGCATTCGCCGGATAGTGCAACTGGGCGTCCCACGTCACGCTGGTCAGCAGCCCGATGACCGGCTTCGATCGATCCAGTCCGATCCGCCGCGCGATCTCCTCCGCGTCCTGACGCTGCGGCCGATGGAAGACGATCCAGTCGAACAGCCCGTCGCGCCGGCTCACGAGGTACTTCGTCAGCTCGCGGTCCTGCGCTGGCGTGAGCTCCAGCCCCTCCCAGTGGTCGCACGACTCCGTCATCAGCGTATGGTGGTACGTGTCGTCGTGGCTGAAGATGAAGCGCCGCTTGCGATAGGCGACGTTCCAGGTGACGACATGCACCCCTTCGCGGCGCGCCACCTCGCCGACGATGCCCCACGGCACGTAGATCCCGTGCGTGACGACGACGGTCGAGAAGTTGTGCGCGCGCAGCAGCCGGCGCAACGCGAACGCGGTGAGGAGCGCCGCCTCGAGGTAGCGGCGCACCACCGGCTCGGCGGCGGCCTCGTGGTCCAGTGACCCTGCCGCGAAGAATCGGAGCGCGCCGGCCCAGGCATGCTCGCCGATCGCCAACCCGTCGATCGTCAGTGTCCGGATCTCTTCGAACGGCACGGACCGAGCCAGGCGCCGCGTCTCGGCGCTGTCGTCCGGCGTCAGCCACTCCGAATAGCGGTGCACCGTGAGACCGAGCTGCTCGTACACGCGCGCCGCCGGCCAGGTGCAGTCGCGGCAGAGGTCGCGGCTCGGTCCGTGATCGACGAAACGGGAGACGTTCGGATAGAGCGACGCGTCGCACTCGGCGCAGGCAGTCATGGCGCCATCGCAGAGCAGCGCGTGGACCTCCGCGCCACGGAACGTGAGGGCCGCCGCGATCGTGCTCTCGAGCGTGATCGCATGTGCGTAGGAACCGATGGCCGTCGCCAGCAGCACGCGCGGGCCGCCCTGCGCGGCGGCCCGCGCCGACGGCCAGAGCGTCGGATTGGCCGACACGAGCGGACGCCAGTCGGGATACGCATCGAACCGGGCGTGATACCAGCGCCGCGCCAGACGCGTCGCTCTCCACACGCCGGGCAGCCTTCGAATGGCGTGCTTCATACTGCCAGGAGATCCAGGAACGCCTCAACCGACGGAAGCGCCTCGAACGAGCGCCACGGATGATACGCGCGGAGCTCATCGAGCGTATAGCCGCCGGTCGCTACCGCGATCGTTCGGGCCCCGATCGCCTCGCCGCACTCGATGTCGTGCGGCGTGTCGCCGATGACGAACACGCGATCGTCGGCGACGGGTGCGGCACGGCGCGCGAGCTCCAGCGCCCGCCCGGCAATCGCCGAGCGCGCGCTCGCGTCCTCGGCAAACGCGCCGTCGGGGAAAAAGTCCATCAGCCCGAAGTACGTCAGCTTAGCGGAAGCGCCGCCGCGCGTGTTGCCCGTGAGCAGGTACGAGCGCACGTCGTCGCGATCACGCAGGTGCTCCAGAATCTCGCGCACGTTCGGCAGGACGTAGCCGTCCCGCAGCGGCAGGCTCGAAGGCAGCAGCTCCTCGTACCGCTCCACGAGCTTACGAACCAGCGTCTCGTCGGGCTCGAGCCCCAAGAGCTCGAATGTCTTCACCGCTATCTGATAGTCGGTCAGCCCCGCCGTGCGGATGGTCACCTTGAGGTCGAAGTCGCGGCCGGTCAGCTCCTTCACCGAGTCGTTCCACGCGAACATGCCGGCCCGGCGTGTCGTAATGAGCGTGCCATCGATATCCCAAAAGAGCACCGTCATACGAGCTGCCGCTCCGCCGCCGCACGGAACGCGTGGACGAGCGAGGCGACGTCAAGGCCATGGTGCGCCAGCACCTCGTCGTTGGTGCCGCACTCGGGCAGGCACGTGACGCCAATCTGCGTGACCGCAGGCATTGGCTCACGTGCGAGCCGCGCGATCGCCGCCGCAATCATCTCGCCCTGCCCCCCGCGCACGTAGTGGTTGTCCAGCGTCACCGCCGCCCGGCGCCGGCCGATGACACCCGCGAGCCACGCCGCATCAATCCGATTGAGCCACGGCAGATTCACGAGACGGGTCGTTACGCCCGTGGTCTGCTGCAGCTCCTCGGCCGCGTGCCACGCGTTCGACAGCAGCCACGGTCCGTACCCGAAGACCACGAGATCGTCACCCTCGCGAACGACCCACCCGGTGCCGGCTCTGAGCGGCTGCGCGTCGGGATAACGGAACGGGACCGGCCATTTGACCGACACGAGCCGCAGATACGCGCTTTCGTTCGCCACGTTGACCAGATAGTCGACGAGGGCGTGGACCTCGGCCTCGAGCGCCGGTTCGGCCATCAGCAGCTGCGGCACCGACGCCAGCGCGGCGATGTCGCGCACCGACTGATGCGAATGGCCTGGTCCCCCCGGCAGCAGTCCGGCGAGCGATCCGACGTAGATCACCTTCGACCCCTCGCTGCACTGGTTGTAGATCTGCTCGTTCGGCCGCGCCGCGAGGAAGCAGGCGAACGAGTGCGCGATGGGGAGCACGCCGCGGCGCGCCATCCCGCACGCCATCGACACCATGTCTTGCTCGGCAATCCCGCACTCGACGAACCGATCCGCGTACTTCTGGGCAAAGGGCACGAGGCCACAGTCCTTGACGAGATCCGCGTCGAGCACCATCAGCCGCGGATGCCGATCGCCCTGGTGCACGAGCGCGTCTCGATAGGCGGCGATGAGATTTTCCGTCACGCGCGGCTCGCGGCGGGCGGGACGCTGGTCGGTGCGCGTGGCCAACGCGCCGAGCCCCGCGTCGGTGAACAGCTGCGCGGCGCGGGCGAGCAATTCCCGCGAGCCGCGGGCGTATTCATCCTCCGTGGGCGCGCCCGAGTGATAGGCGTAGAGCTCGCCCGCCTTGAGCGCCGGCCCCTCCATGAACGAAACGCCCTTTCCCTTGATCGTGTCCGCCACAATGGCCTTCGGTCGATCGGAGAGGCGATCGAGACTGCGGAAGGTCGTCTCGAGCGCGCGCATGTCGTGGCCGTCGCAGCGGCTCACGTGCCAACCGAACGCCCGAAGCTTGGCCTCGACGTCGCCGAGGTCGCTCACCTGCGCCACCCAGGTGTCGGACTGAATCTTGTTGTGGTCGATGATGACGACGATCTCGCCGAGACCGACACGCGCGGCGGAGCCGAGCGACTCCCAGAACTGCCCTTCCTGCAGCTCGCCATCGCCGGTCAGCACGAAGATGCGCCGCTGGCGGCCCGCCAGCCGATTGGCGAGCGCCATCCCCTTCGCTTTCGATACGCCCATGCCGAGCGAGCCGGTGTTGGCCTGGATGTACGGCGTCTCGACGTGTGGATGCCCCGGCAGCCCGTGGAGCCGGCGCAAGGCGTCGCCCTGCTCTTCCGGCAGCAGCCCGAGACCGATCAGCACGGCGTACAGCCCGGGCGCGTCGTGTCCCTTCGACGAGAAGAAGATGTCGCACGCGTCGGGACCCCTGTCGAGGTCGCGAATCTCGCTCAGGAACAGCCAGCTCATGACGTCGAGCGAGCTGAAGCTCGTGCCGATGTGCCCCGACCACGCGCGCGCGATCATGTAGAGGACGTTGACGCGCGCCAGCGCTGCGAAGGTGGCGGCCGTCTCCGGCGCCGGCAGCCTCGCGTCGAGCAGCCGCCGGAACTCCGAGACCGGAATGCGGACGAGCTCGTCGCTTGTTACCTGATCGAGTTGCTGTTCGCCCATGCGGCCTCGTAGGGAGCCTGCGGTACCGACGGTAGCGCGGCCTCGCCGTCGACGATCAGGCGCTCGGCCACGAGCCAGTCGTGCCGGTCGTTGATGTCCAAGCCCTCGTACCCTTCAGTGAAGAACGGCGCCAACACGTTGCCGGCAATCGTGCGGCCGTCGAAGACGACGCGCGTCCACGCGATCTCGAGCGAGGCGTTCTGCACGTAGACCGGCGGCAGCGCCTGATACGGCGTGCTGTGCCAGGGTTGTCCTGGCGGCGCACCCGGCAGGAGCGGCGTCATCCGATCACCCTCGACAACCCACATCTTGCCCGGATGCTCACTGCACTTCTCTACCGCGCGCAGCGAGTCGATGCCGTCGTGCGCGAGGAAGCCGGCCCACGCCCGCTGGATGGTCGCCGCGGTGCGAAACGGGCTCGTCGGGCGCAGCAGGCTGAAGCAGTCCCAGGTACGGCCGCGCCGCCGCAGCTCGGTGAGTGTGTACTCGAGCCACTCGATGTCGGGCGACGTGTCGCCTGCAAACGCCGCCGGCCGCAGAAACGGGACCTCCGCGCCATAATGCCGCGCCATCGCCGCGGTCTCTTCCGAGTCGGTCGACACGATCACCGACTCGAACACGCCGCTCGCCAGGGCCGGCGCGATCGTGTACGCGATCACCGGATGATCCCCCAGCCGCCGCACGTTCTTGCCTGGAACCCGCTTGGACCCGTGGCGCGCGGGGATCAAAGCAACGGCCGTCCTGCGTTCCATGTTCTGGGTTCTGGGCAGAACAGGAGCGTCAGACACCATTCGGATTGTGATTGATGTACACGGTCTTCAGATCGGAGTAGACATCGAGCGCCTGCGTCCCAGCCTCACGCCAGCCGTTGCCCGACTGCCTCAGTCCGCCGAACGGCATGTGCGGCTCGCTGCCGTAGGTGCCGCCGTTGACGACGGCGACCCCCGCCTGAATCCGGCCGACGAACGTCATCGCCCGGTGGAGGTTCTGCGTGTGAATCGACGCCGTCAACCCGAAGGGCGAGTCGTTGGCGATCGCAATCGCGTCCTCGAAATCCCTGACGCGATACAGACACGTAATCGGCCCGAACAGCTCCGTGCGCGAGATCTCGTCGTTCGGACCGACGCGCTCGATGATCGTTGGCGCCACGAAGAAGCCGCCGTCGTACGGCGCGCCGGTCAGCCGGTGGCCACCGGTCAGGACCGTCGCCCCTGCTGCCTTCGCCTGCTCGACCGACGCGAGCATCGACGTCATCTGCCCTTGGTTGATCACCGGTCCATAGTCGTCGCCATCGCCCGTGCCAACCTTCAGCTTCCGAGCGGCGTCGACAAACATTTGTGTGAACCGGTCGTACACCGTATCGAATACGAGAATCCGGCTGCCAGCGGCGCAGCGCTGCCCGGCATTGCTGAATGCGGAACCAATCGCCCACGTCACGGCGTTCTGCAAATCGGCGTCATCGCAGACGATGAGCGGGTTCTTGCCGCCAAGCTCCAGACACGTTTTTGCGAGACGGCGGCCCGCGGTCTCGGCAATCCAGCGGCCGACCTCGCACGATCCGGTGAAGCTGATGACCGCGACGTCAGAATGCTCGACGAGCGGCGCCCCCGCCTCCTCGCCGAACCCGTGTAGCGTCGTATACACGCCGTCCGGCACGCCCGCCTCACGCGCGAGCACGCCGAACGCCCATGCCGACAACGGTGTATCTTCCGCTGCCTTGAGAATCGCGGCGTTCCCGCACAGAAGTGCCGGGAACGCCTTCCACGCGACGTTGGCGATTGGCGTATTGGCGGCGATGATGAGGCCCGCGACGCCCAGCGGCTGCCGGACGACCAACGCCGCCTTGTTCGGCACCGCGCTCGTCGTCGTCTGGCCGTAGAACCGGCGCCCCTCGCCCGCCACGAAGAAACCCATCTCGATGGCGGCGTCGGTTTCGCCGAGCGCGTCCTTGCGGGACTTCCCAGTTTCTCTCGCGACGAGGTCGGCGATAGCCGTCCTGTGCTCCCGCATCAGGATCGCGATCTGCCGGAGGATCTCGCCGCGCTTGACGACGGTTGCCGCGGCCCAGGAGGGCTGCGCCGCTTTCGCCGTTTCCACCGCCGCGCGGACCTCAGCCGCGGTCGACCGCGCGACCTGACAGAGGGTACGCCCGCTGGTGGGATCGACCTTGGCGAATGTGCGCCCGTCGGCCGGAAGGGCGTCGCGGCCGCCGATCTGATTCGGTACGACCGCCGGCACGGCGCCGAGGTCTCGCACTGACGACTGAGAAGCAAGCGATACCGTCATGATGGAGGTCCGTACATGATACTGGCGGCCACGGGCCTGCGCACCGATGCGCGGAGCGCGAGGGCGGGGCCGCCACGAGTGTTCCGGTCAGGCGTACTCCGGGTGCGCCGCCCCCTTGCTCCGCCACTTCATGCGCTGCGGCGCGGGCAAGGACTTGATCAGAGCCGACAGCGCCTCGTTGAGCGGCGCGACGTAGAACTGATACGAGAAGCGTTCGAGGTCCGGGGGCGAGTCGGCGGGGATGTCGGCGCCGTGCGCCCCGCGGGAGTTCAGGAAGACGAGCATCGAATTCGGCCGGTACGGCACGACCTTGACGAGCTCACACCGGCCGCCCGCCTGCGCCGGATAGTAGGTCTGCTTGTAATCCGCTTCGCTATCGCCGTGGACGCGGAAAATCTGCGTTCCGTACGCCTCGCTGTCGCCGTCGCGCGCGAGGTACATCAGGCACGTCAGCATCGATCGCTTCGGGTCGCGATGCGGGTCGAGGTGATACCCGGGCCGGCGCAGCATCAGCCGGCCGCTGGACGCTGCCTGCGGCAGCGCGTTCGCGCGGCCGACGAACTCGGAGCCGAACATGCTGACGAAGTGCGCCTGCAGTGGCTCATGAAACTTCTCGAGCACCGCCGGCCGGATCATCGTCCGCGCGATCACGTCGTCGAAGTAGCCCCAGACCTTCGCCGTCAGCGCCGGCCCGTACTCCATGGGAAACGTCAGGTTTTGCTTGATGCGATCCTGGTCGTCGAAGAACTCGGCGGGCGGAATCGCGCGCAGCAGCAGATCGTAGACGTCGTCGGGCAGCAGCCGCTCGACAACGACGTGCTCGTACGGATCGGTGACGAGCGGTGCCGCTGCGATCGCGCGCCTGAGGTGCTCCCCGATGCGCCGGTCGTCGAGCAGCGTCGGCAGGGACGCGATCTCCGGCTGCTGAGTCCGGTTGAGCACGTCGACGAACTTGATCTGCATCGACGTGCGATCGGCGCGGCGCGCGACCGCGGCCGACGCCCGATGCGCCTCCTCGAGCCGCTCGACGCGCTCGCCGAGCCGAGCGAGCTCGCGCTGCATCGCGCGATTGCCTTTCACGACCTCGATGAGGCTCTGCACCACCCACCGCGCTTTCGCGAGCATGGTGGTTACCAGGCCGTGAAACCGCCGTCGACGCGGAGCTCGTGTCCGGTCACGTACGCCGATGCGGACGACGCGAGAAAGACGAGGGGGCCCTTCAGATCGTCAGGCTGTGCTAGGCGACCGAGCGGCACGCGCCCGGCGTACTTCGACCGGAACTGATCGTCCTGGCCGCCCAGCACACCGCCGGGCGACAGCGTATTCACGCGGACACCCGTCACTCCCCACAGCGTGGCGAAGTACTTGGTCATGTTGACGATGGCTGCCTTCGAGGCGCCGTATGCGGGCGACTTCAGGAACGGGACATTGCCGGGGAGATGGTCGTAGAAGCGCTGATCTGGCGATACCGAGGCGTACAGCGAACCGATGTTGATGATCGAACCGCCGCGGCGCGCCGCCATCCGGCCGCCGACCACCTGCGTCACCTGAAACGTGCCGAGCAAGTTGACCTCGACCATGCGGCGGAACTCATCGAGCGGCAGGTCTTCGATGGGCGCGCGGTGACCACTCACATCGGGCGGCTGATCGATGCCGGCGTTGTTGACGAGCACGTTCGGCTCGCCAAGCACCGTGATGACCTGCTCAACGGCAGTCTCGATCGAGGGCCGATTGGTAATGTCACACTCGAACCGGCGCAGGCGATCGCCCGAGCGGTCCGCCAGCGCCTTGTAGGCGGCGGAGACCGGCGCGCCGGCGAGCTCCAGGGCCGCCACCCGAGCGCCGGCATCGACAAGAGCCTCGGCCCACACCGGCCCAGCTTGCCGCAGGCACCGGTGACGATCGCAGCCTGATTGTCGAGGCGGAAGAGCGAACCGCTCACGAGCGCGCGAGCTCGGGGTTCGGCTCGCTGAGCACTTCAAACGACAGGAAGTCGTCCTCGTAGAGCGCCCTCAGCGTCATGCGGCCGAGCACCTTGTCGAGCTCGTAGGGCGGAATGCCTCCACCGGGAGACTTCATGACGATGTCAGCGGGTCCGAGCACGTGCCCCGGAGGAAGATTGCGGGCCACGACGAGGCTCTTGCCCATCTTGACGATCGGCGCCTTTTCGCTCTCGTGAATCTTCTTCGCGCCGTCGCCGAGCGCCCGGTAGGTACGCTCGAGGTCGCGAACCATTTTGCGCAGTCCAACGGGCTCGAGGGAAAACGCGTGGTCAGTGCCCTTCATCGCGCGGTTGAGCGTGAAGTGCTTCTCGACGATGCGTGCCCCGAGCACGTAGGCAGCCACGGGCATCGCGATGCCGTTGTCGTGGCCCGAATAGCCAATCACCGCGCCCGCGAACCGCTCGCGGTACTGCTCGACGACACGGAGATCGAGCTCTTCGAAAGCGGCCGGGTACCCAGCGGTGCACTGCAGAATCGCCAGCTGCGGGTTCATCGGCATGATCGTGTCATACGCGCGCTGCACGTCGTCGACGAGCGCTCCACCCGTCGACAGGATGACCGGCTTGCCGGCGCGGGCCACGTGCTTGAGAAGCGGCGTGCTCTTGAGATCGCCGGACGCGATCTTGTACGCCGGCACGTCGAGCCTCGTCAGGAAGTCGGCGCTCGAGATGTCGAAGGCGGTGGCGAAGAAGTCGATGTCGAGCTCCCGAGCGTACTGCTGCAGCTCCTGGTACTCTTTGACCCCGAACTCGAGGAACTCCCGGTGCTCGCCGTAGGTGGCGCCAAAGCTGTTCTCGTTGTCGTACGGCTTGTTGAACGCCGCGCGTGTGTAGAGACCCCGGTTGTCTCGCTTCTGCAGCTTGACCGCATGCGCGCCGGCCAGCTTCGCCTCGTGGAACAGCTCGCGCGCCTTCTGGACGCTTCCCTGATGGTTGTGGCCGATCTCCGCGATGACATAGCACGCGGTGTGGTCGCCGATCTCGTGTCGCCCGATTCTGATCGTTCCTGCCACGTTCGCTCCTACAACTGGACGACCGACCGCAGCTGCGCGACCAGCTGATCCCATCCATAGTGGCTGTGTGCGATCTCGCGCGCGGCCAGCCCGATTCGGCGCGTCTGGTCGAGATCCGGCAGGCGATCGCACCGGTTAATGTCAACGACGTTGGCCATGTGGACGAGGCCGGCCGGCGAATGCTCGTCGAGATTCGTGACGACGGCGCAGCCGCACTCCATCGCCGCGTTCACGGTCGTGTTGTTCGCGCGCAGCCCCTTTTCGAAGAACGCCGCGACGAACGTGCAATCCACGAGCTGGTTGTAGACCGCCGTGTCCGACAGATACCCCAGGAAGTAGACGTGGCGATCGAAGATCGACTCCAGCTCCTCGAAGCGGTCGACGAACGAGCCGTCGAGGCTCGTGTTCTCGTGCAGCGCCGTCGAGACGTACACCGAATAACTCCGTCCCGTGGCCTCGAGCAAGTCGCGCAGGCGGCGGTACAGCGGCACGCGGATCTTGTGCGCCATCCCAAACGTGAAGACCGACAGCTCGGTGCGCTGGAACCGCTTCGGACCGAGAATCGTACCGGGACAGAACATCTCCTGGAGATCGGGACGGGCAGAACGGAGCGAGCGGGCGAGCTCGGCATTCCCCACGCAGACGCGCGCGGCCGTCGCGAGCAGCCGCTGCTCGATCGGCGTCCCGTCGAAGGCGTGCAGAAACAGCTCGAACCGGCCCTCCTGCGCGCGACCCCAGGCGTCGAGGTCGGCCGCATCGCCATCGGTGAACTCCGAGAGCTTGATCGAGAGCAGCGGACGCGCGTAGTCAACGAGCGCGCGTCCGCGGATGCCGACCACCGGCAACCCGAGATGGCGCGCGAGGATCATGTTGAACTTCGCGATCCCGCACGTCCACGGGTTCAAGTGGTACCCGGCGATACAGTCAATCATCAGGCCTCGTGGGACGAGCGGCCTATTCTACCGCACGTGAATCTCGTGCCACCGGACCGTCGGCGCACTCTCCGCTCAGGCGCCCCAGCGGCCATCAATCCGTTCGAGCGCTCGCAGGTCGAGCGAGGCGAACTCCGCCGCGCCGACGTGCGCACCCGCCTGACGCGCGATCATCAGGTGCGGCCGCAGCAGCGCGTCGTCCGCGTACACCGCTACCGTAGGCACATCCATGAAGGGCGCGAGCCACGCGAGCCCGCCGCAGGTCCCCATGAAATACCGGGCGTGGGCGACGATCGCCGACTGCACACCCAGGTTGCCGCGCGGAGTCATCCACGCCCGTGCGCTCTGGACGCCCGGAATATCGTCGAAGGCGTAATCGCGGTGATCGTCGATCGTCACACCCGTCTCGAGTACGACAACCGGGATTCGCGCGGCCACATCCCGCACCAGCTTTCGAAGCGCCTCGCGCGTGTGCGCCACATCGGGGGTGGCTGTGCCGCTGTAGAACTTCACGGCCGCGTACTCGGACGGGAGCCCCGGCAGCGAGGGCCGCGGGGGCTTCGCCAACCGCATGAAGTCGGCGCGTGTGAAGAGGAAATCGAGCGCCAGATTCCCCTGCCACACGTCGCGGAAGAGCCGGAACAGCAGCGACGGATGCAGCACTGCCGCGCCGTGCGATCCGAGGCGCTGCAACAGCCACTCGTCGAGCTCGCCTCGGCGGGACTGCTTCCGGCCGCCGCCCTCGTCCTGTGTCTGGCGCGCTTCGTTGCGCGCAGCCAGCTCGCCAGGCGACAGCAGATCGAACAGGTCGACGTAGCGGGCGCCGATGTCCGCGTACCACTGCTCGACACCGCCCCGGGACACGATCGTCAGGCGATCCGGCGCGACCCGATACCGGTCCTGCACCCAGCGAAGGAACGGCAGCCAATAGAGCGCCTCATAGCCGACCTCGCCGAGCCACGGCCCCGCGACGATCGGTCCGCGTCCCGCAACGGCCCTGGCGATCTCGCGCTCGACCGCGTGCGCCGCATCGAGAATCGTGCGTTGCTGCTCCGCACGCGCCCGGCGACGGGAGCTTCGGACGAATGACTTGCGGAGGCCGACCAGGCGGACCGCTGCCTTCCGGCCCAGGTTCACGACCGCCGTGGCGAAGTCAGGCACTCAGGCTGGGGCTGCCGCAGGGACGCCGGTGCGGATGATGTCGGCGACGATCTCGATCTGGCGTTGCGTCAGTTCGGGGAACACCGGGAGCGAGAGCACCTCGCCAGCCAGCCGTTCGGCGACGGGAAAGTCGCCTTCGGTGTAGCCAAGGTCGCGGTAGGCCGGCTGGAGGTGCAGCGGGAGCGGATAGTGGACGCCAGTCTCCACACCGGCGTCGGCGAGCCGCGCACGGACGACGTCGCGATGGGGCACACGCACGACGTACGCGTGATAGACATGGCGGACGCCCTCGCGGGCCCGCGGCACGGTCGCTGTCGTGTCCTGCAGGCACCGCGCGTAGGAGGCCGCATGCGCACGGCGCGCATCGGTCCACGCGTCAAGATGCCGCAGCTTGACTTCGAGAATCGCGCCCTGAATGGCATCCATCCGGTAATTGAAGCCGCGTACCGCATGCGTATAGCGCGCCGTCTCGCCCCAGCTGCGCAGCCGCCGGATGCGATCTGCCAAGGCCGGATCGCGCGCGACCACCGCGCCGCCTTCGCCGCACGCACTCAGGTTCTTGGTTGGATAGAAGCTGAAGCAGCCGAGCGTCCCGAGCGATCCACATCGGCGGCCACGATACTGGGCGCCGTGCGCCTGACAGGCATCCTCGATGACCGTTAGACCGTGCTGCGTGGCGATTGCCAGGATCGCATCCATATCGGCCGGCTGGCCGTAGAGATGGACCGGCACGACGGCCTTCGTGCGCGGCGTGATCGCTGCCTCGAGCTGCGCCGGGTCCATCGTGTAGTAGGTGTCCTCGACGTCGACGAACACCGGTCTGGCGCCGGCGTACTCGATGGCGGCGACGGTTGCCACGAAGGTGAACGGCACCGTGATCACTTCGTCGCCGGGTTTCACGTCGACTGCCGACAACGCCAGGTGCAGCGCGCTCGTGCCGCTGTTGACCCCGACTGCATCGCTCGCGCCGCAATACGCCGCGAACGCCTGCTCGAAGCGCGACACCGCAGGACCGAGGGCGTACTGCCCCTCGTCCAGCACCCGCAGCACGGCCGCGTCGATCTCCGGCTTGATCGACCGGTACTGCGCCGTGAGATCGATCAGCGGAATGCGGGTCACGCCTTCTCCAGCACGAGCACCCGCCCCTTGCGCCCCCAGTCCATTCGGGCCTCCAGATCCGGCCGCGAGCGGCAGCCTTCGAGGACAAAGAGGAGACGCAGCAGGTCCTTGTTGAGCAACGTGATGTGCGTCGGGTCGACGTCGAACTGCGTGGTGAAATCGAGCAGGCTCATCGGCTGCGGATGGAAGCGCGTCGTGACGTAGATGAACTTCGACGTCATGCGCGTCATGTTCGCAACCGCCCGCCGCACCTGCAGGACGGTCAGGTGCTCGAGCACTTCTCGGCAGATGACCAGATCGTACGCGTTGGCCGGCTTCAGCGCCGGATCGGTCACGTGTCCGATGGTGATGCGGTCACGCACGGCCGGTGTTGCCAGCTGCAGGCTGCTCTCCGCAAAGTCGATCCCGTCGACGTCGACGCCAATCTCCCAGAGCAGGTGCATCAGCGCACCAGGCCCGCAGCCGAGATCGAGCGCTTTCTTCGGCTGGAACACCTCTTTGATCAGAAAGGGATTCCTTGCTTCGATCTGCCGCCGCGTCTCGAGCGAGTAGTTGTTCCCTTCCGCGCGCCAGTCGCCTGTGAAGTACTCGGAGTCGTAATGCCCCGATCCCACCGCCTTCTGCTCGTGCACGCGCGCTTCGAATTCCTGAATAGTCATTTCTGTCCGACCTGATTCTGCTGCAGCGCAAACTGCTCGAGGATCCGGCTGGAGGAGTCGAGCACCGTATCCAGATAGACGATCTCGACGCTGTGCTCGCGACAGATCGCGACCTGCTCGGGCGGCAGCCGACCATCCCAGTCCTTCCCCTTCACGTAGTAGCGGGGCCGAAGCTGACGCAGGACCGTTTCCGTGTCGTACGGGTTGATGTGCGTGTAGGCAATGTATCGAATGGCGTCGACGATCGCCGCACGCTGGTCTTCGGGCAGGAGCGGGGGATGCTTCGTCCGCACGTACCGGTCCGACGCGATGTTGCACAAGAGGGGCACGCCGAGCGTCGCCGCCGCGCGGAAGTATTCGATGTGACCGCGGTGCAGCGGATCGAACGCGCCATCCACCATCGCGACGCGGCCCCAATACGCCGTGAGCGCCTCGAACTCGACGATCACGACCGCACCAGCAGCCCCTTCTCGCTCAGTTCGTCGAGCGCGCGGTCGAAGAAGTCCTCGGCGACGTCGGGGGTCGTGTGTGCCCACTCGATCAGTTCGGCGAACCCCTGGTCAAGCGGCACCCGCGGCCGGAACCCCAGCGTCGTCGTCGCGCGCGTGATGTCGGCCGTGTTGTGCCGGATGTCGAACCGACGCCCGGTCTCAGTGACGAGCGGCTCGATGTCCGACTTCACGAGGCTTTTCAGCAGACGGGCGATCTCGAGGATCTGCACCTCCTGGCCGGAGCCGATGTTCACCGGCAGGAAGTCGGCCCCATCGTTCTCGAGCATCAGCACGAGACAGTCGACCACGTCGTGGATCGAGACGAAATCGCGGAGCTGCCCGCCGTCCTCGAACACGACCGGCTGCTTGCCGTTCAGCAGCCGGCTCAGCCAGATGGCCGCAACGCCCGCGTACGGGTTGCTCAGGCTCTGGCGCGGGCCGTAGACGTTGAAGAATCGCGGGGCGACGGCGGGGATCCCGTACGTCTTCCCGATCAGCAGCACCATCTCCTCCTGGTGGTACTTCGTCATCGAGTAGATGTTGTCGCGGTACAGCGGCTTGTCCTCGGGCGTCGGAATCGAGAGGACGTGCGCGCGGCACACGGGGCAGCGCTGCTCCCAGTCGCGCGCCGCCAGCTGCGACTCGGGTCGAATCGGCGGCGCGATGACACCATGGGCCTCGCAGCGGTACGCGCCCTCGCCGTACACGCCAATCGACGACGCCACGATGACCTTTCGGACGTGGTGCTTCGCGTTGACGAGGATGTCGAGCAGGAGCGCCGTGCCGCGGGTGTTGACGTCGACGTAGCGATCGATCTGATACATGCTCTGGCCGACGCTCACCGCCGCGCCGAAATGCACCACCGCATCGGCCGCCAGCACGAGCGGCTCGAACATCGCGCGGTCGCGCACGTCGCCGCGAACGTACTCCGCTCCCGGGTTGGCGTACGACGGCCACGCGCCAGATCGATGAACCTGCGGCTCGAGGTTATCAAGCACCGTGACGCGGTACTCGCGCGCCACCAGGGCATCGACGAGGTGCGATCCGATATAGCCGGCGCCGCCGGTGACCAGAAGTGTCCGAATGCTCATCTGTGCTCCTCTGACCCCGTCGGATAGACGTGCAACAGATTGCGCGCGCCGATTGACGCAAACGCCGACTGCGCCATTTGGAGGTGCGATCGGGCGAAGCCGTCGGCATCGCCGTAGTACGACGTCGACGCCACGCCGTAGAACGGGGCGAGGTAGGCGAAGCCGCCGTAGGTGCCCACGAACGCGTCGGCGTGGGCCACGATCGCGCTCTGGACGTGCAGGTTCTCGGACGGCGCGGCTGCGCGGACGACGTCTATCGCGTCGGCCGACGGCACCGCGCCGTGATCGTCGATGGCTACGCCGACGGAGAGGGACACGACCGGTCCGTCGTGGGCCAGTCGTGCCAGCGCCTGTCGCACGAACGCGCGGTTCTCGTCGGTCGGCGGAAAGCAGTCGTTGAAGTAGAACTTCGCCGCGACATACCGCGTCGGCAGCGTCAGGCCATCAGGCAGTGGCGGCCGGTCGAGACGCCGGTAGATCGTGTGGCGGTGGATCCAGCTCTCATCGAGGTGACGCCACCAGAACGGGTTCATCAGCTCGTACATCATCGACGGATGCAAAATTCCCGTGCCGGGCATGGCGTCGGCCAGCACGCGCTCTACGATCAGTTGCTCGCGCGCGGTCATCCGCGTCTGCTTCTGCTCGCCGATCTCGCCCACATGCTGCTGATGCCAGCGCCGGAACACGTCGGGCGAGACGTAGTCGAACACGTCGTGGTAGCGGCCCGCGGCAGGCGCGTACCAAGACGCGGTCCCGCCGCGTGATACGACCGTGAGGCGATCCGGCGCAACATGGAACGCCGACGCGAACCAGCGGACGAACGGCGCCCAGTAGAGGAGCTCGAAACCCACCTCCCCCAGCCAGGGGCCGGCAAGAATCGGGCGCCCACTCGAGGTGAGCGCCGCCAGCCGACGCCGGATCTGCGCGCCGCGAAACCGCCCGACGGGAGCAGCCGCGCGACGCCGCACCACCCGCGGCACGAGTTGACGAATCGACGCCGGCACGTCAGCGACCCGCCAGGGCGCGCTCCGCGGCAGCCCAGTCCGCAACGCTATCGATCGAGAGCGACTCGCCCGCGTCGAGCACGAGCGGCCGGCAGTCGTCGCCATACATGCTCCCGAAGCGCCGGAGCGTCGTCGTCCGGAACGCATAGACGGTTCCGTCACGGACGTACGCAGGACGCGCGTCCTGGCGGCGCGTGACGCGCACGCCCTCAGGCAGGAACGGACGCAGTCGTCCGTCCTCCACGCGCATCACATAATCGGGCGACAGGTGCTGCGGCACAGCGACGACGGTCACGACCGAGTCGGCACCAGTCTGATAAAGCTGCTCCACGGCGGCACGAATGTGCGCTGGCTTCCGCAGCGGCGACGTCGGCTGCAGCAGGACGACCATTTCTGGCTCCCATCCCTGGCGGCGCAGCTCGTCGAGCGCGTGCTCGACGACCGGCAGCATCGGCGTTTCGTCGTGCGCGAGGGCGGCCGGCCGTATGAACGGCACGTCGAGGCCGACGCGCCGGCCGCACTCGGCGATCTCCTCTGAATCGGTCGACAGCACGACGCGATGCAGCACGCCGGATTCACGCGCGGCCCGGGCCGTATACTCGAGGAGCGGCCGGCCGGCCAGCAGGCGCGTGTTCTTGCCTGGTACACCTTTCGAGCCGGCGCGCGCGGGCACGAGCCCCAGGACGCGCCCCATTACAATCGAATCAGCGTCTGTATGGTCCACACGACCCGCGAGCGTTCGCGGCGCGAGCTGTCACAGGTCACGCTGGTGGCTATCGACGGCACGACGAATCCGGTCGCGACGGAAGCGTCCCTCGCTCGTGCCGCCGCGGAGCTGACGTTTGCAAGAGTGGTGCTCTTCGCGCCTGTACGCCCCAACGCGACGCCGAAACTGTACGACCGGTGCGAATGGATCGAAATCCCGCCGAAGTCGTTGAAGGAGTACAACCAGTTCTGTCTGGCCGAGCTCTATCGCTACATCCAGACGTCGCACTGCCTGACCATTCAGTCCGACAGCTACATTGCCAACGCCGGGGCGTGGGAGGACGGCTGGCTGCAGTACGACTACATCGGCGCTCCGTGGCCTCCCGGGCATTCGGGCACCGACTATCGCGTCGGCAACAGCGGGTTCTGCTTGCGCTCGCGAACGCTGCTCGAGACGACCTCGGCGCTTCCGAACGACTCGTACGTCTGGCGCGGCAAGGTGAAGCCCAGTTGCCGGGATGACGTGATTACGTGCGTGATGTATCGGCCGCACCTCGAACGCCTGGGACTCCGGTTCGCTCCGGTCGACGTGGCGGCGAGATTCGCGTTCGAGAACCCCATCCCAGAAGCGCCCACACTGGATGGCCAGTTCGGCGTTCATGAGTATCGCCGGCGCAAGCGATCCTAGCGACTCGTGTTCTGCACCTGGCGCACTTCGCGGAGCAGGTCGCGCACCGCGGCTGCGTCGGGTACGGCGTCGTGGTCCGGTGCGCCCGGGCGGCAGACATAGCCGACGTGTAGACGATCCACCGCGTAATCCGACCGGAGGACCTCGAACCCCGCCCGCCGCAGATACATCGACATTGTCGACTCGGTGAGGTAGTACGGATGGTCGATCTTGACAGCGTCCTCGATAGACCAGTTCCGCAGGTACGCGGCACGAAAGTCGACGATGTCGATGAACAGCACCCCCTGTGGCGCGATCACGTCGCGGATCCGCGTGAGCGTGCCGGCCACGTCGAGCAGGTGATCGACGGTCTGACAGACGATGACGCTATCGAACGTCCGACCGCCGAAATCGTGCTCCTCGATGAGCGCGGTAATCGTCTCCAGGCCGAGGCGGCGCGCCTCGGCGACCTCGAGTGGAGACGGGTCGATCACCGTGGCCGTCAGGCCACACTCGCGCGCGAGATGGGCCGCGATGACCCCGGTCGATCCGCCGATGTCCAGCAGCGTCTTGATGCGTGGCGACATGAACGTGCGCAGAAACTCCGCACGTTCGGCCGCGTAGACGCGCTGCTCGTCCTGAATGGTGCGCGCGTCGATCAGCCGCCCGTGAAAGGCGCTGACAAGAGGCCGGTACACCGACCGATAGAACTGGCCGTAGGCCTCAGCCGTCAGGCGCGGATTGAGGAACACGAGGCCGCACCGCTCGCATGCGTGCGCCTCCGCCGGATACCCATACCGGTCCCGATGCGCGAGGACGACGAAGCGGCTCGCGCCGCAGAGGTTGCAGCGCGTCACGGCGTCTTTGGGCTGCGCCTCGAAGTCGTACCCCAGGGCGGCAATGCGCGCGCTGCGGTCCGCAGGGGTGGTCGCAACCATCAGTACGTGAGGGTTTTCTGGATTGTGAGCTCGGCCGACGCGAGACACGACGCAATGCGCGCTCCGGCACGGCCGTCGCCGTACAGCGAGTCACTCGGCAGCCGCCCTCTGCGTGCGTGTTCCCGGACCGCTTCCGCAATGGCAGCACGGTCGTGGCCGACATCGATCACGTTCCGGCCGCGCTCGCGTTTGTCCTGACGGGATCCGATGTTGACCGCCGGCACGCCGAGGAACGAGCACTCGCGGATTGCGACGCTCGAATTGCCGACGATCGCCGTCGCGCCGCAGAGCAGGCGCAGAAAGTCCTCAGGAAACATGTTCCGGAAGAAGTGGAAATTATTGCTTCGCTCCTTCTCGCGGAAGACGCGGATCCCCTTCGACGTGCCGTCGGACCCAGCGTCGACGTTCGGCCAGAACCAGAGCACCGGCAGGCTCAGGTCCTTGACCGCGTAGAGCGTCTCCTCCACCTGCTTGCGGGCTTCCTCGTATTCGGTCGTCACCGGGTGCTGCAGCACGACGAGGTAGCCCTTCGAGACATCTTCGCGGGGCCCGACGCCGCCGTATTTCGTGAACGGATCGAAGTCGAGCGCCGGGCTGGCTGCCACGGCGGCGGCGATGTCAATCGACGGACATCCGGTCAGAACGACCGTGTCTTCGGGCTCGCCGAGCCGGATCACGCGTTCGCGCGCCGCTTGCGTGGCCACCAGGTGCAGATTGGACAGCTTCGTCACCGCATGGCGCACTTTCTCGTCGACCGACCCCGTGAGTTCGCCGCCCTGCACGTGTACGACCGGGATGTTCATGTACGACGCCGCCACGGCGGTCGCGAGCGTTTCGTAGCGATCTGCGATCGTGACGACTGCGTCCGGCTTCAGGTTGTCGAAGACGGTGGCGAGCTCGGACAACCCGATGCCCGTCGACTTGGCCGACGTCACCAGGTTTTCGCCCTCGAGCACCATGTAGACGCGATGCCTGATGTATGGGTCGAATCCGTCGTGTTCGATTGCTTGGACGGCATTGCCGTACCGCTCGAGGAGTGCCGAGGCGGCGACGACGAGTTGCAGCTCGAGCTCACCATGATCGGCAATCGCGCGCAGAGCGGAGCGGATGCGGGAGTAGCTCGGACGGGCGGTGACGACGACGCAGATTTTGCGGCTCACGAAAGCTAAAGCCCTTCGATGTCTTCGGCCACGAGCAGCTGATCGGCCTCGACGGCACGGCACAGACGCCGGCCGATCACCTCCTCGAGCCGGTCGGGCGACAGCCCCGTGCCGGGCTTCTTGATGGCGACGTGACCGCGGGTGAGGACTGTGCCAGCGGCCAGCGCCTGGCGCGCCACCAGACTGCGCGTGAAGATCTGCCGGAGCGGGGCCGTCTCGCGCGCCATCGCGTCTTTGTCGACCGGATTCGCGCGCATCCGTTCGATGAAGCGCACGCCGTCCACCAGCTGCCGCAGCTCCGCCGTGGTCACCGAAGCCACGACGTCTGGGCCGAACATCTCGCGCGAGAGCGCGACGTGCACCTCCAGCATATCGATGCCGATGGCTGCGGCTGCCAGTCCGGCATAAATCGTCGCCGAGTGGTCCGACAGGCCGACCCAACATTCGTACCGATCGCGGTACTCCGGAATCAGGTTCAGGCCGACCCGCTCCGGCGGACAGGGGTACGCCGTCGTGCACTGAAAGACGCCGACCGGCACGCCCCTCGATTTCACCCGCGCAACGGCGGCGTCGACTTCAGCGACCGGGCTCAGGCCCGTTGAGAGCAGCACGGGAACGCCGGTCCGCAGCACGCGGTCGAGGAGCAGCGCGTTCGATGTCTCGCCCGAAGGAACCTTCCAGATCGGCTGGCCGACGCGCTCGAGCATCTCGACCGCCTCGATCGAAAAGGGGGACGAGATGAACACCACGTTCCGCTCCAGGCAATGCTCGGCCAGCCCGCGCCATTGTTCCTCGGTGAACTCCATCCGTTGCCAGTACTCGTAGCGCGACGCGTCTTGCTGGGTGAAGCGAACGCGGAATGGCTCCGACGGCGTGCTTTCGGCTGCGGCGATGTGCGTCTGGAACTTCACGGCGTCGGCGCCCGCAGCGGCGATGGCGTCGATGAATGCGTGGGCAAGGCCGAGGCTGCCATCGTGCGAGAGTGCCACCTCGCCGATGACGAAGCACCGCCCCTGCCCGAGCTGTGCCAGTGCTGTGTGCGAAGCGGTCATGCGTTCGCCAGGGATCGGAACTTCTGCGGGTTCCAGTAGATGCGCTCGACGAGCGGGAGCCGTCCGGCCAGCACGAGAGCGTACACCAGCGGTCGCAGGAGGAACACCCCCGCGGGCGCGCGGCGGCGGCGCGCTGCCGGCGCCGAAGCGAGCCGCTCGATGGTTTCGACGAACGCGGGCGTTGCCGGCACCGCGAGACCGCGCGGGCGGATGAAGCGCTCGACGAACGGCGCGTTCGGTTGTGGCCGCTCGCCGCGGGCGAACGCCGCGAGCTGCCGCACGTGCTCGTCGAGCGTGCGCGCCGCGTTCAGAAAGCCGTTGCCGATCGTCAGCAGATAGTGGAAGTGGAAGGTTCCCTCCTGGTTGTCGCGGAACTCGGGCAGCAGAATCGTGTAGACGGGGCGGTCGACGATCGCGGCCTCGACCAGGGCGCTCGTGTTGAGGCCGATGACTGCCGCGCTGTAGTAGAGCGAGTCGAAGTAATCGGCGCGGCTCTCTTCATCGATCGGATTCGATCCCCAGACGGCCGCGCCGTCGATCCTTCGTTCCGGCCACTCGTCGAGGCGCTGCGGGTGCGGCCGCACGAGGATGTTCGTTCCGGCCAACGCGGGGTGGGCAGAGGCGCGGACGGCGCGCACCCAGTCACGGACAAACGCTGCCTCCGGCGGACTCCCGCGGAAGAGCGCCGAGCACACATAGAGGATGTACGGGCCCCCATCGGGCAGTCCCGCCCGGCGGCAGAACGACACACGGTCGCGCGACGGCTGCCGGTCGAACCACCGGTCGAAGCACTGCGCGCCGGTCACGTGCACACGGTCCGACGGGATGCCGTGAAAGCGCGCCGCCTCCTCACGCTGGATCTCGTTCCACACGATGAGCGAGTCGGGCCGCACGCGGATGAGGGCCTTGCTCGACAGATGATCCCAGCTCCAGACGCACAGCGCGGTCTTGACGCCCAGCCGGCGCGCTACGCGCAGGTAGTCGAGCTGCGGCGATCCGAGCTCGATGAGCGGTGTCACCAGCAGCAGATCGGGCTGCTCGGCGCGAATGAACTCTTCCACGCCGCGATGGCACGGCACCGCTTCTTCGAGCCGCTCGAGCAGCCACATGACCAGCGCCCGATACCGCAGCCGCGCCAGTGCGAGGACGAACGCCGGCGTCCGGGCGTACGCGCGCTCGCGCAGCTTGGGCATCGTGTCGTAGCGCGGATCGGAATACCGCAGGTAATCGAGGCCAAGCCGCAGCGCGCGCGACAGCCGTGTGTATCGGCCGAAATCCCTGATCGGCGTATAACCAACGGTCACGGCTGCATAGCGCTCGGCAAGTCGATCGACCAGCTCCCGACCTCCACGCGTCTCTTCCCGATCCGCTGCCAGGTGCACGGTGTGGCCCTGGTCGGCGAGTGCCGCGATCACGGAATCGAAGTTCCGGAAATACGTGAAGTGCCGCGCGATGAACAGGACCTTCACGGATGCGCGCCGGCGCGGAGGTTCGCCAGCAGATTCCCGGCACCGACAGGATCGAGCGCGCGCAAATCGGCAACGGAAAAACGGCCGGCGCCGAGCTTGTGATAGGCCCGCATCGCCACTGCGATATGCGCATGGAGCCATTGCGGGTCGACAAACATCGCCGATGTGTCGACGCCGAGCCGCGGCGCCAGCCAAGCGAGGCTGCCGCAGGTGCCGATGAACGCTCGGGCGCCCGCCACGATCTGCGTCTGGACGCCGAGATTCGTCTGCGGCGTCATCCAGGAGCGGGCGCTGATGACGGTGGCCCCCCCGAACGTGTAGTCGGCGTGATCGTCTTCGAGCACGAGACCCGTGTCGAGGAGGACGACCGGCAGCTGCTCGGCCAGGGCCGCAATCAGGGCGTGAAGCACGGCGCGGACCTGCGGCGTGTCGGGCAGGGAGCGCGCCCCGTAGAACTTCACCGCGACGTACTCGCGCGGCAAGAGCGCCGGATCGATGAGCGCCGGCCCGCCGTGCGCGGTGAACCGCGTGTGAGCGTCCATGAACCCCATCGCGCGCTGCCCGGACCAGTACAAGGTGAACAAGCGGTACATCAGCCCGGGATGGATGACGTCGAATTCGTCGGTGCCCAGCCTCCGCGCCAGGCTGTGGAGGATGTCGCGATCGAGAGCCGACGGCTCGTAATGCTTGGTGATGCCCCGATCCGCGTTCCGGCGGGCGAATTCGGCGGGATCCAGGTCGTCCCAGATCTCGACGTAACGCGACGCGAGCCCCTGGTACCAGCTCGCGACGCCGCCTCGTGATACCGCCACCATGCGGTCCTCGTTCAGTCGGAAGGCCGTTTTCACCCAGTGGAGGAACGGAATCCAGTACAGGGTCTCGAAGCCGACCTCGGAAATCCACGGCCCGGCCACGAGCAGCCGTCCGCGTCCGACGAGCATCTCGAGCTCTCGCTCGATCTCCCATTCGGTGCGGTAGAACTGCCACTGTTCGTCCAGCTGCCGCTTCCGCCGCCTGAACGTGCGCACCGGCCGGCGCGCGCGCCTGAAAAACCGCTTCATCACGTTCACGACATCGTCGCGGGCGTGCTCGCCGGCGCGCCGGACCGCATGACGCGTGTCATTCACCCCCTCTCGTCCCGCCTTGCCCACCGATCGCCATCGGCCAGCGAGACGCCGGAGTTGTCTGCGCACCACGTTGCCCGCGGCCATGAGCCACCCGGTCACCGGCGGACGCTCTCCATGAACGCGGACGCGGCGCCGGCGAACCCGAACCCGAGCTTCACGACGTCGACGGCGCGCACGTCGAGCTCGATGAACGGCGCACACTGGAGCCCTTGGAAGACGCGCTTGGCCACTTCGAGGTGATCGAAGCGAAAGCCGGTCGCGCGGGAATAGAACGCCACCGTGCCGGTTCCAACAAGCGGCGCGAGGTAGGAGAAGCCGCCGTAGGTCCCGACGAACGCCTCGGCGTGTCGGATGACCTGCGTCTGCACGGCAAGGTTATCGCTCGGCCGCATCAGGTGTGCGATCGTATGGATCCGACCCCGAAGCTCCGGCGGGAAGTCGTCGTGGTCGTCGTAACGATCGGCGGTGTTGAGCAGCACGATATCGATCTGCTGCGCCAGGTCTGCAAGGAACGCCGCAGCGAACGCCCGATTCTCCTTCGTGTCGGGGAGGGCGGCATTGCCATAGAACTTTGCCGCGACGTACCGCTCGGGCAACTGCGCCCGCTCGGCAAATGGCCCCATCGGCGGCAGCGGCGCATACTGCGTGAAGGTCTCGACGATCGTCACCGGCGCACGCTGGAACCAGAAGTGCTCGAATAACCCGTACATCTCCGACGGGTGCAAGAGCTCGGCGCCGCGCAGCTTCCGCGCCTCCGTGACCTTGGCGATGATCTGCCGGTCGAACTTCGACACGCCGAGGTGCTTCAGCCGGCCATGCTGCGATGCAATCCGCTCCTCGTTCCGGCGACGGAACTCCTCTGGCGTGTAGTACGACAGCACGTCCTCGTAGTTCGGCGTGAGATGCGCGTACCACGGCGCGGCGCCGCCGCGTGACACGACGACGAGCCGGTCTGGATCGAGCCGGCCGTACGTCTTGGCCCAGGCGAGAAAGGGAATCCAGTACAGGAGCTCGAAGCCCGTCTCCGAGAGCCACGGGCCGACGATGATCGGCCGGTCGCTGCGGCCGAGCAGCGTGATCAGCTCGCGAACTTCGAGCGCCTCTGGTGCGTCCCATCCCCACGACCGCTTCGCGGGGTCGCGATACCGGCCGGGCTTCGGTGTGAGTGCGGACGGCGGTGGGGGCGTCACCACACGGGGGCGCTTTGACCGGAGCTGCTCGACGGCGAACTTCTTCAGGTCGACCAGCACCCGCCGCTTCCATGTCTTGTAGTCCTTCCGGATGCGGTTCCGCACGCGCTTGCGCCAGAGCTGGAGCCGCGTATGGAGCGCCACGAACGCCACCGCCAGACGCAGCGGAATGCGCACGAGCGACGTCCCGGCAGCCGTCCGCTCAGGCGGCGGCGCCGGCGCCGCCACGATCCGCTCGAGCGCGTCGACGAATCGCGGCGTCGCGGGGACGTCAGCGCCGAACGGCCGCACGAAGCTGTCGGCGAATCGGCGCGAGGCAGGATCGAAGAGACCGTCAGGCCCGGCAGCGCCGACGGCATCCGCGAGCAGCCGCACGTGCTCGTCGAACGACCGCGCCACGTGCAGGAGCCCGCCTTCGATGAGGTAGCGGAAATGAATCGTGCCTTCCTGATTGGCCTCCGAGATCTCGGGCAGCAACACGGTGTGCACCGGTCGCCCTACCACCGACGCCTCGACGAACGCGCTCGTCGTCAACCCGACGACGGCGGCGCTGTAGTACATCGAGTCGAAGTAGTCGTCCTTGGCCTCGGCATCGACGGGATGGGCACCCCAGAACGCCACGTCCTTGTAGCCGGTCAAGTCGATCACCTGCCATTCCTTCAGGCGGGCCGGATGTGGCCGTATCAGGATGCCGACGTCCTTCAGCCGCGGGTCGTCGCTTGCCCGCAGCGCATCGATCCATTCGAGAACGAACGGCGGCTCATCGACCGTGTGGCGGAAGAGGGACGAGCACACATAAAGGACGAACGGCCGATTCGGCCGCAGCCCGACACGCTCGCAGAACGCCTCCCGGCTGCGCGTCGGGCGGCGCCCCCACCACTGGTCGTAGCACTGCGCACCGGTGACGACGACGCGCTCGGCAGGAACGCCGTGCATCTCGATCGCCTCGGTCCGCTGCACCGCGTTCCAGACGAGCAGCGCGTCTGGCACGAGACGGAGGAGCGACTTGCTCGACAGATGATCCCAGCTGCAGACCGGAAGCACCGTGCGGAGCCCGAGCGCCTTCGCCACGCGCAGGTAGTCGATTTGCGGCGATCCAAGATCGATCAGCGGCGTGATGAGCACGGCATCGGGCTGCTGGGCGGCGATGAAGGCCTCGTAGGCCTTCACCCGCGGCAGGCTCTGCTCGAGGAGGCGCAGCACCCGCGCCAGCCGCGCACGACCACGGTCGGTGCGGAAGAACGACAGCGACAGCAGCGCCATGACCGCGCGCGGCGCCCGCTCGCGCGCACGCGCCACGAGGTGCGGCGTCGAGACGTAGCGCGGTTCCAGGAACCGGAGGTAATCGAGTCCGTGGCGAATGCGCCGTGCGAGCTCGAACCATGGACCTTCGCGGCGCAACGGCGAGTCGCCCATCGAGAGCTGCCGCGGATGCTGCGCGACGAGCCGCTCGATCATCTGACGCCCGCCGAGCGCCTCGGGCACGTCGACGACCATGTGAACATGGTGCCCGCGCGTGGCGAGCGCCTCGATCGCGGCCTCGAAGTTCCGCAGGTACGACCAGTGGCGGGCGAAGAACAGCAGCTTCATCTGATAACATCTCTCCGCAATTTCGGCCGTTCCCATTGCGGATCCTGTTTCTCGTCCACAATCTCGGCAAGACACGCCATTTCGAAGGCGTGATCCGCGGCCTGACGGCGCGCGGGCACACGGTGCTCGTCGCCGCCGCCCGCAAACGCAAGCCACTCAAGCCGCCCAAGACGCTGCACGACGACCCGCGCGTCGAGGTGCTCGCATGCCCGACGCGGCGCGTCGACGGCTGGCACGACCTTGCGCTCGCGCTGCGGCGCGCGCGCGATCATGTGCGCTTCCTCGACCCGCGCTACGCGCGGGCGACGAAGGTCGCCGCGCGCGCCGCCGAGTACGCGCCGGCGGGCTGGAACGAGGCATTGGCGCGCCGGCCCTGGCTCCGCCGCCACTGGCGACT
>Ga0187893_10000559_pt1 | contig 96042 bp, 71 predicted proteins | sample MA1701074metaG_FD_139574 | JGI IMG/M metagenome (GOLD analysis project Ga0187893, IMG submission 139574) | White microbial mat communities from a basaltic lava cave in the Kipuka Kanohina Cave System on the Island of Hawaii, USA - MA170107-4 metaG ... | reverse complement strand
CGAGGGAGGGGGGACGGGGGACGGGGGAGGGAGAGGGGCCGGGGACGGAGGGGGGCGGACGCGGCGCGGGATCGGCTGCGCGTGCGTCGTCTGGGGCGGGGGCGGCGGGCCGCCCGCGTACGCGATCGTCCGCGTCCAGAAGGACGGTACGGCCGTCGTCTCGACCGGCAGCCAGGACATCGGCACGGGGACGCGGACCTCGATGGCCCTGATCGCCGCCGAGGAGCTCGGGCTCGAGGTCGGCGACGTGCGCGTCGAGATGGGCGACACGGGCGTGGGGGCCTACGCGCCCGTGAGCGCGGGCAGCATGACGCTCGCGTCGGTCGGCCCGGCCGTGCGCGCGGCGGCGCGCGACGCCGCCGAGCAGGGGCGGGCGCTCGCCGAGGCCGTGGGCGACGCGAAGATGCCGTTGAAGCAGGCGTTCGAGAGGGTGAAGGACGCGGGCTTCACCATCGTCGGGCGAGGCTCTCGCGGGGCGAACCCGGAGACGAAGGAGATCAGGACGTACGCCGCCCACGTCGCCGAGGTCGAGGTCGACGTCGACACCGGGGCGGTGAGGGTCGTGCGCGTCGTCGCCGTCCACGACTCGGGGCGGATCGTGAGCCCGCTCGCGGCCGCCTCGCAGGTCGAGGGCGGCGTGATCCAGGGGATCGGGCTCGCCCTCTCGGAGGAGCGCGTCGTCGACCCGGCCACGGGCCGGCCGCTGAACGCCGACCTCGAGCGCTACGCCGTGCCGACGGCCCTCGACGTGCCGCTCGCCATCGAGGCGCGGTTCCTCGACGTCCCCGACGTGGAGGCGAACCCGCTCGGGGCGAAGGGGCTCGGCGAGCCGCCGCTGATCGGCGCGCCGGCCGCCATCGCGGGCGCGGTCGCCGACGCGCTCGGCCGGCCCGTGCGCGAGCTGCCGCTCACGCGCGAGCGCGTGCTGGCGCTCCTCGCCGGCGAGGGGCGCCGGCCATGATGCCGCCCTTCGCGCACGCGCGCGCCGAGGACCTCGGCGACGCGCTCCGCCTGGCGGCCGAGGAGAAGGGCGCCCGCCTCGTCGCCGGCGCGACCGACCTCGTGACCGTCCTCAAGCGCCGGCTCGAGCGGCCGTCGCTCCTCGTCGACCTGAAGCGGGTGCGCGACCCCGCGCTGCGCGCGATCGTGGGCGGGGCGAAGGGCGGCCTCGCGATCGGCGCCCTCGTGACGCTGGCCGAGATCGAGCGGTCTCCGGCCGTGCACGGCAACGGCACGGGGCCCCACGCGGCCCTCGCCGAAGCGTGCGCGGCCGCCGCCACGCCGCAGATCCGCAACGTGGCGACGATCGGCGGCAACCTCTGCCAGAGCCCGCGCTGCTGGTACTGGCGCGACGGCTTCCCGTGCCTGCTCCACGGGGGCGACCGCTGCCACGCGGCCGAGGGCGACGCCCGGTTCCACGCGATCTTCGCGGACGACGAGCAGGGCGAGCGCCAGTGCGTGGACGTCCAGCCCTCGGACCCGGCGACGGCGCTCGTCGCCCTCGACGCCGGGCTCGACGTCGTCGATGCGGCCGGCGCGCGCCGCGAGCTGAAGGTCGCCGACCACTTCCGCCACCCGACGCGCGAGCGGCCGTCGCTCCACGGGCTCGCGCCCGGCGAGGCCATCGTCGCCGTCCGCCTCCCGCCCGCGCCCGAGGGCCGCGTCTCCGTCCACGAGAAGGCGATGGCGCGCGCGGTCTGGACGTTCGCCCTTGCCTCGGTCGCCGTCGCCGCCTCTTACGGCCCGGGCCGGCGGCTCGAGCGCGTGCGCCTCGTCCTCGGCGGCGTGGCCGCCGTCCCGCTGCGCGCCCCCGCGGCCGAGCGCGCCCTCGAGGGCCGCGACCCGCGCGACGCGGCCGTCCGCGCCCGGGCCGCCGACGAGGCCGTGCGCGGCGCGCTCCCGCACCGGACGAACGCCTACAAGGTGGCGCTCGTCCGCGGGCTGGTGGGGCGGGCGATCGAGCGGCTGGCCGGGGCGACTCCCGGGTAGCTCGCCGGAACGCCCTCGAGACCCGGGCCGGCCTCAGCGTCCGAGGACCTGCGGCCACCACCCCTCGGGGTACTCGATCCGCACCGGACCCGGAGGCACGCCGGTCGCGCGGGCGCGGCCGGCCTCGTCCGTCCGCCCCTCGACCTTGCGCCCGTCCGCGAGGGTGATGACGAACCGCCGCCCGGCGAGCGGCTTGCCGTCCGGGCCGGCGAGCACGAAGGCGACGTCCTCCTTGTAGCGGAGGATCCCGGACCGGTCCGTGCGCGCCCCGACCTTCGCGTCGAAGAAGAGCTCCGGGGCGTGGAAGCCCTTCTCCTCGTCGCCCGGCTGGATCGCGTCGTCCACGTCCCGGACGAACCGGTAGACCCAGGGGACGTCCACCTTCCCGCCGCTCACCGTCCCGCGCAGCTCCTCGACGAAGTCGTGCTTCCCGTCGGCGTCGTGCTCCTGGATCCGGAGGGTCGCGGCCGCCCCGTCGGGCGTCCCCGGCACGTCGACGAGGAGGTGGACGGTCTCGCCCTCGCGCGTCTCCTCGCGGTCCCAGCGGGCGGCGATCGCCGGGACGCGCAGGCGCGTGAGGTGCCCCGACGGCACCGTGAACCCGCCCTCCAGGCTGTCGACGACCCGGTCGCTCACGGCCCCTTCACCTCGTGGATCGCCCGGACGGTGCCGTCGTCGCAGGCGGCGAGGAGCCGCGCCCCCTTGCCGCGCGGGACGAAGAGCAGGATCGAGGGCCAGGCGCCGTCCCCCGGCTCGACCGCGGCCGTCTCCCGCCCCGTCGTCGCGTCGAAGAGGCGGACCCGCGGCGCGCCCTCCGCCTTTCCCGCGAGCAGGCGGAGGTCCGGGCTCAGGGCGACCTCGTGGCCCACGATGCCGGACGGGAAGGGGCAGCGGGAGCGCTCGGTCCCCCGCGGGTCGCGGATGACGAGCGTCCCGCCGGCCTCGACGGCGTACGCGCCGTCGATCCCGACGCCGAGCACCAGCCCCGGCTCCATGGCCAGGTCCGGCAGCTTCGGGCGCGCGTCCCGACCCTCGAGGTCGACGACGGCGTGGAGGCGGACCTCCGACCAGAAGACGGCCAGGCCTCGCGCCGGGTCGAGGTAGCGGCCGCTCGGGAACAGGGGGCACGGCCCGATGCGAGCGCAGCTTCGCCCCTCCGCGTCCAGGCGGTAGAGCGCCCCCGGCGGCGGCCACTGGCTCGCGTGGGCGGTCTCGTCGCGGTGCCAGATGAGCGCCTCGCCGTCGGCCTTGCTGTCGTAGAAGTAGGTCGCCACGAGGTCCTTGAAGCCCTTCAACCCCGGGAGCTCGACCCACTGGAGCGCCGGGAGCGCCAGGACGGCCAGGTCGAAGCCATCGGCCACGTAGAGCCGCCGCCCCGGACGGTCGAAGCGGAACGTGTCGAAGCCCGGCGTCTCCTCCTCGTGCCGGAGGCGCCCGGCCTCGAGGTCGAGGACGTAGAGCTTCCGCCGGTCGTAGAGGGCCAGCAGCCGGCCGTCGATCGAGGCGACGGCCTCGCCGATCCGCTGCCCGGCCTTGAAGATCACCTCGTTCACGGTCCCCCCGCGGGCTCCACGAAGGCGGCATCGCCGACCCGGAACGTCACCTTTCCCTTGCCGGCCTCCGTCTTCCGCAGCGTGATCCTCACATTGTACGGGCCGACGGCCGCGCCGGGATGCGTGTCCACGCGGCTGAAGACGACCCCTTCGGGCGGGCTCGCCGGCTCGACCGTGATGTCCCAGCCGCCGCGCGCGATCTCGGCGAGCTGTCCGTGGACCACGGCGGTGAAGCCGTTCGTCCCCGAGACCTTCGGCAGGCCGCCGAGCAGGGCCTCGCGCTGCGCGGACCCGACCCTCGGGCTCGTCTCCACGTACTCCCTCAGCACGTTCGAGCGACTGTAGACCGAGCACTCGCCGCTCTCGGGCAGGACCTCGCGCACGGACTCGAGCATCCGCGGGTCGAGCCGCCTCGGCGGGCGCCCTCTCCCGACCGGGGCCGGGCCGACGACGCCGGGCACCGTCAGCCCGTACCCGTAGGGGTTCACCGCCCGGACGAGCACGACCCGGCCCCGCGGGAAGTGCGGCGCCAGGTTGTTGGCGTCGACGCCGCGCCGCGTCTCGATCCCGCGCTTGTCGGCGAGGTGGAGGAAGCGCGGGTCGGTGGCGAAGTCCGTGGCCACGTACTCGACCTCGCGCCCGAGCTGGGCCCGCGCCGCCTGCCGGAGGTGGGCCGAGTAGCCGCCCTCGCCGGCGCCGAGCTCGACCACGATGGTCGGCTCCTCCCGCGGGACGAGGGCCTCGTCGGCGGCCCGGATCCAGGGGCGCTCGGCCGGGCGCGGGCTGACGACGACCTGGCCGCCGCCGGGGACCGGCGGGTCCCAGGGCGTGGCGACGACGTGCTCGCCGTGCGTCCCCGCCTCGCGCGCGATCGAGCACTCCCGGACGTTGAAGAAGTCCGCGACCTTCTTCGCGTTCTCGGGGCTGTAGCGGTAGTCGAACCCGCCCTCCGGGTTCTGGCGGAAGCCCACCTCGAGGACGAGGCGGGCGACGTCCTTCAGGCCCTGGATGTCGGCGGCGTGCGTCTCGGCGGCCCCCAGGAGGTCGCGGACGTAGCCGCGCTGGATCGGGCTGAAGGCCGAGGCGTCCTTCGCGAGCGCCTCCGAGAGCCGGTCGGCCTTCTCCTTCACCATCCGGCCGACCTCGTCGGCGATGGCCTCGACGGCCTCGACGAGCGCCCTCTGCTTCTCCTCGACGGCCGCCCGGCGCTCGGCCCGCCGCGAGTCGAGGTCCACCAGCTCGCGCTCGGCCCCCGAAAGCACCGCCCGCTTCTCGCGGACCTCCGCCTCCTTCGCGGCCGCGCGCTCGGCGAGCGTCTTGCTCGGCTCGGCCGGCTTCTCGCCGCCCGCCTCGGCCGTGGCCGCCTCCCCCGCCTTGCTCCGGAGGTGCGCGGCCTCGCGGTCGGCCAGGTAGACCTCGTTGCGGGTCCTCGCGACCTCGTAGGCCTTCTTCTCGTACGCGTCGAGGGCCTCGAGGAACGAGCGGTGCTCGCCCGCGAGCGCCTCCTTCCGCTCGGCGACGACGCGCTGCGCCTCGGCCTCCTTGGCCTCGAGGCGGGCATCGATGGCGTCGACCTTCCTCCTCAGGTCCTCGAACCCGGGCTTCTTGAAGAGCGACCCGAGCGCCCGCGTGAGCCTCGGGCCGCAGAGGTGGGCGGCGCGGAAGGCGCCGGTGAAGAAGGCGTTCCCGAGGAAGAGGTGGATGGTGTCGAGCTCGGGGACGTCGTTCCACCAGCGGCCGCCCTTCTTCGTCCAGCCGAGGGCCTTGGTGATGTCGCCGAGCGTCGGCTCGATCGCGAGGGCGTAGATGTCCATGGCCGCGAACTCGGCGAACCAGAGGCCGGCGTGGTGCCGGGCGGCGATGTGCTTGCCGTGGAGCCGGAAAGCCTTGAGGTAGAGGGCGTCCACGGCCTTCAGCATCCCGAGGACGACGGCCGTCTTGCCGGCGTCGGCCAGGTACTCGGAGAACGAGTCGTAGCCCTCGCCCTTCTCGCCCTTGAGCTCGGCCTTGGCGAAGGCGTAGCCCTTCATGCCGAGCGTGAAGACGTTGACCTCGGCGAGGAAGCGGGCGACGCGCGGGGCGTAGCGGAGGGCCGCGCGGGCGATGCGGGCGAGGCGGGAGGCGCGCCGCGCCCAGAGGGCGGTCCGTACGGCCCAGCGCGCCGAGACGAGCGCGCCGTAGGCCGCCGTGCCGATGCCGGCGGAGATGAGGAAGAGGACGAGCATGACGACGAGGTCGATCGCCAGCTCGACGAGCGTCTCCTTCCAGAAGGCGCCCGACGCCAGGGTCTCGCAGGTGGCGTCGGAGAAGGTGAGGATCTCCCCCTTCGGGTCGAAGGCGCTGTTCCAGGCCTTCCAGTCGGCCGCGAACGGCCCCGAGAGGAAGTGCTTCTCCCGCTCGTCGTAGAGCCTTCTCTCCTCGTCCGCGACCCTCTGCTCGACGGGGGTCGAGAGGAGGTCGACGACGCCGGCCGTGAAGCTCGCGCGCGCCGCCTGCGCGTCGGCGCTGCCATCGTCCCAGGCGAAGAGGCAGCGGAAGAAGTAGTAGCCGGTCCTGGCCGTCGTCCCGACATCGTCGGCCCACGTCCGGTCGAGGCCGCGCCGCCGCAGGCCCTCCTTCAGGCGCGCCTTGATCCGGTCCGGCGTGAGCGGCTCGCCATCCTTGTTCGCGAGCTCGAAGGCCTCGATGAAGGTGTGCTCGGCCAGGCCGTACTGGCGCAGGAACGTGTAGGGACGCGGCTTCTGGTAGTCCTTGTTGCGGTAGAAGTGGGCGAGCCTGAGGAGCCGGCGCCGGTAGTCGTCGGCGAGCGCGGCCGGGCCCGTGACGACGATCGACCGGAGCCGGTCGGGCTCGACCCAGCGCTCCGGACCCCAGGGCTTCTTCCGCAGGAGGTAGCCGTCGCGCGTCGCCCGGACGAGGATCGCCTCCTCCTCCGCCCGCCCCTCCTCGACGACCGCGACCGGCGTCTCGGCGTGCGGCATCTCGGCCAGCTCGGCGAACGTCCGCAGCGTGTACTCGGCGAGCGTCCCGTCCGAGCTCTCGTCGCGGGCCGCGTGGGAGAACCGGTAGGCGCGCTTGAAGACCGTCCGGAAGAGCGGGTCGTCGAGCCCGTCGAGGATGGAGACGTTCCGGCCGCTCTCGACCGTGGCCCAGAGGTGGCGCACGGCCGTCGGGAAGGCCGTCTGCTCGACCTTGAGGACGCGCTCGCCGCCCTCCGTCCGCGGCCAGCGGACCGAGTCGAGGCCCGGGTCGCCCGAGTCCTCGTGCCAGTAGATGGTCTCGCCGAACAGCTCGTACTGCCCCGGCGTCCGGTACTTGTCGGTCTTGGGGTCGATCTTCGGGAAGAGCTCGCTCGTCGCCGACGCATCCAGGCGCTTCAGGAGCGACGTCGTCGTGCGCCGGAGGTGCTCGGCGATCCCGCCGATGACGCGGTCGGCGTCGTACTCGAGGAAGGCCGACACCCAGCCCGCCCCGAGGCGGCAGAAGCGGTCGACGGCGACGGCCTTCTCCTTCTCGAGGTCGGCGCGCACGCGGTGCGGGGCGAACCACGTCCGGAAGCGGCGGATGCCCTCGGTCAGGCGGCCCGCCTCGATGAGCGGGGCGACCTCGACGTCGAAGCAACGGTCCAGCCGGTCGTGGTTCAGCTCGCGGATGGCGGAGGCGAGCTGGACGGCCAGCTCGTTGCGCTCGAAGTCCGTCGCGACCGCGAGGTCGACGAGGAGCCGCTCGTAGCCCGGGACGAGGTCGGTGACGGGCGCGAGGACGCCGCCCTTCGCGCGGGCCTCGCGGAGCTCCTTGTCGAGCGGGGCCCTGAAGGTCGCGACCGCCCGGGCGAGGCGGACGCGCGCGGCCGCCCGCCAGTCGGCCCAGAGCTTCTCGACGGGCGGCAGGCCCGCCCGCACGCCCTTCAGGGCGCCGAGGAGCCGGGCCTGCTCGTCGAGGGCGCGCTTCACCCGGTCCGGGTCCTTGGCCCGGATCTCGGCGCCGCCCGCGTCGCGCACCGGCATGGCCGCCCAGAAGCGCGCGTGCGCCTCCCAGAAGCGCTCGACGAGCCCCGGGTAGGTCGCCTCGAGGACGCGCGCGAGCTCCGCGTCGTGGGCGCGGATGAACGGGAGCAGCCCCTCCGCCGCGTAGCGGGCCCGGAGGCGCGCGATCGCCTCGGAGGCCTCGAGGAGCTCGGTCGCGCGCCGGCTGAACGTCTGGTAGTCGGGGTCGTCGGGGTGGCCGGCGAACGCCTGGACGATGCGCCGCGCGCGCAGGTGCTTCGCGAGGTCGGTCCCGGGGCGGAGGCGGGCCTCGGTCTCCTCGGCGTGCTTGCGGGCCTCGGGGACGATGGGGACGGCCTGCTCCATCTCCTTGCGCCGCGGGTCGGCGTAGAGGAAGCCGAGGAACCAGTCGAGCTCGGCGAGGAGGGCCGGGTTCCGGCCCTCGACGAACTCGTCGACGAGGAGGATGTGGGCGCGGGCCGTGCCGACCCCGAAGACGGCGGCGGCGGCGAGGTTCAGCGGCTCGCGGGTGCGCGCCTCGTCGAGCGTCCGCGCGAGGAAGTCGAGCGCCTTCCGGCCCGGCTCGTCCTCGCGGCGCGGGAGGCGCTCGAGGATCCAGTAGGCGAGGCCGACGTGGGTGTGGTTCGAGCCGGCCCAGGGCGGGTCGGGCGGCTTCTTCGTCCAGGCCTCGGCCCGGGCGCGGAGGGCGTCGCGCGTCGAGGCGTCGCGGGCCCGGTCGGCGAGCGAGAGGAGGGCCTCGCGGGCGATGTCGGTGAGGGCCCGGGCGGCCCACTCGCGCTTCGCCTCGTACGCCTCGGCCAGCACCTCGACCGGCTCCTTCGCGGGGAGGAAGCCGAGGAGGTAGAGGGCCGCGCCCGCGACCTCGACCGGGCGGAGGCGGAAGGCCGCCTCGTCCCCCCTCAGCCGCGCCCCGTCGAGGTCCCGGGCCGCGCGCCGGTAGACCTTGCCCACCGCCGGCCCGAGGTCGGCGGCGCGGCGCTCGAGGTCCTTGGCGAGGGCCTGGGCGAGGGCAAAGAGGACCTCGATCGCGATCGCCGCCGCCTCGCCGTCGGGCCGGGCGACGACCTCGTCGGCCAGGGCGTCCGCGAGCCGCGTCCGGAACCCCGGCGTTTCCCACACCTTCAGGCGGTCGAGGTGGAGGCGGCCGAGGAGCCGGAAGAGCGGGAGGCGGCACTCGGGGTCGGCGCGGACGGGCTTCGTGGGCGGGGCGGCGGCGGCCAGGAGGCCGACGACGCCGTCGACCAGGACCTCGTACGTCGCCTCGTTGGTGAACTGGTTGAGGGCGCGGGCGGCGGCGCGGGCGGCGGTCGCGTCCGCCGCGTCCAGGGCCCGGAGCAGGATGCGGGCGGCGAACTCCTTGTTCGCGAGCGTGAGCGAGAAGATCGTGGCGATCTGGGTCTTGCGCGGGACGGCGAAGAGGTCGTCGCCGGTCGCGAACGTCCCGAGGGCCCAGCCGTCGAGCACGGGGCCGGTCAAGGCCTGGTCGTGGCGGACGGCGAGGCTGACGAGGGCGCCGGTGACGGCCAGGAGGACGTCGGGCGGCATCCCCTCGCCCTTGTCGCCGACGAGGTCGTGGAAGGCGCGGACGACCTCGCCCGCGACCTCGCGGTCGGCGGCGTTCCCGAGCCCCTCGATCCCGAGGAGGAAGACGGGCCGGGCGACGTCCCGCTCCGTCGGCTTCGGGAGGTCGCCCTCGCGCGGCGGCCGGTCGAGGCGGAGGGCGGCCTCGGCGCCGGCGACGGTCCAGTCGGCGAGCTTCACGCGCTCCCGGAACCAGGCGAGGAGGCGGCCGGCGCCGCGCTTCGTCGCCGCCAGGCGCGCGGCCGCGCGGCGGCGCACCTCGAGCGGCTCGTGGTTCTCGCGGACGAACGTCTCGAAGAGCTCGGGCTCGCGCGCGTCGGCCGGCGGCTCCTCGGGCTCCGGGCGGAGGGAGCGGTCCCCGAGGACCTGGCGCTCGAGGCAGGCCTTCTCCTCGGGCGTGGGCGTCGCGCCGCGGGCGCGCGCGAACGCCTCCCAGTCGATCGACGGCGGGCGGCCGGGCGAGGGCTCGCGGACGTGCGGCGCGAGCGCCCGGACGACGTCCGCCGGGTCGAGCCGGCGCGGGCGGGCGGGGTCGCCGAAGAGGGCCTGGGCGCGGGCGAACTCGTCGTCGGCGATCTGCCCGTCCTCGTTCGTGTCGAAGAGGGCGCGGACGAGCGGCGGGATGAGCTTCAGGCGCTCCGGGTCGCTCGCGGGGGCGACGTAGGCGCGGGCGGCGGCGCCGCCGCCGGCGCCCGCGTACGTCCGGCCCGCGGCGATCTCGGCGAGGGCGCGATCGGCGAGGGCCCGGAGGCGCGGGTCGTCCCGGGCCCAGAGCAGCGCCGGCCGCGCCCGCTCGCCCAGGTTCACCAGCTCCTCGTAGCCGAGGCGGCGGAGCCCGTAGGCGTCGCTCTCGAGGAGGGCGAGAGGGTCGGCGACCTCGGGCGGGAGGTCGAGGTCCTTCGGGCGCGGCCTCCCGGGCCCGCGGGCACGCTCCGGCGTCTCGTCCTTGTCGGGCATCCCGAACGACCGATGGTAGTGCGGTCTCGGGGCTGTTTCTACGGGTTCGTCTACAGCTTTCTGGCCGTGTTGACAGCATTACAGTTTTGTGGTAAATTACTGTCATGAACGCTGCGCCCGCGCCCGCGGACCTCACCCTCGAGGAGCTGTGCCGCGAGGCGAGCCGTCGCCTCCGCGAGGCCGGCCTCGCCGAGGCGGCGGATGGGCGGGTCTCCCCCGAGCCCGACGCGCGCACCGTGCGGTACTACGGGACGCTCGGGCTCGTCGACCGGCCGCGGATCGAGGGGCAGCGCGCCGTCTACGGACGGCGGCACCTGCTCCAGCTCCTCGCGGTCAAGGCGCTCCAGGCGGGGGGCGGCGGGCTCAAGCTCGCGGAGATCCAGGCGCGCCTGTACGGGCGGAGCGAGCGCGAGCTCGAGGGCCTCGTGGCGGCGGTCGCCCGCGAGGCCCGCGAGCGGAGCGCGGCCGCGCCCCCGGCCCCCCGGGCGGTGGTGTGGCGCGAGGTCGTCCTCGAGCCGGGGGTGAAGCTCATGGTCGAGGAAGGGTGGTCGCCGGTGAAGGATCCGGCGATGCTGTCGGAGAAGGTGGCCGCGGCGCTGCGCGCGCTCGCGGCCCGCGAAGGAGGTCGAACGTCATGACCGTCACCGGCGCCTCGAGCCAGCGTGTCCCGTTGATCGACGTCCCGGCGGAGGAGCGCGAGCGGACGCGCGGGGTCGGCACCGTGGAGGTGAAGGGCGGCGCGCTCGGCGCCGCGAGGGCGAGGCTGCCGCTCGCCCGCGTCGAGATCGCGGCCCGGGTCGCCGAGCGCGTGGCCGGCGTCACCGTGGCCGAGACGTTCCACAACCCGTACGCGGAGGCGCTCGAGGCGGTCTACATCTTCCCGCTCGCGGGCGGCGCGGCGATCAACGACTTCGAGCTGCGCGTCGGCGCGCGCGTCGTGCGCGGGAAGGTCGACGAGCGGACGGAGGCGCGCCGCCAGTACCGGCGCGCGCTCTCGGAGGGCAAGCGGGCGGCGCTCCTCGAGCAGGAGCGCGACGACGTCTTCACCGTGGGGGTCGGGAACCTGCCGCCCGGCGAGGAGGTGACCGTCAAGGTCACGTACTCCGAGCGCCTGCCGTTCTTCGAGGACGGGACGACGGAGCTTCGCCTCCCCCTCGTCGTCGCCCCCCGCTACATCCCGGGGACGCCGCTCGAGGGCGCGTCGGTCGGCGACGGCGTCGAGCCGGACACCGACGTCGTCCCGGACGCCTCGCGGATCACGCCGCCAAGGCTCGCGCCCGGCTTCGACCCGAAGGTCGCGCTCGCGATCGAGGTCGAGCTGCTCGCCGATGGCGAGCCGCGCGACCTCGCCTGCTCGCAGCACGCGATCCGGACGCGGACGCGCACGAGCCTCGGCGCCGCCGCCTTCAAGGTCGCGCTCGCGCGCGAGGACGAGCCGCTCGACCGCGACTTCGTCCTCCGCTGGCGCCTCGCCGGCGACAAGGTCCAGTCGTCGCTCCTCGTCGCCCGCGATCCGGCCGGCGGCCCGGCCTTCGCCATGCTCGCGGTCGTCCCGCCGCGGCGCGAGGGCTTCCTCGGGCTCGCGCGCGACGTCGTCTTCGTCCTCGACCGCTCGGGGAGCATGAGCGGCGTCAAGATGGCGTCGGCGGCGCGCGCCTGCTCGATCCTGCTCCACACGCTCGGCCCGCGCGACCGCTTCGCGATCGTCGCCTTCGACGACCGGCTGGAGTGGCTTGCGAAGCCGGCGCGGGGGCCGGAGCGCTGGGTCGCGGCCGGCGAGGCCGGGATGGAGGACGGCGACCGCTTCCTCCGCTCGATCGGCGCCCGCGGCGGCACCGAGCTCGACCAGGCCCTGGGCGCGGCCTTAGGCCACGTGGCCGGGCGCGCCGACGCCGCCGGCCGCGCGCCCGTCGTCGTCTTGCTGACGGACGGCCAGGTGGGCGACGAGTCCCGCGTCCTGAAGCGCATCCAGAAGGAGGTCGGCGAGGCGCGCGTCTTCACGATCGGGATCGACACGGCCGTGAACGACGCCTTCTTGAAGCGCCTCGCGAACCTTTGCGGCGGGACGTCGACGTTCGTCGTCCCGGGCGCGGCCCTCGAGGACGCGCTCGCGGGGATCGGCCGCGAGATCGGGGCGCCGCTCGTCGTCGACGTCCGCCTCGAGGACGACGGCGCCGGCCTCGACCCGGGGTCGATCGCGCCCGCGCGCGTCCCCGACCTCTTCGCCGGCCGGGCGACGACCGTCTTCTGCCGGCTCGCCCGGCCCCGGGGCGGCGCCCTCCGGATCCGCGGCCGGCGCGTCGACGGCGGGAGCGTCGAGGCCTCGACCGAGATCGCCGTGAAGGCGCACGAGATCGACCTCCCCGAGATCGCCCACCTCTGGGCGCGGGCGCGGGTCGCCGACCTCGAGGACCGCTACCGCCTCGAGCCGGCCGAGCAGGAGCGCCTGAAGAAGGAGATCGTCGACCTCGCCCGCCGCCACACGCTCCTCACGCGCTTCACGGCCTTCGTCGCCGTCGACGAGGTCGAGGTCGTGAACGAGAAGGGCGAGCGGCGCCGGGTCGTGCAGCCCGTGGCCATGCCCGACCGCTGGGAGGTGCGGAAGGGGGAGGACGAGGCCGAGGCGACGCTCCCGGCCGGGCTCACGGGTGGCGTCTGCTACGCTCTGGCCGCGCCGGCCTGCGCGGCCCCGCCGCCTCCGGTCGTCGCCGGCGGCTTCGCCGAAGACGACGACCTGTCGGTGCCGCCCGGGAGACCCGCTCGCGGGATCGCGAGCCCGGGCGGCATTGCCGGCGCGATCGCCGGCGCGATCGGCGGCGCCGCCGGCGCCATGAAGGACGCCCTCTCGGGCCGGGCGAAGAAGAAGACGCGGGTCATGCCCCCGTCGCCCCCGACGCCCGTCGAGCGCGAGCGCGGGATCGACGCCGGCGCCGACGACGCCGGCGGCGTGCCGCCGGCCGAGCGCGAGGCCGTCGAGCGCGCCATCGAGGCGTTCGCGAAGGCCTTCGAGTCGGCGGGCGCGGAGGTCGACGCCGGCCGCGTCCCGCCGGCCGACCCGCTCGAGAAGGCCCGCAAGGCCCTCCTCGACGCGCTGGCCGCCACCGACCTCGGCCTCGCCGTGCCGAAGCTCCAGCGGTTCCTGCGCTCGGCCGCCGTCGAGGTCGTGGCCGCGCTCTCGACCCCGGGCGCCGGCGCGGACGCGCTCCGCCCGCTCCTCGCCCGCCACGCCGCCGCCCTCGCCGACGCCCGGAAGGAGGCGGCGGCCGCCCTGGGCGCCGCGGCCGGCGGCCCGCGCGGGGGGGCGTTCTGGGAGGGAACGGTCTGACCGACGGACCGCCCGACCGCCCGGAAGTGAGCGAGAAACGCTCACTTCCGGGCTTCCCGACGCCGGAGTGGCCTCAAGTGAGCCCATCCCGCTCACTTCCAGCGCCCGGCATCGAGGGCGTCGGAAGTGAGCAGGAACCGCTCACTTCCGGCCTCTTCGACGCCGGAGAGGCCGGAAGTGAGCAGGACTCGCTCACTTTCCCGGGGCGGGGAGCGGGCCGCGCGCTCCCGGGGACGATGCCCCCGCCGTGCCCGTCGCGGGCGCGGGGCGGCGCTGCTACAATGCCGGCCGGGCGCGCGGCCGGGGAGGCCGGCTCGCGCGCCTCGCGCCGCCATGCCTTCGCCCGAGCCGCGACCCGCCCTGATCTCCCTCTCCGGCCCGCAGAGCGGCGCCGCCTTCGAGCTCGTGCACGAGCGGACGACCCTCGGGCGCGACCCCGGTTGCACGATCCGGCTCGTCGACGGGGCCGCGTCGCGACGGCACGCCGAGGTCGTGCGCGAGGGCGGACGCTTCGTCCTCGCCGACCTCGGGTCGGCGAACGGCACGCGCCTGAACGGCCGCGCCTGTCGCGAGCCCACGCCGCTCGCGGCCGACGACGTGATCGAGATCGGCGAGGTGCGGCTCGCCTTCGTCGACGACCTGCCGGCCGACGTCGTCGCCGCGCCGACGGAGCGGGCGGCGGGCGCGCCGACGGCCGCGAAGGGCGAGCCGACGGGTGCGGCCCGCCTCCTCGGAGCGAGCCCGCCCATGCAGGAGGCGCGGCGCCTGATCGAGAAGGTCGCGCGCTCGAGCGCCTGCGCGCTCGTCACGGGGGAGACGGGGACCGGGAAGGAGCTCGCCGCCCGGGCCATCCACGAGCTCTCCCCGCGCCGCGCCGAGCCCTTCGCGGCCGCGAACTGCGCCGCGATCGCCGAGCCGCTGCTCCTCTCCGACCTCTTCGGGCACGAGAAGGGCGCGTTCACGGGCGCCGCCGCCCGCCGCGCCGGGCAGTTCGAGGCGGCCGGCCGCGGGACGCTCTTCCTCGACGAGGTCGGCGAGCTCGGCCTCCCGGCGCAGGCCGCCCTCCTGCGCGTCCTCGACCGCGGCGAGTACCAGCGGGTCGGCGGCACGGAGACGCTGCGCACGGAGGCGCGCGTCGTCTGCGCCACGAACCGCCCGCTCCCGCGCATGGTCGCCGAGGGGAAGTTCCGCGAGGACCTCTGGCACCGCATCCGCGTCCTCGAGGTCCGGCTGCCGCCGCTCCGCGAGCGCCTCGAGGACCTCCCGCTCCTCGTCGAGCGCTTCCTCGCCGACCTCGGCCCCGTCTGCGGGCGGCCGGGCGCGCGCCTGGCGCCGGCGGCCTTCGAGAAGCTCCGGGCCCACCGCTTCCCCGGGAACGTCCGCGAGCTCCGGAACGCGCTCGAGCGCGCGCTCGTCGTCGCCGACGGGCCGGCGATCCGCGCCGACGACCTCCTCCTCGGCGACGGCGCCTCCGCGCCCGATGGCCCGACCGGCGCCTCTTCGGCCGCCGCCGCCGCCGGCGGCGCCGGGGCGAACCTGGCCGAGACCGAGCGCCGCCACATCGTCTCCGTCCTCGAGAGCACCGGCTGGAACGTGAAGCGGACGGCGGAGCGGCTCGGCATCCAGCGGCGGACGCTCTACGGCAAGCTCCGGCGCTTCGGCCTCGAGCGGCCGTGATCGCGGCCGGCACGAGGCTCGGCGACTACGTGGTCCTCGACGCCCTCGGCCGCGGCGGGATGGGGGTCGTCTACCTCGCCCGGCGCGCCTCGCGCCTCGGGGTCTTCGGCGGCGGCGAGCCCGGCGATTACGTCGCGCTCAAGACCGTCGCCGACGGCCTCGCCCTCACCGACACGGCGCTCCGGCGCTTCGCCAAGGAGCACGAGGTCCTGGCCCTCCTCGACCACGCGAACGTCGTCCGCCCGTTCGGCCCCATGCAGGTCGAGCGCGGCGTCCACTTCTTCGCCATGGAGTACGTCGAGGGCAAGAGCCTGGGCCAGCTCCTCGCGGAGAGCGGCCCGCTCCCGCCCGCGCGCGCCGCGCGGGTCGCCGTCGAGGTCCTGCGGGCCCTGGCCGCCGCCCACGAGCGCGGCATCGTCCACCGGGACGTGAAGCCCACGAACGTGCTCCTCCGCCGCGACGGGGCGGTGAAGGTCGCCGACTTCGGGCTCGCCCACGTCGTCGACTGGACGCGGCTCACGATCTCGAGCGGGGCGCTCGGGACGCCTTCCTACATGGCCCCCGAGCAGTTCGAGTCGACGGCGGTCGACCCGCGGAGCGACCTCTACTCGGTCGCCGCGGTCCTCCACGAGATGCTGACGGGCCGCCCGCCCTTCGAGGCCGCGAACGCCGCCGCCCTGATGCTGAAGCACCTCGAGGCCGAGCCGCCGCGCCCGAGCCGCGCCCGCGGCGCCTCGCCCGCGCTCGCGCCCTTCGACGACGTCGTCACCCGCGGCCTGGCCAAGGACCCGGGCGGGCGGTACGCGAGCGCGGCCGAGTTCGCCGCCGCCCTCGAGCGCGCCTGCCCGGACCAGGGGGCGATCGACCTCGGCGCCTCGTTCCGCGACGCCGACGAGCCGACGGCGCGCGCCCGCGGGCTCGACGCCGAGCGCCGGCTGCGGCGCCAGCGGCGACGGCGCCGGGCGGCGGCGGCGGTCGCGGCGATCGCCGCCCTGAGCCTCGGGGCCTACGGCATCGTGCGCCTTCGCGGCCGCGGCGACGCGGCGCCCGCGGCGCCCGCCGCGGGCGCGCCGTCCGCGGCGCCGACGGTCGAGCCCGAGCGGATCGCCGTCGTCACGCGGCACCAGGGCGACCCGCTCCGCGGGCGCATCCTGCGGCGCGACGGCGAGCGCATGGTGGTCGAGACGCTCGACGGCCGGCAGGTGGAGGTGCCGCTCGCCGAGGTCAAGCGGGTGCAGTTCGAGCCCCGGTAGAGTGAGCAGGATCGACGCACACGTGTGAACATCCGATCCACCCGGGGGCGACCCGTCGCCGCCCGGACGGCGCCGGACGGGGCTCCGCCACCAGGCACGGACGTTGCTCGTGGACCCGCGCGGGGAGAGTCGCAGGGAGGGCGAAGCCCCTCCCTCCCCGCAGGAGGTGGAGACTTGCGCACGTTCGTCCTCGCCCTCGTCGCCGTCCTGCTCGTCGCCCTGGCGGTGCGCGCCGCCGAGCAACGGGTCTCGATCCGCCTCGCCGACGGGCGGACGCTCGAGGGCGAGCTCCTCGACTTCGGCGAGCGCACGTACCGCGTGCGCGTCGGCGGCGAGGTCCTCGTCCTCGCCGAGCGCGACGTCGTCGAGATCGAGTTCCTGCCGGCCCCGGCCCCGGCCCCGACGCTCGACATCTTCCCGCTCGAGCCGCCGCCCTCGATCCCGGGCCTCGTCGCGGCGGGGAAGCCCGAGCGGCTCGAGCGCCCCGCCGCCCCGGGTGGGTGGGCCGAGACGCTCGGCGATCGGTTCAACGCCAAGGAGATCGGGGCCGCCGACCTCGCGGCGGTTCGCCGGGCCTACGTCGTCGCCTTCCGGTACGAACGCCTCGACGCCGTGGTGGCGCCGGAGGAGCGCCCGCTCTTCCGGCCGGTCCACGGGGAGACCAACGTCCACCTCCTCGCGTTCGAGTTCGACGCCGAGGAGGCGGCGCGGCGCTACCTCGACGACCTCTCGGACGAGGTCATGCTGGCGACCGGGCGGGCCGACGCGGTGCGCCTCTACGACCGCCTCGTGACGACGCGCCGGGGGGCGGTCGTCGCCCTCATCGTCGCCCACCCGGCCCGCTACGCCGACCTCGACGCCGTGCGCGCGGCCGTGGGCTTCGTCCGCGAGTGCCTCTCGCTCCCGCCGCTCGCCGGCGCGGGCCGGCTGCCGGCGCCCGCCGACTGGGACCGGCCCGAGAGCGCCTCGACCCAGAGGCGCGCGCGCCTGCTCGCCCGCGAGATCGAGGAGTCGCGCGGGGCGCTCCGCCTCTCGACCCCGGAGCTGCGCGTCGGGCCGGTCCTCCGGTTCGACGCCCTGGACGGGCGGGTCCCGGTCGCCCTCGACGCCCACGGCGTCTGCTTCGCGCCGCTCGGCGAGGCGCCGCCGCTCGCCTCGCCCGAGGTGCTCGATGCCGTCCTCGACGCGCTCGCCCGGGCCGGGAGCGACGAGGAGCGCCGGGCGGCGATCGGCGCCGTCCGCGCCCTCGGTCCGACGCGCGACTTCCGCCGCCACGCCTCGCGCCTGCTCGCCTGGCTCGAGGGCGGCACGGAGGCCGAGGTCGAGGCGGCCGTCGCCGCGCTCGAGACGAACGGCGACCCCGCGCTGCTCCCCCACCTCCTCGACCTCGCCGCCGACCCGAGCGCGCCCGGCGACGCCGTCGCCCGGCTCCTCTGGCGCTTCGGCGACGACTCGATGCGCCCGCGCGTCCTCGCCCTCCTCGACGACCCGCGGCTGCGGGAGCGGGCGTTCGTGCCGCTCGTCAAGTGCGGGACGCCCGCCGACCACGCCCGCGTCCTGCCGCACGCCCGGTGGTACTACGAGGAGGGGAGCCGGCGGGCGAAGGAGCGCGGCGAGCTCGGCGGCGGCCTCCTCCGGCTGGCCGTCCTCCGCGCCCTGGCCGAGCGGGTCTGGAACCCGGCCATGAACGCGGCGAGCCTCGACCTCCTCCGCGACGGGACGTTCGGGAGCACCGTCGCCGCCCTCGTCGAGCGGACGGGCGACCCGTCCCTCATCCCCGCGCTCGAGCGCCTGGCCGACGACCCGGTCGCCGGCGAGGACGCGAGGCGCCTGATCGAGCACTTCCGGCAGGTGAAGGAGAAGAAGCCGTGACCGCGACCGTCGTCCGCAAGTCCCTGGCCGCGGCCCTCGCCGCCGCCGCACTCGCCGTCGGCCCGTCCCCGGCGACCGACGCCGGCGAGCCCTCGGGCGAAGGGCCGAAGACGGACCCGGCCGCGAGGTACGCGCAGCGGCGCGTCCTCGGCTCGACGCGGCTCAAGCACGGGGGCGCGGCCCTCCGCGTGGCCTACACGCCGGACGGCAAGCACTGCCTGTCCTCGGGCTCCGACGGCCTCGTCAAGGTCTGGGACGCCCGCACGGGCGACCTCGTCCGCGAGCTGCGCCACGGCGACATCATCCGCGGGCTCGCGGTCTCGCCGGACGGCGAGCGCTGCGCGGCGTCCGGGTCGGAACGGATCGCCGTCTACCGGCTCGCGACCGGCGAGCGGCTGCGCGCGTTCGCCGCCCCGGCGGGGGCCTCGCCGACCTCGCTCGCGTTCAGCCCGGACGGGGCGCGCCTCGCCTGCGGGACCTACGAGGGCACCCTCCACGTCCTGGACGAGGCGACGGGCGAGGCCATCCGCACGATCGCCCTCCCGCCCGGACAGGGCGGCCAGAAGACGTGGGCGCGCTCGGTCGCCTTCTCGGCCGACGGGACGAAGCTCTTCGCCTCCGACCTCTTCAACGGGGCCTGCGTCTACCGCGTCTCGGACGGCGAGCGGCTCGCAGCCCTGCCCTCGCAGGCGTTCGTCCAGGACGCCGCCTTCACGCCGGACGGCGGCCGGTGCGTGACGGCCTCCGAGAGCGTCGGCCTGCACATCTTCGACGTCGCCGAGGGCCGGCGGATCGGCCGTCTCACGACGCCGGCGCCCGGCTCGAGCCTGACGATCGGCGACGAGGCCTTCGACGGCGCGCGGCCGATCAAAGCCCACGCCGTCGCCTGGAGCCCCGACGGCAGGCTCGTGCTCGTCGGCGACGACGAGGCCCGCCTCCGCCTCTTCGAGGCCGCGGGCGGGCGCGAGGTCGCGACCCTCGTCGGCCACGCGCGGACGAGCAGCGGCGAGGGCGAGATCCCGGACGTGGCCTTCGCCCCGGACGGCAAGAGCTGCGCGAGCGCGTCGAGCGACGGCACCGTCCGCCTCTGGGACCTCGAGACCGGGCTGCCCCTGGTGCGGATCGACGGGCACACGGGCGGCCTGAAGGCCGTCGCGGTCTCGCCCGACTCGAGGACGTGCGCCTCGGCCGGGGCGGACGGGACGATCCGGCTCTGGGACCTGGCGACGGGCGACCCCGTCCGCGTCCTCCGCCGCCACGAGAGCCCCGTCCGGGCGCTCGCCTTCTCGCCCGACGGGAAGGCGCTCGTCTCCGTGAGCTGGGACGACGGGGTCCGGGTCTGGGACGTCGCGACCGGCAAGCTCGCGCGCGCGATCGCGGACAAGGGCTCGTGGTTCGTCGGCGACGTCGCCTTCGCCCCGGTCCCGGCTCCCGCCGGTCCGGCCGGCGATCGCTTCCTCGTCGGCTACGCCCGGCCCGTCCTCCTCGACCTCGAGGGGAAGGAGCACGCGCGGCTCGAGGGGCCGGCGGGGTCGGTGACGGGCGTCGCGATCGCCCCCGGCGGCAAGCGGGCCGTGGTCGTGTCGGAGGACAAGACCGCCCGCGCCTTCGACCTCGAGACCGGGAAGGAGCTCTACCGGGTCGCCGTGGTGAAGGAGGACGAGCGCTTCTACCCGACGTCCGTGTCGATCTCGCAAGACGGCCGGCGCTTCCTGGTCGCGTGCTGCTTCCGGAGCCAGCTCCACGACCTCGAGACGGGGAAGCTCATCCGCGCCTACGACGAGAAGCCGCACCACGAGCAGGCGGCCGGGAGGGTCGTCGTCCTCCCGGGCGGGGCGGCCTTCGCCGGTGCGGACACGCCCGGCACGGCGACCGGGATCGGCATCTTCGACGTCGCGACGGGGAAGCTCCTCGCCCGCCTCGAGAACGGGGTCCCGTGCAACGACCTGGCCGTCTCGCCCGACGGGCGCTTCGTCGTCGTCGCGAACCGCGACTCGACGGTCAGCGTGTTCGGGGCGCCGGGCGAGTGAGGGCCGTCTACGCGGGCCCGGTCGCCGCCGCGGGCGCGCGCTTGGGGAAGGCCGCCGCGAAGGCCGAAGGCGAGACGACGCCCATGTCGACGAGGAGCGCCAGCGGGTCCCACGTGTCCCACGCCTCGACGAAGCGACCGTCGCGGATCCGGTACATGCCGCCGCCCCGAACGCTGTGCGTCCGTCCGTCCGGCATCTCGAGCGCGGCTCGCCACCGGACCGCGATCTTGTCCCCCGCCTCGATCGAGTCCTCGATGCGCACGTCGATCCGGACGCACGCGCCCGTGAGCAGCTCGTAGAACGGCCGGAAGCCCGCGGGCCCGGTCGGACCGGCCTCGGGCAGGCCGTGGATCCGGCAGTCCGGCGCGACCCACTCGTCGATCCGCTCGGCGCGGCGCCGGCCCCAGACCTCGTCGAACCAGCGGTCCACGAACTCGCGCAGCCTGGCCAAGGGACACCTCCCGCTCTCGGGGTTTCTGCCTGAGATGAGCCCGCCGCGTCGATCCTATCTCGCGCGGGGCGGCCGGCGCAAGAGCGCTCGCCGGCCGCCCGAGCCCTCGGTCACGAGAGATCGGCCCGGGCGAGAGGCTCGCGGGTGCTTCGTCCCGGGGTCCCTCGCCCGACCCGTCCCCAACCCGCGGACAAGCGAACGACGCGCTCACGGGTCGGACGGCGGCGGGCGGCCCCTACGAGCTCCCCGGGCTCGAAGGCTTGACCTCGTAGGTCCGGATCTCGTGCCAGAAACGGTGGCCGGCGCCGGATCGCTCTCGAAGTCCCCGATCGGCGACGAGCTTGGCGATGTACGCGTCGTTCCGCAGGCCCTCGTGAATCCGGAACGGCACCTCGCGCGCGGCCCCGACCGGCAGAAGCGAGACGCCGGTCCCATCGGCTGCCGCTCGAGCCTCGATCCAGGCCAGGTTCGAGACCTGGACGAAGACGCGGCGCCCCAGACCCGCCGCGGCCGAGATGGCGTCGGTCAGCAGCTCGGTGCCGGCGACCGTGTGTTGAAGCCCCAGACCCTCGAAGCCGGGCAGGAGAGGCAGGTAGGGAGGGTTGCAGACGACGAGGTCGTAACCGGCGTCGCCCGCCGGGGAGCCGCCGATCCACCGCGTGCTCAGGCCGAGCCGCAGTCCGGCCGTCTGATGGGGCCGGCGCACGTTTCGACGCCAGTTGAGCATGCTGAACGCCAGCGGGGTCAGCAGCCAATCCGCGAAGTCCACGTGCGACACCCGGGCGTTGCGTGCGGCCAGGGCGATCCCGAGGAAGCCGGTACCCGCCCCGAGGTCCAGAACTCGCGGGCAGTCCGCCGCCAGGACGCCGGCCGCCTCGAGCGCTCGCAGGAACTCGAGCGAGTCGACGGAGGGCGGCCAGAGGAGAGGCGTATAGCGCCAGTAAGCCGCAACGCCGCCCCATCGGATGTCCACGAGACCGGAGCGCATGGCCTTCTCGATGGCCGTCCCGTTCGCGTGCCCGTGAATGGGGCACGAGCCCACGTCCGACGAGTGACAGCGGCAGTCCCAGAGGAGCTGCGGAGCCTTCACGACGAGCGCGCGACCGTCCGCGTGCTTGTAGGTCATGGCGTCGAACGCCCAGCTCGCCTCCACCGTGACCGAGAGCGGCGGCAAGCCCGACTCGAACTCCGCGATCCCGGTCCCGGCGACAAGCGTTTCGACGAGCGCCTGCGGCGTCTTGTAGGCCGTCCGCGAGCAGCGCGCGACCAGGACGTCCTCGTAGCCGCGGCGACGACGAGCCGGATCGGCGTGAACCTGCCCGCGCACGAGGCCCAGCACATCCTCATCGGTCTCCGCGATGAAGTCTCCAAGCCGCCACTCCGGCACGGCGCCGGCGGGCTTCGGACCTTCGAGACCGTTGCAGAAGTCCTCGTACGGGAGGTCGAAGAACCGAGCCAGCTTTCCGAGGTGTCTCTCGTCGAACCAGTCCGCCTGGCGGGACTCGATCTTCCAGATGAGGCTCTTGCTCACGCCGGCACCGGCCGCGAGCCGTGGCCGCGTCAGGCCTCGCGCTTGTCGGAGCCTCTGGAGGAACAGGGCGAGGCCCGGGCCTACGCGGCGGGTCCCGGTCTTCGGCCTTCGCCGCCTGTCGCGAGCCCCCATCCCCCGGCCCCCGCGCGAAAGCGCGCGATCCTCAAGCGCTAATATCGTGGCTGTCGTGGCCGCGACAACCCTCGGCACGAGCGGGCGTTGCGACGCTCGGCCAGCGCCTGTAGGCTCGATTGTACAGCCGACGCCGGCCAGGTCCAGGAAAGAGGAGGAGCGCGATCATGGGTCACCGGGTGCACCGTCGCAGCGGAGGCGCGCTCGCGCTCGCCTGCACGCTCGCCCTCTCCTCGGGCTGCGCCGCCCTCGGGCCCTCGGGTCTCCGGGAGGGCGCGCTCGCCCACGTGGGCGGGATCGAGGCGGCCACCGACGCCGATCGACGCGAGGGCGACGCGATCGTGCACCGCCACCTCGAGCGGCGCGCGAGCGGAAGCGACGACGGTCTGGCCCTTCCGCTGGCCCGCATCGCGGTGGGCCTGGCCGGCGTGGGCCTCATGGTGGGCGGCTTCGCCGTCGCCGAGAGCGCGATCGGCGAGCGGGATCCGGACGCCGAGATCCTCGGCGGGGCCGGGATGGTGGGCGCCGGGCTGGCGCTCTTCGGGGTCGCGATCTCGTTCGAGTTCTGAGCCGGGGAAGGGGGAAGTGTGGGGGTCGGGTGGCTCGTCGTCTGCGTCTTCCTCGCGGCGCTCGTCGCCCATATCGCGACCATCGCCGCGCCGCTCCTCTTCCCCTCGTCGTCGGCGATCCGCGCGCGCAGGGTCCTCTGCGCGACCTTCGTCGTCGTCGGGGCGGCGGTGCAGACCGTGTCCGCGGTCGCCGGGGCGCGGCTCGGAGATCCGCCCGCCGCGTCAGCGCCCGCGACGCCGTCGTCGCCGCGCGGGGCCGACGCCGGCGCGCCGGCCGCGTCCCCCGGCGGGGTCGCCCCGGCGACGACGGCGCAAGCCCCCGTCGCCGACCCGCCCGGGGTTCGGGCGGTCCCGTCGGCGGGCGACCGGCCACTGCGGATCCTCGTCCGCACGGGCCCCGGGACGTTCGACGTGACCGGCGACCCGCAGGGTCCTTCGACCTTCGTCGGCCGCGCGGATGGCGGCGACAGGGCCTCCGCGAACGGCGCGACGCCCCCGCCCTCGACCTTCGTCGTCGAGCCCTCGTTTCTCGCGAGTTTCAGGTGAGGGAGGCCGGCGTGCCGCCTACCGTGGTCCGGGCTCTTCTGACCCTCGCGCTCGCCGGCTCGCTCCCGATCGCCGCCGGGCCCGCCCGGGGCCAGCAGATCCAGGAGGTGGTCATCGCGGAGGGGCTCACGCTCCTCGACATCGACGGCCCCGATCGCCTGAAGAAGGGCCTGCGGACCGCGATCGAGATCGCGCGCCAGGGCGACTACCCGCGGGCCGCCGACGAGCTCCTCCCGCTCCGGCGCGAAGCCGACGCGCGAGCCTTCTGCGATGCGCAGGCGGATGTGCTGGTGGCGAACTACGTCACCCTCAGGATCCGCGGCCTTCAGGGGCTGCTCGAGGGGGCGAGGCGAAACCCCCGGCTGCTCCGCGAGCTCACGCTCGCGCAGCTCGAGACGATCTCGCTCGCCTTCGCGGTGCTCCGCGCCTACGACGAGCTGCGCGACGACATCGCCCGCGCCGCCCCGCGCCTGCCCCCCGTCGTCCGGTCGCACCTGAAGCGAGCGAACATCGAGGCGCGCGACTTCGTGTCGTCACCGGACGTGCGGCGCCTCGAGGGGGACATCCTCCAGATGATCCACCTCAGGAGGCGAGGCCCCGTCGCCCCCTAGCCGGTGCTCGGTCGCAGAAGAGCGTTACGGGGCGATGCCTCCGAGGAGAGCAGGAGTGCCGGGACCCGGTCCCGCCGAACCGCCTGCTCCCGTCACTTCCCTGCGGACGCGGCCCGGCGCGCCGGCGCCAGGCGGGCGGCGAACATCCGCGCCGCCTCGCGCACGCAGGCGTCCGGGTCGACGGCCCCGTCCGGGTCGAAGAGGACCTGGGTGACGATGCCGATGACCGCGCCGACGAGGAGGGCCGCGACCACGCGGACGGCGACGCCGCGGACGACCTCGCCCGCGCGGCGACCGTCCTCGAGGAGGCGGGCGGACTGCGCCCGGTAGGCCTCGTAGAGCCGGGCGTTGACGGCGCGGGCCCGACGGTCGTGGAGGATGCGCCCCCAGAACGAGAGGAGGACGTGGGCGGCCTCGCGGCGGTCGAGGAAGCCGCGGACCTTGGTCGAGAGCACGGCCTCGACCTTCTCGGCGAAGGTCGCCCGCGCCTGGACCAGGGCGACGGTCGCGGCATCGATCTCCTCGACCGCGCTCGCGAGGACGGCCTCGACGATCTCGTCCTTGTCGCGGAAGTGGTAGGTGATCACCCCGCGCGTGAAGTCGAGGCGCTTCTCGAGGGCGCCGATCGTCAGCGCCTCGAGGCCGCCGGCGGCGACGAGCGCCCGCGCCGCCGCCACGATCTGCGACCGGCGCAGGTCGCGCAGGTCACGCATGCGCGGCCGCGACCGGCGCGCCCGCGCCCGCGCCCATCTTCCGCCGGAGCTCCGCCGGCCACGCCTCCGGCCGCTCCGACGGGTGGACCCGGATCGACGGGGCGCCCGGGCGCAGCAGCTCGCGGACGCGGCAGCCGAGCGCCTTCCCGGCCGCCGCCAGGCCCGAGAGCGTGGCCCCGAAGACGCCGTGCGAGAGCGTGCTCGCCCCGCACAGGAGGAGGCCGTCGATCTCGGTCTTGACCGGGAACGCCCACGGCCCGACCTGGAGGCGGCTCTTCTCGGTCCCGTAGAGGTTGCCGAAGCTGGCCGCGCAGTAGTGGAGCTTCGAGAGCGGCGTGCCCAGCTCGCGGAAGACCATGCGGTCCGAGATCCCCGGGACGACGCGGTCCACCGCCCGGAGCATGCGCTCGAGCAGGTCGCGCTTCAGCGCCTCGTACGCGGCCGGCCGCTCGCCCTGCCGCGTCCCGGCCCACTCCCGGAACGGGTCGAACGGCACGAAGGCGAAGGCCTCGAGGGTGTGGTGCCCGCGCGTCCGCTTCGTCGGGTCCTTCAGGGTCGTGGCCGTCAGGAAGCAGCCGTCGACCTCGGCCCCGGCCGCGATCGCGGTCGGGTCGAGCCCGTGACGGTAGATGCGGTCGACGTCCTCGTCCGCGTACCACCACCAGTTGCCCGAGTCGAGACCGGCGGCGCGCAGGTCCATGTCGACGGCGAAGAAGAGGGAGATCGCCGAGACCGACCAGCGCGTGCGGGCGAGCCGGCGGCGGAGCCAGAAGCCCAGGTTCTCCGGCCCGACGAGGCGCTCGAAGGTGATGTGGGGGTCGGCGTTCGAGATCACGGTCGCGGCCCGGACCTCCGTCCCGTCCGCGAGCCGCACGCCGACGGCCCGCCGCCGCCCGCCGCGCTCGCGCTCGGTCAGGATCCGGGCGACGGGCGCGCGCACGCGGATGTCGCCGCCCGCCCGCCTGAGCGCGCGGATGAAGGCGCGCGGGATCGCCGCCCCGCCGCCCCGCGGGTAGTAGCCGCCGTCGAAGTAGTGGGCCTGGACGGCGGCGTGGACGGCCGCCGGCGCCATCGACGGCGGAAGCCCGTGGTCGCCGCACTGCCCGGCGAGGAACGCCCGGAGGAGCGGGTCGCGGACGTGGGCGTCGAGGAGCGACGCGGCCGTCCTCAGGCCCCAGCGCGCGACCGTCGGGCAGCGGAAGGGGAGCGTGGCGAGCTGCCAGGCCGAGCGGATCTCGGAGAGCTCATCGAGCTCGTGGGAGAGCCGGTCGCAGGTGTCGAGGTAGGCGTCGATGCCGGCCGCCTCGTGCGGGAAGCGGCGCTTCAGGCGGTCGGCCAGGGCGCCCTTCCCCCGCGGGTAGTCGAAGCGCTCGCCGCCGACGAGGATGTGGTCGTAGCCGTCCGGGTTGAGCTCGCAGAGCTCGAGGTCGGCGCCGAGCCCGAGCCCCTCGTAGACCGCCCGGGCCCGGCCGCCCGGCGCCAGCTCGCCCAGGTAGTGGACGCCGGGGCTGAACTTGTAGCCCCCGAGCTCGAACGAGTGGCACCAGCCCCCGGGCAGATAGTGCTGCTCGAGGACGAGCGTCCGCCGCCCGGCCTGCGCGAGGGCGAGCGCCGCCGTCAGCCCGCCCGCCCCCGACCCGATCACGACCGCATCGACGTCGACCGTCGCCATGGCGCACCCTCCGTCGGATCCGGATCCCCTCGATCCTTCGGGGCGATGTTATAACGTCTGTTATTAAATTACAACACCCGTTACATCCGGCGCGTCCGGCACGCCGGGATTGACTCGCCCGCCCCCCGCCGGAGATCATCGCCCACCGCAACCCCGTCCCTTCGTCGCCTTGACGAAGGGGTGAAACGGCAAGAGAGCAGGACGGAAGGAAAGCACGGAAGAACGGAAGAACGGAAGAGTGAGAGAGAGACAGAGAGAGAGGAAGGAAGAGCGCATGCGCACACTCGGGCTGATCGCCGGTCTCGCCGTCGGACTCGGTCTTCTCGCCGCCCCGGCGACGGGGCAGGACTACGTGGGCGAAGGGGTCGCGAAGGCCATCGAGCAGGCCTCGGCCGCCCGCGACCTCACGGGCTTCGGGCTCCGCTCGGGCGGCTTCTGCCTGCTCGGCGGGTTCGTCGAGGAGGGGAAGGAGCTCGCGTACACCGCCCGGCTCCAGGCCGGCAAGGGCTACCTGTTCGTGGGCGCGGGCGACGCCGACGTCCACGACCTGGACCTGGTCGTGGCCGCCAAGGACGGCTCGGTCCACGAGGTCGACGTCGACGACGACTCGACGCCGTTCGTCTTCGTCGCCCCGGAGCACACCGGCGAGTTCACCATCACCCTGAGCCTCGCCTCGGGGAGCGGGTCCCAGGACTTCAGCCTCGTCATCGTCCTCGAGACCGACGGGCTCAAGGGCTCGCTCGCCACCCTCGAGCAGGCCTCGCACGAGCTGAACGCGGTCATCTCGGCGGCCGCCGAGCAGGTCAACCTCGGGTTCGACGCGGCCCCGAACTCGTTCTGCCTGCTCGGCGCGCTCCTCAAGGACGGAGCCGACCAGACGCTCACCCGCAGCTTCGCCGCCCACACGAAGTACGTCATCGTCGGCTGGTCCGACAGCCACGCCAAGGACTTCGACATCGCCGTCAAGCGCGGGAAGGAGATCCTCGTCCAGGACGTCGAGGACGACAACACGCCCGTCGTGGTCTTCGAGTGCCCGAAGAACGAGCGGCTCGGCCTGAACCTCGAGATGTTCAGCGCCGGCAAGCCGGCGTTCGCCATCGCCGCCGTCCTCGTCACCTCCGAGAAGTAGGGGCGGCGGGCGCCGCCAGGCGCTCCGCCAGCCGCCGCAGCACGCGCCGCGTCCCGGCCGCCATGGGTCGGGCCATCCGGGCCTCCTCGAGGGGAAGCCAGAGGGCCTCCATCTCGGTCGAGGGGCGGGGCGCCTTCGCCTCCAGCACGAGGTAGGCGTGGTTCGTCACCCGGTACGCCCGCGCGCCGTCGGGCGGCGCGCCGACGGCGACGGCCGTCGTCAGGAACGGCTCGCCGCCGGGCGTCGTCAGGCCCGTCTCCTCCTCGAGCTCGCGCGCGGCCGCGGCGGCGAGGTCCTCGCCGTCCTCCGCGGACCCGCCCGGGAAGGCGTGGTAGCCCGCCCACGGCTCCGTCCGGCGGCGGCCGAGGAGCACGCGCCTCGAGAGCGGGTCGTAGAGGCAGACCGACGCGGCCGGCTGCAGGTCGGTCCGGAGGCTCGGCGGCTCGAGCCGTGCGACCGGGCCATCGCGGCCGGCCACGCGCCAGCCGCGCTCGACGTAGTAGGGAAGCACGCCGCAGCGCTCGTGGACGCCGACGGTCCGCCCGTCGCGGTCGAGGCGCTCGACGGCGCGGTCGCCCGCCCCGCGGCCGCGCGCCCCGTCCAGGAGGAAGGCGGAGACGAAGCCGTCCAGGGCGAAGTCGGCGAGGACGCCGGCGATGCGCGCGGAGGCGAAGATCGGCGCGAGGCGCGGCGGCGCCAAGCCGACCCCGTGCGGCCCGATCTCGGCCAGGTGCCGGGCGTACGCCTCGCGCGCCCCCGCCCACTCGGCCGCGAGGCGCGCCGCGCCGTCCCGCTCGACGCCGACGAGGAACCCGTGGTCGACGAGCTCGACGGCGAAAGGCCCGCCCCCGTAGCCCCCGGCGAGCGCGGCGCGCGCGAGGGCGCCGTGGACCTCCTCCGCCTCCTCGAGCGTCCCGCACGGGTACGGGAACGACGTCGTCGCATCCGGCAGCACGAGGGCGCCATGGAAGTGGATGAACCCGGAGACTCCGGGCAGCCGCTCGTAGAGCCGGGCGTGGACGGGCGAGTCGATCGAGGGCTTGCGGGCGCCGCGGTACGCGACGCGCCGGGCCCCGAGGTCGACCTCGACCCGCAGGAGGTCGGGCGCCGCGACCCGCGCCTTCTCGACCTGGCGCGGCGTCGTCCAGAAGGCCCCGCCGCCGCCGTCCGCCCGGTGCGAGACGCTCGCGTCCGTCCCAGGCAGGAGCCCCGCCTCCTCCGCAAACGCCAGCAGGGCCGCCGCGGCCCGGAACCCCGAGTCGCGCGCCGGCTCGTCCCCGCTCACGATGTCGCTCGAACCATGGCCCTGCGTGCCGTACAGCCGTTGATCAGTCCCACCCACTCGTCATCGAGTAGCGCCAGGAACGCCGCGATCTCCGGCACTTTCAACGGCCCCACGTCTCGTTGCGCGTCGAACGCGCTCCCCGATCGACTCCCACGCTTCTCGCGAAGACCCCGGCTTCCTGCTTCGGAGATCAACCCGCACGAAACCAGGTTAATGGCCGAACGCGCGTCAGCGCGTTCGGCCATTCGCTGGACGTGTCGTTTCTCTCGTGCGCTCGGCTCAGCGGCCGCCGCCGCGGGTCGCCCGCTCGGCCTCGGCCTTGAGCTCGCCCCAGCGCTGGACGACGTCGGGCAGGTCGACGGGCGGCCGGTTCATGAGGATGTCGAGGGCGTTCGCCGCCTCGCCGCGCCGCAGGTGACTCTGCGCCCGCGCCATGTCGGCCTCGGCGACCGCCCGGCCCTCCGAGGCGACGCGCGCCCGCAGGGCCCTCGCCTCGGCCTCGGTCGGCGTGCCGGTCGCGAGGGCGAGGAGCTCGTCGGCCGCCCCGAGCGCCTCGCGGAAGCCCTTCCCCTCGTCGACCGTCTGCTCGACCCGGCGCCGGACGTCGGCGACGCGCTCCGCCGCCCGCGCCGCGCGCTGCGGGTCGGCGTCGGCCTCGGCGCCCGCCCGCCTCTCGCCGTTGCCCCCGACGCCGGCGTTCCGGGCGACCGCCCAGGCGATGCCGCCGAGCCCGGCGACGAGGACGGCGACGGCGACGACCGCCTTGAGGCGCCCGCCGGGCCGGGCGGCCGCGCCGCCGCCCGCGCCCGTCCCGCGGTAGACGCCGAACGGACCGGGCGGCGTGCTGCGGTCGGCGCGGTCGCGCGCGAGCGGGACGCGCGCCGAGCTCGAGTCGGCGGCGGCCGAGGCGGCGCTGCGCCCGCCGGCGAACGGGTTCTTGCCCTTCTTGATGAGGATGACGTCGCGGATCAGCTCCTGCGGCGAGTGCCGCTTGCGCGGGTCCTTGCCCATCATCTTGAGGACGAGGCGGGCGGTCGCGGCCGACACCGTCGGGCGCGCCTTCCGGAGCTGGGGCGGCTCGTCGGCGAGGTGCCGGGCCATGATCGCCGTCGGGTTGTCGCCCGTGAACGGCGGCGCGCCCGCGAGCATGTGGTAGAGCGTCGCCCCGAGCGAGTAGATGTCGCTCCGGACGTCGATCTGGCGCTCGCCGCGCGCCAGCTCGGGCGAGACGTAGAAAGGCGTCCCGAGCGTCTTGCCCTCGGTCGTGATCGAGCAGTCCACCGTGAGCTGCTTCGAGAGCCCGAGGTCCGCGAGCTTGGCGACGCCGTCCGGCGTCACGAGGATGTTCTCGGGCTTGACGTCGCGGTGGACGATGTGGGCGGCGGACGCGTGCTCGAGCGCCTTGGCGATCTGGAGGACGACGTCGAGCGCCTCGGCCTCCTCGAACGGACCGTCCTCCTTCAGGATCTCGGCCACCGACCAGCCGTCCACGTACTCCATGACGTAGTAGTGGAGCCCGTTCGACGTCCCGACGTCGATCCCGGCGACGACGTTCGGGTGCTTGAGCTGGCCGGCGAGCTTCGCCTCGCGGACGAAGCGCTCGAGGAAGCGCGAGTGCGACGCGAACTTCGGGGCGAGGATCTTGAGCGCGACCTCGCGCTTCAGGCTCTTCTGGACGGCCCGGTAGACGACGCCCATGCCGCCCTGGCCGCGGCGCTCGAGGAGCTTGTAGCCCTCGATCGGGTCCGGCGTGCGCTGCAGGCGGAGGAGGTACTTCGCCTGCGTCGCCGTCAGGTACCCGAGCTTGACCATGATCTTGCCGATCTTGCGCGGCCGGCCCTCCGAGCGGAGGCGCTCGGCGACGCGGAGCGCCTCGGCGACCTGCTCGGCCGTGGCGAAGCGCTCGAGGCGCGCGAGCTCGCCGAAGAGGACCTCCTCCTCGGGAACGGGCGGCGCCGGGACGGGCGGCGGCGGGGCGAGGACGGCGGCGGCCCCCGCGTCCGCGTCGTCTCCGGCGTCGGCCTCGGCCTCGGCCTCGGCCTCCGCCCCGGCCGCGGCCTGGCCGTCCCCGTCCTCGGCGGCGGCCGCTTCCGCCTCGGCGGCGGCGGCGGCGGCCGCGGCGGCCGCGGCCTCGGCCTCCTCGTCGTCGAGGGCGACGCTCGCGAGCGCGCCCGCGACCTCGTCGGTCTCGTCGTCGCTCGGCCCCTCGGGCTCGGTGGGCGGCGGGGGCTCGGGGTAGCGCCCCGAGGCGGCGCGCCGGCCCGACCGGCCCGAGCCGCGACGCGGCGCGGGCGCCTCGCCGTCGTCTGGCGGCGGCGGGGGCGGGGCCTCGTCGGGCGCGAGGCGCGCCGGACCGCCGACGACGTCGAGCTCGGCCGACGACATGGCCGGCGGCGGGGCGAGGTCGGGCGGCGGCGTCTCCGTCGCCTCGCGCCCGAGGCCGCGCTTCGCGGGCTCACGTCCCTCGACCGTCACCGTCCGCTCTCACCCAGCCCCTCTCCCAGCGGGAGGGGGAGACCTTCCGTCCACGCCGCGCTCGCGTACTTCTCCGCCTCGAGCCGCCGCGCGAGCGCCGCCTCGTCCGGCCGGAGGCCCCCCGGCTCGGCCGTCCGCCCGAACGTCCGGGCGAAGGCCTCCGCGAGCGCCGCCGCGACCGCCTCGAACCCCGCCCCGACGAGCGCGAGCGGGATCGACCCGTGCTGGAGCACCGCCCGGCCGAGCCGCCGCTGCGCGCTCCCGACGACCTTGCGCCCGGCCCCGTCCACGAGGTCGGTCGCGCTCGCCCGCTCGAAGCAGAGCGCCGGCCGCGCCGCCGCCCCGTCGTCGGCCCCGTCCCCGTCCGCGGCCCCGGACCTCGGCCCGACCTCGAGCCCGAGCCGCCCGAGCCCGGCCGCGACCGCGCCGTGCACGGCCGCGAAGCTCTCCCGCACGCCCCCGCGGGGCGCCACGTCGCCGACCCCGGCGACGAACGCGTACGTCAGCTCGCCGCGGTGGAGCACGGCCCCGCCGCCCGTCGCGCGCCGGACCACGGCCACGTCGGGCCACGCGGCGGCGCGCGCCGCGGCCGCCGCCTCCACCATCGTCTGGAACCGCCCGATGCTCAGGGCAGGAGGGTCCCACGCGTAGAAGCGGAGGGTCGCCGGCCCGCGCCCGTCGCGCGCGGCCGCCCGACCCGCCGCGCCCGCGAGGAGCGCCTCGTCGACCGCCAGGTTCCAGGCCGGCGGCTCGCCCCCGGGGCGTCCGTACAGCACGCGGAGGCTCAAGGCGCCGGATGATACCACGGCCGGCGCCCGGGAATCAACGTCCGGCCCGCGCCCGGCGCCGGGTCTCTTCTTGCGCGGCCCGCGCGTCGAATGCTATGAAGGGAGCGTGCTCACGCCCGCGGGGAAGCGCGTCGTGCTGGGCCTCGTCGCCGTCGCGGCGCTCGGCGGCCTCGCCGGGTGGTGGATCACGCGCCCGAAGAGCGAGGAGGACCGCGTGCGCGCGGTCTTCGCCGACCTCGAGGCGAAGGTCGAGGACAAGGACGCGAGTGGGGTGCTCGAGCACATCTCGGAGCGGTACCGGGCCGAGGGCCTCGACCGGAACCTCGACAAGAAGGGGCTCCACCCGCTCCTCGTCTACTACTTCCTCCATCACAAGGAGGTCGCGGTCGAGATCCGCGACCTCGAGGTCCGCGTCCTCAAGGGCGACAAGGTCGCGCAGGCGACGCTCCGGGCGCGGTTCGCCGAGGGGGACGTGCGCGCGGCGCTCGGCGGCGAGGAGTGGCTCTTCGAGGTCGACCTCGAGCGCGAGGATGACGGCGAATGGCGGGTGATGTCCCACCGAAGGAGCGCGGGGACGCCCTGAGCGGAGCGCCCGAAAGCCCGAGCGACGAGCCGGAAGGCGACGAGTCGGGGGCGACGGCGGCCGCCGAGGCCGACCCCTTCCCCGAGAGCCGGCGCATCCGCGCCTCGCCCTTCTCCGTCGCCCTCAAGGCCGCGAAGGAGGCGCTCCCGAAGGAAGCCCGCACGGCCTGCCCGCCCCCGCACCCGGTCCTGGTGAGGCGGACGCGCCGGCGGCGCGCCCTCGCCCTCCTGGCCATGGCCGCGACCCTCGTCCTCGCCCACGCCGTCGCGGCGACGCTCCTGACGACGCCGGACCAGCTCCGGCGCCGGCTCGCGCGCGTGGCCGCCGAGCGCTTCGACGCCGACGTCGACATCCGGGCGGTCGAGCTGTCGCTCCTCGCCGGGCGCGGCCGCATCGAGCAGGCGCGCCTGCGCCCGCGCGCCGCCGGCGAGCCGCCGGGGGCGCCGCCCGTCTGCGAGATCGGCGTCGAGAGGGCGATCGTCGACCACGACCGCCTGGCGCTCCTGGGCGGCCGCTACCGCGTGCGCCGGATCACGGCCGAGCGCGTGGACCTTCGCTTCCGGCGCGCCCGGGCGCTCCTCGACACGTTCCAGCGGCTCTTCGCCGGGGGCCCGATCGAGCCGGGCGAGACGCCGCCGCCCGTGACCATCGCCCGCGTCGTGATCCACGCCGAGGGCGACGAGCCCGTGCCCTTCCTCCCCGCCGGCGCGCCGGCGACGCTCGAGCGCGTCCGCCTGACGCCGCGCGAGCCGGGCGTCTGGGACGTCCGGGCCACATACCGCGGGGCCGAGCTCGAGGAGCTCGCCGTCGAGGGCCGCGTCGACCTGCGCGAGGGCGTGATCCGGCTCGACATCGCCGGCTCGAACATCGACATCGGCTCGGGCCGGCTCCTGACCCTCTCGCCGCGCCTCGCCGCCCTCGTCTCGGCCCTCGAGCCGTCGGGCCCCGTGGACCTCCGGGCGAAGGTCGTCCTCCCCTGGGCCCGCCCCGACGCGGCCTCGTTCCAGGGCGAGCTGGACTGCTACGGCCTGCGCATCGCGCCGCCCGGGCTCCCGCGGCCGATCGCCGACATCTCCGGGCGCATGACGTTCCGCGAGTCGGAGCTCACGATCCCCCAGCTCCGCGGGCTCTACGGGCCGTCGGAGGTCCGCCTCCGCGGGAACGTCCGCGACCTCGTGCGCGGGCTCGGCGTCGAGGGCGACCTCTTCGTGCGGGGGCTCGAGCTCGCGCACCTCGTCCGCCTCGCGCCCGAGGGTTCGGCTCCCGGGACCGCGCTCCAGGCCGTGCGGCTCGAGGGCCGCGGCGACCTCCGGGTGTCGGCGCGCTCGTCGGGCACGAGCCCGCTCGCGGCCGCCGAGTTCTCGGGCACGGTCGCCCTCGACGGGGCCTCGGCCGGCGGGGGCGCCGTCTCGGGCCTCACGGGCGAGGTCGCGTTCGCGGGCGAGCCCGCCTCCGCGGCCGGCGAGGCCGAGGGCCGGACGCGCTTCGGCGCCGTCATCCACGTCGAGGTCGCGCGCCTCCTCGGCCTCGAGGTCCACGACGTCGAGGGACGCGTCGATGCCGGGCCCGACGGGACGGTCTCCCTCCAGGTCGAGGGCGGGACGCTCGGGGGCGCGCCGTTCCGCGCCCACGTCGAGACCGGCGCGCTGCCGCGCGACGCGGCCGATCCGCGGGCGGCGACGGCCGCGCTCCCGTTCCGCGTCGACGCCGCGTTCGAGGGGCTGCCGATCGCCCGTGCCCTCGAGCCGCTCTTCGGCGGCGCGACGCCGCTCCTCGAGGGGCGGGCGACGGGCACGCTCCTCGTCACGCGCCTGGCCGCCGAGGCGGCGGCCGGGACGCCGGAGGTCCGCGTCGAGGCCTTGCTGGCCGACATCCGGCCGTTCTCGTTCCCCATGTTCGCCTCGGCCGGGGCCGCGCTCGGGGCCGCCGGCTACCCGCGCGACGCCTTCCCGCGCGGCGCGATCCGCGTCGACCTCGACCCCGGAGGGGGCGGCCGGGTCCGGCTCGACCTCGTGAGCCCGGCCTACACGCTCGCGCTCGAGGGCACGGTCGACGCGGCCGGCACGCTCGCCGGCCGCCTGCGGGCGACGCCGGCCGGGCCGCCGCTGGCGGCGCTTGCGCTCGAGGTCGAGGGGCCGTGGCGCCGGCCCGTGGTGAGGCCGGCCAGGTAGAGACGACGGGACACGGAGGCCTCATCCGTAACCCGGATTCCCGCTTCTCCCTCCTCCTTCCTCCGGATAGTTCTCTCGTCCGTTTGACACGGGCCGGAGGCGCGGTAGCCTCTCAGGTGTTCAAGACGCCCACGGAGGCTCGAAGATGCCGTCACGTCTCTCCCTCGGCTCGGTGCCCTCCCTCGTCGTCCTGCTCGTCGCCGGGACGGCCCACGCCGAGACGATCGCCGTCGATGCGAGCGGGCCCGACGGCCGCGGCGCCCTCAAGAAGGCGGCGGCGCGGGCGCGGGACGGCGACCGGATCGAGGTCGCGCCGGGCGCGTACGACGGCCCGGTCGTCATCTCGGCCTCGGTCGCGATCGCGAGCGGGCCGGCGGCCGCCGGCGAGCTGCCGCGCATCGAGGCGGCCTCGGGCGGGGCGACGATCGTCGTCGAGGGCGGGGCCAAGGTCGCCCTCACCGGGCTCGAGGCCGTCTGGCGCGGCGGCCCGGCGGGCGGGTCCCTGCGCGTGCGCGCGGCCTCCGTCCGGGCGTCGAGCTGCCGGCTGGCGGGCGGGAACGCGCGCGGCATCGACGTCGCCGGCGAGAACGCGACCGTCGTCCTCGTCGGCGGGGCGGTGTCGGGGAACGCGGGCGGCGGGATCCTCGCCCGCGAGGGCGCGACCGTCACGGCCGACGGCACCGAGCTCGCGCGGAACGGCGGCACGGGCGCCGAGGCATCCGGAGCGGGATCGCGCCTCGAGCTCAGGCGCTGCCGGATCGTCGAGAACGGGCGGAGCGGCGTCTCGGTCTCGGCCGGGGCCGGCGTCAAGCTCGAGGGGTGCGAGGTCGGGCGCAACAAGGGCGCCGGCCTGCTCGCCCAGTCCGCCCTCGAGGCGAGGGTCGAGGGCGGCGCCTTCCGCGCCAACGTGGACTCCGCGCTCCGGATCGCGGCCACGCGAAGGCTCGAGGTCCGGGGCGCGCTCGTCGTCGGCGGCCGCACCGGCCTGGCGCTGATCGGCGGGACCGCCGGGACGGTCGAGGGGACGGCGGTCGTCGGCGCCGAGGGCCACGGCGTCGTCGTCGAGGGGTCGGGCGACCTCACGCTCCGCGGCTGCCTCGTCGCCCGCAACGGCCAGGACGGCGTCGTCGCCCGCGAGAGGCCGCCGGCCCTGCCGGGGACGGCCGTGGTGGCGAACGCGGGCGTCGGCATCGCGACCCGGAAGGCCGGGCCGGGCGGCCTCGCCCTCGCCCCCGACTCGCTCGTCGGGCGGAACGGGCGCGACCCCGAGGCGAGCGGCCCGGTGGAGGCGGCCGCCGTCCTCGGCGACGAGGCCGTCGTCGCCGCCCTCGCCCGGCTCTCGGACCTCGCGACCGCCCTCGCCGCCGCCGCCGGCGAGGAGCAGGGCGAGGAGGAGCGCGCCCAGGTGGGGGCGGCCCTCGCCGAGGCGACGGCGGCCGCCCGGGCGCGGCGCGAGGCGTTCGGCGCCGCCGCGGGCACGATCGCCGTCGCCGTCCGCGACGCCGCGGGGAGCGAGACGCCGGTCGCCTTCGACCTCGTCGACGCTTCCGGGAAGGTGGTGCTGGCGGCCGTCGAGGGGCCGATCCGCGTCCGCGCCGGGTCGTACCGCGCCCGGCCCGCGGAGGAGCCCGGGGCGACGGGCGAGGCCGTGACGGTCGAGGCGGGGGCCGAGGCGACCGTCCTCTTCGACCGGCCGCGGACGCTGCGCGTGCGGCTCGAGGGCGAGGGGCCGCTGGTCCTGTCGCTGAAGCCGGCCGCCGCCATCCGGGCGCGCGCGCCCCGCGGCCGGGACCGGGCCCCCGCGGGCGGCGGCCCGCCGCGGCTCGCCGGCCCCGACGCCGAGGCCCACGCCCGGCTTCGGGCCCTCGCGCTCGGCGAGGCGCGGGGGCTCATCGACTCGGGGGCGGACGCCTTAGACGGTCCGGCCGGGAACCTGGCCGTCCGCACGCTCGCCGACTGGGGCGACGCCTCGGACGTCGCCCGCCTGCTCGCCGCCGCCGCCGCCCGCGCGGCCTGGCTCGAGCTCCGGATCGAGGCGGCCCGGGGGCTCGCGCGCCTCGCCGCCGGAGACGAGGACGTCTCGGCCCGGCTCGACGAGGCGGTCGCCGGGCGCGTCGCCCCGGAGGCCGGAGAGGACGCGAGGCGGCGGGCGCGGGCGACCTCCGTCGTCGCCGCCTGCGCCCTCGTCCGCGGGCCGGCGGGCGGCCCGCCGGCGGCGCGCGGCGCCCTCCTCGCCGAGGCGCGCGCCGCCGAGGGAGCCGACGGCGACCCGGCGCTCGTCGCCTTCGCCGTCGAGGCCCTGGCCGCGGTCCCGCGCCCGGAGGAGGCTCCGGCCTACCGCGACCTCCTGCGCTACCGCGAGCCGGCGGCCGGGCCCGGCGCCGCCCTCCGGCCGCCCGACACGGCCGGGGTCTTCCACCGCTCGCTCGCCCGGCGTGCCGCCGCCGAGGCCCTGGCGCGGCTCGGCGATCCCGTCGGCTTCGCCTGGCTCGCCGCCTCGGCGCGCCGCTACGACCGGTTCGCCGTCCTCGTCCTGGCCGACATCGTGGAGGACGCGGGCGCGCTCCTCCGCGCCGGCTTCGAGTCCGACGACCCCGAGTGGCGGCTCCGCGCCGCCCTCCTCGCCGCCGACCTCTCCGAGCCGGGCCTCGTCGGCCTCCTCGTCGACGCCTACGCGACCGAGCAGCGTCCGGGGCGCCGGAGCCTTTCGGCGCTCCGGGCGACCGAGGACGCGCTCTACGCGCTCGGCAGCCCGGCGCCCGTGCCGCTCGAGGTCGGGCGCCTGCGCGGCGGCGGGAAGGGAGGGTTCGCGGCCGCCCTGCGCCTCGCGCGCGCCGGCCACACGATCGCCCTCGCCCCGCTCCTCGAGTGGTGCGAGTCCCGGCTCGGGGAGCCGGCCGAGCGCGCTCGCTCGGCGGCGGTCCTGGAGGCCCTCGGCGCGCTCGACGCCCCCGAGGCCCGGACCGTCCTCGAGCGGGCGACGGCGGCCAAGGACCCGCTCGTGCGGCTGGCGGCGGCGCGGGCGCTCGCGGGAGCGCTGGAGAGAGGCAAGAAGTAAGGCGACGGACAGCGTGGCTCAAACCCCCGTGGTCTCGGTGGGCCGCTCCGGCCCGGAACGTGGCCGCCGCGGCTTAAACCTCGTGGTATAATGCCTTTCCCGTGAACGCCGAGCAGGAGCTGATCTTCGCCAAGCTGCTCCTCGAGCGGCACTTCGCCGCCTCGGACGCGCTCCGCGAGTGCCTCGGCCAGCAAACCCGCGCCCGGGGCGAGGGACGGGCCGTTCCGCTCGTCGACGTCATCCGCCAGCGGGGCGTGCTCGGAGAGACGGACCTCGCGGTCGCCCTGCGCGAGTTCGAGGGCGGCCTGAAGCAGTGCGCCGTCTGCTCCGCCTTCTACCACGTGGCCCTGGGCGGCGGCGACGGGCTCTGCCGCCGCTGCAGCAGCTCCGGGAAGTCGGGCGCCCTCGCGCGATCCTCGCCGGCGCCTTCCTCGGCCTCGGGAGCGGCGCCGGCCGTCCCGCGCGCGCCCGCGATCCCGATCGCCATCGTCGACACCGGCCCGGAGCCGGCGACGGACCCGATGCTCCCGAGCTCCGGATCGCGGAAGCCCGCGCCGGACGTCTCTTCCCTCGCATCCGCGCCGGGAGCCGGGGCGCCGCGGCCGCCCGCCCCACCCCCGCCCCCCATGCCTCCGCCCCTGCCCCTGCCCCCGGGCGCCCCGCCCACCTCCCCGCTGGCCGCCGTCGCCCCGCCGCCGCCGCCGTCCGGGCCTCTCCGGGCGCCGCCGCCGCCCGGGTCCCTGACGTCCGAGCCCTCGACCGACCCCATGCTGCCGGGCTCGGGGGCGAGGAAACCCTCGTCCTCCTCGGGGGCCGCGGCCGCCGCCGGGGCCCCGGCCGGGCCCGCGCCGGGCCCGAGAGGCCCGTCGGGACCGCGCCCGCCCTCGCCCGCGCCCCCGGGCGAGAGGCTGAAGGAGCGCGAGGGCGCGCCGCCATCGCCGCCGCTTCCCGGCCCGAAGGATGCGTTCGGCGACTACGAGATCGTCGAGGTCGTCGCCAAGGGCGGCATGGGGATCGTCTACCGGGCGCGCCACAAGGAGCTGAAGCGGGTCGTCGCCTTGAAGGTCCTGCGCGAGGGCCGGCGGGCCTCCGAGGACCACGTCACCCGCTTCATCCGCGAGGCCAAGTCGGTCGCCAAGCTGAACCACTCGAACATCGTCAAGATCCACGAGTTCGGGCACAAGCAGGGCCAGTACTTCTTCACCATGGACTTCATCGAGGGCGAGTCCCTCGAGACCTGGCTCATGAAGCCCACGCGCGACCTCCGCAAGGGGGTCGAGATGCTGCGCGACATCGCCCAGGCCGTCCACTACGCCCACGAGCAGGGCGTCATCCACCGCGACCTGAAGCCGGCGAACATCCTGATCGACGCCCAGGGGCGCCCGCAGATCACGGACTTCGGGCTCGCCCGCAACGTCGACCACGTGACCGCCCTCACCCAGGACGGCGAGCTGCTGGGGACGCCGCTCTACATGTCGCCCGAGCAGGTGCGCGGGCGGGTGAAGGAGGTCGACCGGCGGACGGACGTCTACGCCCTCGGCGTCGTCCTCTACCAGATCCTCTGCCGGGGCCAGCTCCCGTTCAACGCGACGACCATGGTCGAGCTCCAGTGGAAGGTCGTGAACGAGGAGCCCGAGGCGCCGCGCCGCCGCCACCCCGAGGTCCCGGCCGCGCTCGAGTCGGTCGCCTTGAAGTGCCTCGAGAAGCTCCGCGACGACCGCTACGCCTCGGCGAAGGAGCTGGCCGAGGACCTCGACCGCTGGCTCCGCGGCGCGCCCGTGACGGCCCGCACGCTCTCGACGGGCGGGCGCGTGATCCGGCGCGTCAAGCGGAACCAGAGCCTCGTCCTCGTCCTGATCCTCGCCGTCCTCGCCGTCCTCGCGACCGTGGCGACGATCTTCCTCCTCGAGCGGCGCGAGTCCCTGCGCGTCGAGGCGGAGGACCGCAAGCGCAACATCGACAAGCTCGACGAGGCGACGAAGACGGCCCTGGACGAGGTCCAGGGCCGGCTCGAGCTCGCCCGCGCCCTGCTCGAGGCGCGCCCGCCGAAGCCGGACGATGCCCTCGCCGAGCTCGCCGCCGCCGCCCGCCGCCTCGACGAGGCCGCCGCGCCCGACCCGCGCGGCCTCCCGGAGGCCGAGGTCCGGCGGATCCTGAACGGGCGCGGCCTCCCGCAGCGGCGCCGCGACGTCCTCCGCCTGCGCGGGCGGGCCGAGGCCGCGCGCGGCGACCTCGGGCCCGCCGCCGCCCGCTTCGAGGAGCTCGTGGCCCTCGACCCGGGCGACGCCGACGCCTGGGTCGAGCTCGCCGCCCTCCGGCGGCGGCTCGGCGACGACCCGGGCGCCGAGACGGCGCTCGAGCGCGCGGTCGCCGCCCGCCCCGAGCACGGCCCGGCGCACCGGCTCAGGGGCGAGGTCCTCCTCGAGCGGGGCGGCGCCCGCTCGGCCGCCGAGGCCGTGAAGGCCTTCTCGGCCGCCATCGCCTCGCCCGACCTCAAGGCCGACCAGCGGGTCGAGGTCCGCCTCCTGCGCGGCGTGGCGCTCGTCCAGGCCGGCGAGGACCGCGCCGGCGTCGACGAGCTGACGGAGGCGATCCGGGCGCGCGAGCCCCTCGGCGACCCGCCCTCGAAGGCCCTCGTCCACCGCGCCGACGCCCGCTGGCGGCTCGGGGAAGAGGCGGCGGCCGCCGCCGACTACGACCGCGCCCTCGAGCTCGACCCGTACAGCGCCGAGGCGTACGTCCGCCGCGGCCGCTTCCGGCTCGAGACCGGGCAGTACGAGATCGACTTCAAGCTCGCGCGCGAGGACTTCGACCGGGCGAAGGCCGAGGACGACACGCTCCTCGAGGCCTGGCTCGGGCGCGGCACGGCCGCGTACTTCCTCCTCGACGACCGGGCCGCGGCCCTCGACCTGGGCTTCCTCGCCGGGCTGCCGAACCCGTTCGGCAAGCCGGACGCGGGGGCCGCCGAGGGCGTCCCGGCGCCGCTCGCCGCCGAGGCCGCGCGGCGGCTCGGCCGGCTCTGCCGGGCCCGGGCCGGCGACCCGGACGCCGTCGAGGGGCGGACGGCGAAGGACCGCGAGAAGGCGCGGGCGCGCTGGCTCGCGGCGGCCGAGCGGGCGTACGCGCGGGCCCTCGAGCTCGAGCCCGAGCACGCGCGCGCCCTCGTCGGCCGCGGCCGGACGCTCCTCGACCTCGGCCGGGTGGACGAGGCGGCGGAGGCGTTCCGGCGGGCGCTCGAGGCGTCGCCCGAGGCGGTCGACGCCCTCGTCGGCGCGGCCCTGGTCGCGCTCGCGCGGACGCCGCCCGACTCCCGGGCGGCGCGCGGCTTCACCGCGCGCGCGCTGGCGGCGGCTCCCGGCGAGGCCGACGCCCTCGCCGCCGACGGCATCGCCCTCTGGCTCGAGGGCGACGACCGCGCGGCCGCGATCCGGGCGCTGAAGGCGGCGCGGGATGCGCCGCTCGGACGGGGAAGGGCGAGAGCGAGCCCGAGCCCGAGCCCGAGCCCGAGCCCGAGTACGGGTACGAGTATGGGTACGGGTACGGGCTGGCGACCGGCGGAGACCGATGCCGGCTACTTCTTCAAGCAAGGCAAGAAGCACCAGGCGCTGGGCGCCCGCGCCCTGGGCGACGGGCGCGGCGGGCGCCTCCGCGAGGACCTCGCCCTGGCCCACCGCTTCTTCGGGCGGACGGCGGCCCTCCTCGCCCGCCCGGGCCGCGCCCGCTTCGAGCGCGGCTGGCTCCTCTACCGGCAGGCGGAGGCCGAGCCCGCGCGCCGCGAGGACCTGCTGCGGGCGGCCCTCGAGGAGCTGGCGGCCGCGATCGCCGCCAACCCGCTCGTGATCGAGGCCTACCTCATGCGGGCCCGGATCCACACGGAGAAGGAGGGCTTCATCGACCCCGGGGCCGCGATCCGCGACCTCGACGCCGCCGAGTCGGTCGGGGCGGAGGACGCCGAGCTCTTCTCCCGCCGCGGCATCGCCCGCCTCAAGGCCGGCGACGCCCCGGGGGCGGTCAAGGACCTCGAGCGGGCCCGCGACCTGACGGACGGCAACCTGCGCGGCATCCACGAGGCCCTCCACGCCGCCTACCACGCCGTCCGCGACCCGGCGAAGGCCGCCCGGGCGCTCGAGGAGCACAAGCGGCGCACGACCGCCGCCCGCGAGCAGGCGCAGCGCCTCTACCGCCAGGGCCAGGACCTCCACCGCGACCGCCGCTTCAAGGAGGCGATCGAGGCCTACACGCAGGCGACGGCCTTCGAGCCGCAGGGCGAGCACTACCACGGGCGGGCGCTCTCGCACCTCGGGCTCCTCCAGCAGCTCGAGGCGATCGAGGACTACGCCCGGGCGCTCGAGCTCGACCCCGTGCTGGCGAAGGACCTCTACACGCACCTCCCGAGCTTCACCCAGTTCGTCGACTTCGACCGCGCCCTGGCCCGCGCCGGAGCGGGGACCGCCCCGCCGGGCGGGCGGGCGCTCGAGGGCAGCCGCCACTTCCTGCGCGGGCTCCTGCACCTGCTCCGGGTCGAGTCCGGCCAGGGCGGGGCCGAGTCCGTGGCCGCCGGGATCGCGGCCTTCCGCGACGCGCTCGACGAGCAGCCGGCGCTCGCGGCCGCGTACTGCCTGCGCGGGCTCCTCGAGCTGCGCGCCCGGGACCTGAAGGCGGCCCAGGAGGACCTCGAGGTCGCCGTCAAGCTCGAGCCGCGGGCGGCGATCCCCTACTTCTTCCTCGCCGGCGTCTTCGCCCAGAAGCTCGGGCCGAGCGACCTGCCGTTCGCCTACCTCGAGAAGGCGAGCGAGCTCGGCTTCCAGGACCTGGACCCGCTCCGGCGCGAGCGCTCGCTCGAGCCGCTGCGCCTGGATCCGCGCTGGACGCGGCTCGTCGGGCGCCAGTAGCCGGAGGGAAGAGGGCGGGGCCTCGGAAAGTGTAGGGCATTCACCTCTACGGCAGGGCCCCCCGGACCTGCTATAATCTTCCGCTCGGTTTTTTGTGAGTACGAGATGAGCCCAGCCGTGTCCGACTCGCTCAGCGCCGACCTCGCCTCGCTCAAGATCGACCGACGGCCGCCGCCGGTCGATCCGGAGCGGCGCTCGCGCCTGCGCACGGCGGTCGCCGCCCTCGTCGTCGTCGCGGCGCTGGCCGGCGCCGGCGTCTACGCCTACCCGCACGCGCGCGCCGCCCTCTTCAAGACGGAGGTGCGCGTCACCGAGGTCCTCCTCGTCTCGCCGGCCCAGGCGTCCGTCCGCCTGACGTCCACGGGGTACGTCGTCCCCCAGGTCGTGTCGAAGGTCGGGGCGAAGGTCCCGGGGCGCATCGCCGTCGTCAACGTGAAGGAAGGCTCGGTCGTCGAGTCCGGCGAGATCCTGGCCCTGCAGGAGGACGCCGACGTCAAGGCGGCGATCGCGTCGGCGCGGACGCGCGTGGCGGCGGCGAGCGCGCGCGTGGCGACGGCCCGGGCCCAGGAGGCCGAGGTCCTCCGGCAGGCGGCGCGCGAGCGCTCGCTGCTCGAGCAGGGCTTCGGGCAGCGGGCGGTCCTCGAGGACCTCGAGATGCGGGCGAGGTCGCTCGCCGAGGCGACGAAGGCGGCCGAGGCCGAGGTGACGGCGGCGGAGTCGGAGGTCGCGGCCCTCGAGGTCGCGCTCAGGGACCGGATCGTGCGCTCGCCGATCCGCGGGATCGTGATCGGGAAGCCGATCGTGGCCGGCGAGCTCGTCGGCATCCAGGCGGAGAAGATCGCCGAGGTCGCCGACTTCGACTCGCTCATGGTCGAGACCGACGTCCCCGAGGCGCGCTTCCACCTGGTCGAGCTCGGGCGCCCGTGCGAGATCGTGCTCGACGCCTACCCGCGGCGCCGCTACCGGGGCGTCGTCCGCGAGCTCGGCATGAAGGTGAACCGCTCGAAGGCGACGGTCCTCGTCAAGGTCGCCTTCCTCGACGAGAAGACGGGCGTGCTCCCGGAGATGTCGGCGCGGGTGAGCTTCCTCGCGAAGGAGATCGGGAAGGACGAGGTCGAGCAGCCGCCGCGTCCGGTCGTGCCGGACGCCGCGGTCGTCACGCGCGGCGGCGGGGACGTCGTGTTCGCGATCGACGACGGCAAGGTGCGGATGGTGCCCGTGACGCTCGGCGAGCCCTTCGGGAGCGGCCGGACGCTCGTGAAGGGCCCGCCGCCCGGGACGCGCCTCGTCGCCGGCCCGCCGCCCGAGATGGCCGACGGGCAAGCCGTGAAGGAGAAGACCGAGTGAGCAGCCTGATCGACGGGAACGGGGGCACGGGGACGAGCACGGGCACGGGCACGAGCGCGGGCACGAGCGCGACCACGAGCACGAGCACGAGCACGAGCACGAAGGGTACGGGGTCGATCGTCTCGCTGAAGAGCGTCGGCAAGACCTACTTCCGGGACAGCGAGCCCATCCCCGTCCTCGAGGACATCAACCTCGAGGTGCCGGCCGGCTCGTTCGAGGCGCTCATGGGGCCGTCGGGCTCGGGGAAGTCGACGCTCCTGAACCTGATCGCCGGCCTCGACCGCCCGACGCGCGGGCGGGCGCGCGTCGCCGGGCACGACCTGACGGACATGAGCGACGGCGAGCTGGCGAAGTTCCGGGCGAGCACGATCGGCTTCATCTTCCAGGCCTACAACCTCCTGCCCGTGCTCACGGCGGTCGAGAACGTCGAGCTGCCGCTCCTGCTGACGAAGCTCCCGCGCGCCGACCGGCGCCAGCGGGCGCAGACGGCGCTCAGGATCGTCGGCCTCGAGGACCGCACGGGCCACTACCCGCGCCAACTCTCGGGCGGCCAGGAGCAGCGCGTCGCCATCGCCCGGGCGATCGTCAACGACCCGCAGATCCTCGTCGCCGACGAGCCGACCGGCGACCTCGACCGCAAGAGCGCGGACGAGATCCTGTCGCTCCTCGAGAGGCTCAACCGGGAGTTCAAGAAGACGATCTTCATGGTCACGCACGACCCCCACGCGGCCGAGCGGGCGACGATCATCCGCCGCCTCGACAAGGGGGTCCTGCAGTGAACCTCGGGTCGATCGCCGCCCGCAACATCGGTCGCAACAAGGTCCGCACGGCGATGACCGTCCTCGGCGGGGTCGTCGCCCTGACGGCCTTCGTCCTCATCCGGACGGTGATCGCGGCCTGGAACGTGGCGGTCGAGTACGCGGCCAAGGACCGGCTCGCGACCCGGCACAAGGTCTCGTTCGTGATCCCGCTCCCGAAGAAGTACATGGACGTGATCCGCGGCGACGAGATGAAGAAGCTCGGCGTCAAGGAGTCGACCTGGCTCAACTGGTTCGGGGCGCGCGACCCGCGCTTCCCGGACGAGTTCTTCGCCAACTGCGCCTGCGACGCCCCGTCGTTCCTCGCCGTCTACGACGAGGTCGTGCTCGCGAAGGAGGACCGGGAGCGCTGGCTCGGCGACCGCCAGGGCGCGATCCTGGGCGACGTCCTGGCGCGCAAGCTCGGGGTGAAGGTCGGCGACCGCCTGACCCTCCAGGGGACGATCTTCCCGGGCGACTGGACGTTCAACGTCTCGGGGATCTACACGGCGTCGCGGAAGTCGATGGACCGCTCGCAGCTGTTCTTCCACTGGGACTACCTGAACGACACCGTCAACGAGCGGGTGCGCGAGCGCGGCGGGGACCCCGACGAGGAGGGGTTCGACAAGATCGGCTGGGTCGTGAGCCGGATCGACGACCCGGCCCGCGGCGCCGACATCAGCGCGGCGATCGACCGCGCCTTCGAGGAGCGGGACGACCAGACCGAGACCATGAGCGAGAAGCAGATGCAGAACTCGTTCATGGGCATGTTCTCGGCGATCCTCACGGCCCTCGACATCGTGTCGTTCATCATCCTCGCGATCCTCGGCATGATCCTCGGGAACACGGTCGCCATGGGCGTGCGCGAGCGGACGAACGAGTACGGGGTGCTGCGCGCCCTCGGCTTCTCGCCCGGGCACGTGTTCCGGCTCGTGCTCGGGGAGGCGGTCGCGGTCGGGGTCGTCGCCGGGATCGTCGGCATGGCGGTCGCGTTCCCGTTCGTCGAGCTCGGCATGGGCCGCTGGCTGGAGGAGTACATGGGGGCGTGGTTCCCCTACTTCCGGATCGACGGGAAGACCCTGGTCCTCGGGTTCCTGCTGCCGGTCGCGCTCGGCGCCGTCGGGGCGCTGATCCCGGCCTTCCAGGCGTCGCGGCTCTCGGTGACGGACGCGCTCCGTCGGGTGGCCTAGAATGGTCCCGATCGCCTACAACTTCCGGAACCTCGTCGTCCGCAAGGCGACGACGATCGCGACCGCGGGCGGCCTCGCGCTCGTCGTCTTCGTCTTCGCGTCGGCGTCGATGCTGGGCGAGGGGATCCGACGGACGCTCGGGCGCTCGGCCCAGCCGGACGTCGCCGTCATCCTGCGCAAGGGGGCGGATGCCGAGCTCTCGAGCTCGATCGACGAGGAGGCGGTCTCGCTCCTCAAGAGCAAGCCCGAGGTCGCCCGCACCGGGCAGGGCCAGCCCATCGGCGTGGGCGAGCTCCTGGTCGTCATCATCCTCCCCAAGATCGGCACGGAGGGCGGGGTCTCGAACGTCCAGGTGCGCGGCGTGCCGGACGACGTCTTCGAGTTCCGCAAGGACGCGCGGATCGTCGAGGGGCGGCCGGCCAGGCCCGGCACGGACGAGGTCGTCATCGGCAAGGGGATCCGCGGCCGCTTCGAGGGCCTCGAGATGGGGCGGACGTTCGAGCTCCGCAAGAACCGGCCGGTGACGGTCGTCGGGGTCTTCGAGGACGGCGCCTCGTCGCACGAGTCCGAGGTCTGGGCCGACCTCCACAAGGTGCGGGCGGCGTTCGGGCGCGGGGGGATCGTCTCGGCGGTGCGCGTCCGGCTCACCTCCCCCGACCGGTTCGACGCCTACGAGCAGTCGATCGAGCAGGACCGCCAGCTCGGCCTCGACGTCATGCGCGAGACGACCTACTACGAGAAGCAGTCCGAGGCCTTGAGCCTGTTCGTCACCGGCCTCGGGACCGTGATCGCGTTCTTCTTCGCCATCGGGGCCATGATCGGCGCCATGATCACGATGCACGCCTCGGTCGCCCACCGCCGCCGCGAGATCGGGACGCTCCGCGCCCTCGGCTTCTCGCGCGCGAGCATCCTCTTCTCGTTCCTGGTCGAGTCGACGCTGCTCGCGCTCGCGGGCGGCGCGGTCGGCGCCGCCGCCTCGCTCCTCATGGGGTTCGTGCGCTTCTCGACCATGAACTTCTCGAGCTGGAGCGAGATCGTCTTCACCTTCGACCCGACGCCCGGGACCATCGTCGGCTCGCTCATCTTCGCCGGCGTCATGGGGATCGTGGGCGGCTTCCTGCCGGCGCTCAAGGCCGCGCGGCTCTCGCCCGTGCAGGCGATGCGGGCCTGATCGTGGATGGCGGTGCGGCGGGTCGGAGCTAGGCGGTGAAGCTGTGTCCGCAGCCGCACTGGCCGGACGCGTTCGGGTTGTCGATCTTGAAGCCGCTCCCGTAGAGCCCCTCGACGAAGTCGACCCTCGCCCCGCCGAGGTACATGGAGCTCATGGGGTCGACGACGATCTCGAACCCCTCGCAGGCGATGACGTTGTCGTCGTCGCGCTTCTCGTCGAAGGCCAGGCCGTACTGGAAGCCCGCGCATCCGCCGCCCTCGACGTAGATGCGGAGGGCCTTGCCCTTGTTCTCCTCGTCCTGGGCCATGAAGGTCTTCACCCGCTCCTGCGCCTTGGGGGTGACGGTGACGATGCCCTGCTCCTGCTGGGTCTGCTGGGCCTCCATGGCTTCCTCCTCTGTGGCCTCTCGATGGCCTGACGTACCTGGCGAACGGGCCTCCATCATATCAGGGACGTCACACTTCATCAAAGAAGAACGGCTTCAGGCACTGGAACCGGGTCTCGTAGGTGGCCGGGTCGATGAACCAGCAGGTCGCGGCGATCGAGGAGAGGAGCGAGTTCCCGTCCTGCGAGGTGAAGCTGAAGCCGATCACCTCGTGCTTCCCGCGGACGGCGATCGTCTCGTGCGGGATCACGGTCTGGTTGAGGATGCGCCCGAAGTGCCCGTGGTCGCGGCCGAAGCTGAAGACCTCGTTCGACTCGCGCTTGTGGGTGAGGGAGATCCGGTCGTTGCGGCGGAAGCGCTCGATGACGTCCTCGAGGCTCGCCTCCTCGCGCGTCCTTATGTCGAACCAGATCGCGTGCATGTACTGGGTGTTGAGGAGGACCGACGACGACCAGATCTTCGGCTTCACGCCGAGCGTCTCGAAGAGGTGGTAGACGTCGTGGGCGTGGTGCGTTCCGAACTCGGCGTCGTCGTGAACGCCGACGGCCGGCGCCGGGATGAACTTGTCCGACTGGCTTATGTCGTTGGCGCGCCTCAAGCACAGGAACTTGCCCTCGACCAGGTTGTCGTAGTCGCGGCCGTCCTTGTAGCCGATCGAGTGGAGGAGGACGGCGATGTTGTGGGTGTTGCAGGAGACGACCTGGACGTACTTGTCCTCGCCCGGCACCAGGGCCCGGTCGTTGACGCCGCGGGCGTACATCTTCCCGAAGCCGAACTCGCTGCCCTGGGCGATGAAGCCGTTCACCTTCGACTCGAACTTCCGGAAGAGCTTGTCCTTGTTCTTGTTGCCGACGGGCGTGCAGTCGACGACCACGGTCGCCTGCTCGAGCGCCTGCTCGTGCGTGTAGCTCGGCTGGATGCCCAGGTCCTTGAAGGCCTCGACCGCGTCCTCGCTCGTCACCAGCCGGGCGCCGCGGCTCTGGAGGGCGCGGACCTTCGAGCGGTCGCGGAGGAGGGGCGTCCGCTTGTGGAAGGTCACCTCGTCGATCCCGAGCTCGCGCCGGTAGGCGCAGAAGAGCCCGATCAGCGGCTCGCCGATCGTACCCGTGCCGATGATGTGGACGACGGTCTTCTTCTGCCCCATGAGCCCTGGTCCTCCTCCCGTGGCCGTGGCGCCGCCGGCGCGCGCCAACCAGAGTGTGCGCCACTTCCACCGCGGCGTCAAGCCGCCCGCGGCACGCAGCGCCGGCGCGGGGCGGCCGCCGGCCGCGGAAGGGACCGGAGGCGCGCCCCGGCGGGGCCCCCGCGGGCCGCGAACGCCCGCCGGGCGCGGCCCGGGGGCGACCGCCGCGCGTCCGCTTTCCTTGACTTCATCGGGCGCAAGGGCTATCCTTCTCTGCCACTTCGAACCGGACATGAGCGCACGCGAGGAACCCATCCGGATGGGCGACAGGCCCGGCTCGGGCGCCGTCGGCGGCTCGAGGACCCCGACCGTCCCGGCCGGCGCGGTCGAGATCGCGCCGCGGGCGTTCCTGCCGGCGAGCGCGCTCGCGGCCGTGCGCGGCCCGCTCGTGGTCCGCGATCCGGCCGGACGCTCGCGCCGCCCCCACCTCTTGCCGGTCGTGCGCCGGGGCGAGCGCGGCCTCGAGGTGCGCGGGCCGTTCTCGGTCCTCCACCGCTACGTCGTGACGCCCGAGGCCGGGGCGCGCTTCTGCCGGGCGACGGGCGACCAGAACCCCCTTCACCTCGAGGGCGACGTCGTCCCGGGCGCCTTCACGGCCTCGAAGGCGGTCCTGCCGCTCGAGGTCCTGTTCCCGGGCCTCGACATCGCCTCCGTGTCGATCAAGTTCGTCGCCGTCCACCGCTACGGCGTGCCGGCGCAGGTGTTCCTGCGCCTCCGGCCCGTGCCCCTCGGGCTCCGCGTCGTGGCCGAGCTGCGCGTCGGCGACGCCGCGATCGCCGGTGCGGACGTCGTCGCGGTCACGCGCATGGCGCTGCCGCCGCCGCCCGAGGTCGTGCGCCGCAAGGTGAACGTCGAGCGCCTGAAGCAGGTGCGCGAGTACTTCGCCTCGCTCGGCGTCGCCTCGCACGCCTTCTTCCAGGGCGTGACGGCCGGCGCCTACCTCTACCCCAAGGCCTACCTGGCGTCCCTCCCGTCCGGCGCCATGGTGCGGCAGCTCCGCGGCGAGGGCGGGCTCCTCAACAAGCTCACCCTCGAGTTCGACCCGAGCGCGACGATGGCGATCTCGGGGAAGGAGCTGCCGGAGGTGAGCCTCGAGCGCCAGAAGCCGCAGGCGAAGCGGGCGTTCGCCAAGATCCTGACGGCGATCGGCGAGGGCCTCAAGACCTACGTCCGCGGCTCGGCGCTCGTGCTCTCGCGCGGGGCCGCGGCCGCCGTGCAGGGCGCCACCGGCGCCGGCGCGGGCGCGCCGCCTTCCGGGCTCGACGCGCCGGCGGCGGAGCCGAAGCCCGCCGTCTCGTAGGCCGACCGGGCGCGCCGGGCGAGGCGCGCGAACCCCCAGGCCTGAAAGAGCATCCCGGTCGCGACCAGCCCGGCCGCGAACACGTAAGGCGGGCTCGGCCCGCGGCCCAGCGCGCCCGCGATCTCGCCGCCCGCGAGCGGGACGACGAACGCGCCGAGGCCGAGCACCCCCTCGTGGATCCCGGCCCGGTAGCCGGGCCGGCCGTCCCCGAGATCGAGGCTGTAGAAGATCGCCGAGGCGTAGGCGACGGCGGTCGCGACGCCGGTGACGAAGAGCGCCGGGAGGAGGAGGGGCCAGCGCTCGACCGTCGCGAGGGCGAGGGTCGCGAGGACGAGGCCCCCTTCGAGCGCGAAGATCGGGCCCACGCGGTAGGTCCACTCGCGCCGCCGCATGAGGACGAAAAAGCCCGCGAGCTGGCCGAAGACGAGGGTCCCGAGGCAGATGCCCTGGCGCGTGGGGTCGAGGCCGAGCGCGTATCCGAGGTCGGGGAAGAGGCCGAGCACCAGCGAGGAGACGCCCCAGACGAGGAAGTTGGCCGAGAGGCCGAGGAGGAGGAAGGCGGGCTTCTCGGAACGAGCCCCCCCGGCCCTCGCCTCTTCCCCGGGGTGCCCGTGCTTTCCCTCTCCCCCCGGGAGAGGGTCAGGGGGAGGGGGAGGGGGAGGGTGTCCGCGTCCGTCGGCGGACGTCCCTCCCCGCGTCCCCGTCCACGCCCCGCCCCACGCCAGCGCCCCGGCCGCGCCCGCGATCCAGAAGCACGCGCGAGCCGAGGCCTGGAAGACGGGCCCCGCCGGGAGAAGCGCGAGGCGTCCGGCCGTCCAGGCGACGTTGAAGCCGCCGAGGTCGCGGTGGAGGTCGCCGGGCCGTGCCTCCGCCCCGATCTTCGCCTGGATGGCGGGCCAGAACATGGCCGTCGCTAGCCCGACGGCGGCGAGCTGGAGATAGCAGCCCCGGATCGTCTCGATCAGGAGGCCCGACGTGAAGCTCAGGGCGAGCGCCAGCCCTGCGGCGACGATCAGGCGGTCGCGTCGCGCGGCGCCGTCGGCCAGCCGCCCGAAGAGGAGCGAGCCGCTCACGTAGGCGAGGGTCAGGACGGCGACGAACCGGCCGAGGGTGCGGGCATCGGCGCCCCAGCGCTTGGCGAGGTGCTGGACGGCGAACCAGTCGAAGAAGAGCGCGACCTCGCAGAGGGCGGCGGGGAGGTAGAGGGCGAAGAGGCGTCTCATGCGGGCTTTCGATTTTATTTTCTCCCGCTGCCCTCAGCACTTAGAAATTCGCGCACGAACATCGGCCGAAAGCATGTCGGACCCGCCCGCTATGATCCCGGCGTCGAGCACGAGCGAACGAAGAAGAAAGGAAGAAGCCATGGCCTCGCTGAACAAGGTGATGCTGATCGGAAACCTCACGCGGGACGCCGAGCTCCGGTACATCCCGAGCGGACAGGCGGTCCTCGAGTTCGGGCTGGCGATCAACCGCCGGTTCCGGACGCAGGACGGCCAGGACAAGGAAGAGGTCTGCTTCGTGGACATAAACCTCTGGGGCAAGCGCGGCGAGGCGGTGGCCCAGTACCTGACGAAGGGCAAGCAGCTCTTCGTCGAGGGGCGGCTCCAGTACGACCAGTGGGAGACCGACGGCCAGAAGCGGAGCAAGCTCCGCGTCGTCGCCGAGAACATCGAGTTCCTCGGCGGCCCGCGCCAGAACCAGGGCGCCGACGGCGAGGGCGGCTACGCGAGCGCCGGCGCCCCGGCGGCCGCCCCGCGCTCCTACGCCCGCGAGCCCGCCGGCTCGGGCGCGCCGGCGTCCGGTCCGCGCCCCGACCCGTACGGCTCGCGCCCCTCGCCCGCCCCGATCCCGGGCGGGGTGGGGGGCCTCGGGGGCGGCCTCGGCCTGACCTCGGACGACGTGCCGTTCTGACGGAATACCGCGCTCCGGACCTCGGCCCGGCGCCCGCGCGCCCGCCTCCGCGCGCCCGCGTCGAGCCCGAGCCCGGAGGTTCAAACCTCTTCTCTCTTCTCTCTCCTCCCGCCCGGAGGCGCGGGACCGGCTCTTCTCCAGCCGGCCCCGCGCCTCCGCCCACCCGAAGCCCCTGGCTGCGACGGTCCTTGCGCGTCGCCGTCATCCGCCCCGGTCGCCCCTTCCGGCACTACCGCCCGGACGCAAGGTTTCCTTGCATCCGGACCCTCCCGGGCGGCGCCAGAACGCCCTTCCGCCGGCCCATGCGGAGCGCCTCGATCCCTACGTCCGCGAGAGGTGCCGCGAGCTCTGGAACGCGGCCCAGGTCAGCGAGGAGTGCTGACCTCGGAGCGAGGCGCTCTCTCGAACCCCGGCGCGTAGACCGCCGCGATCCGTTCGGGGCGGCGGATCCCCTCGCCCGTCATGAAGGCGTCGGCGGCGGCGACCAGCGCGGCGCCCTCGTCGCCCCCGAGGAGCGCGCCGAGGCGGCGGCGGGCGAGGGCGGCGATGAGGCCGAAGCCATCCTCCTCGGCGACGGTGACCGCGTCGCGCAGGAACCGCACGGCCTCGGAGGGCGCCGCGCGCGAGACGGCGACGCCGGCCCGGAGCAGCCGGCCGAAGGCGCGCGCGTACGGGGGTCCCTCGCCCTCGAGGTGGGCGGCCCGGCGCTCCGCCTCGTCCGGGGCGGGGAGCGGGGCGGCGAGGGCGAGGCGGCCGCGAAGCCAGTTCGCGTAGGCGCGCAGGATCTGGATCCGCATGAGGTGGGAGCGCTCGACCTCGGCGAAGCCCGCGGGGATGCCGTCGCCGCGGACCTTCCCCTCGTAGATGTCGATCTCGGCGCCGGCCCCGAGCTCGTAGAAGTGCTGGATGTGGTAGCCGCCCGCGGGCGGCGCCCACGAGAGCCGGGCGAGCTGGGCGCGGGCGCCGGCCGGGTCGTCCTCGGCGAGCCAGACGGCGATGAAGAACCGCGTGACCGTCGCCTCGAGGTAGCGGTCGCCCCGGTGGGCGGCGTCGCGGAGGGACTCGTGGACGAGGCGACGGAGCTCGCCGATCCGGCCGAGGCACCAGATGGCCCAGAGGCGCACCATGTACGCCGTCGCCCGCTCCGGGCCCATGCTCGGGGCGTGCGCGCGGATGCGGGCATCGATGTCGATCAGCCACGGCTCCGCCTCCCGGAACCGGCCCGCGAAGAAGTTCGTCAGCCCGAGCGAGATGGCGAGGTGGACGCGCGCCTCGGGCCGCGCCTCGCTCTCGATCAGGGCGCGCACGTGCTCGATGCCCCGGTGCGTCCGTCCTTCCACCTTCGTGCCCTCGGTGGCCGCGTAGTTCACGTGGGCGACGAGGGCCCGGATCACGCGCAGGCGGTCGCCGAGCCCGAGGGCGAGCCGCACGGCCCGCGCCTCGAACGCGGCCGCGCGGAAGGGGTCGATGCCGGCCATGCAGCTCGCGGCCGCGTGGAACGCGTCGGCCTCGAGGACGTCGCGGGGCGGGAGCTCGCGCTCCTCGCGCACCCGGAAGCCGAGGCCGCGGATGCGGAGGACCGCCCGGTTCCAGAGGAGCGAGAGGAGGGTGCGAAGCGGCGTCCGCGGCCAGCGGCCGCCGGCCTCGGCCAGCACGCCGCGCATGACCTCGACCCCGTCCTCGATGTGGCCGCTCCCGAGGAGGTGGCGCGCCGCCTGGGTCCGGCAGCGGAGCCGCTCCTCGGGGGCCGCCCCGTCCGCCGCCGCGAGGAACGCGCGGGCCGCCTCGGGCCCGCGCCCGGCGTTCGCCAGGGCGTCGCCGAGGGCGGCGTGGAGCTCGCGCGCCCGCTCCGGCGCCGGCCGGCCGAGCTCGAGCGCCTTGCGATAGAGCTCGGCGGCGCGGTCGAAGGCGAGGGCCCGGGCCGCCCGCGCCGCCGCCCGCTCGGCGTAGCGCGCGGCCCGCTCGGCCTCGCCGGCCGCCTCGAGGTTGAGGACGAGGGCGGTCGGGGCGGACTCGGCGGCGCCGCCCCGCTCGAGCGCGTCGGCGAGCCCGAGGTAGAGCGCGCGCCGCGCGGCCTCGTCGAGGCCATCGACGACGGCCTCGCGCACGCGGTCGTGGTACATCTCGACGGCGTCGCTCCCCGGCGCCCCGAGCGTCCGGAAGAGCCGCGCCGCCCTCAGCTCCGCGATCCGGCGCACGCCCTCGTCGGGCGCGAGCCCGGCCGCCTCGACCGCCGTCCGCTGCGGGATCGGCGCCCCGGCGGCCGCCACGACCTCGACCAGGCGCCGCGCCTCGGGCTCGAGCCCCGCGACCCGCGCCCGCAGGACGTCGTCCAGGCGGGGGACGGCGGCGCCCGCCTGGCCCGCGAGGGCGGCGGCCTCGGCCGACCGGGCGAGCTCCTGGATGAAGAGCGGGTGCCCGTGCGCCTCCTCGGCCAGCGCCTCCGCCCGCGACCGCCCCGCGCCCGCGCCCGCGCCGGCCGCTCCCTCCGGGCCCGGGACCGGGACCGCGGGCAGCAGCAGGTCCGCGAGCGCGCGCGACTCGGCGGCCGAGAGCGGGGCGAGGCGGAAGGCCCGGGCCTCGCACGGGAGAACGGGGGGCTCGATCCCGCGCAGCGTCGCGACGAAGAGCAGCGCCGGCGCGTCCGGCGGGTCGAGCACCTCGTCGAGGAGCAGGAGGCTGTCGCGGTCGGCCCACTGGAGGTCGTCGACGAAGAGGACGAGCGGCCCGCGGTCGGCGAGGCGCGTCAAGAGCTCGCGCAGCCCGCGGAACGCCCGGGCGCGCAGGTCGCCGGCGTCCGCCTCATCCGCCGGTCCCAGGGCCGCGATGCCGCCGAGCGGCTCGACGCGCCCGAGCACGGGGAAGAGCCGGACGAGCATGGCGGCGTCGCGCTCGCGCGGCAGGAGGCCGGCCGCCGCGACCGGGCCGAGTCGCCTGAGGCCGTGGCTCAGGGCGTCGACGATCCCGTCGAAGGCCTTGTAGGGCACCGACTCGCGCTCGTAGCACCGCCCCGCGAGGACGGACGCGGTCGGGTCGCGCCCGGCCAGCCCCTCGAGGAAGCGCCGGACGAGCGCGGTCTTGCCGAGCCCCGACTCGCCCCCGACGCAGACCGCGACCGCCCGGCCGCGGCTCCGGGCCAGGGCCTCCTCGAGGATGCCGATCTCGCCCTCCCTGCCGACGAACGGCACCCGCAGGACGCCCGAGCTCTCGCCCGTCCTCGCGGTCGCCCTCGCCGTCGCCGTCCCCGCCCGCAGGCGCGCCAGGACCTCGTCCCCGAGAGGCCGCGCCGCCGGGTCGATCTCGAGGAGGTCGCGACAGAGGGCGTCCAGGTCCTCCGGCACCTCCGGTACGAGCGACCGCGGCGGCGCCGGCTTCAGGACCTGCTTTTGCTGCATGACCGCGAACGGCGCGCCATCGATCGGCAGCCCGCCGGTCAGGGCCCGGTAGAGGATCACGCCGACGGCGTACCAGTCCGCCGGCGGCCCGATCGGCTGCGCCGCCGCCTGCTCGGGCGCCATGTAGGCCGGCGTCCCGTACGCCCCGGGCTGCTCCGTCAGGTCGTTCGCGACCGCGTCCGCGATGAGCCCGAAGTCGAGCACCACGACGCGGCCCTCGGGCGTGACGAGCACGTTCGAGGGCTTGACGTCGCGATGCACCTTGCCGGCCGCGTGGAGGAAGGCGAGCCCCTCGGCCAGCTGCCCGAGCGCCGCCCGCAGCCGCCCCTCGTCGAAGGCAGGCCGCGGGCCCTGGGGCGGCGCCGCGACCGGCGCCGTCCCGTCCATGGCCGCGGCCCGGGCCGAGGGCGACATCGTCGCCGTGTGGTCCATCGGCGGCGGCGGAAGAGGCGGCATCTCCTCGGTCGGGACCACGTGGGCGAGGAAGTCCTTTCCCAGGACGAGCTCCATCGTGAAGTACCACTGCCCTTCCTCGTTCACGAGCTCGCCGAGCGAGCAGAGGTGCGGGTGGTGGAGGTCGGCCAGCGCCCGGAACTCCTTCTTGAAGAGGTAGAGGGACTGGGCGTCGAGCGCCCTCAGGGTCTTCAGGGCGACGCGGACGCCGCGCTCGCGGTCGAGCGCCCGGTAGACGACGCCCATGCCGCCCGCCCCGACCCGGCCCTCGATCTCGTAACGCGCCGACCCGACGAGCTCGCCCATCATGGCCGGGCGAGCTTCCGGGCGATCCCGTCGACCTCGGCCCCGAGCTCCCGGGCGCGCGCCGCGAGGCGGTCGGCCTCGGCCCGGTCGGCGATGCCGGGGAGGTTGACGAGGACCATGGCGGCGGCGCCCTCGACCGCGCCCCGCGCGAGGGCGATGGCGGTGGCGGCGTCGGAGCGGAGGTTCGGGTTTCCCTCGGCGCCCGCGGCGGCGGCGATGCGGGCGACGAGGGCGGACCGCTCGACGATCTCGAGCGGGACGCGGGCCGCCTCGAGCGACGTGACGGCGATCGCCTCGGCCAGGCCGGCCTTCTCGGCGTCGTCGCCGGCCGGGGCCCTCAGCGCGGCGACGAGGGCGGCGTACGCGCGGCCGTCGCGCTCGACGAGGCGGAGGAGGTCCCAGCGGGCGGCCTCGAGGTCGCGGGCGAGCGACTCGAAGCGCTCGTGGACGGCGGCGTACCTCTCGCGCGCGAGCGTCAGGTAGACGACCTTCGCGGCGACGGCGGCCGCGAGCGCGCCCGCGAGCCCGGCCGCCGCCCCGCCGCCCGGTGCCGGCCTCGTCGAGGCGATGTCGTCGAGGAAGGGCTGGAGCTCGAAGGGGCCGGCGATCGACCGCCGGAGCCGGTCCTCGATCGTCGAGTCGCGCCCGAACCGGACGAGCTTCAGGGCGACGCGGGTCGCGTCGAAGACGGCGTCCTCGGGCACGAGGCCGACGATCTCGCTCGCCCGGACGCGCACGCCGCGGGCGCGCGCGAGGCGCTCGACCCGGCGAAAGACGCGGGCCATGGACGTCTTCTTGAGGTCGACGAGGTTCATGGACACCTGGACGATGCCGCGCTCCTTCAGGTGGAAGCCGAGCGCCTTCACGCCGGCGAGCCCGCCCGAGGACTCGCGCACCGCCCGGGCGATCTCCTTCGCGACCGCGAGGTCGTCCGTCTCGAGCTCGACGTTGTAGGCGATGAGGAAGCTCCGCGCCCCGATGGCGACCGCCCCCGCCGTCGGGTGGACGCGGGCCGGCCCGAAGTCGGGCGCCCGCCGCGGGTCCGTCCCGATCTGGTCGCGCAGGGCCTCGAACCCGCCGCGCCGGATGTCCGCGAGGTTGCGCCGCTCGGGACGCCGGGCCGCGTGCTCGTACAGGTAGACCGGGATCCCGAGCCTGGCGGCGACCTCCTCGCCGAGCGCCGCGGCGAGCTTCGCGCAGTCCTTCATCGTCGCCCCGGCGAGCGGCACGAACGGCACGACGTCCGTCGCCCCGATGCGCGGGTGCTCGCCCTGGTGGCTCGTGAGGTCGATGAGCTCGGTCGCCGTGGCGATCGCCGCGAAGGCGGCCTCCCGGACGGCGCGCGGCGGACCGACGAAGGTGACGACGGCCCGGTTGTGGTCGGGGTCCATGCCGTGGTCGAGGATCGTCGCCCCCGGGACGGCCTCGACCCGGGAAAGGATCGCCCGCAGGACCTCCGGCCGCCGGCCCTCGCTGAAGTTCGGGACGCACTCGATGAGCTTGCTCACCGACGGCCGCTCCGCTTGGCTCGCTCCGCTCGCGCCCCGATCGGTCGCCTCACGCCCGGCCCGACCCCGGCGGCGCCGGATAGCACGGGCGGCCGCGCTCGAACACGAGCCGCCCGCGCACGAAGACGCGGTCGACGCGGCTGACGCCGAAGTGGTAGGGGATCGCGCGCCAGCTCGGGACGTCGTAGAGGACGATGTCGGCCGCCTTCCCGGGCTCGAGCGAGCCCTTGTCCTCGCCGCGCCCGACGGCGTAGGCCGCGTTGATCGTGGCCGCCGAGATGGCCTCGGCCGGCAGCATGCCGAGCTCGAGGCAGGCGAGCGTCACGACCAGGCTCAGGCTCTCGGTCGGCGACGACCCGGGGTTGCAGTCGGTCCCGAGCGCGACCGGCACGCCCTCCTCGATCAGGGCGCGCGCCGGCGCCCGCTTGGGGAGGCGCAGGAAGAAGGACGTCCCGGGGAGGAGGACGGCGATCACGCCCGCCGACCGGAGCCGCCTGATCGCCGCCGGCGTGATGGCGACGAGGTGGTCGGCCGAGCAGGCGTGCAGCTCGGCGGCGAGGTCCGCCCCCCCCGACGGCCCGAGCTCGTCGGCGTGGACCTTGAGGGCCATGCCGGCGGAGCGCGCCGCGAGCAGGATGCGGCGCGACTCGGCGGGCGTGAAGACGCCCTCCTCGCAGAAGACGTCGCAGAAGATCGCCTGGGCCGCGAGGTCCGGGATCATCTCTTCGCAGACCAGGCGGATGTACCCCTCGCGGTTGCCCCGGTACTCGTCCGGAACCTCGTGCGCGCCGAGGAACGTCGGCACCAGGTCGACGGGGTGGACGCGGCGGAGGGCGTGGATCGCATCGAGCGACTTGCGCTCGTCCTCGAGCGAGAGCCCGTAGCCGGTCTTCGCCTCCGCCGCCGTCGTCCCGTGGGCCAGCATGCGGTCGAGGCGCGGGATCGCCTCGCGCACGAGGTCGTGGAGCGTGGCCTCGCGCACGCGCCGCACGGTCGCCCGGATGCCGCCGCCCGCCCGGGCGATGTCCTGGTAGCTCTCGCCCCGGAGGCGCCGCTCGAACTCGGTCTCGCGGCTCCCGGCGTAGACCAGGTGCGTGTGCGCGTCGACGAACCCGGGGAGGGCGACGCCGCCGCGCCCGTCGACGGTCTCGGCTGGCTGGTACTCGGCCGTCACGTCGCGCCGCGCCCCGACCGCCACGATCCGCCCGCCGGAGACCGCGACGGCGCCGTCCTGGATGACGCCGAGCTCGCGCAGGTGCTTCCCCGTGCGCGGCCCGGGCGGCCCGGCGACGGTCACGACCTCCTTCAGGTTGGCGACGACGAGGTCGACCTTCATCCGCCGGCCTCCCCGGCGGACCGCCGGCGCCCGCCGACCCGCGTCCACCAGCGCTCGACGGCCTCGCGCCTCGCCCCCTCCCGGGCCTCGGGGTCGTAGCCGAGCGTCTGCCCGCCCGAGAGCGAGTAGAGCGCCTCGAGCGCCTCGTCGCGGACGCCCGCGTCCTCGTGCTCGAGGAGCGGGACGAGGGCGCGCTCGGCCTCGAGCCCGAGCCCGAGCGCGCGGAAGCGCTCGACCGCCGCCGCGACCCGGAGCGCGACCTCGGGCGCGCGCGCGGTCTCGGCCAGCGCCCCGAGCCGACGCACGAGGTCGAGCCGCGTCTCGTTCTGCCCCTCGCGCGAGGCGAGGAAGGCGGCCGCCTCGCGGGCCGCGCCGAGCGGGCCGCGGGCGGCGAAGGCGAAGACGAGCCGGGCGACGACGTCGAGCCCGCGCGCCCCGAGCCGGGCGAGCGCCTCGTAGAGCGTGCGCCGGAAGGCCTCGTCGCGGAGCGCCAGCTCGCGGGCGAGGGGCTCTCCCCCGCCCTCGAGCATCGGCGCCACGTGGCGCGCCCAGATCCGCCCGAGATCCTCGCGGTCGCGCGCCTCCTCGGGGGGGAGCACGCCGCGCTCGCGGAGCACCCGGAGCGCCCGGTCCGCCAGCTCGCGCGGGACGCCGACCTCGATCGGGCCGGGCGAGGTCAGGTGCTCGAGCGTCGGCGTCGGCGCCGCCGTCGGCACGTCCTCGGCCCCGAGGAGGGCCCGGACGACGAGGACCTCGTAGCTCGAGCGACCCTCGTACACGGTGACGAGGTCGGTGTACGTGGTCCTGGCGACGGGCGGCAGGCCGTCGGAGATCAGCTCGACGCCGCACGCCTCGCAGCGCGCGGGCAGGAGGTCGGCGTCGGAGGCGACGAGGGAGGCGCCTCCCCGGGGCTCGTAGCTCATCGAGCAGCGCGGGCAGCGGAGCATGCTTCCCCCGCGGACGTCCATCGCTCAGGCCGCCGGGTGCTCACGGACCCACTCGCGCCAGTTCGCGATGGCCTCGTGCTGCTTCGCCGGCTCCCGGTCCGGGTCGTAGCCGAACGTCTCCCCGCTCGAGAGCGTGTAGAGCGACTCGAGCGCCTCGTCGCGGACGGTCCCGTCCGCGTCGTCGAGCAGCGCCACGAGCGCCTTCCCCGCCCCCGCCCCCCGGATCCGCCCGAGCGCCGCGGCCGCGCACCGGCGCACCACCGGCCGCTCGTCGGCGGCGAGACGGGCCAGGTCCAGGACGAGGGCGGGCGGCCCCTTCGGGCCGAGGCGGCCCTCGTCGACGAGCCGGGCGACGTCGACGTGCACGGGGCCGCGCGACTCCTCGACGCTCTCCTCGGGCGTGGCGCCGGGATCGGCGGCCGACTCGCAGGCCCGGACGACCAGCGCCCGCGCGAGCTCGAAGCCGGGCTCGCCGGCGCGGGCGAGCCGGCCGACGACGTCGTGGCGGAAGTCGCGGTTCTGGCGGGAGAGGGCCTCGTGGAGCACGGCGACCGCGGCCTCGTCGCCGCCGAACGCCGGCTTCACCTTCTCCTCGATGAACAGGGCGACGGCCTTCGGGTCGACCCCGCAGACGATCCCCTCGGTGCAGAGCAGCTCCTTCGCGCGCTCGCCGAACGTCGCCGGCACGAGGATGTCGATCCCGTCGAGCTGCGACGGGATGAAGCCGTGGAGCGTCTCCATGACGTCGTCCTCGACGACGCACGGGACGTCCGCCGACTCGAGCAAGCCCTTGATGAGGCGGGCTTCCTGGACGGTCGCGACGTTGTGGATCTTGACGAGCTCGACGTACTCGACCTCCGGCTCGCCGGCGGCCCCGGCGCCCTCGTCCGCGCTCGCGACCTCGCTCCCCGCCTCGGCCCCGGTCGCGCCCTCTCCGGCGCCCGCGCCCGCGGCCTCGGCCTCGGCCTCGACGTCGGCCTCGCCCTCTCTGTCGACCATGCGTCAGCTCCCCCTCTCCATGGGCATGCGGATCCCCGCCCGGTGCGCGAAGGCGCGCGCCTCCTCGTAGCCGGCGTCGGCGTGGCGCACGACGCCCGTGCCGGGGTCGTTCGTGAGCGCGCGCTCGAGCCGCCGCGCCGCCGCCTCGGTCCCATCGGCCACGACGACGAGGCCGGCGTGGATCGCGTGGCCGATGCCGACGCCGCCGCCGTGGTGGACGGAGACCCACGTGGCGCCGCTCGCGCAGCCGAGGAGCGCGTTCAGGAGCGGCCAGTCGGCGATCGCATCCGAGCCGTCGCGCATGCCCTCGGTCTCGCGGAACGGCGACGCGACCGACCCGCAGTCGAGGTGGTCCCGGCCGATCGCGATCGGCGCCGACAGGCGGCCGTCGCCCACCATCTCGTTCAGCCGGCGGCCGAAGCGGGCCCGCTCGCCGTAGCCGAGCCAGCAGATGCGGGCCGGCAGGCCCTGGAAGCGGACGCGCTCGCCGGCTAAGCGGATCCAGCGCGTGAGGATCTCGTCCTCCGGGAACATCTCGAGGACCGCCTCGTCGCTGCGACGGATGTCCTCGGGGTCGCCCGAGAGCGCCACCCAGCGGAACGGGCCGCGGCCCTCGCAGAAGAGCGGCCGGATGTAGGCCGGGATGAAGCCCGGGAAGCCGAAGGCGTCCTCGACGCCGGCGTCCTTCGCCGCCCCGCGGATGTTGTTGCCGTAGTCGAAGGCGACGGCCCCGCGGCGCGAGAGCTCGAGCATGGCCCGGACGTGGCGGGCGACCGTCGCCCGGCTCGCCTCGAGGTAGGCCGCGGGGTCGCGACGCCTGAGGACGAGCGCGTCCTCGAGCGGCATCCCGGCCGGCACGTAGCCCTCGAGGAGGTCGTGGGCGCTCGTCTGGTCGGTGAGGGCGTCGGGAACGACGCCGCGCCGGAGCAGGGCCTCGAGCAGCTCGACCGCGTTCGCGCGCACGCCCACGGAGAGCGGCCGCGAGGCGGCCCTCGCCTCGAGCGCGAGCGCGATGGCCTCGTCGAGGGAGGCGGCGGCGCGGTCGAGGTAGGCGGTCGCGAGGCGGCGCTCGATCCGCCGCGGGTCGACGTCGGCGGCGAGGAAGGCGGCGCCGTTGAGCGTGGCGGCGAGCGGCTGGGCCCCGCCCATGCCGCCGAGGCCGGCCGTGACGAGGAGCCGGCCCTTCAACGTCCCGCCGAAGTGCTTGCGGGCCAGGGCGGCGAAGGTCTCGTAGGTCCCCTGGAGGATCCCCTGCGTCCCTATGTAGATCCAGCTCCCGGCCGTCATCTGCCCGAACATGGTGAGGCCCGCGGCCTCGAGGCGCCGGAACTCGTCCCACGTCGCCCAGCGCGGGACGAGGTGGGAGTTGGCGATCAGCACGCGCGGCGCCGCCTCGTGCGTCCGGAAGACGCCGACCGGCTTCCCGGACTGGATGAGGAGGGTCTCGTCGTCCGCGAGGCGCTCGAGCGTGGCCACGATGGCGTCGAAGGCCTCCCACGAGCGCGCGGCCCGTCCGCTCCCGCCGTAGACGACGAGCCGCTCGGGGTCCTCGGCCACCTCGGGGTCGAGGTTGTTCATGAGCATGCGGAGCGCGGCCTCGGTCTGCCAGGAACGGCAGCGAAGGGCCGGCCCGCGCGGGGCGCGGACGGGGACGTAAGCCCTGGCCATAGGGCGCGCATCGTAGCAGAGGGGCCCGCCGGGCGCAAAACCCGTGAGTCGACAAGACCGACGTCGCTGCGGCCGGCGTTACTCGAGAGCTCTCCCCAGCGCCGCCACCGCCGCCGCCAGGATCGCCCCCTCGCCGATCAGGGCGACGACGCCGGCTATGTCCGGCGAGAGCGGCCGGTCCGCCGTCAAGCGCGGCACGCGCGCCCGGATCGCGGCCAGCGCCGCCTCGAGCGCCTCGCTCGAGCGCAGCGGCCGGTGGTGCTCGATGCCCTGCGCCCCGACGAGGAGCTCGATCGCGACGATCGCCTCCGCGTTGCGGAGGACCTCGCGCGCCTTCAGGGCCGCGCCGACGCCCATGCTGACGTGGTCCTCCGTGCCGCCGCTCGTCGGGATCGAGTCGACGGAGGCCGGGTGGGCGAGGACCTTGTTCCCGGAGGCGAGCGCCGCCGCCGTCACCTGGGCCATCATGAAGCCCGACTCGAGCCCCGGCTCGCCCGCCGCCAGGAACGGCGGCAGTCCGCCCGAGAGGTCGGGGTTGACGATCCGCTCCGTGCGCCGCTCGCTGATCCCGCCGAGCTCGGCGAGGGCGATCGCCAGCACGTCGAGGGCGAGCGCGACCGGCTCGCCGTGGAAGTTGCCGCCCGAGAGGATCTCGCCATCCGGAAACACGAGCGGGTTGTCGGTCGCGGCGTTCAGCTCGACGGCGAGCGTCCGCTCGATGTAGGCGAGGGCGTCGCGCACGGCCCCGTGGACCTGGGGCGCGCACCGGAGCGAGTAGGCGTCCTGGACCTTGCGGCAGTGCGGCCCGCGGTGCGACTCGCGGATCGCGCTCCCGGCCATGAGGGCCGCGAGGTTCCGGGCGGCGGCCAGCTGCCCCGCGTGCGGGCGCAGGGCGTGGATCCGCGGGTCGAAGGCGACGTCCGTCCCGAGGAGGGCCTCGATGACGAGGGCGGCGGCGATGTCGGCGTGGCGGACGAGCGCGCCCGCCTCGATGGCGGCCTTGGCCCCGATCGCCGTCATCATCTGCGTCCCGTTGATGAGGGCGAGCCCCTCCTTGGCCTCGAGGGCGACCGGCGCGAGCCCCGCCCGGGCGAGGGCCTCCCCGGCCCCGAGCCGCACGCCTTCGTGGAAGGCCTCGCCCTCGCCGGTCAGCGCCAGCGCGAGGTGGGCGAGCGGGGCGAGGTCGCCGCTCGCGCCGACCGAGCCCTTCTCGGGGACGAGCGGGGTCACGCCGGCGTTGAACATCGCGACGAGCGCGTCGAGCGTCTCGATCCGGACGCCCGAGTGGCCCTTGGCGAGCGCGTTGGCGCGCAGGAGCAGGAGCAGGCGGGCCTCGACCGCGGGCAGCGGCGGGCCGAAACCGGCGGCGTGGCTGCGGATCAGGTTGCGCTGGAGGGCCCGGACGTCCTCGGGGGCGATCCGGCGGTCGGCGAGCCGCCCGAAGCCCGTGTTGATGCCGTAGGCGACGCCGCCTTCGGCGAGGCGCGACTCGACGACGCGGCGCGCCGCCACGACGCGCCCGCGCGCGCCCTCGGTGAGGCGCAGGCGGGTCGCCTCGGGCCGGCGGAGAAAGATGGCGAGGCCGCCGAGCGTCAAAGAGTTGCCGTCGATGTCGAGGATGACGGGGTCCACGGGCGGGCCATGCTACCGCCCGGAAGCCGTCGCGACAACGGGCGGGGACGGCGGTGGGAGGCGCCGGGCGCTGTGGCCGCGACCCCGCGAGCGGTGTAGTATGCGAAAGATGCCGGAAGGCGACACGATCCGGGTCCGGCCGGAGGAGGCCGAGACTCCTCGCCGGCCCCTCACCCCCGTGCCGCCCGGACCGGCACGCGAGACGGGACCGGCGGGGCCGGCGGGGCCGGCCGAGGGGGCCACGCCCACCGTGGCCCTCAAGCTCTCGGACTCCGACAGCGCCGAGGGGTTCCGGCGCGCCCTCGCCGCCGAGCTCGAGGCGACGGGCGGCTACGAGATCCTCGGCGTCATCGCCCGCGGCGGCATGGGCGTCGTCTACCGCGCCCGCCAGAAGAGCCTGAACCGGGTCGTCGCCCTGAAGGTGCTCCTCGCGGGCGAGGAGGCGACGGAGGTCCAGCGCGAGCGCTTCGCCCGCGAGGCCGCGGCCGCGGCGCGCCTCCAGCACCCGGGGATCGTGCCGATCCACGAGACGGGCGAGATCGGCGGCCGGCGCTTCTTCACCATGGGGCTCGTCGAGGGGGAGTCGCTGGCCGTCAGGGTGAGGCGCGACGGCCCTCTCCCGCCGCGCCGGGCGCTCGAGATCGTCCTCGAGGTCGCCGAGGCCCTCGCCTACGCGCACCGCGAGGGCGTGATCCACCGGGACATCAAGCCGGCGAACATCCTCCTCGACCGGGAGGGCGAGCCGCGGATCACGGACTTCGGCCTCGCCAAGGACGTCAAGGCCGGCGGCCTGACGCTGAGCGGCGAGGTCATGGGGACGCCCGCCTACATGGCCCCGGAGCAGGCGCGCGGCGAGACCGCGAGGATCGACGCCCGGACCGACGTCTACTCGCTCGGGGCCGTCCTCTACGAGCTGCTCGTCGGCGCCCCGCCCTTCCGCGGCGCGTCCCTCTACGAGACCATGATCCTCGCGACCTCGGCCGACCCGCTCCCGCCCTCGCGTGCGAACCCGAAGGTCCACCGCGACGTCGAGACGATCTGCTTGAAGTGCCTGGCGAAGGCGCCCTCCGCCCGCTACGAGGACGCGAAGGCGCTCGCCGACGACATCCGCCGCTGGCTCGAGGGCGAGCCCATCGTCGCCCGGCCCGCCGGCCCGCTCGAGCGGCTCGGGCGCCGGCTGGCGAAGAACAAGGCGCTGACCGGCGTCGCCCTGGCGGCGGTCGCCGCGGTCGCCGCCACGGCGGGCTACGGGGTCCACGAGAGCGCCGGCCGCGAGCGTCGCCGGGCGGAGGAGATCGCCCAGGTCCTCGCGGCCGGACACGACGGCCTCGCCGCCCGGCAGCCGCAGGCGGCCTACGACGCGTTCACGCGCGTCCTCGCCCTCGACCCCGCCAACGCCGAGGCCGCCGCCTGGCGCGAGGCCGCCAGGCGCCAGCTCGACGAGGACATCGCGCGGCGCGGGCGCGAGGCGACGGCGCACCGCCTGCTCGCCTGGGGCAAGGCGCTCCGCGACGTGCTCCCGCGGCGCGCCCGGGAGCACCTCCTGCGGGCCAAGGCGCTCCACCCGACGCTCTTCGAGGCCTACGCGCTCGAGGCCGAGCTGGCGGAGCGGCTCGAGAACGACGACGCCCTGCGCGAGGCGCACGCCCGCGGCCTTGGCGAGCTCGCGGCGGCGAGGACGGCCCTGGCGGCGGCCGAGGGCCCGAGCGACCCGAGCGTCGAGAGGGCCCGCGAGGGCTTCTACGGCGCCCTCCGGGCCTTCGAGCAGGCCCTGAAGCTCGACCGCGAGGCGAAGGCGGCCCTGCGCGGCAAGGTCGAGGCCGTGCTGGGCCTCGGCGACTCCGCCCGGGCGCGCCACGAGCTGAAGGTCGCCCTCGAGCACTACGCCTACGCCGGCGAGCTCGGCGCGACGGACGCCGACCTCGCTCCCAGGCGGGAGGCGCTCGACGAGGCCTTCGGGATCGCGAGGCTCCTCAAGGACGGCGACGCGGCCATGCTGGCCAAGGACTACGCCGCCGCCAGGGCCCACTTCGAGCAGGCCCTCGAGCGGCGCCCGTCGCCGGACGTCGAGCGACGGCTGCGGGCGGCCCGTCTCGAGCTCGGGCTCGAGGCGGCGCGCAGGCTCGCGCGCGACGGGGACGCGCGGGCCGGGCTCGCCTCGGTCGCCGCCGCCCTGGCGGTCGCGGTGCCCGAGGACCGCCCGCGGATCGACGCGGCCGAGCAGGAGTGCCGGCGCGCGGGCCACGACGCGGCGCTCGCCCGCGGGGCGAGGCGCCTCGCCGAGGGGGACGCCGACGGCGCCGTCCGGGCCTGCGAGGAAGCTCTCTCCTTCCTCGCCGAGTCGCCCGAGGCGCGAAGGCTCCACGCCGAGACGCTCGCCGAGGCGTCGGTCCCGGACGGCTTCGTCCTGGTGCGCGGCGGCCCGTTCGTCGCCGGGAGCGCCGCCGACAAGGACAACAACCCGCTGCGCGAGGTGGACGTGCCGGCGTTCTACATCGCCGTCCGCGAGGTCACGAACGCCGAGTACCGCGCCTTCGTCGAGGCGGGCGGCTACGCGCGGGGGGACCTGTTCGGCGAGGACGGCGCCGGGCACCTCGCGGCCTTCGTCGCCCGCGACCGCCGCCCGGGGCCGCTCGAGTGGGCGGACGGGACCTTCCCGCCGGACGAGGGCGACCGGCCGGTCACGGGGATCTCCTTTCACGAGGCGCGCGCGTACGCGGCCTTCGCGGGCGCCCGCCTGCCGACCGAGGTCGAGTGGGAGAAGGCGGCGTCCCTCGAGCGCGGCCTCGGCCCGGAGCCGCCCCGCCGGCGCATCTACCCCTGGGGCGAGAAGTGGAGCCCGCTCGCCGGCGCCTTCGAGCTCGCCCGGCCGCGGGCCGCGGGCGCCCCCTCGCCCGACCGGAGCCCGTGCGGGGCCCTGGACATGGGCGGCAACGCGAGCGAGTGGACGGTCGCGGTCGCCGCCGGCGGCGCGGCCCCGGACCGCGAGGCCGCCGTCCTCAAGGGGGGAAACTACCGGTTCGCGTCGCAGACGTACGCGCGCGCCGCCTGGCGGTCGCCGGCGCCGCTCCCGAGGGAGATGCGGAACGAGGCCTCGGGGCTGCGGCTGGCGCGCGGTGTGAGAGCGGAAGGGAAGAAGCGGTGAGGGATCGACTCGTCCCCCTTGTCCTCTCGTGCCTTCTCGCCGGCGGCTGCGCCTCGCACTCGCTCGTCCCCTGGCCCGAGGACCCGAGGGTGCGCGCCCTGCACGTCGCCCCGACGCCCGGGCCGCTCGCCGCGAAGATCGGCCTCGCCCCGGTCCGCCTCGACTTCGACCGGAGCCGCCGGAACGCCGAGATCCTGTCCACGGGCGCCGAGCGGTACGCCCCCGAGGCGAACACGGAGCGGCTCGGCGCGGCCCTCGCGGAGGCGCTGAGCACCGAGGGGCGCGCGGCCGCCGTCGTCCCGGTCCCGGCCGCCGAGCGTCCGGCCGCCCTCGCCGCCGCCCACCGGGCGGGCCTCGACCTCGTCGTCCTGCCGCGGCTCGCGCGCTACGAGGCCGTCTTCGCGGGCACGAACGGCCTCTACCTCCCGAACTGGGCGCTCTGGTTCATGCTCTGGTTCCCCTCCTGGTGGGTCGCCGACGAACGGTACGCCGTCGAGGCGGAGGTCGACGTCGAGGTCGTGGACGTGCGGTCGGAGCGGACCGTGCGCCGAGCGATCTTCGGTGGGCGCGTCGAGCGCGACCTCGACGACCACGACCGCGGCCTCACGTTCCTCGGGCTCCCGTACTACCCGGGAAGCCTCGAGCCGGAGCACTACGCCCAGGCGGCCGGCGTCCTCGCCCCGCACGTCGAGCGGGAGCTCGCCCTCTCGCTCGTCGCCGACGCCCGCGGTCCGCTCCGCGAGGCGCTGGCGGAGGGGGCCGTCAACCGCGGCACGACCTTCGCGGTCACCGCCGGCGTCTCGCGCTACTCGAGCTACGCCGCCCACAACCTCAAGTTCGCGAGCTCCGACGCGGTCGCCTGGCACGCGCTCCTCTCCGTCCGCTCGGGCGCCGTCCCGGCGAAGAACCACGCGCTCCTCCTCGACGACCGGGCGACGCGGGCCGGGCTCCTCGCCGCCGTGGACGAGGCCGTGGCCCGCGCCCGGCCCGAGGACGCGGTCGTCGTCTACTTCGCCGGCTACGGGGCGACGGCCGGCGGGAAGCTCGTCCTCGCCCCGTTCGACGCCGATCCGGCCGCGCTCGAGCGCACCGGCGTCGGCCTCGACGAGGTCTCGGAGAGGCTCGCGCGGGCTCGCATCCGCGGGGCGGCGATCGTCCTCGACTGCGGCTTCGCCGGTCCCCAGGCCGGGCGCTCGCTCCTGCCCGACCCGGCCGTGGCGCCGTGGCCGCCGCTCGAGCGGGTGTCGATCCTCGCGGCCTGCGGCCCGGGCGAGCGGACGCTCGAGCTCGACGACCTCGGGCGGGGCCTCTTCACGCACCACATGGTCGCCGCCCTCTCGGGCGAGGCCGACCGCGACCGCGACGGCCGCGTCGCCCTCGCCGAGGCGTTCGCGGTCGCGGCCGAGCGGGCCGCGGCCCAGGCCGCCCTCGAGGGGGTGAACGCGCGCCCGCGCCTTCTGGGCGGCGACTCCATCGGCAGGCTCGGGCTCGTGGTGGAGGCGAAGAGATGATGACGACCAGGCTTCCCGTCCTCGGGACGGCTCTGCTCCTCGGCTGCACCGGCTGCGGGGCGACGATCGCCGGCGTCCTCGGGACGGTCGCCGCCACGCAGGGGGGCGGAGGGGGCGGCGGCGCCTTCGTCATGAACGCTCCACCGGCCGTGTCCCTCGCCGCCGTCCCGTCGCCGATCGCGGGCGACGTGGCGCTCGTCGTCACCCTCATCGACAACGAGTCGGACGCCACGTCGATCGAGGTCCGCGTGTCGGTGGACGGGGGCGCATCGCTGCTCCCGGGCGAGGCGGCCGAGGCGCTCCTGCCGGCCCACGAGGGCAAGACCGGGCTCGCGGCCAGCCCCGCCGGCACGGCCCACGTCTTCGTGTGGAACTCGTTCGCCGACCTCGGGGCGCAGAACCTCGACTCGGTCCTGCTCGAGGTGACGCCGAGGAGCGCGGCGACCGGCGAGCGCGGCGTGCCGGCGCGCACCCCGGCCTTCGCCCTCCGCAACCGCTACATGACCACGATCGCGGGCGGCCTCGTCAACCCGGACCTCGGCGACCGGAGCCTGCCGATCGACGCGACCGTCGACGTCGACGGCGCCGGGCGGGTCCGCGCCGTCTACTTCTCCGACGTCGGCCTCCATCAGGTCCTGCGCCTCGACGCCGGGACGGGGGGGATCGGCGTCGTCGCCGGCACCGGCCTCCCGGGCTTCAACGGCGACAACATCCCGGCGGCCGCCGCCCAGCTGAACGCCCCCCGGACCATCGTCCTCGAGGCGAACGGCGACCTCCTCATCGCCGACTCGGGCAACCACCGGATCCGGCGCGTCGCCGCCACGACCGGGTTCATCACCACCATCGCCGGGAACGGCGCGCCGGACGACACCGGCGACGGCGGGCTCGCGACCGCGGCGTCGCTCACCGCCCCCGTCGGGATCGCCCTCGACGCGCGGGGCAACCTCTACATCGGGGACACCGACAACCTGCGGATCCGCGTCGTCAACCGCGAGAGCCTGCCGATCGCGTTCGGGCAGGGGCTGCTCGGCATGCCCATCGTCGTCGCGCCGAACGTCATCGACACCCTCGAGGATCTGCGCGGGATCGCGAGCTCGGGCACCGGCACGGAGGTCGAGATCCCCGCGATCCTGAACGTCAACGAGCGCTTCGGGCCGACCGCCCTCGTCGTCCGCGGCCTTCCCGGGACGCCGCCCGACGGCGCGGACTCGACGCTCGAGATCGTCTTCACCGACACGCCGTCGAACCGCGTCTTCCTCCGCGAGGCCGACGGCGACCTCGTCGTCGTGGCCGGGGGCGTGGCCGGCGAGCAGCTCTTCGCCCCGGCATCGGTCGCCTTCGAGTCGGCCACGGCGCTGTCGCCGATCCTCATCGCCGACGTCGGCCGGCACCGCGTCGTCCGCAAGGTCTTGGGCGTCCCCGGGCTGACGGTCGTCGCCGGGATGACGGACAAGGCCGGCTTCGCCGGCGACGGCGGGCCGGCCGGCGAGGCCAACCTGAACCTGCCCATCGGGATCGCCTTCGCCCCTTCGTCCGGGCTGCTCGCGATCGCCGACACCTTCAACCGACGCCTGCGGGGCGCGAACCTGGGCGCGGGGCCGCTCGCGATCGGCGGGAAGACGCTGGCGCCGGGGGCGATCGACACCCTGGTCAGCCTGCCGACGGCGGACCAGGGCGCGCCGCCGGTCTCGCCCACGGGCGTGGCGGCGGCGCCGGGCGGGTCGTTCTTCTACGCCGACGCGGCCGCCGGCCGCGTGATCCGCGTGGACGGGGCGACGCGGTTCGAGACCGTCGTCGCCTCGGACCTCGCCGGGCCGGTCGGGATCGCCGTCGACGGGACGCTCGGTCGCCTCTACGTGGCCGAGTCGGCGGGCGACCGCGTGCGCCGCGTCGACCTCGCCACGGGGGAGGTCGTGCCGTTCGCCGGCACCGGCGCGCCCGGGTTCTCGGGCGACGGAGGGGCGGCGACCCTGGCGACGCTCCGCTCGCCCCGCGCGGTCGCGGTCTCGGCGGCCGGCGACGTCTTCATCGCCGACTCCGGCAACCACTGCGTGCGCCGCGTGTCGCCGGGAGGGACGATCTCCACCTTCGTCAACCAGAACCCGCCCGACGAGGAGATGGACGGCCTCCCCGATGGCGCGTTCAACGGCGACGGCCCCGCCGCGGCGACGTTCCTCGATGCCCCGACGGCCCTGCTCGTGGACGAGGCGGCGGCGCGGCTGCTCATCGCCGACAGCGGCAACCACCGGGTCCGCGAGGTCCCGCTCGCGGGCGGGATGGTGCGGACCATCGTCAACGACAACGACGACGGCGACCCCGACGAGCCGGAGCCGCTCGGCGGCTACAACGGCGACAACATCGCGCCCGCGCTGGCGCTCCTCGACGCGCCCGTCGGCCTCGCGATCGTCGGCGGCGACCTCTTCATCGCCGACCTGCGCGACCACCGGATCCGGGTCGTCCGCGACGGGCTCATCCGGACGGCGGCCGGGGTCGGCACGGCCGGCTTCAACGGCGACGCCATCCCGCCCGAGAACGCGTCGATCTCGGCGCCGCTCGGGATCTCGGGCGACGACGCCCTCGGCATCGTGATCTTCGCCGACTCCGGAAACCTGCTCGTCCGCCGCTTCAGCGTCCCGCTTCCGCCGTGACCTCGACGAGCGCCTGGATCCGGTAGACGACCGGGGCCACGGCGTCCGCGCAGGCCCGGTCGTAGCGGAGGTGGTGCGGCTGCCCGGTCACCTTGAGGCTGCGGCAGGCGATGGCGCCGACGAGCGCGCCGTCGATCGAGATGTCGACCTTCGCGCCCGGGTCGAGGGCCGAGTCGGCGGCGCAGATGAGGACGGCGCGCGCGGGCGGCCCGGCGTTGCCGAGCCCGCCGTCGCCGAGGCTCACGCTCCCGCCCACGTACAGGCGGAGCGCGCCCGCGCCCTCGACGACGATCCGGCCGGCGCCGGCGACCGCAAGCCGCCCGCGGACGTAGACGTCCACCGGACATCCGATCCGGACCGTGCCGTTCACCGTCAGCTCGTCGAAGACCGTGACATCGGCCGCGAGGGCGAGCTCGTCGCCGGCAAGGACGGTGACGGGGCCGCGGCTCGTCCAGCCGGCGGGCGGGTCGACCGGCGCCGGGCCGAGCGGGGCGCGGGCCGCGCGCGGGGTCGCGGCGCCGGCGACCGTCACGCTCGGGCCGATCCAGACGCCGGCGCCCGGGCCGGGGGCGACGTCGCCCAGGACTTCGAGGCCACGGGCCGTAGCTCCCCCGCCGCCCTTGCCGCCGCCGCTCAGGTGGACATCGGCGCGGGGGGCGTAGATGACGCCCGAGAAGGCGACCGCCGCCGGCAGCGCCACGACCGGCCCCGTCGGCGTCGCGCCGTCGCCCGCTCCCGGCCCGGAGACGCCCGCGCCGCCGGCTCCGCCCCCGCCCGCCGCCTTCGCGCTCCCGAGCGAGATCGACCCGTTCGAGCCGAGGACGGCGAGCCCCGGGACCGCCGCCGCGGGGTCGGCCGCGCGCGTGTCGCAGGCGTCGATCCGGCCGTGGGCGGGGATGCCGACGCCCTCGTCGCCGAAGAAGCCGGCCGGGAGGGCCGGGAGGGTCTCCGGGCCCGCGATCGCGCGGAAGCTGCGGACGGAGTCCCCCCACTTGCCGCGGGCGGTGACGACGAAGACGGGGCCGGCGCCGCCTCCCGCCAGGCGCTCGGAGCGGACCGTGAACGTGCCGTCGGGCGCGCCCAGGAGGTCGAGCGGCGGCCCCGAGGCCGGGCGGATCGAGGCGAGGGAGTCGGCGCGGCCGTCGATGGAGGCGTCGCCGGTGCGGTCGAGCGCGTCGAGGGCGGCCTGCACGCCGCTGTGGGCCGCCCAGCGCGCCCGCGCCGCGTCGAGCCGCTCGGCCGCCTCGCGCGAGGCGGTCCGCGCCTGGGTGACGAGGAGCGCCGTCGCCGAGAAGGCGATCACGACCAGGAGGGCGACGATCGCGAGGGCGGCGGCGCCGCGCTCGGTCGCGTTCCCGGCCGGTCGGCGGCGTTCCGGGGCGCGCATCACGGCGAGCCTCCCGGGCCGCGGCCGCCCGCGCCCGCGCCGATGCCGAGGGCCGCGACCTCGATCCCCTCCGCATCGCCGCTCGCGCGGCCGGGGCGCCCGGCGACGATCGTCCGGACCTCGTAGAGGCCGGGCCCGCCGGTGACGCGCACGAGCACCGTCACCGGACGGCCGCTCACGTCCACCTCGAGGCGGCGCTCGCCGACCTCGTCCGGCGTCACGCCGCCGGCGAGGACGCCCTCGAGGACGCGCTCCGCCGCCGCCAGGGCGTCGGACCGGCCGATCGCCTCGCGCCGGGCGAGGATGGAGAGGACGGAGACGGTCGCCGAGCCGGCGAGCGCCACGGCCGCGAGCGCATACAGGAGACGGCGCGCGGCGAGCCGCCGGGTCGGAGAGGCTCTCGCCGGACCCTCTCTCCCTCCGGGAGGGGGTCGGGGCGACGGCGGCTGCGACGGATGCCGCGGCTCGCCGGCGCCCGCCGGCTCGACCTCCGCCAGCGCAGCGATCTCCGAGCCGAGCGCCGCGAAGACGGCGAGGCGCTCCCGGCACGCCCGGCACCCCGCCAGGTGGGCGCGCACCGCCTCGGCCTCCGGCGCCGGGAGCTCACCGTCCAGGAACCGCTCGGCCCGCTCCTCGAGGTCCTCGCACCTCATCGCCGTCTCCATGGCTCCGACCACTCCGCCGGGAGGCGCTCCATGAGCTCCGCCTTGGCCCGGAAGATCAGGAGGCTCGCGCCGTTGGGCGTCGTCCCCAGCACCTCGCCGATGGCGGCGCACGAGAGCCCGTCCACGCAGCGCAGGAGGAGGGCGAGCCGCTGACGCTCGGGGAGCGCGTCGATCTCGCGCCGGAGGCGGGCCCGCCGCTCCTCGCCGATGAGGCTCGCGAGGGGACCCGGCTCGCGCCCGTCGGCCGCGGCCGCCGCCGCGTCGGCCTCGCCCTCGCCCGAGCCCGACCGCTCCGGGCGCGCCAGCCGGCGGCGGCGACGGTCGAAGCGCACGTGCTGCGCGATCCCGTAGAGCCACGTGTAGAAGCGGCTGCGTCCATCGAACCCCTTGAGCGACTGCCAGGCCCGGGCCAGCGCCTCCTGGGCGACCTCCTCGGGCTCGTCCGGATCGGCCGCCGACGCCCGGAGGTGCCGGACGAGGCGCGTCTCCGCCGCCCGAACGAGGCGCTCGAACGCGCGGGCATCCCCGCCGCGCGCCGCGTCAACAAGGACCCGCTCGTCGGCGTCTTCCGGCATGCGGCCGCAGGGCTCGCCCGTCACCGTTAGTCGCGCCGGCGAAGGGAACCTTTCGGCGGCCGGGCCGGCCGGGCCGGCGAGCACGAGGCCGCCTTCCTGAATCGCAAGTCCTGAACTCATCAGTCGTTCGGGACGAGCACGCGCCCCTCCACGGCCGCGGCCCCATCCGGGCCGCCCAGGTCCACCCCGATCCGGAGGCCGAGGGCGAGCGGGCGTCCGCCGCCCGGGCGCTCGACCTCGAAGGCGACCACCCGCGGCGAGATCAGGACCTCCTGTCCGCCCTGCCGGCGCACGAGCCCGCGCGGGCCGAACGAAAAGTCCACGGGCTCGGCCTCGAGGACGGGGTACGGGACGCCGGTCGCGCCGTCCGTGGCGACGTCGATGACGCGGCGGAACCGCACGGCCTGCGCCCGCTCGCCCGGCGCGGGCATCTCGAGCGTGGCGGCCGACGCCGCGGCGAGGTCCGCGGCCACGATCTCGTGGAGCCGGTCGGCCTCGGCGCGAGAGGCGCCGTCGAGGAGGGCGTGCCGCTCGACGCGCGCGGCCGCGTCGAAGGCCGCGAGGAAGGCGAGCGCGAGCCCGCCGAGGACGGCCGCGTAGACCGCGACCTCGAGGAGGAGCGCGCCCCGGTCCGACCGGCGGGGGCTCACGGCCCGGCCCCCCGGCGCTCGGGCCGATACAGCATGACGAGGACCAGGCCCTGGGCCCCGTCGACGCCGATCCAGACGCACTCGGCCCGGACCTCGAAGAGGGTCGCGGCCTCGAACTCCGGCGTCCCGGGCGCGGGGACCACGGTCACGGTGCCCGTCCGGGCGGCGCCGGGCGCCGGCTCGAGGCCGCCGACGTCGAACGCGAGGAGGGGTGCGCCGGGGCCGGCCGCGAGCGCGTCGCGGAAGGCGGCCGCGTCGAGGCAGGCGATCTCGGCGAGGCGCCGCTCGGCGGCGCGGCGGGCGGCGTTCCGCTCCTTCGAGAGGCCGCTCAGCCGGGAGGACGGCAGGAGGACGCCGACGAGGGCCAGGAGGGCGACGGCGCCGACGGCGGCCGCGACCGCCACCTCGACGAGGAGGCGCCCGCCCTTGCGCACCCGTCCCGACCGCGCCAGCCGGCGCGCCAGCATCCGGTCCGCGTGACCTCCGGTCCGCCCGACACGTCGGCACCCCGCCCTGAAACGGAATCCCCCGGTAACTCTACCCTGCAACGGCCGCGGCTTCCACGGGTCGCAGGCAACGAGCCTTCGACTCCCGCACGGCCACCGGCCCGTGGGCAGGAGGGCTCAACCGGAGCGGACCGGCGACCCGCTCGCCTTTCGCGCCCGCAGGTGCTCGAGGGCCGCCCGGAAGTCGGGCGGGAGCGGCGCGCGCAGGTCGAGCTCCAGGCCCGTGATCGGGTGCGGGAGCTGGACGCGGAAAGCGTGGAGGGCGTGACGGGCGATGAGGGGCGGGCGTCCGCCCGTCCGCTCGGGGTCGGGAAAGCCGCGGCAGGCGAGGCCCTTCGGACCGTACATGGTGTCGCCCAGCACGGGGTGGCCGCGGGCGGCGACGTGGACGCGGATCTGGTGCTGGCGGCCGGTCACGGGCGAGGCCCGGACGAGGGTGAAGCCGCGGTCCGAGCCGTCCCGGGCCGGCTCGAAGCGCTCCTCGACGCAGACGATCGTGCGCGACGGGAGCCCTTCCTCCGGGTCGACGCCGCGCTTGATGCGGATGGGAGAGTCGAGGGCGCGCCCGATCGGCAGGTCGACCTCGTCGTAGTCGAGCGCCCAGAGGCCCTCGACGAGCGCGAGGTACTCCTTCACGACCTTGCGGGACTCGAACACCCACTGCATGCGCTTGCGGACGCCGGGCGCGAGGGCGACGAGGATGAGGCCGCTCGTCTCCTTGTCGAGGCGGTGGCAGAGGCGCGGCACGCGGTCGAGGGCGGGGTCGGCGTGGCGGTAGCGGACGTGGAGCGCGTTGACGAGCGTGTTGTAGCGCACCTTCCCGACCGGGTGGCAGACGACCCCGGGCGGCTTCGCGAGCGCGAGGATGTGGCCGTCCTCGTGGACGATCTCGAGCGCCCCCGCGAGCTCCTCGTGCTTCAGGGTGTCGGGCGGCGGCTCGGTCGGGTTGCGGACGAGGACGGCATCGCCCGCGAGGACGCGCTGCGCCGGCTTGCGGGCCGGCTCGCCCCGGACGAGGACGTGGCCCGAGCGGATCAGCTCCTGCGCCTTCGTGCGCGACCGCCACGACAGGCGCTCGGCGAGGAAGCGGTCGAGGCGCTGGCCGTGCTGGGGGAGGTGGACCTCGAACGCGAGGTCGCCGAGCGGCTTCGAGAGGTCGGGGTAAGCGCGGCGCTTGCGCCCGAACGACCCGCCCCGCTTCTTCTTCGGGGCGGCGTCGGCGACGCGTCGCTCGTGGGCGGGCCTCACGAGAAGAGCTCCCGCTGGCCCTCGACCTCGACGTACGGCGCGATCTCGGGGTACGCCTCCACCAGGCAGGCCGGCGCCGGCGGGCGCTCGCCGAGGAGCATGGATCTGAGCTCGAGCGCGTTCGCGGGCGCCTTCCCGCGGAAGTGGTTGTTGGCGATGACGAAGACGCGGTCGGCGTTCGCGGCCAGGCTCTCGATCCGCTCCTTCCACTCGCCGAGCTCGCCGGCGTCGTAGAGGTAGTCGTACTTCTCGTCGCGCGGGGCGCCCCTCGTGAACCAGGCGGCGGCGTTGCGCCCGTGGAGGCGCACGTAGCCGACCCGCCCGACCGTGAACGCGGCCGTGGGCGGGATCGTCCGGCGCCCCTGGGGCTGGTCGATCGCGGCCAGCGAGACGCCGAGCCTCTCGAGCTCGCGGAGCGGCCGGTCGTTCGTCCAGGAGATGTCGCGGACCTCGACGACGAGCGGAATCCGCGGCGCCGAAGCCCCGCAGGGCGAGGCGCCGCGGAAAGCCCGGGGGGCATCCGAGAACGCCTCGACGAGGCGGGCGAGCCTCTCCTGGTTCTTCGGGCTCGCGACGAAGAAGTGGGGGAACTGGAGGAGGAGCGCCCCGAGGCGACCGGCCTCGGCGAGCGGCGCGATCCCGTCGAGGTACCGGGCCAGCTCGGTCTCCCCGGCCGGGGCGGGCTTCTCGTGGGTGAAGGCCTGCCAGACCTTGGCCGCGAAGAGGAAGCCCGGGCGGCCCGAGACGGCGGCGAGCCAGCCCGCCGACTCCTCAGGGCGCGGCGGCCCGTAGAAGGTCCGGTCGATCTCGATCGTGTCGAAGAAGCGCGCGTAGTAGGCGAGCGAGGGCGCGCCGCGCGGGTAGAAGACCCCCCGCCAGTCCGGGTAGCTGAACCCGGCCGTGCCGATGCGCAGCCTGTCTGCAAGCGCGGGCGACGCCATCCCGTCCACGATACCGCGCCCTCCCCTCGCCGGCAAGCGCCCGGCGGTCGTCCGAATTCCTTGAAGCGGCACGGGATCGACGGCTATCATCGGGACATGTCCGGCCCCTCGAAGGCGCCCGTCGACTGGTCCGTCGAGGTCCCAGAGGACCTCTGGCGCGGCCTCCTGCACGCCGTCTCGATCGACGGCTGGCGGCGCGCCTTCCGCGACGACGGGTACCTGAAGGCGAGGCTCAAGGGGTTCCGGCCCGCGAACCTGCCGCTCAAGCGGCTCGACCAGGTGGTCCTGAAGGGCCTCGAGGAGGACGTGCCCCTGCGCGAGCGCGCCCTCGAACTCGTCGACGGCGAGCACGCGGGTCTGCGCGAGCGGCTCCTCGCCCTCGGGAACGACGCGACGAAGGCGGGGCTCGACGCGGTCCTGCGCGAGGCGTCGGTCGCCGCCGCCTTCTGGGTCGCCTTCGGCGCGGGCGAGCGGCTCGCCCCCGTGCGCGACGCCATCCTCGCGCGGCTCGCGGCCGGGACGCTGCCCGGGGATGCGCCTCTCGTGCCCGAGCGGGTCGAGCGGCGCGAAGGCGCCGGCGCCGGCGACGACATCAGGGATGGCGACGGCGCGCGGGCGGGGGCGGACGGGGGGGCGGCCACGCCCCTTCCCGGGGCGCCCGCGGCCGTGCGGCCGCCCGTCGAGGAGCTCTCCGAGCGGCTGAGGCGGGCGGAGCGCGAGATGCTGCGGGCGCGCGAGGGGCGCGACCGGGCCGTGTCCGAGCGGCGGTTGCTCGAGGACGAGAACCTGAAGCTCAAGGCCGAGCGCGACCGGCTCGACCTCGCCCTCGAGGCTTTGCGCCGGACCCTCGCCGAGCAGGCGGCCGTCGCCGAGGCGGGCGCGGCCAGCGCGTCCGCCGGGGCCCTCGGGCGAGAGCTCAAGCGTCAGGGCCGCACCCTCGCCGAGGAGCGCCGCCGCGTCGCGGCCGCCACGCAGCGGGTGCGCGAGCTCGAGCGCGAGAACGCCCGCCTCGAGCGCGAGGTCGAGTACCACGCGGGGCGGGGCCGCGAGCCGGCCTATCCGAAGGAGCCGGCGGCGATCTCCGTCCATCTCCCCGGCGACAAGATCCAGTGGCCGTCCGACGAGCACCACTGGCCGAAGCGGCTCAAGCCCTTCCTCGAGCGGCTCGCGCGCGTCCCGCAGGTCGACCGCATCCACCTCCTCGGGCTCGAGAACTCGACCGAGAGCCGGATCCGGTCGATCGACCGCCGCGGGGACATCTACCTCCTCTACTCGGACGGCGAGAAGGGCGCGCGCGTCCTCCTCGAGACGGTCGGCAAGGACCCGAACGAGGGGCTCTGGATCGCCGAGCACCTGTGCGCGCTCGACCCGTCCATCCAGCCGATCAAGGAGGAGCGGATCGCGTGACGCCGCCGAGGCCGACGAGCCCGCGGAAGCCGCTGCCGCTCGCGCCGCCTCCGGGGCCGGCGCCCGACCCGGCGCCGACCGGGCCGCCCGTCCCGCTCGGGCCGCTCCGCCACCCGGCCGAGGCCTACCGCCGGCTCGAGGCCGTCTACGAGGACCTCGAGCGCGAGCTCGGCCCGATCCGGCCGCGCTGCGACGCCCGCGGCCTCTGCTGCGACTTCGACGCCGTCGACCACGTCCTCTACGCCTCGAAGCTCGAGGTCGACTACGTGAAGGACCACGTCGCCCGCGAGCGCTACGCCGCCCCGACCGGCAACGTCTGCCCGCTGCTCGACGGCGCGCTCTGCGGCGCGCGCGCGGTCCGCATGCTCGGCTGCCGGATCTACTACTGCGACCCCGCCTGGCAGGCGCCCTCGGCCGACCTCTACGAGAAGCACTACGCCCGCATCAAGGCGATCGCCGTCGACCTCGGGCTCGAGTGGCGGTACGCGCCGGCGCTGGTGCAGCTCCGGGAGCCGGAGTAGCCTCCCCCGAGAAGCCCCAACGAAGTGAGCGAGATCCGCTCACTTTCCGCCCCCGCGACGTCGGGAAGGCCGAAAGTGAGCGAGAACCGCTCACTTGACCCGGGCGAGCGCCGGCTCGGGGAAGTGAGCGAGATCCGCTCACTTTCCGCCCCCGCGACGTCGGGAAGGCCGAAAGTGAGCGAGAACCGCTCACTTGTCAGGGGCCAGGCTCCGGCCCCGGGACGGGCCCGGGCGGAGCGAGCCCCTCGTCCGCCGGCGGGGCGGGCTCGGCCGCCGGCTCGGGCGCCGGCGCCGCGTCGGTGGGCGGGACCTCCGGTTCGGGCGAGCCCGGCGCGGGCGTCTCCGGCACCGGCCCGCGGGCCTTGGCGGCGAGCGCGTCCACGCCGCGGCGGAAGCGCGCCCCCGCGCGCTCGAGGGGCGGGCCCAGGGGCTCGCGGACGGCGAAGCCCGTGGCCCGCGCGGCCGAGAGGGCGGCGATGCCGCCGATCGCGGGCGGCAGAAGGACGAGGAGCAGGGCGACGAGGAGGGCGAGCGACGGGCGCATGGGGCCGGCGTCGGCCGCGGGCACCGCCGCCGCCGCAGGCGCGGGGGCGGAGGCGGGGGCGGCGGCCGCGGCCGCGGCGAGACGGGCCGACGTCGGGGCCGGGCGCGCGTCGTGAGCGCGCGCCGCCGGGGCGGCGCCCGCGGCGGCGAGCGGGGCCCCGGGCGCGGGAGCGGGCGGAGCGGCCGCGGGCGGCGCGAGGGCGGGCATCGGCGTGCCGTCGCGCGGCGTCAGGGCCGGTCGCTCGCCCGACGGGCGGCGCGGGACGACGGGCGCCTTGAGCGAGGCGGCCGGGCGCTCGCCGGAGGCGGGCGCCGGACGGCGGTGCGCGGGAGCGGGGGCCGGCGGAGGCGCGACCGGGCTCGCCGCCGGCCCCGCCGCCGGCGCCGTGAAGGCCGCGAGCGGCTCGACGCCGCCGCCCGGCAGGACGGCGAACGGGCGCTCGCAGCGCGGGCAACGGATCTCCGTCCGCCGGGCGATCGCCTTCGACTGGAGCCGGCGCCGGCAGTGCGGGCAATCGAAGCGGAGCACCCGCCGCGCGCCGCTGCGCGCCCCCTCGGGCTCGCGCGCCTCGACGATCACGCGCCGCGTCTTCAGGCACGTGTCGCAGACGGTGGGCTCGCCCGCGGGCGGCGCCTCGGCCCCCGGGGCGACGAGCGCCCCGCAGAGGTCGCACGAGCGCAGGTCGGCGGCGGCCACCATTCAGCCCCCGGCCCCGAACGCGACCGCGGCGGCGGCCCCGCCCGCCGCCAGCGCGAGGAGGACCAGCCCCGGGGCGAGCACGGCCATGCGGCGCGGGGCGCGGAAGGCGAAGGGCGCGAGGGCGAGGGCCGCCGCCGCCTCGAGGGCCGCGATCCCGAGCAGCGCCCCGAGGGCGCCGTCCGGGAAGCCGCGCCGCACGCCGGCCGGCACGGCGGCGACGGCGAGCGCGGCCAGGAAGGCGGTCGCCAGGAAGACGACGTCGGCGCCGACGCGCGAGCCGCCGCGGCTCTCGCCGTCCGTCCGCCGCGGCGAGGTCAGGGCGAGCGTCACCGCCCCGGCGACGGCGAGCAGTCCGGCGAGCGCGATGTAGAGGAGCCCGGGGTCGGCGCGGAAGGGCGCGGCGAGCGCGTCGCGGGCCGGAAGCGGGAAGGCGCCGGCCTCGCCGCCGGCGCCCCCGGAAGCGCCGAGGGCGGCGAACGCATAGAGCGCCGCCGCCCCCGCGACCGTGAGCCCGCCCGCCGCCACCCGCCGGAGGTCCATCCGAGGCTTCCCCGCGCGCCGCGCCCCGCACCGGGGCGCGAATCGCGAGTATAGCTCTGGGGCGGCGGCGAGCGCAACGACCCGCCGACTACGGAAGCAGCGGCGACGAGATCGGCGAGATCGGGCCGATCGGCTGGAGCGTGTAGAGCGTGTGGTCGAGCCACGCGTAGCCCTGGTCGACGCCGGCGTCGATCACGCGGTAGCGCTCGATGATCCGCCCCGAGCGCGTGCGCCCGATCGCCGAGATCCGGTCGTAGGTCCCCTCGTCGACGACGAAGGCGCTGTCGACGCGGATCGCATCGCCGCCCGGCGCCGTCCGCGACGCGGCCCAGCTCCACGTCGTGGGCGTCCGCTCGAAGTGGACGAGCGCGCCCTGGTCCGCGTAGCCGAAGACGTCGATGCGGAGGTTCGCCGCCACGCCGCGCGTCCCCTCGTACCAGACGACGGCCGAGGTCATGCGGAAGGGCGTGGTGCTCCAGCCGCTCGTGACGCCCGCCGGCGCCGGCGGCCGGACGAAGTAGGTCCACGGGCCCGACCGCCGGCCCGACGCGATCGGCACCCCCTGGGGCGCGCCGACGATGTGCATCTCGTAGAGGGCGTCCTGGTTCGCCGGGCTCGTGTCGATGCTCCGGAAGACGGCGTAGACGCGGACGTGGAACTGGCCGTCGAGCGGATAGCCGACCGCCGCCAGGCCGTACTCGTTCGCCCCGGTCGTGGAGCCGTGGATCGACGTGCCGAGCGGCACCCAGGTCCACTGGGAGCCGTTCCAGTACCGGCACCAGACGCCGTCGTCGACGGACGTCCCGCTGGCGTAGAACTTGATCTCGACGAAGACGTACCCGCGGCCGTTGGCGGCGTCCCAGACCGCCGACTGCGAGCCGATCTTGACGCTCGGCGAGCCGCCGGCGACGGGCAGCGCGTGGGTCGAGAACGTCCAGGTCGAGCCGTTCCAGAACGCCTCGACGAGGTTCTGGCCGAGCGCGTCCGTCCCGAAGACGTTCACGCGCTCGCTCCCGCTCGCCGTCCGGCTGAACCCCGTCCGCGGGATGAAGCCGCCCGCGGGCTGGGCGAGCCGGCGCCAGTCGTAGGTCGGCGCCCCGGGGTAGGGCTGGCCGTAGAGGTCGATCGGCTGGGCGCGGCCGGTGAGCGTCGGGAGCCCGACGCGTCCGGTCCCGCTCGCGTCCGCGAACGGGAAGAAGCCGCGGACCTTCGCGGAGCTGCCGTCATGGCCGGCGGTCATGGCGAGGTTGCGGCCCCAGAGCGAGGGCGCGATCGTGCTCGCGACGGGCGCGATGTCGCCGATCCGGTCGACCGCCGTGTGGTTGCCGCGCGTCACCCACGGCGCCCACGCGCGGCTGTAAGAGTCGAACCGCCGCTCGCGGATGCCGCTGCTCGTCACCGCCCAGAGCGTGGCCTGGCTGTAGCTGAACTCGGCGTCGAAGGCCAGGCGCTTGTGGGACTGGACGACCGCCCTCGGCAGGTGGTCGGCGAACGCCGGGTCCGCGAGGTCCGTGTCCGTGAAGGAGCGCGGGCCGATCGTCTGCCCGGCGGCGGGCGCGGCGGCGCCCGCGAGGGATACCAGGGCCCCGAGCAGCGAGCCGGCGACGGTGAGGGTGGGCTTCGACCATCGAGACATGGGCGCCAGGCCTCCTTGACCAAAGGACGGTTGGATCTGCCGACGTCCGGGCAGAGGCAAGGCGCATGCCGGCGCGCCTCGAATCGCCCGAGATCGGCCTGGACAGGGCATCCGGGGCCGATCCGCCCGCGCGCCCGCCGTCGGCGCGAAGCGACGAGCGTCGGGTGGGTCCGACGACGCGCCCGGGGAGCCGGATCGCGCCTCCTTGGCCCGTTTGCGGGCGACGCGTTGAATCCGCTCGATACGGCGGCTATACTCTTTCGTTTCGTGATTCGGGGGGTGGTGAGGGGTGGTGGTCGTCCACTCTCAGGAGGGATCGATGGCCGAGTGTCTGAGTCTCACGCTCCTCCAGGATGTCCGGTCGTTCGGAAGCCGGGTCTACTCGTTCACGGCCGAAGGCGAGATGCCTCCGGACGCCGCCCTCGCCGTGCGCCTCCAGAAGGACGCGACGCGGGCCGCGGTGAAGATCGCGCGCGCGAGCGCGGCGCGGAACCCGCGCGACCAGAAGCAGCACCTGCTGGCCGCGTTCCGGACGATCTCGGACGCGATCTCGGGGCTCGACGCCCTCGCGAAGGAGGAGCCGGCCCGCGCCGTCGAGGCGGCGGCCCTCGCCGCCGAGGCCTCGGACCTGGCCGAGCAGATCTACGGCGTCGTCGCCGAGGAAGTCCTCCTCTAGAAGCGAGAGCCGCGGCGCGCCGGCGCGCGCGCGCGGCCACTCGAGCGCAGGGTCACGGGCGGGGCGGAGGGGCCCCGCCCGGGTCTTTTTCCGGGGTCTGGCGCGGGAACGGGGCGCGGCGGCGACGTGGAAGCCCTCAAGGGCAAGCGGGTCGGGATCCTCGGGGTGGGCAAGCTCGGCGAGGCGCTGGTCCTCGGCCTCGTCCGGCGCGCCGTCCTCCCGCTCGAGGCCTTCACCGGCAGCGTCGCCCGCGACGAGTCGCTCGCCCGCGTCTCGGCCCGGGCCGGGATCCGCGGGACGACGTCGAACGCCGAGGCCGTGAAGGGGGCGGACGTCGTCCTCCTGACCGTCAAGCCGCAGGTCGTCGCCCGCGTCATGGGCGAGGTCGGCCCGCTCCTCCAGCCGTCGCAGCTCCTCGTCTCGTGCGCGGCGTCCGTCCCGACGTCGTTCATCGAGGCGCTGATCCCGGCGCCCGTGCCCGTCGTCCGCGTCATGCCGAACACGCCGTGCCTCCTCGGCGAGGGGATGTCGGCGCTCTGCCGGGGAAAGCACGCGACGGCCGGCGACCTGGCGCGGGCGCGGGCGATCTTCGACGCCGTCGGCCGGACCGCGATCCTCGACGAGCGGCTCTTCGACGCCGTGACCGGGCTCTCGGGCAGCGGGCCGGCGTACATCTACCTCATCATCGAGAGCCTCGCCGAGAGCGGCGTGAAGCTCGGGATCCCGCGCGAGACCTCGACGCTCCTCGCCGCCCAGACCGTGCTCGGCGCGGCCCGCATGGTGCTCGAGGCCGGGGAGCACCCGGCGCTCCTCAAGGACACGGTGACGACGCCCGCCGGCTGCACGATCGACGGCCTCCTCGAGCTCGAGGAGGGGAAGCTGCGCGTGACGCTCGTCAAGGCCGTGGTGAAGGCGGCCGAGCGCGCGCGCCAGCTCGTCGAGGAGCAGCGGTAGCATGCGGGCCGCCGCGTGCCTCGCGGCGCTCGTCCTCGCGGCGACGGCGGCGGCGGGATGCGACGACGAGCCCGCGGCGGGGCGGAAGGGCGGCATAGTCTCGCTCGCCCCGAGCCTGACCGAGATCGTGTTCGCGGTCGGCGAGGGCGACGCCCTGGCCGGCGTCACGACCCACTGCGACTACCCCGAGGCGGCGAGGGCGCTCCCGAAGGTCGGCGGCTACGGGACGCCGAACGTCGAGCTCGTGTACGCCCTGAAGCCGGACGTGGTGCTCGTCCCCGAGGAGGGTTACCTGCTCGGGCCGGTCGAGCGGCTGCGGGCGCTCGGGGTGCGGGTCGAGAGCGTCAAGGTGACGCGGCTCCCGGACGTCGAGGCCGCCTGCGAGCGCGTGGGGGCGCTCGTGGGCGCGGCCGACGCGGGGAAGGACCTGGCGCGGCGGCTGCGGGAGCGGCGGGAGCGGGTGGAGAGGGCGGTCGCCGCGAGAGCGCGCCCGCGCGTCCTCCTGGTCCTCGACTGGGACCCCTTCATCGCGGCCGGTCCGGGCACGTTCGCCCACGACCTCCTCCGGGCGGCGGGCGCCGAGAACGCGGCGGCCGAGACCCGCGCGGCCTATCCCCAGCTCGGCGAGGAGGCGCTGCGCACCCTGCACCCCGAGCGCATCTTCGACGCTTCCATGGGGAAGCAGGAGGCGCGCGCCGGTCGGGCGAGGTACGTGGGAATCGACCCCGACCTCGTCACCCGCCCCGGCCCGCGGCTCATCGACGGGCTCGAGAAGCTCGCCGCACTTCTCCACCCGGAGGCGTTCTAAGCGCCGCGCTGGCCGCGAGGTCGCGCCACCGCCGGCTTGACGGGCGGCCGAGCCCCGGCCACGTTGCAGCGTGCGCAAGACGACGGCCCTCGCCAGCCTCGCGCTGGCCCTCCTCGCGGCGGCGACGGGATGCGGCTCGCTGGCCCACACCCAGCCCGAGCGCAGCGCCCGCGAGCAGCTCCTCATCTCGGCCGCCGCCGACCGGGCGCTCGCGGCGCTCGACTACGCGTGCTTCCGCGACCGCAAGACGTTCGTCGACTCGGCGAACCTCACCGGGTACGATCACGCGTACGCACTCGGGAGGCTCAGGAACCAGATCGCCTACCACGGAGGCCGGCTCGTGGACGACCGGCGGGAGGCGGACCTGATCGTCGAGATCCGCGCGGGCGCCCTCTCGATCGACGAGTCGAAGATCAACGTCGGCACGCCCGAGGTCCCGCTCATCCTCTTCGGGACCGGGTTCAAGATCCCCGAGATCAGCCTGTTCCGGCGGACGAGGCAGATGGGCAAGGCACGGCTCGCGTTCTTCGTCTACGACGCGCGCGATCGCCGGCTCCTCTTCAGCTCGGGGACCGTGCTCGGCCAGGCGACCTCGACGGGCTACCTCTTCCTCTTCGTGATCGGCCCGTTCGTCTTCGACGATCCGGAGGTCGAGGCGGTGGACTCGAGGTTCGACGCGATCGAGATCCCGCAGACGGAGAGTGCGCCCGTGCGGCCGTGAAGCGCCTGACGGGGCGGCGGCTCGCGGCCGGGCTCGCGGCGCTGGCGGTCGCGCTCGGGCTCGCCGTCGCCCTCGGCCTCGCGGCCGGCCCGGCCGGGCCGGGGGCCTCGTCCGAGATCGTCCTCGGCATCCGCCTCCCCCGCGTCGTCCTCGCCGCCCTCGTCGGCGCCTCGCTCGCGGTCGCCGGCACCGCCTTCCAGGCCCTGCTCCGCAACCCGCTCGCGGACCCGTTCATCCTGGGCGTCTCGGGCGGGGCGGCGGTCGGGGCCGTCGCCGTGCTCGTCGCCGGCGTCGGGGCGACCGGCCTGGCCGTCCACATCGCCACGCCGCTCGCCGCCTTCGCGGGCGGGACGGCGGCGACGTTCCTCGTCCACGCGCTCGCCCGCGGCCGGGCCGCCGGCGAGGGCGAGCGGCTGCTGCTGACGGGCGTCGTCGTCAACGCCTTCCTCTCGGCCCTGATCCTGCTCCTGAACCACCTGGCGCCGCCCGGGCGCCGCGTCGCCATCCTCGGCTGGCTCATGGGCGACCTCCAGCGCCTGCCGGCCGGGCTCGCCGGGCTCGGGCCGCTCGCGGTCGCGGCCGCGCTCGGGCTGGCGACGTTCGTCGCCCTCGCCCGCGACCTGGACCTCATCTCGCTCGGCGAGCGGGCCGCCGCCCCGCTCGGCGTCGACGTCGCCCGCACGCGCACGGCCGCGTTCTTCGCCGGCTCGCTCCTCGCGGGCGCGGCGGTCGCGTACTCGGGGCTCGTCGGCTTCGTCGGGCTCATCGTCCCGCACATCTTGCGGCGCGCCCTCGGCCCCGACCACCGCCTCCTGATCCCGGCCGCGTTCCTCGGCGGGGCGGCCTTCCTCGTCGTCGCCGATGCGCTCGCCCGGTCGCTCCTCGGCCCGGAGGAGCTGCCGGTCGGGATCGTGACGGCGCTCTGCGGCGGGCCGTTCTTCCTCGCCCTCCTCCTCGGGGGAAGGAGACGCGGACCGTGAGCGCCGGCGCGAGCGGGCTCGGGCTCGATGGCGTGCGCTTCCGCTACGCGCGGGCGGCCCCGTGGGTCCTCGACGACGTCTCGCTCGAGGTCGCGCCGGGCGAGATCGTCGCCATCTTCGGCCCGAACGGGGCCGGCAAGTCGACGCTCCTGCGCGTCGCCGCCGGCGACCTCGCCCCCGAGGCCGGCGCCGTGCGGATCGCCGGCCGCCCGGCCGCCGCCCAGGCGCGCCGCGAGCTGGCGCGCGCCGTCGCGACCGTCCCGCAGGACGCCCTCGTCACCTTCCCCTACACGGTCGGCGAGGTCGTCCTCATGGGCCGCGCCCCGCACGTCGGGCGCTTCGCGCTCGAGGGCCCGGAGGACCTCGAGGCGGCCCGCGTCGCCCTCGAGGCCGTCGACCTCTGGCCGCTCCGCGACCGCCCGATCCTCGAGGTCTCGGGGGGCGAGCGCCAGCGGGCCGCCCTCGCCCGCGCCCTCGCCCAGGCGACGCCCGTCCTCGTCCTCGACGAGCCGACGGCCCACCTCGACATCCGCCACGCCGTCGACACGTTCCGCGTCCTCCGCCGCGTCGCCCTCGAGCGCCGCGCCGCCGTCCTGCTCGCGACCCACGACCTCTCCCTCGCCGCCCAGTACGCGGACCGCGCCGCCCTGCTCGCGGCCGGGCGGATCGCGGCCGCCGGCGCGCCGGCCGACGTCCTCGACCCGGCACGCCTGCGCTCGGTCTTCGGGGTGGACGTGGACGTCGCCCGGCACTCGCGCACCGGGCGACCGTACGTCGTCTTCGGCGGGGACTGAACGGACGTCTACCGGAGGGGGAACCCGGGCGGCAGGACGATCGCGGGCGTGACCTCGAGGAAGCCCGCGACCTGGTTGTTCGACTCGCTGCTCTCCGGGACGCGGTCCTGCGGGTCGATCCGGGCGAAGAGGAAGTACGACCCGGCGGGCACGCTCGCCGGCACCGTCACGGACGTGAATGAGCTGGGCGGAAGCCTCGTCCACCCGGGCCGAGAACGAGATGTCGATCGGACCCGTGCCCGCGGGGATCGTCGTCTCGGCGACCCACTCGTAGACGTCGTTCTCCCAGTCGAGGTCGAGGTAGACCTTGGCCGCGAAGCTCTCCGCGAAGTAGCGGATCCGGAGGATCGAGCCGACCGGGAGCCGGCTCGTCTCGAAGAAGCGCGAGTAGAAGCCGGTCGAGCCGGTGGTCGCCGTCCCGAGCGTCGTGAAGGAGCCGCTCGGGGGCCGGACGAGGATGTCGACGTCGACGAAGCGCACCGGCAGCGAGGCCAGCAGCGGGCCGACGTTCTCGTCGTGGTCGTCGTACTGGAGCGTGCCGCGGACCTGACGGAAGGTCTGGGCCTCGGCGGCCGCCGGCGCGACGACGCCGGCGAGCGCGGTCAGGGCGACGGCCAGCGCGGCCGCGGTTGCGAGCGTCCTCATGACTTCAGTCTCCTCCTGTCTCCTCGGTCTCTGCGCCCGGCGCGGGCTCGAACGTGCCCGCGCCGTTCTCGATCGAGATGCGGAAGCGCCGGTCGATCACGTCGACGTCGAGCATCTCCTCGGGGTCGATGGTGAGCCGCACGCGCACGACGCCGCGGAGCGGGTCGACGACGGGCGTGAGCGAGAGCCTCACGACCCGCTCCTCGCCGGCGACGAGCGGGCCCTTGAAGAAGGCGCGGTCGCGGTCGAGCGGCTCGAGCCCCGGCGGCAGGCGGATCGACAGGCGCGCCACGGGGACGTCGATCGTGCTCGCGAAGCGGACCGCGAGGTCGAACGGGCGGCCGAGGGCGGGCGGCTCGGCCGGGCCGACGACCTCGAGCCGGCCGCGCGGCGGCGTCGGGTGCTCGCGGGCGAGCCGGTGGAGGCTCGCCCGGGCGGCCGCGCCGACGTTCTCGTCCGGGTCCTCGAGGGCGACCTTGCGCAGGCGCGCGACCGCCGCCTCGCCGAGGACGATCGCGAGCGCGAAGACGGCCCGCTCGCGCACCCGCGGGTCCGGCTCGCCGCCGAGGACGTCCTCGAGCGCCCGCAGGCTCTCGTCGCCGGGCTCGGCCGAGAGGCGATCGACGGCGGCCGCGCGCTCGCGCGGGTCGGCCGAGCCGAGGCTCGTGCGCCAGTCGGCGACCTCGGGCGGCGGCGGCGGCGACGGCGACGGCGGCGGCGACGGCGACGGCGACCACGCCGACGGTGGCGACGGCGGCGAGGTCGGCGACGACGGCGACGACGGCCGTGGCGATGACGACGACGCGGCCGTGACCGCGGCCGCGGCGGGCGGCGCGGCGGGCCGGGCCGCCGGCGGCGCCCGGAGCGCCGGCCGGTCCGGCCCGCCCGCCGGCTGCGGCGCGGGCCGCGGCGCCGGGACCTCTCCCGTCGCCCGGACCCACCAGGCCGCCGCCAGAGCGCCGACGACGACCGCGACTCCGATCCAGAACCGGCTCATGCCCTCGCGCTCCTCTCCCGCCCGCTTCCCGCGGACCGCGTCCTCGGGGGACGCGGGGGATCGGATCGCAAAGCCCGGGCCGGGGGCCCGCGCGGCCGCGGAGCCGCGCGCCGGCGCGGTTCGGTGCGGCGGCATCGCCCGGAGCGTCGACCGGAAGTGGACGGGAGAGGGGAGCCCGCGTCAACCGCGAGTGGACGGGATCAGCGCAGCTCGGCGAGGACGATCGCGATCACCATGGCCGTCTGGATCGAGCAGATCGTGAGGATCGCGAGCACGCGCCCGTGGTGCCGCGACGTCCGCTCGAGCCGCGCCGACGCGATCAGGTAGCGGATCCCGAGATAGACGCCGATGGGCGGGAAGAGGCAGAAGGCCCAGCCCATGCGGCTCGCGAGCTTCTCGACCTCCGCCTCCGGCGCCGGCAGGGCGTCCTCCTCGGGCGGCGACGCCCCGGGCTCGCCGTCCGGCGCGGCGGGCCCCGCCGCGCGCAGGTCTCGGATCGCCTGCCGCGCCTCCTCGACCTGGTCCGCCGGCACGGAGATGCGCATCGAGAGCGCGTCCATGCCCGTGATGAACGGGTCGACGGTCTTGATCGTCTGGTCGGGGAGGAAGGCGTCGAAGCCTTCGGCGCGGAGCGCGGCGTGGAGCGACAGGGCCTCGGCCATCGACCCCGTGAAGATCGTGACGAGCTCGGGTGCCGTCATGCGGCCACCAATGTATCCGCCCGCGGGCCCGCAGACAAGGCTCGCCAGCGGGCCGTCGCCGCCGGGGCCGCGGCCGGCTGCGTGACGACGGCGAGCTACGACTGCCTCGTCGACGCTCCGGCTCGCGCGCCGGCGACCGCGACGCTCCACGCCCTGAAGATCGAGCCGAGGGCCGGCGAGGTCGAGGTCGACGTCGTCCTCTCGGTCGACGGGTCGGACGAGCGCATCCGGCGCAGAGCGGTCGTCGCCGTGCAGCTCGTGCTCCCGCCGCATGGGCGGCCGCAGGCGCGGCCGCGCGCCGTCGCACCGCCGGTGGTCGTCGAGGGTGGCGATTACGGCTCCATGAGCCGCAGCTACACCGGGCGGCGCACGCGCGCCGACGTGCCGAACGCGCTCGTGGGGCGCGAGAAGGCCGCCTTCGTGGGCCTCCTCCCCTTCACGATCGCGGCCGACATCGTGACGTTTCCCGTGCCGCTCGGGCAACTCGGGGTGTGGTGCTTCTCTTTCTACGTCCGTCCTGGGGGTGACCTTGACTGCCGACCTCGCCCGCCGGTAGGATCGCGCGCGTTTCCGTTTCGCCGGTCGGCGCGGGGAAGACGGTGTGAAGCCGTCGCGGTCCCGCCGCTGTATCCGGGGAGAAGCGGTCGCCACGACGCCACTGCGGGCACGAACGCCCGCGGGAAGGCGGCGGCCGCCGCGGGGGCGAGCGCGCGCAAGCGCCCGAGCCCCCGGCCCCGGGAGCCAGAAGACCCGACCGAGCCGGCGCCTCCTGAACCCTTACGCCTCGCGGATGGGCGGAAAGGAGCGGTCATGCTTCGTCGTCTCCTCGGCGCTTGCGGTCTCGCAACCCTCCTCGTCCTCGGATCCTCGTGCAACGGCGGCGGCTCGTCGAGCCCGCGCGCCGCGCCGGCGGCGGCCACGGCCGAGATCGACGTCTTCAACGGCTTCACCCCGTTCGACTCGATCGCCGACCTCAAGATCCCGCGCGAGCAACCGTCGCGAGCGTACGCGCTCGAGCTCACGTCCGGCCTCGTGCGCGTCGTCGACCTCGACGCGAGGCCGCGGGCCGAGGTCGGGACGATCCAGGTCCCGCTCCAGGGCCAGCTCGCCGCCCGGATCGCCTTCGACCCGGCGACCCCGGGCGCGGCCCTCGCCGCCGTCACGTCGTCCGGCTTCAACTCGCAGACGGACCCCGGGCGCGTGTACCTCGTCGACACCGCGGCCCGCCAGACGATCGCGACCGCCGATCTCGGCGCCGTCTCGATCCCGCTCCCGCCCGGGGCGAAGGACTCGGACGGCTGCGACGCCGGGGCCGCGCTCGCCCCCAACCACCCCGTCGACGCGGTCTTCCTCGGGGACCGGCTCTTCGTCGTCGTGAACGACCTGAACCCCGCCGACTTCCTGCGGAACTTGCCGGGCGCGGTCCTGCGCTTCGACCTCGCACCCGACCACCGGAGCTTCGCCGCCCCGGCGACGCCGGCCGCCGCCCTGACCACGCGCGCCAACCCGGTCGCCATGGACCTCTACCGGACGCCCCTCGGGCGCGACGTCCTCCTCGTCGTCTCGAGCGGCGCCGGCCGCCAGCAGTTCCAGGCGTGCAACGGCTTCGCCCCGCCGCCGCTCGGCGTCGAGGGCGCGCTCGAGGCGATCGACCCGCAGACGATGCAGGTCGAGGCCGTCTGGCGGATCGGCACGAAGGCGCAGCCGAAGAGCCTCGCCGTCGTGGCCGCGCGCCGCGAGGCGTTCCTCGGGATCGGCGACTTCGCCGCCGGGCGGAGCGAGGTCTACCGGGTCGACCTCTCGCGGCTCGACGCGGCCCTCGCCGCGCCCGGCGCCGACGACCTCTCGGCCGACGTCGTCAACGGCGTCGCGAACCCGATCCTGATCCCGTTCGCCGATCCGGCCCGCCCGCCGAGCGGGCGCCTGGTCAGCGCGCTCGCGGCGAGCGAGGACGGCGCGCGCCTTCACGCGGTCAACTTCAACGACGCGACCGTCAACATCTTCACGCTCGGCGCGGCCCCCGGCGTGCCCGGGGTCTTCGTCGCCCCGGTCCTCGCCCTGCAGCTCCGCCTGGGCCGCGGCGCCGACCTCTCGCAGACGTTCGGCCCGAACGCCCAGGTCCTGGCCGTGCGCCCGGGCCGGCCCGGGATCGACTTCGCCGGCCCCGACCTCTACCTCGGGACGATCAACGTCGTGGACCCGAACCTCCAGCGCCCCCCGGGAAGCAACGTCCAGGCGGCGCTCGACGCCGTGCAGACCTACTGATATAGTGCCCGTCCGCGCATGGCCCGGGTCGTCCTGACGAAGCACCTGCGCCGCTTCTTTCCGGCGCTCGAGGACGGGGAGGTCGAGGGGGCGACGGTCCGCGACCTGGTCGCCGCCCTCGACCGCCGCCACCCGGGGCTGGCGGGGTACGTCGTGGACGACGCCGGCCGCCTGCGGCCGCACGTCCACGTCTTCATCAACGACGAGATGGTGAAGGATCGACGGGGGCTCGGGGACGCGGTCGGACCGGAGGACCGGGTCCACATCCTCCAGGCGCTGTCGGGAGGTTAGTGCGGTGAAGACGTTGCTCCTCGGCACCCGCAAGGGGCTCATCGTCCTCGAGCGCGGCACGCGCGGCGACTGGCGGATCGCGCGCGAGGCGCACCTCGGGACCCCGGTCGTCTACGCGGACGTCGACCCGCGCACGGGCTGGCTCTACGCCTCGATGGACCACGGGCACTGGGGCCAGAAGCTCGCGCGGAGCCGGGACGGCGGCGAGACGTTCGCCGACGTCCCGGCGCCGAAGTACCCCGAGGGCGAGGTCGTCAAGGACAACGTGGGCGGCGGCGACATGAGGCCGGCGACGCTTCGCCTGATCTGGGTCTTCGCCCCGGGCGGGCGGGACGAGCCGCAGCGCTGTTATCTCGGGACCGAGCCGGGCGGCCTCTTCCGGAGCGACGACGGCGGCGCGAGCTTCGACCTCGTGCGCCCGCTCTGGGACCACCCGTCGCGCATCGAGCGCTGGTTCGGCGGCGGGCGCGACCTGCCCGCGATCCACTCCGTCTGCGTCGACCCGCGCGACAGCCGGCACGTTCACGTCGGCATAAGCTGCGCCGGCGTCTTCGAGACGAAGGACGGCGGCGAGTCCTGGGAGCCGCGCAACCAGGGGCTCGCGGCGGACTTCCTCCCCGACCCGAAGGTCGAGGTCGGCCACGACCCGCACTTCCTCGCCCGGTGCGAGGCCGAGCCGGACGTCCTCTGGCAGCAGAACCACTGCGGGATCTTCCGCTCGACGGACGGGGCGTGCACGTGGCAGGACGTCTCGGAGCCGAAGGGCAAGGGGCCGGCGCGCTTCGGCTTCCCGATCGCGGCCGACGAGCGCGACCCCGAGCGCGCCTTCGTCGTCCCGGCGATCGACGACGAGACGCGCGTCGCCGTCGGCCGCGCGCTCTGCGTCTGCCGCACCGAGGACGGCGGCAAGACCTGGACGGCGTTCCGCGCGGGGCTGCCGCAGGAGGCCTGCTACGACATCGTCTTCCGGCACGGGCTCGCGAAGAGCGGCGACCGGCTCGCCTTCGGCAGCACGACGGGCAACGTGTTCGTCTCGGACGACCGGGGCGAGAGCTGGCGCTCGCTCGGGAGCCACTTCCCGCCCGTGTACTCGGTGCGGTTCGTGCGGGCGGCGGCGTCGTGAGCGCTTGGAGCGGGGTGACGACGGCCATGGACCCGCAGGCGAAGAAGAAGGCCCTCCTCATGGTGCCGTACGGGCTCTACGTCCTCGCCGTCGGCGAGGGCGACGCGGCCCAGGCGTGCACCATCACCTGGCTCACCCAGTGCTCGTTCGAGCCGCCGCTCGTCGCCGCCGGGATCAAGCGCGACACGCCGATCTTCGCCGAGCTCAAGGTCTCGCGGAAGCTCGCCGTGAGCGTCATCGGCACGGGCCAGAAGGACATCGCCTTCACGTTCTTCAAGCGCCAGGCCGTGAAGGACGGCAAGCTCGGGAAGTACGAGGTCGAGGCGGCGCCGCGGACGGGCGTGCCCGTGCTCGTCGACGCGCCGGCCTGGATCGAGGGCGAGGTCGTGTCGATCGTCGAGGAGGGCGACCACGCCGTCGTCGTCTCGCGGGTCGTCGGCGCGGGGGTGCGGCGCGAGACGAAGGTCCTGACGATCGAGGAGTGCGGGGTCAAGTACGGCGGTTGAACGGCCGTTGAAAGATGGGGCCGGGCCGGGTACGATGTCCCGTCCTGGACCCGAAATAGCGAGAGCTCCATGGGCTACTTCCGCGACATCTGGTGGCACACGAAGACGATCGCGACCGGCCTCAAGATCACGCTTCGCTATCTCCTGAAGCCGGAAGAGGTCACGACCGTCCAGTACCCCCTCGAGATGGACGAGATCCCCGAGCGTCACCGCGGGATCCACTACCTCGAGACGGACGTCTGCATCCTCTGCTACCAGTGCGGGCGGGCCTGCCCGGTCGACTGCATCGAGATCGAGGGGACCCGCCTCGCCACGGCGAAGGGCGCGACGGGCGTCTACGAGGGCGCGAAGGGCGCCTTCGTCTCGAAGTTCACGGTCGACTACTCGCGCTGCATCTTCTGCAACTTCTGCATCGAGGTGTGCCCGGTCGACTGCATCCACATGGGCAAGGAGTACGACTACTCGGGCTACACCCGGGCGGAGATGGTGAAGAACCTCCTCACGGACAAGATCTTCTCGCGGCCCGACAACGCGCTCCTGAAGCAGGCGCGGACGACGATCGCCGACCTCGAGGCCAAGGACAAGGCCGAGAAGGAGGCGAAGAAGAAGGCCGCGGCCGCCGCCAAGCCGGCCGCCGCCGCCGCCGAGAAGAAGCCGGCCGAGGAGAAGAAGCCGGCCGACGAGAAGAAGCCCGCCGAGGAGAAGAAGCCCGCGGGAGACAAGAAGCCCGAAGAGGGCAAGAAGTCATGAGAGAGCTGCCGACCGCGCCCGGCCCGCAGCACGGCCGGATGCTCGAGATGCGAAACGAGGCGGGCGAGGTCCTGGTCAACCAGGTCGACGACCCGCTGCTCCGTCACTCGGTCTTCATCACGGGCGTCGACACGTTCATCGGCTGGGCCCGGAAGTCGTCGGTCTGGCCGCTCACGTTCGGGCTCGCCTGCTGCGCGATCGAGATGATGGCCGTCGGGGCGTCGAAGTACGACCTCGACCGCTTCGGCGCCGGGCCGTTCCGGGCGACGCCGCGCCAGGCCGACCTCATGATCGTGGCGGGCACCGTCAACCACAAGATGGCCCCGCGCGTGAAGCGCCTCTACGACCAGATGCCCGAGCCCAAGTACGTGCTGGCCATGGGCGCGTGCACGGTGGGCGGCGGGCCCTACTCGAAGTACGGGTACCACGTGCTGAAGGGCGTCGACCTGATCGTCCCCGTCGACGTCCACGTGCCGGGCTGTCCGCCGCGCCCCGAGGCGCTCCTCGAGGGGATCTTCAAGATCATGAAGATCACGCGCGAGAAGGAGTGCCTCCTCGACCGCAAGCGCGACCTGATCAAGCCCAAGGTCTACCGGCCGGGCAACACCGAGAAGCCGCACTTCCCGGCCGAGGTCGACCTGCCGAACGTGCAGGACCGGCGCGTGCCGCGGGAGGACATGCCGCAGATCAAGCTGCACTGAGACTGTGAGCTTGTGAATGTACCTGGTCCGGGTGAGGGACCCGGCGCCCCTTTGCGCCGGGAGAGGGGCGAAGCCCCTCTCCGCGGGCGGGGTGAGGCCGCCAGGCTCTGCCTGGCGGCCGAGGGGGGG
>Ga0187893_10000558_pt1 | contig 96056 bp, 79 predicted proteins | sample MA1701074metaG_FD_139574 | JGI IMG/M metagenome (GOLD analysis project Ga0187893, IMG submission 139574) | White microbial mat communities from a basaltic lava cave in the Kipuka Kanohina Cave System on the Island of Hawaii, USA - MA170107-4 metaG ... | reverse complement strand
TGTGAATCTTTCAGATTCCCACCCTTTTCGCCGGTCTTCGGCTTCGGGGGGCTCCGCCCCCCGAACCCCCCGCAGCCGAGCGCGCGGCAAGGAAGGGGCTCGGGCTTCCGCGCGCTCGGCTCAGCGCCGGGGGCGGCCGACCTCGAGCCGGATGGCGCCCGGGCTGATGGCGTCGAGGTCGCGCCGGGCGCGGAACGAGTCGAGGGCGGCGCGGGCGCGGAAGGGGACCTGGCCGCGGAAGGCCTCGGCCCCGTCGACGAGGACCGTCACCTCGCGCTTCGGGTCGATGAGCCGTTCGTTCAGCCCGAGCTCGATCTCCTGCGCGCCGTCGATCCGGATGTCGATGCGGTTGGCCGCCCGATCGACCGTCGCCGTCAGGTCGACGATGTCGTCGAGGGGGCGCGGCCGGACGACCTCCACCCAGAAGACGCGGCCGGTCGTGTTCCACTGGGACGAGGTGGTGTGGCGAATGCGCGCGGGCAGCGGTTTCCGCGCCTTCGTCCCCATCCAGGCCAGGATGTCCGGGAGCCTCGCGGTCGGGAACTCGTGGCCGCCGTCGAACTCGTGGTAGACGTGGTCGCAGTCGAACCTCTCGAGCCAGGAGACGGACTCGCGCGAGGCCGCGACGGGTACGGCGTCGTCCTTCGCCCCGTGGATGGCGTAGATGGACGCCGTGCCCGACAGGTTCTCGAGGTCCTCCTTCGTGTACGTCGAGTGGCCGGCCGCCGGCACCGCCCCGGCGACGCGATCCGCGAGGTACGCCGCGCAGAACCACGCGATCGCGCCCCCGTGCGAGTGGCCGGCGACGAAGACGCGGTCGTGGTCGATCCGCATCTCGGCGGACAGCGCCTCGAGCAGCGCCTCGAACGCCCGCAGGGCGGTCTCGTAGCGCGGGCGCCCCGAGTAGGTCGGGTGGTCGGCCGGCAGGCTCGGCGCCGCCACGACGTACTCGTTGTACGCCCTCGACCACGCCGCGAGCGACGCGCGCCCGTCCGTCGACGGCCCCATGAAGGCGACGAGGAGCGGCCACTTCCGCCGCGGGTCGTAGCTCCGCGGCACCTGCACGAACACCTCGACCTTTCGCCCGTCGCCGATGTCGACCGTGCGCGCGATCGGCCGCCGCTCCCCCTTCAGGTCCGGGAAGACCCGCGCCCGCTCGATCGCCCGCCGGTACGCCGCCGCCGTGAGCCCGTCGTGGGCCGCGAGCCGCCGATCGAGCGCCTCCCGCTCCGCGTCCGTGCGCGCCGCCAGGTAGCGGCGCACGACGTCGTCGAGCGAGCCCTGCGCGCGGGCGGGCGCCGCCGGGCCCGCGACGAGGGCGGTCAGGCAGGCGGACAGGGCGAGCGGCAGGTACGTGCGCATGGCGGTCTACCTGACGGTAGCCGCGCCCGCGCGCGCGGCGTGCGTCAGGGGAGCGTGAAATCGGCGGTCCGGAAGCGCCTCACGGGCAGCCGCCGGAAGGCCCGCCGCTGTGGCGGAGCACGCCCCGGAAGGCGGGACGGAGGTTTCCGCCGCGAGCGACGTTTCCGCCGCCGAAGTTGATCAGGTGGTAGCCCTCGAAGATCCCTTCCGCCGACGGGCAGGGAGCGGCCGTGCGCGAGACGTCGAGCTGGCTTCGGCCCGTCCACGGCTTGACGGGATCTCCCACCTCGACGGGGCGCGGCTGCAGGAACCCCTGGACGAGGGAGAAGTGGGTGACGCGGGAAGGGTTGTCGTTGCGCAGCAGCCGGTTGCCATCCGGCGTGTAGAGCCAGGGGTGCCTGGCGATCGCCAACTCCACGGCCTGGGCGACCACGTTGTTGAGCGTGATGTTGTTGTCCGGACCGGCCGAGTAGGTGCGCGGGTACTGCATGTGGCTGGCGGATGGCTGGCCGGGCGCGACCGCGTAGGGCCGGCCCCCGTAGTGGGCGAGCAGCCGGTTCCACTCGGGATCGGCGAGCGGCCCGCGCCAGATGATGACGTAGGTGCCGTTCGCCCGCGAGTCATCGACGAGCCTCACCCACTCCTGCGTCGAGTGAAACTGGTTGTCGGTCTCGGTCAGGATCGTCGGGACCGAGAGCGGCATCTGCAACCCGAAGCCGTGCTGGGTGGCGTAATCGTAGAGCCGGCGGTTGATCCGGTTCAGGATGAAGGTCGACCCGACGGGCCGGTCGGGGTGGCCGAAGTCCCGGAGCGCCTGCTTCGCCGCCGCGTAGAGCCCGTCCTCCCACGCCTGGGAGGGGTTGCACCGGAACCCCTCGTTGCCGAGGTTGTAGAGGACGCCCAGGTCGCCGGTGACGCGGACGACCTCGCGCACCCACTGCACGTAGTAGATGGGCGGCGCGCCCTGCGTGACCGCGCAGTTGTCGTCGTAGAGGTTCGGCCCCTGGTGGATGAGGGCCCAGTTGTCGACCAGGTCCACCTCGACGTACATGCCCCTCGCGTTGGCGTACTGCACGTTCTCGCGCAGACGCATCAGCAGCCCCCAGCCGTACCCCTGATCCGAGAAGGGGCCCGTGCGCACGTGAGTCAGGTTCGCCCCGGCGCTCGCGAAGCTGTCGACCCACTCCGGAGCGACGAGGGGCCATCCCTTGGCATAGTCGTTGGGAGCGGGACCGTTGCAGCACGCGGTCATGCCGAAGAGAGGCGGGACGAAGCGGTTGCCGACGATCTGGATGGGGGGCAGGGGGGCGGGGTTCGGCCCTGGGTTCGGACCGGGCGCGGGCCCTGGGTTCGGACTCGGCGCGGGTCCGGGGTTCGGACCGGGGGCCGGACCCGGGTTCGCACCGGCGCCGGGACCGGGATTGGAGCCTGGCTGCGGACCCGGCGCAGCCGCCCGATCTCCTGCCAGGACCTCCTGCAACGAGGGCGTGGCTCCTCCCGGACGACAGCTCGTCAGGAAACCGATGGCGGCCACGGCCAGCAGGACCGGGGCCACGCAGGTCCGGATTCGCATGTCTCTCCTCGTCACTTGACCTCGAGCCGGATGGCGCCCGGGCAGACCGTCCCCGGGGTCGCGGCACGCGCGGAACGAGTCGAACGCGGCACCCCCGCCGGGGTCGCTCGCACGGGCGCGTGGCGGTCTACCTACGGTAGCCGCGCCCGCTCGCGCCGCGTGCGTCAAAGGAACGTCAAACCGGGCGCCACCGCGTGCATCTCGATGACTCGGGTCGCCCTCGAGACGACGAGTTCTCCGGCCCGCGGAGCCTCCCCCCCTTGACCGAGAAACCCGGCCGTGCTAACAGTTCCGCTCCTCGCCAGCGTGGCGGAACGGCAGACGCGCGGGTTTCAAAAACCCGTGGGAGCAACTCCCATGAGGGTTCGATTCCCTCCGCTGGCATCGCGTCCTGCACTCGAAACCGAGGCTTCGGGATCGCGATCGCGGAGCAACCGAGCTCGGTCCGAGCCTCGTTTCCGCCGAGGAGGGCCGCAGGCTGACCGATCGGGTTGGCCTACGAGCCGCCGACGCGGGCTAACCCTTCCTCCCCTCCAGGTCCTCGTAGAACCTCTCCACCGCCCGCTCGAGCCGGCGGTCGACGAAGCCGGGCAGGAACGGGCGCAGGAGGACCGCGAGCTTGCCGCCCGGCGTCATGACGAGCTCGCGGGCGCGGCGGTCGATCGCGCGGAGGATCTTCGCGGCGCAGACGTCGACGGGCATGCCGGCGGTGCGGTCGGCGGGGCCGGACTCGACGACCTGGCCGTCGGCGCCGACGAAGCGGCGATGGATCGCCGTCGCGACGGGGCCGGGCGAGACGACGAGGACGTCGACGCCGTCGCGGCGGAGCTCGATGCGGAGGGAGTCGAAGAAGCCCTGCATGGCGTGCTTGCTGGCGGAGTAGGCGGCGGAGCCCGGGAAGCCGAGCTTGCCCTGGAGCGAGGAGACGGCGACGACGAGGCCGCGCGACCGCTTGAGATGCGGGAGGGCGGCGTGGGTGCAGTAGGCGGCGCCGTAGTAGTTGACGCGCATGAGGCGCTCGAGGACGTCGAGCGAGACGAGCGCGTCGAAGCGCCCCTGCGCCGAGACCCCGGCGTTGTTGACGAGGATGTCGAGGCCGCCGAACGCCTCGACCGCGCGGCGCACGAGCTCGGCGCAGGCGGCCGCGTCGCCGACGTCGGTCGGGACGACGAGCGCGCCCCCGCCCGCGGACTCGCAGGCGGCGCGGACCTCCTCGAGCGCCTCCGCCCGGCGCGCCGCGATGGCCACCCGGTCGCCGCGCGCCGCGAGCGCGACCGCCAGCTCGCGCCCGATCCCGTCCGACGCCCCCGTGACGACGACCGCCATCCCGCTCAAGGAGCCTCCTCCGCGCCGAAGCCGCAGGCGCTCCTATAACCGGACGCGCCGCTCCGGAGAAAGGCCCTTGACGAACGGCGGTCACATCGGTCACCCTCGCAGGGCCCACCGAAGGAGAGAGGAGGAGACGCGATGCCGCGCTGGCGTCCCGACCCCACCTTCTACCCGTCCCCGCGCATGGCCATGTCGGCGCCCGCCGAGACGCTCGCCTACGTCGTCGGCCTGAACCCGAAGGGCGACGACCGTCCCGACGCGCTCTTCGTCGTCGACGTCGACCCGGCCTCGCCGAGCTACGGGCGCCCGGTCGGCCGCCTGGACATGCCGTTCCCGGGCGACGAGCTCCATCACTTCGGCTGGAACGCGTGCAGCGCGGCGCTCTGCCCCTACGCCCCGCACCCGCACGTCGAGCGGCGCTACCTCGTCGTCCCCGGGCTGCGCTCGTCGCGGATCCACATCATCGACACGAAGCCCGACCCGCGCGCCCCGCGCCTCGAGAAGGTGATCGCCCCCGAGGAGCTGGCCGCGCGCGCCGGATACTCGCGCCCGCACACGATCCACTGCGGGCCGGACGGGATCTACGTGAGCGCCCTCGGCGCCCCCGACGGCGGCGGCCCGGGCGGCGTCTTCGTCATCGACCACGACGGCTTCGAGGTCCTCGGCCGCTTCGAGGTGGACCGCGGGCCGCAGCAGCTCGCCTACGACTTCTGGTGGCACCTCGGGTACGACGTCATGGTCACGTCCGAGTGGGGCACGCCGGACATGATCGAGGCCGGGCTCAAGCCCGAGATCCTGCTCGCGAACGGCTACGGCCACCGCATGCACGTCTTCGACCTGCGCCGGCGCCGCCACGTGCAGGCGCTCGACCTCGGGCCGGAGCACCAGATGGTCCTCGAGCTCCGCCCCGCCCACGACCCGACGCGCGCGTACGGCTTCGTCGGCGTCGTCGTCTCGACGGCCGACCTGTCGGCGTCCGTCTGGACGTGGTCCCTCGAGGGCGGGAAGTGGAAGGTGCGGAAGACGATCACGATCCCGGCCGAGCCCGCCGACCGCGCCCGCCTGCCGCCCCTGCTCCAGGGCTTCAAGGCCGTGCCGCCGCTCGTCACCGACCTCGAGCTCTCCCTCGACGACCGCTGGCTCTACGTCTCCTGCTGGGGGACCGGCGAGCTCAAGCGCTACGACGTCTCCGACCCGTTCGCCCCGAAGGAGGCGGGCTCGGTGCGGATCGGCGGCATCGTCGCGCGCGCCGCCCACCCGAAGGACCCTACACGGCCCCTGAACGGCGCGCCGCAGATGGTCGAGGTGAGCCGCGACGGCCGCCGCGTCTACTTCACCAACTCGCTCTACGCGTCCTGGGACGCGCAGTTCTACCCGGACGGGATCGACGGCTGGATGGTGAAGGCGGACGCCGACCCGGGCGGCGACCTCCGCCTCGACCCGAGGTTCTTCGTCGAGCTCGGCGACCTCCGGCCGCACCAGGTGCGCCTCGAGGGCGGCGACGCGTCCTCGGACTCCTTCTGCTACCCGTGACCTTCCAGCCGATCTCGATCGCCCCGATCGCCGCGCTCGCGCCGGGCGCCCTCGTCACCCTCTTCCTGCTCGGCGCGTTCCACGGGGTGAACCCGGCGATGGGCTGGCTCTTCGCCGTCGCCAAGGGGATGCAGGAGCGGAGCCGCGCCGCCGTCCTCCGCGCCTTCCTCCCGCTGACGATCGGCCACGGCGTCGCCATGGCGGTCGCGGCGCTCGTGCTCGTGCCGGCGAGCATCCACCTGCCGCCGCTCGGCGTGCGCCTCGCCGTCGCCGCCGTCCTCGTCGGCTTCGGCGTCCGCCACCTCGTGCGCGCGCGGCACCCGCACTGGGGCGGCATGCGCGTCGGCTTCGCCGGCCTCGCCTTCTGGTCGTTCCTCGTCGCCTCGGCGCACGGCGCCGGCCTCATGCTCGCGCCCGTGCTCCTTCGCGTCCACGCGGGCCACGAAGGCCACGCCGATCACGCCCGGCATCTCGCGGACCTGAAGGACGGGGCCGCGCTCTGGGCGCTCGGCATCGGCGTCCACACCCTCGGGTTCCTGGTCGCGATGGTGCTCGCCGCGCTCCTCGTCTACGAGAAGCTCGGCCTCGCCGTCCTTCGCCGCGCCTGGTTCAACCTCGACCTCGTCTGGGCCGTGGTCCTCGTCGTCGCCGGGGTCGCGACGCCGTTCGTCTGATCCGGCCCGTCTCGCTTCAGCCGCCCCCGCCCAGCCCCGGCGCGATCATGGCCGCGAAGCGCGCCGGGTCGCGGACCGACTGGCCGGTGAGGAAGGCGTCCGCGCCGGTCGCGAGCGCGCGCCCCTCGTCGCCGCCGAGGAGCGCGCCGCGCGCCCGGCGCGCGACGGCCGCGTGCAGGGCCATGCCGGCCGCCTCGAAGCCCGGGACGGCGCCGGCGAGGCCGGCTTCGGCCGCCGCGTCGTCTCCCCGGAGGGCGGCGACGCCGGCCCGGACGAGGAGGGCGATCGGGTCCGACCAGGGCATGCGCTCGCCCGCGAGGGCCCGGGCGTCGCGCTCGGCCGAGGCGAGCAGCGCCTCGCGTTCGGGGCCGGTCGCGGCCCGCGCTCCGCCCCCCATCGCGCCCGCCGCTGCCGCGGCGAGCGCGCACCGGGCGCGGAGGTACGTGAGGTTGATCCGCGAGTACTGGACGCGGAAGATCAGCGCCCGCTCGAGCGCCGGCCAGCGCTCCGCCACGTGCGCGAGCGCGGCGCGCCCGTCGCCGCGGTAGAGGTCGATCTGCGAGCGCAGGTAGAGCTCGAACTGGTGCTGGAGGTGAAGCCCGCGGCGCGACGACCACCTCCCCATGACGTCGTCCAGCTCGCGCCGGGCCTCGTCCGGCGCGTCGGCGGCGAGCCAGGCCGTGCACGTGAGCCCGGTCACGGCGCTCGTCAGGGCGAAGAGGTCGCCCCGCGCCTCGGCCTCGGCCCTGAGCGTACCCGCCCGCCGCCCGATCTCGGCCAGGTCGCCGAGCCAGTAGAGGCAGCCGAGGAACAGGTTCACGTTCGCGAGCTCCCAGGCGACGCCGGTGCAGCGGTCGCGGAACAGCCCCTCGGCCCGCTCGAGCAGCCCGCGGCACCGGCGCCAGCTCCCCTCGAGGAAGGCGGCGATCCCGGCGAAGAGCGAGGCCAGACCGAGGGCGCGAGGGTCGTCGATGCGCCGGGCGAGCGCCTCGGCCGCCGCGATGAGCCGCGCCGTCCGCTCGCCCGCCCGCCCGCCGGCCGCCGCCGAGTGGGCCGACTCGAGGGCGAGGCCCCGGGCGATCCGGAACGGCTCCCCGGCGCGCAGGGCCAGGAGCAGGTGCCGCGTCTGGAAGTCGGCGGAGCGGATGCTGTCGACGAGGGCGAGGCCGCCCGCGACCGACCAGCAGATGTCGACGCGGGCGAGATCCTCGGCCGGCACGCGGGCCGCGTCCCGCTCGACGAACCCGAGCCCGCGGAGGAAGAGGCGCAGGCGCCCGAGGAGGAGCGAGGCGAGCGCCCGGAACGGCGTCCGGGCGAGCCGCATGCCCACGGCCCCGAGCACGGCGTCGGTGTGCGCCAGCCCCTCGTCCATGTGCCCGCTCCGGAGGAGCTGCTCGGCCGCGAGCCGCCTGAGCTCGAGGGCCGCGGCCGGACCGGCGGCGGAGGCGGCGGAGGCGCCGGCGGACGCCGCGGCGTCGAGGTAGGCGGCGGCCGCCTCCGCGCCGCGGCCGGCGTTCGCGAGCGCGTCGCCGAGCTTGCGCCCGAGCCCGGACGCCGCCGCCTCGTCGCCCGCGGCCGCACCGAGCGAGAGGGCGAGCCGGTAGAGGCTCGCGGCGTGGTCGAAGGCGAGCGCGAAGGCGGCGTCGTCGGCCGCCAGGACCGCGTACCGGGCCGCCTTCGCCCGGTCGCCCGCCCCCTGGCAGTGGACGGCGAGCGCCTCCCTGTCGGCGGCGCCCGCCGCCTCGAGCGCCTCGGCCAGCCGCCCGTGCCAGCCGGCGAGCGCGGCCGGCGCGAGCGTCGCCACGATCGTCTCGCGGACGCGGTCGTGGTAGGCCTCGATGCACTCCTCGTCGCGCACGTGGCGCGTCCGGATGAGGCGGGCGGCGCGAAGGACCGCCGGGACGGCCGCGTCGGACGGGCCGAGCCCGGCCGCCCGCCGGACGATCGCCTCGGGCACGGGCCGCCCGGCGACGGCCACGACCTCGACGAGGCGCCGCGCCTCGGCCGGGAGCCGCCCGAGCCTGGCCGCGAGCACGACCTCGACGCTTATGGCGGCGTCGCCGAGCCCAAAGGACCCCGTCGCCGGGTCGACGCCGCCGAGGACGTACCGCACGAGCTCGCCGACGAGGAAGGGGTTCCCGCCCGACTCGGCGGCGATCGTCCGGGCGAGCGCGTCCGCGGTCTCGGGCGTCAGGAAGCCGGCGTCGCTCGCCTCGCCGTCGTCGTCGCCCGCCCCGCCCTCGCCGCCCGCGAGCAGCGCCCGCGCGAGGTCGCGGGCGTCGTCCGGCCGGAGGAGCGAGACCGCGACCTCGCGGCGCTCGAAGGCCGCGTCCGGCCGCGCGAAGCGGTCGAGCAGGGCCCGGAGCGGCGGGCTCGTCGCCGCGTCCTCGCTCCGGTAGGCGACGATGAGGAGGAGGGCGGGCGGGTCGGGCGGGCGCAGGAGGTCGGCGAGGACGGCCGCGCTGTCGTCGTCGCCCCACTGGAGGTCGTCGATGAAGAGGACGAGCGGGCGCCGGTCGGCGATCCGCGCGAGCAGCTCGCGCAGGGCGGCGAAGGCGCGCCGGCGCAGCTCGTGCGGGTCGGGCGTCTCCGCCCCGCCGCGCGGGGCCTGCGCGACCGCCGGCACGCGCCCGAGGACGGGGAAGAGGCGGGCGAGGGCGTGGATGCCCCGGGGCATGATCGCGGCCGCCTCGCGCGGCGCGAGCCCGAGGAGGTGCCGGCAGAGCGCGTCGACGACCGGGTCGAGGGCCTTGAACGGGACGGACTCGCGCTCGTAACAGCGCCCGGCGAGGACGACGGCCGCATCGCCGCGCAGCAGCTCGTCGATGGCGTGGCGGGCGAGCGCGCTCTTCCCGAGGCCGGACGAGCCGTGGACCTCGAGGACGACGGCCCGTCCCCGGTCCGTCGCCGCGAACGCGTCCCGGATGGCGGCGAGCTCGGGCTCGCGCCCGACGAGCGGCACGGCCACGGCCCGGACGGCCTCGGGCGAGACGAGCGCGGCCGGCTCGCCGGCGGCCGGCGGGGCGGCGCCCGCGCCGGCGGCCTCGCCGCCCGCCGCCGCGAGGCGCCTCGCGATCTCGGGCCCCGACGGCCGAGCCTCCGGGCGGCGGCCGAGGAGCGCCGCGCACAGGGCATCGAGGTCCGCGGGGATCCCGGGCGCGAGCGCGGACGGCGGCAGGGGATCGCGGAGCTGCTTCTCGATGAGGACGCGCATGGAGTGGCCGGGGATCGGGAGCGCCCCGGCGAGGGCCTCGTAGAGCATGACGCCGACGCTGTACCAGTCCGCGGCCGGACCGACGGCGCCGGCGGCGGCCTGCTCGGGCGCCATGTACCCGGGCGTGCCGACGATGCGCTCCTCCGAGTGGGCGTCGCCGTCCGCCCCCGGGCCGCCGTCCGCCGTCCCGAGCTCGGCCACGAGACCGAAGTCGAGGATCACGACGCGGCCCGCAGGCGTGACGAGCACGTTCGACGGCTTCAGGTCGCGGTGGAGCTTGCCGGCCGCGTGCAGCGCCTGGACGCCCTCGACGAGCTGCCGGAGCGCCGCGCGCAGGCGCGGGATGTCGAGGGCCACGGAGCCGCCGCGGGGCGGCGGGGCGGCGGCGTCGACTCCGGGAGCGATGCGTCCCGTCGGCGCCTCGACGTCGACCTCGAGCGTGTCGGCGGCGGCGACCGTCGCCCGGGAGCGCACGTGCTCGAGGAAGGTCGTCCCGAGGACGAGCTCCATCGTGAAGAACCAGGTGTCGCCCTCGGAGAAGAGCTCGTGGAGGACGGCGAGGTTCGGGTGGACGACGTCGGCGAGGGCGCGGAACTCGCGCTTGAAGCGGTAGAGCGCCGCCGGGTCCAGGCGATGGAGGGCCTTGAGGGCGACGCGCGCCCCGCGCTCGCGGTCCTCGGCCTCGTAGACGACGCCGAAGCCCCCGGCCCCCAGCCGCCGCCTGATCGAGAACCGCTCCGTTCCCTGGAACTCGTCGATCGGGTGGGCGCGCATGCCGGGCGGCCGCAAGCGTAGCGGCCGCGACCCGGCCGGGCAAGCGGTCGGCGGATGGGGCCGCCGGCCGCGGGGCGGGGGCAGGGGCTCGCTCGGGGCGCGGGGCCCGGGGCCCGGGCCGGGGCTTCAGCGCACGCGGATCGAGCGCACGCGCACGGTCATGTCGTGCGGCGCGGTCTCGTCGCCGCCGAAGTAGGCGGTGCGCAGGATCCAGGTCGGCGTGGGGAAGATGGAGGAGAGGCCGAGGCTCTCGGCGCGCTCGTAGCGGGCGCTCCCGACGCGGACCGCGAGCCCGCCGCGGTGCAGCCGGAGCTCGACGTCGACCCACTCGTCGAGCCGGACCCTGGCGATCGCCTGGTCGATGCGTCGTCCGCGGATGTAGCCGTAGAAGCCGAGCTCCATGCGGTCCTCGGACGGCAGCCAGCGCCAGCCGAGGCGGATGCTGTTGTGGTGGATCCTCAGCGTGGTGATGCCCATGACCTTGTTCCAGTCGAGCTGGTTCGCGGCGGCGCTCGTCCGGTAAGCGGCGCTCGCCGGGAACAGGACCTGGAACGAGACCGAGCGGTCGAGCCGCGTGCCGAGGCAGAAGAGCTTGAGGCCGCCCGACGTGCTGTCGTCGTGGTCCCCGGCCCGGATCCGGAAGTCGGCATCGCGAAGCGTCGTCTGGGCGGCGGCCTCGCCGGCCCCGAGAAGGACGAGGAAGGCGGTAAGGGCGAGCGTTTCGAGCGTCCTCACGGGATCACCTCGCGACGGGGGGTTCGTCCGGCTCCCGGGCGCGCCGCCGCGGGAAGGGCTCCTTCCGCAATCCCGGTGCCGGACGGAAGGCCTCGGCCGCCACGGGGCGCGCGACGATCGCGGGACGTGACCGTCCGTCCGTCGGACGGCGTTCCGGATTCCGGACGAGGGCTGACTTGCCCTCCATCGCGTGGTATCCTTGTGCGCTTCATACAAGGAGGGATGAGCGCATGTCGTCAACCGGAGGAGTCGGCGGGGCCGGTCGGCCCGCGCCCGTCGGTCCGTCCACGAGCCAGCCCACGACGCCCGCGACGCCCGCGACCCCGGCGCCCGCGCCGGCACCGGCCGCGACGGCCACCTCCGGCACGTCGCGCACGGCGGCCGCCGCCCACGCCGCCGACCCCGCGGCCTCGATCCTCTCGGCGGCGGCGCGCTCGACGACGGGCGGCCTCCAGTCGACGGCCCTCAAGGGCGACGCGACGCTCGAGGCGGTCGCGCGCGGCGAGCGGACGATCGCCCAGGGCGCGCGCGGCGACTCGGTGAAGAAGCTCCAGCAGGCGCTCATGGCCGCCGGCTACCCGCTCCCGCGCTACGGCGCCGACGGCGGCTACGGCAACGAGGGCATGACCGCCGTGAAGGCGCTCCAGCGCGACGCGGGGTTGCCGCAGACGGGGACGGTGGACGCGGCCACGATCCGCGCCCTCGACCGCAAGCTCCCGGGCGGCGCGCCTCCGGCCCCCACCGGCCTCACGAACGCCCGCTTCTCGGGCGACTCGACGCTCGCGGCCGTCGCCGCCGGGCGCAGCCCGCTCGGCGCCGGCTCGCGCGGCGAGGGCGTCAAGGCCGTCCAGCAGGCGCTCATGGACCTGGGCTTCGACCTGCCGCGCTACGGGGCGGACGGCTCGCTCGGCAACGAGGCGAAGTACGCCCTCCAGCGCTTCCAGCAGGAGAAGGGCATCCCAAAGACCGGCAAGATCGACAAGGCGACGCTCACGGCCCTCGACAGGGCCGCGCCGCCGCCCGGCAAGAAGCTCGAGACGTTTCCCGAGTACGACAAGCTCTACGCCGACGGCCGGCTCGACACGACGATCGCGATCGGCTTCGATGAGCACGGCACGACCGACCTCACGCTCAGGACGACGCTCAACGGGCTCACGTCCCAGGGCTACCGGCGCGTCTACCCCGAGCGCATGAGCGCAGCCGAGCGGACGAAGCTCGGCGTCGGCCCGGACCGCTTCGAGGCGGGCGCGTCTTACTACCACCGGAAGTTCAACGACCCGGCGACGGGGCGGCCGGTCGAGGCCGTCGTCAAGGTGATCACGCCGGACTCGGCCTCGAAGCCCGAGGACGTCGCCGCCATGTTCAAGCGCTCGATCGAGCGCGACGAGGTCGTCCTCTACGGCGGCCACGCGCGCTACGGCACGGGCCCCGACTTCGACCACATCGACAGCGGGCGCGGCAACTTCGTCATCGACCGCAGCGGCAACAAGCGCGCGGATCGCGACCGGCCGCCGGGGCACATGCTCGACCACATCGAGCCGGGCCGGACGACCGACCTGGACGAGCTCAGCGGCCGGCCGGCGGGGGGCTACCAGCTCCTCTTCTTCAACGCCTGCTCGACCGAGGAGTACAACCACAACCTGCGCGACACGGGCGCGTTCGCCGGCCGCGACCGCGGCAACACGGACGTCGTCGGCTCGACGATCCCGACGCGCCTCGGCACGAACGGCGACCACCTCGTCCGCTTCATGCAGGGGATCACGGCCCGCGAGTCGATGACGTCGATCAACCGGGCGCAGAGCTCGATCGAGGTCGCCTACCTCGAGCGCCTCCGCGACCAGGGCGCGACCGGCGAGGACTGGAACAAGCTCATCCCGACGGCCCGCTACACGTACTCGGAGAGCGGCTTCCTCGACAACGCCGGGAACAAGTTCAATTGAGCGCCATCGCCACCCTCGCCGACTGGGAGCGACCCGAGGCCGAGCGGATCGAGGCGGCGAGGACGATCGCCGCCTCGAAGGACGGCGGCGCCATCCCCACGCTCTTCGCGGTCCTCGAGGGCGCGGAGGTCGAGCTGGCGCGGGCCGTCCTGACCGCGTTGAAGGACCTGGGGGCGGCCGATGCGCTGGCGAAGGACCTGAAGGCGAAGGAGCCGGAGAAGCGCCGGCTGGCGGCCGAGAGGCTGGCGCTCCTCCAGGACCCGCGCTCTTCCGCGGCCCTGGCCGAGGCCGCCAAGGACGCCGACCCGAAGGCGCGGACGACGGTGATCCGCGCCCTCTCCCTCCTCACCGGCCCGAAGGTCTACGACGCGCTCGACGCGGCCCTGGGAGACCCGAACGCGGAGGTCCGCTCTTACGCGGCCGCCGGCCTCGGTCGCTCGGGGGACGCGAGGGCCGTCGCGGCCCTGGAGAGGGCGTTCGAGAAGGAGGAGGACGAGACGGTCAAGGACTTCATCGAGCGCGCGCTGAGACGGGCGCGACGGCCTGCGAAGTAGGTTTCGTCTCCTACTTGCAGGCCGGGCCGGGCCGCTCCCTCCTCGCCTCCGCCAGCAGCTTCTCGCCGCTCGCCTTCGACAGCCCGAGCCTCGGCAGGTCCCTCTCCACATCGCCGGACGTGCCGTGCCCGCCGACGTACCCGTTCAGCCTCGCCGCCGCCGTCGAGTCGACGAACCCGCAGAACGACGGGTACCGGTCGCGGATCTCCGCCGTCAGCCCGGCGTGCTGCTGCAGGTAGTACTTCTGGTGGTAGTCCTCGGCCCGCGTGAAGCCGGTGAAGGGCAGGATCTCGGTCTTGACGGGCTTCCCGGCGCGGGCCGCGATCGCGTCCCGCATGGCCTTCGCCGCCCGCTCCTGGGCCTCGCCGCGGTGGAAGACGGCCGGCTTGTACTGGGTGCTCCACGCCCGCGCGTGCGGGTCGTGGGCCGCGAAGAACATCTCGAGCAGGCGCTCGTACGCGATCTTCTTCGGATCGAAGTCGACCTCGAACGTCTCCGTGTGGTCGCCGAGGGAGTGATAGGTCGGGGCCTTCTTCGTCCCGCCCGCGTAGCCCACGCGCGTCCGCACGACGCCGTCGAGACTCCCGAACCGGGAGTCGGGCCCCCAGAATCAGCCCAGGGCGAAGGTCGCCGTCTCGGTCGTCGCCGGCGCCTCGCGGTCGATGGCGGGGGCGCCCGCCGGGAGGGCGCCGGCCTGGAGGCCGTCGTCGCAGCTCGTCTTGCCGCGCGGCACGACGACCGCGTAAGCGACGGCGATCAGAAGCGCGACGACGAGCGCGCCGCCCACGGTCGGAAGCATCGTCCTCATGTCCGAGCGGTCTCCGATCTCGTGACGGCGTTACAGGTCCGCCCCGACCGTCATTGTACGTCATCCGGCCCGCGCGCCAACGAGGCCGCCGCTTCCATCGCCCGGTCAAGGTCTTCCGTCGCGACCGTCCCGCGCGCGAAGTGCGGGCGCCCGCCGCCCTTCCCTCCGAGGGGCGCGAGCGCCGCCCGGAGCACCGCCGCGAGGTCGGGCGCGGCCCGGGCGACCGGCCCCTCGCGCCGCGCCAGGACGACCTGCCCGCGCCCGTCGCGCGTCTCGCCCAGCACGAGGACGGCGCCCGGCTCGAGCGCCAGGACGCGGGCGGCGAGGCGGCCCGGGTCGCCGGCATCGCCCGGCCCGAGGCGGCGGGCGACGACCCGCGGCGGGAGCCCGGCCGCCGCCGCAACCGCCAGCTCGACCGCGAGCCCCTCCTCCAGGCGCTCGGCCAGCGCCGAGGCGTCCTTCAGCGCGGCGCGCCGCTCGCCGTCGAGCCGCTCGACCGCCGCCGCCAGCTCCGGCACGGCGCAGGTGAGCCGCGCCGCCAGCGCGGACGCGGTCGCGTGCGCCCGCCCGTGGGCGCGCACGGCCCGCCAGCCGCAGACGAAGTGGAGGCGCGCTCGCCCCTTCGCCTTCTCCTGGCCGACGACCTTCAAGGCGCCGATCTCGCCCGTGCGCCGGACGTGCGTGCCGCCGCAGGCCGAGACGTCGAGCCCGTCGACCGTCACGACGCGCAGGTCGGCGCCGACGACCTCCCAGGCGGGCGGCTTGCGGAGCCCGAGGGCGCCCGCCTCGTCCGGGCGGTGGAAGGCGACCCGCACCTCGCGGTCCTCGAAGAGGACGCGCTGGGCGGCCTCCTCGACGGCCGCGACCTCGGCGTCCGAGAGGGGCCCGCGCGCGAGGTCGATCGTGCACGTCTCCGGGCCGAGGTGGAAGGAGACCGTCTCGGCCCCCGCGCCGAGCACGGCGATCGCGGCGGCCGAGAGCACGTGCTGGCCGGTGTGCTGCTGCATGTGGTCGAAGCGCCGCGCCCAGTCGACCTCGCCCAGGACCTCCGCGCCGGTCGCGGGGAGCGGCGCCGCCGCCGCCGCCGCGCCGGCGCCGCCCAGGTCGTGCCAGACCACGCCGCCCGCGGCCTCGCCGACCTCGACGACCGCCGCGCCCGCGAGCGTCCCGCGGTCCGGCGGTTGGCCGCCGCCGCCCGCGTAGAAGGCCGTGCGGTCGAGGGCGACGCGCGGCCCCTCGACGGCGACGACGCGCGCCTCGAACCGGCGCAGGTAGGCGTCGCGGCGGTAGAGCTTGTCGGTCGCGGCAGCGGTCATCATCGCGGCTCCGGCTTCACGCCCACGGGAAAGTACCACCACGTGTAGAGGCCGGCGATCCCGCCGCGCGCCCAGCGGGCGAGGAAGAGGTCGTCCCCGAGGGTCACGTTCCCCGGGGCGGCGCCGTTCCCGTCCTCGGTTCGCCGCGCGTCCTGCGGGCTCGGAAGCCAGTTCGGGTCGTAGAGGTGGACGGCCCCGGGCCCGTAGCCGACGACGACGACGTAGTGCTGCGTCGCGCGCTCGCTCTCGTAGAGCACGATCGTGGGCCGGCCGGCGGCGATGTGGGCCTTCAGGAGGTCGAGGCGGCGGTCTTGCGGCGCGGCCCGCGCCGTGTACGCGGCGCCGAGGAGCCCGCGCCGCGCCGCGACGCCCGTGATCCGCCACGGGAGCGTGCCCGAGAGCCGCGCCGACCACGACACCTCGTGGCTCACGACCGGCGCGAGCGCCTCGCCCGCCGGCGCCTCGCGGCCGCCCGTGGCGAGCCCGATCGCGGCGGCGAGGGCGTAGGACCCGCAGTGCTCCTCCGTCTGCTTCGGCCAGGCGACCGCCCCGGACGCGCCTTCGACCGACGCCTCGCGCGGGGCGACGGCCGTGGGAAGGCCCTCGGCCCGCACGGCGAAGCGGTGGACGGCGTAGAGGTAAGAGAGGCCGAGGAGCGAGACGACGGCGACCGCTCTCAGCAGCCACGCCGCCGCCCGCCTCACGGCCCGCCTCGGTCGCGCCCCGTCCATGCCGTCGGGCGCCCATGATACAATCCCGGGCCCGATCCCAGGAGGAGACCCCATGCGCCGGATCGCCGTGGCCGCGCTCGTCGTCGCCGCGCTCGCCGTCCTCGCCCTTCCCCCGGGCGCGCGGGCCGCGCCCCCGGACGTCCGGCGGGTGCGGCTCGAGGACGGCGCCGGCTCGCCCCACGCCGCCCGCGACGCGGCCGGGGCCCTCCACATCGTCTACGGGCGCGAGCGGGCCGCCTGGTACGTGCGCCTCGAGCCGAAGGGGCGCGAGGTCGGCGAGCCCGTCCGGGTATCGCCGCCAGGCGTCGAGGTCGAGGTCGGGATGGAGCGCGGGCCGCGGATCGCGGTCGGGCGCGAGGGACGGCTCCACGTCGCCTGGATGGGCCCGCGCGGGAGGGGCGTCCTCTACGCCCGGAGCGCCGACGGCGGCCGGACGTTCGAGGCCGCGCGCGACGTCCTCGACCGCGCCGTCGAGGTCGACGGGCCGGCGATCGCGGCCGACGCGACCGGCCGCGTGTACGTCGTCTGGCTCGACGCGCGGCTCCCGCCCAGCCCTACGAGCCCGTTCTCGGGCGCGCCGTTCCTCGCCCGCTCGACCGACGACGGGGCGACCTTCGGCGCGAACGAGCCGATCGCCCACGACTACGCCGGGCGCGCCTGCGGCTGCTGCTCGCTCTCGGCCGAGACGTCGCCCGAGGGGCGGCTCGCCGTCTCGTTCCGCGGCGCCCACCTCTCGATCCGCGACCCCTTCGTGCTCCTCGCCGACAAGGAGGCGAGGCGCTTCGCGGCCGCCCGCGTGAGCGCCGACCAGTGGAAGCTCGACGCCTGTCCCATGTCCGGGATTGCGTTCGCGTTCGTCCCCGAGGGCCGCGGCGCGCTCGTCGCCGCCTGGATGAGCGCCGGCCGCGTCTACTGCGCGGCCGCCGGCAAGGACGGCCGCTTCGGGGCGCGCGTGGCCGCGACCGAGAAGCCCGGCGCCCGCGAGCAGAAGCTGCCCGGGGTCGCCGCCGCGAAGGGCGGGAGCGCGCTCGTCGTCTGGACCGAGGGCCCGACGGTCCGCTGGCTCCTCCTCGAGAAGGGAAAGCCCGGCGCCCGCGGCGAGATGGCCGGCCTGCCCGAGAGGTCGCGCCCGGTGCCGGCGGTCGCGGGCGACGGGGACCTCGTCATCGTCTATTGACGGTGAGGACCGGGAGGGCCGCCCTTGGACCGCATGCTCATCGACGACATCCTCGCCAAGACCCTGGCCGACCGGACGCTCTCGCGCGGCGAGCGCCAGGCGCTGTCGCAGCTCCTCGGCGACCTCGAGGTCGACGACGCCGCCCGGACGACGATCCGCGCCCGCGCCTTCCTGGCGGCGCAGGAGGCGGTCGACGACCCGCGCGCCCGCGCCGTCGTCGACTGGCTCGAGGACGTGTTCAAGGTCATCGACCGCGGGGGGCGCGGGCCCGGCACGGCCTCCGCGGGCGCCGGCGCGGACGCGGGCGGGGCGGCGTCGGGGACCGTGGCCGAGGCCCACTTCAGCCCCGGCCCCTCGTGCCTCAACCGCGTGATCGGGCTCCTGCGCGCGGCCGCCCGCACGGCCGACCTCTGCATCTTCACGATCGCCGACGACCGGATCACGCGGGCGATCCGCGAGGCCCACGGGCGCCGCGTCCGCGTCCGGATCGTGACGGACAACGACAAGATGAACGACCTCGGCTCGGACGTGGACGAGCTCGCCCGCGCCGGCATCCCGGTCGCCATCGACCGGTCGTCCTTCCACATGCACCACAAGTTCGCGGTCTTCGACGGCCGCCTGCTGCTCACCGGCAGCTACAACTGGACCCGCCAGGCGGCCGAGTCGAACGAGGAGAACGTGGTCGTGACCGACGACCCGCGGCTCGTCGCGCCGTTCGTCAAGGAGTTCGAGCGCCTCTTCGCGAAGCTCGCGTAGGGCGGGCGGGGTTCAGCGGCAGAGCACGACCGGCCCGCGGGCGCGGCGCATCACCTCCTCGGTGACGCTGCCGAGGATCAGCTCGCGCATGGGGCTGTGGCCGTACGCGCCCATGAACGTGAGCGTCCGCGGGTCGGCCTCGGCGGCGATCTCGGGCGCCGGCACGCCGCCGTGGAGGAGGTCCTCGCGGGCGAGCCCGGGGAAGTGCGCCTCGAGGTCGGCCGCGGCGCCGCGCAGGATGGCGGTCGCGCGGTCGGCCGCGCCGGCGTCGCGCCCCTCGACGTGGAGGAGCGCCAGGGGGAGACCGCAGGCGGACGCCACGGCCGCGCCGAGGAAGAGCGCCGAGCGGGCCCGCTCGCTCCCGTCGTGGGCGACGAGGACGCGCCGCGCGGGCTCGTGCGTGCCCGAGCAGACGAGCACGGGCCGCTGGACCTTGCGGACGACGCACTCGACCGCCGAGCCGAGGAGCCCGGTCGCCCAGAGCGCGTGGTCCCCCCAGCGCCCCATGGCGACGAGGTCCGCGCGGGCCGCGGCCTCGACGAGGACGAGCGGGACGACGCCGCGCACCGCCTCGGTCTCGAACGGGACGCCGAGCCGCCCGCAGACGTCGCGCGCCCGCCCGAGGGCCTCGTCGGCCTCGGCGGCGACCGCGGCCTCGAGGCGCTCGCCGAGCGACGGCAGGGCGGCGAGCGCGGTCGAGGCCAGCATCTTCACGTCCTTGACGAAGAGCGCGCGCACGCGCCCGCCGAAGGCGCGCGCGATCTCGGCCGCGTAGCGAAGGGCGACGCTGCTGTCCGCCGACCCGTCGACGGCGGCGAGGACGTGCTCGACGCGCGGCGGGGCGAGGCGCCGGGCATCCTGGCTCTGCGTCGGCGCGGTCATGGCGGCAGGAACTTCACCTCCATCCCGTAGATGTCGAGCTTCCAGCGCTTCTCTTCCTGGACGACCGGGATCGACGCCTGGAGCCGCTCGTACCGCAGGAACACGTAGGTCCTCTCCGGCCCGTCGTCGTAGAAGCTGCGGACCTCCGACCGGGCGATCAGGTCGCGGACCGCCAGGTCCTTGTACTCCGCCGGGGCGGTCGCGACGAGGTCGCCGACCTCGACGAAGCGGAAGTAGCGCTCGACGCGCTCGCGCCCCACATCCTGCGCGTCGAGGCGCTCCTGCGCCTTCGTCGAGAGCAGGTCCCAGATGCGCTCCCAGCAGCCCTCCCGGGCCACGAACCGCGCGAAGTCGACGGTGTTGTACTTCGTCGTGAGGTTCCTCGTGAGCGGCAGGTCGTCCTCGGCGCAGGCGGCGCAGCAGCCGCCGAGGGCGAACGACAGGCCGAGCCCGAGGCCGAGAGCGGCATGGCGGATGTCGCGGATCACGACCATCTTCGACAGCCGGGTCACGGCGGGATTCTACCGCGCGGATGGCCGATCGTCCACGCGACTCGCGGGCCGGGCGCCCGGCCGAGCGATCACCCGACCAGCGCGAAGAACGCCTTCAGGTACCGGCCCTCGGGGCACGTGGCGAGGACGGGGTGACACGGCGCCTGGCCGCGGCGCGCGATGACCGCGACCTCGCGGCCCGCCTCGACCGCGGCCTCGCGGAGCATGGTCTCGAACATCGCCTCGTCGACGGGATGCGAGCAGGAGCAGGTCAGCAGGACGCCCTCGGGCTCGAGGCAACGGAGGGCGAGCGCGTTCAGCTCCTTGTACTTGTAGTAGGCCGCGTCCAGGTCGGCGCGCGCCCGCGCGTAGGCCGGCGGGTCGAGGACGATCGCCCCGAAGCGGCGCCCCTCGCGGCGCGCCGCCCCGAGCCGCTTGAAGGCGTCCTCGCGCGCGACCTCGACGCGGCCCTCGAGCCCGTTGAGGGCGACGTTGCGGGCCGCCTGGGCGACGGCCGGAGCCGACGACTCGACCGCGACGACCGGCGCCGCCGCCCCGCCGCGGGCGGCCGCGTGGATGGCGAAGCCGCCCGTGTAGCTCATGACGTCGAGGACCGTGCGGCCGCGCACGAGCGAGGCGAGGAGCGCCCGGTTCTCGCGCTGGTCGCAGAAGAAGCCCGTCTTCTGGCCGCCCTCGAGCGCGACCTCGAAGCGGAGCCCGTTCTCGAGCACCGTCGCCCGGCCCCCCTCGGGCGCCGGCTGGCCGCGCGCGAGGCCGGCGGCCGGCAAGAGCCCCTCCTTCGCCCGCACGTCGGCGTCGTCCACGCGGTAGATCCCGCGCGGGTGCGCCGCCGCCTCGAGCGCGTCCAGGACCTCCGCGGCGCGCCGCTCGAGCCCGACCGTCGAGACCTGCACGGCCAGCCACTCGCCGAACCGGTCGACGACGAGGCCCGGGAGCCCGTCGCCCTCGGAGTGGACGAGGCGGAAGGCGGTCGTCTCGGCGGAGGGCAGCGCGAGCGCGTCGCGCCGCCGCGCGACCGCCCGCTCGATGCGCCCGCGCAGCCACGCCGCGTCCGGCTCGACGCCGGGCTCGAAGGCGAAGCAGCGCACGCGCAGGAGCGACTTCCCGCTGTAGAAGCCGCGGGCGAGGACCTTCCCGGCCGGGTCGCGGACGTCGACGACGTCGCCGTCTTGCGGGTCGCCGGCCACGCGCTCGACCGAGCTGGCGAAGACCCAGGGGTGGCGGTGGACGAGGGGCTTCACGCGCCCCTTCTTGAGGAAGACGTCGGGCATGGCCGGGCGCGTAGGGTACGCGGCGCGCCCGGCGGTTTCAACGCCCGCTCTCCGGGCCGCGCTAGGCCTGCTTGCGCGGGAGCTTCAGGTCGAGCTTGATCACGACCTCGTCGCGGATGAGGTCGTTCGCCTTGCCGGCGTAGTTGATGTCGAAGTCCTTGCGGTTTATGTAGAACTCGCTCCGGACCTCGACCTGACCGGCCGTGACCGAGACCGTCGCCGGGAACTCGATCGACTTCTTCACCCCGTGCAGCTCGAGGTTGCCGACGATCGTGTGCGAGGCGCCGTCCTTGCCGCCGGCCTTCACCGCGGTCGAGACGAAGCGGGCCTTCGGGAACTTCTCGACCTCGAAGAAGTCGGCCGACCTCAGGTGCGTCGTCAGGCGGTCGGTGTCCGACCAGATCGACGTCGCGTCGATGTCGATCTCGACGCGGCTCTTCTCGGGCTTGCCGTCGACGAGGGTCACGGTCCCCGAGAACGCCTTGAAGCCGCCGTCGTGCTTGCCCGTGACCTTCGAGCCGATCCACTCGACCTTCGAGTTCTCCGGCGCGATGACGAGCTTCTCGGAGCCGGCGACCGGCTCCGCTCCGGCCGCGGGCGGCGTCTCGGGCTTGGCCTCGCCGACGGTCGCGGCCGTCTTGCCGGTCGCCGGGTTGTCGCAGGCCGCGAGGGTGGCGGCGAGGGCGACGATCGCGATGCTCTTCGGGAAGCGCAGGCGGGTCATCGTTTCGTTCCTCCGAGGTTCCAGGTGTCCGTTGCCGGAGCTGTGACGAGCGGGCGGCGCCCTTCTTCGCAAAACCATCGCAAGAGATACGGGCCCGAGCGCGCGAGCGCTGGACGGCGGCCCGGGGGGGCGCTAACCTGACGGGCCGACATGCCGAGCGCGAGCGCCGCCGCCGCCGGGTCCGTCGTCGAGTTCGAGGTCGTCGAGATCGCGCCCGGGCTGCGCCTCCACCTGAACCGCGAGGTCAAGCTCAAGACGACGATCGTCGAGGCGTCGCTCGCCTGCGCGCTCGACGAGGACCCGACGCGCACGGCCCTCATCCCGCACGTCCTCGTCCGCGGGACCGAGCGCCTGCCCGACGCCCGGGCGATCTCGCGCTTCCTCGAGGACCTCTACGACGCCGACCTCGAGCCCGACGTCATCCGCCACGGCGACCGCCAGGCGCCGCTGCTCCGCCTCGAGGTCGCGCACCGGCGCTACCTCCCGGGCGGCGGCGGCCGCGCCGACGGCCGCGACCCGCTCCGCGAAGGGCTGGCGCTCCTCGGCGACCTCTTCTTCCGCCCGCGCCTCGACCCGGCGACGGACGCCTTCCCCGAGGCCGTCGTCCGCTCCGAGAAGGCGGTCCTCGGCCGCGAGATCCGCGGCCTGCGCGACGACCGCGCCGACTACGCGCTCGAGCGCTGCGGCGAGGAGGTCGCGCGCGGCGAGCCGGCGTCGCGCTACGAGCTCGGCTCGGTCGAGGACCTGCCGGCGATCGAGCCGGTCGACCTGGCGGCGCGCTGGCGCGACCTCGTGCGCCGTTACCCGCTCGACGTGCTCGTCGTCGGCGACCACGACCTGGCCGAGGTCGAGGCCGCCCTGCGCGCCGGCTTCCCGCTCGAACGGCGCGCCCGGACGGCGGCCGAGCTCGCGCCCGCGGCGCCGTCGCGGCCGACCGCGCGCGCCTTGGGGACGCCCCTCCACGTCGTCGTCGAGCGCGCCCAGGTCGAGCAGGCCCAGCTCTGCCTCGGCTACCGCACGGGCATAGGCTACGTCGCCCCGGAGTACGCGGCGCTCCTCGTCTTCAACGCCGTCTTCGGCGGCGACGGGCGCTCGCGGCTCTTCCAGAACGTCCGGGAGAAGGCCGGCCTCGCCTACGAGGCCGCGTCCGTGCTCGACCGCCAGAAGGGGATCGTGACCGCGACCCTCGGGATCGACCCCGAGAACGTGGCCCGCGTCATCGGCATGGTCGAGGCCGAGGCGACGTCGCTCGCGCGCGGCGAGATCGCGCCGGGCGAGCTCGAGGACGCGCGCAAGAGCGTGCTGCTGCGGCTCCGCGACCTCGAGGACGACCCCATCTTCCGGATCGGCTTCGAGCGGGCCCGCACGCTCGAGGGAAGGCGCGACGTCACCTACGTCGACCTCGTCGCCCGCGTCGCCTCCGTCACGGCCGACGAGATCGCCGCCGTCGCGCGCCGCGCCGCCCTGGATACGATCCTCGCCCTCGCGGCACGCTGACCGACCGGCCGGGGACGGCGATCACTCCGCCGCGATCTTCTCGATCGCCGCCTGGACGGCCTCGCGCAGCTCGACGTCGTCCTCGCCCGGCTTCTGCCACGGGAACGACTCGGTCGCGAGGAGCCGGACGAGCCGCGGGAGCGCCGTCTTCTGCTTCAGGGCGCCCACGGCCCGCACGGCGCCGAGGACGACGCGCCGCTCCTCCGAGTCGAGCGCCTTCACGACGTCGTCGACCTCGTCGCCCTGCTTCTGCCAGCGTTCCCACTCCTCCTTCTCGCGGTAGTAGACCTTGATCTCGTCGAGGGCCTTCTTGGCGGCGAGGCGCACGCTCGGGTCGGGGTCGCGGAGCAGCTCGATCAAGGTCGGGACGGCCTCGCGGTAGAGGAGCTTTCCGAGCCGCTCCGCCGCCTGCTGCCGCGCCCAGCCCGGCATGGCCGCGTGGTGCTTCACGAGCGCCGGGCCGACGATGGCGGGGGCCTCGAGGGTGACGAGCGCCTGGAAGAGCGCGACCCGGACCTCGGCGCGGAGCGGCGGCGTCTCGTCGAGCAGGGCGACGATCGCGCCGGCCGTCGGCCCGGGCGGGAGGCGCCAGAGGGCCTGGATCACGACGGCGTGGAGGTCGAGCCCGCCGGCGGCGTGCAGCTTCTCCGCGTCCCTGAGCCGCGCGATGAGCGCGGGGACCGCGTCCTCGGAGGGATCGAGCTTCTCGATCAAGCCGACCGCCCGCTGGCGGACCTTCGCGCTCGGGTCCAGGAGGCGCTCGATGGCGACGGGCAGCGTCTCGGGCCGCGCCGACCGCGCGAGCCGCTCGAGCGCCGCCTCCCGGATCGAGGCCAGCTCGTCGCGGGCGAGGCCGAGGAGCAGGTCGAGCGGCGGCTCCTCGTCCCGGTACGAGTCGAGGAGGAAGGCGGCGACCCGCTCGCGCTTGTCGCCCTCGAACGCCCGGCAGGCGCGGATCGCGGCCGTCGGGTCCCCGGCCGTCAGGCGCAGGGCGCCGTCCCGCACGAGGTACTTGAAGACGTCGTCGTTCTCCGTCCGCGCGGCCACCGCGATCAGGGCGTCCACGTGCTCGGCCTTCGCCTTGCGGGAGACGACCCAGGCGAGCCGGGAGGCCGTCGACCGGCCGCCCCGCGCCTCGGCGAGGCGGATCTCCTCGAGCAGCCCGGGGACGGAGGTCGCGTCGGCGGCCACGTCGAGCGCGCGGGACGCCTCGACCGAGCTGCCGCCTCCGGAGCGCAGGTAGGCGAGCACGGCCGGCACGGCCCGCGGGTCGGGCACGGACGAGAGGATCTCGAGGGCGCGACCGGCGTAACGGACGGTGTCCCCGCGCTCGATGGCGCGGGCCAGCGTCGTCACCAGGCCATCGCGGAGGTCGGCGCCGATCGCGCGGGCCGTGTCGCCCGGGGCGTCGTGAAGGACCCGCGCGAGGCACGTGACGGCGTCCTCCGCCAGGTCCGGGTCGCCATCGACGACGACGCGCGCGAGCGACACGGCCGCGCCCGCGCCGCCCACCTGATGGAGCCCGTAGATTGCGCCTCTTCGCGCGGCGAACGGCAGCGCGCGATCGCGGGCGACGGGCTCGAGCACGGACTCCCGCCCGTCGCCGCCGTGGCGCGCGATCCAGTCGATGGCTCTCGCGTGTCCGCGCCGGGCCGCCGGGTCGAGGACGGCGCGCAGCGCCGGCTCCTCGATCAGCGCCAGGCGCGACACGGCGCCCTCGCGAACGGCGAAGTCCGCGTCCTCGCTCGCGAGCCGCTCGAGGTGGGGGCGCAGCCAGCCGCGGATCTCGCCCGTGATGGCCTCCAGGCCCTGGATCGCCCCGCGGCGCACGTCGGCGTTCGCGTCCCGGAACGCCTTCTCGAGGACGGGGCTCAGGCGGGGTCGCGAGTACGGCAGCTTCGCCGCGGCCTCGGCGGCGGCGCGCCGGACGAGCGGGTCGGGCGAGTCGAGGGCGCGGAGGAGCGCGTCGGCGGCCGAGGGCGCTTCGATCCGGCCGAGGGCCCAGGCGGCGAGCCGGAAGTCGGCGGCGCGCCCGATCGCGTCCACCTGGGGCCGGACGAGCGCGTCCTCGAGGGCCGGGACGGCCGGCGCGCCGATCGTCACGAGGTCGGCGGCCGCCTGCCCCCGCACCTTCTCGTCCGCCTCCGAGAGCGCCGCGATCAGGCTGCGGATCCGCCCGGCGAGCGGGCTCCCGGGCTCGACCTTCCCCTCCGCCGCGGCCAGCCGCCTCTCGAGGGCCTCGAGGCGGGTGCGGACCTCGTCGGCGAGCGCGGCGTCGCCCGCGAGCCGGGCGTCGATCGCCGCCTGCCGGTAACGGTCCCGCGCCCGCAAGAAGTCGCGCTCGTGCTCCTCGGCGAAGGCGCCTTCCTCGATCGCCTTCAGGGCCGACCGTCGCTTCGCCTCGCGGTCCGACGCCTCGTCGCCCGCCCGCGCGCTCGCCGGGACGGCGAGCGGCGCCGCCAGGGCGGCGGGAAAGCCGAGACCGACGAGAAGGACCGCCCCGAGCCGTCCGTGCTTCCGCATCCGCATGACTTCTTCCCTTTCTCTCCACCGGTCGGGTGGCGATCCTAAGCGGGCGCGGCGCGCGAGTTGTCGAACGGTTGCGAAGCCGATGTAAAAGAATGTGAAGGCGGGGAAGGCGGTCGAGCTCACGCCTCGAGCCGGTAGCCGAGGCCGTGGACGGTGACGAGGAAGCGCGGGGACGCCGGGTCGCGCTCGATCTTCTGGCGGAGCTTGACGACGTGGGCGTCGACCGTGCGCGTCGTCGGGAAGCGGTCGAGGCCCCAGACCTCGTCGAGGAAGCGCGTGCGCGAGACGGCGCGGCCGCGCTCGCGGAAGAGGAGGCGGAGCATGTCGGCCTCGCGCACCGTGAGCGGCAGGCGGCGGCCGTCCTCGTGGCGGACCTCGAGGGCGGCGAGGTCGACGGTCGCGGCGCCGACCGCGAACGCGCGCGGGGCGTCGGTCGCGGGCCCGCCGGTCGCGGCCTCGAAGGCGGCGCGGCGCCGCTTCAGACGCGCCCTCACGCGGGCGAGGAGCTCGGCGAGCGAGAACGGCTTCGTCACGTAGTCGTCGGCGCCGGCGTCGAACCCGCGGAGCTTGTCGGCCTCCTGCCCGCGGGCCGTGAGGAGGAGGACCGGCAGCTCGCGCCCCTCGTCGCGGAGCCGCTTGACGACGTCGTAGCCGGAGAGCTTCGGCAGCATGACGTCGAGGACGACGAGGTCCCACGGGCGCTCGCGGGCGAGGCGGAGCGCCGCCTCGCCGTCGCGGGCGAGGCCGACCTCGTAGCCCTCGCGCCGGAAGGCGTACTCGAGGCCCGAGGCCATGGCCTCCTCGTCCTCGACGACGAGCACGCGCGGGGCGGATGCGGGCGCGGGTGCGGTCACGGGGCCGCCCGGAGCGCGATGAAGAACCGCGCTCCGCCCCCCGCGCGGGGCGCGTAACCGGCCCGCCCGCCGTGGCGGCGCGCGACCTCGCGGACGAGCGCGAGCCCGAGCCCGACGCCCGGGCGCTCGCGGGTCAGCTCGTCGCCGACGCGGTAGAAGGGCTCGAAGATCCGCTCGGCGGCCCCGGCCGGAACGCCCGGACCGCGGTCGAGGACGGCGATCTCGACGCCCTGCGTCTCGGGGCCGTTCCGGGACCGGGCGAGCTCGACGTCGATGCCGTCGCCGGGGCCGCCGTGCTTGGCCGCGTTCTCGAGCATCTCGAGCACGGCCGGGACGATGGCGTCGCGGTCGGCGAGGACGGCCGGCAGCCCCGGTTCGGCGCGCTCGCGGACGCTCACGGCCCGGGCCCGGCCGGCGAAGGCGGCGACGGCCGCGGCGGCGATGGCCTCGGGCCGCTCGGGGCGCAGCTCGAGCGGCGGCGCCTCGCCGCGCTCGATGCGGGCGAGGTCGAGGACGCGCGTCACGTGGCGGGCGAGGCGCTCCGACTCGTCGACGATCCGGGTCTGGAACTCGCGCCGCTTGCCGGGGTCCATGTCGTCCTGCTGGACGAGCTCGCCGAGGAGCCGGATCGAGGCGAGGGGCGTCTTCAGCTCGTGCGTGACGGCGGCGACGAAGTCGCGCTGGCGGCGGGCGGCCTCGACCTCGCGGCCGACGGCCCGGAGGAGCGCGATCGCCGCCGCGACGGCGACGAGGAGCCCGACGCCCGCGAGCCCGCCCGCGAGCTGGAGGCGGCGCCGCTCGGCGCGGCGGAAGGCGTCGATGTCGCCGGCGCGCGCGCGGACCTCGAACCCGCGGCCGAGCCCTTGCGGGGCGACCACGACGGCGAGCACCGGGCCGCCGCCGGGCGCGGCGCCGCCGCCCGCGGGCCCCACCTCGACCTCGAAGCCTGAGAGCCGCGCGAGCCGACCGGCCTCGGCTTCGCCGTGGAGCGCGGCCTCAAGGAAGCGCTCGCGATCGAGCAGGGCGCCGCGGAAGGCGATCGAGCCCGAGCCAGGGCCCGAAGCCCCGGCCCCCGCCGCCGTCCGCGCCGCCACGATCCCGTCCGCGACGGCGAGCGCCCCGCCCGGCGCGCCGTCCGCGAGCCACTCCCCCGCCCCGGCCGCGAACGCCGCCCGCAGCCGGCGCTCGGGCTCGAGCGAGGCGTCCCGGTGGTCGAGGACGAGGAGCACGACGCGCAGCAGCGCGCCGTGGCGGCCGGCCGCGAGCGCCTCGAGGCGGCGCCGCACCTCGGCCTTCAGGTTCCCGACGGCGCGGTCGTCGGGACCGTGGTCGGCGGCGATCAGGTCGCCCTGGAGATCGACGAGCAGGACCTCGCGCCCGGGCGGCCAGTGCCGGCGGAGGGTCCCCGACGCCTGGAGCGGGTCCGGCGGCGCCATCTCGGCGAGCAGCAGCCGGGCCGCGAACGCGCGCCGGAGCCCGCGCCCGTCGCGCGCCCCGGGGTAGCGCGCGACGAGGGCCTCGAGCGCGGCCCGGGCGGCCGCCGGCTCGCCCCGCTTCCGCTCGACGGCGGCGAGCGCCGTCAGGGCCGCCGCCCCGAGCGTCGTCCCGTCGTGGTCGCGGGCGAGCAGCCGGAAGATCGCGGCCGCGCGCGGGAGGTCGCGCCCGTCGCGCTCGGCCGCCTCGGCCTCGGCGACCGCCAGGGCGTACGCCTGCCGCGCCTCGGGCGTGGGCTCCCCGGGCGCCGCCGGCCCCGCCGGCGCCGGCGGCTCGACGAGCCGGCCGCGCGCGTCCGCCGCGAACGCGTGGACGAGCGCCGCCCGCGCCTCCGCCGTCTCCCCGGCCGCCGCCGCCGCGAGCCGGGCCTCGAGCGCCGCCGCGACCGCCCGCGCCGCCCCCTCCGCCCGCTCCCGCAGCCCCGTCTCGGCGCGCCGCGCCTCGACCACGAGCGCCCGCAGCCCGATCGCCCCGAGCCCGCCCGTGACGGCGAGCAACGCCCCGAGCGACAGGGCCAGCCGCCGCCGGCGCCCGTTCCCACCTGGACTCATGGCCTGCAAGGTACGGTCGACGCCCGACCCGGTCAACTCCGCCGCCGGTCCCGGCGCCCTCCGATGAGCCAGAGACGCTCACTTCTGGCCCTTCCGACGTCGATGGGCCCGGAAGTGAGCGAGAAGCGCTCACTTCCGCGCCCTTCGGTCGGAAAGTGCCCGGATGAGCGAGGACTGCTCACTTTCAGCCCCTCCGACGTCGAAGGGGGCGCAGATGAGCAGAAACGGCTCACTTACGGCCGGTGTGACGGCGTCCGGGCCGGGTCGGGCGGCCCGATGGTCTCCTCCTTCACCGCGTGCCCCATGAAGCGGAAGGAGAGGTCGTGGCGGGCGGCGAGCGGCGTCTCGCGGCCGCGGAGGCGGTCGAGGAGCACGCGGGCGAGCGAGCCGCGCGGGCCGAGGCCGCGGATGTCGAGGGGGCGGAGGGAGGCGCCGCGGAGGGCGCGCTCGACCTCCTCGGGGCGGACGTGGAGGGCCGGGTCGAGGATCGGGCCGCCGCGGGCGGCGTCGCCGTCGACCAGCCGGCCGAGGGCGCGGGCCCGGGGAGTGCGGTTCACCGTCTCGTAGAAGAAGCCGCCGCCCGGGCGGAGGACGCGGGCGGCTTCGCGCACGAGGAAGGGGACGTCGCGGACGCGCTCGAGGGCGCCGAGGCAGGCGCAGGCGTCGAAGACGCCGTCGCGGAACGGCAGGCCCTCGACCCCCGTGAGGACGAGGGCGACGCGCCGCTCGCGCTCGAGCGCCCGGCGCGCCGCGGCGCGGAGCCCGGAGACGGCGCGGTCGGCGGCGACGACCCGCGCCCCCTCGAGCGCGATCCGGGCCGCCTCCTCGGCCCCGGCCCCGGCGTTGAGGACGAGGACGCGCTTCCCCTCGAAGGGGTAGAGGGCCTCGAAGAGGTAGCCGTACCGGGCGCTCACGGGACCGCGATCGTAGGGAGGCCGCGCGGGCACGTCAAGCGCGCCCCGGCGCGCTGCCGATAGGACGGGTAGACACGTGCCGGCGCGGGCGTGCGCCGGGGTGTCGCCGTCCCTCGCCGAGAGCGAGGAGGGAGGAGGAGGAGAAGCCATGTCGAGCCTTCCCGGTCGCGCCGCCGCGGGGCTGCTCGCCGCGGCCCTGATCGTCGGGCCCGGGTGCGTGAGCGCCCACAAGTTCCAGCAGCTCGAGTCGAGGTACACGACCCAGGAGACGGACTACGCCGCCTGCCAGGCCGATCTCGCCGCCGCCCGCAGCGAGAACTCCTACCTCCAGGCCCGCATCGAGGAGAAGGGCAAGGAGAACGAGGCCGTCCGGGCCGAGATGGAGAAGAAGGAGGCGGAGGCCGCCCTCCGGGCGACCGTCGTCGAGGCCGCGACGCCGCGCCAGCCGGCGAGCCCGGGGGAGCGGGGCGCGGGCGCGGGCCCGGGCGCGGGCGCGAGCGCCGGCACGGACGCGGACTTCGACCTGGGCGCGGACATCCCGGCCCCGTCGGGCTGGAACATCAACCCGGAGACGGGCGGGATCGTCCTCGACAACGCCATCCTCTTCAACTCCGGCCAGGCCGTCCTCCGGACCGAGGGCAAGGCCCTCCTCGACCGTCTCGCCGCGACGCTCGGCGAGGAGACGTACCGCGGGACCTTCGTCCGCGTCGACGGCCACACGGACGACCAGCCGATCCAGAAGAGCGCCCACAAGGACAACTGGGACCTCTCGGCCAAGCGCGCCCTCGCCGTCCTCAACTACCTCGAGACGAAGGGGATCGCCTCCGAGCGCCTCTTCTTCGCCGGCTTCGGCCCGCACCGTCCGATCGTCGCCCAGGACCGGAAGCAGAACCGCCGCGTCGAGATCGTCCTCGTCCGCAAGCGATAGCCGCACCCCTGCGGGATCCTCCGGTCGCGCGCCGCCCGGCTCTTGACGAGGGCGGCGCGCGGGCTTACCCTACCGCGCTTCAAAATCGCGCTGGGGAGCGTACCGGAGGATCGCGACGTGGCGTCCAAGGCCGACCAACTCTTCGCCGAGATCGCGCTCAGGAACTCGCTGCTCACGAAGAAGCAGATCGACGAGTGCCTGAAGCTCGTGGACCGCCCGGGGCCGAAGGGCCCGAAGGGCCTCGCCGAGGCCGTCGAGCGAAAGGGCTACCTGACCGCGGCCCAGGTCGCGAGCGTCTCGCGGGCCCAGAACTACCGCGAGGTCCGGCTCGAGAGCAAGCTCTACGGGCGCATCGCGATCAAGAACGGCCTCGCCACGAGCGAGGACGTCGCCTCCTGCCTCGAGCTCCAGAAGCGCGCGTACCTCGAGGGCGAGCCGCCGCCCGACTTCGGGCAGCTCCTCGAGGAGCGGGGGTGCTGCACGGCCGAGGAGAACCGGGCGATCCGCGAGGTCCTGCGGAAGCTCGACGCCGAGACCTACGTCGCCCGGAAGGAGCCCGGGAAGCCGCTCGCGCCTTCGCCCGAGCGCGGCCGCCTGCGGGGAAAGGCCCCGCTCGCCCCGCCCGACAAGGAGATCTCGGCCGACGAGGAGTTCATCGCCGAGGACGACGAGGCCGAGGACGCCGACCGGGCCGCGTTCTCGTCCCGGACCTCCGACGAGTCGCTCGAGGCGGCCGGCGCGAAGGCCGCGAGCGGCGACGAGGAGGGCGAGGGGGACGAGGACGTCTTCGCCCGGGCGGCGGCCTCGGACGACGACCTCGAGGACCTGGACGAGTCGGACGAGGCGATCAAGGCGGCCGCGGAGGCCGAGGAGGCCGAGCAGGCGGCGGCCAAGGTCCCGCCCCCGGCCGCGAAGGGCGGCAAGCCCGGCGCGCGGCCCCCGGCGCCGGCCCCGCCCGCGGGGCGTCCCGCGCCGGCGGCGGCGGGCGGCGGAGCCGGCGGCGGCCCGGCGGCCGGCGCCGACGCGCCGACGCGGAAGCGCCCGGCCGTGCCCGCGCCCCAGCCGGCGCGCCCGCAGCCCGTCGAGGCGGGGTCGCGGACCCCGTCCGATCGGCGGCGCGCCGCCGCGGCCGACACGACCGAGGAGATCGAGCCGATCCTCGAGAAGGCCGACCTGCGGTCCCCGAGCGTGAGGAAGGCGGGCGCGGCCAGCTCCGACGGCGAGCTGCCGGCCTCCCTCGCGCCCGAGCCGAAGACGAAGGCGCCATCCGCCCGCGCGGCCCGTCCGGCCGAGGACCTGGAGCCGATCGACGAGGTCGAGGAGAGCGGCGACCACCTCGAGGCGCCGAGCGAGCTCGAGGAGATGGAGGAAGGGGACGAGGCCGGCGTCCCCGCCGCGGCGAGCGAGGACGGCGACGAGGACGGGACGGTCCCGGCGGACGCCGTCGGCGCGGCCCGCATCAAGGTGGGCACGCCGGGCCGCGAGTGCCCGCGCTGCAGCGTCACGCTGGCGGCCGGGACCCGCGAGTGCCTGTACTGCGGCTTCGTGCTCCCGGCCGACGCGGCGGCGGATGCGGCCGGCGCCGCGGCGGCTGCGCCCGAGGCCCGCGCGTCCGGCGAGGACCTCCTCGCCGACGATTCGTCCGAGGAGGAGGCGGCCGGCGCGAAGGCCGCGCCGGCGGCGGCGGCCGATGACGCCGGCGAGGACGAGGAGAAGACGGCCGGCGAGGACAGCGTCGGCAGCTTTCTCGACGCCCCGACCGGACAGCACACGCCCTTGAAGCTGCCGGGCGCGCCTCCCCGGCCCGCCGTCCCCGCGCCGGGCGCCTCCGGAAAGATGAAGCCCCCCGTGGCCGGCGCGCCGCCCTCGGGCCGCGCCGCCCCGTCGGGGCGCGGCGGTCCCGTCTCCGCGGGCGCGGCCGCCGGCCCGGCAGGCGCGGCGGCGCCGGCGGCGCCGGCGGCGGCGGCGGGCCCGGCGGGCCCGGCGAAGCCCGCGCCGGCGGCTTCCGGCCGCCTGCGGACCGAGCCGCTCGACGCCGTCTACGACCGGGGCCCATCCCTCTGGAAGGGGCCGCGCGGCGAGCTCTTCCGGGCGAAGGCGAAGAAGGGCGGCGCCCCCGCCCTCCTGTGGCGGCTCCCGAAGGACGTCGAGCCGGAAGAGGCCCAGGTGACGGCCGCCCTCGAGGACGCCGCCAAGCTCCGCTCGCTCAGGCTCAAGCACGCGGTCGAGACGGTCGCGATCGGCAAGGACGCGGGCGGCTTCTACGCGGTCCTCGAGGAGGCGCCCGGGAAGCCGGCGAGCGCCGCGGTCCCGGCGGGAAAGGGCCTCGAACGGCTGCGGGCCGCGCGCATCGCCAAGGAGCTGGCGACGGCCCTCGACGCCGCCGCCCGCGGCGGGGTCCACCACCGGGACATCCGCCCCGAGCTCCTGCTCCTCGCGGACGACGCCGAGGCCCCGCCGCGCCTCCTCGGCTTCGGCGTCGCCCGGCTGCTGGAGCCGCCGGCCAAGGGCGCGCCGTCCGTCGCCGACGACCCGTACTCGGCCCCCGAGCGACAGCGCAAGGCCGACCGCGTGGACGTGAAGACCGACCTCTACGGGCTCGGCGCGCTCGCCACGTTCCTGTTCACCGGGGAGCCGCCGAAGGCGAAGGCGCTCCCCGACGTGCCGGGGGCGCTCAAGACCTTCCTGCAGAAGACGCTCGACCCGACGTCGGGACGCCGCTACGCCGACTTCGGGAAGACGCTCTTCGACCTGAACCGCGCGCCCGGGGCGAAGGGCGTCGAGGTCCAGGTCGAGCGCTGAGAGACGGAGAGCCTTCCTGCTTTCCGCGGAGGTCTTCTCTCGGCCTTGAGCCCTGGTCGGGCGGGCGGGAAGGTCACTTCCCGCCCGACTTCTTCCGCTTCTCCATCTCCGCCCGCCGCCACTTCTGCTTCTCGATCACGAAGTTGACGAAGAGCTGCTGGAGCGCGAAGCCGTCGCCCGACTCGTCCTGCTGGCGCTCGAAGTGGCTCAAGACGTGGAGGACGGCGCCCTTGCCGTGGCGGAAGGTGCAGGCGACGATCGGCGACCCGTACATCTGGCCGAGCTGCGCGCTCTCGACGAGCGAGATCACGGCCTGGGCCTTGCCGATCTTCACCGTGTAGCTGACGTTGTCGATCTTCCACTTGAAGCGCGCGCGGGCGAAGGGGTTCTCGGGGAAGACGTCCCGGAGGTAGGGGTGCTTCTCGGCCGCCTTCGCCGGCAGGATGGGGAACTCGTGCTCGCCCGTCTCGCGCCCGACGCCGATGTAGCCCGTGAACGCCTTCTCGATGACGTTGCGGAGCTCCCAGTCGGACGTGAACACGTACCCGCCCGCCTCGACGAACGCCGCGAGCCGCTTGAGCTCGGCCTCGGTGAAGCGCTCGCCGTCGTGGTTGTGGCAGTTGAAGACGAGGATCGAGTGGGGGTCGAGCTTGGCCGCCTTCTGGGCGAAGTCCTTCCGGTCGACCTTCTCGTAGGGCAGCTTCAGGTGATCGAGGACGGCGTCGACGTGGTCGAACTGGCCGCTGACGCAGATGATGTCGCCCTTCTTGAGCTCGTCGACGAACTGCTTCTCGCCGCGCTCGTCGATGCGCCGGAGGACGGTGTGCATGTCGTCGCCGCCCGACTTCCCGGCCTGCTCCGCCGCCTTCTTCGGGTCGAAGCCGTCCTCGTGCACCTTCCACCAGGACCGCCACTCGAACGACGACGAGATCTTCTCGCCCGTGATCGCCTCGAGGCTCCTCTGGGCCTCGCCGTAGACGCGGCCGTCGCGCTCCTTCTTCTCGAGCTTCTCCAGGACCTCGATCAGGGCCGAGACCGTGGCCGCGCTCGGCTTCGCCCGCGCCGCGCGCAGGGCGGCGCCCGCGACCGACTCGTGCCTGTCGTGGAACGCGGCCTGGAGGGCCTTCTCCGCCTCGGGCGCCGGCATCCCGCCGAGGGCCTCGACGAGGAGGTAGCGGACCTGCCAGTCGCGGTGCTCCCGGGCGAGCTCGATCGTCGTCGCGACCGCCTCCTTCGACTTCATCGAGGCGAAGGCGGCGAGGAGCTCCTTGTAGACGTCGAGCTCCTGGGCGGAGAAGGCGGCGACGAGTAGCGCCTTGACGGCGCGCTCGCTGTCGTCCTTCGCGACCTTGGCGATCGCGGCCTTGAGCGCGCCCGCGTCCTTCGCCTGGACGGCCTGCTCGAGCGACCGCTTGGCGTCGGCCCAGCCCGAGTCGTCGGCGGCGGCGGGCGGCGCGGATGGCGCGACGGCGGCCGTGACGGCGACGATCAGAAGGATGGCGCCGAGGACCGTACGCGACCTTGCCAGGACTGCGCCCATGCGCGACCTCCCCTCGTTTCTCAAAGCACGCCCTCGAGCGCGGCGACGTCGGCCGCCCGCGCCCGCCTGAACTGGAGCCAGCGCTCGCGTGCGGGCGCGGTCTCGAGCGCCCGCTTCACGAGCTCCTTCGTGTCCTTGACGGCGAGGACCGGCTCCAGGCGGTCGAGGTGCTCGCGCCCGAGCGCGATCCCGTGGAGCCGCGCCCAGACGATGCAGGCGAGCCGGAACCGCTTCTCCTTCTGGAGCAAGGACTTCACGACGGCGAAGAGGCGCTTCTGGACGACCGCGGGCGCGAACTCGTCGAGCGCCGCGTCGATCTCCTTCCGCTCGGCCGCCCGCTGCCCGATCCGGAAGATGAGGGGCATCTGCCCCGGGAAGAGCCCGAGCATGAACCGCGCCGTCTCGCTCGAGAGCGCCATGAGGGCGCGGAAGAACGCGCGGATGTCGTCGCCCGTCCCGCCCCCCGACCGGTAGAGGTCGAAGATGCGCGAGACGTCGTCGACGAAGAGGCCGTGCTCCTTCAGCTCGTAGAACTCGAAGATCGCGTTCGCGACCAGCTTGCGGAGGAGGTCCGGGCCACGGCTCCCCTTGCGCTCGGCGTAGAGGCGCAGCAGCTCGGGCAGGAGGGCCGCCTCGGCCTCGGTCACCCCCTCCTCGCGGAGGCCCGCGCGGACGCGGTCCTCGATCCGGCGGCGGACCTCGAGGAAGACCTCGTCGGTCGGGTCGGGAGCGCCCGCGATCGTCGCCAGCAGGCCGAAGAGCCCGGTCTCGGCGAGGTCCGGCGCGAGCCGCTCGAGGCCCGGACGGTCGGCCTCGGCCGGGGGCTCCGCGCCCTCGCCATCGAGGCTCGCCCGGACGTCCTGGAGCAACCCGTCCAGCACCCGATCGCCGGCCATCTCCACCCCCCGCCCACCTTTAAGGCGCGCAACGCTACCACAGGCGAGGCGCGGGGTCAAGGCGGGGCGATGGATGATGTAGCCGTCTCGGAGGCGTCGTCGTTCCGGGGGCGGGCGCGGGAGACGTGGCCGGGAAAGAGAGGGGGAGCGAGCTGGGGGGTAGGGCGGGGGCCAGCTCGCTCCCTCTTACGCGCCGGCGCCACGCACGCCGTCGCGCCGGGTCGCTCGTTCCGCCCTTGGCTGAGCGGACCGAGCCGCGCCCGGACGCCCCTCTACACTCAAAGGGCGGGCCAATGGCGGAGCGCCCTGGCTCCATGGACGCAACCACCATGGCAAAAGATACTTGCGATACGAGACCACCGCCTGGAAGCACTCGGGCAAAGATGGGCGGAGATCTTCGGGGGTCAAAACGGGGAAAAATTACCGCAAGGGGGTTTTACAGCCGCAAGGGGGAGCGCCGGCCCGGGGCGCTCGGCGGATCAGACGTACTTCCAGTCGTCCACCCGCTTGCGAAGCGCCTCGACCAGCGAGGGGAGGCTGCCGCGCGTCACGGTGTTGACGATGAAGGAGGGCAAGGCCACGAGCGGGGTCACGTGGGCCCAGTACGTGACGAACGTGTCGCCCTCGTCGCCGTAGGGCTCGAGCTGCCAGCCGCCGTCGTTGTGCTTCAGGTCGCCGTCGATGAGCGTCCACTCGATCCGCCGCTTCGGCTCGTCGAGCTTCAGATGGATCGTGTAGCGGACCGTCTTCAGCGAGAAGCCGAGCGCCGTCGCGAACCACACCTCGTCCTCGGTGCGCCGGACGACGCGGCTCTCGGTCGTGTACGGCATGAAGTCCTTGTAGTGGTCGTAGTCCGTGATCGCCGCCCAGATCTTCTCGGGCGGCGCGGCGACCAGGAACTGGGCGCGGGCGTTCTTGCGGCCCTCGCGGCCCTCCTCCGAGTCCGTCACGACCTCGCCGCGCTCGAGGCGCGGGCGCAGAGCGGCATCGACCGGCATGGGACGGATCGTAACCCTCGCCCCGACCGGATGTCAAGGCTACTTGCGGCATCCTCCGCCCTCGGTTACATTCCCGCCCATGCCCATCTCCAACCGGGTCCGGGAGTTCATGAGCCAGGCGTCCTGGATCCGACGCATGTTCGAGGAAGGCGAGCGCTTGCGTCAGGTCCACGGGCCGGACGCCGTCGTCGACCTGTCCCTCGGCAACCCCGAGGTCGATCCGCCGCCCGACTTCGCGGCGGCGCTCGCCCGCGCCGCGGCCGAGGTCGCCCCGGGCCGGCACCGCTACATGGCGAACGCCGGCTACCTCGAGACCCGGCGCGCCGTCGCCGCGAAGATCGGCGAGGAGAGCGGCCTCGCGGTCCGGGGCGAGGACATCGTCATGTCGTGCGGGGCGGCGGGCGGGCTGAACGTCCTCTTCCGCTCGATCCTCGATCCGGGCGACGAGGTGATCATCCTCGCCCCCTACTTCCCCGAGTACCTCTTCTACATCGACAATCACGGCGGCGTGCCGCGCTCCGTCCGGACGCGCCCCGACTTCGCCCCGGACCCGGACGCCATCGCCGCCGCGATCGGACCGCGCACGAAGGCCCTGATCCTCAACTCGCCCAACAACCCGACCGGCCGGGCTTACGACGAGGCCTCCGTCTCGGCGGTCGCCTCGCTCCTCGCCGCGCGCGCCCCCCGCGCCTACCTCATCTCGGACGAGCCCTACCGCCGGCTCGTGTACGGCGGCCGTCCGGCGCCCTGGATCCTCGGCAGGCACCCGCGCGCGGTCGTCGTCGGCTCGCACTCGAAGGACCTGGCGGTCCCGGGCGAGCGGATCGGCTACATCGCGCCCACCCCCGAGATGCCCGAGGACGAGCGCCGCGAGCTCGTCTCCGCCCTCACGTTCGTCACGCGCACGCTCGGCTTCGTGAACGCGCCGGCCCTCATGCAGCGGGTCGTCCGGACGCTCCAGGGGGTCACGGTCGCCCCCGGGATCTACGAGGAGCGCGCCCGGCTGCTCTGCGACGCGCTCGAGCGGGCGGGCTACGAGCTCGTCCGCCCCGAGGGCGCGTTCTACGCCTTCCCGCGGACGCCCGAGCCCGACGACGTCGCCTTCGTCCGCCGGCTCCAGAAGCGGCTCGTCCTCACGGTGCCCGGCAGCGGGTTCGGCGCGCCCGGGTACTTCCGGATCTCTTACTGCGTGGCGAAGGAGCGGATCGAGCGGGCGCTGCCGGCGTTCGCGGAGGCGGCCGAGGAGGCGCGGTCCGGACGCTGAGGCCGGGGGACCGGGGAGAAGCTCGGCGGATCGAGGAGAGGGGCGGCGGAGGTGGGAGCGGAGGCGAAGGCGAAGGGGCTAGACGGCGGCGACGACGACGACCTTCTTGCGCTTCGACTGCCGGGCGCGGCGGCGCCAGCTCGTCTCCGGAAGGTCCTCGAGGGGGATCGCGAAGTGGAAGCAGCAGAGGCAGTCCGGCTCGTGCGGCGTCAGGAGGTCTTCCGCTTTGCGCTGCACGAGCTCCGACGTCATCCGACCCTCCGTGCGGTGCACATGAAGTGAACAAGTATACCGTGGGTGCGCGCCGCGTCAAGGCGACGTGCGCAGGGCCCGGGGGCGCCCGGGGTTCCGGCCAGCCCTCGGGGCTCCGGCGCCTGCACTTACGTTTATCGGACGGGTCGGCCCGCCGGCTTGAGGGGCGGGTGACGGTGGGGTGAGGGAATCATGATCGACGTCGCCAGCCTGGTCCGCCGCATAGGCCTCCTCGTCGCCCGGCGCTCGCTCCCCGACTACACGGGCCGGCGGGTCGTGCCGGGGCTCAGGGGGCCGGTGACCGTCCTCCGCGACCGGAACGCCGTGCCGCACATCTACGCGGAGAGCGCCCGCGACCTCTTCTTCGCCCAGGGCTACATCCACGCCGAGGAGCGGCTCTTCCAGATGGACATGGGCCGGCGCGTCTGCCGCGGCCGGCTGGCCCAGGCGCTCGGCGACGCCCCCGTGGACTGGCGCAACGCGTCGATCCACTGGAAGGACTTCACCGTCCCCGACCTCGACCTCTTCTTCCGCACGTTCGGCCTCGAGCGGGCCGCCGAGGCGTCGCTCGGGACGATCGGCGGCGAGGCCGCCGAGGCCCTCGACGCTTACTCGGCCGGCGTCACGCGCTACATCGAGGGGCTCTCGACGCGCCGGGGCCGGCGCCTCCTGCCGATCGAGTTCAAGGTCCTCGACTACGTCCCGGAGCCCTGGACGCCGCTCGACTCGCTGGTGCTCGCGAAGGGGCTCGCCTTCCAGCTCAACCTCGCCTGGCGCATGAAGCTCGCGCTCCTCGCCGCGGCCGCGCACCTCCGACCCGACGACCCGCGCGTCCTCGAGCTCGTCCCGGCCGGCTACGCCCCGGACGAGCCGCGCGTCGTGCGGACGAGCGCGGGCCCCGCCCCGGGCCCGGGCGCGGGCCCGGGCCCCGGACCGGGAGACCGGCCGCGCCCGAGCGGGGCGGCGCGCGACGCCCGCGCCCTGGCCGCGCTCGGCGCCCAGGCGCGCGGGATCCTCGAGGCCGGCGACCGCGCGCTCGAGTTCGCGTCGTGGGCCGGGCCGATCGGCGGCTCCAACAACTGGGTGCTCGCCGGCTCGCGGACGTCGACCGGGAGCCCGATCCTCTGCAACGATCCCCACATGCGGCTCCAGGCCCCCTCGACCTGGTTCCTCGTCCACCTCGTCGGCGGGCCGTACGACGTCTTCGGGTCGTCGGCCCCGGGGCTCCCGGCGGTCGCCCTCGGCCACGGCAAGCGCGTCGCCTGGGGATGCACGCTCGCCATGGTCGACGACACCGACTACTACGTCGAGGAGGCGCACCCGGCGGACCCCGCGCTCTACCGCGTCGGCGACGGCTTCGAGCGCTTCGAGATCCGCCGCGAGGAGATCCGGGTGAAGGGCGAGCGCGCGCCGCGCCTCGGCCGGATCCGGCTCGGGCGCCACGGGCCGATCCTCTCGGACGCGCTCCCGCTCGGCGGGCCGGCGGCGGCCGCCTTCGACGACGCGGCCTGGGGCCGCGGCGGCAACGGCGGCGCGGCGACCCGGCCGCTCCTGGCCGTGCGCTGGACGGCGGCCGAGCCGAGCGACGAGGTCGGCGCCCTCCTCGGGATCGCCCGCGCCCGCGACTGGGAGGACTTCACCGAGGCGCTCCGCGCCTTCCGCTCCCCGGCCCAGAACTTCGTCTACGCGGACGTCGACGGCCACATCGGCTACTACCTGGCCGGGGCGATCCCGCTGCGGGCCGGCGGGCCTCCGCCCATGCCCGTCCCGGCCGACGGGGCGCGAGGCGAGGCGGAGTGGACAGGCTACGTCCCCTTCGAGGAGAACCCGCACCTCTTCGACCCGCCCGAAGGGGCGATCGCGACCGCGAACAACCAGCAGACCGACGACGCCTACCCGTACTACATCTCGCGCTTTCACGAGCCCTCGTACCGCGTCGCCCGCGCCCTCGAGCTGATCGGCGCGCAGGACCGGCACACGCCGGCTAACTGCCTGGCGATGCAGATGGACGTCCGCTCCGGCCAGGCGCGGGACGCGGTCGAGCGCCTCCTCCGGCCGCTCGAGGATCGCCTGAAGGCGCGCGGCGGCGCGGTCGCGATCGCCCTCAACCACTGCCTCGACTGGGGCTTCGACTGCACGCCCCAGTCGATCGCCGCCCCGGCCGTCCACGTCTTCCTCTCGAAGCTCATGGTCGACGTGCTCGGCGTGCCGCTCGGCGAGGACGTCGTCGCCGCGTACGGGGAGTGCTTCTCCTGCCACATGGGGACGGTGCGCCGGATCCTCGAGGACCCGGGCTCGGCCTTCTTCGCCGGGCGCGACCGCGACGCCCTGATCTGCCGCGCCTTCGAGGAGGCGGTGCGCGATCTCGAGGAGCGGCTGGGCCCGCCCTCCTCGTGGAAGTGGGGGGACCTGCACCGGGTCGAGATGCGCCACGCCTTCCACGCGATCGCCGCCCTCCGGCGCCTCTTCGACGTCGGCCCGTACCCGACGGGCGGGAGCGGCGAGACGCTGAACCGCGGCTGCTGGGCGGAGAGCGATCCCTTCACCCACGTCGTCGGCGCGAGCCTGAGGCTCGTCTGCGACGTCGGCGCCCTCGCGCGCCGCGGGCCGACGCAGGCCGTGATCCACACGGGGCAGTCCGGGAACCCGGCGTCGCCGCACTACGACGACCAGGTGCGGCCCTGGCTCGACGGCAAGCTGCTGTCGGTCCCGATCGACCGGGCGGAGGTCGAGCGCACGGCCGCGCACCGGCTCGTGCTGGAGCCGGACGGGCCGGCGTGAGAGAAGGGGCGGCCGCGCCTAGCGGCCGGACCCGGGCGCGCGCCGGCGCGGGCGCAGCGCCAGGGCGAGGAGGCCGCCGAGGACCCCGAGGACGAGCGTCCCCGGCTCCGGAACGGGCGCGATGTTGAGGCCCGTGACGTTGAGCTCGTCGTTCCCGCACGACGGCCGCCAGTAGATCCCGATGATCGTGTCGTCGCCGAAGAGCAGCTGGTCGATCGAGAGCTCGAACATCGCGTGCTGGGAGGTCAGGGTGTTCCCGCTGTAAGCGTAGTCGGCCATGCCGATGTACGTGCCGCCGGAGAGCTGGTACTGGGTGGGGTTCTGGGGGGCGATCGGGTCGTTGATCCAGACGCCGTCCTTCCAGACCGAGCCCGCCACGTGGCCGTACATCGCCTGGGTGTGCCCGGTCGTCACGCCGGAAGAGTTGAGGCTGTAGGTCGTCCCGGGCGCCCCCTCGACGATCGCCCCGCCGCCCGTGTAACCGCCGGGCCCGCCGCCGAACTCGATCCCGTACACGGTGCCGTCGGCGGCGACCAGCCGGATGTCGCCGGGCCCGAAGAAGCTGTAACCGTTGTCGGGCCGCTGCCCGGTGGACCCGGCGATGAAGATGCGGCCGTCCTCGACGTACACCCCCATCCACTCGGCGTCGTAGTCCTGCCCGCCTTGGTTCGGGTCGAGGAAGAAGTTGTGGCCGGAGTAGTCGTCCTGGTCCTCGGTGTACGATCCGGCGAGCGGGAGGCTCGTGTTGAAGTTGCTCTGGTTGCCGTCCTTGACGCTCACTCCCCAGTCGACGAGGCTGCCGTCGACGGTGATCGTCGTCGCCGCCGCGACCCCGGGGAGGGCGAGGATCGCGAGCGTCGCCGCCAGAACGGCAAGCGAAAACGGGAACCGAGCACGCACGTCGAGACCCGTCATCGGGTGACCTCCCTCTCTTCGGCCAAAGTGTACCTCCATGTCGCAAGTCCTTCAATATCCAATAATTGTGCACACGGATGCCCTGTCTTTCAGCACGCTGCGGAGTTCCTGGGCACTCGCCCCATCCAGGCCGTTCGTTGACCGGCCGGGGACCGCGCGTAGGATGGGCCGCATGCTGCCGGAGTCGGGCACGGGCTCGGGCCCGGACGGTCTCAAGCTCCACGCCGAGACCGTCCTCGAGCTCGACCGCGTGCGCGAGATGGTGGCCCGGCGCGCCGCCTCCGACCTCGGGCGGAGGCTTGCCGGGGCGCTCGCCCCGCTCGGCGGCGTCGAGCCGGCGCGCGCCCGCCTCGAGGAGTCGGCCGAGCTCGCACGGCTCTTCCGGGCGGGCGAGCGTCTTCCCCTCCAGGGGCTCGGGGACCCGGCCGCGCTCGTGCGGGCGAGCGCCGAGAAGGGGCGGCCGCTCGAGGGGCCGGCGCTCCTCGCGATCGCGAACGCGGCCCGCTGCGGGACGGCGCTAGGGAAGGCCCTCTCCGCGCTCGGCGGCGACTTCCCGCGGCTGCGCGCGCTCGGGGCCGAGGTCCCGTCGCTCCCGGACCTCGAGCTGGCGCTCGCGACCGCGATCGACGACCGCGGCGAGGTGCGCTCGAGCGCGTCCGGGCGCCTGCGCGCGCTCCGCGACGAGATCGAGGGCCTGCGCCAGCGGATCGACGCGCGCATCGCCGGCCTCGTCGAGACGCCCGCCTACCGTCCGTTCCTCCAGTCGTCGAAGCCCACCTTCCGCAACGGGCGCTACGTCGTCGCCGTCAAGGCCCAGCACCACCGGGACATCCCGGGCATCCTGCACGACAAGTCGCAGACCGAGCGGACGTTCTTCGTCGAGCCGACCGAGCTCGTCTCGATCGGGAACGAGCTCTCCGACCGGATCTTCGAGGAGCGCGACGAGGTCACGCGCATCCTCTGGGAGCTGACGCAGCAGACGTACGGCTTCCGGGCCGCGCTCGAGCGGCTCTCGGCGGCGCTCGGGGCGATCGACGTCGCCCAGGCGAAGGCCCGCCTCGCGCTCGACCTCGGCCTCGTCGCCCCCGAGGTCGTCGACCCGGCCGACGGCGCCCTCGACCTCCGCGACGCCCGGCACCCGCTCCTCGTCGAGCTCGCCCGGCGCCGGCCGGATCCGGCTCCGCCGGTCGGGCCGCCGGGGGAGGACGAGCGGGGGCGGCGAAGCGGAGGGCCCCCGTCGAACCCCGAGGAAGGCGGGCGCCCGGTCATCCCGATCTCGCTCCGCCTCGGCGACGACTTCGACATCGTCGTCGTCACGGGTCCGAACGCGGGCGGGAAGACGGTCGCCCTGAAGAGCGTCGGCCTGCTCGCGCTCATGGCCGCATCGGGGATCCCGGTGCCGGCCGCGCCGGGCTCGCGCGTCCCCATCTTCTCGTCCGTGTTCGCCGACATCGGCGACGAGCAGGCGATCGAGCACGACCTCTCGACGTTCTCGGCCCACGTCGTCGCGCTCCGCGACATCGTCGAGCGCGCGGACCGCCGGTCGCTCGTCCTCATCGACGAGCTCGGCTCGGGGACCGACCCCGAGGAGGGCGCGGCGCTCGGGGCGGCGGTCCTCGAGCGCCTGGGCGAGCGCGGCGCCCGGGTGATCGTGACGACGCACCTGGGCGCGCTCAAGACCTTCGCCTACACCCACCCGCGGGTCGAGAACGGGGCCGTCGAGTTCGACCCGGAGACGCTCCGGCCCACCTACCGCCTGGTCCTCGGGCAGCCCGGGAACTCGCACGCCATGCTCATCTCGCGCCGCCTGGGGCTCCCCGAGGCGATCGTCGCGCGGGCCGAGGGGCTCGCCGGGCGGCCGGGCGAGGCGAAGGACCTCATCGACCGCATCCAGGAGCTCCGCTACCGGGCCGAGCGCGACCGCGAGTCGGCGCTCGAGCGGCTCGGCGAGGCCGAGACCGTCCGCGCGGACGCGGTCGCCGAGCGCGAGGCGGCGGGGCGCGACCGGCGCACGCTCGCGCGCGAGGCCGACGCCGAGGTGGAGGCGCTCTACGGGCGGCTGCGCGCGGCCCTGAAGGCGGGGCTCGAGGACCTGCGCGGGGCCCCGCCCGCCGTCCTCGAGCGGATGCGCGGCCTCGAGCTCCGCCTCCTCGACACGCTCGCGCGCACGCCCTTCGTCGAGCGCCGCCGCGACTTCGCGCGCCGCCTGAAGAAGGGGAGCCGCGTCTACGTCGTCCCCTTCGAGCGCGAGGGGGTCGTCACGAGGATCAACAAGGAGAAGGAGCGCCTGACGGTCCGGCTCGGCGAGGTGGCCGTCGAGACGGACTTCGAGAGCGTGACGTGGCTGCGCGGGGGCGCCGGCGACGGGGCCCCGCCCTGACGCCCCGGGGGCCGCGGCTCGCGGGGCGACCCGGTCGGACGAGCGCGCCGCGCGCGGATCCGGGTGCCGTCCCGAGGGAACCGGGGCGGCGGTTCGCGCGTCTACGTATAATGGGATGGACGCGGCGGGCTCGCGTCGAGCCGCCGCCGACGCCGGGACCGACCCAGCCGGAGGACCCTGCCTCCATGCGAAGGACGCTCGTCGCCGCCCTGCTCGCCGGGCTCACGGCGGGACTCGGGCTCGCCGCCGCCGGGACGTTCGCCGACGGCGGGCCCGGCACGCCCGGGACCGGGTCGAAGGACGCGAGGGGGGCCGCCGACCCGAAGGACGGGGGCGGAGGCGCGGGCGCGCGGCCGCAGCGGACGAACGAGGTCACCCCGGCGTCCCTCCAGTCGGCCCAGCGCGGGATCGACTTCCTCCTCAAGTCGCAGCACCGGAGCGGCTACTGGGGCGTCGAGCCCGGCGCCCCGCCCGACGTCGCGACGACCTGCATGGTCGGCCTCGCCCTCCTCGGCTCGGGCGACACGCCGACCTGCGGGCGCAGCGCCGAGGCCCTGCGGCGGGCGACGGACTTCGTCATCATGAGCGCGCTCGACTCGCGCACGGGCGAGATGCTGGCCGGCAAGTGGACCTGGACGATCCCCGAGAGCAAGCTCGGGCACCGGATCCACATCTACTTCGCGACCATGTTCCTCTCCCAGGTGCTCGGCGCGAGCCCGCCCGGCGTCATCGACGAGGCGAGCCTCCGCGAGGCGCTCGCCAAGCTCGCCGCCCGCGTCGACGAGACGCAGCTCGCGAACGGGAGCTGGCTCGACCAGAGCCCGGAGCCGCTGATCACGACGGTCCTCGCCTGGATGGCGCTCCGGTCCGCGTTCAGCGCCGGGATCACGGTCCGGAACGCATCCGTCGACCGGGTCCTCGCCTACGTCAAGAGCTGCTACGACCCGAAGACGGCGACCTTCTCGGACAGCCGCTTCGGCAGCGGCCCGCGCTACATCAACACGACCGGCTCGCTCCGCGTCCTCTACGGCATGGGCGAGGGCGACTCGCCGGAGGCAAAGGGCGGCCAGCAGACGCTCCTCAAGAAGGTGACCTTCGCCCAGGACTACGGCGGGTCGGCGGGCGGCGAGGACTACCTGGCGGCCCTCTTCGCCGTCGAGGCGCTCCAGCTCGAGGACGGCGACGGCTGGGCCTACTACTGGCCGCGCATCCGCGACCAGCTCGTGAAGCTCCAGAACGCGGACGGGAGCTGGACGGGGCACCACTGCATCACGGGCCGCGTCTTCTGCACGGCGACGGCGGTCCAGACGCTCCAGATGCCCTACCGCTACCTCCCCCTCGACGAGCACTGAGAGAGTAGAAAGCCCAAGAGGCCACAGAGGCGCCCATCTCCATGGGATCCTCGGTGACCTCTCTGGCCAAGCTCCGGCGCGCCGCGCGCTGCGGGCTACCCGAGCGCCGCGATGACCGCCTGCGTGTACTGCTCGGTCGTCGCCGTCCCCTTGAGGTCGCGCGTCTTCACGCCCTCGCCGAGCACCTTGTAGACCGCGTTCTCGATCTTGTCGGCCGCCCGCGTCTCGTGGAGGTGGTGGAGCATCTCGACGGCCGAGAGGATGAGCGCCGTCGGGTTGGCGAGGCCCTTCCCCGCGATGTCGGGCGCCGAGCCGTGGATGGCCTCGAAGACGGCGTACTCGTCTCCGATGTTCGAGCCGGGCGTGACGCCGATGCCGCCCACGAGCCCCGACGTCAGGTCGCTCAGGATGTCGCCGTGGAAGTTCTCCATGACCATGATGTCGAACTGCTGCGGCTTCATGACGAGCTGCATGCAGCAGTTGTCGATGATGATCTCGTCGTACTTGATCGACGGGTACTTGGCGGCGACCGACTGCATGCACTTGAGGAAGAGGCCGTCGCCGAGCTTCATGATGTTCGCCTTGTGGACGGCCGTCACCTTCTCGCGGCCCTCGCGGGCGGCGAGCCTGAACGCGAACTCGGCGATGCGCTGCGACGCCTTCTCGGTGATCACGCGCATGGTCGTGACGACGCCCGGCGTGATGAGGACCTCGAGCCCGCTGTAGATGCCCTCGGTGTTCTCGCGGACGATGATGATGTCCACGTCCTTGAAGGGCGTGTCGACGCCGGCGATGTTCTTCGTGCGGCGGAGGCACGCGTAGAGGTCGAGCGTCTGTCTGAGCGTCACGTTGATCGACCGGAAGCCCTTCCCGATCGGCGTCGTGCACGGGCCCTTGAGCGCGACCTTGGTGTCCTTGATGGTGTCGAGGACGACGTCGGGGAGCGGCGACCCGTACTTCGGGAGCGCGCACTCGCCCGCGAGCACCTCGATCCACTCGACATTGGCGCCGGCCGCCTCGACGACCTGGACCGCGGCCTTCGCCACCTCCGGCCCGATCCCGTCGCCCGGGATGAGCGTCACGCGATGCTTCTTCGCCATGGGCTTCTCTCTCCTCTCTCCTGCTCCCCGCTCCCCGTTCGTCTTTCGCGAGGGTTCGCGGTATCGTAGCGGATCGGCAGGCCAGGTCAACAGCAGGAGGACGGGAGGCGATGAAGGCGATCCGCATCCACGGGTTCGGCGGGCTCGACGAGCTGCGCTACGAGGAGGTCCCGGCCCCGTCGCCCGGGCCGGGCGAGGCCGTCGTCGAGGTGAGGGCCGCGGCCCTGAACCACCTCGACATCTGGGTGCGGAGCGGCGCCGTCCGCCCGCCGCTCCCGCACATCCTCGGGAGCGACGGGGCCGGCGTCGTGGCGGCGCTCGGGCCGGGGGCGAGCGGCGTCGCCGTCGGCGACGAGGTCGTCATCGACCCCGGCGTCCACTGCGGGCGCTGCGACTTCTGCGTCGCCGGCGAGCACAGCGAGTGCGTCAAGTTCCACATGATCGGCGAGCACGTCGCCGGGACGTTCGCCGAGCACGTCAAGGTGCCGGACTACGCCTGCCACCCGAAGCCCGCCGCCTTCTCGTGGGAGGAGGCGGCCGCGTTCCCGCTCGTCTTCCTGACCGCCTGGCGCATGCTGACGACGCGCGCCCGCCTCGCCGCCCACGAGACCGTGCTGATCGTCGGGGTCGGGGCGGGCGTCTCGACGGCCGCGCTCGCGATCGCGAAGGCCATCGGGGCGCGGGCGATCGTGACCTCGCGGAGCGAGGCGAAGGTCGCGCGGGCGCGCGAGCTCGGGGCGGACGAGGGCATCGTCGACGGGAAGCAGGAGATCGTCGCCGAGGTCCGCCGCCTCACGGAGGGCCGCGGCGTGGACGTCGTCGTCGACAGCGTCGGCAAGGCCACCTGGAACGCGAGCCTGCGCTCGCTCCGCAAGGGCGGCCGGCTCGTCACCTGCGGGGCGACGACGGGCGGCGACCCGCCGGCCGAGATCCAGCGCGTCTTCTGGAACCAGCTCTCGATCCTGGGCTCGACCATGGGCAACGGCCGCGAGATGCGCGAGGTCCTGCGTCTCGCCGAGCGGGGGCGGCTGAGGCCCGTCGTCGACTCCGTCTACCCGCTCGCGGAGGCACGGGCGGCGCAGACGAAGATCGAGAAGGGGGAGCAGCTGGGGAAGGTCGTCCTGCGCGTTCGCTGAGATCCCCAGAGAAAACAGACACGGAGAAGACCAGAGGACAAAGAGGTCACGGAGGAGGGCCTATCTCTCCCGACCGAGCCTCTCTCGATACCACGCCACCGTCCGCCGGATGCCTTCCTCGAACGAGACTGCGGGCTCGTAGCCGAGGACCGCGCGCGCGAGCTCGATCCCGGCCTGCGAGTGGCGGATGTCTCCCGGTCGCGGCGCCTCGTACGTCGCCGCCAGGTCCCGCCCCGTCTCGCGCCGGATGGCGTCGAGCAGCGCGTTCAGGGTGTAGCGCTCGCCGCAGGCGACGTTGAAGGCGCGGCCGAGGGCCGCGGCCGGGGCCTCGAGCGCGCGCAGGTTGGCGGCGACGACGTTCGCGACGTACGTGAAGTCGCGGCTCTGCTCGCCGTCGCCGAAGACCGTCGGCCGCTGCCCGCGGAGGAGGGCCGTGACGAAGCGGGGGACGACGGCCGCGTACTCCGAGCGCGGGTCCTGGCGCGGCCCGAAGATGTTGAAGTAGCGCAGCGCGACGGTCTCGAGGCCGTACAGGCCGTGGAAGATCGCGCAGTAGCGCTCGCCGGCGAGCTTCTGGGCGGCGTAGGGCGACACGGGCTCGGGCGGCATCGTCTCGACCTTGGGAAGGGCCGCCGACTCGCCGTAGACGGCGGACGACGAGGCGAAGACGACGCGCCGGACGCCCACGTCGCGCGCGGCCACGAGCACGTTCAGGGTCCCGGTCGCGTTCACGTCGTGCGCGAGCCGCGGGTCCTCGACGGAGCGCTTGACCGACGGCAGGGCGCCCTCGTGGAGGACGGCGTCGCAGCCGCGCGCGGCGCCGCGCAGGGCGTCGAGGTCGCGGACGTCGCCCAGGACGACCTCGAGGTCGCCGCCGGGGCCCTCGAGATGCTCGCGCCGGCCGCTCGACAGGTCGTCGAAGATGCGGACCGCGTCGCCGCGCGCGAGCAGCCCCTCGACGAGGTGCGAGCCTATGAACCCCGCCCCGCCCGTGACCAGAACCTTCACGCCGCCCCCTCCGGTGCTCTCCCGTCCCTCTCCCCGCGCGTACGGCGAAGGGAGTAGTATAGCCGGGCCGCCGGCCCGGTTGAAGGGCTCCGACCGGCCGCCGGCCCGGGAAGGGCCGCGACATCCGCCGGGGCGTCGTGGTATCCTTCCCGCCCGCATGGCGTCCTTCTTCCTCGGCGGATACCACGGCCACGGGGCTCGCCCGCGTCCGGAGCACGAGCGGCTGCTGCGGGCGGCGCTGCTCCCGGGCGAGGCGGGGCGCGACGCCTACCGCGCCTGGCGCGCCCGGACGCGGCTCGACGCCCTCGACGGCCCGTCGCTCCGCCTCCTCCCTCTCCTCGCCCGCAACCTCCGCGAGCTCGGGCTTCGCGATCCGGACGAGGGCCGGCTGCAAGGGTACCGCCGCCACGCCTGGACGACGAACCAGCTCCTCTTCCACCGCGCGGGCGAGGTGCTGCGGGGCCTCGCGGCGGCGGGGATCGACGCGCTCGTGCTCAAGGGCGCGGGTCTCGCCATCCGCCACTACGCGGACCCGGGCCTGCGGCCGATGGGCGACGTCGACATCCTGGTCCCGCTCGCCCGCGCCCGCGCCGCCATGGACGTCCTGCGGGCGCTCGGCCTGCGGGCGCTGGCGCGCTTCCCCGAGCGCCTGGTCGAGGTCTTGCACGCGACGCCCTTCGCGTTCACGGTCGACCGGGAAGCGGGCCCCGGCGTGGACCTCCACTGGCACTCGCTCTGGGACGGCTGCCGGCCGGGCGCCGACGACGACTTCTGGGCGGCCGCGGTCCCCGTGCGCATCGGCGGCGTCGAGACGCGCACGCTCGCGCCCGCCGACATGCTGCTCCACGTGTGCGTCCACGGGACGGCCTGGAGCGCGAGCCCGTCCGTCCGGTGGGTCGCCGACGCGCTGACGGTCCTGCGCGCGCCGGGCGGCGCGCTCGACTGGGACCGGCTCGTCGCCGGGGCGCTCGCGCGGCGGCTCGCGCTGCGCGTGCGCGTGGCGCTCGGCTACCTGCGCGAGCGCTTCGATGCGCCCGTCCCCGGCGAAGCCCTCGCCCGGCTGCGGTCGGCGCGCGTGTCGTCCGCCGAGCGCATCGAGCACTGGGCGCGCACGCGCCCCATGCGGGGGCTGACGAGCCTCGTCGCCTACTGGCTCCTGCACGGGCGCCGGGCAGCGCCGGCCGGCCTGTGGCGGCGGATGGCCGGATTCCCGCGCTTCCTCCAGCACGCGTGGGACATCGAGCGCCTGCGCGATCTGCCGTTCCACGTCGCCTACCGGGCCGCGCGGCGGGTCCGGATCGGGGTGGCCGACGCCGCGAGCCGCGTGCTGGGCACGCGGGGTGGGGGAGACGAGGCGAGACCATGGATGCGGGAATGCGCTTCCGGGTGAACGCGCCGCAGGTGGTCCACCAGACACTCGACGGCGAGGTCGTGCTGATCCAGCTCGCGAGCGGCATCTACTACAGCCTTCGCGGGGCCGCCGCCGAGGTCTTCGGCCGGCTCGAGCGCGGCGACTCGCTCGGCGACGTCGTCGCCGGCACGGTCGCGCACCGCGAGGGCGGGCCGGCCGGGGTCGAGGCGGCGATACGGCGCTTCGCCGAGGAGCTGGCGGCCGAGGGGCTCATCGTCGCCGTCGAGGACGAGGGCGGCGCCCTTGGGCCGGTGCCTTCCGATCGGGAGCCGGCCGCCTTGACGCTCGGCCCGCTCGGGCCGCTCGGCCCGCTCACCATCGAGCGCTACGACGACCTCCGCGACCTCGTGCTCCTCGACCCGATCCACGAGGTCGCCGAGAGCGCCGGCTGGCCCCGGCGCGCCGGGGACGCGACCCGGCCGTGACGGCGAGCTCGCGCCCGCCCGGGACCGTCGACTCCGCCGCGCCCCAAGCCGGCGTCGCGCTCTTCGACGCAGCCCTCGCGTCGTTCGACCGGGCGGTGAAGCGGATCGGGGTCGTCGAGCGAAGGCTGCGGATCGCCGGCGATGTCGTGCGCCTCGTCTTCGCCGGGCCGGCGCTCGTGGCGTCGGTCGCACGGGCCCTGAGGCCGCGCGAGATCCCCGCGGACGGCCCGGGGCCGTCCGCCGACCTCGAGGTCTGCATCTACGACTCGGCCTCGACGGGGATCGGGCCGCCGCCGATCCCGTCCGGGCCGGCCGGCGACGCGGGCATCCGCGGATACCTGCGTCCCGAGATCCCGTCCCTGAACCTCCACGATCCGGCGCGCGGCCGCGCCGTCCACTGGGTCGCGGGGCCCCACCGCGTGCCGGCCTGGGACGTGGCGGCGCCGCTCCGCCCGATCCTCCAGTGGCGGGCGGAGGAGCGCGGGGCGGTCCTCGCGCACGCGGCCGCCGTGGGCCGGCCCGGGGCCGGCGTGCTCCTCGTCGGGAAGGGCGGGTCGGGGAAGTCGACGGCGGCTCTCGCCTGCGGCCTCCGCTCGTCCCTTCTCCTCGCGGGGGACGACTACGTCCTCGTCGAGCCGGGGGCGGACGGGGCGCCGCCCCGCGCGCACGCCCTCTACGCGACCGCCAAGCTCGGCGACGACTCGCTCGCCCGCTTTCCCGAGCTCTCCCGGAAGGGCGCGAGCGCCGGCCCGCGCGACCCGGCGACGGGAAAGCGGACGGTCTTCCTCGACGAGGTCATCCCGGAGCGGCTCGCCCCCGAGATCCCCGTGCGCGCGATCCTGCTGCCGCGCGTGACGGACGGCGCCAGGGTGCGCGCGGTGCCCGCCTCGCCCGGCCACGCGCTCCTGACCCTCGCCCCGAGCACGATCTTCCAGTGCCTCGAGGCGCGCGCCGACCTGGCGCTCCGCACGATGCGGGCGCTGGTCGCGAGCGTCCCCTGCCTCGCCCTCGAGGTCGGCGCCGACGCGGACCTGGCGGCGATCCCGGCGGCGGTCGAGGACGTGCTCTCGTGAGGGATCCCCCGGGCGCGGGCGTGAGCGCGATCATCCCCGTCCGCGACGGCGCCCGCTACCTCGGCGAGGCGATCGCCAGCGCGCTCTCGCAGACACGGCCGCCGATCGAGGTCATCGTCGTCGACGACGGCTCGACGGACGGGAGCGGCGACCTGGCGCGCGGCTTCGGTCCGGCCGTGCGCGCGATCGCCCAGGCGCCCGCCGGGGTGGCCGCGGCGCGCAACCGCGGGGTCGCGGCCGCGCGCGCCGCCTGGATCGCGTTCCTCGACTCGGACGACCTCTGGGTCCCCTCGAAGCTCGAGCGGCAGGCGGACGTCGCCGCCCGCGATCCCGCGCTCGACGCGATCTTCGGGCAGTTCGAGACGTTCGTGAGCCCGGACGTGGACGCCGCGGCGCTCCCGCGTCTCGCCCTCCCGCCCGGGCCGCAGCCGGGCCTCCTGTCGGGGACGATGCTCGTCCGGCGCGAGTCGTTCGCGCGCGTCGGGCCCTTCGACGAGCGGCTGCGCGCGGGCGAGTTCGTGGACTGGTGCGCGCGGGCGCGCGAGGCCGGCCTCCGCTTCCACGTCTCCGCCGACGTCCTCCTGCGCCGGCGCGTGCACGACCGCAACCTCACGCGGCGCGCGACCGGGGCGATGGCCGACTACGTGCTCGCCGCCAAGGCCGCGCTCGATCGCCGCCGGGCGCGCGCGGAGGGCGGGGCGTGACCGCGCGGCTCGAGGCGAGCGCGATCGTCGCCGTGAAGGACGGCGAGCGCTTCCTCGCGCAGGCGCTCGCGAGCATAGCCGCCCAGGACCGGCCCGCCGCCGAGGTGATCGTCGTCGACGGCGGCTCGACGGACGGAACCGAGGCGATCGCCCGCTCGTTCCCGGGCGTGCGCTGGGTGCCCCAGCGCGGCCGCGGGATCGCGGACGCCTACAACCTCGGGGTCGAGGAGGCGCGCGGCGACCTCGTCGCCTTCCTCTCGCACGACGACCTCTGGACGCCCGACAAGCTCGCGCTCCAGGCGGGGCGCCTCGAGACCGCCCCCGACCTCGCCTTCGTCGTCGCCCACGCCCGCTTCTTCCTCGAGCCCGGGTGCGCGCCGCCGCCCGGGTTCCGCCGCGAGCTGCTCGACGCCGAGCGCCCGGCCTGGATCGTCGAGACGCTCGTCGCGCGCCGCTCGCTCTTCGGCCGGATCGGCGGGTTCGACCCCCGCCTCGCGGTCGCCGAGGACGTCGACTGGTTCGCGCGGGCGGCGGACGCGGGCGTGCCTTCCGCCATCCTCCCCCGCGTCCTCCTCCGGAAGCGGGTCCACGACCGGAACGCCTCGCTCGCCCCGACCGACCCCGGCCTGCACGACCTCCTCGAGGCGGTGCGGCGCTCGATCGCCAGGAAGCGGGCCGGGCGGGCGGAGTAGGTCTCGAGGCGTCCATCGCGCGCGTGCGCGCGGTCGACATGGCCCGCCGGGGGCGGCCCGGCCGGCGTTCGGCCGGCCGGGCGGCCCCGGACGACGTCCTCGCCCCGGATCAGAACAGGCGGCGCGGCCGGCGCGGCCCCGGCGCCGGCTCCGGCTCGGCCTTCGGCCCGACGGGCGCGAGCGGCCCGAACGGCCGCGGCTCGAGGTTGCCGACGCCGCGCTCGCTCATGAGCGCCTCGATGTCGGCCGGGTGACGCGGGGCGCCCTTCGAGAGGACCTCGTGGCCGTCCTCGGTCACGAGGACGTCGTCCTCGATCCGCACGCCGAGCTCCTCGTCGGCGATGTAGGCGCCCGGCTCGACCGTCAGCACCATTCCGGGCGCGAGCTTGGTCGCGTAGGCGCCGACGTCGTGGACGTCGAGCCCGAGCCAGTGCGACGTCCCGTGGAAGAAGTAGCGGTCGAGGCCGCGCTGCTTCAGGACGGCCTGGGCGGCCGCGTGGACCTCGGCGACCGTGGCGCCCGGGCGGACGGCGGCGATCCCCGCCTCCTGGGCGGCGAGGACGGCCTCGTAGACCTCGCGCTGGCGGGCCGTGAACTTGCCCGAGACCGGAAACGTGCGGGTGACGTCGGCCGTGTAGCGGCCGTACTCGGCGCCGACGTCGCAGACGACGAGGTCGCCGGCCCGCATCGCGCGGCGGTTCTTGCTGTAGTGGAGGACGCAGGAGTTCGGCCCCGAGCCGACGATCGACGGGAAGCCGCAGCGCTCGGCGCCCTCGCGCCGGAAGACGTACTCGATCGTGGCCTCGAGCCGGTACTCGTTCCAGCCCGGCTCGCAGGAGCGCATGGCCTCGCAGAGGGCGAGCGAGGTGATGTCGATCGCGCGCCTCAGGAGGGCGATCTCGCCCGCGTCCTTCACGAGCCGCAGGGCGGCGGTCGCGCGCCGGAACGACTCGACCTTGACGCCCGCCGGCAGGTCGCCCGGGCCGTCGAAGCGGCCCGAGGCCGTGAAGAGCCGGACGGGCTTCGAGGCGCCGGCGAGCGCCGCGGCGAGGGCGTCCCCGAGCACGTCGGCGTCGTGGACCTCGTCGAAGCGAAGGCGCTCGATGCCGGGCGTGCCCTTGTGGAGCGGCTCGCCTTCCCAGCGGACGCGGCGCGGCTCGCGCGCGGGCAGGTAGAGGGCCTGGTGCGAGACGCCCGTGCTCTGCCAGCCCTGCGGCGCCCCGCGCGGCCGCTCGGGGCGCGCATCCATGTTCCAGGAGAGGACGACCGCGGCTCCCGGCTCGACGATGCCCGTGAGGTAGTAGAAGTCGCTCTCCTGGCGGAAGTCCGTGTCGTGCTCGCCCTCGGGCGCCTTGCCGGCGCGGGCGAGGACGACGACGGTCCCGAGCGGACCCTCGGCCCGCTCCCCCCGGGCCGAGACCGCCGCCCGGGCCAGCTCGGCGAGCAGCCGGTCCCGGCGGTCGCGGTAGGTGCGGGCCTCGTCGGCGGCCGGCAGGGCGACGTCGGCGCGGACGGCGAGGTCGACCGCGACGACGATCGCGGCCAGGAGCGCGAGGAAGGAAGCGACCTTCAGCGTTCGGTGCATTCTTCCACCCATCTCAGATACGCGGCCGAGCCGCCCGTCACGGGAAGCGCGATCGTCTCCGGCAGCTCGTACGCGTGAAGCTGCTTCACGCGCTCCGAGAGCGCGCCCACGAGGGCCGCCCGCGTCTTGACGACGAGGAGGAGCTCCGGGTCGTCGCAGACCTGCCCCTGCCACGAGTAGATCGAGCGGACTCCCTGGATGATGTTGACGCAGGCCGCGAGCTTCTCGTTCACGAGCGCCCGCGCGATCCTCGTCCCCAGCTCTTCCGTCGGAACGGTGACGAGGCAGACGGCGTGCTCGGTCCCGGTCGGCGGCGGCGGCAGAGGCGGCGGCGGCAGAGGCGGCGTCCCGGCCATCAGCGTCCCGGCCTCTCCAGGCGGTAGTAGACCTCGAGGGCGAGCGCGGCGACGGCCGTCGCGTAGACGCGGCCGCCCGCCTCGCCCCACCGGTCGGTCGGGTCGAAGCTCCCGTCGTCGCCGCCGCCCCGGCGCTGGCGCCCGAGGAGCGCGACCTGGAAGGCCTCGTTCCAGGCCTTCCACGCGGGCGAGCCCGATGCCGTCGCCTGGAAGACCGCGTGCGCGTCCACGCACCAGGCGGCGAGGTCGGGGCGGAGGTCGTCCTTCGCGGGCGGCGCGGCCACGAGCGTGCGCAGGCCCGCCTGGACCGCCGCATCGTCGGGCTTCCGGCCGGCGAGGATGCGCGCGAGGACGCCGATCCCGGCGGCGGCCGCGTCCCCGGGCGCCCGGTCGAGCGAGGCGAGCGCCCCCTCGAACGACGCGGGCGGCACCTCGAGGCCGCCCGCCCGCGCCGCCGCGAGCGCCAGGACGAAGAGGCCGGTGAGGCCGCCGTCGTCGGCGCCGGACCGGACGCCGCGGCCCCAGCCGAGGCCGGGGTTCTGCGCGGCGACGGCGAAGTCGACCGCCTCGCGGGCGTACCGCTTGACGGTGAAGTCCTTCGAGGCGGCGAAGAGGTCGGCCAGCGCCTGGGCGGCGAGCGCGTGGTTGACGATCGTGTCCGGGTCCCTCGGGTCGAAGCCGATCGAGCCGTCGTCGCGCCGCGCCCGCTTCAAGGCGTCGAGGCCGTGGTTCAAGGCCCGGCGGAAGGCCGGCTCCTTCGCGTGCTTGTGCGTGTGGCCGCTCCCGAGGAAGGCCAGGACCGCGAGCGCCGTCACCGAGACGTCGAAGCGCGAGTCGGCGGCGAGCCAGCGCCCGTCCGGCTCCTGGTTCCGCGCCAGCCAGTGAAGGGCGGCCTCGACCGCCTTCTCGGTCGCCTCGGTCCCGCCCTCGCGCGCGAGCGAGGCCTTGCCGACGCGCTGGCCGTGCGCGCTCGGCGGCCCGCCGCCGACGCCGAGGGCGTCCTGGACCTCGGGCGTGGGCCCGCGCCGGACGCGGAGCGCGATCGGGGGGCGGGCCGCGTCGAGCGCGTCGAGCGCGGCGACGTCGGCCCGGAGCGTCGCGACGGCGGCCTCCTCGCGCAGGACGTCCGCCTCGAAGCGGGCGACCTCGCGGCGCAGGGACTCGAGGTCCTGAAGCGGCGCGGCCGGGCCGGGCGCCGCCTCCTCGCCGCAGCCTCCGAGGGCGAGCGCGAGGGCCCAGGCGGCGGCGACGGCGGCGAGGGCGCGCGCCGGCCTCATCGCCCGCCCTCCGCCGGCACGACCAGGTCGACGACGCACGGTCCCTGCGCGGCGCAGCGATCGAGCGCGCCGATGAGGGCCGAGTAGGGCTCGTCGGGGGCGGGCCGCAGGTGGATGGCCGCGCCGTCTCCGGGCGGGCCGTCGCCCGGCGCAAGGTCGACCGGCAGGAAGCCTAAGCCGCCGTCGCCCCGGAGCGCCGCCAGGCCGACGTGGCGGAGCCCCGCGCGAGCCCCGTGCTCGAGCGCCCGGCCGACGGCCTCGAACGTCGCCGACGCGTCGGCGGCCAGGAGCACGAAGACGTCCTCGGGGTCGCGGCGCCGCGCGGCCTCGTGCCCCGCGAGCAGGCCGAGCCGCTCCTCGAAGCCGTCGCGCGGGACGTCGACGAGCTTCAGCCGGCCGGCCGAGAGCCGGTACGGCCCGTCGCGGGCGACGAGGAACAGGACCTCGAACGGCCGCTTCGCCTCGGCGAGGTCGCGGGCGGCGGTCGCCCGGGGGAGAGAGACGCCCGACGCGTCGAGGGCGTCGGGCAGGTCGGCCACGACGGAGCTCCCGCCGCGGCGCTCGGCGATCCGCGCCTCGAGCCGCGCCCGCTCCTCCCGCAGGGCCCTCATCCGCGAGTCGAGCTCGGCGCGACGACGCTCGAGCCGCGCCCGCTCCGCGGGCTCGTCCCCGGCGACCGCGGAGAGGCCGGCGCCGGCCTGGAGGGCGACGGCGGAGACGATCGCGATCGCCCGGCAAAGGGACCTCAAAGCCTCAAGCCTCAAGCCTCAAGCCTCAAGCGAGGCGACCTTCAGGCCCTCGCGGTCCAGCGCGCAGCGGAGCGGCGTCGCCCCGGCGGCCGCGGCCGCGTCGAGCACGGCCTCGCGCCGGCCGGGCGGGGCGAGCGCCAGCAGGGCCCCGCCGCCGCCCGCCCCGCAGATCTTCCAGGCGACGGCGCCGGCGCCGCGCACCGCCGAGACGACGGCCTCGACCGTCGGCGTCGTGACGCCCGGGGCCAGGCGCTTCCGGTTCTCCCACTCCTCGAGGACGAGCGGCGCGACCTCATCGAGCGGCGCCCCGGCCGAGAGGGCGGCGAGCACCGCCTCGGCGGTCGCCGCGATGGCCCGGAGGTCGCGGCGCGTCGTCCCCTCGTCCTCGACGTAGCGGCGCATCATGGCCCAGTTCGTGACCGCCGAGTCGTGCGGCTCGCCGGTGAAGACGAGCGCGAGCGCGTCGTCGAGCCAGGCGGGCGGCGTGGCGATGCGCGTCGCGATCGGGCGCCCGAGCTGGAACGCGATCCCGAGCGGGCCGCCGAGGAGGGCGGCGAAGTAATCCTGCTTGCCGGTGGGGATGCCGATCTGCTTCGCCTCGATGTCGGCGGCGAGCTGGACGAGGTCGTCGGCGGCGAGCTTGCGCCCCGTGAGGCCGCGCAGGGCGCCGAGCAGGGCGATGAGGAGCGCGCTCGACGCCCCGAGCCCCGAGCCGCGCGGGACGGGGCTTTGGAGCGTGATCTCGGCCGCGTCGACCTCGAAGGCGCGGGCCGCGTCGACGGCGAAGCCGAACGCGCCGGGCGCGCCGAAGTCCGTGACCGTCTCCTCTCGGTCGAGGTCGAGCGAGCGCACGCGCAGGCAGACGCGGCCCCTGCGCGCTTCGAGCGGCCGGACGGTCGCCTCGGCGCGGAGGGTGACGGCCGCGTTGACGGTCACGCCGCCGCCCATGAAGCAGTAGAGCGGCCAGATGTCGAGCGTGCCGCCGGCGAGGTCGGCGCGCACGGGCGCGCTCGCGCGCGCGCCGCGGGCGAAGCGGGGCGGGCGGTCGGCGCCCGCCTGAGCCTCAGTGACCGAGGTCGCGAAGCTTCTTGAGGTCATCGAGATCGCCGTTCATGACGCGGACGCGCTTGCCGTCGACCCTCGACGAACCGTCCGGGAGCCTCTTGCCCTCGAACGTCGCCTTCGCCAGCCCTTCGAAGAACTCCTGCGCGTCCTCGTTCGTGTCCCACTCCGTGATCCAGTAGAGGAGCGTCCTCCCGCCCGGCCCCTCGTAGAGGGCGTAGCGGTCGCCGTCCCAGCCGGCCGCGAGCTTCGCCTTGTCCTTCACCTCGTGGGCGTCGAAGAACGCGAGCACGCCGGCCTCGCCCATGCCGTTCGCGTAGACGAGCTTCCAGCCCGGGCCGAGCTCCGGCAGGAGGTCCGGCAGGTCGACCTTCGTCGGCTCGTCCCGCTCGGCGCCCGTCAGCTTCTCGGGGTGCAGGATCTGCTCGGTCGAGGTCGGCGGCGTCTCGAAGAGCGCGTCCACGCCCGCCCAGCCCTTCTCCGAGAACGCCTTGAAGACCGCGTACTGGCCCTTGAAGTACGGGTCGTGGAGGCCGAGGAAGAGGAACGGCGGCACGTCCTTCAGCGACTCGATCGCCTTCTTCAGCTCCGCGCCCTCGGGCCCGCCCGGCGCGCTGAGCCGCGCCTGCACCAGCAGCGTCTTCCGGTCGATGTCGCGGACCTGCTTCATGGCCAGGTCCTGGCGGTCGGCGGGGGCCTTGTCGATGTCCATGCCGACCTTCTTCAGCTGGTACTTGAGCATGACGTAGGTCGCCTCGCCCTCGACGAGGAACTGGACGGCGGAGGCCCGGTCGGCGTCGTCGGCCGTCGCGGCGCGCGCCTTCTCCAGCAGCTTGGCGAGGTCGAAGCGCTGGTCCTGGAGCGCGTGCTGGAGCTCGTGGAGGATGATCGAGTCGAGCTGGATGTCCGGCAGCCCGGCCATGAGGACGTAGAACTTCTTCGTCTCCGGGTTGTAGTAGGCGCCGGCCTGGCTGACGAGCAGGTCCTCGTACCCCTTGCGGAGGTCGTAGCCGAGCGGGACGAGGCCGAACGCCTGGAGGGCCTTCGACTGGCGGTCGGCCAGCTCCTGCGGCAGCTCCTCGTCGAGCTCGCCGCGCACGAACTTCCGGAAGTCCTCGGCCGACTGCGTCTCCACGCCGACCTCGGCCGCGAACTTCTGGCCGCGCATGGCCTCGAGCTCGGCCGCGATCTTCTTCACCCGCTCGCGCGCCGCCTCGTCCCGGGACTCGTCCGCGCGCGCCGGTCCCGCGACCGCCAGGGCCGCCGCGAGCGCGACCGCAACCCCGACGCCGAGCTTCCCCATCATCCGCATCGCATCCCTCCGGTCCCGACTCGAAGCCGCCCAGTCTAAGGGCGGCCGCCCGACGCATCAAGCACCCCTTAATCCCCTTGGCGCCCTGCGCTTGGCAACGAATATTCACTTTTCCGTATATTTTCTCTTGACACCCCCGCGGGGCGAAACGTATAGTCCGGCGCGTGCGATTGAGATTGAGACTCAGTCTCAACAACCGCGTAAAGGGGGAGAGGCCAATGGATTCGTCCGCCGTCCGCCGCGACCGGGGGTTCACGCTCCTCGAGCTGCTCATCGTCATCGCGATCATCGCCGCGATCGCCGGCGTCGCCGTCGCCGCCTACGAGGGGCTCGACCAGCAGGCCGAGAAGGGCCAGGCGACGTTCAACATCGCCGCCGTCGACCGCGCGATCCGCACGTTCAAGGTCGCGAACAACGGCGCCTACCCCGACGACTACGACGCCCTCGTCACGAACGGCGGCCCGCCCGCGTTCTACGCCGGGATGTCGCCCAAGGTGACGTCGGGCTCCCCCCCGGCCTCCCCCAAGCTCCAGCTCCACACCCTCCAGGCCCGTGAGGTCGCGGCCCTCGCCAACGCCGGCATCCGGAACCTCCGCTTCATCGACACCGCCGGCGGCCAGCCGAACGCCGTCGGCACGATCCCGAACCGCGACTTCGACCTGCCGGGCCGCGGGAAGGGCATCTCCACGCCGATCGCGGCGGGCACGACGGTCTGCCGGATCAACCCCGCCCGGCTCCGCGACATCGCCGGTTACCCGCTCGCCTCGGCGACGAGCGCCGACGTCGTCCTCGTCTTCGGGGTCGGCAACAACTGCACCCTCGTCCGCAACGAGGGCAGCGGCCTCGCGACCTTCTCGGGCGGGCTCTCCGAGGCGCCGATCTACGCGTCGGCCGGCAAGAACCAGTACAGCCGCTTCCTCGCCCTCTACGTCGTCACCCGCGACTTCAACGGCGACGGCACGATCGCGGACGCGGACGGCGACGGGATCATCGAGCAGGAAGGCGACGAGGGCTCGCCCGTCGTCGCCCAGTTCGTGGCCGTCCTCGACACGTTCGGCGACTGGTACGACGAGGAGTACGCGGAGTACACGGGCCAGAAGCCGATCACCCCGTAAGGACACGCAGGTCACCGGGCGGAAGAGCACGTCTCCCCTTTTCCCGTGCCCCTCTGCCCGACGCCCGCGCTCCGGCCCTCACCAACCCACCGGAGCGCGGGCTCTCCGTTCGAGGTGGACATGACCCTCGGTCGTCGCGGCTTCACGCTGGTCGAGCTGCTCGTGGTCGTCGCGGTCCTCGCGACGATCGCCGGGGTCGTGATCGTCTCGACGGGCGACGCGCGCGAGCGCGCCGCGACGGACCTGGCCCGCTCCGAGATGCTCGCCCTGAAGAAGGCGATCCTCCAGTTCCGGGCCGACGCCGGGGCGATGCCGGCCGGCGGGGTCGCCGACCTGCTCGCGAACCCCGGGATCCCCGCGTGGGACCTCGACCGGCGGCGCGGCTGGCGCGGGCCTTACATCACGCGCGAGACCGCGGCCCCGGTCGTCCTCGATCCCTGGGGCCGGCCGTACCGCGTCCTCGACCTCCTCGACCCGGGCCTCGCCCGGATCGAGAGCGACGGGCCGAACGGGGTGGACGACCCGGACGGCGGCCCGGGCGACGACGACCTTCGCCTGTTCGTGCTCCGATGATGCGCGGCCTGACGCTGATCGAGCTCCTGGTCGTCGTCTTCATCCTCGCGGCCATCGCCGCGACCGCGGTCAACTTCGTCGACAACGCCGACCTCCAGGCGCGCCACGACGACACGAGGACGCGCCTCGCGCTCGTCCGCGCCGCCGTCGTCGGGCGGCCCGACCGGACGGTCAACGGCGAGCCCGAGCTCTCGGGCTTCGTCGCCGACGTCGGGCGGCTGCCGGCGTCGATCGGCGAGCTGCTGCAGGCGCCGGCGGGCGCGCCCGGCTGGCGCGGGCCGTACCTCCAGACGCTCCCCGACTCGGGCGGGGCGCTCGCGTTCCGCGACGGCTGGGGGAACGACTGGCGCTTCGAGCGGGCGCCCTCGGGCGACTCCCTCCTCGTCCAGAGCCTCGGCAGCGACGGGGCGGCGGGCGGGGCGGAGTACGCGGCCGACTACCCGGCCGCGGGCAACCTCGTCGATCCGGACGACTACACGGTCGACCTCGCGCGCCTCTCCTTCTCGGTCGTCTTCACGGGCGCGCCGAACGCGTCCGCGACCGTGCGCCTGCGCGCGGACTTCCCCGATCCCGCGACCGGCGCGGCGACGAGCGCGCGGAGCGCGAACGCCGAGACGGTGACGGTCCCGGAGAGCGGCCGGTCGGACCCGGTCGCCTTCACGTTCGCGGCGATGCGCGCGCCCATCGGGGTCCGCGACGTCGTCGTCGTCGAGGACGCGAGCGACGCGCCGCTCGGCGGGAGCCCGGCCGCGAAGGTCGCCTTCCCGGCGCGCGCCCAGCTCGTCGTCCGGCTCGCCTGGAGGGTGCCGTGAGCCTCGCCGCGAGCCTCGGCCTCCTCGCGGGCGCCGGCCGCCGCCGCGTCCTCGCCTGCGCCGTGGACGGCCGCGAGCTGCGCGCCGCCTGCGTCCGCGCCGGGGCGGGGCGCGGGGACGCACCGGTGGTCGAGGCCGTCGCTGCCGCGCCGCTCGACGACCCGGCCGCGGCCGTCGCCGCCGCGGTCGAGCGGCTGCGGAGGGCCGGCGCCCGGCCGCCCGCCCGCGCCGTCCTCGTGCTGCCCGACGCCACGCCCGCGTGCCTCGAGCTGCCGGTGGACCCGGCCCGGCCGCTCGAGACGGAGCGGATGCAGAAGCTCGTCCGCTTCGAGCTCGAGCCCTACCTGGCCCTGCAGGCGCCGGCGCCGGACGCGCGCCCGGCCGGCGGCTCGTCCGCCGCCGCCCCCGGGGCCGCGGCCGTCGCGCTCGCCGAGAGCGTCTGCGGTTACGCCCCCCTCGGCGGCCCGCCGGCCGGCGACGGCCGGCACCGCTGGCTCGCGTGCGGCGTCGCCCGCCCGGTCCGCGACCTCTGGGTGCAGGCCTTCCGGCGCTCGGGCATCGGCCTCGCGGCCCTCTACCCGCTCGCCGGCACGGCCGCCGCGGCCCTCGACGGCGAGGCCGCCGCCCGCCCGTGCGCGGTCCTCGAGGTCGGGGGCCGCGTCGTCGGCTGCGCCCGCCTCTCGGGCGGCGCGGTCGAGTCCGTCGCCGTCCACGACCTGGGCGGCGAGCCGCTCACCGCCGACCGCTGCCTCGACCTGGCCGGCGCCGGCCGCGTCTGGCTTTCGGGCTCGCCGGCATCGGTCGACGAGATCGCCGAGGCGATCCGCGTCTGCCCCTGCGAGCGCTGCCACACGGTCGAGGTCGAGGTCGAGGTCGCCCGCGACGGCGCGATCCTCGGCGCCGCGCGCCACTTCCTCGGCCTCGGCGGCTCCGGGCGCGCGTGCGCCGTCCCGGGCCGCGACGCCGCGACGCCGCTCCTCGCCCGCCCGCGGGCGCGCGCGCTCGCGGCGGTGGCGGTCGCCGGCCTCGCGCTCGCGGCCATCGAGGGCTCGGTGCGCTCGACGCTCGGGCGCGCCCGCGACGCGCACGCGCGGGCGACGGCCGCGGCGGCCGCCGCCCGGGCGGAGACGCGGGGCGTGGCCGAGATCGAGGGGCTCGGACGCGAGCTCGAGCGGGTCCGGGCGCGGCGCGCGTACATCGAGCGGGACCTCGCCCGCCGCGAGGCCCTGGTCCCGGGTCTCCTCGACGCCCTCGCCGCCGCCGGCTCGGCCGAGGTCGCCGTGGACCGGGTCCGCGAGGACGACCGCGGCGGCTTCGGCGTCGAGGGCTTCGCGCTCGCCTTCCACGACGCGCAGCGGTTCGCCCGGGACCTCGAGGCCGGCGTGAAGCCGCTCGGCTGCCGGGTCGAGGGGCTCCGCGTCTTCGAGAAGCGCGGCCGCCTCGGGCTCGAGGGCCGCGGGTTCGAGCTCCGCATCGTCCCGGTCGGGCCGGCCGGGCCCGCCGGGCCGGTGGTCGCCTTCCCCGGCGCCGTCCCCGCCCCGAGGAAACCGTGACGCCCGCGCGCCCGAAGCTCCGCCCGCCGACGCCGCGCGAGGTCGCCCTCCTCGGGCTCGCGGGGCTCGTGTTCCTCGGCCTCGGCTACCTCCGCCTGCGGTGGAAGCCCGCCCGGGCGGAGGCGGCGGCGCTCGCCGAGTCGGCGGAGGCCGTGGACGCGCAGGCGGCGATGGTGCGGAACCGAGCGGCGGCGGTCGGGGGCGGGCGCCCGCTCGACCGGGCCCACGCCGAGATGGCGGCGGCCCTCGAGGCGGAGCGCCGGGCGCTCGCGGCCGTCGAGGCGCGGTTCGCGCCGGACGACTCGCTCGCCGCCGACCTCGCCGCGCTCGCGCGGGACGCGGGCGTCGAGATCCGCGAGAGCGCGCCGGGCGAGGGGCGAGCCGGCGACCCGTACGCCCGGCCGGTCCGCCGCCTCGTCGTCAAGACGTCGTTCGCCGGCCTGCGCGCGTTCGTCGCCGGGCTCGCGGGCCTGCGCTACCGGGCGACGGTCGTCCGCATCGAGGTCGAGGCCGGGCCGCCGCTCGTGGCGACGCTCGTGCTCGCCCTGTGACGCCCTCGCTCGAGGACCTGCTCGGGCGGGTGGTCGCCGTCGGCGCCTCGGACCTCCACCTGTCGGCCGGCGCCCCGCCGACGATGCGGCTCCACGGCCAGCTCGCCCCGCTCGACGGCCCGGCGAAGCTCGACGAGGCGACGGTCGACGGTCTCGCCGCCGCGACCCTCAACGCCGGGCAGCGGGCGGCCTTCGAGCGCGACCGGGCCGTCGACCTCGCGGTCTCGCTCCGCTCGGGCGAGCGGTTCCGCGTGAACGTCTTCCGCGAGCGCGGCCGCACGGCCCTCGCGATCCGGCGCCTGGACGACCGCTTCCGGACGCTCGCCGAGCTCGGCCTCCCCGAGGACCTGGGGGCGCTCGCCGACCTCCGCGACGGGCTCGTGCTCGTGACGGGGCCGGTCGGGAGCGGCAAGACGACGACGCTCGCGACCCTCGTCCACCGGATCAACCAGTCGCGCGCCTGCCACATCCTGACGATCGAGGACCCCGTCGAGTACCTGCACGCGAACGCGCGCTCGCTCGTCCGCCAGCGCGAGCTGCACACGGACGTGCCGAGCTTCCACGACGCCGTCCGCTCGTCGCTCCGCGAGGACCCGGACGTCCTGCTCGTCGGCGAGATGCGGGACCTCGAGACGATGCGGGCGGCGATCGTCGCCGCCGAGACGGGGCACCTCGTCTTCTCGACGCTCCACAGCGGGGACGCCGTCGGGGCGATCGACCGCATGGTGGGCGTCTTCCCGAGCGAGGAGCAGGCGAGCGTCCGCCAGCAGCTCTCGATGACGCTCCGGGCGGTGGTCGCCCAGCGGCTGCTGCCGCGCGCGGACGGGCGCGGGCGCGCGCCGGCCGTCGAGCTGCTCGTCGTCACCCCGGCCGTCGCCCACCTCGTCCGCTCGGGCAAGCCGCAGCAGGTCTACTCGGCCATGGAGACGGGCGCGGAGGCGGGCATGCGGACGCTCGAGCAGAGCCTCGCGCGCCTCGCCGCCCAGGGCCTCGTCCGGGTCGAGGTCGCGCGCCGGCTCGCCCGCGACGCGCGGACCTTCGACGAGCGGCTGAGGCTCGAGCGCGAGGTCGCGGCCGCCGGTCCGGCGGCGGCGCCGTCCGCGCGGGCGCTCGCGCGCGGGGGGGCCTGACGTGCCGCTCGCGCTCGACACCCTCGTCGACGCCGCCCTGAAGGGCGGCCTCATCGAGCCGCCGGCGGCGGCGCGGCTCCAGACGGAGGCGCGGCTCCGGCGCGGCGCCGATCCCGTCGACGCGATCACGCGCGCCGCCCGCTGCCCGGCCTCGGCGCTCTACCGGGCCCTGGCCGAGGCCCGCGGGCTCCGGTTCGTCGACGCCTTGACGCTCGTCCCCGCGCCCGGCCTCGCCGGACGCGTGCCGGAGACGCTGCTCCGCCGCCGCCTCGTCCTCCCGTACGCCGACGAGGGCGCGGCCGTCGCCGTGGCCATGGCCGACCCGGACGACGCCGCCGCGCTCGAGGCCATCGGCCGCTTCCTCGGGAAGCCGCCGCGCATCGCGATCGCCGAGCCGGGGGCGCTCGCGGCCGCGATCGACCGCGCGCTCGCGCGCGGGGCGGGCGGCGCGGGCGCGGCGGCGCCGGCCGGGATCGCGCCCGGGCTCGACGCGGCGCCGCCGGACGCGACGGCGCTCCTCGACGAGCTGCTGAAGGAGGCGTTCCTGCGCCGCGCTTCCGACATCCACCTCGAGCCGGCGGCGCCATCCGGCGTCCGGGTGCGCATGCGCGTCGACGGGCACCTCCAGGACGTGGGGACGCCCGTCGCCCCGGACCTCGGGCAAGCGCTGGTCTCGCGCGTGAAGGTCCTCGCCGGCCTCGACATCGCCGAGCGGCGCGCCCCGCAGGACGGCGGCTTCCGCGCCCCGATCCCGGGCGCGGCCGGCGCGACCGCCGACATCCGCGTGGCCTCGGCCCCGACCGTGAACGGCGAGCGGGCGACGCTCCGGCTGCTCGGGCTCGAGACGGAGGCGCTCTCGCTCGACACGCTCGGCCTCGACGGGCCGGCGCTCGCCGCCTTCCGGACCGCGATCCGGCGCCCGCACGGGATCGTGCTCCTGACGGGCCCGACGGGGAGCGGGAAGACGACCACGCTCTACGCGGCCCTCCGCGAGATCGCGCGGCCGGACCTCAACATCGTGACGGTCGAGGACCCCGTCGAGTACGCGCTCCCGGGCATCTCGCAGCTCCAGGTCGACGCGGCCGGGAAGGTCACGTTCGCGCGGGCCCTGCGCGCGCTCCTGCGCCACGACCCGGACGTCATGATGGTGGGCGAGATCCGCGACCACGAGACGGCCGACGTGGCGCTCAAGGCCGCCATGACGGGCCACCTCGTCCTCTCGACCCTGCACACGAGCACGGCCGTGGGCGCCGTCACGAGGCTCGTGGACCTCGGCTGCGAGCCGTACCTCGTCGGGGCGACGCTCGCGCTCGCGGTCGCGCAGCGGCTCGTGCGGCGGCTGTGCCCGCGGTGCCGGCGGGCGCGCGAGGCGCGGGCGGAGGAGGCGTGCCGCCTCGGCGTCCCCGAGGGCGCGGCCCGGCCGACCGTCTACGAGCCGGCGGGCTGCGCGGGCTGCCTCGGGACGGGCTACCGCGGGCGCATCGCCCTCTTCGAGGTCGTGCCGTTCGACCGCGACCTCTCCCGCCTCGTCGCCCGCGGGGCGGACGAGGAGGCGCTCGAGGCGGCGGCCGCCGGGCGCGGGATCGCCCGGCTGCGGGCGGACGGGGCGCGGAAGGCGCTGGCCGGCGTGACGTCGGTCGACGAGGTCGCCCAGGCGACGGTGGAATAGGGATGGGGCTCTACGCCTACAACGCGCTGGACACGGGCGGCCGCGAGGTCGCCGGCGTGATCGAGGCCGACGACCCGCCGGCGGCGGCGGCGGCGCTCCGGCGCCGGCTCCTCTTCGTCGTCGACCTCGTGCCGGCGGACGGGGGCGAGCCGGCGGGAGCGGCGGGCGCCCCGGCCGTCGCCGCCGGAGCGGAGCGAGGCGGGACGGGGACGGGCGGCGCGGCCGCCTCGACGAGGCGGACGGCGCCGGGGCTTCAGGGCGGCCTGCTCTCGCTCCTGCCGGTGCGGACGCGCGACGTCGTCTTCTTCTTCCGCCAGCTCGCCCTCATGCTCCGGACGGGGCTGACGCTGCTGTCGGCGCTCGAGGTCGCGCGGGAGCAGTGCACGAAGCGCCGGCTCGAGCGGGCGGTCGAGGACATCGCGGCCTCGGTCCGGGGCGGGCAGCCGTTCTCGCGGGCGCTCGCCCGCCGGCCGGACCTCTTCCCGGACGTCGCGACGCGGCTCGTCGAGACGGCCGAGGCGAGCGGCGAGCTCGACCTCATCCTCGACCGGATCGCGTCGCAGATGGAGCGGCGGCTCGAGCTCCGGACGAGCCTGGTCACGAGCCTCATCTACCCGACCGTCGTCGTCGCCCTGTCGGTCGGCGTCGTCGCCTTCCTCGTGACGAAGGTGATCCCGAAGTTCGCGGCCTACTTCGAGCGGCGCGCGGTCCCCCTGCCGCCGGCGACGCGGATGCTGCTCGACGTCGCGAGCTTCCTCGGCGCCCACGGGCCGAAGATCCTCGTGGCGGGCGCGGCCGCGGCCGGGCTGGTCCTGGCGGTGCGGGCGACGGCGGCCGGGAGGCAGGCGGTCGACCGCGGCGTCCTCTTCGTGCCGGTCGTCGGCGCCCTGCTCCGGACGGCCGCCATGGCGCAGCTCGCGCGGACGCTCGCCGTCCTCCTGAAGAGCGGGCTCACGCTCCTCGACTCGCTCCGGATCGTGGGGCGGACGGTCTCGAACGCGGCCCTGACCGCCCACGTGGAGCGGGCGGCGGAGGACGTGCTCCGGGGCCGCGACCTGGCCTCGAGCATCCGCGAGCCGGCGCTCATCCCGCCGCTCGTGGCGCAGGTCGTGGCCGTGGGGGAGCGGAGCGGGACGCTCGACCAGGTCCTCGAGGAGGTGGGCGAGCACTACGACCGCGAGCTTCAGGTCCGCATCAAGCGGATGAGCGCCCTCTTCGAGCCTCTGGTCGTGCTCGTCGTCGGCGGGCTCGTGGGCTTCGTCTACTTCGCGTTCTTCCAGGCGGTGTTCCAGCTCGCGGGAGGGAGGTGAGCGTGCGGCGTCTCCGGATCGTGGCGATGGCGATCGGCTTGCTCCTCGGGTCGGCCGGGGCGGTGCGGGCGGAGGACGCGACCCCGCCGGCCCCGCGGGCGGCGCCGGCCGGCGACGAGCGCGAGCGCGACCCCTTCGAGACATCGCCCCTCATGGCGGAGAAGGCCGGCGCGGAGGGCGGGCCGCGCTTCGTGCCGGGCCGCGAGGGCGACCCTCTGCCCCGGATCTCGCTCCGCGGCTTCCTCCAGGTGGCCGGGAAGGCGCCGGCGGCCCTGGTCGAGATCGAGGGCATCGGCGTCTTCCTCGTGCGCGCCGGCGACACCATCAGCGTGCCGGTCGCCGGCCGGTCGTCGGTGCTCCGGGTCGAGAGGATCGACGACCTGAGCGTCCACGTCGCGGTCGGGTCGCTCGGTCAACTCCTTGTGGTGCGTTGAGTTAAAAATATTCGGAAAAAGGTCGGCTCTTGGTGTCTGACCCGAATGATAGGCTAACGAGCATGGAAACGCAGGTGTCGCCCGCCGCCGCCGCTCCCCCCCGCCTCGCGCTGGCGCTGGCGCTGGCGCTGGCGGCGTTCGCGGCCGCGCTCCCCGGGGTCGCGCGGGCCGGCGATCCGGAGCCGGCGCGGACCGACGCGGCCATCGTCCGCCTCGACCTGAAGGAGGTGAAGGTCGTCGACGCGCTCCGCCTCATCGCGGAGCTCTCGGACCTGAACGTCGTCGCGACCGAGGCGGCGGGCCAGAAGAAGGTGACGCTGCACCTGCGCGAGATCGGAGCGCGCGAGGCGCTCCGGATGCTGTGCAAGGTCAGCGGCCTCTGGTTCCGGGAGGAGCCCGAGTCCCGGGCGATCCGCATCCTCACGACCGAGGAGTACCAGCGCGACATCGTCATCTTCCGCGAGGACCGGACGAAGGTCTTCACGCTCCTCCATCCGAACGCCGTCGCCGTGGCGACGGCGATCGAGGACCTCTACGGGGACCGCGTGTACCTCTCGCTCGGGGTGAGGGAGGAGGACCTCTTCGGGCTCGGCGGCTTCGGGGGCGGCGGGTTCGGCGGCCGGGGCGGGTTCGGGGGCGGGGGCTTCGGAGGCGGGTTCGGCGCGGGAGAGGTCGGGACCGGGGGGTTCGGCGGCGGCTTCGGGGCCGGCGGGATCGGCCGCCGGGCCTCCGGACGCGCGGGCGGGTTCGGCACGGGCACGGGGCGGTTCGCCCGCTCCGTCCTCCCGACCGGCGACGACATCTTCGGGGCCGGGGGCGGCGGCCTCGGCTCGGGTCGCCCGGGCGCGGCGGACCGCCTCGGGCGAACGGATCGGATCGAGGAGCGGCTCACGCCCGACCAGATCGCCGAGCTCGAGCGACGGCGCGCCGCGTCCGGGGCCCTCGGCGGCGCGGAGGGGCAGCCGGGCGGTACGCTCGCGCCCGAGGCCGTCCGGGGGATCGCGCGGATCGAGCCGCCCATCTACGTGACGGTGAACCGCGACCACAACCTCGTCCTCGTACGCACGAGCGACGAGAAGGCGCTCTCGGAGATCGAGCGGCTGATCGTGGACGTCGACCGGCAGACGCCCCAGGTCCTGCTCGAGATGAAGATCCTGGCGCTCACGCTCGGGGACGACTTCCAGTCCATCTTCGACGTCGACATCGCCAACACCTCGACCGAGTCGGGGCCGCCGACCGCCCAGCCGAGGAACCCGCTGCTGCCCGGCGCGGCCACGGGGGTCGAGAACTTGGCCGGGATCGGCAACTTCCCGCTCCAGGGGGGGACGCTCGTCTACCAGTTCCTGAACGATCGAGTGCGCGCGCGCGTCCAGCTCCTCGACCGCGAGAACCGCATAAGCGTCCTCGCCACGCCCCTCGTGCTCTGCGCCAACAACCACATCGCGACGATCTTCGTGGGCGAGGAGCGGCCGATCGTCGAGGACATCGAGGTCGACACCACGACGACGGTGCAGGGCGTCGTCGTCGAGCGGATCGACCCGGTGGTGACGATCCGCAACATCGGCCAGACGCTCGGCATCATCCCGCGGATCAACGCCGACCGGACGGTGACGCTCACGATCCTCCAGGACTCGTCGATGGTCAACGTGGGCGCGGCCACGCTGCCCGTCTCGACGAGCAGCGGCGTCCAGTCGTTCGCGGTGGACACGGTCGACACGGCGAGCCTCGAGGGGACGATCGTGGCGAAGGACGGGCTCACGCTGGCCGTGGGCGGCCTCATCCGCCAGGAGATCGTGCGGAGCGAGGAGAAGGTCCCGTTCCTCGGCGACATCCCGTTCCTCGGCTTCTTCTTCAAGAGCACGGTGACCAGCCGACAGAAGCGCGAGCTCGTGCTCCTCATCACGCCGCACGTGCTCCTGACGCCCGCGGAGGGGCAGGCGGCGTCGCGCGCGCGCCTGCGGGCGCTGTCGATCCACCCGTACGGGCGACGCGGCGACGCCGCCTACGACGCCTTCGACCCGCACGACGTCCCCGAACCGGACAAGGCCCATCACTGGATCCGGGAGTTCCTGAAGCCCGTGCCGGAGCCGGTCAAGTGACGCCCGCCGCCCGGGATCTGCGCGGCGCCCCGCGGGACTCCCTCTCCCTCGGGGTGAGGGTCGGGGCGAGGCTCGCCGCCATCGGCTTCGGCGTCGCCCTCGCCGGCTGCGCCGCCACGGCCGACCGGCAGCCGCCGCCCGTCGAGGAGAAGCCGCCGGTCGTCGTCAAGGTCGAGGTCACGCCCGAGGCGCGGACCGACCTCGGGCCCGGGCCGGGCCCGTCCGCCGCGGCCCTCGACGCCTTCGCGGGGCGGCTCGAGAAGCACGAGGCCGGCGGGCGCGAGGCGTGCGTGCGCGGGCTCGTCCGCGACCACCCGGCGCTGGCGCTGGCGCTCCACGCGCGCGAGCCGGCGCTGCGACCGCTCATCGCGAGCGCCTGGCGGGCGGCCTTCGGGACCGACGCCGGCGTGGCGAGCGAGCGCGCCCGGACCTACGATCCGGCGGCGCACGCGCGCGCCGAGGGCTTCGCGGTCGCGGCGAGGGCCGTCCTCTCCGCCCGCGACCTCGACGCCGCGCTCGCGCTCGAGGCTTGCCGGACGACCTCGCCGCCCGGCGGCCGCATCGCCGTCGAGGACGAGCGGGCGTGGCTTCACGGCCTGGCGGCGCTCGCCCTGGACGAGGGGCACCCGCTGGTCGCGCTCCGTGCGGCCCTGGCGGCGCGACGCCTCGCGGGTACCCCGGCCGAGCGCCTCCGCGACGACCTCCTCGCCGCTCGCGCCCAGCTCGCGGCGGGGAAGCCCGAGGCCGCGCTCGAGCTCGCGCTCGCCGCCGGCGAGCGGACGGAGGACGCGGGCCTCCGCGCCCGCTCCCTCGGCCTCGCCGGCGAGGCGCTCCTCGCCCTCGACCGGGGCGGCGAGGCGGCCGAGGCGTTCGCGCGCGCGATCGAGCTGGTCGAGGCCGCGCCCGGGCCGGAGCTCGCGCGGCACGGGATCAACCTGGCCGTCGCGCGTCTCTGGACGGGCGACCTCGGCGCCGCGGAGGCGGCGCTCGACCGCGTGGAGAAGCTGAACGTCCCCGTCCTCGACCCGAAGCTCATCGCGCCCCTCGGCGTCGCCCGGGCGCTGGCGCTGGCGGCGGCGGGCGATCGTTCGGCCGCCGCCTTGGGCCTCGACCGGGCCCTCGCGCAGGCCGCGCGGGCGGGAGACGCCGGCGGCGTCGAGTCGTGCCTCGCCTTGCGCGCACGGTTACCATCGAGTCCCTGAATCCGTTCTTGGACCTGGAGAGAACCATGACCCGGACCATCGTCGCCTCGATCGCCCTCGCCCTCGCCGCCGGCGGGCTCGCCGGCTGCCCGGACACGCACGCCACGAACGCCAACGGCGCGCCGAAGACGCTCATCATCGCGTTCCAGCCCCAGTCGGACGTGGCGAAGCTCCAGCCCAAGGCGGACCGGCTCGCCGAGTACGTGAAGGGCCAGGTCGGCATCGAGACGAAGGTCTTCCTCCCGACGGACTACCCGGCGGTGGTCGAGGCCCTGCGCGGGAAGCAGGCCGATGTCGCCTACTTCAGCGCCTGGCCGTTCGCGCTCGCCGAGGAGCTCGCCGGCGTCGAGGTCTTCGCCGCCGAGAAGCGCGCCGAGGGGCCCTTCTACTGGTCGCAATGGTACGTGAAGAAGGACTCGCCCTACCGGTCGCTCGCGGACCTCAGGGGCAAGCGGGCCGCGTTCACGGACCCGCTCAGCACGTCGGGCTTCCTCTTCCCCTACGCGAAGCTCATCGAGGAGGGCCTGCTTCCGGCGAAGGGCGACCCGAAGGGCTACTTCGCCGACGTCACCTTCGCGGGCGGCTACGAGCAGGCGCTCAAGGCCCTCGTGGCCGGGCAGGTGGACGTGGCCGCGGCCTCGGACTACGCCCCCGGCCGCTACCTCACGCCCGAGCAGCAGGCCGACATCCGGGTGATCGCGCGCCAGGGCCCGGTGCCGTCGCACTGCATCGCCTACCGGAAGGCGCTCCCCGAGGACCTGAAGGCGAAGATCCGCGGGGCCTTCCTCGCCCTCAACGACGAGGCGAACAGGGCGGTGCTGAAGGACGTCTACGGCGCGACGGAGCTCGTCCCCGTGGACGCGAGTCACATAGCCGGCCTCCGGAAGGCGCTCGAGGCGACCGGCGCGACGGCGGACCTGGCCCGCTTCAAGAAGTAGGAGCCGCCGATTCCGGTGCACGTCCGCGCCGTCCCTCCAGCGGTCTCGTGCCGCGGCCTCACGGTCGCGTTGCGGGACGGCGCGACGATCCTCGCCGATGTCTCGCTCGATCTCGAGCCCGGCGACTCGGTCGTCCTCTGGGGCCGGAGCGGCGCGGGGAAGACGACGCTCCTGCGGACGATCGCCGGCCTCGGCCGGTCCGCACGGGGCGAGATCGAGGTCCTCGGGCGCCCCGTCGGCGACCGCGTCGCCTCGCGGGTCGAGCGGTCGCGGGTCGCGCTGATCCCGCAGCACCTCGGGCTCGTCCTCGAGCGGACCGCGCTCGACAACGTGCTCTGCGGGGCCCTCGGGCGCCTGGGAGCGCTCGGCGGCCTCGCCGGATTCCCGCGCGCGGTCCGCGTCGCCGCGCGCGGCCGCCTCGCCCGCCTCGGGCTCGGGGACCGCGCGGACGTGGCCGTCCGCCATCTGAGCGGCGGCGAGCGCCAGCGCGTGGCGATCGCCCGGGCGCTCATGCAGGAGCCGGCCGTGATCCTCGCCGACGAGCCGGTCGCCGCCCTCGACCGGGCGCGCGCCCGGGACGTCCTCGAGCTCCTGCGCGACGTGGCGCGCGAGTCCGGCGCGGCCCTCGTCACCGTCCTCCACGACGAGCGGCTCGCCCTCGAGCAGGCGTCGCGCCTGGTGGCGATCGAGGAGGGACGGATCGCTTACGACGGGGCGACGGGGGCGTACTTCGAGAAACGGGGCCACGCCCACCCGGACTCCCTGCCGGAGGGAGAGGGGCGGGCGGAGGCGCGCGCCCCCGACCCCGACCCCGACCCCACGCCCCGCCCCCACGCCCGGCCCGGCCCCGCCCCCGCCTCGACCGCGCGCCGGGCCGGGCGCCTGGCGCTCGTGCTGGCGGCGCTCGCGGCGGTCTACGCCTCGGCGCGCTTCGTCGTCGGCGCCTCCGGAACGCGCTGGGAGTATGCCGTCTCCAACGCCTTCGACGTCGTCGGGCGGTTCTTCCCCCCCGACCCGAGCGCCGCCGGGACGCTCGCGACGTCGCTCGCCGAGACGCTCGCCATGGCGCTCCTCGGGACGACGTTGAGCCTCGTCGCCTCCGTGCCGCTCGCGTTCCTCGCGGCCGCGAACCTTTCGCCGGCGATCGTGCGCGTGCCGGCGCGGCTGCTCCTGAACGGGCTCCGCACCGTGCCGGCGCTCGTCTTCGGCCTGCTGGCGGTCGCGACGCTCGGGCTCGGGCCGCTCTCCGGGACGGTCGCGCTCGCCATCTACGCCACCGGCTACCTCGGCCGCTTCTTCTACGAGTCGCTCGAGTCGCTGCCGCGCGCGACCCAGGAGGTCCTCCACGCCGCGGGCGCGAGCCGCCTCCAGGTGGCGCGCCACGCCGCCGTCCCCGAGGCCATGCCCCAGCTCCTGAGCCACGTCGTCTTCATGCTCGAGTACAACATCCGCAACGGCTCGATCCTCGGCGTCGTCGGCGCGGGCGGGATCGGCTTCTACCTGTACGCCTACCTGCGCTCGTTCGACTACCCGAAGGCGACGACGGCCCTCGCGGCGATCTTCGTCGTGGTCGTGCTCTGCGACGCACTGGGAGGGTGGTTGCGGGGCCGCTTGCGGCGTTCTTAGCGCGCCGTAGAATATCCCTCTCTTCCGTTCGTCGGAGCACATTGGACCCAGCCGGCGTCGCCGCGACACCGCGCGCGCCGGAGGCAGAAGGAGGCGAAACGAATGCGTCGCTCGCTCGGAGCGGTCGCGCCGGCCCTGGGGCTCGGGCTCGTCGCGCTGGCCGCGTGTCTCGTGGTGCCCGCGAGGCCGGCCCTCGCGCAGGACAAGTACGAGGTCCACGTGAGCCCCGACTACATCGAGGTGCCGGGCGGGGCTCGGGTCGAGTTCACGGCGAGGCTCTTCCGCAAGGGGGAGTACAAGACCACGGACCACCACTGGACGTGGAAGGCCGACGCGGGGCACTTCGTCTTCGGGCCGCGCACGAGCAGCTTCCAGAACCAGAACACCTGGGTCGCGCCCCACCGGCCGGGGACGTACACGATCCAGGTGACGACGACGCGCGCCGAGCGCGAGGGCAACTTCGGCACGGCCCAGGTCGTCGTCGGCCACGCCCGGCCGCCGGAGCCGGCGCACCGCCACTTCGCCAAGTTCCGCCGCGACTCCTACCGGGTCAAGTGCAGCGAGCGCTATCAGCTCGAGCTCGACACCTGCGGCTGCGACGACATGTCCTGGGACTGGTCGGCCACCGGCGGCTACGTCAGCGACGGCTGGTACACCGCCCCCGACCAGGCGGGGACGTTCTACATCGACGGGGTCGACGGCACCTACGGGACCCGCGTCCGGCTGACGGTCGTCGTCGAGTGCGCGCCCGTCGTCGTCCGCTGCTCGATCGTGCCCGACCGCATCGAGTGCGGCCCCGGCGAGCGGCTCCAGGTCAACGCGTACGGCTGGGACGCGCGCGGCAACCAGGTGAGCGAGAACTGCGTCTGGGACTGGGGCTGCACGGGCGGCTCGGTCGGCGGCGGCTGGTACACGGCGGGCGACGCGCCCGGGACGTACCAGGTCTGGGTGACCGAGCGGAACACGCGCATCCGCTGCACGATCGAGGTCGTGATCCGGGCGACCGTGCGACTCATCCACATCGCGCCGCGCGTCGTCGTCCTCCGGCCCGGCCAGCGGGTCCAGTTCACCTTCCAGGCGTACGACCCGTTCAACCGGCCGGTGCACGCGGGCGACGCCGTCTACCACTTCGACGGCGGCACGATGACCGCGGACGGCTGGTTCACCGCCGGCCACGGCTCCGGGCAGCACTACCGCGTCGAGATCACGCACCCGAGCGGGGCGAGCGACTGGGCCGACGTCTTCATCACGCGTTAGCCCGGTCGCCCGGCTCGACGCCCGGGCATAGGCCGTAAGTCGAACAGGGGCGGGTCCGCGGACCCGCCCCTTTCCTTTCCCCTTTCCCGGCGCTATCCTTGACGCCCTTCAGGGCGGGCGAGCCCAAGCTCGACACCCGCCGGCACCGGTGAGGAGGCAGCCATGAGCGGGATAGGCAACGTTCGGCCGGGAGCGGCGGCGACCACGGGAACGGGGGGGGCCGCCCCGGCGGCTCCGGCGGCTCCGGGGACGGCGACGGGGACGCCCGCCGCTCCCGCCGCCCCGACGACTCCGGCGCCTCGGCCGTCGGCCGGCACGGCGGCGACCGAGACGGCGCGGCGCACGGCCGACGCCGCGCTGGTCGCGAGCCGGATCCCGGGGGCCGCCGCCCGCGCGCGCACGGTCAACGTCGGCGGCGTCGCCGGCACCGATCGCCGCGTCTCCTTCAGCCCGAGCACGGGCAAGTTCTCGGTCATCGACGCCGGCGGGCGCCGGCGCGGGAGCGCGGCGGACGGGCTCTACGCCGCCGCCCAGCTCGTGTCGTCGGGCGGGTCGGACTTCCTCGCGCGCCTCGACGGGCCGGCGAAGGCGAAGCTCGTCGAGACGCTCGAAGCCTCGCTCAAGCAGGGGAACGAGGCGACCGGGAAGCCGACGGTTTCGGACCTGAAGTCGCGCTCGGGGGCGGCGACGCTCGGCCTCGCGCTCGCGCGGTCCCTGCCGGCCGGCGACCCGTTGAGGGGCCGGCTCGTGTCCGCCTCCATCGACCAGATGAAGGTCGAGAAGGAGCGCGGCCTGCGCGGCTCCATGGCGATCAACGTCGATGCCGCCAAGCGCGAGCTCGGGCTGTCGCCCGCGCAGCAGAAGGACCTGGCCGGCGCGCTCGAGGCGGCGCTTCCGACGAAGCCGCCCTACGAGGAGTGGTTCAAGAACGGGCGCACCGACCTCAAGATGCGCTACTTCGGGCATCCCGAGTTCTTCGAGTCGGACACGGCCGACTTCGAGCGCCTCGGCTTCCATAAGGAGGTGAAGCCCGACCGCGTCGTCTTCACCAAGACCTACACCGACCCGTCGGGCCGCAATCCCCCCATGCCCGTGACCGTCGAGGCCTTCAAGACGGAGAAGGACCTCTTCCGGGGCATGGACGACCCGGGGACGCAGATCGAGTTCTACTCCGGCCACAGCAACCTCGGCGGCAACGTCCTCGGCGCGCTCGCCGACGGTCCCGAGCTCCAGCACGGGGCGAAGTGGGTGGTCAACTGGATGTGCCGCGGCAAGCAGGTCGTGGCCGACGTCTACAACCGCTTCCCCGACGCCCACTACATGACGACGTCCGATCCCGTGCACGCGCACGGGAAGGAGCTCCTCGACGCCATGTTCACCGGGATCGCGCGCCGCGAGGGCTACGGCGCCATGCGCGACAAGCTCGCCCGCGACGGCATGTGGGAGCGCGGCGCGCTGATGTTCCCGGACGACCGCCGGAACCTCGAGGTGCGCGACGAGGACAAGGACGGCATGACCACGACCGGCGCGGGCCGGATCGACCCGCTCTACAACGTCGGGCTCGCGCGGACGGGCGAGACGGGCCGCAACCTCAGGCCCGAGCCCGTGACGACGAACCCGCGCGACCTCGCCGGCGACAAGATCATGCGCGGCGTCAGCTTCCTCAACACCCTCCTCACGTACCACCACGACCACGCGACCGACGGCCGCCTGCCGGCCGGCGCCGCGGACCGGATCGTCGCCGACGGGTGGTTCGACGGGCAGGGGACGGACGACGTCGTCCGGGTCTCCGAGCGCAAGGTGGGCGGCGAGACGTACTACGACGTCAAGGTCAACGCCAAGTACGCGAACCAGGACGCCGACACGCTCGGAGCGGCGATGGCCTACGAGGTGAACCGCCACCTCTCGATCAAGAACAACGGGAGCTACAACGACCAGGACAAGCTCCGCGGCGCCATCTTCGCCGGCGAGTACGTGTCCTACATCGTCGACACGCTCGACGAGGCGCAGGACACGATGCGCGCGATCGACTCGAAGTACGGCTTCGGCGGCAAGCTCACGTGGTCGCGGGTCGAGCGGGCCATCGACAGCGACGGCCACGGCTACGGGACGCCGGCTCAGATGCGCGAGCTCGAGCGCGCGGTCGGGCGCCCGGACCCGCGGGTCGGCTGACCCCTACTCGAAGACCTCGAGCCGGTAGCGGTTCTTGATCTTGTAGACCGGCGACAGCGCCATCCGGCGGTCGCCGCTCACGTCCTGGAACTGCAGGACGGCGCGCCGGAAGCGGAACACGCCCGGGCGCAGCTGCTCCACGTCCCCGAGCTGGAGGCGGACGAACTGGCGCGGGCCTTCCTTCAGGAAGGCCTCGCGCTTCGCCTTCACGTCCCGCTCGAAGCGGGAGCGGATGTAGCTCGCCTGTGCGGCCGCGCCCTCGGCCCCGTAGACCGCCGCACACTCGCCGTCCGTGAGGAAGAAGGACCAGAGACGCTCGCGGTCCCCTTCCGAGAAGGCCGCGAAGACCTGGGCGCCGAAGGTCTGCACATCACCCGGGTCCGTGAACCGCAGGGTCTCGGGTCCCGGGGACGGCGGGTCCTCCGCGGGCGGCTCCGCGGGCGTCGGGGCGGCGGCGACCATCGGGGCGTCGGCGACCGTCGGGGCGGCGGCGGCGGGCCGCGCCGATTCGCCGGCGGGCGGGCGCACCGGGTCGTCGCCCCGGTCGCGTCCGGAGTGCCGGCCGGAACGGGCGGCCTCCCGCAAGCTGGCGGGGGTGGCGCCGAGGAGGGGCGCTGCATCCGGCGACAGGGCGGGCCCGGGGCTCGCGGGGTCCGCGGTCACCGGGCCCGACGGCGGACCCGACTCCGGGGCCCTGGCGCGGGCCGTGGCCGCGGCCTTCGCCACGGCCCTGGCGAGCGCCGGCGGGTCCGAGGGTCGCGCCGCGGGCGGCTCCTTCTCGGCGACCGAAGGCGCGCCCGGCCCCGGCGGACCGGGCGGGACATGCGGGAGCTGGAGCCGCGCGCACTTCCGGCACAGGTACCGCCCGCCGAGGTCGACGAGGAGCGGAAGAGGGAAGGACTCCCGACAGACCGAGCACAGGCTCTTCTTGGCCGCCGGCATTGTCTGATGAGATTACACGCCGGCCGCCCGGCCGCAAGACGGGGGGCTCAGAGCAGTCCCGAGTAGAGCTGGACGTACGAGGAGATCACGATGTAGCCGATGTACGCGGCGACCAGCAGGAACACGGCCACGGGCACGAGCTTCACGATGAGGCCGCTCGCGCGCTCGGCCTGCTCGCGGTAGACGCTCTCGGCCTTGGCCAGCATCTCGTCGACCTTGCCCGTCTTCTCGCCGGTCTCGACCAGGTCGATGAACAGCCGCGGCACGAGCGGCTGCGCGAGCCGGAGCGAGCCGGCGAGGTCGAGCCCCTCGTCGATCCCGCGGCCGGCGCGGGCCACGGCGTCGCCGATGGCGGCGTTCGAGCAGGCGTCGGCCGCGCCCGCCATGGCCTCGCGCACCGGGACCCCGGCCCCGTACAGGAGGCCGAGCGCGTCGGCCAGGTCGGCGAGCGCGAGCTTCTGGTTCAGGGAGCCGAGCACGGGGACCGCCAGGATCGCCCGGTGGAACGCGACCCGCGTCGCCTGGCCGACCCCGAGCCCGCGGAGCCCGAAGACGACCAGGGCGACCAGGCCCCAGCCGATCGCGATCGGCGGGACGACGACGCCGGCGTAGGCGAAGAGCCCGTCGAAGAAGAGGACCTTGAAGTTCGGGAGGAGGACGGCGAGGTGCAGCAGGATCACGGGGTACGCGATCCCGCCGAGGAGCCCGGCCCGGAGCTTCCCGCGCCCCGCATGGTGCGCGCCGAGCCGCGCGAGCACGCGCGGCAGGTCGCCCGAGCGCTCGCCCGCGGTCACGAGCCGGCGCTCGAAGGCCGTGAACATGGCGCCCTGGGCGGCCATGGCTTCCGAGAGCGGCCGCCCGTCCGCGACCACGTCGGCGAGCGCCCGGTAAGGCCCGCCGCGCCGCTCGGCGGCGTGCTCGACCGCCTTCGAGACCGGCAGCCCGGCGTCGAGCATCGTCGCCAGCTCGTCGAAGAGCTGCGCCCTGTCGTCGTGCCGCCCGCCGAGCAGGCTCACGCCTCGCCCCCCCTTGCATTCGGGAGCCCGCCGCCTATAATGGGCCTTCCTGACGTGGGCGTGTAGCTCAGCTGGCTAGAGCGCCTGCTCGACACGCAGGAGGTCAGAGGTTCGAGTCCCCTCACGCCCACCAGTCCCGAACAGGTGTCACGAGAAGAGCCCGGTCCACCGGGCTCTTTCTGTTTCCAGGGCGATGACGCTCTAGCGTAGAGCCGCGGGCGCCCGGGATCAAGGGGCCATGCTTCCGGCGCGCCCGCGCAGGAGCCAGGTGCGCATCGGACCCTTGCCCTTGACGTCGATCGTGCCGCGCTCGTCGAGGCGGAAGCGGCCGGCGAGGCCCGCGCGGACGGCGTCGGTCACCTGGATGGCGCCCGGGAGGCCCTGGGACTCCATGCGGCTGGCCGTGTTGACGACGTCGCCCCAGAGGTCGTAGAGGAAGCGGCGCGTCCCGATCACACCCGCGACCGCGGGGCCGGTGTGGATGCCGATCCGGACCTCGAGGTCGAGGCCGCGCGCCGCCCACACCTTCTCGGCCTCGGCGAGCATGTCCAGGGCGAGGTCCGCGACCCTCGCCACGTGGTCGGGCGACCGCGCCGGGAGGCCGCAGGCCGCCATGTAGGCATCGCCGATCGTCTTGATCTTCTCGACGCCGTGGCGGTCGGTGAGGGCATCGAAGCGCGAGAACACGTCGTTCAGGAGGTCCACGACCTCGGCCGGCGGCCGCCCCGCCGACCACGTCGTGAAGCCGGCGAGGTCGGCGAAGAGCACCGTGACGCCGTCGAAGCCCTCGGCGATCGCCCGGTCGTCCGCCAGCAGGCGATCGGCGACCGGCGCCGGCATGATGTTGTGGAGCAGGCTCTCGACCTCGGCCTCGGCCCGCAGCGCCTCGCGGACCACGTAGTAGGCGATCCCGACCGTCATCCCGATCCCGATCGCCGCGTTCGTCGCGTGGACGACGCTCAGGACCGCCGGGGACAGGATGACCAGGCGTTCCGGCGGGAGCGCGACCGCCTGCTCGACGGCGAAGCCCGCGAGGCCGATCGCGACGAAGAGCGCCTTCAACCCCCGGCGGTCGGTCTCGAACGCGACGAGGGGCACGACGGCGAGCGTGAAGCCGTAGTAGTAGAAACCCGAGTCGAAGCCGAGGAGGAGCGAGCAGGCGACGTTGTGGATGTTCGCCTCGAGCGTGCCGATGACGACGGTGAGCGTCCGGTAGCCGCGCCAGTTGGCGACGATCAGGCCCACCATGAGCGCGAAGGCCAGGGCGGCGTATGCCGCCAGCCACGGGACGCCCACGGCGGCGAACAGGACGAAGAGCGCGACGTGCGCGATCGCCCCGAGCGCGAGGGTGACGTTGCGGACGACGAACCACTTGCGCTCGCGCCAGGGGACCTCGTCGGGGGCCTCGAGCAGCCAGCGGCGCAGCGACCCGAGGAGGCTCATGTCGAGGCTGCCGCCGGCACCGGTCGCTTCACCCCCCCGTCAGCGCGTGCACCCCGCCCTTGGTCGAGCGCACCGTCACCGTGTAGGGGCCGGCGCCGCGCACGATCCAGCGGACGTGGAGGACGCCCATGCCGGGGATCGTCGGAGCGCGGATGGTCTCGGGGCGGCGCTTCTGCTCCTGCGGGTTCGTGAAGAAGCGGCTCTCGGAGGTGACGGCGGCGAGGACGGCGACCCCCGGACCGGAGATCGAGATCCGGTCGGGGGGCGTGATCCCGTTCTTCACGTCGACGGCGGCGCGCGTCGGGGTGAGGCGGCGGTTCGAGATCGAGGCCGTCACCTCGACGAGGCCGCCCGGCAGCGCGCGCGTCTCGAGCGACTCGACGCGCACGAGCGGCATCTGGTCGGCGTGGTAGAGGGTGAAGGCCATGTTCCGGTGGCACTCCTCCTCGAGCAGGAAGGAGGGCGGCTGGCGCTGCCAGGACTTCGTCGCCCCGCCGACCTCGACCTTGCCGTAGGTCGGATGGTCGAGCTCGCGCCAGGGCGCGAAGCCCTGGCCGAAGAGGAGGTAGCGGTCGAAGGCGTGGATGTCCTCGGGCGCGTTGCTCTCGCGCCGGAAGAAGTTGAAGGACGTGAACAGCTCGTTCGTGAACGTGAACACGCCCTGCATCCCGTAGAACCAGTCGAGCTCGCCGCCGAAGACCTCGTAGAGGTCGTTGGCGACGTTCATGTAGCGGTAGCCGGGGAGCATGAGCTCCCCGCGGCGCCCGATCGCGTCGTAGACCCCGAGGTCCTCGCGCTCGTAGCGGTCGCCCTTGACGCCCGGCCCGCGCAGGATCATGCCGCCCGAGTTGTGGTAGCTCTGCGCCCCGGCGATGTTCGGGTGGGCCATGACGAAGTCGGCGACGGCCCGGTTCTCGAGGATCGAGAGCGGGTAGCGGTGCGCGCCGTTCTGGACGTAGTCCGGCTGCCACATCCAGGGCCAGTCGCGGTTCGGGTCGTAGTACCCGGGGCCGTCCTCGTTGACGCGTCCGTCGCCGTCGTTGTCGATCCCCTCCGAGCCGATGAGCGAGAACTCCCCCGGCTCGTCGGGCTCGCAGCGGACGAGCAGGTTCGCGAACTTCGGGTGCGCCTTCCAGCGTCCGTGCGGGTCGCGGACGCGCATCTGGGTGATGCTGCCGTCGCCGTCGAGGTCGTCCGGCCCGTCCTCGTCCACGAGCCCGTCCCGGTCGTCGTCCACCGGCCGGAGCCCGCTCCGCGGCGAGTGCGTCGTCGCCGGCTCGTGCATGTGCCAGTCGCGCCCGTCCGGGCTCAGCATGGGGTAGAGGTAGAAGACGCGGTCGTCGACGAGCCGCGTGATCTCCGGGTTCCGGCCGTAGCTCTCGAGGAGGTACCAGGCCGTGTAGAGCACGACCTCCGGCCCCTGGAGCTCGTTCGCGTGGATGCCGCCGTCGATCCAGAAGGCGGGCTTCTCGGCCTCGTTGCCCCGGCCGAAGCTCGTGACCGTCAAGAGCCCCATCTCGCGCCCGCCGTAGGACCGCCCGAGCGAGGTCAACCGCGCCCGCTCCGGGTGCGCGCGCGCCAGGGCCTGGAGGAGGGCGGTCGCCTCGGCGTGGTCGTGGTAGCGGTTCCAGCGCGCCTCGACCCTGGGATCGGGCGGCGCCCCGGCCGGGCGGTAGGGGCCTCGGTCGGGCGGCCCCTCCTGCGCGGGGGCCTGGGCCTGGGCCTGGGCGGCGACCAGGAGCGCCACTACGGTCGCGACGGTCGACAGGATGGGCGTTCTCATGGCCGAGAGCTTACGTCCGTAGCGCGGCGGAGGCAAGAGATGGTAAGGTGCGCGGAACCGCCGGACCGCCCGTCCGGCGAGCGAGGAGGCGGACGATGAGGACCATGGACAGGCGCGAGTTCGCGCGGCTCGTGGCGGCGGCGGTCGGCGGGATCGTGGCGGGGGGGACGCTCGCGTTCCCGCTCGCGGGGACGGCCTTCGCCGATGACGAGCCGCCCGCGGCGAAGCACGCATGTCGCGGGCTGAACGAGTGCAAGGGCCAGGGCGCCTGCAAGACCGACCTGAACGCCTGCAAGGGCCAGAACGAGTGCCGCGCGCTCGGCGGCTGCGCGACCGTCAAGCACGAGTGCAAGGGGCAGAACGCCTGCAAGGGCCTCGGCGGCTGCCGGGCGGGCGACAACCAGTGCGCCGGGCGCAACTCCTGCAAGGGCAAGGGCGGCTGCTCCGCGCCGCGGCCGGCGGTGCGGCGCGCGAAGGGTCGCAAGGAGCCGGAGCCCAGGGACCGTCACGCCTGCAAGGGCATGAACGCCTGCAAGGGCCTCGGCGGCTGCAAGTCCGGCGACAACGGCTGCGCCGGCAAGAACTCCTGCAAGGGCAAGGGCGGCTGCGCCGTCCCGCACAAGTAGCGGGATCGCCTCCCGGGGCCCCGGGTGACGTGCGGCTCTGGCTCGCCCTGCTGGTGCCGATCCTCATCGCGCCCGGCGTGGAGGCGGCGTCGTCGCCGAAGCCGGCCAAGTACTACCGCTTCGGGCACACGCCGCTCGACCCCGCGGCGTGGCGCCTCCACGACGAGGAGCGCATCGACGTCCTCGACCAGGAGGGCTTCATCAAGCGGTTCACCCTTCGCGCGACGGAGGACCCGGGCGTCCGGGTCGACCGCGTCGAGGTCGAGGTCGGCTTTCCCGAGGCCGACCGGTGGGTGCCGCCGGGCGGGTTCTCGCTTGGGCTCGCGAAGGACCAGTACCTGGCCGTGGCCATGGGCGACGGCCAGGGCCGCCGCGCCGCCTTCCGGTTGAGCGCGTTCGAGCGGATCCGCACCGGCTTCTCGCACGTGGACGCCGGCGGGCGCTGGCAGGCCGCCGGACCCGACGGACCGCGGGTCGCCGGGGCGCGCACCTACCGGCTCGTCATCGAGCGCGACGGAGACGTCTTCCGCGCTTCCCTCGACGGCGCGCCGTTCCTCGAGGCCCGGATCGAGGGGACCTGGTCCGGACCGCTCGAGATCTCGAGCGGCATCTCGCCCATCCAGCTCGGCACGGTGCGCGTCTCGGGCCGCCGCCCGGACCCGCTCCGCCCGGACGGCGAGCCGTTCGCGCTCGCCGACGAACGGCCGGCGCCGGTCATGGCGTCCGCCCCGGCCCCCGCGCCCGCTCCCGCCGCTTCCCCCCCCCCTCCCCCTGCCCCTCCCCCATCCCCCGCCCCCGCCCCCGCCCACGACCCCGCCCTCCGCCGCGCCCGCCTCGCCTCCGCCCTCGCCGTCGCCGCCGCCATCGCCTTCGGCCTCGTCCTCGGCCGCCTCGTCCGTGGCGGCTCGCTCCGCCTGGCCGCCGGCGCGACCTCGGCCCTCCTCCCCCTCGCGCTCCTCCGCCACCCCGTGCTCGTCGACCCGGCCCACCAGGCGCGCCTCGCGTACGCGGCCGCCGCGCTCGGCCTCTTCTTCGTGGCCGTCTCGGCCGCGAAGCGCCGCGGCCTCGCCCCCTCCGCCCGCGCCAGCGCCGCCTTCGCCCTCGCCGCCTTCGCCCTCGCCGCCGCGACTCTCGGCCTCCGCGCCGGCGGCGCGGCCCTGCTCGGCGCGCTCCTCGCCGCGGCCGTGCTGCACGAGAAGCGCCTCCGCTTCTACGGCCCGCTCTGCCTCGGGCTCCTGATCGGCGCCCTCCTCCTCGCCGAGGAGGCCCTCGACGCGCTCCCGAAGCGGACCTGGCGACCCGACTCGAAGCCCATCTGGCAAGGGGGCCGCCCCGACCACGACTACTGGCGAGGAGGCTCGTTCCGCGGCGCGAGGTACCCCGCCGCGAAGCCGCCCGGCGTCGTGCGCATCCTCTGCCTCGGCGGCTCGAGCACGAACGGCTTCCCCTACACGACGCGCGAGGCGGCCTACGCCTACAAGCTCGAGCGGCTCCTGAACGAGCGGGCCGCCGCGACCGGCGCGCCCTTCCGCTACGAGGTCCTGAACGCCGGCATCCTCGGCTTCAGCTCGACGCTCGAGCGCGCGTCGCTCGAGCGCCGGCTCCTCCGCTACGCGCCGGACCACGTGGTCGTCTACTGCTGGTTCAACGACTCGTCGCGCGGTCCCCGCTGGTTCCCCCATCTCCCGCAGCTCTCCGACCGCGCCGTCTACGAGCGCTACCGGGCCGTCATGGACCGGCGGGCGCTCCGCGCCGTCGCCGACGCGCTCGACGGCTCCAAGCTCTACGCGCTCTTCCGGGGGGCCCTGCTCGGCCTCGTCTCGCTCGGGGGCCCGCCGCCCCCGCCGCCCGACCCGGCGACCCTGCCGCCGCGCGGCTCGCCGGCCGAGGTCGCCCTCAACATCGAGGAGATGGCCGCCCTCGGCCGGGCGCGCGGCTTCCGCCTGGTCGTCGTCCCCGAGGTCCCGCAGTACTGCGGGACCTACGCCGAGGAGCTCGCCGCGAACCCGTGGATCGCCGCGCTCGACGGGGCCGCGCGCCGCGAGGGCGCCCTCCTCGTCGACGCGATCACGCCGGCCCGCGAGCGCCGGGAGGACGAGCTCTTCTTCGATCCCGTTCATCCGACGGAGGCGGGACACGACCTGATCGCGCGCTCGATCGCCGCCGCGCTGCTACAATGACGGGTATGCGCAAGACATCCTCGGACATCGTGAAGAGGGTGGGCAACGTCGAGGCCATGCTCGACGACCGCGGGCTCGTCGCCGCGATCCGCCTCGCCGGCCGCCCCCTCCACCTCACGGCCAACGCGGAGGCCCTGAAGCGCCAGTTCGCCGGCGAGACGCTCGAGCCGAGGCCGGCCGTCTCCGACCTCCACGCCCACGTCTCGACGGACGCGATCATCAAGGCCAACCCCGACTGCTACTACTACGACGACCGGCTCGGGAACCTGGTCCTGCGCTCGCTCGGCGGCGGCGGCCTCGTCTCGCCCGGCGACATCCGCGGCGGCGGCTTCGCCATCCTCCTCGCCGGCGACGGCTGGGGCGAGGGCAGCTCGCGCGAGGTCGCGGCGCTCGCGCTCCTGTACGCGGGGATCGGGGCCGTCTCCGCGCCGTCGATCGCGCCGATCCACCGCCAGAACCTGATCAACAACGGCATGTTCCCGATCGCGGACGGGGCCATCGCCGACCGCCTCATCCGCGGCGAGACCGTCCCGATCGACGACATCGTGCGCGGCTTCGACGACGTGTCCGCCAGGATCCTCAGGCGCGGCGGCCTCTTCCCGTACATGGAGGCGCGCGCCCGCGGCGAGGAGCGCGACGTCCCGATCGCGACGGCCGGGCGCCCGCTCACGATCGTCGAGAAGATCATGGCCGCCCACATGACCACGCGGCACGGCGCCGTCGAGCCGGGGGACGCGGGCTTCCTGCGCGTGGACGCCGCCTTCTCGCACGACTACACGACCGCGCCGGCCGCCGCCCTGGTGGAGTCGGCGCTCGGGCGCCCGCCGCGCGTGCGCCGCCCCGACGCCATCCACACGTTCCCGGACCACCTGACGCTCGCGCCCGGCCTGCCGGGGATCTCGGTCGAGGCGCTCGCCGGGATCCACGACCTGCGCGCCGGCCAGCGCCGCTTCGCCGAGCGGACGGGGATCCGCTTCCACGCCACGCCGGGGGGCGGGGCGACCGGGATCTGCCACACCGTCGTCCGCGAGGAGATCGCGCTCCCGGGCCAGGTCGTCCTCGGGACGGACTCGCACACGTGCTCGGCGGGCGCGCTCAACTGCCTCGCGTACGGGATCGGCAACACCGAGATCGCGAGCGTCTGGGAGTGGGACGAGGTCGCGGCCAAGGTGCCGCCGACCGTGCGGATCGACCTCGCGGGCGAGCTCCGGCCGTCCTGTACGGCCAAGGACGCGGTCCTCGAGCTCGCGCGCCTCGGCAAGGAGCAGGGGATCTTCACCGGGCGGGTCATGGAGTTCGGCGGACCGGGCCTGGGGACGCTCGCCTTCGAGGAGCAGGCGGTCCTCTCGAACATGGCGGTCGAGTGCAACGCCCTGACGGCGATCATGGAGCCGAGCGAGCCCATGATCCGCTACCTCGTCGAGCGCCGCGGCCTCGCCCGCGCCGACGTCGAGCGGCGCTGCGTCCGCCCGGACGAGGACGCGCGCTACGAGCGGCGGATCGGGCTCGACCTCTCGACCGTCCCGGCCCTCGTCGCGAGGCCCGGCCACCCGGGGAACGGCGTGCCCCTCGAGGACGTGAAGGGGACGCCGGTCGACGTCGCCTACGCGGGCTCGTGCACAGCCGGCGACATCACGTCGATCTCGATGTACGCGCGGATCCTGAACGGGCGGGCGGTCCGCGTGCCGACCTACATCCAGTACGGGTCGGCGCGCGTCCGCGAGGAGGCGCGCCGGCGCGGCTACCACGACGCGCTCGTCGCCGCCGGGGTGACGCTGATCGACGAGCCCGGGTGCGGCGCCTGCATCAACGCCGGGCCCGGCGGCCCGCAGCGCGGCCAGGTCGCGATCTCGGCGACGAACCGGAACATGCCCGGGCGGATGGGCGAGGGCCACGCGTACCTCGCCAACCCGTACGTGGTCGCGGCGTCGGCCGTGAAGGGCGCGATCTGCGGCCCGGAGGACCTGTAGGACGCGGCGGACGTGAGGCGGGGACGGCGACTGAAGGCGGCGGCGCTCCTCGGCCTCGGGCTCCCGACGGCGGCCCTCGTCGCCCTCGCCGCGACCGGCCGTGACGCGCGGTCCTACGAGACGCTCGCTCCGGGCGGCACGGTCGAGGTCGAAGGCCGCGCCATCCGGCTCGCCGACCTGGCCGAGCGCCACTGCCCGCGCTTCCTGATCGACCCCGACCACGCATCGCCGCCCCTCGTCGAGGTCCTCTGGGAAGCGCTGCCTCGGGGCGAGGGCTCTCTCGCCCTCGTCTACCGCCACGTCTGGGCGGACGAGCGCCACCCGTGGGCCGCGCTGCACCCCGCCTACGCCGCCTATCGGGCCGCGAAGTACGGCTCCGTCCGCGACATCGAGGCGTTCACGGTCGAGGTCGCCCTCGCCGCCGGGACGGTCGAGCGCCTCCTCTTCGAGGGCCCGGACGGCCCGACGTTTCACGCGCCGTTCGTCCGCCACGTGCCCGTCGTCGTCGAGCGACCGCCCCTCGGGCCGGACGGCCGACCGCTCGTCCTCGTCGCGACCTGGAACCACCTCGTCCGCCTGGCCGGGCAAGACGAGGCGCGCGCCGCCCGGGCGCTCGAGGCGCCGCTCCGGCCGCTCGACGACGACGCCTACGCCCGCTTCAAGATGCAGCGCCGGAGCGGCCCGCCGTGAGCACCCGCGGCCGGCCCTGCCCGACGTGCGGCAACCCGGTCGCCCACGGCGAGACGGCCTGCTTCTCCTGCGGCCACCGGATGGCCATGACCTGCCGGGAATGCGGGTCGACGGACATCAGGATCGTGAAGCGCTTCACCCGCTGGGGCTGGCAGGCGGCGATCGTCGGCGTCCTCCTGATCCCGATCGGCGTCGGCCTGATCCTCCTCCTCCTCTCGACCGGCCTCGTCTGGCGCGAGCTGCGGTGCCGCGCCTGCGGGACGGCCTACTCCCTCGACTGACCGAGCGCGCGCGACGTCCCCTCCGATCAGCGCCAAAGCCGCTCGGTTGCTCGATCTTCGGCCTTGTCGCCCGTGCCGCCGGCGGTCATAGTCGGAGGTGAGGAGGCTCTGGAGACCATGAACCCAAGGCTGGCTTCGGCGATGGGCGGGCTCGGCCTCGGCGCCGGGCTCATGTACGTCCTCGACCCGGCGCGGGGCGCGCGGCGCCGGGCGCTCGCCCGCGACAAGCTGGCGCGCGCCATCCGCCGGTCGCGCGCCGCGGCGGGCCGGACGGTCCGCGACCTGCGCAACCGGGCGCGCGGGATCGCGGCCCGCGCCCGGTCGCTCGGGCGGCGCGGCCGCCGGAGCGCGGGCGAGCCCGACCGGCTGGCGGCCCGCGTCCGCTCGATCCTCGGTCGGGCCGTGTCCCACCCGGCCGCGATCCACGTGAGCGTACGGGACGGCGACGTCGTCACGCTCGAGGGCCCCGTCCTCGCCCACGAGGTCTCCCGGCTCATCGACCTCGTCGCGGCCGCGCCGGGCGCCGGCGCGGTCGAGAACAAGCTCGACGTCCACGAGGACGCGACCGGGATCAAGGCGCTCCAGGGCGGCGGGATCCGCGCGGGCGAGCGCTTCGAGCTCCTCCAGGAGACGTGGGCCCCGGGGCCGCGGCTGCTGGTCTGGATCGCCGGGGCGGGGCTCCTCGGCCTGGGGGTCGCGCGCCGCGGCCTCGCCGGGGCCGCGCTCGGCGCCGCCGGAGCGGCGCTCGGGCTCCGCGCGGCGACGAACCTCCGCTTCGGCCGGATCTTCGGGATCGGCCCCGGGCGCGCGATCTCGGTCGACGAGACGATCCGCATCGAGGCGCCGGTCGAGGACGTGTTCGCGTTCTTCGCCGACCCGACCGAGCTCCCGAAGGTCATGCGCCACGTGCGTTCCGTCGAGGAGATCGAGCCGGGGTGGCACCGCTGGACGGTCGCGGGCCCGGCCGGCGTCGCCGTGACCTTCGTCACGTGCGTCACCCACGTGGACCCGGAGGCGGAGATCGCCTGGGAGACGGTCCCGGGCTCGGCCGTCCAGCACTGGGGCTCGGCGGTCCTCTGCGAGGAGCAGGACGGGAAGACGCGCGTCGACGTCCACCTCCGCTACGAGCCGCCGGCCGGCGCGATCGGCCACGGCCTGGCGGCGCTCCTCGGCGCCGATCCCGGGCGCGTGATCGCCGCGGACCTCGGGCGGCTCCGGTCGCTGCTCGAGACCGGCGTCAAGCCGCTCGACGCGGCCCAGCCCGGCGAGCCGAGGCCGGCCCCGAGCGAGCCGTACGAGCTGACCGGCGCCGACGTGCTCGGGCCGGAGTCGACGGCGAGCCCGCCGTTCACGTCCGCCCCGACGCCGGCACCCGGGACGCCGGCCTTGCCGGACGGGCCCCTCACTTCAGGAGGCCCGCCTCGCTCATCCAGCGACGGCAGTCCTCGACCATGACGGCGAGGGGGACCGGCCGGTAACCGAGCTCACGCTCGGCCTTCGCCGACACGCAGGCCTGGCGGCGGCACGCGAGCTCGACGCCCTCGGGCGTCACCTGGGGCTCGCGGCGCGTCACGAGCGACCCCCAGTAGGCGAGCCGCGCGTAGGTCCTCAGGACCCACGCCGGGACCGTCCGCGTGGGGACGGGGCGCCCGAGGACGCGGCCCACGGTCTGGACGAGCTCGAGGAAGGAGGCGTCGGCGCCGCCGAGCAGGTAGCCCTCGCCCGGGCGCCCACGGTCGGCGGCGGCGACGTGGGCGCGCGCGACCTCGGCCGCGTGGCAGAACGACCCGTAGCCGGGCGGGACGCCGGGGAGCTTGCCCGTCCAGACGAGCGCGATCACCCGCGCCCAGCCGTGGCGGTCGTAGCGGCCGATGATCCCGGCCGGGTGGAGGATCACCGTCTCGAGCCCGCCGCGCGCCGCGCCCTTTCGCACCTCCTGGTCCGCGAGCCACTTCGTGCGCGCGTAGGGGATCCAGGAGCGGTCCGCCGTCGACGGCGTCTCCTCGGTGACCGGGCGCGTGTGGCCCTGACCGAAGGCGGCGATGCTCGACGTGTGGACGAGCCGCCGCGCGCGGCGCGCGATCGCCGCCTCGACGACGTTCCGCGTCCCGTCGACGTTGTCCCGCGCCTGCTCGTCCTGCTTCACGCGCCACATGCTGGTGTTGGCGGCGACGTGGAAGACGGCGTCGGCGCCCTCGGGGATCGCCCGCTCGAGCGACGCCCGGTCGTGGATCGACCCCTCGGCGAGGGTCACGCGCTCGTCCGGGAAGCGGCGCAGGACCGACACGTCCGAGGTCGGCCGGTGGAGGGCGACGACGCGCCAGTCCCCCTCGAGGAGCCGCTCGATGAGGTTCTGGCCGAGGAAGCCCGTCCCCCCGGTGACGAAGGCTATTCTCGCCATGGGCCTCGCCCGTTAAAACAGCGGCATGCCGCTCGCTCGCCGCGCGCCCGCCGGCCCGCCCGCCTTCCGCAACTGGGCCGGCAACCACGGCTGCCGCCCCGCCGCCCTCGACGAGCCCGCCTCGGAGGCCGAGCTCGCGGACCTCCTCGCGCGGGCGGGCGCCGCCGGCGAGCGCGTGAAGGCCGTCGGCGCCGGGCACTCGTGGAACGACGCCGCCTGCACCGACGGCCGGCTCGTCCGCCTCGACCGCATGGCGCGCGTGCTCTCGGTCGACCCGGCCGGGCGCCTCGTCACCGTCGAGGCCGGCATCCGGCTCCGCGACCTCACCGAGCGCCTCGACGAGCGCGGCCTCGCCCTCGCCAACCTGGGCTCGATCTCCGAGCAGAGCATCGCGGGCGCGATCTCGACGGGCACGCACGGGACGGGCGCGGGCCTCGCGAACCTCGCCTCGCAGGTCGTCGCGCTCCGCCTGGTCGCGGCCTCGGGGCGCGTCCTCGAGCTCTCGCCCGACCGCGACCCCGAGGTCTTCCGGGCCGCCCGCGTCTCGCTCGGCTGCCTCGGCATCCTAAGCGCGGTGACCTTGCGATGCGAGCCCGCGTACGACCTGGTCGAGGAGTCGGGCCCGGTCCCCTTCGAGGACGCGCTGGCCGCGCTCCCGGACCTCCTGGCGAGGAACCGGCATCTCAAGCTCTGGTGGCTCCCGCACACCGACCGCATCAACGTCTACCGCCTGAACCCGGCGCCGGAAGGGCCGGGCCGGGCGCGCTTCGGCCACGACGGGCTCGGCCGGCGCCTCGAGCGCTCGCAGGCGATGCTCGCCCTCTTCGCGACCCTGCTCCGGCTCGGGGCCGCCGCGCCGCCCCTGATCCCGTGGGCGAACCGGCTCGTGTCCGCCTTCCAGTTCAAGGAGATCCGGCGCTGCGACCGGAGCGACCGCGTCCTCAACGTCTCGACCCTCGTGCCGCGGCACGAGGAGACGGAGTACGCGATCCCGATCGAGCGGACCGCCGAGGCCATGCGCGAGGTGCGCGCGCTCATCGAGTCGCGCGGCCTGCGCGTCAACTTCATCGTCGAGGCGCGCTTCGCCGCCGCCGACGACGCCCTCCTCTCGCCCGCGCACGGCCGCGACTCCTGCCATCTCGGGGCGTACATGTACCGGTGCGCCGGGCTCGACGCCTACTTCGAGGCGTTCGAGGCGCTCATGGCCCGCTTCGGCGGCCGCCCCCACTGGGGCAAGCAGTTCCGCCCGGGCCGCGCCGAGCTGCGCCCGCTCTATCCGGAGTTCGACCGGTTCGATACCATCCGGCGGGAGCTCGACCCGCGCGGGATGTTCGAGAACGCGTTCACGCGGCGGGTCTTCGGAGGGCGGAACCCATGAAGGGCGAGGACGCCGTCGCCTCCCGCGCGGGCTCCGACGAGGCGCCTGCGGCGGCGCCGCCCGGCTTGAGCGGGCGGGTCCACGGCCAGGCCCGGTCCCAGGGAGCACGATCCATGAGAACCGTCCCGGCCTTCGCGTCGATGATCCTCCTCGGGTTCCTCGCCCTCGGCGCGCCGCCGGGGCCGCCGGCCGCCGCCGACGACGAGCCGCCGCCGTACTCCTGGGCGCGGGTCGAGCCCGGGATGGCGTTCACGCTCGTCGCGAAGACGCGCGCCGGGCCGAAGCACGAGGAGCAGCGGCACGAGAGCGCGGTCCGCTACACGCTCCTCTCGCGGACCGGCGAGTCGGCGAAGGTCCGCCTCGAGCTGCTCGTGACGGGGAGCCCGGTGTCGACCCAGGAGCAGGAGGTGCTGCTCGCCGCCGCCGCCGACACTTACAAGGGCGAGGACCTCGGGCCCGAGACGGTGACCGTCGGCGCGGGCGTGTTCGACTGCAAGCACGTGAAGATCGTGGCCGAGGGCGTCTCGACCGACGTCTGGCTCCACCCCGACGTGCCCGTCCCCGTCAAGTCGGTGACCCGCCTGCCGGATGGCGGGACCGAGCTCGAGCTCGTGAAGATCGAGCTCGTGAAGCTCGAGGAGAAGAAGTAGGGCCGCCTCTCCGCCCCCTCCGCCCGGCGCGGTCCGGGCGCGGAGCTGCGCGCGGATCGACCGCCTCCGCGTCCTCGCGGCGCCTTCCGGCGGGCCCTCTCGAGCGTCTGGCATCACCGGCGGTCCGGGAAGCACCCCGTGAAGAGCCGCAAGCAGGCCGTCGCCATTCGGCCTCGCGAAGGCGCGCCGATCGGGCGTCGCGGGCGCCGTCCGTCGACCCGCTCGACGGCGCCGCGCCGGACCTCGGCGCGCTCGACGGCGCGCAAGGCGCCGGGCTCGCGTCGCGGCGTCAGCCCGCGCTCCCGCCGGAGCGCCCGCTCCCGCTGATCCGGCGATCCGGCGATCCGACGATCCGACGATCCCGCCGGGGGCGCCGCCGGCCTCGCGGCCTCAGACTCGGAGCGTGTGAATCTCTCCGGTTCACACGCGGCGCCGCCGGACCCTCGCCCGGAGGCCGTTCGCCGGCCGCAGGGTGATGAACGCGGTCAGCGGGAGGTCGGGCGGCGCGTCGACCTCGAGGTCGACGCGGCGCAGGATCGTCGCCGTCACGAGCGCGCCCTCGAGGAGCGCGAACGAGCGCCCGATGCAGGCGCGCTTCCCGATCCCGAACGGGAAGTAGGTGAACGGCGCCGGCCGCGGCGCGTCCGGCGCGAACCGCTGCGGCCGGAAGGCGAGCGGTTCGTCCCAGAAGCGCGGGTCGCGGTGGAGGACGAACGGGCTCGTGATCACGATCTCGCCGCGCTCGACGCGAAGCCGTCCATCGCCCAGGTCCACGGGCTCCGCCGCCTCGCGGCCCATGGCCCAGGCCGGCGGGTAGAGCCTGAGCGACTCCTGGAAGCACTCGGAGACGAGCGGCAGCCGGGCGAGGTCGTGGGCCTCGGCGGGCCGGCCGCCGGCGAGCGTGGCGTCGACCTCGGCGCGCACGCGGGCCGCGATCTCGGGGTGGCGGGCGAGGAGATAGAACGTGAACGCGAGCGCGTTCGCGGTCGTCTCGTGGCCGGCGAGGAAGAGGGTCATGACCTCGTCGCGGAGCTGCAGGTCGGTGAGGCCGTGGCCGCCCTCGGGGTCCCGGGCGGCGAGGAGGCGCGAGAGCAGGTCGTCCGCCGCACCCGGCTCGCGGCCGCGGCGGGCGCGGATCATGTCGAGCACGAGGTCGTCGAGGACGGTCTTGGCCGTGTTGAAGCGGCGGTTCGCGGCCGTCGGGATCGCGAGCGGGATCGGCACAAGGCGGTTCACGCGCTCGTCGAGGAGCCCGATCAGCTCGGTGATCGCCGCCCCGACCTGCGCCGCCCGCCCGTCGACCTCGGCCCCGAAGAGCGCGCGGGCGACGACGTCGAGCGTCAGGCGCGTCAGCTCCCGGGCGAGGTCGATCTCGCCCCCGTCCGGCCACGAGTCGACGACGGCCCGGGCGACCTCGACCATGGCGTCGGCGTAGTGCTCGACCTCCTTCTGCCGGAAGGAAGGCTGGGCGATGCGGCTGCGGCGGGCGTGCTCGGCCCCGTCGGTCGTGAGCAGGCTCTCGCCCAGGAGCACGCGCGAGCGCCTGAGGCCGATGTCCTTGCGGAACGAGGCGGCGCGCGTCGTGAAGACCTCGCCGATGAGCGCAGGGTCGGTGACGAGCCAGAAGCGGATCGGCCCGAAGCGGAGCGGCACGATGTCGCCGTGCTCGCGGGCGGTGCGCTCGAGGAAGCCGAGCTTGTCGGCGACGAACGCGTCGTGGTGTCCGTAGATCAGCGTCCCCGGCGGGGCGGTGTAGTGACGGGTCGAGGCGCGCGCTGGCATGGACGGCCCTCCGTCGGTTAGAATGTAGTCGCTCGACTACAATCGTCGGACGCATTTGTAGTCGAGCGACTACAACTTGTCAAGGGTCGTCCGCGGAAAGGCGGGCGGAGGAGGTGGAATGCCGGGGCGAACGAGGCGCCGGGCGCGACGGTCGGCCGGGGCGGTGAAGGATGCGCTCGTCGCCGCCGCGATCCGGCTGCTCGACCAGAAGAGCGCGGGCGACTTCTCCTGCCGCGACATCGCGCGCGAGGCGGGCGTCAACCACGGCCTCGTCCACCGCCACTTCGGCTCGAAGGAGGGCCTGCTGCGCGAGGCGGTCGCCCGGATGAGCGCCCTCATCGTCGAGAGCCGACCGGCCATCGGGCACACGGTCTGGTGCGCCGGCCTGCTGCGCGAGCGCCCGGAGATCGCGAGGATCGTGGCCCGCTGCTGCCTCGACGGCCCGCGCGACCTGCTCGAGGCGGCGGCGCCGCCGCGCGAGGTCCTCGAGCAGTTCGTGGCCCCCGGGAAGGCCGCGATCCGACGCCTCGGGCTCGAGGGCGTGCTCGACCCCTACGTCCTGAACGCGGTCGGCGTGGCGGCGATCCTCGGCTGGATCGTCTTCCAGCCGATGCTCGCGGCGAGGTACGGGTTGCCGGCGGATGCGGAGGAGCGGGTCACGCAGCTCGCGGCGCTCGTCGATGCGATCGTCTCGGGGGATGGCCCGTTGCCGGTGCCGGGGGCCGGGGGCGGGGCGGGGGCCGGGGGCGGGGGCGGGGGCGGGGCCGATCA